>Ga0182743_1000010_pt1 | contig 446277 bp, 420 predicted proteins | sample eDN3rd30CKraftOP_FD_128522 | JGI IMG/M metagenome (GOLD analysis project Ga0182743, IMG submission 128522) | Enriched Organic Plus compost microbial communities from Emeryville, California, USA - eDNA 3rd pass 30_C Kraft OP (version 2) (version 2) ... | reverse complement strand
GGCCATGATGTTCGGGGGCGCGACGGATGAGGCGACGAGCGGCCGCATCATCGCGCGTGCGCGCGCGCAGGGCGTGAACTTCATCGACACCGCCAACGCCTACAACGAAGGCCGGTCGGAGGAGGTGGTCGGCCGCGCCATCGCCGCCGACCGCGACTGGTGGGTGCTGGCCACCAAGCTCGCCAATCCGGTGGGCGAGGGGCCGAACGGGCGCGGGCTGTCGCGCCGCCACCAGTTCCAGGCCGTGGAGGCGAGCCTGCGCCGGCTGGGCGCGGACACGATCGACATCCTCTATTGGCACAAGGAGGACCACGCCACGCCGCTGGACGAAGCGGTGCGGGCGACGGCCGATCTGGTCCGCGCGGGGAAGATCCGGCATTTCGGCGTCTCCAATCACCGCGCATGGCGGGTGGCGGAGATCTGCCGGCTGTGCGACGCGGCGGGGATCGACCGGCCGGTGGTCAGCCAGCCGCTCTACAACGCGCTGAACCGCATGGTGGAGGTGGAGCACCTGCCCGCCTGCGCACATCTGGGCCTTGGCGTGTTCCCGTATTCGCCGCTGGCGCGCGGCGTGCTGACCGGCAAGTACCGGCCCAACGTGACGCCGCCCGAAGGCTCCCGCGCCGCCCGTCGCGACAAGCGCATGATGGAGACGGAATGGCGGCCGGAAAGCCTCGCCATCGCCGAGAAACTGGCTGCGCGGGCGAAGGAGCGCGGCGTCACCCCCGGCCAGTTCGCGCTGGGCTGGGTGCTGAACAACCGCCTCGTCACCGGCCTCATCGCCGGACCGCGGACGGAGGAGCAGTGGGAGGAATATGCCGGCGCGCTCGGTTGCACGCTGACGGCGGAGGACGAGGCGTTCGTGGACAGCCTCATCCCGCCCGGCCATCCGTCCACGCCGGGCTACAACGATCCGGCCTATCCGCTGGAAGGCAGGATCACGCGCTGATCCACGCCCCATCCCGCGTGTGCGCCGCCACTCCCTCTCCCGCGCGGCGGGAGAGGGTCGGGGTGAGGGTGCGTCCGCCGGGAAAGCGCCGCGCTACGCGGCCGCCGTCATCTCCGCGTGCACGCGGGCGAGGATCTCGAAGGATCGCTTCCGCGCCTCGTGATCGAAGATCTGCGCCGTGACCATCAGCTCGTCCGCGCCGGTGCGTGCCACGAAGTCCCGCAATCCCTGTTCCACCGTCGTCGGCGCGCCGACGACGGTGCAGGACAATGCGTTGTCCAGCATCGCCTTCGCATAGGGGTCGAGGCCCTGCTCGTAATCATCCACCGGCGCGGGCAGCTTGCCGGGTCGGCCGCTGCGCAGGTTCACGAACGCCTGCTGCAGCGATGAGAACAGACGCCGTGCCTCCGCATCCGTGTCCGCGGCGAAGACGTTGAGGCCCAGCATCACATAGGGCGCTTCGAGCGCGCCGGACGGGCGGAAGCGTTCGCGGTAGACGGCGATCGCATCCATCATCATCGAGGGCGCGAAATGCGAGGCGAAGGCGTACGGCAGGCCGAGGGCTGCGGCGAGTTGCGCGCCGAAGGTGCTCGATCCCAGGATCCAGACCGGCACGTCGAGCCCCGCGCCCGGCACGGCCTGGAGCGGCTGGCCGGGGGCGGCGGGGCGGAAATAGCTCAGCAGTTCGACGACATCCTGGGGGAAATGATCCGCGTCGGTGGCGAGGTTGCGGCGCATCGCCCGTGCCGCGATTTGGTCCGTGCCGGGCGCGCGGCCCAGGCCCAGATCGACGCGGCCGGGATGTAATGCGGCGAGCGTTCCGAACTGTTCGGCGATGATCAGTGGCGCATGGTTGGGCAGCATCACCCCGCCCGCGCCGATCCGGATGCGGCTGGTCCCGGCCGCCACATGCGCCAGCGCGACCGCCGTCGCCGCACTGGCGATGCCCGGCATGTTGTGGTGCTCGGCCATCCAGAACCGCCGGTAGCCGAGCGTTTCCGCGTGCCGGGCGAGGTCGAGCGAATTGCGCAGCGCCTGCCCGGCATCGCTGCCGTCCGGGACGGGAGAAAGGTCGAGGACCGAGAGCGGGATCATGAACGCCCATATGGGGCATGGCCGGGCCGATCCATAGGGGAGCGACGCGTCGTCCCGTTATGCTATGCGCCCGTGCCGGCCGGGAAGGAGAGCCATGCCGCCGCAGTCCGCCTTGCCCGGTTTCGGAAATGCGGAGCCCACGGACCAGGTGTTCTTCGCGATCCTGCCCGACGACGCGGCGGGGATGCAGGCATCCGTGCTTTCCCGGACTCTGCGTGACACGCTGGGCCTTCGCGGGCGGACGCTCGACAGGGAGCGGCTGCATGTGACGCTGCTGCCTTTGGGCAACTTTCCCGGACTGCCGCGGGGGCTGGTGAATGAGGCGCGGGACGCGGCCGCATCCGTCGCGTTCCCATCGTTCAGGCTTGCCTTCGATCGCGTCGGGAGCTTCTCGGGCAGGCTCGGAAATCTGCCGCTCGTGCTCCGCGTCGGCGACGGGCTCGCCGCGCTTGGGGATTTTCAGCGCAGCCTGGCGATCGCGCTGAAGCGTGCGGGGCTGGGCCGGCACATGAAGTCCGGCTTCGTGCCGCATATGACGCTGCTGTACGACGCGAGCGCCGTGGCCGAGCGTCCCGTCGCGCCGGTCGGCTGGACCGTGCGCGAGTTCGTGCTGATCCACAGCCTGCTCGGCCAGACGAAGCACATCGTGCTCGGGCGCTGGCCGTTGCGGGAGGCGTGAGGGCGCGGGCCTTCACGCCATCAGCAGGCCGCCATTCACCTCGATGACCTCACCGATCACGTAGCCGCTCATCTCATCCGAGGCGAGCCAGAGGAAAGCGCCCACGCTTTCCTCTGGCGTGCCGATGCGCTTGAGCGGGATCTGCCGCCGCACCGCCTCCAGCATCTCGGGCGGCGTGGTGCGGTCCTGCATCGGCGTGGCGAGCACGCCCGGTGCGACGCAGTTCACCCGGATGCCGTCGCCCGCGACCTCGCGCGCCAGGGCGCGGGAGAAGGTGGCGACGAAGGCCTTGCTGCCCGCGTACAACGACGATCCGCCGCCGCCCCCGGTCCGCGCGGCGATGGAGCTGAGGTTGATGATCGCCCCGCCGCCGCCCTGGGCCCTGAACCGCCGCACCGCTTCGCGGCAGGCGGCGAAGACCGGGCGGATGTTCAGCGCGATGTGGCGTTCGAACAGCGCATCGTCCGTGTCGGCCACGCTGCGGCGTTCGATCAGGTCGGCGGCGTTGTTGATCAGCACGTCGATGCGGCCGAAGGCGTCGGCGGTCTGGCCGATCAGCGATTCCACCAGGCCGGGTTCGGCGATGTCGCCCTTCAGGACGATCGCCTCCGCACCCGCCGCGCGGATATCGGCGGCGACCTGTTCCGCCTCGTCCCGGGCGCTGTGATAGTGGACCGCGACGCGCATACCCGCACGCCCTGCGCCGCGCGCGACCGCGGCGCCGATGCCGCGGCTCGATCCGGTGATCAGGCAGGCCTTGCCGACCAGGTCCCGGCCGAGGCCGGGGAAGGCGGGAGAACGCATCGCATTCCACTACCGGGCCTGCCGCATCCTGTCGATCAGGCCAGCCCTTGGCTGGTTTGAGGGAGCGGCTCCAGTATGCCCGTGCGGCGCTGGGCGCATGGAGTCGGGATTGGGGCAAGGCGGACAGGTGCCGTCCATCGACGTCGCGGTGGTCGGCGGCGGCATCATCGGCATATCGGCATCCTGCCATCTGGCCGAGGAAGGCCGGTCGCTCGTGCTGGTCGAACAGGGCGACTTGGCGAAGGGGGCGAGCTTCGGCAATGCCGGCGCCTTCGCCTTTTCCGACGTGATGCCGCTCGCCTCGCCGGGCATCATGCGCAAGGCGCCCGGCTGGCTGCTGGACCCGCTGGGGCCGCTTTCCATCCCGCCCGCCTGCCCCGGATCGCGCCCTGGCTGTTGCGCTTCTGGCGCGCGAGCCGGCCGGATCGCGTGCGGCACAGCGCGCTGGCGCAGGCCGCGATGATGCGGCTTGCGCGGTCGGCTATGGGAGAACTGGTCGCGCGCGCCGGCCTCGGGGGCATGGTGCATGCGGACGGCGCCCTCGAACTCTACGAGAGCGAGGCGGAGTGGCGCGCCTCCCTGCCCGGCTGGGATCTGCGCGCCCGGGAAGGCATCGGCTTCGAGCATCTGCGCCGGGATGCGATCCTTGAATTGCAGCCGGGCCTGTCGCCGGCGTTCGAGCATGCGACCTTCGTGCCGGGCTGGAAGACGGTGACCAACCCCCATGATTTCGCCCGCGCGCTGGCGGATCACGCGATGCGCCGGGGTGCGACGTTGCGGCAGGGCAGGGTTCTTGCCGTGGAGCCGACGGAGCAGGGTGTCCGCATCCGGCTGGAAGGGGGCGGGACATTGGCGGCGCGCCATGCCGTCATCGCCTGCGGCGCATGGTCGCGCCCGCTCGCGGCGCGTCTCGGCGACCGCATCCCGCTGGAGACCGAGCGCGGCTACAACACCACGCTGCCGCCGGGCGCGTTCGACCTGCGGCGGCAGCTGACCTTCGGCGGGCATGGATTCGTGGCCACGCCCATCAGCGGCGGGGTCCGTGTGGGCGGCGCGGTGGAATTGGGCGGGCTGGACCGGCCGCCGAACTACCAGCGCGCCGAGGCGATGCTCGCCAAGGCCGCGCGCTTCCTGCCCGGCCTGAGGACCGAGGGCGGGACGCAATGGATGGGCTTCCGCCCCTCATTGCCCGATTCCCTGCCGGTGATCGGTGCTTCGCGCGCCAGTGCGCGCATCCTGTATGCCTTCGGCCATGGGCATCTGGGCCTGACGCAATCCGCCGCGACCGGGCGCCTGCTGGCGGAACTGGTCGCCGGCCGGCCGCCTTCCATCGATCTCGCGCCGTTCAGCCCGCGGCGCTTCTGACCTCCGGGGAGACCTGCATGGCCCGCCACACCTTCTCCTGCATCGATGGCCATACCTGCGGCAATCCGGTGCGACTGGTCAGCGGCGGCGCGCCGCCACTTTCGGGCGCGACGATGCTGGAGAAACGCGCGCATTTCCTGGCCGAATACGACTGGATCCGCACCGGGCTGATGTTCGAGCCGCGCGGCCACGACATGATGTCCGGCGCGATCCTGTATCCGCCGACGCGGCCGGACTGCGACGTCGCGATCCTGTTCATCGAGACGTCCGGCTGTCTTCCCATGTGCGGGCACGGCACGATCGGCACGGTGACGATGGCGATCGAGAACGGCCTCGTCACACCGAAGCGGCAGGGCGCGCTGCGGCTCGATACGCCCGCCGGCGTTGTGACGGCGGAGTATCGCCAGGACGGCGCGCATGTGGAGGAGGTGCGCATCACCAATGTCGAATCCTTCCTGCATGCGGAAGGGCTGCCAGTCGAATGCCCGGGTCTCGGGCGAATCACGGTGGATGTGGCCTATGGCGGGAATTTCTACGCCATCGTCGATACGCAGGAGAATTTCCGCGACATGGCGGATTTCTCCGCCGGCCAGCTCGTGGAGATGAGCCCGAAGCTGCGCCGCGCGCTGAACGAGGCTTACAGCTTCGTGCATCCGGAGAAGCCGGATATCAAAGGCCTCAGCCACATCCTGTGGACTGGCACGCCGACCAAGGCGGAGGCTTCGGCGCGTAACGCCGTGTTCTACGGCGACAAGGCGATCGACCGGTCGCCCTGCGGCACCGGCACGTCCGCGCGCATGGCGCAATGGGCGGTGAAGGGGCGGCTGGGCGAAGGCGATGCCTTCATCCATGAGAGCATCATCGGATCGCTGTTCCATGGCCGCGTGGAACGCAGCACGCGCGTCGGCAACAAGAAGGCGATCGTGCCGTCGATTGCAGGATGGGCGCGGATGACCGGCTACAACACGATCTTCATCGACGACCGCGATCCGTATGCGCGCGGGTTCCAGGTCGTCTGAAGGGGCGCGGTCCTACAGGAACTTCGCCGCGATGTCGGTCGATGACCGTTCCCCGATATCGCCGTAGTGCTCGTCCAGGAATGCGGATGCCCGGCTTCGCCCCAGCTTGAACAGGTAGTCCAGGAAGGCCGGCGTCGCGTTCAGCTTGGAGCTGGCGGAAAGCTTCGCGAGTTCCACCTCCGCGTCGATCGTGTGGATGAGCATGCGCGGGTAGCGATCCGCCGGAAGGTCGCCGCGGTCGATCAGCGTGGTGATGAAATGGATCATCCGCATCTCGCGCATCAGCGATGAGTTGAACGACAGCGTGTTCACCCGGTCGATGATGTCCGCGATCCTGCGCGGCACTTCGGGGATGTTGATCGGATTGAGCTGCACGATCGCGATATCGCGGCCGCCGCCCATGTAGATCAGCGGGAAGATCGGCGGGTTGCCCGAATAGCCGCCGTCCCAGTAATGCCCGCCATCCACCTCCACTGCCTGGAACAGCATCGGCAGGCAGGCGGAGGCCATGATCGCGTTCGCGCTGATCTCCTTGCGGTCGAACACGCGCAGTCTGCCGTTCAGCACGTTGGTCGCGCAGATGAACAAGGGCGGTCCGTCCAGCGCGGCACGCAGCCGGGGGAAGTCGATCATCTCCTCCAGCAGATCGTGCAGCGGGTTGAGGTTGGCCGGGTTGAACTCGTAGGGGGAGACCTGCCGCGTCATCAGGTCCGCCATCCGCCATAGCGGTGAGAAATCCATGTTCCCCGGGCCGAGCAGCATGTCCACCCAGCTCGGCTGGATCGGCGAATGCGCGGCGACGCGGCCGATCTCCTCCCAGAAGCGGCGCAGCAGACGGCGCGCGCCATCCGGCCCGCCGTCCATCAATCCGTAGGCCAAGAGGGATGCGTTGACCGCACCGGCGGAGGTGCCGACCACGGCTTCCGTCTCGACACGCCCATCCTCCAGCAACGCGTCGAGCACGCCCCAGGTGAAGGCACCATGCGAGCCGCCGCCCTGCAGGGCGAGCTTGAGTTTCTTGCCGGATGCGGGATCGGTCATGGCTATTTCGATTCGAAACGGATCAGGGGGGACCAGTCGTCCGGAGGCGGCGCGGCACGCAGCGCATCGAGCCGCGCGCGGTACGTGCATGCGAGCGGGTCGTCCTTTGGCGCTGCGCGGTCCAGCAGTGCCGCGGCTTCGTCGAAACTGCCTGCGCGGTAGGCATGCACCATGTCCCGCCACGCCGGCAGCATGGCCGTGACACCGTTCGCCGCGAACGGATCATCGTCCTTGCCCGGCGCGGTGCCTACGAGTTCGAAGATCTCGATCGGATCCTGCGCCCCCTTGGGCAGCACCAGATCGACCGGGCGGAACACGAAGCCGCCGCCCGCCTCCCGCCGCATGGTGTCGGAGACGAGGATTTCCGTACCGTAGTACTTGTTCAGCCCCTCCAGCCGGGAGGCGAGGTTCACCATCGCACCCATGGCCGTGTAGGACATGCGGTCGCGGGATCCGACATTGCCGACCACCGCCTCCCCCGCATGCAGGCCGAAGCGGGTGCGCATCGCCGGCCAGCCTTTGGCCGTGAAGCGCGCGGTCAGGTCGCGGGAGACGGCGCGGGCGGTGACTGCGGCCATGCAGGCATGGGCCGCATGCTGCGGATCGCGCGATGGCGCGTTCCACAACGCCATCACCGCGTCGCCGATATACTTGTCGATGGACGCATCGTGCGCGAGCAGCGATGTCGTCATCTCCTCGAAATAGGTCGAGGTCATTTCCGTCAGCACTTCGGGATCCAGTCGTTCGGCCAGCGTGGTGAAACCCTCGATATCGGTGAACATCACGCTGATCGGCCGTCGCTCGCCGCCCAGTTGCGCCTCGGCGCCCTCGTCCATCAGCTTGCGCACCAGATCGCGCGGCACATACAGGCCGAACAGGCGCAGCGCGGATTTCATGGAGCGCATCGCGTCCGCGAGCCGCTCCACCTCGGAGATGCGGGACCGCAGCGTCATCGGTGCGCCGAATTCCAGCCGCCGGATGGCATCCGCCTCCCGCGTCAGGACGCCGAGGGGGCGGGCGATGCGGAAGGCCATCAGGCCGATCCCGGCAAGGCCGAGCAGCAAGGCGGCGATCGCGAAGGCCAGTCCGCGCTCGACCGCCGCCAGGACCGGGCCGGTGAAGTCGGATACCGGCGCCAGCACGCCGACCAGCAGCGGCGGCGTGACCAGATCATCGACCGTGGCGAGATAGACCAGCATGTCGCGGCCATCGATCGTGGTGCGGCGCGTGCGCCCCGGCGGCAGCTGCGCGGTGGCATAGTCCCGCCACAGCGCCTCCAGCAGCGTGTCGCCGCTATGGGCCAGGGTGGTCCAGGCGAAGCCCGCGGCCTCGCGCCGCAGCGCGCGGTCGGGGTCGGGGTGGCCGAGCAGGATGCCATCCTCGGTGAACAGGACCGGCAGGCTGCCCGGGCTGGCGCGCGCGCCGGCGAGGAACGCGCTGAGACGGTCCAGCGTGATGTCGAGCGACAGCGCGCCACCTTGCGGCAATTCGCCGCTGATGCTCAGGCCGGGCCGGCCGATGAGTGGCAGCGCATAGAGTGTCGAGACCGACACGCCCGCGCCGTGCGCCTGCAGATACCATTGCTGTCCGCGCGGATCCGTCCAGCGCGCCGGGCGTGCGGTCTGTGCGACGGTGGCCCCGCTGGCGTCGAGGAAGCGCCAATGTTCGGTGACCGTCTCCCCCGGGCGGCCTGCCGGCACGCTGCGCAGGGCAAACGATGTGCCCGGGCGCTGCATCTCCGCCGGCAGGGACGCCGTACGCAGCACGTGATGCAGCGTGCCATCCGCCAAGCCGACCTCCACGGCCTGCACCTGCGGTTCGGCTTCCAGCAGGGCGAGCAGCGCCGCGAGGTCGCCCTGGCGCGCCATATCCGCCGTGGCCAGCGGGCGGAACGCGGGCAGGACGTTGGCCTGGGTGACGACGGGGCGGATCAGTGCGCGGGTCTGGGCCGCGACCAGCCGGGCCGCGTCCGCGAGGCGGATTTCCGCATCCGCGAGCGCGGCCTGCGATCCCGCGCGCATGAAGCCGAGCACCACCAGCGCCATGCCAGCCGCGAAGACCAGGGAGAAGGCGGCGAGGATGGTGATGGTGAAGCTGAACTGCGATCGCCGCCGGGTCATGGCGCCGCCTCGCGCGCCTGCGCGTATCGCGCCTTGGCGGCATGGGGCGCGAGCCCGTCCAGTGCCGCGGCCCCCGCCATGGCGTCGCCATCGGGGGCACAGCGCGCATAGGCCGCACGCTGCGTCTCGCGTGCCCAGCCCATGCCCAGCGCGCAGCCGGCCGGGGTGAATTCGGGCAGGGAGAGCAGGAAGCCCAGCCGGCCGCGATGCGTGCCGATCGCCGTCGCGCCCGGCACGCCGGCGGCGGCGAATTCGGCGGCCAGGCTGCGCGACAGGCAGGGGCCGAGATGGGGCGTGACGCTGCCGAACAGGTCCGCCTCCCGCGCCAGCCGGTGCAGCGGGGGCATGCGTATCTCGCCCGGATCGCGCGGCCAGCCGGTCGCGAGCACGATGTCGCGCAACGCCGCGATCCAGTCCGGCGCGGCCCCCGCCGCCCCGGCCAGGATGGCGGCCGCCTGGGCGGAGCGCTCCTCCAGTTCGTGCAGGCGCGTGCCGGTGCCGCCCGGATGGAGCAGGTCATGCGCGGCCATCGCCGCCACGCCGAGCAGCGCGTCTGCCGCATCCAGGGCTCCGGCGATGCGGGCGCGGCCGCACATCCAGCCCATCGCCAGCGTCGCTTCCGCCTGATGATGGCGGTTGTGGTAGGCCGGCTCGGCTCCCGGCCGGAAGCTCGCGCCGTGGCGCTCCACTTCGGCCGCGATCGCACGGGCCGCGCGCAAGGCGGGCCCGTCCGGCGGCAGGGCGCCGCATCCCGCGACCAGCGCCGCCGTGAGCGCGCCATCCATATCGGGCGCGGTCCGGCGGCGGGCGAGCAGGATGCGTTCCGCTGCGATGCAGGTGGCTTCGGGCGGGCCGTCCGGAAGCATCACGGCGCGGGCACGCCCATATCCTCGCCCCGGCCCCTTTCCGCATGCGGGAAGGGGAGGAGGACGGGAAGGACGAGGCGTCGCACCGTCGCCGTTGTCAGCCGAGCAATACCGTGCGCAGCCGGCCCAGCATCTCGCGCGCCTTGTCGCCCAGATCGTCTTCCGGCCCGGCCACCGCCTCGACCAGGGCAAGCGCCTTGCGCCGCTCCTCGGCCTCCGGCAGCAGCTGCGGCAGGGCGGCGAGGGCCGCCTCCCGGTCCAGCGCCACGATCGCGGTCTGCTCGCGGATGATCTCCTGCCGCGCGGCCGGGGTCATGCCGGCGAAGGGCGGTTCGGTCGTCAGCACCTGGTTGGAGCGGGCCAGCCGCGACCGCCGCACCCCGCCGCGGGCATCGGCCAGCAGGATCATCATGCGGATCACCGCTTCCGGATAGGCACCGGTCGCCACCTGACGGGCCGCGGCTTCGAGCTGGGGCATGCCGGCGGGCGAGGCGGCGGCGCGGGCCGCGTCCGCATCCTCACCATCATCGTCGCTGCCGATGCCGGTGGCGGCGAGCGAGCCGTAGAGCGCGTGGAAGGTCAGCTCCATCGCCGCATCGCGCCAGTCGCGCCACATGTCGAAGGCGCGTTCCACGCCATCGGCCCAGCTCCGTTCGAGGGCCAGGAACGGATTGTCCTTGGCCGCGGGCCGGCGCTGCGCCTTCACCGTTTCCGCCACGGCGGGCAACTGGGCGGCCAGCGGGTTCAGGTCGCTCACCGCCCAGCGGCGCACGCGCGCGGGATGCAGCCGGCGGCGCCATTCGGCTGACGCCTCGGTGGCGAACTGGCGCACCATCGGGGCGGCGACCACGTCGTAGAGGTTCTCGTTCAGCGCGGAGATCTTGGCGACGGCCGGGAATTCCTCGCTGCCCGCGTCGCCGGACAGGCGCTTGATGTCCTCGATCGTGCGTTCGACGAGTTCGACCTGCCACTCCTCGTTGCCGCCCGATCCGTCATGGCCGGTAATGGTCATCTCATACAGGCCGGGCGCGACCGCCTCGATCATCTCCAGCGTGTTGGCGATCTCGCTGTGCTCCTTCTTGGCGATCTTGCCGGAGACGAAGATGCCGAGATGGCCGATCTGGTCATGCATCAGATAGACGATGGTCTGGCCGCGGGCGCGGATCTCCTTCTCGTCGCGGTAGACGTCTGCGATCCAGCGCAGCGCCTGACCCGGCGGCGTGATGTTGTCGCCGGCGGAGGCGAACACGATCACCGGGGCGCGGACATCGCGGATGTTGAAGGTGTGGCCGCGGCCGGCGGCGATGGAGCCGGCAGAGAAGCGGTTGCCGATGAACAGGTTGTCCACGATCCAGCGGATCTCGTCCGCGTTCATCAGGAAGAACCCGCCCCACCAGCGCTCGAACTCCAGGAAGCGCTCGGCCTCGGTGTCCGCCCGGGCGAACACGTCGTAGTACTTGCGGAACCAGGTGTTGCCCGGCGACAGGCTCTCGAAGTTCAGCACGAGGTTGGCGCCGTCGAACTTGCCGTTGCCGAGATCGGCCAGCATCGCGGATGGCCAGGACCCGCCGACGAGCCCGCCCAGGTAGCGCATCGGGTTCTTGCCGCGCTCGCCCGCCCAGTAGGACAGCGGCGCGCCGTTCAGCACCAGGGCGCCCACGCGCTCCGGCGCCAGCGCACCCAGCATCATGGTCGCCCAGCCGCCCTGGCAGTTGCCGATCACGACCGGCCTGGGCGCATCCGGATGCGCCTCGACAATGTGCTTCAGGAACAGGGATTCGGCCGCGGTCACGTCCAGGATGGTCTGGCCCGGCACCGGGTCGCGGTAGAAGATCACGAAATAGACCGGATGGCCGCGACGGATCGCCACGCCCACCTGACTGTCGGACTTGAAGCCGCCAATGCCGGCACCGTGGCCGGCGCGCGGGTCGATGATGACGAAGGGGCGCAGCTTCGGGTCGGTCTTCACGCTGCCCGCGGGCGGGACGATACGCACCAGCGCGTAGTTCACCGGCCGTTCCAGGGTGCGGCCATCGACCACCGTCTCGTAGTCGAACACCAGCACGGGCGGGCAGCCGGCGCGTTCGTGTTCCACGAAGTTGGTGCCGGCCTGGCGCATGATGTCCCAGAACAGGACCGCCCGCTGCGCCGCGTCCACGGCGTAGTCCTGGGCATCGCGGATCAGCGTGAAGGGGTTGCGGCCCGCGAGCGGCGCCTGCACGGGCGGGCGCATCGCCGCGACCAGAGCGGGCAGGAGGTTCGCGGCGTGGCGCTGCGCGAGATCCGCGACCAGCCGCCCATGTTCCACCGCGCGGCTCAGCCGTTCGTTGCCGCGGCCGAGCAGTTCCGTGGCCGGGGAGAGGTTGGCCGGCGGCAGGGGCCGCGCGGCGGGGGCCATCATGTTCATCAGACGGTTTCCTGGGCGGCAGGGGATGGGGCAAGTGTCGGCGACCGGCCGAGAAGATCGATCACGTGCTGCGCGATCATCTTCTCCTCGTCGGTGGCGCGTACCAGCACCGGCACGCGTGCGCCGTCCGGTGAGATCGTTCGTTCGTTCGCCTCGTTGCGCGCCGGGTCGATGGCGATGCCGAGATAGTCGAGCCCCTCGCAGATCTGGGCACGCAGGGCGCGGGCGTTCTCCCCGATGCCGGCGGTGAAGACCAGGGCGTCGATGCCGCCGAGCACGGCGGACAGCGCGCCGATCTCCCGGCGGACGCGATAGGCGAAGTAGCGCAGCGCGGCGGCTGCTTCCGGCTTGGGGGAGCTGCTGAGCTCGCGCACGTCCTGGCTGATGCCGGACATGCCCTTCAGGCCGGCGTTCTGGTAGATCAGCGTGCCGACCTGCTCGACGGACATGTCCTCGTGCAGCATCAGATGCAGCAGCACGCCGGGATCGATCTGGCCGCTGCGCGTGCCCATGGGCACGCCGTCCACGGCGGTGAAGCCCATGGTGCTGTCCATGCTGCGCCCACCCCGGATCGCGCAGAGCGAGGCGCCGTTGCCCAGATGCGCCACCACGACGCGGCCAGCGGCCAGGGCCGGATCCTCATGCGCGAGCAGGCTGGCGATGTATTCGTAGGACAGGCCGTGGAAGCCGTAGCGGCGGATGCCGCGCGCATAATATTCGGGAGGCAGGCCGAACGTGTCCGCTTCCCACGGATGGTTGCGATGGAAGGCGGTGTCGAAGCAGGCGATCTGCGGCACGCCGGGGAAGCGGCGGCGCGCGGCCTCGATCCCGGCGAGGTTGTGCGGCTGGTGCAGCGGTGCGAGGTCGCTCAGCGCCCGCAGCTTCTCCAGCACAACGTCATCGACCAGGACCGGGGCGGCCAGGTCCGGGCCGCCATGCACCACGCGGTGGCCGACGGCGATGATGGTGCGGCCGGCGATGGCCGGCTCGATCCCTTCCATGATCCGCACCAGCGCCGCGCCGTGATCCGCCACGTCCGGACCCGCCCAGCGTTGGTCCGCGAGTGTGACGCGATGCGCATCGCGCGCGAACAGATGCGGCGATGCGCCGATCCCTTCCATCTGCCCTTCAAGGCGGGTTTCCAGCGCCCCGGCCGCGACCTTGAACAGCTCGAACTTGATGGAGGAGGAGCCAGCGTTGAGGACGAGGACGGCTTCGCTTCTGGTGTTCACGCGGCAATCTCCTTGACCAGCGATGTGCCCGTGCGCCGGTAGTGCCCATACAGCACCGCCAGCGCCGCGGAGGCGAGGCGGGCGTGTTCGTCATCGGCACGGCTGGTCAGCATCACCGGCACCTTCGCACCCACCACCAGCCCGCCCGTGTCGGCATCCGACAGGAACACGAGCTGCTTGGCCAGCATGTTGCCGGCTTCGAGGTTCGGCGCGATCAGCACATCGGCGCGACCGGCGACCGAGGAGTGGATGCCCTTGGTCCGCGCGGCATCGACATCGATCGCGTTGTCCATGGCGAGCGGCCCGTCCACCAGCCCGCCCTTGATCTGGCCGCGTTCGGCCATCTTGGACAGGATCGCGGCATCCAACGTGGACGGGATGGCGGTATTCACCGTCTCCACCGCAGACAGGATGCCCACGCGCGGCTCGGCCACGCCGATCGCGTGCGCGAGGTCGATCGCGTTCTGGATGATGTCGGCCTTGGTCTTGAGGTCGGGCAGGATGTTGATCGCCGCGTCCGAGATCAGGAGCAGCTCCTCGCGCCCCGGCACGTCGAGCACGAAGACGTGGCTGATCCGGCGCCCGGCGCGCAGACCGCCGTCGCCCTTGGTCACGTGGACCAGAACCTCGTCGGAGTGGATGTTGCCCTTCATCACTGCGGCGGCGGTGCCTTCATGCACCATGGCCACGGCGCGCGCGGGGGCGTGATGCGTATCGGTCTCGACCAGGCTCGCGCCGGTGAGGTCCCAGCCGATCTCCTCGGCGGCCGCGCGGATGGCAGCCTCCGGGCCGACCAGCAGCGGGACGATCAGGCCCTGGCGTGCCGCCTCCCACGCGCCGCCGAGCGAATTCGCGTCGGTGGGCGCGACCACCGCGGTCGGCATCGGCGCGACGTCGCGGCAGGCCGCCAGCAGGCGGTTGAACTTGCCGCGCTTGGTCAGCGCGAGGTCGGGCAGGGAGACACCGTCCGTGGTCAGCCTGGTCAGCGGCGCGCGCACTTCCGCCACGCCGTCGGCGATCAGAGTGTCATCGGCCACGCGGGTCAGCGCGCAGTCAAGCTCGATCACGCCGCCGTCCTTCTTGGCGCGGACCGTGACCGTGACATCGACCTCATCGCCGGCCTGGACGCGATCGTGGAAGCGCAGCGTCTGGCCCAGATACAGCGTGCCCGGGCCGGGCAGCTTGTTGCCGAGCACCGCGGAGAACAGCGATCCGCCCCACATCGCGGGAGCCACGGGGGAATGGCCCATCTCCTGCTCCGCCTCTCCGGGCAGGTGCAGCGGATTCACGTTGCCGGAGGCATGGGCGAAGACGACCAGGTCGTTGGGCGTGCAGGCGCGGCGCAAGGTGGCCGTCTCACCGACCGCGATCTCGTCGGCGGTGCGTCCGACCAGGGCGGGGAGTACGAGCATGGGATATCCCTTCAAACGGCGATGCGCATCTCGGGCACGTCGCCTTCGATGCGCAGCGTGGCTGCGGTCTGGGCCACGACCTCATCGACCGAGACGCCGGGGGCGCGTTCGCGCAGCACCAGCCCGTCTTCGGTCGGCTCGATCGTGGCGAGGTCGGTGACGATCAGGCTGACCCGGCGCGCCGAGGTCGGCGGCAGGGTCAGGTCCGGCACGATCTTGGAGTCGCCGCGCGCGACATGCTGCATGGCGACCACCACGCGCCTGGCGCCGGAGACGAGGTCCATCGCGCCGCCCATGCCCGGCACCAGCTTGCCCGGCACCATCCAGTTGGCGAGCCTGCCGCCCGCGCAGACCTGCAACCCGCCGAGCACGGTCATGTCCAGATGTCCGCCGCGGATCAGCGCGAAGGACATGGAGCTGTCGAACGCGAAGGCGCCGGGCAGCGCGCTGATGAAGCCACCGCCCGCGTCGGTCAGGTTGGGGTCCTCCATCCCGTCCGGCGGGCGGGCCCCGAAGCCGACGATGCCGTTCTCGCTCTGGAAGGCGACCAGCATGCCGTCCGGCACGTATCTGGAGACCATGGTCGGCAGCCCGATGCCGAGATTGACCAGCATGCCGTCGCGCAGTTCCTGCGCGACGCGGCGGGCGATGAGTTCCTTGGGGTCCATCAGCGCCTCCTCTCGACAAGGTGGTCCACCAGCACGCCCGGGGTGCGCACCGCATCGGGCGGGATCACGCCGACCGGCACGATCTCGTTCGGTTCGGCGATCACGGTCTCCGCCGACAGGGCGATGACCGGATTGAAGTTCGCGGCCGTGAGGCGGTAGGTGAGGTTGCCGTGGTAGTCGGCCTCGTGCGCGTGCAGCAGCGCGAAATCGGCGCGGATCGGCGGTTCCAGCAGGAAGTCCTTGCCGTCCACGGTGACGACTTGCTTGCCTTCGGCGACCACGGTGCCGATCCCGGTCGGTGTCAGCACGCCGCCCAGGCCAGCGCCCGCGGCACGGATGCGTTCGGCCAGCGTGCCCTGCGGCACCAGCTCCACCTCCATCTCGCCGGCGATCATCTTCTTCTGCGTCACCGGATTGGTGCCGATATGGCTGACGATGGCCTTTGCCACGCAGCCCGCGTCGATGAGCTTGCCCACGCCATGACCGGGCCGGGCGGTGTCGTTGCCGATCACGACAAGACCCTTCGCACCCCGCGCGATCAGCGCGTCGAACAGACGTTCGGGCGTGCCGACCGCCATGAACCCGCCGAACATGATGCGCGCCCCATCCGGGATCATCGCGGCGGCATCCTCGACCTTGATAGCCTTACGCATGCGTTTGAGGCTCCTCTAGGCGACGTTGTGCAGTCCGCCGTCCACGTAGATCGTGTCCCCGGTCATGCCGGAGGACGAGCCGCCGACCAGGAAGGCGCAGACGCGCCCGACCTCGGCGATATCGACCAGCCGCTGCGCGGGCGCGCGGCTCGCGGCCATCTCGATCAGTTCGTCGAACTGGGCGATGCCGCTGGCGGCACGGGTCTTGAGCGGGCCGGGCGACAGGGCGAAGGCGCGGATGCCCCTGGGGCCAAGCTCATGCGCCACGTAGCGCACCGAGGCTTCCAGCGCCGCCTTCACGGGGCCCATGACATTGTAATGGCCCACCACCTTGTCGGCGCCGTAATAGCTCATCGTCACCAGCACGCCGCCTTCGGTCATCAGCGGCGCGGCGAGCTTGGCCATGTGCAGGAAGGACCAGCAGGAGACGTGCATGGCCTGGGCGAAGCCCGCGGCGGAGACATCCACCACGCGGCCGTGCAGGTCCTCGCGGGGGGCGAACGCAATGGAGTGGATCACGAAATCGAGCCGGCCCCATTCGGCGGCGATGCGGTCGAACACCGCCTCCGTCTGGCCGGGCACCTCGACGTTCAGCGGCATGACGATGCCCGCGTCCACCTGTTCCGCCAACGGACGGACGTGCTTCTCCGCCTTCTCGTTCAGGTAGGTGACGGCGAGCTCGGCGCCGAAGGCACGCAGCTTGGCGGCGCAGCCGAAGGCGATGGAACTTTCGTTGGCGATGCCGACCACGAGGCCGCGACGACCCCTGAGCATGTCGCCGATGCGATCGTCGGGATCCCATACCTTGGGGAGCGGATCGGGGGTACGGGTCGGTTGATCCATCGCGTGGCTCCGGGTGAACGCCGCCGCATCCCGTCTATCCCGTGGCCGCAACTCCTTGCGTCAAGCTTTTGTTGCACCGGCGCAGGCGGGCGATCCGGCGCTACTCCCGCACGACATAGGTGTGGAACCGCACCGTCCCGTTCTCATCCTGTTCCCGATACAGGCCCTGGATCTCGTTCTCGAAGCCGGGGAACAGGTTGGCCGCGCGCTCGAACGCCTTGAGGTAGGCGATCATCGGCCGCGAGCGCTGACCCAGCCGCTCGCCCGGGATGACGGTCGCGATGCCGGGCGGATAGACCAGCCACAGCGTGGCGGCGATGCGGCCGTCCGTCGCGTCCAGCGGCACGTAGTCCACCCGGTTGCGCACCAGCTCCCGCACCGCAGCCTGCGCGGGCATGGCCATGTCGGGGAAGTGCTCGGCGCGGAACTGCGCGGCCTGGAGGGAGGAGACGTTCTCCGCCCGGTAGAAATCCTGCATTTCCGCGCACAGGTCGCGCAGCCGCACGCCGGCATAGCGTTTCGGCCGACGGGCGACGAAGTCCGGGATCACCTCCTCCAGGGGCGCGTTGGCGTCGTGCAGTTTCTTGAAGGTGACGAGGTGGGACAGCAGCGTGCCGGCCTTGCTGCTCTCGCTGCCCGGCGTCAGCAGGAACAGCAGCGAGTTGAGGTCGTTCTTCTCCGGCACGATGCGGTTCTGGCGCAGGTATTCGGCGACGATCGGCGCGGGCACGCCGTGCGTGTCGTAGCCGCCATCGCGGAAGCCGGGGGTCAGCACGGTCAGCTTGTTGGGATCGGTCATCGCCCAGCCGGGCGGGACGTGGCCGAAGCCGTGCCAATCCTCGTCGGGCCGGAGTTCCCAATGCGCGGGATCGCTGGCGAGCAGGTCGGTGGAGACGTCCTCCCACGCCAGGGGCGTGCCGTTCACATGGGCGGTCTTGGGCACGAAGGGTTCGAAGAACCAGCGCCGGGCGGGGTCCGCCTCCTGCTCCGCGAATTCGCGGGCCATGAAGCGCATCTTCTTGCGCATCTCGATGCCGAGCCGGACGGTATCGTCCCACAGCACCTCGCCCGACCGTCCCTTCATCATCTGCGCACCGACATCGAGCGAGGCGAAGAGCGGGTAGAACGGGCTGGTCGAGGCGTGCAGCAGGAACATCTCGTTGAACCGGCGATGTTCGACGCGGCGTTCCTGCCCCTTGATGTGGCTGTCGCGCACATGGATCTGCGATGCCTGGGAGAAGCTCGCGAGCTGCTTGTGCGTGCTCTGCGTCACCAGGATGCCCGGCGCGTCGGGGCCGAGCTTCTCCAGCCCCATGCCGAAGCGGCCACGGAACAGCGGGTGGAACTTCATGAAGCCGGCCCAGGCCTCGTCGAACAGGATGTAGTCGCAGAGATGGCCGATGCGGCGCAGAACCTCCTCGGCCGAATAGATCGTGCCGTCATAGGTGCACTGTTCGATCACCGCTGCGCGGAAGGGGCGGGGGCGCTTCCATGCCTCCGGATCCTTGACCAGCGGGTTGTCGCGGATCGCTTCGCGCAGCTTCGCCTCGTCCAGCGCGTCGAGGTCCATCGGGCCGATCAGCCCGTGCGGGTTGCGTGCGGCGCCGACGAAGATGGGAACGGCACCGCCCAGGAACAGCGCGCCGTGATGCGCGGCCTTGTGGTTGTTGCGGTCGAACAGCACCAGGTCGTCCTCGGCCAGCAGGGCGCAGAGCGCGATCTTGTTGGAGGTCGAGGTGCCGTTCAGAACGAAATAGGTGCGCTCGGCGCCGAAGATCTTCGCCGCTTCCTGCTGCGCCTTCAGCGCCGGGCCTTCGTGGGTGAGAAGATCGCCGAGGTTGAGCACGGAATTGTCGAGATCGTCGCGGAACACCGCCTCGCCCAGATGCTCCACGAAGATGCGGCCGACCGGGCTGCGGCTGTAGAACATGCCGCCGTTATGGCCGGGGCAGGTCCACAGCATGTTGCCCTGTTCGGCGTAATCGACCAGCGCGCCGAAGAACGGGGTCTTCAGCGTCTCCGCATACTGGCGCAGGCGGGAGACGAGGTTCTTGGCGATGAACTCCGGCGTCTCCTCCGCCAGGAACACGAACCCGTCCACGTCGTCCAGCACGTCCACCGGGATATCCTCCAGCCGCCGGCGGCGGACCAGCAGGATCACCGGCACGTCCAGGCCGCGCTTGCGTACCAGCGCGATCAGCGCGGCGGCCTTGCCCTGCAGCCCGCGCTTGCCCCAATCGACGATGACGCAGCCGATGGCGCTGTCGGTGCGGATCACCAGTTCCGCATCGTCATCGCGGCGGGCGCGCAGCACGGCGTAGCCCATGCCCTCGACCTCGGTGAGGATCTGGCGGAGCCGGACGCCCTCCAGGTCGGTGTCGTCGAAGGCCGGGGCGCAGACCAGCACCTTGAACCGGCGGGCGTATTCCATTCGGCGGCTCCTTCTTGGCGGGCGCCCGCCCGCGCGGCGGGTCCCAGGCCGCCCATAGCGCCTGCGGAGGGCGAGGCGAAATGTGACGTCTGGGTGAAGGCCGTGGCGGCTCAGCCAAGGGGCGGCATGACGACGGCCCGGGCGAGGGCGGCGTTCTGGAAACGCGCATCGCCGGTGACTTCCGCGCCCACCCAGGAGGGAAGGACGACATCTTCGCAGGCGGAGGCCAGCTCCACCTCCGCCATCACGAGCCCGGCGAGGCGTCCGGCGAATTCATCGACTTCCCACACCAGCCCGCCGTGGCGGACGCGTGTGCGCTGCTTCTCGATCAGGGGCATGGCGCAATGCGCGGCCAGCAGCGCGTCCGCGTCTTCGCGCGGGATGGCGTATTCGAACTCCGCGCGGGTGAGCAGGCCCGGAGATTTGAGGGTCAGGAAGCCCTGCTCCCCGACCAGGCGGACGCGCACTGTCATCCCGGTGCCGGCGCCATCCACGATGTAGCCCTGCCGGATCGGCAGCGCGGGGCCGATGGCCGCACCACGCCAGCCGTCGCCGGTTACCAGGAATTTCCGTTCGATCTCGACGGGCATCGCGATCCGGACCGTATCCGCCCCGGCCCCGCCCGCAAGTTAAGATTGGCCGCGTGCGGCGACGCCGCGCGCCTACGCTCTTATCGCGCCAAGGCTGCGGCGTGCCGTTCCGTCCGCGTCGAAATTCGCGGGATCGAGCCAGGCCACGAGGGCGTCGCGGCAGCGCGGCCATTCATCGGCCAGGATCGAGAAATACGCCGTGTCGCGGCGCCGGCCCTTCACCACCAGATGCGCCCGCAGCAGGCCTTCGTAGGTGAAGCCCAGCCGTTCCGCCGCGCGGCGAGAGGGGGCGTTCAACGCATTGCATTTCCAGACCAGCCGCCGATAGCCGAGGTCGTCCATCGCGAGGCGCATCAGGATGAACATCGCCTCGGTCGCCGCGCGTGTCCGCTGCATCGCCGGACCGAACCAGATATTGCCGATCTCGATCGCGGCGTTGGCCGGCTGGATGTCCATCAGCGTCAGCCAGCCGCTGACAACCCCCGTGGCCGTGGGGCGGACGGCCCAGGCCATCGGGTCGTGCTGGCTGGCGAAGGATGCGACCTGGCGCGCCATGGCGCCCTGGTCGGCGAAGGGGCCGTAGCCCATGTAGGCCCAGGACGCATCCGCCCCCTGCGCGGCATGCCAGAGGTCGGCGGCGTGCCGCGTGTGCAGGGGTTCGAGCTGGCAGTAGGCGCCGCGATGGGGGATGCGTGCCGGCAGCGGGCGCGGGGTCGGGTCCACCTCGGGCCCGATCGGAAGGTCGGTCATGCCGCCATCATGCCGCGCCGCGCGTGGGCCGACAGTGCCAATCAGCGCCCCTCAAGCAGGTCCAGGACCCGCGCGGTGCGCAGCCGCGTCTCCTCCAGCGCGATCTTCTGCTCCGCCAACAGGGCCGCGGCACCGCCCGCGGACGGCGTCTTTCCGGCCATCGCGCGGGCTACGGCGATTTCCAGATGGCGGATGCGCTCCTCCAGCGAGGCCGCTTCGTCGCGCGACAGGCGCCACAGTGCGGCAAGGCTCTCCGCGGCATCCTCGCTCATCGGGCGGTATCCCGCTGCCGCGTCGCACGGGTCACGGCGCTGCCCCCGGCAAACGCCCCATCAGCCTTGCCGCGCCCGCCATGCGTCCCGTGACCCCCAGTTGCCCCCCGATGGTGCTGTGCCGCATCTTGTCGCGCAACCGGGGGCAAGGCATCAGGGCGCCATGAGCGCCCTGTTCCGCGAGCGGGTCACGACCGTTCACCACTGGACCGACACGCTGTTCAGCCTGACCACGACCCGGGATCCGTCCTTCCGCTTCCGGTCGGGCGAGTTCGCCATGATCGGGATCGAGGTCGATGGCCGGCCGCTGCTGCGGGCCTATTCCATGGCGAGCGCGACGTGGGAGGAACAGCTCGAATTCCTCTCGATCAAGGTGCCGAACGGCCCGCTGACTTCCCGCCTCCAGCATATCAAGCCCGGCGACACGCTGCTGGTCGGGCGCAAGCCGACCGGGACGCTGCTGCTGGACAATCTGCGGCCGGGCCGGACGCTGTTCATGCTCTCCACCGGCACCGGGCTGGCCCCGTTCCTGTCGCTGGTGAAGGATCCGGAGACCTACGCGCGGTTCGACCGGGTGGTGGTGACCCATACCTGCCGCTTCGTGTCTGAACTCGCTTATCGCGACTGGTTCACGAATGAGCTGCCGAAGCACGAGTTGCTGGGCGAGGACGTGACCGCGAAGCTGGTCTACTACCCGACCGTCACCCGGGAGCCCTTCGCCAAGCAGGGTCGCATCACCGACCTGATCGCCGACGGTACGCTGTTCCGCGATCTCGGTCGGGCGGGTCCGTTCGACCGGGAGGAGGACCGGATCATGCTGTGCGGCAATCCCGAGCTGCTGCGGGACGGGCGTGCAGCACTGGAAGCGCTGGGCTTTGAGGAAGGTAATTCCGGCGAGCCGGGCGATTTCGTGATCGAAAAAGCCTTCGTGGAGAAGTGATGCTGCGCCGCAACATCCCACTCGCGTGGCAAACCGCATGCGGAAAGGTTGCGCCAGGCCTTCCCTGATGGAATAGGTGCGAAACGGCCGGAAGGAACCGGCCGCGCCCAAGCAACGGGGGAAACAAAATGTCCGGGACGCCTGAGATCCGCGCCGGTCGGCGCGGCTTCGTCAAAGTCGCTGCGGCCGGCACGGCGGCCGGCATATTGGCCGCACCCAGCGTTTCACGCGCGCAGACGATCACGCTCCGCTTCCAGTCCACCTGGCCGCAGCGCGACATCTTCCACGAATTCGCCCAGGACTATGTCAATCGCGTGAACGCCATGTCCGGCGGGCGGCTGCGTCTGGAGCTGCTGGCCGCGGGCGCCGTGGTCGGCGCCTTCCAGCTTCTCGACGCCGTCTCCGCCGGCACGCTGGATGGCGGCCATGGCGTGTCCGCCTACTGGTTCGGCAAGAACAAGGCCTTCAGCCTGTTCGGCACCGCACCGGCCTGGTTCGGCGACGCGCATCAATATCTCGGCTGGTTCCACTACGGCGGCGGCAAGGAACTCTACGCCGAGCTCATCGACGATATCCTCAAGGTCAACGTGGTGGGCTTCCAGTCCGGCCCCATGCCCACCCAGCCGCTCGGCTGGTTCAAGGAGCCGGTGGAGAATGTCGAGCAGATCCGTGGCCTGAAGTACCGCACCGTCGGGCTTGCGACCGATCTGTTCAACGAACTCGGCGCGGCGGTGGTGGCGCTGCCGGGCGGGGAGATCGTGCCCGCGCTGGAACGCGGCGTGATCGACGGGGCGGAGTTCAACAACCCCTCCTCCGACCGCGTGCTGGGTTTCCCGGACGTGGCCAAGGTCTTCATGATCCAGTCCTTCCACCAGCGGACGGAATGCTTCGAGATCCTGTTCAACAAGGCCAAGTTCGACGGCCTTGCCGACGAGCAGAAGGCGATCCTGGAATACGCGGCCGAGGCGGCGTCGTCCGACATGTCCTGGAAGCAGCAGGACCGCTACTCGAAGGACCTGCTTGCCATGGCGCAGCAGCAGGGCGTGCGTGTGGTGGCCACGCCCCGGCCGGTGCTGGAGGCCCAGCTCGCGGCCTGGGACAAGGTGGTCGATAACCTGTCGTCCGATCCCTTCTTCAAGAAGGTCTGCGACAGCCAGCGCGACTGGTGCCGCCGTGTCGGCGCCTTCTACCTGCGCTACGAGGCGAGTCCGGTGCTCTCCTACAACCATTTCTTCGGCCGGGGCCGCCAGGGCTAGACCGCACCCGTTCTGCCCGCCGGCGGGAACGTCCCGCCGGCGGGCTTCTCCTGCCGATCGGAACGCGCATGCAGTCCCTCCTGCTGGGCATCGACAGGTTCTCGGCCGCCGTGGGCAAGCTGTTCGCCTGGGCCGTGCTGCTGCTGACCGCGGCGGTCAGCTACGAGGTGTTCGCCCGCTATCTTTTCCGCGCGCCCACGACCTGGGGCTACGACGTGTCCTACATGCTCTACGGCACGTTGTTCATGATGGCGGGCGGCTACGCGCTGTCCCGCGGCGGGCATGTGCGCGGCGACTTCCTCTACCGCAATTTCCGCCCGCGCCTGCAGGCGGGCTTGGACCTCGCGCTCTATTTCCTGTTCTTCTTCCCGGCGATGGCGGCCTTCATCTATTCGGGCTGGGATTTCTTCCATCAGTCCTTCGCCCAGAACGAGCGCAGCCCGTTCAGTCCGGTGGGCCCGGTGATCTGGCCGTTCAAGTTCCTGATCCCGGTCGTGGGCGGGCTGCTGCTGATCCAGGGTTTCGCGGAGGTCGTGCGCTGCATCGCCTGCCTGCGCACCGGCGCATGGCCCCATCGCCTGTCCGATGTCGAGGAGATGGAGCAGATCATCCTGCATGAGCGCGAACGCCAGCGTGAGGCCGGAGAAGGCGCGTCATGACCGACCCGCAGCTCGGCCTGACCATGCTGGGGATGTTCATCGTCCTGCTCTGCTTGGGTTTCCCCATCGCCTTCACGCTGATGGCGCTCGGCCTGTTCTTCGGCTACCTCGGCATGCAGGAGCGCATCTTCGATCTGTTCGTCCAGCGCACCTACGCGGTGATGAGCAGCGACGTGCTCATCTCCATCCCGCTCTTCGTGTTCATGGGCTACCTGATCGAGCGGGCGAACATCCTCGACCGGCTGTTCCGAAGTCTTCAGCTTGCGGCCGGACCGCTGCCGGGCTCGCTCGCGGTGGCGGCGCTGGCAACCTGCGCATTGTTCGCCACGGCGACCGGCATCGTGGGGGCCGTGGTCACGCTGATGGGGTTGCTGGCTTTCCCCGCCATGCTGCGCGCCGGCTACAACGTGCGCCTCGCGGGAGGCGTGATCTGCGCGGGGGGATGCCTGGGCATCCTGATCCCGCCTTCCATCATGCTGATCCTCTACGGCGCGACGGCGGGCGTATCGGTGGTGAAGCTCTATGCCGCCGCCTTCATCCCGGGGCTGATGCTGGCCGGCTTGTACATCGCCTATGCCGTCGGGATCGCCCTGGTGAAGCCCGGCTGGGCGCCGCCGCTGCCGAAGGAGGAGCGCAACGTCCCGTTCGGCACGGTCGTCTGGGCGGTGGTCACCGGCTTCCTGCCGCTCGCCCTGCTGATCGCCGCCGTGCTGGGCGCGATCATAGGCGGGCTGGCGACGCCGTCCGAAGCCGCCGCGATGGGCAGCCTGGGGTCGATCATCCTGGCCATCGCCTATCGCGCCTTCACCTGGGAGAAGCTGCGCGAGAGCGTGTACCTGACGGCCCGCACCTCGGCGATGGTGTGCTGGCTGTTCATCGGCAGCTACATCTTCAGCGCCGTGTTCGGCTATCTCGGCGGGCAGAGCGTGGTGGAGGAGTTCGTCAAGAGCCTCGGCCTCAACACGCTCACCTTCATGCTGCTGGCGCAGGTGATCATCTTCGTCCTGGGATGGCCGCTGGAATGGACGGAGATCATCGTGATCTTCGTGCCGATCTTCCTGCCGCTGCTGGACCATTTCGGGGTGGACCCGATCTTCTTCGGCATCCTGATAGCGCTGAACCTGCAGACCAGCTTCCTGTCGCCGCCGGTCGCCATGGCGCCGTTCTACCTCAAGGGCGTGGCACCGAAATGGGTGCGGCTTGAGGACCTGTTCGCCGGCGTGATGCCGTTTATCGGCATCGTCGTGATCTGCATGTTCACCGTCTATGCGTTCCCCCAGGTCGCGACCTGGCTGCCGGACCGGCTCTATGGCGGCGTGGATGAGACCGCCCCTGCGCTGCGGCTCGACACCATCCCCGACGGCGGCTTCCAGGAAGAACCGTCGGCCGACCTGCCGGCGCTCGAATGATGCGCTTCGCCGAACGCCTTGCCGACGCCTTCGCGCAGGGGGAGGTGCTGTCCACGCTGCGGCCGGAGGATCGGCCCGCGGACGCGGACGCTGCCGCCGCGATCCAGCAGGACATGCTCGACACGCTGGGTTTTGTGGCATGCGGCGTGCGGGTGGCGCGCGCCGTGGACGGGCGCTGGATCGTGGGCCCGTTGCTGGAAGGGCGCATTGCCCGGGACGGGGCGACCCTGCCCGCGTCGCTCTTTCACGCCCCGCGGGTCAGTGCGGGAATCCTGCTGCAGGTCGGGCGGGACATCGCGGATGCGGCGGACCTGCCGCGTGCGCTGTCCACGGTGCGTCCCCTGCTCGACATCGCCAGCTCGCGTTATGCGTCCGGCCCGCCCGATGCGATGTGGCAGGCGGCCGATCTGGCCGGGCTGGGCATGATCGCGGCAGGAAAGCCGCGGCGCGCCACCAGGGCGGCGTTGCGCGCGGCGGCATCGGGGCACGATCTGGAGCGGTTGCTGCACTGCGCCATGACCACGGCAGGCTTCCTGCCAGCAGGCGCGCTCATCGCCATCGCGACCCTGTCCGATCCGTTTCCGCCTGAGCCCGCGGAAACGCTGACGGCGGAAATCCCCGGCGTCGGGCAGACCCACATCACCGTTGCGTGACACCGGACTGGATGTTGTAGCCTCGCCCCCGAGGCGACCAAGACCCGAGACAAGGGTCCCGAAGGCCAAACGTCCAAGAGAGAACACATGAGCGGAACATCAACTGCGCTGGCACCCGGCCGCGTTGTACGTCCCATGACCCGTGAGGAGAGGAAGGTGATCATTGCCTCCTCCGCCGGCACGGTCTTCGAATGGTATGATTTCTACCTTTACGGATCGCTCGCCGCGATCATCGGCGCCAAGTTCTTCAGCCAGTATCCGGAAGGCGTGCGCAACATCTTCGCGTTGCTTGCGTTCGCCGCGGGCTTCCTGGTGCGTCCCTTCGGTGCGCTGGTGTTCGGCCGGCTCGGCGATCTGGTCGGACGCAAATACACGTTCCTGATCACCATCCTGATCATGGGCGCATCCACCTTCATCGTCGGCATCCTGCCCACAGCCGCGCAGATCGGCTTCGCCGCACCGGTGATCCTGATCGTGCTGCGGCTGCTGCAAGGCCTCGCGCTGGGCGGGGAGTACGGTGGGGCCGCGACCTATGTGGCCGAGCACGCGCCGCACGGACGGCGTGGCTTCTACACATCCTTCATCCAGGTCACGGCGACGGCCGGGCTGTTCATGTCGCTGCTGGTGATCCTGTTCACCCGCGCCATCCTGGGTGAGGATGTCTTCGCCGATTGGGGCTGGCGCATCCCGTTCGTGCTCTCGATCGTGCTGCTCGGCATCTCGGTCTGGATCCGGCTCCAGCTCGAGGAGACGCCGGCCTTCCAGAAGATGAAGTCGGAGGGGAAGCTTTCGAAGGCGCCGCTGACGGAAGCCTTCGGTCAGTGGCGCAACGCCAGGGTCGCGCTGCTCGCGCTGCTCGGCCTCGTCGCGGGCCAGGCGGTGGTCTGGTACACGGGCCAGTTCTATACGCTGTTCTTCCTTGGCGCTGTGCTCAAGGTGGATGGCTACACGCAGAACATGCTCGTGGCCTGGGCGCTGCTGATCGGTTCGGGCGGGTTCGTCCTGTTCGGCTGGCTGTCCGACAAGATCGGCCGCAAGCCGATCATCCTGGGCGGCTGCCTGATCGCGGCGCTGACCTATTTCCCACTGTTCAAGCTGCTCAGCGCGGAGGCCAATCCCGCCCTGCATCAGGCGCACACCAACATCCCGGTGACGATCAGCGTCGATACATCCACCTGTTCGTTCCAGTTCAACCCCGTGGGCACCGCACGCTTCACCCAGCCCTGCGATATCGCCAAGGCGGCGCTGGCGGCGGCGTCGGTGAACTACACGGTGGATCCGGCTCCCCCGGGCTCGGCCGAGGTGATCCACATCGCGGGGACGGAGGTGCCCTTCGAAGGGGAGGATTTCCGCAGACGCTTGAGCGCGGCGCTGACCGCCGCGGGCTATCCGGCCGCCAACAATCCCACCGTGGTCAGGATGTCATCGCCCTTCGACATCTTCCGCGAGCAGCCGGCGGTGCTGATCCTCGTGCTGACCATCATGGTGCTGTACGTGACCGCGGTGTACGGGCCGATCGCGGCGGCGCTGGTGGAACTGTTCCCCACGCGCATCCGCTACACGTCGATGTCGCTGCCGTATCACATCGGCAACGGCTGGTTCGGCGGCCTGCTGCCGGCCACGGCCTTTGCGATGATCGCGCAGACCGGGGACATCTATTACGGGCTCTGGTACCCGATCGTCATCGCGGCGGCGACGGTGGTGATCGGCGTGCTGTTCGTGCCGGAAACCAAGGACCGGGACATCTTTGCCGATCCGGACGCCGTCAAGTAGCGCCCTTCCGCCTCGTCCCCTCTCCCGCCAGCGGGAGAGGGAGCCTGGCGCTGCCTTCCGGCGCGTCAGTGGACGCTGACGGGCGCCATTTCATGCTGCACGACGGCGGCGACGGCGAGGTCGCGATCCGGGGCGACAGCAAGGGCTGCGCCGTCGGCGCCGAAGATACCCCAGGCCATCCCGCCCTGCGGCGTCTGCACGGGGCGGATATAGGCAAGTCCGCCAAGGCCCAGGCGCGCGAACGCCTCGGGGTTCATCCTGGCCAGTTCATTGGTGTTCATCTCGCATTCTCCTTCACCGCGCCCCGTCCGGGCACGCGGACTAGTCCTGGCGGCCTGTGATCCTCGGCCCGCCCTTGCCGATGCTGATCGCCTTCACGCGGGTCTCCGGCTGCGGCCGCTTGAGGTCCACGTGCAGCAATCCGTTATCCGTCCAGGCGCCCGTCACCTCGATCCCTTCGGCGAGGACGAAGACGCGCTGGAACTGCCGGGCCGCGATGCCGCGATGCAGGAACACCCGGCCCTGGGCGTCGTCGCTCTGCTTGCCGCGGATGACGAGCTGGTTGTCCTCCTGCGTGATGGAGAGGTCCTCCATCCCGAATCCGGCCACCGCCAGCGTGATCCGAAGCCCGTCCGGGCCGGTCTGCTCGATATTGTAGGGGGGATACCCGTCCGCCGCGTTCTTCTGCACCCGGTCGAGCATCTGCTCGAGGTGGTCGAATCCCAGGAACAGGGGCGAGGCGAAGACGCGTGTCGTCATTCCGTAAGGCTCCCTCCAGCGAGCGAAGCGGCTGGCGGGACCCGAAGCACCCCGCCTGATGTCAGGATGGGAAGCCCAGCCCTGCGTTGCAAGGGGTGGGGCGGGCGTCTATCTCCCGCGCGTGAGCAGAGAGACGGACATCGAGACGCTTCCGATCCTGATCGCCCCCGACACGCGCCTGAAGACGAAGGCGAAGCCGGTGGCGGCGGGGGACGATGCGCGCCTGCGCGACCTGGTCCCGCGCATGTTCGCGACCATGTACAAGGCGCCGGGTATCGGCCTGGCCGCGCCGCAGGTCGGCGTGGGCCTGCGCGTGGCGGTCGTGGATCTGATGCGGGACGACAGCCCCGATCCGATCACCCTGATCAACCCGGAGGTGGTGGCCGCCAGTGCCGAGCTGGCATTGCGCGAGGAAGGCTGCCTGTCCCTGCCCGGGCACTACGCCGATGTCGAGCGGCCGGCGCGGGTGAAGGTGCGGTTCCTCGACCAGACCGGGGCGAAGCGGGAGATCGAGGCGGACGGACTGCTGGCCGCCTGCCTTCAGCACGAGATCGACCACCTGAACGGCGTGCTGTTCGTCGATCATCTCAGCGCGCTGAAGCGCAACATGATCCTGCGCAAGCTCGCCAAGGAGCAGAAGGCGAAGGAGCGCGCGTGACGCGCGGGGCCTGATGCGGATCGCCTTCATGGGTTCGCCCGGCTTCGCGGTGCCCGCGCTGCGGGCGCTGCACGAGGCCGGGCACGAGATCGCCGCCGTCTACTGCCAGCCGCCCCGTCCCGCCGGGCGCGGGCATCGCGTGCAGCGCTGCCCGGTGCATGAGGCGGCGGAGGCGCTGGGCCTTGCGGTGCGCACGCCCGAACGGCTGCGGCGGGACGCGGCGGCGCACGCGGCGTTCGCCGCACTCGATCTCGATGCCGCGGTGGTCGTGGCCTACGGGCTGATCCTGCCCGCGGCGATGCTGAACGCGCCGCGCTGGGGCTGCCTCAACGTGCATGCCTCGCTGCTGCCGCGCTGGCGCGGTGCCGCCCCGATCCAGGCGGCGATCCTGGCGGGCGACGCCGAAAGCGGCGTGACCATCATGCAGATGGACGAGGGGCTGGACACCGGCCCGATGCTGCTGTCCGGGGCGGTGCCGATCGGCCCGCGCATGACCGCCGCCGAGCTGCATGACGTGCTGGCCGCGATGGGCGCGCGGCTGATCCTGCGCGCGCTGGCGGAAAATCCTGTCCCCGTGCCGCAGCCGGAGCAGGGCGCGACCTATGCGCCCAAGCTCAGCAAGGACGATGCGCGGCTGGATTGGGCACAGGATGCGGCCGCGCTCGACCGGCGCGTGCGCGCGCTCAATCCCTGGCCGGGGACGTACTGCCTGCTGGGGGATACGGCGCTCCGCGTGCTCGCGGCCGAACCCGTGCCTGGTGCGGGCGATCCGGGGACCGTGCTCGATGCGAACCTGACCGTCGCCTGTGGCATGGGCGCTTTGCGGCTGACCCGCGTGCAATGGCCCGGCCGCGCCGCCATGCCGGCGGATGCCTTCCTCCGCGGCCACCCGGTGCCGCCCGGCACAAGGCTCGGCTGATGCCGCGCTACGCGCTGTGCGTCGAGTACGACGGCGGCGGCTTCGTCGGGTGGCAGATGCAGGACGATGGCCCGTCGATCCAGGGCGTGATGGAGGAAGCTGCCCGCCGTCTGGCGCTGGGGGCCGCACCCGTGATCGCCGCGGCCGGCCGCACCGATGCCGGGGTGCATGCCGAGGCGCAGGTCGTGCAGCTCGACCTCGATCGCGCCATGCCGCCGGACAAGCTGCGTGACGCGCTCAACTATCATCTCCGCCCGCACGCCGTCGCCGTCCGCCAGGCCGCGGTCGCGCCCGAAGGGTGGCAGGCGCGGTTCTCTGCGATCGGCCGCGCCTATCGCTATCGCATCCTCAACCGCCCGGCGCGGCCGGCGCTGGATGCGGGCCGGGTCTGGCACGTGCCGTTGCGGCTGGACGCGGAGGCCATGCACGCGGCGGCGCGGCCCCTGCTGGGGCGGCACGATTTCACCAGCTTCCGCGCCGCCGCCTGCCAGGCGGCGAGCCCGGTCAGGACGCTCGACCGGCTCGATGTCATGCGCGCGGGGGAGGAGATCGTGGTGGCGGCGGAGGCGCGGTCCTTCCTGCACCATCAGGTGCGCAACCTGGTCGGCACGCTGAAGCTGGTCGGGGAGGGGCGCTGGCCTGTGGCGCGCGTGGCCGAGGCGCTGGCGGCCCGGTCGCGCGCCGCCGCCGGCCCCACCGCGCCGCCGCAGGGACTGTGCCTGATCGCGGTGCGCTATCCGCCCGCGCTCGATCCCTTCGCGACTTGAGCTACGACGACGCGGCCGAGGCCAGCACCGCATCCGCCACACCGCGCGCCAGCAGGCTCACGGCGATATCCAGCACGACGACCAGCGCCGCCAGCGGGCCGCGCAGCCCCAGCGCGAGGCGCACCGACTGCCATTCCACGAAGATGGCGGCGAGGCCCGCGACCACCGTTGTCGCGATCAGCACCGCCCGCGGCAGGCCGAGCCAGTTCGGCAACTCCCCCGCCATCGCCAGCAGGTATTGCAGGACATTGGTCCAGTTCCACGCGGCCAGGAAACGCGGCCACCGCAACTGCACGCCCAGCAGCCCGGCCAGATGCCGCGATGCCAGCGCGAAGCCGAACCATGAGACGGCATAGGCGCAGGTCTCGATCACGATGATCAGGCCGATGCCGAGGTCGGACCCCGTCTCCGCGTAGACCATCAGCCGCAGCGCGATGAAGGCCGGCCAGCAGATCAGCGCCGCGGCGAAGGACCGCCACACGGCTTCGGGCTGCGTGGGCAGCAGCATCAGCCCGTCGGCATGGCCGCCTGCCAGCCGCAGCGCCGCCTGCAGGCCAAGCGCCGCCTCCAGCCGGAACATCAGGCGAGCGCCAGGGTGAGCAGGCGCGGTCCCGCGACGCAGAACAGCGTGGCCAGGTTCATGATCGCCACCATCGCCGCAGCGGACAGCCCGGCCAGCCGCAGGGCCGCGCGCGCCAGGAACCAGTGCAGCCACAGCGCATAGCCCAGCAGCCCGAACACGACGAGCACGCCGGCCGTTTCCGTGGGCAGGCCCGCCAGCACCAGCAGGGCGGCGGCGAACAGGACCAGGAGTGCAACGATCGGGATGGCCCACTGGCACCAGTTGAAGGCGGCGGCGAAGCGGGGCCACAGCGCCTCCCGCCCCCAGACGCGGGCGAGCGCGTGGGAGGCGACGAGCGGTGCGAGCAGGGCGCAGGCGACGACGAACAGGTCGCGGATCGCGAGCCATCCCGCGCCGTTGAGGAGCGAGATCAGCGTGCCGACCGCGGGCAGCACGGCCAGCGGCAGCAGCGAGGCGGCGACCGCGTCCATGCCGGTGCCGAACTCCTCCAGCCCGTCGGCGCGGCCGGTGGCGATGCGCGCGATGCCGCGCAGCAGGTTGCGCGGCCGGGATCCGCTCACGGCACGAAGTCTCGCAGCACCTCGAGATAGGCGGACGACAGGGCGCGCAGCTCGGCGACGGGCACGCGCTCATCCGTCTGGTGCATGGTGCTGCCGACCAGGCCGAATTCGGCGACCGGGCAAAGTGCTGCGATGAAGCGCGCATCCGAGGTGCCGCCGCCGGTGTCGAGCGCCGGATCGGTCCCGGTGGCCCGCGCGACCGCGCCGCGCAGCCGGTCCACCAGCGGGCCCGGCCGGGTCAGGAACGCCTCGCCCGAGACGGAGACATCGCAGTCGAAGCGGTCGGCGTGCTGCGCGACCGTCGCCCGCAGCCACGATGAGAGCGACGCGCCGGTATGCCGGTCGTTGAAGCGGATGTTCAGCTTTGCCTCGGCCGTGGCGGGGATCACGTTGGTCGCCGGGTTGCCCACGTCGATGCTGGTGACCTGGAGGGAGGACGGCTCGAACCACTCCGTCCCGGCATCGAGCGGGGCGGCGGTCAGCGCGGCCAGCGCGCGGACCAGCCGGTGCACCGGATTGTCGGCCTTCTGCGGATAGGCGGCATGACCCTGGCGGCCGTGGACGCGGATGCGCGCGTTCAGGCTGCCGCGCCGGCCGATCTTGATCGTGTCGCCCAGCACGGCCTTGCACGTGGGCTCACCCACGATGCAGAGGTCGGGGCGTTCGCCGTTCTCCGCCATCCAGCCCAGCACCTTCACGGTGCCGTCGATGGCGTCGCCTTCCTCATCACCGGTGATCAGCAGGCTGATGGAGTGGTCCGCGCCGCCGCCCGCGTCCAGATGCGTGCGCACCGCCGCCACGAAGGCGGCGATGTCGCCTTTCATGTCGCAGACGCCGCGGCCGATCAGCACGCCGTCGCGCAGCTCGGCCGCGAACGGATCGGCGGACCATTCCGCCTTGCCGGGCGGCACCACGTCCGTGTGGCCGGCGAAGCAGAGGTGGAAGCCACCCGTGCCGCGCCTTGCGTAGAAATTCTCGATCGCGCCGAAGCGCAGCCGGGTGACGCGGAAGCCGAGGGCTTCGAGTTCTTCCGCCAGCACATCCTGCGCGCCCGCGTCCTCGGGCGTGACGGAGGGGCGGCGGATCAGCGCCTGGGCAAGCGGCAGCGGGTCGGCCGGAGCACTCAAGATCAGTCCCGCAGCAGCTCGTTGATCGAGGTCTTGGCCCGCGTGCCCGCATCCACCCGCTTGACGATCACGGCGCAGTAGAGGCTGGGGCCGGGGCTTCCGTCGGGCAGAGGCTTGCCGGGGAGCGTGCCGGGAACGACCACCGAATAGGCCGGCACGCGACCCACCAGTATCTCCCCCGTGCTGCGGTCGACGATCTTGGTGGAGGCGCCCAGGAACACGCCCATGGACAGCACGGAGCCGCGTTCGACGATTACCCCCTCGGCCACCTCGCTGCGGGCGCCGATGAAGCAGTCGTCCTCGATCACCACCGGGGCGGCCTGCAGCGGCTCCAGCACGCCGCCGATGCCCGCGCCGCCGGAAATGTGGCAGTTCTTGCCGATCTGCGCGCAGGACCCGACCGTGGCCCAGGTATCGACCATGGTGCCGCGATCGACATAGGCGCCCACGTTCACGAAGGACGGCATCAGCACCACGCCCGGCGCGATATAGGCGGAATGGCGCACGACCGCGCCCGGCACGACGCGGAAGCCCGCTTCGCGGAAGCGGTTCTCGCCCCAGCCCTCGAACTTCAGCGGCACCTTGTCGTAGGCGCCGGCAGCTGTGTCCATCGGCGCGGAATCGGTCAGCCGGAAGGACAGCAGCACCGCCTTCTTCAGCCAGTCGTTGACGCGCCAGCCGCCGTCCGCGGGTTCGGCCACACGGGCCCGTCCGTCGTCGAGCATCTCGAGCGCGGTCTCCACCGCCGCGCGGTCGGCGCCGCCAGTGGCGGAGGAGACACGGTCGCGCGCCTCCCACAGGGCTTCGATCCGCGGCTTCAGCTCAGTCTGGTCCATGCGTCCTGGGTCCCGGAAACGACGGCGGCGGACCATGGAGAGGGGGGGCAGGACTGTCAACGAAGCGTCCGGGCGCAGCCGATGCGGGCCGTGCCCGGACGTTTCACCGAGGCAATCAGGCGAGGTCGAAGCGGTCCAGGTTCATCACCTTGGTCCACGCGGCCACGAAGTCATGCACGAACTTCTCCTGCGCGTCGCCGGATCCGTAGACCTCCGCCAGCGCGCGAAGCTGGGAGTGGGATCCGAAGATGAGATCGACGCGCGTGCCGGTCCATTTCAGAGCGCCGGTTTCGCGGTCGCGTCCCTCGAACACCTCCTCGGCGTCCGAGACCGCCTTCCACATCGTGCCCATGTCGAGCAGGTTCACGAAGAAGTCGGTGGTCAGCGTCTCCGGCCGCTTGGTGAAGACGCCGTGCGGCGACTGGCCGGCATTCCCGCCCAGAACGCGCATGCCGCCGACCAGGACCGTCATCTCGGGCGCGGTCAGTGTCAGCAATTGCGCCCGGTCGATCAGCAGCTCCTCGGCCGGCACGGGATACTGGGCCTTGAGGTAGTTGCGGAACCCGTCGGCGATGGGTTCGAGCACCGCGAAGGACTCGACATCGGTCTGCTCGAGCGTGGCGTCGGTGCGGCCGGGTGCGAAGGGGACCGTCACCTCGACCCCGGCCTTCCTCGCGGCCTGCTCGACGGCCGCGCTGCCGCCCAGCACGATCAGGTCGGCGAGCGAGACCTTCTTTCCCCCTGCCGCCGCTGCGTTGAACGCCGTGCGGATCTCCTCCAGCTTCGCCAGCACCGTCGCGAGCTGGGCCGGCTGGTTGACGTCCCAGTCCTTCTGCGGCGCGAGGCGGATGCGCGCCCCGTTCGCGCCGCCGCGCTTGTCGGACCCGCGGAAGGTCGCCGCCGATGCCCAGGCGGTCGCGACAAGCTGGGAGACGGTCAGGCCCGAGGCGAGGATCCTGGCCTTGAGGCCGGCAATGTCCGCCGCGTCGATCAGCGGATGATCGACGGCCGGAACCGGGTCCTGCCAGATCAGCTCCTCGGCCGGGACTTCCGGGCCCAGGTAGCGGGCGCGCGGCCCCATGTCGCGATGTGTCAGCTTGAACCATGCCCGGGCGAATGCGTCCGCGAACGCATCCGGGTTCTCATAGAAGCGCCGGGAGATCTTCTCGTAGACCGGATCGAATCGCAGGGAGAGATCGGTGGTCAGCATGGCCGGCGTGCGGCGCCTGTTCGGGTCGAACGGGTCCGGCACGGTGCCGGCGCCCGCGTCGCCCTTCGGCTTCCACTGATACGCGCCGGCCGGGCTCTTGGTCAGTTCCCACTCGTAACCGAACAGGTTCTGGAAGAAGTAGTTGCTCCACTGCGTCGGCGTGTTCGACCAGATCACTTCCGGACCGCCCGTGATGCAGTCGGCCCCCACGCCGGTGCCGAAGCTGCTCTTCCAGCCGAGACCCTGTTCCGCCAGGCCAGCCGCTTCGGGCTCGGCCCCCAGATGGCTGGTCGGGCCGGCGCCATGGGTCTTGCCGAACGTGTGCCCGCCGGCGATCAGCGCGACCGTTTCCTCGTCGTTCATCGCCATGCGGGCGAAGGTCTCGCGGATGTCCCTGGCCGCCGCCACGGGGTCCGGCTTGCCTTCGGGGCCTTCCGGGTTGACGTAGATCAGGCCCATCGTCGTGGCGCCGTACGGCTTGGCCAGCTCGCGCTCCCCGGAATAGCGCTTGTCCGTCCCCAGCCAGGCTGCCTCGCTGCCCCAGTTGACGTCCTGGTCCGGCTCCCACGTGTCCTCGCGCCCGCCGGCGAAGCCGAAGGTCTTGAAGCCCATCGATTCCAGCGCGACGTTGCCGGCGAGGATCATCAGATCCGCCCAGGATATCTTGCGGCCATATTTCTGCTTGATCGGCCAGAGCAGCCTGCGCGCCTTGTCGAGGCTGACATTGTCCGGCCAGGAATTGAGCGGCGCGAAGCGCTGCTGGCCCCGGCCGGCGCCACCGCGGCCGTCACTGATCCGATAGGTGCCCGCACTGTGCCACGCCATGCGGATCATGAGGCCGCCGTAGTGGCCGAAATCAGCCGGCCACCAATCCTTCGAATCGGTCATCAGCGCGTGAAGGTCCTGCTTCACGGCCGCCAGATCGAGGGCTTGGAACTCCTTGGCGTAATCGAAGTCCCGGCCCATCGGGTCGGACTTGGAGGAATGCTGGTGAAGCAGATCGATCCGCAACTGATTGGGCCACCAGTCGCGGTTCGACCTTCCCGCAAGGGAAATCCCGTGCGCGACCGGGCATTTGCCGGCGCTCTGGCTGCTGTCTCCGTCCATCGTTTGCTCCCGATTGTCTGCCTGGCTGACGCGGTTGGCGGATGAAGGCCGTGCGGCAGTGGAAGACGATTCCGCTTCCGGTCCGCACCGCGCAGCGGTGGCGGACAAAGCAACGGTACCGCGCCCCCGCATGCCGACGGTGAGCCTGTACTCGCGCAACGGTAGCGATATCCGGAGGATAAATGGAAGCCTGGTCTTTCAATGACTTCGATAGTTAATATCTATCGGGAAGGCTGGATCGTCCGCATGAATCTCCGAGACCTCCGCTATCTGCTGGCCGTGACCGAACACCGGCATTTCGGCCGTGCGGCCGAGGCGTGCGGCATCAGCCAGCCGACGCTGTCCGTGCAGGTCCGCAAGCTTGAGGAAATGCTCGGCGTCACGCTGTTCGAGCGTTCGAGCAAGGCGGTGATCCCGACCGCGGCCTGCGAGCGGCTGATCGGCCATGTCCGCGGCGCGGTCGCGGAGTCGGAGGCGATCCTCGCTACGGCACGCAGCCTGCGCGATCCGCTGGCCGGGCGCTTCCGGCTCGGCATCATCCCGACGCTGGCGCCCTATCTGCTGCCGCTGGTCTTCGCCCCGTTGCGTGCGGCGCTGCCCGCGCTCGACGTGGAGCCCTGGGAGGATCAGACCGCGGCCCTGCTCGATCGGCTGCGGACGCATGAACTGGATGCGGCGCTGCTGGCGACCGAGGCGGACGGGACCGACCTCGTCAGCCAGCCGCTCTTCGCGGAGCCGTTCCTGGCCGCGCTGCCGCCCGAGCATCCGCTGGTCGGGCGCAAGTCGGTGACGGAGGCCGACCTGGCGCGGGATATCCTGGTGCTGGCGGACGGGCATTGCCTGCGCGATCAGGCGCTGGCGGTGTGCGGCAAGAGCGGGGCGCTGGGCGGCGCGCTGCGCGCGGCGAGCCTTTCGACCCTGCTCAACATGGTGGCCAGCGGCTACGGCACGACCCTGATCCCGGGGCTCGCGGCCGGCGCGGCGCAGGATGCGGGGATCGTGCTGCGCCCGCTGGCGACGCAGGCGGGCCGGACGGTGCGCATCGTCTGGCGTGTGCGCTTTCCCCGCCGCGCGGTGGTGGAGGCAGTCGGCGAGGTCATCGCCACGCGTTTGCGCGGCTTCACGGAAGCCACGGCGACGGGGGTGGTCTAGCTGTCTTCAGGTGAGATGCGGGAGCGCGAGCCATTCCGCGCCCTGCATCTCGTTCAGCCGGCTCGCCGTCCGCTCGAAGGCCGCGGCGTTGCGCCCTTCCGTATAGAGCCGGTCGGGAATGTCCGCCGCGGAGGCGACCAGTTTCACCCGATGGTCGTACAGCGCGTCGATCAGCGTGATGAAGCGCCGCGCCTTGTCGAAATTGTCGGGCGACAGGCGCGGCACGGCATCCAGGATCAGCGTGTGGAAATGCGTGGCCAGCGCCAGGTAGTCGCCGGCGCCGAGTGCCGTGCCGCACAGCGTGTCGAAATCGAACCGCGCCACGCCGTTCGCGGCCTGCGGGATGACGAAGCGCCGGCCGGAGACGACCAGCGTGTCTGGCTTGCCGGCCTCCTGTCCGGTCAGTTCCCGGAATGCCGCGTCCAATGCCGCCTCGGCCCGTCCATCGGCCGGCACGTGCCAGGTGGGCAGGCCGCGGATGCGGTCGCGGCGGTAGTCGCGCGCCCCGTCCATCACGATCAGCTCCAGCCGCCGCTGGATCAGCGCGATGAAGGGCAGGAAGGCGTCGCGACCCGGCTGGCCCCTGAACAGATCGTCGGGCACGGTGTTGGAGGTGGTGACCACGACCACGCCGCGTTCGAACAGCGCCTCGAACAACCGGCCGAGGATCAGCGCGTCGGCGATGTCGTTGACCTGGAACTCATCGAAGCACAGCAGCGCGGCCTCGGCCGCGATGGTATCGGCCAGCGGCGGGATGGGATCGTCCCCGGCGGGATGCGCCTGCTTCCAGACATGGATGCGCGCATGCGCGTCCTGCATGAAGCGGTGGAAATGCAGCCGCTTCTTCCGCCGCATGTCGGCGGCGGCGAAGAACAGGTCCATGAGCATGGACTTGCCCCGTCCGACCTCCCCCACGAGGTACAGGCCCTGCGGCGTGCCGGGGGGGACTTCCTCGACCGGTTTGCGGCCCAGGAAGCGGGACAGCCAGCCCCCGTTGGGACGTTCAGGCGACGGATCGTAGCCGCGCAGCTTCACCCACAGATCCTGGAACCGTTCGGCGGCGAAGACCTGACCGGGATCCGGATCGAGGAGATGGGCGGCAACGCGCGCGCGGTAGGCGGGGAGCGGCCCCGCGGAGAGGTCTTCGGTCGGCGCGTGCATGGTGCGGCGCGATAACCCGCACCGGGCCGGCGATCAATCGGGCCGCCGCCACCGGCAGGGATGTGCGTGCTACGATCCCGGGCGCAGCGCCATCCGGCCGGCGCCGGTGCAGCTCAGGATCAGCAGGCCCCCCGCGATGGCCAGGTTCTTCAGCGCCATGATCTGGTTCGCGTCCGCGGCCGCCCCGGTCTGCGCCCAGAAAGGGTGACCAAAATAGGTGGCCGCCAAGGTGAATACCATCAGGGCGAACGCGGCGAGCCGCGTGTGCAGCCCCAGGATGATAAGGACCGGCAGCCCGATCTCCGCCAGGATGGCCAGGTAGACGGCGGCGCCCGGGTAGGGGATGCCGTGGCTGCTGAAATAACCGGCCGTCGCGTTGACGGCGCTGAGCTTGCTCCAGCCGGCGGTCAGGAACATCGGCGCAAGCATCAGGCGGCCTATCAGCAGACCAAGATCGTGCATGAAGATGCGTCCCTGGTGGCGGCCGGGGACACTGCGCCGCCGCGCCGTGGCCGGGCAAGCGCGCCGTCAGGCCAGGCTGGGCGCCGGCGTGGCGTCCGCGGCCCAGTCATGCGCGAACGGCTGCAGGTTGTGCAGGAACAGCTGCGTGCATGCCTGCCATGAGAAGGTCTCGGCATGCGCCCGGCAGGCGGCGCGGTCGCAGTCGAGCGCACGCAGCGCCGCCGCGCGCAGATCCTCGTCCAGCGCACCCACGCCGGGAACGACGACATCGCGCGGCCCGGTCACGGGATAGGCCGCGACGGGCGTGCCGCAGGCGAGGCTTTCCAGCAGCACGAGGCCGAACGTGTCGGTGCGTGACGGGAACACGAAGGCATCGCCGCCCGCATAGGCCGCGGCCAGATCGGCCCCGAACCTGGCCCCGGTGAAGTGCACCCGGGGATAGCGCTGCTCCAGCGCCGCGCGTTGCGGACCGTCGCCCACGACGACCTTGGAGCCCGGCAGGTCGAGGTCGAGGAAGGCGCCGATGTTCTTCTCGACCGCGACGCGGCCCACGTACAGGAAGATCGGCCGGGGCAGGCCCCAGTCCAGGCGCGGTCCCTGCGCGGGATCGTGCGGCCGGAACAGCGACAGGTCCACGCCGCGCGTCCAGGCCTTCAGCCGCGTGAAGCCGCGCGCGGACAGATCCTCGGCCAGTGAGCGCGTGGCGACCATGGTGCCGGCGCCGGTGTTGTGGAAGTTCCGCAGCCAGGAATAGGTCAGCCGCGTGGGCACGCGCGTGCGCGCATACAGGTATTCGGCGAACTTGGTGTGGAAGGCGGTGGTGAAGGGCAGCCCGTGGCGCCGGCAGTAGGCGCGCGCCGCGATCCCGAGCGGCCCTTCGGTGGCAATGTGGATCGCCGCCGGCATGAAGCTCGCGATCAGCTTCGCGAGCCGCCGCCGGGGCAGCAGCGCCAGCCGGATCTCGGGATAGGTCGGGCATGGGATCGAGGTGAAGCGGTCGGGGCCGATCACCTCCGCCTTGTGTCCCATCAACGTCAGTTCATCCACCAGCGTGGACAGCGTGCGGACAACGCCGTTCACCTGCGGATGCCAGGCATCGGAGATGATGAGCACGCGCAGCGCCGCACCCGGCGCGGACCCGTCGGTCATGGCGGTGCTGCGGTCAGGCCGCCGCCTGGACGGCGGCGCGCCGCGGCGCGAAGAAGGAGAGCCTGTTCTCGGCCGCCCAGTCGATCAGCTCCAGCCGCCCGTCGAAATGCTCGACCAGGGCGGTGCAGCTTTCGACCCAGTCCCCGTCGTTCAGATAGAGCACGCTGCCGATCTGCCGCATCTCCGCATGGTGGATATGGCCGCAGACCACGCCGTCCAGACCGCGGCGCCGCGCTTCGCCCGCCAGTGCGGTCTCGAACCGGTCGATGGCCTTGACCGCCTCCTTCACCTGCCGCTTCAGCCAGGCCGAGAGCGACCAGTAGGGATAGCCGAGCCTGCGGCGGGCCGCGTTGAACCAGCGGTTGCCCGCGAGGGCGGCCGTGTAGGCCCAATCGCCGAGGAGGGCGAGGAACTTGGCGTAGCGGACCACGCTGTCGAATTCGTCGCCGTGCATCACCAGCAGGCGCTTGCCGTCGGCGGTGGTGTGGACCGTGTCCTTCATCAGCCGCACGCCCGCGATCTCAAGCTGCATCGGCAGCCAGGCGCGGAACATCTCGTCGTGGTTGCCGGGGATGTAGGTCACGGTCGCGCCGTGCCGGGCCTTGCGCAGGATCGTCCGGATGATTTCGTCGAATGTGGCATCCCAATACCAGGACTTGCGCAACCGCCAGCCGTCCACGACATCGCCGACCAAGTACAGATGCTCGCATTCCGTGCGCCGCAGGAAATCCAGAAGGAAGTCGCTGCGGCAGCCGCGCGTGCCGAGATGCAGATCTGAAATGAAGATACTGCGATAGCGGCGGGTCCTCATCCGGTCGATTTCGGAAGCTATGGCGTTCATCACAGGCCCTGCACGTCGGCGCGAGCAAATAGGCGCCGTATCGAGCCGCACGAATGAAACTTCAATGAAACGAGGGTAAAATATCCAAATAACGTGTGATAATGCCTGTGTCATGGAATCGTAATTATTCTGCAACATATCGCTGTCAGTTTGCGAGATTGTGGTCGCTATCGGCGAATCGTGATCGTCGTCTTCAATCCTGCAGCCGGCGGGCGCCGGGCGGGGCGGCTCTGGCGGGTGCTGGACGTGCTTTCCGCCGCCGGGGTGCGCATCCAGCTTTCCGAGACGCGCCGTCGCGGTCATGCGCGCGAACTCGCGGCGCGGGCGGCCGAGTCCGGCGTGCCCATGGTGGTGGCCGCGGGCGGGGACGGGACCATCGCCGAAGTCGCCAACGGCATCGCCGGCAGTGCTGCGGCGCTGGGCGTGATCCCGCTCGGCACGGCCAATGTCTTGGCGCTGGAATACCGTCTGCCGTTCGGTCCGCGCGACGTGGCGGCGGCACTCTCCTTCCGCCGCACCGCCCCGCTGCTTCCCGGGATCGCCCGCTTCGCCGCGCCGGGCGCCCCGGATCGCGTCTTCGTGCAGATGCTAGGCGCGGGATACGATGCGCAGGTCGTCCACAATCTCTCGCTGCCGCTGAAGCGGTTGATCGGCCGCAGCGCCTATGTCTGCCAGACACTGCGCGAGCTGCCCCGCTACGGCTTCCCGCCCATCCGCCTGCGGCTCGACGGCGTGGCGGCGGAGGCCGCCAGCGTGATCGTGACCAAGGGCCGCCTCTATGCGGGCCGTTACGTCGTGGCGCCGGACGCCGCGCCGGGGGAGGCGGGGTTCCGCGTGGTGCTGTTCGAGCATGCGGGCATCCTGCCCACGCTGATGTATGGCGCCCTGCTGCCGCTCGGCCTGATGTCGCGCGCGCCGGGCGTGCGCATTGTCCCCGCGCGCCGGATCGAGATCCTCAGCGAGGATATCCCGCTCCAGGCCGATGGCGATCCCGCGGGCTTCGGCCCGGTCACGGTGGAGGACGCGGAGATGCCGATCAGCCTCGTCGTCCGCTGAGGGCGTCCACCCACGACTCAGTCCGCTGAGGGCGCCCACCCACGACAATGTGCTGAGCGGGAAGGGCGCGGACCGGCCTCGCATCCCGGCATTCGGGAAGGGGCTCACGCGGAGGTCACTTGCCGGATAGCATGGGCGGGTTGTGAGTCCCGCCACGATGCGCCGCGCTGTCCTGCCGTTCCTGCTGCTCGCCTTCGCCGTCCGTGCGGAAGGCCTGCGCGTTCTCGAACTCTATACGAGCCAGGGCTGCGCCTCCTGCCCGCCGGCCGATCGGGTGATCGCCAAGATGGCCGACAGGCCTGACGTGCTGGCGCTGAGCTTCCATGTCCGCTGGTGGGATTATCTGGGATGGCCCGATCCGTTCGGCCTGAAGGTCAGCGGCGACCGGCAGCGCGGCTACGCGAAGCAGTGGAAGCTGCGTCACGTCTTCACCCCGCAGGTCGTCGTGCAGGGCACGACCTACGGCATCGGCGCGGATGAGGAGGAGGTCGCCACCCTGCTGGGCGCGCATCCGCTGGTGCCCGAAATCCCGCTGATGCGGCAGGGCACGGGATTGATCGCCAACATCCCGGCGCTCGGCCTGCTGCGCAGCGCCGAGTTGTGGCTGCTGGCGCTGGACCGCCGCGCCGCGACCCGTGTCGAGCGGGGCGAGAATGCGGACCGGACGCTGGTCGGCGTGAACATCGTGCGCGCGGCCACGCCGGTCTCGCAGGTCATGGAAACGCCGATGCGCGTGTCGCTGCCGACCACCATCCTGGCCGGCCACGACATCGCGGTCGTCCTGCTCCAGCCGCCGGGGCCGGGCCCGATCGCCGCGGCGGGGCGGCTCGCGCTCAGGTAGCGCGCCCCCCGCCGGGCCGGACGGACCCGCACCCGCCCCTTGCGCCGGGATCGGCGGAGGCCTATGTGGCGGGTACACCAACATCTTCCGCTTTTGACGGGGGGTGGCCTTTCGGGGCCGCCTTTTTTGTTTTGGACGACACACCGCACCATTCCGGGCTCGAAGCACGCATCGCCGGGATCATCACCCCGACCCTGACGGCGATGGGCTATGAGCTCGTGCGCGTGCAGGTCTCCGGCAAGGACCATCCCACGGTGCAGATCATGGCCGACCGGGCCGATGGATCGCAGATCGCGGTGGAGGATTGCGAGGCGATCAGCCACGCCGTGGGCGCGGTGCTGGACGTGGAGGATCCGATCTCCGGTGCCTGGTCGCTGGAAATCTCCTCCGCCGGCATCGACCGGCCGCTGACGCGGCTGAAGGACTGGCGGCGTTTCGCCGGCCACGTCGCCCGCGTCGATCTCGCCGTGCCGATGGAAGGCCGCAAGCGTTTCCAGGGCGTGATCCTGGATGCGGATGCCGAGACGGTGCGCCTGCGCCTGTCCGACGGAACCGATGTCTCGCTGGAAGCGGCCGACATCCGCCGCGCCAAGCTCGTTCTCACTGACGCCCTCATCGAGGCCACGAAGGCCCAACCCGCGAGGAACTGACCATGGATGCCGTGATCGCCCGGCCGGAGCTGCTGCAGGTCGCCGACGCCGTCGCCCGCGAGAAGAACATCGACCGCGAGGAAGTGCTCGAGGCGATGGAGCAGGCCATGGGCAAGGCCGGCCGCGCGAAATACGGGGCCGAGAAGGACATCCGCGCCACCATCGACCGCAAGAACGGCGCGGTGGAGCTGTCCCGCTGGACCGAGGCGGTGGAGACGGTGGAGAACGAGGCCACCCAGATCCCCATCGCCATCGCCCAGCGCATCAAGCCGGGCATCGAGGTCGGCCAGTTCATCGTCGATCCGCTGCCGCCGCTCGATTTCGGGCGCATCGCCGCACAGACCGCCAAGCAGGTGATCGTCCAGCGCGTGCGCGAATACGAGCGCCGCAAGCAGTTCAACGAGTTCAAGGACCGCGTGGGTGAGATCATCAACGGCACGGTCAAGCGCACCGAGTACGGCAACCTGATGGTCGATCTCGGCCGCGCGGAGGCGCTGCTGCGCCGCGACGAGCTGATCCCGCGTGAGGCGTTCCGCAACGGCGACCGGGTGCGCGCCTATATCTATGACGTGCGCGAGGAGCCGCGCGGCCCGCAGATCTTCCTTTCCCGCACGCATCCGGGCTTCCTCGCCAAGCTGTTCGCCCAGGAGGTGCCGGAGATCTATGACGGCATCATCGAGATCAAGGCGGTCAGCCGCGATCCGGGCAGCCGTGCCAAGATGGCGGTGATCAGCCGCGATTCCTCGATCGACCCGGTCGGCGCCTGCGTGGGCATGCGCGGCAGCCGCGTGCAGGCGGTGGTGGCCGAGCTGCAGGGCGAGAAGATCGACATCATCCCCTGGTCGCCCCAGGCCGCGACCTTCATCGTGAACGCGCTGGCGCCCGCCGAGGTGACCAAGGTGGTGCTGGACGACGAATCCCGCCGCTGTGAGGTGGTGGTGCCGGACGACCAGCTCAGCCTCGCCATCGGCCGCCGCGGCCAGAATGTCCGCCTCGCCTCCCAGCTCACCCGCTGGGACATCGACATCCTGACCGAGGCCGAGGAGAGCGAGCGGCGGCAGGAGGAGTTCCGCAAGCGCACCTCCCTGTTCCAGGAGGCGCTGGACGTGGACGACATGATCGCCGGACTGCTGGTGACGGAAGGCTTCACCACGATCGAGGAGCTGGCCTTCGTCGAGCCCAGCGAACTCGCCTCCATCGAGGGCTTCGACGAGAACGTCGCGGGCGAGCTGATCCGCCGTGCCGAGACCTTCCTGACCAAGCGCGACGAGGAAATGACGGAACACCGCCGCAGCCTGGGTGTGAGCGACGATGTCGCCGCGATCGAGGGGCTGACCCCCGCGATGCTGGTGCGGCTGGGCGAGAAGGGCGTGAAATCGCTGGATGACCTCGCCGACCTCGCCTCCGACGAACTGGTGGAGATCGTGGGTGCCGAGGCGATGGACGAGGAGGCGGCGAACGGCATTATCATGGCCGCCCGCGCCCACTGGTTCGCCGAGGAGGAGGGGCCGGCCTGAGCGCGGCCCTGCCCGATACGGACGATACGGAGGACATGGCCCCGGAAACGGGGCCCATGCGCCGCTGCATCGTCACGCGCGAAAGCCTTCCGAAGGAACGGATGATCCGTTTCGTGCTGGGGCCGGATCGGATGCTGGTCCCCGACCTGGCTGCACGGCTGCCCGGGCGGGGAATGTGGTTGAGCGCGAAGGCCGATGTGCTAGAACGCGCCCGCGTCCGCGGGGCCTTTGCCAAGGCTGCGCGCGGGCCGGTGGCAGTGCCCCCCGACCTTGCCGGCGTGATTGCGGATGGGCTCGCCCGCCGCGTCGTCGGCCATCTTGGGTTCGCGCGCCGCGCCGGCCAGGCTGTCGCGGGTTTCGACAAGGCCCGGGAATGGCTGGTGTCCGGACGTGCCGCGCTGGTGGTCCAGGCGTCGGACGGCAGCGTGGAGGAGAGGGACCGCTTCCTGGGCGGGCGTGACGTGGCGGTGGTGGCACCGCTGGATGGCGCGGCGCTGGGCGCGGTTTTCGGCCGCGACCGCGCGGTGCATGTGGCGATCGCCGCAGGCCGGCTGGCCGGGGCGATCAGGATTGATGCGGAACGGCTTGCGGGCTTCGTGCCCGCGACAAGGGGTTAGGGTCGGACGAACGTATGAGCGACGACAACGACGCGGCGAAAGGTAGGCTCTCGCTCCGCCCGGGTGGGCGGCTTGAGCTGGGCAAGACCGTGGACGCCGGGTCGGTGCGGCAAAGCTTCAGCCACGGCCGGTCCAAGGTCGTGCAGGTGGAAGTGGTGAAGAAGCGCGCCCCGGGCGCATCGCCCGGTGGCGGTTCGTCCGGCGGTGCCGGGCGGTCCGGCGGCCGGCCGGGCCTCGGCGGCCGTGCGCTGTCCGCGCAGGAGATCGCCGCCCGCCAGCGCGCGCTGGTCGAGCAGCAGAAGGAACAGGTGCGCCGCGAGCAGGAGCGCAAGGAACAGGAGCAGCGGCTCCAGATCCTCTCCGCCGCCGAGGAAGCGCGCCGTCGCGAGGAGGAGGAGCGCCGCAAGGCCGAGGAGGCCGAGCGTGCCGCCGCCGAAGAGGCTGCCCGCAAGGAGGCCGAGGAAGCTGCCCGCAAGGCCGCCGAGGCGCAGGCCGCGGCCCAGGCGGAGGCCGAACGGACCCGCCGTGCGGCGCCGGCATCCCAGCCCGCGCCGCGTCCGGCCGCACCCGGCCCCCGTCCGGCATCGGCACGCCCGGCTCCGGGGCGCCCCGCGCCGGGTGCGCCGTCCGCCCCCGGCCAGACGCTTCGCCTGACCCCGCGTGCCGGCCGCGACGATGAGGACGATCGTCCGCGCCGTCCGGGCGTGGTCGGCCCCAAGAGGCCCCCGGCCGCGATGCCGAAGAAGGGGCTCGACGATCGCCGCCGCCCCGGCCGCATCGACGTGCAGGCCGCGATCGAAGGTGATGACGAGAAGGCCCGCAGCCTCGCCTCCGTCCGCCGCGCGCGTGAGCGTGAGCGGCGTCAGGCGGAACTCGACCGTCTGCGCGGCAACCAGATCAATGTCGTCCGCGACGTGATCATCCCCGATTCGATCACGGTGCAGGAACTGGCCAACCGCATGGCCGCTGGCACCGGTGCGGTGGTCAAGGCGCTCATGAAGATGGGTGTCATGGCGACCGTGACCCAGTCGCTGGATGCCGACACCGCCGAACTGGTGGTGCAGGAATTCGGCCACCGTGCCCGCCGCGTGTCCGAATCCGATGTCGAGATCGGCCTGGAAGGCGCGGTCGATGCCGAGGGCGATCTGCTGCCGCGGCCGCCCGTGGTCACGATCATGGGCCATGTCGATCACGGCAAGACCAGCCTGCTGGACGCGCTGCGCCGCACCGATGTCGCGGCCAAGGAGGCCGGCGGCATCACCCAGCACATCGGCGCCTATCAGGTGACGCTGCCGTCCGGCGCGAAGATCACCTTCATCGACACGCCGGGCCATGAGGCGTTCACCGCCATGCGCGCCCGCGGCGCCAAGGTGACGGATATCGTGGTGCTGGTGGTCGCGGCCGATGACGGCGTGATGCCGCAGACGATCGAGGCGATCCGCCACGCCAAGGCGGCCGAGGCGCCGCTGATCGTCGCCGTCAACAAGATGGACAAGCCGGACGCCAATCCCGGCCGCATCCGCAACGAGCTGCTCAGCCACGAGGTCGTGGTCGAGGAGATGGGCGGCGAGACGCAGGATGTGGAGGTCTCCGCGCTCAAGGGCGCCGGCCTCGACAAGCTGGAGGAGGCGATCCTGCTCCAGGCCGAGGTGCTCGACCTGCGCGCCAACCCCGGCCGCGCGGGGGAGGGTGCGGTGATCGAAAGCCGGCTGGACCAGGGGCGCGGCCCGGTCGCCACCGTGCTTGTGCAGCGGGGCACGCTGCGCAAGGGCGACATCATCGTGGCCGGTGCCGAATGGGGCCGTGTCCGCGCGCTGATCGACGACAAGGGCAAGCAGATCGACACCGCCGGGCCTTCGACTCCGGTCGAGGTGTTGGGCCTGACCGGCGTGCCGGTGGCGGGCGAGCTTTTCGTCGTGGTCGAGAACGAGCGCCGGGCGCGCGAGATCGTGGATTATCGCCAGCGGCAGATCCGCGAGAAGGCGGCCGCCGGACAGGCTGCCGCACGCGGCACGCTCGACCAGATGCTCGCCGCCATCCAGGCCGGCGCGCAGAAGGAAGTCGCCGTCGTGGTCAAGGCGGACGTGCAGGGCAGTGCCGAGGCGCTGTCCGTCACCCTGCCGAAGCAGGCCAACGACGAGGTGAAGGTCCGCGTGCTGCATTCCGCCGTGGGCCAGATCACCGAAAGCGACGTGCAGCTCGCCAAGGCATCCAATGCCCTGATCGTGGCCTTCAACGTCCGCGCCACGTCCCAGGCCCGCGACCTCGCCAAGCGCGAGGGCGTGGATATCCGCTACTACTCGATCATCTACCAGGTGGCCGACGACGTGGCGGAGCTGGTGCGCGGCAAGACCGCGCCCAAGGCCCGCGAGACCTTCCTGGGCTATGCGGAGATCCGCGAGGTGTTCGAGATCACCAAGACCGGCAAGGTGGCCGGCTGCCGCGTGACCGAAGGCGTGGTCCGCCGCGGCGCGGGCGTGCGGCTGATCCGCGACGGCGTGGTGATCCACCAGGGCGAGCTGGCCACGCTGCGCCGCTTCAAGGACGACGTGCGCGAGGTCACCAACGGCTACGAATGCGGCATGTCCTTCGCAAACTACCAGGACATCCGCGTCGGCGACCAGATCGAGTGCTTCGAGGTCGAGATGGTGGCGGCGTGACATGGACCAGGCGCCAACCCAGAGGCAGCTGCGCGTGGCGGAGGAAATCCGCCACGTTCTCGCCGCCGCCTTCGCCCGCCGCGAATTCCGCGACCCCGAGCTGGCGGATGCCAACGTCACGGTGACGGAGGTACGGGCTTCGCCCGACCTCAAGCACGCGACCGTGTTCGTCTCCCGCCTCGGCCGGACCGACGTGGAGGCGCTGCTGCCGGCGCTGCGGCGCGCCGGGCCGTTCCTGCGTCGCGAAGTGGCGAAGGGCGTGCGGCTGAGGTTCACGCCGGACCTGCATTTCCAGCCGGATCACGCGCTCGACCACGCCATGCGGATCGACGCGGTGATGCACCGGCCGGAGGTCGCGCGCGACCTGGGGAAGCACGACTAGCCTGATCCGCGGCGCGCCGCGCGCGCCCACCACGCACGTTTCTGGACCATCGGAACAACAACATGCGCAAGCGTCGCGGCCGGCCGCTCGATGGCTGGCTGATCGTGGACAAACCGTCGGGGATCGGTTCCACCGACGTGGTCAACCGCGTCCGCCGCGCCTTCGACGCGCAGAAGGCGGGCCATGGCGGCACGCTCGATCCGCTGGCGACCGGCCTGCTGCCGGTGGCCTTCGGCGCGGCCACCAAGACCGTGCCCTACGTGATGGACGGCACCAAGCTGTACCGCTTCACGCTCCGCTTCGGGGAGGCGCGGGACACCGACGATGCCGACGGCAAGGTGACCGCGACCAGCGACGCGCGGCCGGACGATGCGGCGATCCAGGCAGCACTTCCCGCCTTCCGCGGCGACATCATGCAGGTTCCGCCCGTCTATTCAGCGATCAAGGTGGGCGGCGAGCGGGCTTATGATCTCGCGCGTGACGGACAGCCGCCCGCGCTGCCGCCGCGCCCTGCACGGGTGGACCGGTTCGAACTGGTCGCGCGGCCGGATGCGGATACGGCGGTTTTCGAGGTCCAGTCGGGCAAGGGTGTGTACATGCGCAGCCTCGCCCGCGATCTGGCGGCCGCCTGCGGCACGGTGGGCCATATCGCCGCCCTGCGCCGGATGCGGGTCGGCCCCTTCACCGAAGCGCAGGCGATTCCTCTGGACAGTGTGGCGGGTCCCGATCATACCGCGCCGGCTTCTCCGGACCTTCTGCTTCCGGTCGCGACCGCGCTGGCCGACATCCCGGCGCTGGCCCTGACCGAGGCGGAGGCCGTCCGTCTCCATCATGGCGAACAGCTTTCGCTGGTCGATCTGATGGGCCGGATTCCGGACCGCGCCGACCCCGATGGGGGGCTGGTGCGGGCCATGGCGGGGGGCCGCGTCGTCGGGCTGTGCCGGCTGGCGGACGGGCTGCTGAAGTCCGACCGCATGCTCTAGCCCGCCCGGGGCGCGTCGGATCAACCGCCCAGGCCGCGCGGCCGGGCCAAGGACTGGAGAACAACCCGATGTCGATCACCGCGGAGCGCCGCACGGCGCTGATTGCCGAATATGCCACCAAGCCCGGGGACACCGGCTCGCCGGAAGTGCAGATCGCGATCCTGTCCGAGCGGATCAGCAATCTGACCGAGCACCTCAAGACCCATGCCAAGGACTTCCACAGCCGTCGCGGCCTGCTGATGCTGGTCGGTCAGCGCCGCCGCCTGCTGGACTACACCAAGCGCAAGGACGCGGCGCGTTACGAGGCGCTGATCAAGCGGCTCAACCTGCGCCGCTGAAGCCGGGCAGCGCGGCCGCCAGTTGTGCGGCCGCGAACACCGCCAGGATCGCCGCCCCCGCGGCCCGGATCGGCTGCTCCCGCGCGGCGATGAACCGGCGCGGCCCCGGAAGCGCCAGAAGTGCCGCGCAGGCGGCGAACCACCCCATTGCGATCACGGCCACCAGCAGCGGCAAGGCCAGGCTGGCGGCCATCGGCCCGTTGGCCTGGGCGGCGAAGTAGCCGCCGCTGACCGGATTGGTCAGCGCGGTCGCGAACCCCGCCGCGACGCTGCCGGCGGTATGTCCTCCGGCCCGGGCTTTCGCGCGCCGTCGTAGCACCATGATCGCGGTCGCGATCAGGGCCGCGCCGCTGGCCGCATGCCCTGCCGGCCCGGCGGCGAAGGGCGACAGTGCCTGCGAGACCAGAAGCGCGAGCGAGGCTGCGCCGGCGGCCATGCCGCAGCAGCCCGGCAGGGCGCCGCGCAAGCCGTGCAGCCCGGCATAGGTGCCGAGGAACAGCAGGTTGGGGCCTGGAACGGCCAGGATGGCGAGATACCCGACGAAAAAGCTCGCCAGGAAGGATGCCGGGGGGAGGGCGGCGTGCATGCACGCATGCGTGCCATGTCCGTTGTCGATCCGGCATGAACCGCCTCACGCTGCGTTGCAGCGGAGCCTTGCGCGCCCGTGAGCAGGAAATTCTTGGCAACCGGCCCTCGCCGCGTCATATCGGCATCCGGCGGAGCCCTGTGAGGGAGTCTGCCCGACCCGTCGTCGCGGCGGGCTGACACGAGGCACCACAACCCTCCGCGCGGGCAGGCGCGGCGTTTCCGGCCACGTGGGCGGCCCCCGGTGCGCAAGCCCCGGGTCCAGCCGATCCCCATGCCGCCCGAAACGCCGGGCCCGGCGGGGCAAGCGGTTCCGGCCTGTCATCCCTCCGCGACGCTCGCCGCCGCGCCGTGCGCGGCAAGACGCAGTGCCCGCCGGAAGCGGGCGGGGCCGCCAGGGCGCGGCCCGCAACGGAGTGTTCGATGTTCGACAGTTTCTTCCGCAAGGAAATCCCCTGGGGCGGCCGTACCCTGACGCTGGAGACCGGCAAGATCGCGCGGCAGGCCGACGGCGCCGTGCTCGCCCGCTACGGCGACACGATCGTGCTGTGCACCGTGGTTGGCGCCAAATCCGCCAAGCCGGGCCAGGACTTCTTCCCGCTGACCGTGAACTACCAGGAGAAGGCCTTCGCCGCGGGCAAGATCCCCGGCGGCTTCTTCAAGCGTGAGGGGCGGCCCAGCGAGAAGGAGACCCTGGTCTCCCGCCTGATCGACCGCCCGATCCGGCCGCTGTTCCCCGAGGGCTTCCGCAACGAGGTCCAGGTCATCGCCACCGTGCTGTCGCATGACCTGGAGAATGACCCCGACATCGTCGCCATGGTCGGCTGTTCCGCCGCGCTGACGCTGTCGGGCATTCCATTCTTCGGCCCGGTCGGGGCCTGCCGCGTGGCCTATATCGACGGGCAGTTCGTGCTGAACCCGACCGCGGCGCAGCAGGAAACCTCCAAGCTCGAACTCGTGGTCGCCGGCACCGCCGAAGGCGTGCTGATGGTCGAGAGCGAGGCCCAGGAGCTGACCGAGGAGACGATGCTGGATGCGGTGGTGTTCGGCCATCAGAGCTTCCAGCCCGTGATCCAGGGCATCATCGAACTGGCCGAGCGTGCCGCCAAGGAACCCTGGGCGCTGCCGGAGCAGTCCGAGGAGGAGAAGGCGCTCGCCGCCCGCGTGGACGCGCTGGCCCGCGCCGGCCTCGCCGCCGCCTATACCGAGAAGCAGAAGCAGGTCCGCTACGAGAAGGTCGCGGCCGCCAAGGAAGCGGCCAAGCAGGCGCTGGTCGCCGAGGGGCTGGACCCTGAGAAGGCGAAGGGCCTGTTCAAGGACCTGGAGGCGGACATCGTCCGCAACGCCATCCTCGACACCGGTATGCGCATCGACGGCCGCGACACCAAGACCGTGCGTCCGATCGTGGCCGAGGTCGGCGTGCTGCCGCGTGCGCACGGCTCGGCGCTGTTCACCCGTGGCGAGACGCAGGCATTCTGCGTGGCCACGCTGGGCACCGGCCAGGACGAGCAGGTGATCGACGCGCTCGAAGGCGAGTACCGCGAGCACTTCATGCTCCACTACAACTTCCCGCCTTATTCGGTGGGTGAGACCGGGCGCATGGGTTCCCCGGGCCGGCGTGAGATCGGCCATGGCAAGCTCGCCTGGCGCGCGGTGCATCCGGTCCTGCCGGAGAAGGAGAAGTTCCCCTACACGCTGCGCGTGGTCAGCGAGATCACGGAGAGCAACGGATCCTCCTCCATGGCGACCGTCTGCGGCACCTCGCTGTCGCTGATGGATGCCGGCGTGCCGCTGAAGCGGCCGGTGGCCGGCATCGCCATGGGCCTGATCAAGGAGGACAAGGGCTTCGCCGTGCTGTCCGACATCCTGGGTGACGAGGATCATCTCGGCGACATGGACTTCAAGGTCGCGGGCACCGAGGAAGGCGTGACCAGCCTGCAGATGGACATCAAGATCACGTCCATCACGCCGGAGATCATGAAGATCGCCCTGGCGCAGGCCAAGGAAGGGCGGCTGCACATCCTGGGCGAGATGGCCAAGGCCATCGGCGGGGCGCGCGATGACGTGGCCGCGACCGCGCCGCGCATCACCGTGATCAACGTGCCGAAGGAGAAGATCCGCGAGGTGATCGGCACCGGCGGCAAGGTGATCCGCGAGATCGTCGAGCAGACCGGCACCAAGATCGACATCGAGGATGACGGCACGATCAAGATCGCGTCTTCCGACGCGACCAAGACCCAGGCCGCGATCGACTGGATCAAGGGCATCGTGGCGGAACCGGAAATCGGTGTGATCTACACCGGCAAGGTCGTGAAGACCGCCGATTTCGGCGCCTTCGTGAACTTCCTCGGCTCCCGCGACGGCCTCGTGCACATCAGCGAGCTGACGGCCGGCCGCGTGGCCAAGACCACGGATGTGGTGAACGTGGGCGACGCGGTGAAGGTGAAGGTGCTGGGCTTTGATGAGCGCGGCAAGGTGAAGCTGTCGATGCGCGTGGTCGATCAGGCGACCGGCGAGGACATCACCGACAAGGTGGGTCCGAAGGGCGGCCGTGGTGATCGCGGCCCGCGCAACGAGCAGCCGGCCGAAGCCGCGGCAGGCGAGTAGTCTGCGGCGCGGGGAGCGGCGGCAAAACCGCTCCCCTTCCCGCGGAGGGGGCGATGAAGGCGATCAACGCAATCCGGATGGGAGGTGTCGAGGTCCTGCCTCTTGTCGAGGGCGGCAAGGGTGTGGCCGTGTCCAACGGCATCTCCTCCGGCCACTGGGCCGCCGCGGGCGGTGTGGGCACATTCAGTGCGGTCAATGCCGACAGCTACGATGCTGAAGGGCGTGTGATTCCGCAGACCTATCGCGGCCGCACGCGCCGCGAGCGGCATGAGGAGCTGATCGCCTATGCGATCTCGGGCGGCATCACCCAGGCGCGCCGCGCGTGGGAGGTCGCCTCCGGCAAGGGCCGCATCCACGCCAACATCCTGTGGGAGATGGGCGGCGCGGAACGGGTGATCACCGGCATCCTCGAAAGTGCCAGGGGCATCATCCACGGCATCACCTGCGGTGCGGGCATGCCCTACCGGCTGTCGGACATCGCCGCGCGCTTCAACGTCTTCTACTATCCGATCGTCTCCTCGGGCCGCGCCTTCAACGCGCTGTGGAAGCGCAGCTACCACAAGACGCGCGAGCTGCTGGGCGGCGTGGTCTATGAGGATCCATGGCTCGCCGGCGGCCATAACGGCCTGTCCAACAGCGAGGACCCGCAGCGGCCGGAAGATCCGTATCCCCGTGTCGTCGCGCTGCGGAAGGTGATGAACTCCTTCGGCCTCAACGACGTGCCGGTGATCATGGCCGGCGGCGTGTGGTGGCTGGAGGAATGGGACCACTGGCTCGACAATCCAGAGATCGGTCCCGTCGCCTTCCAGTTCGGCACGCGGCCGCTGCTGACCAAGGAAAGCCCGATCAGCGATGCGTGGAAGGAACGGCTGCGCACGCTGAAGGAAGGCGATGTCTACCTGAACCATTTCAGCCCGACCGGCTTCTACTCGTCGGCGGTCAGCAATGAGTTTCTCCAGGAGCTGCGCGCCCGCAACGACCGCCAGGTGGCCTTCACGGCCGAGGAGGTGGGCGAGCACACTGCCGTCTACGGCGTCGGTCCGCGCAAGCGTCCCGTGTTCCTGACCCCAGCCGACCGCGAGCGGGTCGAAGCGTGGGAGGCCGAAGGCTTCGTCGAGGCGATGCGCACGCCCGACAACACGCTGATCTTCGTCACGCCGGAGAAGGCGAAGGAGATCGTGGCCGACCAGATCGCCTGCATGGGCTGCCTGAGCCAGTGCCGCTTCTCCAACTGGGCGCAGCACGAGCCGGATTTCTCGAACGGCAAGAAGGCCGACCCGCGCAGCTTCTGCATCCAGAAGACGCTGCAGGACGTGGCGCATGATGGTGCGATCGAACGCAACCTGATGTTCAGCGGCCACAACGCGTACCGCTTCGCCTCGGACCCGTTCTACTCGAACGGATTCATCCCCACGGTGCGGGAGCTGGTGGCGCGGATCATGACCGGGCGCTGAACGCCGGCCCGGTCACGTTCGCCCGCGCGCCCCGATGAACCGGCGCCGGATGCGGCCGGAGATCAGGTCGATGACCGCCACGGTGGCGACCAGCAGCAGGATGATGAAGGCGACTTCGTCCCAGTGGCGCACCTTGATGCGCTCCGCGATCTGCAGCCCGATCCCGCCGGCGCCGACCACGCCCAGGATCGCCGCGGACCGCGTGTTGCTCTCGAACGCATAGAGCGCCTGGGCCAGGATTACCGGCAGCACCTGCGGCAGCAGCCCGAAGCGGACCGCGAGCGTGCGCGTCGCGCCCGCCGCCACCACGCCTTCCACCTGCCGCCGTTCCGCGTTCTCGATCGCCTCTGCGTACATCTTCGCGAGCACCGCGACATCGGCGCTGAAGATCGCGAGCACGCCCGCCAGCGGCCCCAGGCCGACCGCGCGCACATAGGCGAGCGCCCAGATGAGCTGGTCCACGCCGCGTAGCCCGTCGAAGACCCGCCGCAACGAGAAATGCGCGAGCAGGTTGGTGACGACGTTGCGCGCGCCGAGGAAGCCGAGCGGCACGGCGACGACCGCGGCGAGGAACGTGCCCAGGAACGCCATGGCCACGCTCTCGGCGAGGCCTTGCAGGATGTCGGCCCACAATTCGCCGGGGCTCGGCGGCACCATCAGCACCAGGATGGTGGCCAGCCCCGACAGGCCGTTCCAGATGCGCGTCGGCGAGAAATCGAACCACCACAGCGCGCCGGCCAGCCAGATCGCCAAGCAGGCCCAGCGCAGCAGGGTCGCGGCGCGGCGGGCCGGTCCCGGCCCGAAGGCGCGCGGCAGCCGCGCGCGGGCGGCCCGGATCGCGGCGTCGTCGGGGACAGCCAGCGCCATCAGGTCCGCCCGATCACGCCGAGGCGCAGGCGTTCGCTGATCAGATCGATGGCCGCGACCGTCAGGACCACCAGCAGTACGATGGCGCCGATCTCCTCGTAATAGTTCTGGGAGATGACCTGGTAGATCTCCTGCCCGATCCCGCCCGCGCCCACGAAGCCGATGATGCTCGCGCCGCGCACGTTGACCTCGAAGCGCAGCAGCACGTAGCTCAGGAAATTCGGCAGCACCTGCGGCACGATCGCGTAGCGTACGCCCATCAGCCAGGTGCCGCCCACCGCGCGCACACCGTCCCAGGCGCGCATGTCCGCGTTCTCCACCGCTTCCGCGAACAGCTTGCCGAGCGCGCCCGTGGTGTGCAGCGCGATGGCCAGGATGCCGGGCAGCGGTCCGATGCCGAAGGCCCAGACCAGGATCAGTGCATAGACGATCTCCGGCACCGTGCGGAACAGTTCCAGGAAGCGGCGCACGCTCTGGAACACCCAGGCATTCGGGGCGAGGTTCGCGGCCGCGGGAAAACACAGCAGGAAGCCGCCCACGGCCCCCATCAGCGTGCCGAGTGCCGCCATGTTGGCGGTCTCGAAGATCAGCCATGCCCACTGGTCGATCCGGTAGAACCAATAGGCGATCGATCCCTCGGTCTTCGGTCCGGACAGCAGCGCGGACCAGCGCAGGTCCGGGATCAGCTTGCCGAAATACTCTCCGGCCCGCGGCAGGCCTTCGATCAGCCGGCCGGGATAGAACTCGGACACGATGGCGGAGACGATGAAGGCGGCCGCCAGGATCGCGGCGGCGGCGAGGCCTGCTCTCAGGCGCTGGCGGCGCAATGCCTGGAATGCGGTCTCCACGCGCGCGACCGCGGGGTCGCGTGGCGGGATGGCGTCGGGCCGCGCGGTCGCGCTCACCGCGCCCGGCGGGCGGCCGCCTCGGCCCGGCGCATGTCGATGAAGACCTGGTAGTCCGCGTGTCTGGTCGGAACCCAGCCGACCGAGCTGCCGCGCTCGATGGCGCGATGGATGTCGGGATGCGTCTTGGGCAGGGCGATGTGGAAGGCGGTCATATCGTCCTTGAAGCCCTGCGGCAGGTCCTTGCGCACCACGACCGGGCCGTTCTGGATCGGGCGCGAGGTCCAGATGATGCGCAGGTCCTGCATGTTCAGCATGCCCTTGGCGACCATCGCGTTCAGCGCACCCCGGCTGAAGCCCTTGGCGCGGTCGCCGATGCCGGAGGTCCAGGTCGCGCCGGCGTCGTACTGGCGCTGCAGCACGGCCACCACTGCCTGCTCGTGTCCGCCCGCGAAACCGCTGCGGCTGAAAAAGCGGTCGGCGTCGATGCCCGCGGCCCGCAGTTCCGCGCGCGGGATCAGGTAGCCCGAGGCGCTGTTGGGGTCGGCCCAGGCCATGCTGTGGCCCCGCAGTTCCTCCAGCTTCGTGATGCCGCTGTCGGCGCGGACATAGATCATGGCGACATAGCTGGTGGACCCGTCCGCCTCGGCCGTGACCAGCAGCGGCTCGACATTGCCGTTGCTCTCCATCCAGGCGGCGGCGTAGGCGGCAGGACTCATGTAGGACATCTCCACCTGCCGTGCGGCGAAGGCCTGCACCACGCCGGCGTAGTCCGCGGCCATGAACAGGCGGACCGGCACCTGGAACGTGTCCTCCAGCAGCTTCTGGTAGCCGCCGTAGCGGCCGAGCCGGTCTGCCTCGTTCTCCCCGCCCAGCACGCCGATCCGCAGCGTGGGGATCTGCTTCGCCCAGGCGCGCGGGCCGGCCTGCGGCATCTGCTGCGCGCGCACCGCGAGGGGGGCGGCGAAGGTGGTGAGAAGCAGGTCGCGACGGCGGAAAGGCATGGTTCGGTCCCCGGGATGCCCAAGCATCCTCCTGCCGGGCAGGCTTGTCACCGATGCCCGCGACCCAGACCCCCTCCCGCTCACGGGAGGGGAGATGCGGGGCGGCGGCCTTACAGCGAGCCGAACAGGGCGGCCGTGTCGCTCATCCGGTTCGAGAAGCCCCACTCGTTGTCGTACCAGCTCATCACGCGGACGAGCCCGCCATCGACCACCTGGGTCTGCGTGGCATCGAAGGTCGAGGACGCGGGGTTGTGGTTGAAGTCGATGCTGACCAGGGGCGCGGTGTTGTAGCCCAGGATGCCCTTCAGCTCGCCTTCGGAAGCCGCCTTCATCGCGGCGTTGACGGCATCCTTGGTCAGTCCCTCAGTCTTCTTCGGCACGAAGTCGAGGCTGACCAGGGAGACGTTCGGCGTGGGGATGCGGATCGCCGTGCCGTCCAGCTTGCCCTTCAGCTCCGGCAGCACGAGGCCCACGGCCTTGGCGGCGCCGGTCGAGGTCGGGATGGCGGAGACCGCCGCGGCGCGGGCGCGGTGCAGATCCTTGTGCAGCGTGTCCACGGTGCGCTGGTCGCCCGTATAGGCATGGATGGTGACCATGTAGCCGCGCTCGATGCCGAAGGTCTCGTGCAGCACCTTGGCCACCGGCGCCAGGCAGTTGGTGGTGCAGGACGCGTTGGAGATGACCGTCATGTCCTTGGTCAGCGTCTTGTGGTTGACGCCGTAGACGATGGTCGCGTCCACCCCGTCCGCCGGGGCGGAGATCACCACCTTGCGCGCGCCGGCCTGGAGCAGGGCGGATGCCTTCTCCTTCGAGGCGAAGATGCCGGTGCATTCCAGCGCCACGTCGATGCCCTGGTAGGGCGCCTTGGTCGGGTCCCGCTCGGCCGAGACCTTGATGGGCCCGTACTTCTTGCCGTTGTGGACGATGGTGATCGTGTCACCCTCGACCGTCACCGTGCCGGGAAAGGTGCCATGCACGCTGTCGTAGCGGAACAGGTGCGCATTCGCCTCGACGCTGCCGAGATCGTTGATCGCGACCGGCACCACGTCGTCCCGGCCGCTTTCCACGATGGCCCGCAGCACCAGGCGGCCGATGCGTCCGAACCCGTTGATCGCGACCTTCACGGCCATGGCGTCGTTCCTTCTGCTGTGGGGCGGCTCAGCCGACCGCCTTGCGCGCGGCGGCTGCGATGGCATCGGCGGTAATGCCGAAATGCCGGTACAGTTCCTCGGCCGGCGCGGAGGCGCCGAAGCCGGTCATGCCGATGAACACGCCCTGCGGACCCAGCCAGCGCTCCCAGCCGAAGCCGAGTGCTGCCTCGATGCCGATGCGCGGCGCGGTGCCGAGGACGGTGTTGCGATAGGCAGCGTCCTGCTGGGCGAAGAGTTCCCAGCATGGCAGCGAGACCACGGCCGCGGCGATGCCGTCTGCGGCAAGCTTCTCGCGCGCGGCCATGGCGATCGAAACCTCCGAACCGGTCGCGACCAGCGTGACGGCGCGGATGCCATCGGTTTCGGCAAGCACGTAGCCGCCACGGGCGCAGCGGTTCTCGCCGGTATCCGTGCGCAGGGCGGGCACGCCCTGGCGCGTCAGCGCGAGCACGCTGGGGCCTTCGGCGCGGCGCAGCGCCAGCTCCCAGCATTCCGCTGTCTCCATCGTGTCCGCCGGGCGGAAGACGAAGACGTTGGGAATGGCGCGGAGCGCGGCGAGATGTTCGACCGGCTGGTGCGTCGGTCCGTCCTCGCCCAGGCCGATGGAGTCATGTGTCAGCACGTGGATCACGCGCTGGCGCATCAGCGCGGCCAGCCGGATGGCCGGTCGCATGTAGTCGCTGAACACGAGGAAGGTGCCGGAATAGGGGATGACGCCGCCATGCAGCGCCATGCCGTTCATCGCGGCCGCCATGCCGTGCTCACGGACGCCGTAATGGATGTAGCGGCCCGCGTAGTTGCCCGGCGCGACCGAGGCCATGCCCTTGACCAGCGTCAGGTTCGATCCGGTCAGGTCGGCCGATCCGCCGATCAGTTCCGGCACCGCGGGGACCAGTGTCTCCAGCGCCTTCTGGCTGGACTGGCGGGTGGCCAGCTTGGGTTTGGTCGCGGCGATCTCGGCGCGCAGCGTGGCGACCGCGTCGTGCCATGTCTCCGGCAGGCGGCCGGCGATGGCGCGCTCGAACTCCGCGCGCTGCGGATGCTTCGCCAGCCGCTTCAGCCAGGACCGGCGGGTGCCGCCGCCGCGCTGGCCGGCTTCTTCCCACAGGGCGCGGATGCCGTCCGGCACCGCGAAAGGCGGGTGGTTCCAGCCCAGCGCCGACTTGGCCGCCGCCGCTTCGTCCGCGCCGAGCGGCGAGCCGTGGCTCGCGGCGGTTCCAGCCTTCTTCGGCGCGCCCAGGCCGATGATGGTGCGGCAGGCGATCAGCGTGGGCTTCCTGGACCGCTGCGCGAAGGACAGGGCCGCCGCGACATCGGCCGCATCGTGCCCGTCCACGCGGCGCACGGCCCAGCCATAGGCGGCGAAGCGGCGCAGCTGATCGTCCGTGCAGGACAGGCCGGTGTTGCCGTCGATGGAGATGGAATTGTCGTCGAACAGCACCGTCAGGCGGTTGAGCGCCAGATGCCCGGCGAGGGAGGCGGCTTCGTGGCTGATGCCTTCCATCAGGTCGCCGTCGGAGGCGATCACCCAGGTCCGGTGGTCCACCAGCGACCGGCCGAACCGGGCGGCGAGATGCCGTTCCGCGAGCGCCATGCCGACCGCGGTCGCGATACCCTGGCCGAGCGGGCCGGTGGTCATCTCGATGCCTGGATGCTCGCCGAACTCGGGATGGCCGGCGGCGGGGGAATGAAGCTGGCGGAAGCGCTTCAGCTCCTCGATGCCCATGCCGGCATGGCCGGTCAGGTGCAGCAGGGCATAGAGCAGCATCGACCCGTGGCCCGCGGACAGCACGAAGCGGTCGCGGTCCGGCCAGCGCGGATCGGCGGCGTCGAATTTCAGGAAGCGGGTCCACAGCACCTGGGCCGCGTCGGCCATGCCCATGGGCATGCCGGGATGGCCGGATTTCGCGGCCTCGACCGCGTCGATCGCGAGTGCGCGGATCGCGTCCGCCATGCGGCGCGCATCGGTCATCGGGCGCGCAAGGATCGCCGCCTGGGCGGCTAGCGCGGGGTTCTCTGCGGTCGTCGCATCAAGGGCGGCCATGAGGCCGGGGCTATAGAAGGGGGGCCGGATGCCGGCAACCCCGCGTGCCGCGGCTCAGGCCGGCACCGTGCGCACCCAGTCCAGCAGGGGCCGCCACAGCGATGCCTCGGCGGCGGATCCGGCCGCCATGCCGATATGCCCCGCCCCGGGCGTGTGCAGGACCGCGCGCGGCAGGGCCGCGGCCAGCGGCATGGCGCTTTCCGGCGGCACGATCCGGTCCCGTGCCGGAACCGCGACGAAGGCGGGGGCGGCGCAGCGCGCGGGTTCGACTGGCATGCCCGCGACGCGCCACCGGCCCAGCGCCGGATCGTTGCGGCCATACCAGCCGGACAGGCATTCGCGCGCGACGGGGGCGGCAAGCGGCACGCCGTCGTTCAGCCAGTCCTCCAGCGCCACAAACATCCGCGCCCGGTCGCTGTCCGCGTCCAGCCGCGCAAAGCCGCGATACTTCGCCGCGATGCCCCAGGGGTCCAGCATGGCGAACAGCATCTGGATCGCATCCACCGGCAGCGTGCCGCCGAAGGCGAGCAGCGGCTCCAGCAGCGGGATCAGCCGCCCCAGCGCCTGGGCGCGGTCGGCATCGCCGGCGTGGAAGTCCCATGGCGTGGCGAGCAGTGCCAGGCCGCGCACCAGTTCCGGCCGGCGCAGCGCGGCGGCGAGGGCCAGCAGCCCGCCCATGCAGTAACCGGCAAGGATCACCGGCCCGCCGGCCGCGAGATGCCCAAGCGCGCGTTCCAGCCGGCCCGCGATGTAGTCGGTCAGGGTGAAGTCGCGCTCCGCCTCGCCCGGCCAGCCCCAGTCCAGCAGCACCGGCCGAACGTCCTGCCCGGCCGCGAACCGCATCATCGACCGGCCGGGGGCGAGGTCGAGCACATAGGCGCGGTTCACCAGCGAGGGCACGAACAGCACCGTGGGGCCGTGGCCGCCGAAATCGAGCAGCCGGCTCTCGCCTTCCGCCCAGATCGCGGGCGGGTCGGGCAGGTCGCGGTGCCAGGGATGGCGGCGATAGGCGGCGACACCCGCGATCAGGTCGCGGTCCTGGCGCAGCGCCTCCTGCAGCACCGCCTGTGGAAACGCCGCGCCGCTATCCGGCGGCAGCGCGGCGGCGAGGGCTGCGGCCGCCTCGGCCGCCCCGGGCGCGGTCCAGTTCCGCGAGCCGGCGTTCAAGTTCGGCGACGCGCTGGCCGAGGCGCTCGATCTCAGCATCGCGAGGGTCAGGTGCAGCAGCAGCGGCCGGGGGCCGCGCCGGCGCAGCGGGGCCGGGGCGTCCGTGCGGGTCATGCGCCGCCGGCGCGGCGCGCAGCATCGCGGCCGCCGTTCCGGCCCATAGCGCGGCCCAGGCCTGCCAGGTCTCGGCCGTTTCCCGATCCGCCGCCCATGCCGCGATCTCGCTCTGCCAGATGGCGATCCAGTCGCGCGCGAGCTGCGCCAGATCCTCCGTCCCGGCAGGCTCCGGCCGTCCCGCCGCATCCGCCATCGTGCATCCGTCCTCCGGCCGGAAGGATAGCGGTTTCCTTCGCGAACGCGAAAAACGTGCTAGGCTCGCCCCGAAACAAGGGGGAAGGAGCGAAGCCGATGTCGCAGGCTGCCCGAGTCGAGGGCCCTAACGGCGACACGGCTGCCAGTCCGGCCGAACCGCCGGTGGTGGTCAAGAAATACGCCAACCGCCGCCTCTATAATACCGAGAGTTCCAGTTACATCACACTCGATACCCTGGCCGACATGGTGCGCGCCGGGCGTGATTTCGTGGTCTACGACGCCAAGAGCGGCGAGGATATCACCCGCTCTGTCCTCACCCAGATCATCGTCGAGGAGGAGAGCCGCGGCCGCAATCTGCTGCCCACCTCGTTCCTGCGGCAGTTGATCGGTTTCTACGGCGACAGCCTGCAATCCATCGTGCCCCGCTATCTGGAAGAGGCAATGGGCAGCTTCGCGCGGCAGCAGGAACAGATGCGCAGCGCGATGCAGAAAACGATGGAGGGGCTGTTCCCGCCGGGGCTGGAGGAAGTGGGGCGCCAGAACATGGCGATGATGGAACGTGCGATGAGCCTGTTCGCCCCGTTCTACGGCCGTCACGCCGGCTCAGCTCCTGATCAGGAGACAAAAGATCAGGATATCAAGGCTCTCCAGGCCGAAATAGAACGCCTTCAGCAACAAATCGACGCCCTGAGCAAACAGGACTAGCCACACCCGGTGATATCGAAGGGACAAGCAACGTCTGCAATCACAGGTTTATGGCTTTCGGAGGAGGGGCGGTTCGGGCGAAATCGCTCGCGTCGGGGCTGACCGGCCCCACGTGAACGCAACTGCAGGAGAAGGCCGATGACTTCGACCTTGGCCGGGCAGATCGAGGCTCTCGGAGCCGATCTCGATTCGGACGACCACCACTCGCCCATGCGCGCCAGCACAGCGGACCGCCATGTGGGTGCCCGCATCCGGGAACGCCGGATCATGATGGGGCTGTCTCAACAGCAGCTCGCCCGCATGATCGGTGTGACCTACCAGCAAGCGCATAAGTATGAGCGCGGCCTCAACCGCATTTCGGCGGGCCGGCTTTACGAGATCGCCCAGGTCCTTGGGGTGCCCGTGTCCTGGTTCTTCGAGGGTATCTCGGCCGACGGTGGAGCGCCCGAGGTCACACCCCGCCAGCGCATGTGCCTGGAGCTGGCGCGCAATTTCGCCGCCATCGACAACGAAAAGCACCAGGAAGCGCTGAGCCAGATGGCGCGTGCGCTGGCCGCCCAGGCGGCGGCGGAACGCAAGGCGCACTGATCCGCTGACCCGGCGTGCCGGCCTGAGGGCATGACTTTGCCCTCAGGCCGGACGTGCGTCAGGCTGCCACGGCTTCCGTGCTGGGGGCCGCGTGCCACATGCGCCCGCCCAGGGCGATACTGTCCAGGACGAAACGCTGGCGCCCCTGCATCGTCTTGCCGAGCACATCGGTGAAGGCGAAGCTGCCGTCCTCGATCCGCACCACCGATGCATCCCCGGTTGATCCGACACTGAGATCGGCGAGGTCGGGCCGGCGCAGCACGCCCGCCGGCCGCGCCGTCACCGCGCGCACGATATCGACCAGCGGCATGCCGAGGTTCAGGAACTTCGACATGGTGACCAGATTGTCATAGGCCGGGCCGTCGATGCAGTGCGTGTGCACGTCCGAACTGATGATGTCGGGCGGGAAGCCGCCCGCCAGCATGTGCTCGGCGACCTCGAAGGCGAACGACCCCTTGCCGTGGCCGATATCGAAGATCACGCCACGCTCGCGCGCCGCCCAGCAGGCTTCCTTGATGGACCCGTCGGCACGTACCGGTGCGTTGGGGAACGGCTTGAAGCAATGGGTCAGCGTATCGCCGGGCCGCAGCACTTCGAGAACATCGACATAGCGCGGTGGGGGCTTATCGATGTGGCACATCACCGGCAGCCCGGCGCGGTCGGCCGCTTCGATCGCGTGATAGAGCGGGGCTATGCCGTTTACGCCGCTGGTGTTGGCGCCGATCCGCACCTTGATGCCGCGGATCGTCTCGGGGTTTTCCTTCGCCACGCGGGCCGCATCCACCGCGCTCATCAGCCGCATGTCCTCGCTCTCACCTGCGATGGTGAAGGCATAGATGCCGGCCCAGGAGATGTGCAGGAACGAGAAGATGCGGGTCTCGGCGGGCTCGATGACGTGCTTGAGGAAGCCGGCGAAATTGCCTGGCCCGGCGGACCCGACATCGAGCCAGGTTGTGGTGCCGGATTTGCGCGCCAGCATATCCGCATCGATGCTGATCGAGGTTCCGCCCCAATAGACATGGGTGTGGAAGTCGATGATGCCCGGCATCACGATGCAGCCGGCGGCGTTGCGTTCCTCACGCCCGCGCTCGTCCAGGCCCTTTCCGATGGCGGCGACCTTGCCGTCCTGGAAGGCGATGTCCGCGACCTCATCGCGGCCGGCGGCGGGATCCAGGATGCGTCCGCCGCGAAGAATCAGATCGAAGGTCATAGGGACTGTTCCTCTTCTGTCTGTGTCATTGCTGTCTTCGCGCGCCGGTAGCTAGGTCTTCTGCACGCCCCAGAAATTCGGGAATGGCCCCTGCTGGATTCCCTGCACGTTCTTCCGCCATGCCGTGTTGGTCAGGAAGAATCCCGTGATGATCCAGGTCACGTATTCCAGCGAGGAGCGGTTGATGTCCTGGATCGCCTGCATCGCCGCCGCCTCGTTCGGGGCATCGTACCATTCGCTGATATGCTGCTGGATCTCGGGTGAGTTCGGCCATCCAAACCATGCCTTGTCGCCATTGGCATTCAGCGCGTTGTAGCCCGCGGGAATGAGGCAGCCGGCCCCGGCGCTCCATGTGAAGAAGATGTGCCAGCCGCCCTTGTCCGGCGGCGCCTTGCTCGCCCGGCGCGATCCCACCGTGCCCCAATCGAGCGCCTGGAGGTCGACCTGCATGCCGAGGCGACCGAGCAGGTCCGCCGTGACCTCGCCCTCCGCCTTGGTGGTGGGCACATCGGTCGCGACAAGCAGCACGATCTTCTCGCCGTTGTAGCCTGCCTCGGCGAGCAGGCGCTTCGCTTCGTCGTAGCGGCGTGGCCCCTTGAGCGCGTCGCCTCCCACCTCGGTGTAGTATGGCGTGCCGGGAACGAAGACGCTCGCGGTCGTCTTCCACATGGAAGTGTCGTCGCCGACAACCGCGCGCATGTAGTCCTCCTGGCTTACTGCCATCTGGAGGGCGCGGCGCGCGCGGATGTCGTTGAACGGCGGATGGAGATGGTTCATCCGCAACGTGCCGAGATTGCCCAGCGGGTCGGAGATATCGACGTGCAGATTGGGGTCGCGCTTGAGCAGCGGCACAAGGTCCTGGACCGGGTTCTCCCACCAATCCACTTCGCCGTTGCTCAGCGCATTGGCCGCGGTGGCCGTGTCCGGCATCGTCACCCATTCGACCCGGTCGAGCAGCATGCGCTTGCCGCCGGCCAGCCAGTCGGATTTCTCCTCACGCGGCTGATACTGGGCGAACCTGGTGAACACCGCCCGCGCGCCCGCCATCCATTCGTCGCGCTTGAACATCAGCGGGCCGGAGCCGATGTATTCCGCCACGGGCCTGAATGCGTCGAGCTTGGCGATGCGCTCCGGCATGATCACCGGCAGCGGCGAATTGGCCTTGCCCAGCGCATACAGCATCTGCGCGAAGGGGCGCTTGAGGCGAAAGCGAAAAGTACGGTCGTCGATCACCTCCGCCGCGTCGAGACGCGATGCGATGACCTGGCCGATCGAATCGCGCTGCATCCAGCGGCGGATGCTCGCCACCGCATCCTTCGCGAGCACCGGCTCGCCGTCGTGGAACCGCAGTCCGCTGCGCAGCTTGAACGTGTATGTCTTGCCGTCATCGGTCAGTTCGTGGCCTTCGCACATTTGCGGCTGGGGCCGGAACTTCGAATCGATGCCGTAGAGCGTGTCGTAAACGATCTTGCTGGCGTTGCTGACGACGATCTGCGTGCCCGAAACGGGGTCGAGATTGGGCAGATCGGCCTGCGGAACGAAGCGCAGCGTCCTGCTGCCCTGCGCCACCGCCAGGTTCGGTGCGGACAGCGCGCCGGCCGCCCCCAGCGCGGCTGATGTCCTGAGGAAGTTGCGTCGTTTTATGAGATGGCCCCCTGTTTCCGGAACAGCGCGCCACCCGGCCACGATCACAGTCGGACGACGCATTACGCGACTGCACGGGCCGTATGCAGGACACGTACCAATCCACCTTGTGGACCGGCTGCGTGCGATTCTGTCCCGAAACGGGAGGCGCGGCCCTTCCGCCGCGCCCCGCTGGCATCAGGCTGCGGGAAGGACCACGCCCCGCTGGGCTGTGATGATGCCGTAGTGCTGGATCTGGCGGTTGACCTCGAAGTTGAAGAGCGTCCGCCTGTTGAATTCGGCCATGTCCAGGTCGCAGTCGGCGACGATCACCTCGTCTTCCGTCGTCGTCACCTGGGCGACGATGTCGCCCGTGGGCGCGATGATGCAGGTGCCGCCCACGAATTCAGCCCCTTCCTCCGGTCCGGCCTTGGCGACGCCGACGACCCAGCAGCAGTTCTGGTAGGCGCCGGCCTGCATGACGAGCTGGTTGTGGAAGCTCGGCAGATGGGCGGGTTCCTGGACCTTGCGGTTGCCGACCATCGTCTGCCGCAGCGCGCCGGTGTTGTAGCCGCACATCACCAGCTCGACGCCCTGCAGGCTCATCGCGCGATAGCTTTCGGGCCAGCGGCGGTCGTTGCAGATCATCATGCCCATGATGCCGTCGAAGGCGCGGAACACGGGAAAGCCCAGATCGCCGTTCTCGAAGTAGCGCTTCTCGAAATTCGCCGCGCAGCCATTGGGGTCGGCATGCGCCATGCCGGGAATGTGGACCTTGCGATACTTGCCCACGATCTCGCCCGCGCCATTCACCAGGATGGATGTATTGAAGCGGTGCTTGCGGCCGCCTTCATGCGTGATCTCGCCATAGCCGAGATAGAAGCCGATGCCGCGCTTCTTCGCTTCGTCGAACAGCGGCTGCACCTCGGCATTCGGCATCTCCGTCTCGCAGAAGGCGTCCGCCTCGTCCGGATCGTCGAAGACCCAGCGTGGAAAGAAGGTGGTCAGGGCGAGTTCGGGATAGACGATGAGCTTCGCGCCGAAGCTGTCGGCCTTTTCCATCAGCGCGATCATGCGGCTGACGGCGGAGGCGCGATCCTCCGAACGGGCGATCGGGCCGAGCTGCGCGGCCGCGACGCGGAGAGTGCGGGTCATGGAGATTTCCTTCGGCTGGGACGTGCGGAGGGTGGCGGGATGAAATCCCGCGAAAGGACGTCTGCAGCGCCCGGGTGGGGGACGAAGGCTGCGCGCCGGCATCCGCGCTGCTTGACGGGGCCGCCGGATCGGATGAGAGCCGGCATGCCGCGAAGTGCGCCGCGGCATGCCGGCTCAATCATCATCACGTGAAGTCTCCCTGCGACGGTTGCCCCCGTCATCGGTTCAAATCATGTCATCCGCTTATATTGTAAGCAACCCAAAAATTAACTGATATTTATGACCATATTTTAGTCGAATTCCCTGACGATGAGCACATATTTTGTGCAATCGAAAGCGCCGCCCAGAATGCCTGGCCTCCACCCCTGACAAGCGCGAACCACCCCGCTAACGCTTGCCATAATGTCGGTTCCGTCGCCCGAGGGCGCCTCACCTGCCATGGCCGCGTGGTTCGCGGCCAAAGCGGCCCATCCGGATGCGCTCGTCTTCTTCAGGATGGGCGATTTCTACGAGCTGTTCTTCGCTGACGCGGAGGCCGCCGCATCCGCGCTCGACATCGCGCTGACCCAGCGCGGGGAACATGCCGGCCGGCCGATCCAGATGTGCGGCGTCCCCGCCCATGCCGCCGAAAGCTACCTGCTGCGGCTGATCCGTCGCGGCTTTCGCGTGGCGGTGGCCGAGCAGCTTGAGACCCCCGCCGAGGCCAAGGCGCGGCGCGCGCCGATCCGACGCGAGGTCGTCCGCCTGGTCACGCCCGGCACGCTGACCGAGGACGCGCTGCTCGACCGCGCCCGGCCCAACCTGCTGCTGGCGCTTGCCCCGGGGAAGGAACGGCTGGGCGCGGCCTGGCTCGATGTCTCGACCGGTGCTTTCGAGACGGCGGCGGTGGCGCCGGGCGAACTCGGCGCCCTGCTGGGCCGGCTCGATCCTGCGGAGATCGTCGCACCCGAGGACCTGCCGGTGCCCCCGCCCTTCGACGCGCGCTGCGCGCCGCCCGTTCCGGCATCGCCGCCCGACCTCGCGCGCCGGCGTCTGGCGGAAGCGTTCGGCGCGGCCAGCCTGGATGCGTTCGGCGCCTTCGAGCATGAGGAGGCGCAGGCCGCCGCCCTTGCGCTCGACTATGTACGTGCGACCCAGGCCGGCAAGCTGCCGCGCCTTTCGCGGCCGGTCCCGTCGGCATCCGGCACCCTGGCCATGGATGCCGCGACGCGGGCGAGCCTGGAGATTCTCGCCGCCCGCGACGGCGATGCGCGGCACACGCTGTTCGCCGCCATCGACCGCACGCTGAGCGCGGCCGGCGCGCGGCTGCTCGCGGCCCGCCTCTCCGCCCCGCTGACTGATCCGGCGGGCATCGCGCTGCGCCAGGATTCCTGGACGTTCCTGCTGGGGGCCGGCGGGCTGGCCGCCATGCGCGCGGCGCTGCGGCGCGCCCCCGACATGGCGCGGGCACTGGGCCGGCTGTCGCTGGGCCGGGGCGGGGCGCGGGAACTGGCCGCCATCCGCGACGGGCTGCACGCCGCCGCCGAGATCGCCGCGGTCCTGAAAGGGGAGCTGCCGGCCGAGCTGGCCACGGCGCGCGCGGCGCTGGGCCTCGACACGGCCCTTGCCGACGAACTCGCCCGCGCGCTCGCGGACTCGCTGCCCGCCCGGGCCGATGAGGAAGGCGCGATCCGCCCCGGCTACGACGGTGAGCTGGATGGCGAGCGGCGGCTGCGCGACGAGGCGCGGCAGGTCATCGCCGGGCTTCAGCTCGACTATGCCCAGCGCTACGGCGTGGCCTCGCTCAAGATCCGCCATCACGCCCAGCTCGGCTACGTGATCGAGGCGCCGCAGGCGGCCGTGGAGACGCTCCGCGCCCATCCGGACCTGACCCTGCGCCAGGCCATGGCCAACAGCGCGCGGTTCTCCACCGCCGAACTCGCCGATCTCGATCGCCGGATCGCCGAGGCCGCCCACCGCGCCGCGGCGCGGGAGCGGGCGGTGCTCGCCGCGCTGATCCGCCGCGTGCTCGATCGCGCCGATGCCATCGCCGCGGCGGCGGAGGCGCTCGCTGTCCTCGACGTCGCGCAATCCGCCGCGGGGCTTGCCGGCGGCGGAAGCTGGTGCCGGCCCGAGGTGACGGCGGACACCGATTTCGTGGTCGATGCCGGCCGGCACCCGGTGGTGGAGGCCGCTCTGCCGCCCGGCGCCGCCTTCGTGCCGAACCGCTGCGACCTGTCCCCCGACCGCCGCCTGATGCTGCTGACCGGCCCGAACATGGCCGGCAAGTCCACCTTCCTGCGCCAGAACGCGCTGATGATCGTCCTCGCCCAGGCCGGGTTGCCCGTCCCCGCCGCGTCCGCGCGGATCGGGGCGGCGGACCGGCTGTTCTCCCGCGTCGGCGCGCAGGATGAACTGGCCCGCGGCCGGTCCACCTTCATGGTGGAGATGACGGAGGCCGCGGCGATCCTGCATCAGGCCGGTCCCCGTTCCTTCGTCATCGTGGACGAGATCGGGCGCGGCACCGCGACCTGGGACGGGCTGGCCATCGCCTGGGCGGTGCTGGAGGCCTTGCACGATGCGCATCGCTGCCGGACCATCTTCGCCACGCATTTTCACGAGCTTGCCGGTCTGACAGGCCGGCTGCCGCGCATGCGGCCGCATACGATGGCGGTGAAGGAATGGAAGGGGCAGGTCGTGTTCCTGCATGAGGTCGCGGAAGGCGCGGGCGGCAAGAGCTTCGGCGTGCACGTCGCCCGCCTCGCGGGGCTGCCGGCCCCGGTCGTGGCGCGCGCCGGGCGGCTGCTCGCGGAACTCGAACGCCGCGGTGGCGGCGTGGGAGAGGACATGCCCCTGTTCGCGGCCGCCGCCCGCCCCCCGCAGGAGCCTGACCCGCTGCACGCGGAGGTTGCTTCACTTGATCCGGATTCCCTCACGCCGCGCGCGGCGCTGGAAATCCTTTACCGGCTCAAGGCGCTGCTTCCTTTATCCACAAATCCCGATCTACCATCGGGCGAATGACGCCACTCACGGCGACCCTGAACCAGAACCATGACGGCGTGACGACAGTCCTGCTTGATGCCTTGTCCGCCGAAGGCGGCGTCGCGCGCGACGCCGCCCTGGCGGCGTTCCGCCGCCATCTGGTGCGGATCCAGACCCATGTGCGCGACGCGTTCGAGGATCAGCAGCTCACCGGGCTGATCGCCGCGCGCCGCCTGGCCAAGCTGATGGACGGGCTGATCGCGGCCCTGTTCGACTACACCACCCGGCAGGCCGTCCCGGATGTGCCCGAGCGGCTCGCGGTGGCGGCCACGGGCGGCTACGGGCGTGGCGTGCTGGCCCCGTTCAGCGATATCGACCTGCTGTTCCTCACCCAGGACGAGCCCGATCCCCGCACGCTGCAGGCCGTGGAGTTCATGCTCTACTTCCTGTGGGATCTGGGGCTGAAGGTCGGGCATGCTACGCGGTCGATCCCCGATTGCCTGACGGAAGCGGACGGCGACCACACGGTGCGCACCTCGCTTCTCGATGCGCGTCCGGTGGCGGGCGATGCGGTGCTGTTCGCGGACTTTCACGAGGCGTTCCGCGCCGCCTGCAAGGTCGATGGCGCCGCCGCCTATATCGCGGCCAAGCAGGCCGAACGCGCCGCGCGGCACCGCCGCTTCGGCGACAGCCCCTATGTCGTCGAGCCCAACGTCAAGGAAGGCCGCGGCGGACTGCGCGACCTGCAGAGCCTGTACTGGATCTCGCGCTACCTGTTCGACACCCAGACCATGGCGGAGCTGGCCGATCCCAAGGGACCGGCGGGCGAGATGCTTCTGCCGTCGGAGGCGCGCGCCATCCGCCGGGCCTGGGAGTTCCTGTGGACGGTGCGCTTTCACCTCCACTACGTCGCCGGCCGGGCGGAGGAGCGGCTGACCTTCGACCTGCAGCCGGTCGTCGGCGCGCGGATGGGCTATACCCGACATGGACGACAGGAAGGCGTCGAGCGCTTCATGCGCCACTACTTCCTGACCGTGCGCGACGTCTCCCGACTGACGCGGGTGCTGGAGCCGGCGCTGATCCGCGCGGCGATGGGCCCGCCCGCGATCGCGCAGGAGACGGATGCCGACATCGCCGAGGCGGGCTTCGTTCTGGCGGACGGCAAGCTGCTGTCCGCCCCGGGGCGCGAGTTCCATCGCGAGCCGATCCAGATGCTGCGGATCCTCCAGGTCGCGCGAAACCGCACGCTCGACCTGCATCCCCTCGCGATGCGCGCGATGATCCGGCACGAGCGCAAGGCCGTGAGCCTGCGCAACAACCCCGAGGCCAACCGGCTGTTCCTCGATCTGCTCGCCGGCCAGCGCGATGGCGCGAAATGGATGCGCGCGCTGAACGAGGCCGGCGTCCTGGGCCGCTTCCTGCCGGACTGGGCCCGCATCGTCGGGCAGATGCAGTTCGACACCTATCATGTCTTCACCGTGGACGAGCACACGATCGAGGCGGTGAAGGTGCTGAACGACCTGGAGCGCGGCGACCTGGCGGAGGTCGCGCCGATCGCCAGTGGCCTGATCGGGCAGTTGCAGTCCCGCCGCGCGCTGTACGCCGCGATGCTGCTGCACGACATCGCCAAGGGCCGCGGTGGCGACCATTCCGAGCTTGGCGCGGACGTGGCCCAGGCGGTGGGCCCGCGCCTGACACTGACCGCGGAGGAGACGGAGACCGCCTCCTGGCTGGTGCTGCATCACCTGCTGCTGTCGCAGACCGCGTTCAAGCGCGACATCGACGATCCCAAGACGATCCTCGATCTTGCCGACACGATCCAGTCACCGGAGCGGCTGCGCCTGCTGCTGGTGCTGACGGTGGCCGACATGCGCGCCGTCAGCCCGCGCGTATGGAACGGGTGGAAAGCCACGCTGCTGCGCGAACTTTACGGCCGTGTGCTGGAAGTGCTGGCCGGCGGGCTTTCGACCAGCGAGCGTGATACCCGCGTGGCCCGCGCCAAGGACGCCGCGGCGGCGATGCTGACCGGCTGGAGCGCGGAAGAGCTTGCCTGGTTCCAGGGCCTCGGCTTCCCCGGCTACTGGCTTGCCTTTGATCCCGCCACGCATGCACGCCATGCCCGCATGGCCAAGGACGCGCAGGAGCGCGACGCGCCCCTGACCATCCACACCGAGGTCGTCGCCCCGCGCGCGGTGACCGAGGTCACGGTCTATGCCGCCGACCATGCCGGGCTGTTCAGCCGCATCGCCGGTGCGCTCGCGGTCGCGGGAGCCTCCATCGTCGATGCCCGCATCCACACGCTGACCAACGGCATGGCGCTCGACACGTTCTGGATCCAGGACGCGGCGGGCGGCGCCTTCGACGCGCCGCACCGGCTCGCCAAGCTGTCCGTGCTGATCGAGCAGGCACTGTCCGGCCGCATCAAGCTTCCGGCCGAGATCCGCAAGGTCTCCAAGCATTACTTCGGCCGGATGCGGGCGATCCATGTGCCGCCGCGTGTGGTGATCGACAATCACGCCTCCAACTCCCACACCGTGGTCGAGGTGAACGGCCGCGACCGGCCCGGGTTGCTGCACGATGTGACGGCGGCGATCAGCGCGCAGGGGCTTCAGATCGCCTCGGCTCATGTCACGACCTACGGCGTGCGCGCGGTGGACGTGTTCTACGTGAAGGACGTGTTCGGGCTGAAGGTGGAGAACGAACGCAAGCTGGCGCAACTGCGCCAGAGCCTGCTGACCGCGCTTGCCTCCCCGGATGATCCGGCAGCGTCCGCCCTGCCTCAGGGCGGCGGGCGTCTTCCCGGGCGCCGGCGCGCGGCCGATCCGGCATAGACGGGCCGCCGTGGTCGGATCCGGCCGGAGCGCCGGGCTGGAGCTCAGCCGCCTGACCTGCCGCTTCGGCGCCGTGACCGCAGTGGACGACGTATCCCTGACCGTGCCCGCGGGGCAGATGCTGGGGATCATCGGCCGGTCGGGCGCGGGCAAATCGACGCTGCTGCGCATGATCAACCGGTTGCAGGAACCGGCCGCCGGGACGATCCGCGCGGACGGCATCGACGTCACCGCGCTGCGCGGCAAGGCGCTGCGTGACTGGCGCACGCGCTGCGCGATGATCTTCCAGCAGTTCAATCTGGTGGACCGGCTGGATGTGCTGACCAACGTGCTGGTCGGCCGGCTGAACCGCCGCGGCGCGGTCAGCTCCCTGTTCAAGATGTTCACGCCCGCGGAACGCGCCATGGCGATCCAGGTGCTCGACCGGTTCGACCTGACCGAGGTCGCGTTGCAGCGCGCCGACACGCTTTCGGGCGGGCAGCAGCAGCGTGTCGCCATCTGCCGCGCGCTGCTGCAGGAACCACGGATCCTGCTGGCGGACGAACCGATCGCCTCGCTCGATCCGCGCAGCGCCGGGATGGTCATGGACGCGCTGCGCACGATCAACCGCGAGGACGGGCTGACGGTGCTCGCCAACCTGCACCATCTCGACACCGCGCGCGCCTACTGCGATCGCATCGTCGCGATGCGGAGGGGCCGTCTGGTCTTCGACGGCCCACCGCAGGACCTGACCGCCGACCGGGTGCGCGAGATCTACGGCGCGACCGAGGAAGAGCTGGAGCGCGCGCCGGACGGCGGCCTCGCCGCGGCCTGATCCCGGCGGGTCAGGCCTTGGCGGGCGAGATCTTCTCGATCCAGTCGGCGAATCTGGTAACGAAACCGGCGAGGAAGGTCTTGGTCCCTTCGTTGGTAACGGTCCCGTCCCCGTCGATCAGGCCGTCCTTGAACTGGATGAAGACCTCGGGCTGGCCGAGGGTGGGCATGTCCAGATAGCCGAGGAGGGCGCGGAGCTGCTGCTGGGCGGCGGCCGTGCCCACCGCGCCGGGGGAGGCGCCGGCGATGGCGGCAGGCTTGCCGGCCCAGACGCTTTGGCCATAGGGGCGGCTGCCCCAGTCGATCGCGTTCTTCAGCACGCCGGGCACGGCACGGTTGTATTCGGGCGAGACGAACAGCACCGCGTCGGCGGCGCGGACTTCTTCCTTCAGGCGGGTGGCGGCAGGGGGGAACGCGCCGTCGAGATCCTGGTTGTAGAGGGGCAGGTCGCCGATCTCGACGAACCTGAAGACGAGGCCGGGGGCAGCGAGCTTGGCCAGCGCCAGGCCCAGCTTGCGGTTGAACGAGTCCTTGCGAAGGCTGCCGACCAGGACGGCGACGGTGCGTGCGGGCATGCCGTGGTTCCTCTCAGCGTGAAGGAAAGGAATACGCTTCGCGGATGGATGGTGGAAGGCCGCTGTCGCGATCGCCAGATCGCGGCGGGGGGCCAAGGGCGGTAGCTGGAATGCGTCCTATGCCGATGCTAGGACCGGGCCAGCAGACAAGCCGCGATCCAGCGGATCGTTCAACCTTCCTGGCCGGGATTCTCGACGAAATGACCTACCGGACGATTGATGCCCTCGACGCCAAGGGCAAGCGCGTGCTGCTGCGGGCGGATCTGAACGTGCCCGTGGCGGACGGCAAGGTGACCGACGCCACGCGGCTGGAGCGGCTGACCCCTACCATCACCGAGCTTGCCGGCAAGGGCGCGAAGGTGATCGTGCTGAGCCATTTCGACCGGCCCAAGGGCAAGCGCGTGCCGGAAATGTCGCTGAAGCCCATCGCGGCCGCGCTCGGGGACGTGCTGGGCCGCCCGGTCGCCTTCGCCGACGACTGCATCGGCGAACCAGCCGCGACCGCCGTCGCCGCCCTGCCCGAGGGCGGCGTGCTGGTGCTGGAGAACACCCGCTATCACGCGGGCGAGGAGAAGAACGATCCCGGCTTCGCCGCCGAACTCGCGAAGCTGGGCGATGCCTTCGTCAACGACGCCTTTTCGGCTGCCCATCGCGCCCATGCCTCGACCGAGGGCCTCGCGCACCGGCTGCCCGCCTATGCCGGGCGGCTGATGCAGGCGGAGCTGGAGGCGCTGGAGGCGGCACTGGGCAACCCGGCGCGGCCGGTGATGGCGATCGTGGGCGGGGCCAAGGTCTCCACCAAGCTGGAGCTGATCGGCAACCTGTCCCGCAGGGTGGATGCGCTGGTCATCGGCGGCGCGATGGCGAACACCTTCCTCGCCGCCCAGGGCTTCGATGTCGGCCGTTCGCTGCAGGAAGCCGAGATGCACGAGACCGCGCTGCGGATGCTGGCGGAGGCGAAGGATGCCGGCTGCGAGATCTTGCTGCCCGATGATGTTGTCGTGGCCACCGAGTTCAAGGCGGGCGCGCACGCCCAGGTCGCCAAGGTGAACGCGATCCCGCACGGGACCATGGCCCTGGATGTCGGCCCGCACGCGGTCGCGACGCTGGAGGCGAAGCTGGCCGCGGTGAAGACGCTGGTCTGGAACGGCCCGCTCGGCGCATTCGAGACACCGCCCTTCGACGCGGCCACGGTCGCGGTCGCGCAGCAGGCGGCGAAGCTGACCAGGGCGGGGGCGCTGAAGTCCATCGCCGGCGGCGGTGACACCGTGGCCGCGCTGAAGCACGCCGGCGTGAGCGGGGACATGAGCTACGTTTCCTCGGCCGGCGGGGCGTTCCTGGAATGGCTGGAAGGCAAGACCCTGCCGGGCGTGGCCGCGCTGTCCGCGTAGCGGGCCACGGGGGTTCCTGCTATCGTCTGCCTTCTTGTGCATCGGCAGAACGCCGTAGACCGGATGTTCCGCGATGCGTCTCATCATCCTGCGCCTTCTGTCCTTCGGCGCGCGGGCGTCGCTTTCGGTGGCGCTCGCCGGAGCTGAACGGCGTCGGCCGGACCGGGACGCGGAAGCGCATGCCCGTCCGGGCGGGAGCGACCCCGCGCGGGAGGAAGAGGCCCTGCCGCGCGGCACGCGTCTCGACCGGGTGGTCTGACGGGCGTGCCGCGGCGATCCGGCGGTTGAACCGGCCGGGCGGGCGCGCCACCCTGCGCGCCATGCCGCATTTCGAACGCCGCGTTCCGGACGGCGACACACACGAACGGGACGTGTGCGTGACATGCGGATTCATCGCCTATCAGAACCCAAAGATCGTCGTGGGTTCGGTCGTCGTGTCGGATGACGGGCGTGTCCTGCTCTGCCGCCGCGCCATCGAACCACGTGCGGGGTTCTGGACGCTTCCGGCCGGCTACATGGAATTCGGCGAGACCTGCGCGGAAGCCGCCCGGCGCGAGGCGCGGGAGGAAGCAAACGCGGAGCTGGAGATCGAGGGCGTCCTTGCGATCTACACCATCGCCCGGATCGGCCAGGTCCAGGTGATCCACCGCGCCCGCTTCGCCCGTCCGGGATTCTCGCCCGGGGAGGAGACGCTGGAGACGCGGCTGTTCGCATGGGAGCACATCCCCTGGGCGGAGATTGCCTTCCCTTCGGTGCATTGGGCCCTGCGCGCATGGCATGCGGGCCGTGCCGCGCCGCTTGGCGCCCCGTCCGGCAATCCGCCCGAGGATGCGCGCGGCATGAAGCCGCTGCCGCACGGGGCATAGCATCCCCTGCTTCTGGCGCAGCCCGGCTGGCTGTTGCCGATTCCGGACGACGATGTGGAATGTCGCGGGTCTAGGCCTGTCATCTGGAAGGTCTTTCACGCCCGGCCTCTCGCCCGTTGGCCGAGAAGGCCGCCTGTTTCGCCCGCGCCCGGCGTCGCGGTGCAGCATCCGCCGAAGACGTGATGCAAAGAGTGCTTTGAACGGACGCAGGCTGCGGTAGGCTGCGGCATGATCCGCATCGTTATCGTGTTCGTTGCCTGTCTTTGCACCACGGTCAGCCACGCTGCCGGAACGCTCCGCATCGGGATCCAGGACGATCCCAATATGCTGGACCCCGCGCAGAGTGGCGCTTTCGTCGATCGGCTCGCCTTCGCGCCGATGTGCGACCGGCTGGTCGATCTGGACACCAAGCTCAATGTCGTCCCCCAGCTCGCCACGTCCTGGACCTGGTCCGATGACCGGTTGGCCCTGACCCTGAAGCTGCGCGAGGGCGTTACTTTCCACGACGGCACGCCGATGGATGCGAATGCCGTGGCGGCGAACCTGGAACGTTACCGCACCGCGAAGGAGAGCCGCCGCAAGGGGGAGATGGGGCCGCTGACCGGCATCGAGGTGGTCGATCCGCAGACGGTCCGCCTGCGGATGTCGCAGCCCTTCGCGCCCCTGCTCGCGGCACTGACCGACCGGGCCGGGATGATGCTGTCGCCGCGCACACTGGGCGATGCGGCGGCGATCGCGCAGGGGCCGGTCTGCGCCGGTCCGTTCCGCTTCGTGCGCCGCATCGCGCAGGAGCGGCTCGATCTCGCGCGCTATGACGGATACTGGGACGCGGGCCGCATCCATCTCGACAACATCATCATCCGGCCGATCCCGGACGGATCGGTGCGGCTGCTCAACCTGCGCGCCGGTGCGCTGGACATGATCGAGCGCCTGCCGCCGACGGATATCAAGGATGTGCAGGCGGACGCGCATCTGCGGCTGATCACGGAGACCGCGCTGGGCTTCTATACGATCAGCTTCAACATCACGAACGGCCCGCGCGCGCAGTCGCCGCTGGCCAAGGACGCACGGGTGCGCGCAGCGCTGGAAGCGGCCGTGGACCGCAAGGTCATCAATCAGGTGGTGATGGACGGCCAGTATGTGCCGTCCAACCAGATGGAGCCGCCGGGCGGCCGGTTCTGGAACCCGGACCGGCCGGTACCGGAGCGCGACGTCGCCCGCGCCCGCCAGCTGCTGCGCGAGGCGGGCTACGAGCACGTGTCCTTCGTGCTGAATGTCAGCCAGGGGCCGCTGGAACAGCAGGTCGCGCAGGTGATCCAGGCCATGGCGGCCGAGGCCGGCTTCGACATCAAGATCATGGTGACGGATGCCGCGGCGATGGTGGGGGCTGCCAACCGCGGTGACTTCGACGCCTATATCGGCATCTGGTCGGGCCGCGCCGATCCAGACGGCAACGTCTCCGTCTGGCTCACCTGCGAGGGCTTCCTGAACCGCGGCAAGTACTGCAACCCGGCGCTGGACAAGCTGCTGTTCGCGGCCCAGCAGACCACGGATGTGGATGAGCGCGCCGCCCTCTATCGCCAGGCGGCGGACATCTATCTCGACGACCGCCCGCAGATGGTCCTGTACCACCTGAAATGGCTGTGGGCGACGCGCGACACGGTGTCCGGTTTCGTCGGGCATCCCGACGGGCTGATCCGCCCGCAGGGCCTGGAGCTTCGTTGACGGGAGGCGGTGGACTTTGCCGCGGCGGCGGGTGAGGGTTCCGGCCCTTCAACGGCCTGGAGCAGCCAACGCATGATCCTGGATCTCCGCATCTACACGGTCCGCCCGAACAAGGTGCCGGACTTCGTGGAACTCTATCGGACGGAGGCGTGGCCCCTGCAGCAGAAGTACCTGGGCCGCTGCCTGGGCTGGTACGTGCCTGTGGAAGGCCAGCTCAACCAGGTGGTCCATATGTGGGCCTATGAGAGCCAGGCGGATCGCGAGCAGCGGCGCAACGCCATGGCTGCCGACCCCGCCTGGGGCGGCTACATCAAGAAGGCGGGCGATCTCGGCCTTCTCGTCCACATGGAGAACCGCATCCTGCGGCCCGCACCGTTCTGGACGCCGCCGGCGGCGTAAGCCGAGGGGGGCAGGGGCTTTGCACCCCTGCCTTCCTCATCACCACCGTTGCGACGCGGTGTTCAGGCCGGGATGGTCCGCCCGCCGAACGTCGCCACCTTCCCGGCGAGGGCGGTGCGGACGATGACCACGTCGTGCGACAGTTCCAGCATCGTCACGCCCTGCTTGATGCGGGCTTCGATCTCGACATCGTTCATACCCACCCCGAACATCACGTGCTTGCCAGCCGCCCGCGCCGCGGCACAGGTGCGGGTCAGCGCGTCCTCGGTCCTGGCCTTGATCTCGGCCGCATCGTTGGTGCCGAGGGACATGCCGAAATCGCTGGGCCCGAACAGCACGAAATCGAGCCCGTCCACACCCATGATCCCGTCCAGCACCGGGATCGCATCGGCGCTTTCGATCATCACGCCGATCATCGGCTCCGCATCGCTCCAGGCGATCCATTCGTCGCGGGCGCGCCGGCCCCACTCGCCGGAAATGCACAGGCTGCCCATCCCGCGGGTTCCGCGCGGCGGGAACTTGGCGGCGGCGACAACGGCCTTCGCATCCGCGACCGAACGGACATGCGGCACGACGATGCCGCCCGCGCCCACCTCCAGAGCCTTGCGGGCAAGATAGGGGTCGTCGCGGTCGATGCGCACGATGGGCACGACATCGGAGATGATCGCCGCCCGGATCATGTGTTCCAGCGATTCGTCGCGGCGCCACGCATGTTCCGTGTCGATGCGGATGAAATCGATGCCCGAATAGCCCGCGGCCTCGACCACGTTGGCGGCGCTGGAATAGATCGCCGTGCCGGTCACAAGCTGGCCGGCGGCAAGCTTGCGGCGAACCTTGTTGGGATCTCTCAGGGACATGCTTCGTTCCTTTCGTCGCCGCGGGGCGCGGCTCAGTGCTGCAGCAGTTTGTCGAGGAATTGCCGGGCCAGTTCGTGGCGCGGCGCGGTGAAGAAGGCGTCGGGGGCGGCCTGTTCCAGGATCCGGCCGCCGCTCATGAACCAAAGCCGGTCCGCGACCCGGCGCGCGAAGCCCATCTCATGCGTGACGCACATGATCGTCCGGCCGTCGTGAGCGAGGCCCTGGATGATCTCCAGCACCTCCCCGACCATCTCCGGGTCGAGCGCGCTGGTAGGTTCGTCGAACAGGATGATGTGCGGGTCGAGTGCCAGGGTGCGTGCGATCGCGACACGCTGCTGCTCCCCGCCCGACAGCTCCGCCGGCCAGTTCGCGATACGATGCGACAGGCCGACGCGCGCAAGCAGGGCGCGGGCTTTCTCGCGCGCTTCCCCCTTGCGCTGGCCCATCACGCGGATCAGCGGCAATGCGACGTTGTCGAGTGCGCGCAGATGCGGGAACAGGTTGAGCTGCTGGAAGACGAAGCCGATCCTGCGGCGCAGCGCATCCAGATCCGTGCCCGGCGCGTTGACATCGATTCCCGCCGCCGTGACCCGGCCCGCATCGATCGTCTCCAACCGGTTCACGGTGCGGATGAGCGTGGACTTGCCCGACCCCGACGGTCCGCACAGCACCACGGTTTCCCCCGCAGCCACGGTGGCGGTGATGCCGTCCAGCGCCGTGAAGCTCCCGAACCGCTTCGTGACCTGGCTGAACGCTATGGCGGCCCCGCTCATGCGGGCTGTGAGGCGACGCGCCGCCGCTGGATGCGCTGTTCCAGGTATTCCGACGCCTTGCTCAGGCTGAAGCAGAGGATGAAATAGCCGATGCCCAGGATCGCAAAGACCTGGAATGGCCGGGTGATGAGCACGTTGTTCACGCGCATGGCCATGAAGGTCACCTCGCTGACCGAGATGATGGCGCCGAGCGAGGATTCCTTGATGATCATGGTGAACTGGTTGAGCATCCCGGGCAGCACGTTGTAGAGCGCCTGCGGCAGCACCACGCGGAAGGTGACCGGCACCCAGCCGAGCCCCAGCGCCCGGGCTGCCTCGGTCTGTCCCTTCGGCAGGCCTTCGATCCCGCCGCGGATAACTTCCGACAGATAGGTCGTCTGGTAGATGCAGATGGCGGCGATCAGCGTGACCAGCGGGTCGATGGGAAAGCCCAGGATCACGGGCGCAAGGAAGTAGGCCCAGAAAATCACCATCAGCAGCGGCACGCTGCGGACCAGGTAGACGAAGCCGAGCGCGGGCCAAGCCAGCCACCTGATGCCGCTGGTGCGCGCGAGCGCCACGGCCACTGCACTGGGGAAGGTGAGGATCAGGCAGACCACCGCGATGATCACCGTCAGCGCGAACCCGCCCAGCGCACCGGCCGGGTATTCCCCGATCAGGAAGTAGCGCCAGTTCTGCGCGAAGATGTCCCAGGTACCGATCATTTGAGGCGGAGCCGGAAGGTGTGGCCGACCCAGGCGCCCAGCCACATCAGCAGGAACGAGCCCACGACATAGATCGCGGTGATGATCGAGAAGGTCTCAAAGATGCGGAAGGTCATGTTCTCGATGTGCCGCGCCTGGTAGGTCAGCTCCCCCGCGCCGACCGCGGCGGCGATGCTGGTCATCTTGAACAGGAACAGCGTCTGGCCCATCAGCGCGGGCAGCGCGAGGCGCCAGGCCTGGGGCAGGATCACCCAGCGCATCGCGCCGACATAGCTGAGCCCCATGGATCGCGCGGCCTCCATCTGCGTGACCGGGATGGCGCGCAGCCCGCTGCGGAACTCTTCCGAGTTCACCGCCGCCTTGTTGCAGGCGAAGGCGATGATCGAGAACACGATCTCCGCGCCGTGGTCATTGGCGAAGTCGTTGAGCGAGTCCGGCAGCAGGGAGGCGATGCCGAAATACCAGATGAAGAGCTGGATCAGTGCTGGGACGTTGCGGTGGTATTCGACATAGGCGACGCAAAGCCACGTCACCGGCGGGATGCCGAGCGCGCGCAGCACCGTCAGCACGACGGCCAGGAACATGCCCAGCAGCCAGGAGCAGACGAACAGGAACAGCGTCGTCTGCAACCCGGACAGGATCAGCGCGCGATACTGCTCGCTGAAGATGATGACGAGATCCAAGGCGGGTTCCTGTGGGCGCGGCCCGGCCGGTCAGTGCAGCGGTTCACCGAAGCGGAAGCTGCGCTCCATCTTGTAGGGGCTGTCCTTGCCGAGCCATTTGTCGAACAGCGCCTGACCCTCGCCACTGGTCTCCAGATTGCCCAGGAACGTATTGAGGTAGGACTGCCACTCCGCCTCACCCTTGCGGATGCCGAAGCCGGCGGTCGCGGTGATCAGCACGCCCGGCAGCGCGCGGATCCGGCGGACATTGGCGCCGCCATTGAACTCCAGCGCCTTCGCCTGGCTGTAGCGGATCGCGAGCGCGGCCACCTTGCCCTGCTGCAACGCCATGAAGTTCGAGGGCTGGCTGTCGTATTCGACCACGCGCGCGGTGGGCACCGCGGGCGGGATCAGCGGCGCGAGGAAGGAGCCGGCGACGACGCCGATCCGCTTGCCGGCCAGTTCCTGCACTGTCTGGAGCGGTGAGTTCTCCAGCACCATGAAGTAGTGCGGCTCGCGGATGTAGGCTCCGCTGTAGTCGACCTGCGTGGCGCGCTCCGCGCTCCAGTTGAGCAGTTGCGCAAGCAGGTCGATGCGTCCCTGGACGATCTCCGGCACGCGCGCGGCGGAGGATACGTCCTTCAGCTCGACCTCGACCCCGAGGGACTTGGCGAGCATGCGGCACAGATCGACTTCGTAGCCGACGATGGTCTGGGTCTTGGTGTCCAGGTAGCCCCACGGGGCCGAGGCCGAGCTCATGCCGCAGATCAGCTTGTTGCGCGCCCGGATATCGGCCAGCACGTCGGCCCTGGCGGTCCCCAGGGCAAGCGCCGCCAGCATCAAGCTGGCGCCGAGCAGTCTTTGAACTTTCATTGTCGTTTCCCCAATCCGGCTTTCTGCCGTGTCAGTCGAAGGCGACCCGTACGATGCCGAGGCCGGGCACGTCCGCTTCGGTCGCGGCACCGTTGAGCGGCAGTGGGCCGACCCTGGCGCCGGTGATGACGACATCGCCCTTCTTCAGCCCGCCCGTGCGGTCCGCGACGTGGTTGGCGAGCCATGTGAGGGCGGCGAGCATGCTGTCCGCATCCGGCCCGCCGTCGGTGCGGCCCGCCTCCGCGCCGTCCAGCCGCAGCCGCATGGCGATCCTGGCGAGATCCAGCGACTGCCAGTCGGCCCGGTCGTCCCCGATCACGACGGCGCCGTTGCTCTGGCTGTCGGCGATCACGCTGAGCGGCGCGGCGGCTGCGCGGTCAACGAAGCGCGAACTCAACAGCTCGATGGCCGGCAGCACGGCGGCGATCGCCGCGCGCACCTCATCGGGGCCATAGGACGCGGGCCGGGGCGGAAGATCGCGGCCGAACCTGACCGCGACCTCGACCTCGGCTTCCGCCGCGGGGACATCCCGGGCCGCGAAGCGCGCGGGGGTAGGGCGGATCAGCGACGCACTGATCGGCGAACAGGTGGGGTCGGAGTCTCCGCGCTTGGGACCGACCTTCCAGCCGCCGATGGGGCCGAGCCGCGCGATGACGGCATCCTGGATGGCATAGGCCTGCGCCAGCGTCGCGGGCTTCAGCTCCTCGGGCAGGTCCGCCAGCCTGTGCCCGCCATGCCGGGCTTCCACCAGCAGCAAGGCCGCCTGCGCGGCATCCTTCGACTGCACGCTGTTCCGTTCCCTTGTCTGTTCAGGATGGTTCGACGATCTCGAACGCCGCGCCCTTGCGCTTCTTCTTCGCGTTCAGCACGGCCTGGATGTCGGCCAGCGGCGCGCGGGCGGCGATGACCTCCTCCTGCTGCTTCTCCAGCGCGGCCAGGTCCTCCACTTCCACGATCAGTGGCCGGGCGGCCTGGTGCGGCACGACCACGACGCCATCGATGTCCCCCACCAGCAGATCGCCGGGGCGCACCTGCGCGTTGCCGCATTCCACCGGAACGTCCACGGCCACGAGTTCGAGGTCGGACGGCGGGCGCGCCGCGACGCCGCGGGAGAAGATGGGGATGTCCATTTCCTTCAGTTCGGCCGCGTCGCGGACCCTGCCATCCGTGACCATGCCTTTCAGGCCCTGATAGAACGCCAGATGGGCGATGTTCTCCCCGAACAGCCAGGACCGGGTGCCGCCCGTGGCGATCACCAGGATGTCGTCCGGATCGAAGGACCGGATGATGGTGTAGATCGACAGGTTCGGCCGCTTGATGCCCGCGCGCGGCGCGAATTGCAGGGTGCGGATACGTCCCTGCGTCCGCCAGCCGGGGGTAAGCGGGGTCACATCGTCCATCCACGATCCCACACCCAGGCGCCCCAGCGCGTCCGTCACCCAGCTCGTGGGCGCGGCGGCATAGCGTTGAAGGAGGTCCGCCGGAAGCGTCGGGATCGCAGTCATCGCATACACTCCATCGTCGCGCGGTCACATGTCGGCATCGTCGCGACAGGCGATGCGCGGCGGTCACAGGAAACGGATACGGTCGTCACGCCGGGTCGCGTCAGCCCGTCATCCGCGGATGGAAGAATGTCGTATCGGTATGCACGGCGTTTCCTCGGGCGCCGTATCGAGTGACGGCACCTCATTCGTGCGCAAACGTTATGGGAGGGAAACGCGGCGCGCCATTACAGAGTCTTGATGGGCCTATATCGAATCACTATAGCGATGGCCTGCCATGGTTGGCCTGCTGGATCTCCGGCGCTTGCGCTACTTCCAGGCGATCGCCGAACGTGGCTCGTTTTCGGCGGCGGCCAAGGCATTGAGCGTGGCGCAGCCGGCTCTCAGCCATCACATGGCCGAACTGGAGCGGCTGCTGGGCGTCGCTCTGCTCGAACGGACCAGCCGCGGGACATGGCCGACGGAGGCGGGGGCGGCGCTCCTGGCCGATGCGCGCGCTATCCTCGATCAGGCGACGCAGGCCGAGTTGCGGATGCAGGGATATCGCGCGGACGGCAGGCGCCAGATGGCGGCGACGATCCGCATCGCGATCATCCCGTCGCTCGCTACCAGCCTGACGCCGCTGCTGTTCGCGGCCGTCAGCCGGGAACTGCCAGGAGTTGCGCTGCATATCGTCGAGGCGGTGACCCGCCACGGCCATGAGATGCTGGCGGCGGGTGAGGTCGATCTCGCGATCAACGTCATCACCGAGCGTCGCGCCAACATCCATCCGCTGATCTGGGAAAACCTCGTGCTGGTCTCCCCGGTCTGTCGCGGGCAGCGGGATGTCTCGCCCATTCCGTTCCGGGAGCTGGCGCGTCGCCGCCTGGTGCTGCAGTCGGCAGGCAAGCCGGTGCGGCTGCTGCTGGATGACATCGCCCGCCAGCAAGGACTGTCGCTGGATATCGTGCTCGAAATCGACGGCCTCAATCCGTGCATCCGCGCGGTGATCGAAGGCCTGGGCAGTACGGTCATGGCTCCGTTCAATGTCGCGGACGAACGCGCGGCGGGGCTGGTCGAAATACGCGCGATCATCGATCCGCCGATCGCGCGGCAGATCGTGCTGGAGCAGCGCGACGGTTTCGATCCGGTGCTGGCCGGGAGGCTGCGGCGGATGCTTGTCGGCCTTCTGCACGGCCTGCTGGGCGGGGCGATGGCGTCCCCCGCATAAGCCGGCCAGCCTGGCTCCGTCAGGCGGCCTTCGCATCGACCAGCGCGTTGATCACCGCCGGCGGGCTGCCGACCGCACCTGCCCCTTCACGCCGGGATCGGGACCGATTCCCACCTCCGCCACGTGGCGCCTCGCGGCTCGGCCTTTTGACACCGTGGCGGGCGGCCACGTTGACACGGCAGAACCCTTCACCTGAAGTACGCCGCATAATATTCACTCTGGGAAAAATCATGGCGCGCATCGCGGAGCCGACCGGATCGCCGGTCCGCCCATCCCGTCCCCTGCCCGGGCGCCGGCTGCTGTTGGGCGCCGCCATGTCCTTCGCTGCGGCTTCCGGCGCGTCGAAGGCACAGGGGCGGGGTCACATCGTCAAGCTGATCGTACCCTACGGCGCGGGCAACATCACTGATCAGGTCGCAAGGGTCTTCGTCGATCGCCACACCGCGCGCACCGGCCAGCAGTTCGTGGTGGAGAACCAGCCCGCCGCCGGCGGCACGCTGGGCGCTTTCAATATCGCCCACAGCCCGACCGACGGATCGGTGATGGGCATGGTCTCCGCCGCCGCGCTGACCATCGCGCCGCACGCCAACAGGCAGGCGGTGCGCTACGACCCGGTCACCGATTTCATGCCGGTCTGCGGCGCCTACCTGTCCAGCACCTATCTGGCGGTGAACGCCACCCTGCCGGTGCGCACGCTGGAGGAGCTGGTCGCCTATGTGAAATCCCGTCCGGCCGACAGCCCCGTTTTCTACTGCTCGCCCGGCAACGCGACGGTCCCGCACCTGAACATCGAGACGGTGTGCCGCGCGCTTGGAATCACGATGCAGCACGTGCCCTATCGCACCAGTGCGGCGGCCAATACCGACCTGCTGGCCAACCGCGTGCAGGTCACCATGGATTCCGCCAGCATCACCGTGCCCCACATGCAGGCCGGCAAGCTGCGCCCGCTGGCCTATAGCGGTGCGACGCGCAGCGTCGAGTTTCCCGATGTTCCGACCTTCCGGGAAGCGGCGCCGGACGCGCGCATGCTGAATGCGTGGTCGGCCTTCTTCTATCCGAAGGGCACCGACCAGACGCTGGTCGATGAGGCGGTCAGCGCTTTCCAGGCGACCGCCGCCGACCCCGCCTTCATCGCGAAGCTGCCGCTCGCCGCCAGCCCGCTGCTGCTGACACCGACCGAACTGACCGAGCGGATCAAGTCGGAGAACGCGCGGCTGAGCCAGCTGATCGCCTCCCTCGGGCTGGGCCAGGACTGAGACCCATGGACAGGCAGATCATCAACTCCCCCCGCGTCACGCCGATGCGTTCGGCGGTGAATCATGCCGTGAAGGCGGGGGGCTTCGTCTTTGTCACCGGCGTTACTCCATTCCGGGGCGCGGAGCGCATGTCAGCGGAGATCGACAAGGGCGATCTCATCGCGCAGATCCACCAGGTGATGAAGAACATGCAGGCGATCCTGGAGGAAGCCGGCACATCGCTTGAGCGTGCAGTGAAGATGAACATCGCATTGACGGACATGACCCGCTACGCGGAATTCGACGCGACGTTCCGCACCTATTTCAAGGAAGGCAACTTCCCGGCGCGGCAGACCACGGAGTCGGCACGCCTTGCGCACCCGGACTTCCTGGTTTCGATCGACTGCATCGCGATGGCCTGAGTCGGAATCCGAATGCCACGCCTCGGGGCTTCCCCGAGGCCCTTTCGGCTTTGCCGACGCTACGCGTGGCGGTGCATTGAGGCGCCGGATGCCGCTTCAACCTCGCACGCAACGCCACCGGCCTGAGGCATCAGACCGTGGCGCTTTGCCCGGCCATCCGCCGCCATCCGCAATCGTCTCTCCCGCCCCGCCCGGTGACGCAAAGAAGGGCGGGGGAGTGCCGGGGAGAAGGGGCCCGCCCCGCCCTGGCCCGGGCTCCGTCAGGCCGCCTTCTTGGCCGTGGCCAGCGCCTTCCACACGGTTTCCGGCGTGGCGGGCATGTCCATCGTGGTGATGCCGGAATCGGCCAGCGCATCGACCAGCGCGTTGATCACCGCCGGCGGGCTGCCGACCGCGCCCGCCTCGCCCGCACCTTTCACGCCCAGCGGATTGCTCTCGCAGGGCACCTCGATCAGATCGACCTCGATGTCCGGCAGGTTGTCCGCGCGCGGCAGCGCATAGTCCATGAAGGACCCGGACAGGAGCTGGCCCGAGGACGGGTCGTAGGCCGTGCGTTCGTGGAACGCCTGGCCGATGCCCTGCGCCACGCCGCCATGCACCTGCCCGCGCACGATCAGCGGATTGATCGCGTGGCCCACGTCATCGCAGACGATGTAGCGCACCACGTCGATCACGCCGGTATCGGGATCGACCTCCACCTCCGCCACGTGGCAGCCATTGGGGAAGGTGTGGGACTTGATCTCCGCCACCTCATGCGCGTCGAGCAGGGTCGCGGATTCGCCCCGCTTCGCCCGCTGCAACTGCGTGGCCGCGAGCGAAAGGATGTCGATGCTCCGGTCGGTGCCGGCGATGGCGAAGCGGCCGGCGCTGAACTCGATATCGGCGGGGGAGGCTTCCAGCACCTCGGAGGCGGCCTGCTTGCCCTTCTCGACCACCGAGGCGGTGGTGACCAGGATGGCCTGGCCTTCCGAATACAGGCTGCGCGCCCCGCCCGTGCCGCCGCCTGAGGGCAGCTCGTCAGAATCGCCCTGGCGGATGCGGATCTTCTCCATCGGCACGCCAAGCTCGTGATGTGTCATCATCGCATAGGCGGTCTCGTGGCCCTGGCCGGTGCTCTGCGTGCCGACCCACACATCCACGTGCCCGTCCTCGGTGAAGCGGATATCTGCCCGCTCCTCCGGCGCCCCGCCCGTCGCCTCCAGATAGTAGGCGAGGCCGATGCCGCGCTTCTTGCCGCGCCGCGCCGCCGCCGCCTTGCGCGCGGGGAAGCCGGCCCAGTCGATCTTCTTCAGCGCGGCATCCAGAACGATGCCGAACTCGCCGCTGTCATAGGTCACGCCCATGGCCGAAGTGTGCGGCATGGCGCTGGCGGGGACGAGGTTGCGCCTGCGGATCTCGACCCGGTCGATGCCGAGCTCGCGTGCCGCCGTGTCGATCAGCCGCTCGACCAGGTAGTTGCTCTCCGGCCGGCCCGCGCCGCGATAGGCATCGACCGGCGTGGTGTTGGTCAGCACGCCGATGACGTTGGCGTAGATCGCCTTGAAGCCATAGACGCTGGCCAGGACCTTGGTGCCCGCGCCGGTCGGGATGAAGGGCGCGAAGTTGGACAGATAGGCACCCATGTTGGCGACGTTGCGGGTGCGCATCGCCAGGAAATGCCCGTCCTTGTCCAGCGCCAGCTCGCCCAGCGTGACGTTGTCGCGGCCATGCGAGTCGGAGACGAACGCCTCGCTGCGCTCACTGATCCACTTCACCGGCCTGCCGAGCTTGCGCGCGGCGTAGGCGACCAGGACCACCTCAGGATAAAGGAAGATCTTCATCCCGAAGCCGCCGCCCACATCGGGCGTGATCACGCGGAAGCGCTCCTTGGGCAGCTTGAAGACCGATTCCGCCAGGAAGTTGCGGACCGCCCAGGACCCCTGCGTGCCGGTCCTGATCGTCCACTTGCCCGTGGCGGCATCGTATTCGGCGAGCGCGCCGCGGCCTTCCATGCTGGAGACGACGATGCGGTTGTTCACCACGGTCAGCTTGGTGACATGCGCGGCCTCGGCGAACAGCGCGTCCACCTTGGCCTTGTCGCCCACGCCCCAGTCGAAGCAGATATTGTTTTTCGCCGCCGGCCACACCTGGGGCTGGCCTTCGTCCATGGCCGTGGCCGGATCGGTGACGGAAGGCAGGATGTCGTAGTCCACGGCCACCGCTTCGGCCGCGTCGCGTGCCTGCTGGGCGGTTTCCGCGACGATGAAGGCGACGGGGTCGCCCACATGGCGCACGATGCCGGCCGCCAGCGCGGGGCGCGGCGTGTCGGCGCGGTCGGTGCCATCGCGGTTCTTCAGCGGCACCGCGCAGGGCACGTCGCCGATATCATCGGCCGCGAGGTCGGCCTGCGTGTAGATCGCCTGCACCCCGGGCAATGCCAGGGCGGCCGTCGTGTCCAGGGACGTGATGCGCGCATGCGCGTGCGGGCTGCGCAGCACCACGCCATGCAGCTGGCCGGGAGCCGACAGGTCATCGGTGTACTGGCCGCGGCCGAGGAGCAGGCGAGGGTCCTCGACCCGGCGCAACGGTTGAGAGAGTCCGAACTTAGCCATGAACCACGCTTCCCCACGTAGATCGCATGCCGGAGCATGTGGTCAGAGCATGGCTTTCGCCAAGCCCCGACTGCATCCGTTGCCGGGTTGATCCGATCATCCCTCGCGCCTAGGGTCCCGCCGCCGTTCGAATGGCGGTCGGGAAATAAAGTCGGGAGATGAAATGTATCGTCTGGCGCTGGGTTGCCTGTTGTTCGCGCTGCCGGCGGCGGCGCAGCAGAAAATCACCATCGCCGCGCAATCGGCCCCCACCGCGATGGATCCGCATTTCCACCGCTCCAACCCCAATAACGCGGTGCTGCGCCACGTCTTCGATCCGCTGATGGATTTCGACAATGAGGGGCGGGTCGTGCCGCGGCTGGCGGAATCCTGGCGCATCGTCGACGATCTCACCTGGGAAGTCCGCCTGCGCGAGGGGGTGCGGTTCCACGACGGCACGAAGCTGCACGTGGACGACATCGCCTTTTCCTTCGCGCGTCTGCCCAACGTGCCCAACAGCCCCGGTTCCTTCGCCGCGGCCGTGCGCACCGTGACCGGCGTGAAGGTGATCGACGACCGTACCGTCCAGATCACCACCAGCGAGCCGACACCGTTCCTGGATACGGAGCTGACGGCGGTCCTGATCCTTTCACGGATCATTCATCGGGATGCGACGACGGCGGATTTCAACAGCGGCCGCGCCGCCATCGGCACCGGCGCCTATCGCCATGTCGCCTATGAGCAGGGCACCCGCTTCCAGGCGGTGCGCAACCCGGATTTCTGGGGCGACCGTCCGGACTGGGATGAGGTCGAGATGCGCTTCATCCCCAGCCCGGCCACACGTGTTGCGGCCCTGCTCTCGGGCGACGTGGACCTGATTGACGGTGTACCGACGCAGGACGTGGCCCGGCTGGAGGCAGATCCGCGTACCGCGATCTTCGGCACGGCCAGCAACGGCACTGCCTACCTGTTTCCCGACACGGTGCGTGAGACCGCGCCCTTCGTGACCGACAAGCAGGGCAAGCCGCTGGTGCCCAACCCGCTGCGGGATGTGCGCGTGCGCCGCGCGCTGTCACTGGCCATCAACCGCCAGGCCATCGTGGACCGGTTGCTGGCCGGTCAGGGTGCGCCGGCCGAGCAGTTCGCGCCACCGATCGCGATCGGCCGCGCGCCGGACCTGCCGCCGATACCCTATGACGTCGCGAAGGCCCGCGCCCTGCTGGCAGAAGCCGGCGTGCCTGATGGGTTCCGTATGACGATCCATGGCCCCACCGGCTGGTTCCCCGGGGATGCGGAGGTGCTGCAGGCCATCGCCCAGGGTTTCAGCCGGATCGGCGTGGAGACGCAGGTGCAGACGCTGCCGACCGCCACCTTCTTCTCCCGCGCCACGAACCGCGATTTCGCGATGTTCATGACGACCTACGCCTCCAACGTCGCCGCGACCACGCTGCAGCAGGTGGTCGCCACCCGCGATCCGGATCGCCGGATGGGCCCGTTCAATCGCCAGCACTATTCCAACCCGGCGGTGGACACGCCGCTCGAGGCGGCGCTGAGCACCATGGACCGCACGAAGCGCGACGCGCTGAGCGCGCAGGCCATGCGTGCGGTCGTGGAGGATCTGGGTGTGATCCCGCTGATCTACCTCCAGGTGAACTGGGCGGGATTGAAGGCCAAGGTGAAGTACGATCCTTCCCCAAGCTGGTACACCAACGCCCTGTTCGCCACTCCCGCCAACTGACCACTTCTCCCCGAAGGTTTCCCATACATGCCTGACGCCGCCACGCTTGCCCGCATCTCCGCCGCCGTCGATGCGGGGTTCGACCGGCAGGTCGCCTTCCTGCAGGACCTTGTCCGTTTCCCCTCCCGCCGGGGGGAGGAAGCGCCGCTTCAGGACTGGATGGCCCGCGAACTCGCCGGCCGCGGCTATGCGGTGGATCGCTACAGCCTCGCCGATGTGGGGCTGACGGGGCATGAGAAGGGCGCGCCGATGGTCGATGTGGACCCGGCCGGCTCGATCCAGGTGGTGGCCTCCCACCGGCCGAAGAACCCGACCGGCCGCAGCCTGATCCTGCAGGGCCACATCGACGTGGTGCCCGAGGGGCCGGAGGACATGTGGACCTATCCGCCCTATGCGGCGGTGATCCGCGACGGGTGGATGTACGGGCGTGGCGCGCACGACATGAAGTCCGGCGTGTCGGCGATGATCTTCGCGATGGACGCGCTGCGCGAGGCGGGCTTCCAGCCTGCCGCCGATGTCTACGTGCAGACCGTGACGGAGGAAGAGAGCACCGGCAACGGCGCGCTCTCCACCCTGCTGCGCGGTTACCGGGCCGAGGCGGCGCTGATCCCCGAACCCACGGGCCACACGATCACCCGCACCCATACCGGCACGCTGTGGTTCCGGTTGCGGGTGCGTGGCGTGCCCGTGCATGTGGCGGTGGCGCAGGACGGGTCCAACGCGATCATGTCCGCCTATCGCCTCATCCAGGCGCTGGCGGATCATACCAAGGAACTCAATGCGGCCGCCGCGTCGGATCCGTGGTATTCGGCGATCAAGGATCCGATCAAGTTCAATCCCGGCATCATCCGCGGCGGCGACTGGGCTTCCAGCACGCCGGCATGGTGCGAGGTGGATTGCCGTATCGGCCTGCTGCCGACGACCGAGGTCAAGGACGCGATCGGGGGTGTGGAGCGGGCGGTGAAGCAGGCCACCGCAGGCGACAACTTCCTCGCCAACAACCCGCCCGAGATCGTCTGGCACGGGTTCCAGGCCGATGGCTACATCCTGGAGCCGGGCAGCGAGGCGGAGCAGGTGCTACGCGCGGCCCATGAAACCGTGCACGGCGCCCCCATGGCCGAACGCCGCACCACGGCGGTCAACGATACCCGCTATTACGGCCGCTACTTCGGTATTCCCGGCCTCTGCTACGGCCCCAAGGGCGAAGTGGCGCACGGCTTCGACGAGCGCACCTCGATCGAGGATCTGCGCCGCTGCACGCTGACCATCGCGAGCTTCATCGCCGACTGGTGCGGGCTGGCGCCGCGCTGATCACACCCGGCGCGAGGGGCGCTGCGACGGGCGGGGCGGCCCGTCGCAGATCAGCGCCTCAATGCGCTTCCGACGCCTTGCGCCCGAACATCCGCTTCGCCCGTTCCCGGATCGACTGGAAGGTCACGTAGAGCAGCGGGATCGCGAAGATCCCGACGATCGAAGCGCCGAGCATGCCGGCAAAGACCGGCGTGCCGATGGCCCGGCGCGACAGTTCCGCGGCTCCGGTCGCCGTGACCAGCGGCACGAGGCCGAGGATGAAGGCGAAGGAGGTCATCATCACCGCGCGGAACCGCAGCCGCGCGCCTTCCTCCGCCGCTTCCACGATGCTGCGCCCCTCCTCCCGTCGCATCTTCGCGAATTCGACGATCAGGATTCCATTCTTGGCCGCGAGCGCGATCAGCACCACGAGTCCGATCTGGGCGTAGAGGTCGAGCGACAGCCCGGCGACGAGGATGCCCAGGAACGCGCCGCAGACACCCACCGCGACGGACAGCAGCACCGGGATCGGGATCGTCCAGCTCTCATACAGCGCGACCAGGAACAGGTAGGCGAACAGCACCGCCAGCGCGAGGATCGCGCCGGTCTGTCCGGCCGCCCGCTTTTCCTGGAACGACGTGCCGGTCCATTCGAAGCTGTAGCCCGGCGGCAGCGTGGTGCGGCTGACCCGCTCCATGGCCGCGAGCGCGTCGCCGGTGGATACGCCGGGCCGTGCCGCACCCTGGACCGTGATGGAGCGGTAGTTGTTGTAGCGGACGATGGTCTGCGGGCCGAGCTGCACGCGGATATCGGTGAAGCTGCGCAGCGGCACCATGTCCCCGTTGCGGTTGCGGACATGGATCTTCCAGATCGCCGGCACGTCGGCCCGGTCCATGGCATCGGCCTGGATGTTCACCTGCCAGGTGCGGCCGAACAGGTTGAAGTCGTTGATGTAGTAGCCGCCCAGCGTCGCCTGCAGCGCCGCGAAGATGTCGGAGATCGACACGCCCAGCGTCTGCGCCCGTTCCCGGTCGATCGCCAGGTAGAGCGACGGATTGGTGGCCGAGAAGGTCGAGAACACCCGCGCGAGAAGCGGATCCTGGTTGGCTGCCACCACCAGCCCGAGCATGACGGAGGCCATCTCGTTGACCTCGCGCCCCTCCAGGTTCTGCAACTGGTATTCGAACCCGCCACCGGTGCCGAGGCCGATAATCGGCGGCAGGTTGAAGGGCAGGACCTGCGCTTCCCGGATTTCCTGGAACGCCCCGTACAGGCGGGGGATCAGGGCGTTGATGCGGTTCTGCGGCAGGGGCCGTTCCTCGAACGGCTTCAGGATCACGGCGAAGAAGGCGGCGTTCGACTGCGCGCTGGAATCGAGCAGGCTGAAGCCGACGACGTTGACCACGTCCTTCACCTCGGGCTGCTTGCGCAGGATCTCGTAGATCCGTGCGGAAACCGCCTGGGTCCGCGCGACCGATGCGCCGTCGGGCAGTTGCGCGACGATGAAGAAGGCGCCCTGGTCCTCCTCCGGCAGGAAGCCCGTGGGAACCGCACGGCTGATACCCAGGACGCCGGCCCCGGATGCCGCGACGATGACAAGCCCGAGGATGGGCCATCGCAGCAGCCGCCGGACCACCGAGGCATAGCCGTCACGTGTCCTGTCGATGCCCGCGAGCATGTAGCCGATCGGGCCGCGGCGCGGCCCGCCATGGCGCAGGAAGACCGCGCACAGCGCCGGGCTGAGCGTGAGCGCGTTCAGCGCCGAGATCACCATCGCGACCGAGATGGTCACCGCGAACTGCTGGAAGAGCTGCCCGGAGATGCCGGGGATGAAGCCGATCGGCACGAACACCGACAGCAGCACCAGGGTGATCGCGATGATGGGCGCCGTAATCTCGCGCATCGCCTGCTTGGTGGCGTCGGCGGGGGACATCTGCGGATTCTCCCCCATCACGCGCTCGACGTTCTCGACCACCACGATGGCGTCATCCACGACGATGCCGATGGCGAGCACCATGGCCAGAAGCGAGATCGTGTTGGCGGAGAAACCCGCCGCCAGAAGCACCGCGAAGGTCGCGATCAGGCTGACGGGCACGGCGACCACCGGGATGATGGTCGCACGCAACGACCCCAGGAAGACGAACACCACGATGGCGACCAGCACGAAGGCTTCGACCAGTGTCTTCTGCACCTCGTGAACGGTCTGATCCACGAACAGCGTGGTGTCGTACATCGGCTGCCAGCGCACGCCTTCCGGGAAGCGTTCCGCAAGCTCGTCCATCACCCGCGTCACCTCGGCCGAGGTATTGAGCGCGTTCGCCCCCGGCGAAAGATAGGTGGCGAGCAGGGCAGCCGGCTGGTTGTTGACCAGGCCTTCGGTATCGAGATTGGCGGCCCCCAGCTCCACCCGCGCGACGTCGCGCACGCGCAGCAGCGTGCCGTCCTGGTTGGTGCGTACGACGATGGCGCCGAATTCCTCCGGCGTGGTCAGCCGTCCCTGCGTGGTCAGGTTGATCTGGAACTGCGTGTCGTCGCTGATCGGCCGCGCGCCGATGCGCCCGACCGCGGCCTGCACGTTCTGGGACTGGATCGCCGCGATCACGTCCGACGGCGCGAGGTCGAGGCTGCGCAGCCGGTCGGTCTGGAACCAGATCCGCATCGAGTAGTTGGCCGCGCCGAACAGCGTCACCTGCCCCACGCCCGGCGTGCGCGCCAGCGTGTCGAGCACGTTGATCGTGGCGTAGTTGGACAGGAAGACGCGGTCCAGCTCCGGCTTCTCCGACAGGATCGCGAGGAACATCAGTACCGCGGAGGATTGCTTGCGGGCCGTCACGCCCTGGCGCTGCACTTCCTGCGGCAGCTTGGCGAGCGCGGATTGCAGCCGGTTGTTGACATTGACGGTGGCGATGTCCGGGTCGGTTCCCAGCTCGAACGACACCTGCAGCGTGTAGCTGCCGTCATTGCCGCTGTAGGACCGCATGTAGATCATGTTGTCCACGCCGTTGACCGCGCTTTCGATCTGCTGGGCCACGACGGATTCCACGACCTCGGCCGACGCGCCGGGATAGGTGGTGGTGATGGAGACCTGCGGCGGCACGATATCCGGGAACTGCGCCACCGGGATGCGCAGCAGCGCCAGCGCGCCCGCGAGCGTCAGCACGATGGAGATGACGATCGCGAAGCGCGGGCGATCGACGAAGATGGCGGAGAGCATCTGCGTCTAGTTCCGCTGGACCGGGCTCTGGATCGGTCCTGCCTGCACCGGCTGGCCGGGGCGCACGCGCTGGATGCCTTCCACCACCACGTTCTCCCCGGGTTCCAGCCCTTCCGCGATGATCGCCGTCTCCGGCGTGCTCTGGCCCAGCTTCAGGCGGCGGACCTGGGCGCGCGACTGCGCATCGACCACGAAGACATAGGGGCCGAGCTGGTCCTGGAGGATCGCCGCGCGCGGGATCGCGAGCACCTGGACCGGCTCGCGGCCTTCCAGGAGCACCGTCATGATCTGCCCGTCCACGAGGTTGCGCGCACCCGGCTGCCCGACCTGCCGGCCGTCGCGCACCGGGTTGGGGATGGTGGCGCGGAACAGATAGGTGTCGGTGCTGCGGTTCACCTGCGGATCGACGAAGTCGAGCTGGCCTTCCTCCGGATGCACCTCGCCATTCGGGTAGCGCAGCCGCACCTTCACGGCGGCGAAGCCGCCCTGGCCTTCGTATCTGGCCCGCAATTCGCTGCCCAGGCGGGTGGGCACGTCGAATTCCACGTACATCGGATCCTGGCTGACGATCGTCGCCAGCACGCCGCTGTCCGGCCCGACCACGTTGCCCTTGGTGATGTTGGCGCGGCCGATATAGCCGTCCACCGGGGCGGTGATCTCGGTGTAGCTGAGGTTGATCTGGGCGGTGACCAGCGCGGCCTGGGCCTGCATGAGCTGGGCGGCGCTTGCCCGTTCGGCCGCGGTCGCATCATCGACGCGGGCCTGGGTGCCGGCCGAGGTCCGCAGCAGCTGCTGCGCCCGGCCGAGCTGGATGCGCGCGTTCGACAGCTCCGCCTCGGCCTGGGCGACAGCGGCCTGGTTGCGCTGGACCTCGGCCTCGAAGGGCGGCCGCTCCATGCGGAACAGCACCTCCCCCGTCTTCACCTCGCGCCCTTCCTGGAAGGCGATCTCCTCCAGGAAGCCGGTGACGCGGGCGCGCAGGTCCACCCGGTTCACGGCGCGGATGCGGCCCACGAACTCCGTGGTTTCGGTGATCGGGCGCCGTTCCGCCTGGACCACGCCCACGGCGGGCGCGCCGCCGGGGGGCTGTTGTGCGAGGGCCGGGGCGCTGAGCAACGCGGTTGCGGCCAGGGCGAGGAAGACGAAGCGCATGCAGGGACCTCGGGGGCAGGTTCCGGAACGCTGTTAGATCATTGCAGAGGCGTCGGGGCCAGCCCGTTGCGCGCCGGCATGTTGCGTTGCAGCTTGCCGGCATGTGGTTCGCACCGCCGCCGGAACTCCCGACCCGTGTCTGGTCGCGCCTGCCAGAGGCCTTCCGCAACCGAAGGCGCACGGAATGGGCGGACGGCAACCGGGGCGGCGACCCGGTGGATTGCTTCCTGGAAGGCCCGTGCTTCGACGCGGCGGGCCGGCTATACGTGGTGGACATCCCGTTCGGCCGGATCTTCCGCGTCGATCCGTGGGACGTCGTTGCCACCTGGGATGGCTGGCCCAACGGCATGAAGGTGGTGCCGGACGGCACCCTGCTGGTCGCCGACTACCGGAACGGCCTGATGCGGGTCGATCCCGGCAACGGGCAGGCCGCCCCCGTGCTGCGGACGGTGATGAGCGAGGGGTTCAAGGGTCTGAACGACCTGACGTTGCACCGCGACGGGTCGGTGCTGTTCACCGACCAGGGCCAGACCGGGCTGCAGGACCCCACGGGCCGTGTTTATCGGCTGCATCCGGACGGCAGGCTCGACCGGCTGATCGCGACTGGCCCGTCCCCCAACGGGCTGGTCCTGAACGTCGCGCAGACCCATCTGTACGTGGCGATGACACGGTCGGCCCAGATCTGGCGCTTCGTGCTGCGCCCGGACGGGATCGTCTCCAAGGCGCAGGCCTTCACGCAGCTTCCGGGCGGCACCACCGGGCCGGACGGGATCACGGTGGACGCGCATGACCGGCTGTTCGTCTGCGACCCCGGCCACGGCCGCGTCTGGGTGCTGGATGCGCATGGCGAGCCGCGCTACGCCATCCGAAGCTGTGCCGGACGGATGCTGACCAATTGCGCCTTCGCCCCGGACGGGCGGACGCTCGCGATCACCGACAGCGATACGGGGTCCATCCTCGCCTGCGAGGTGCCCCCGCCATGAGGATACGACGATGAAGGAACATGTGACGGTCTGCGAGGTGGGGCCGCGCGACGGTCTCCAGATGGCCAAGGGCATCATGCCGACGGAGATCAAGACGCGCTGGATCGCGGCGATCGCGGCATCCGGCGTGAAGGAGATCGAGGTCGGCTCCTTCGTGCCGCCAAAGCTGATCCCGCAGATGGCCGACACGGGGGAGGTGGTGCGCTTCGCCGCCACCATCCCCGGCCTGACCGTGATCGCGCTGGTGCCCAACCTGAAGGGGGCGGAGAATGCCGCCGCCGCGGGGGCGCACCGCATCTCCATCCCGGTGTCCGTCAGCGAAAGCCACAGCCGGTCCAACCTGCGCCGCAGCCGCGCCGAGCAGATCGCCGAAGTCGGCCGCATCGTCGCCTGGGCGAAGCAGAACGCCCCGCGGCTTGAGGTCGAGGCCGCGTGTTCGACGGCCTTCGGTTGCTCCATGGAAGGCGACGTGCCGGAGAAGGACGTGGTCGCGACTGCGGTGGGACTGGCCGAGGCCGGTGTGTCCGAGGTCGCGCTGGCCGATACGGTCGGCTACGGCAATCCCGCGCAGATCAGGTCCGTGGTGCGCGCCGTGCGTGCGGCGATCGGCGCCAAGCTGGGCGGGCTGCACCTGCACGACACGATGGGCCTCGGCCTCGCCAACGCGCTGGCGGGGCTGGAGGAGGGCATCCGTTCCTTCGATTCCGCGCTGGCGGGTCTCGGCGGCTGCCCGTTCGCACCGGGCGCATCGGGCAACATCGTCACCGAGGATCTGGTCTTCATGCTGGAAAGCATGGGCTTCGACACCGGCATCGACCTCGCGAAGCTGATCGAAGCGCGCGACCTGCTGCACACCGGCCTGCCTTCGGAGCCGATGCACGGGCAGGTGCCCAAGGCTGGCATTCCCAAGACCTTCAAGCTCGCGGCATGAGCGGCTCTCCCGTCCCGCTCGCGGGGCTCAAGGTCGTCGAGTTCACTCACATGGTCATGGGGCCGACCTGCGGGGCGATCCTGGCCGATCTCGGCGCCGACGTGGTCAAGGTGGAACCCGCGCCGGACGGCGACAACACGCGCCGCCTCGTGGGGGCCGGCATCGGCTTCTTCCTGTGCTTCAACCGCAACAAGCGCAGCCTCGCGGTCGATCTGAAAAACCCCGAGGGGCTGGCGCTGGTGAAGAAGCTGATCGCCGGCTCCGATGTGGTGATCGAGAATTTCCGTCCCGGGGCGATGGACAAGCTGGGTCTCGGCTACGCGGCGCTGTCGGCGGAGAACCCGGGCCTCGTCTACTGTTCCTGCAAAGGCTTCCTGCCAGGGCCGTATGAGCACCGCGTCGCGCTGGACGAGGTGGTGCAGATGATGGGCGGGCTTGCCTACATGACCGGGCCGGAGGGCCGGCCGTTGCGCGCGGGATCGTCGGTCAACGACATCATGGGCGGCATGTTCGGCGTCATCGCCATCCTGGCCGCGCTGCGGGAGCGGGAGACGACCGGCAAGGGCCGCCATGTGCAGTCCGCGCTGTTCGAGAACACCGCCCTGCTGATGGCCCAGCACATGGCGCAGACCACGATGACCGGCAAGGAGCCGCCGCCGATGTCCACGCGCCAGCCGGCCTGGCCCGTGTATGACATCTTCGATACGGCCGACGGTGGCCAGGTCTTCGTGGGCGTGGTGACGGACACGCAGTGGAAGCTGTTCTGCGCCGAGTTCCATCTGAGCGGCCTTGCCGCCGACCCCACGCTCGCCACGCAGCAGCAACGCGTCGAGGCCCGCGACCGGACGCTGCCGGTGATCGCCGCGGCGTTGAGGCAGGCGACCAAGGCCGATCTGATGGCGACCTGCGAGCGGCTGGGCCTGCCGTTCGCGCCGATCGCCCGGCCGGCCGAGCTGATCGACGATCCGCATCTGAACAGTCCCGGCGGCATGCTGCACTTCCAGTTGAAGGATGGGCAGGAGATGCGCATCCCGGCGTTGCCGATGGCTTTCGACGACGGGCGGCTCGCGCTCCGTCGGCAGCCGCCGAAGACCGGCGAGGACGGGGCGGAGATCGCCGCCGCGCTCGGCTATTCGGAGGCCGAGATCGCGCGGCTGCGGGAGAGCGGCATCATCGCCGTTACCTGACCCGATGCGCGCGTGCGGGGCTTCGGCCCCGCACGCCATTCCGGCGTCAGTGGTGGACGAACACCGCGCAGGCGCTCTCGCGGAGGATGCGCAGCGTGGCGGACCCGAACAGTCGCGTGCGCAGGCGCGGCGTCTCGAAAGCCCCGATCACCAGCAATCCGGCGTGCAGGGCGGCGGCGTGGCCGAGCACCAGATCGGCCGGGTGCGATCCGGACAGGCCGTCGGCCTCCGCCGCGATCCCGTGCAGTGCCAGATAGTCCTGCGCCCCCCTGGCCAGGTCGCGCGCCTCCTGGGCCGTGTCGGCGACGCTGACGACGCGTATGCCGCGTGTTCCGGTGAGGCCGAGCTGGACGAACATCTGCAGGCTGCGCTGGCAGGGGCTGGACCCGTCATAGGCGACCAGCATCGGCCCATCGATCGCCCCGGCCTGCGGCGGGACGACCAGCAGCGGGCGCGGGTTGTCGCGCGCCAGCCGTTCGATCACCGGGGCCAGCCCATCCTCGGTATCCTCGATACCCAGCGTGGAATCGCGGCCGATGGCGATCAGGTCGTGCGCGGCCGCCAGCCGCTTCAGACCCGGCTCCGGTGCGTCGTCATGGGACGCGGCCGGCCAGCCGGGGGCGGCGGTGCGGAACATGGCAAGCTGCGCTTCCGCCGCGGCGCGGGCCTCGGCCACGCGCTGCGCGTCGCGATGTTCCTTGAACGCGGCCGCGCCCATCGGCACGGCCTCGTCCGGGTCGGCCAGGTGCGCGATGTCGAGGAAGGCGGCCCCGGTCACGCTGCCGCCGCACAGCCGGGCGAGCGCGATCGCCTGATCACGGGCGGCGAGGGCGCCGGGGGTGTCGTCAAGGACCAGCAGGATGCTTCTGAGCATGGCCCCTTGTATCACGCCCGGGCCGGGGTTGGTCAGCGCAGCATCGCCTCTGCCATCGCCCGTTCCTCCGCGCCCGCCTGCTCGACGAGATGGATCCGCCGGTACGGATACGGCATGCCCCGCCGGCGCAGTGCGGTGTCGATCGCGGCATATACGGCGTCGCGGCAATCCACATCCTCCGCGAAGCTCGGCACCCAGTACCGCACGGCGTAGCGGATCGCGTCCGCGTCATAGGAGATCGCCCGCGCATCGGCCGCCGGGACGTCGAGGATGCCCGACGCCTCCCGCGCCGCCGCGGTCAGCAATGCCCGCGCCTCCGTCACCGGAATCGCATGATCCAGCGCGATCTGCACCTGCGTGCGATAGTGGCTCCGCGGGGCGCTGTAGTTGGTCAGGCGCTGCCGCGCGATCTGGCTGTTCGGCAGGATCATGTACGTATCGTCGCGCGTGCGCAGCCGGGTGGTGCGCCATCCGATCTCGATCACCCGCCCACGGATCGTGCTGTCGATCTCAACCCAGTCCCCGATGCGGTAAGGCGCCTCAAGCCCCAGGGCGATGCCGGAAAGCACGTCGGCCAGCACGTTGCGGACCGCGAAGCCGATGACGGCGATGAACAGCCCGGACCCGGCGAGTGCGCTGCCCAGCGGCAGGCCGAGCACGAGCACGGCCGCCGCCACCGTCGCGGCCAGGAACAGCGCGGCCGCGACCAGCTCCTGCAGCAGCCGCGGCGTGCGCCGCGATCCCGCCCGTTCCAGCGCAAGTGCGGCCAGCCGTGCGCCGAGCCAGGCCAGGGCGAAGCAGCCCGCCCCGCCGGCGAGCATGCGCACCCCCTCACCGCCGACACCGGGGGCGAGCGTTTCGAGGATCGGCCGATGGAACAGATAGATGCCGAGGCTCACGGCGGTTGCGGCACCCGGCCAAATGATGCGGCGTCCCCAGGCGGTCACCGCCGCTCCTCCGCGTCGCGGCCGTCCGCAGGCGACTTCTCCTCCTGCTTTGCGGCATCGGAAACACGCCGCGCCGAGGTCCCGCCGTCATGCAGCGACCGATGGCACCAGATGCAATGAACCGCAGCGCGCGGCACGCCGCGCCCGCAATGGACGCAGTAGAGTTTCGGCAACCGGCCGATCATGTTCTCAACCCCCACACGCGGGGCCGCATCCGGCATCCCGCGATGTCACAGTGAAGTCGGATTTGCAGGGGAGCCCGGTATGGACGTATCGGCCGCGCCTTGAGCAGACCGGTCGCCGCGTCAGCGGCTCAGGTCATCCGGCAGCCGGTCGTCCGCCCCGGGCGGGAACATGCATTGTCGGCGGGACCTTCCACAAAGACATGCCAATGACGGCACCGGGCTGACATAGCCCCGAACTGCGCCTTTGCAAGGGCGTGCGGCCATACGCCCGGGCGCTGCGGACGGATCAGGCCGGATCGTACTTCTTGCAGAACGCCGCGGCGTCGAGGGTACGGAAATCGTGCAGCGCGGTGGCAAGCCTGTCCTGCGGCCAGGTCCACCAGGCGATGCGTTCGAGCGCGGCCACGATCTCGGGCGGGAAGCGCATCCGCACCACGCGCGCCGGATTGCCCACCGCGACGGCGAAGGGCGGGATATCGCGCGTGACCACGGAGCCGGAGCCCACCGCGGCCCCGGTGCCGATCTTGCGGCCCGGCAGCACCACCGCGCCGTGGCCGATCCAGACATCGGCACCCAGCGTGCAGCGGAAGGAGCGTCGCCAGTCGAAGAACGAGGCATCGTCCGGCCCCAGCCCGTAGGCCGAGCTGCGATAGGTGAAATGGCTCAGCGCCACGCGCTCAAGCGGATGATTGCCCGGGTTGATCCGGGTATGCGCGGCGATGGAGCAGAACGGTCCGACATCGGTGTAGATGATGTCGCTATCGTTCACGACATAGGCGTAGTCGCCGAAGGTGCATTCGGCGACCTTCGTGCGTGCGCCAACTTCGCAGAAGCGGCCGAAGGTGGTGTCGCGCACGGAAGCGGTGCGGTGGATCGAGGGCGTATCGCCCAGCGACTTCTTCATGCTGTCTGGGTCGTTCATGGTGTTCCCGTAGCGCGACGCGACAGCAGCGGAAAGACCGCACCCACGGCAGTGAGTGCGACACCGATCAACGCGATCCCGGCGCCCGGTCCGCCCTGCGCGGCGGCGACACCGGACAGGGGTTGCAGGATCGCGGCCCCGGCGAAGAAGGACAGGTTCACCGCTGCCAGCGCACGGCCCGTTTCCTCCCGCGCCACGCGGCTGCGGGTGAGGGAGAAGGTCAGCGGCTGGGTCGAGACCAGCAGGCCGAACGCGCCCAGCAGCACGACATCCGTCACAGGTCCGGCCTTCGCCAGCGACACCAGCACGAGCAGCACCAGCCCCGCCGCGACATGGCCGCAGGTGAGCAGCATGCGCGGCTTGCCGGTGCGCCGTTCCAGCATCCCGGCCAATGCCGGCCCCACGACCAGCGCCAGTGTCAGCACCAGCAGCACGTTGCCCGCGCCGATGCGCGACAGGCCTTTCACCTCCATCAGCCACGGCCCGCCCCACAGGCCGCGCACGGCGATCACGCCCGCGAAGGAGACGAAGGCGATGGCGACCACATCGCGCAGGTGCGGGGAGGCGAGCAGGCGCAACACGTGCCGCGCATCGCCAAGCGGCGTGCGGCCAGGATCGGGTGCGAGGCGCGGCTCCCGGACCAGCAGTGCGATGAGGGGAACCAGCAGGGCCGCCCAGGCGAGGCCGACCCAGAATCCGGCGCGCCATCCTGCGGTATCGACCAGCCAGGCAAGCGGGCTTGCCGAGATCAGCATGCCGATGTTGCCGAGTGCGAGGATCAATCCGCTCCACAGGCCGAACCGTGCGGGCGGCAATTGCTTGGCGGCCAGCGTCATAGGCATCACCAGCCCGCCTGCACAGCCGATCCCCATGGTCACCTGTGCGACCAGCATCGTCCACGGCCCGGTCGCCGTCGCAGCCAGTGCAGCGCCCGCGCTGGCGACGGCCAGCGAGACCAGCGCCACCGGGCGCACGCCGTAGCGGTCGAGCGCGACACCCAGCGGGACCTGAGTCACGGCGAAGGCGAGATGGAACATCCCGACAATGGTCGCCAGCCGGTCCACGCCGATGCCCAGATCGGCGGCCAGCACGTCCGCGGCGACGGCGGGCAGGGTCCGCAATGCATTGGACAGTGCATGCCCGGCCGCCAGGGCGACCAGCGCCGCGCCCAGGCCGCGCATCATGCGCCTCGGAACCGGCCGCTTCGCCGGTCCCGCCCATCGTTCCGATGCACCGTGTGTTCCTGCCTCGTGTGTGAGTGCGGGCCTATGTCACGCGCCCTTCAGTTCCGGAACATCTTGCCCGGGTTGAGGATGCCCTTGGGATCGAGCGTCGCCTTGATGCTGCGCATCACCGCCAGCGCCTCGGCACCATGTTCAGCTTCCAGGAACTCGCGTTTGCCCAGGCCCACGCCATGCTCGCCCGAAGATGATCCGCCGAGCGAGAGCGCGCGCGCGACGATCTGCTTGTCGAGCGCCCAGGCGCGTTCCCACCCATCGGCATCCGGCGGAACCAGGATCACGGTGTGGAAATTGCCGTCACCGACATGGCCCACGATGGGGGCGAGCAGGCCCGATGCCTCGATATCCTCCTTCGCACCGGTGATCAGCTCGGTCAGGCGCGAGATCGGCACGATCGCATCGGTGGTGAAGTGGTTGTAGCCGGGCTTGAGCGCGCGTGCGGCCCAATAGGCATCGTGCCGCGCCTTCCACAGCCGGTTGCGTTCCTCCGGATCCGAAGCCCAGGTGAAGCCCTTGCCGCCGCAGGCGTTCGCGATCTCCTCCGCCTGCTGCGCCTGTTCGGCCACGCTTTGCGGTCCGCCATGGAATTCAAAGAACAGTGTCGGCAGCGGCGCGAGGCCTTCGAGCTTCGAGAAGGCGATGCATGCGCCCATCTGCACCTCGTCAAGGAACTCCACGCGCGCGACCGGGATGCCTGCTTGCACCACGGCGGTGCTGGTCTCGATCGCGGCCCCCGTCGTGTCGAACTGGCAGATCGCGGCCGTGACCGCCTCCGGGATGCCGGCCAGGCGCAGCCGGATCCCGGTAATCACGCCGAGCGTCCCCTCGCTGCCGATGAACAGCCGCGTCAGGTCGTATCCGGTCGAGGATTTGCGCGTGCGTCCGCCGGTCTGGATCACCCGCCCGTCGGCGAGCACCACCTTCAGGCCGAGCACATTCTCCCGCATCGTGCCGTAGCGCACCGCCGCGGTGCCGGAAGCGCGCGTCGCGCACATGCCGCCGATCGTTGCCTCGGCCCCCGGATCGACCGGGAAGAACAGGCCCTGGTCGCGCAGGTATTCGTTCAGTGCCTGCCGCGTGACGCCCGGTTCGATCAGGCAATCGAGGTCGGGCTGGCTGACATCCAGTATGCGGGTCATGCGCGACAGGTCGAGGCTGATGCCCGCGCGCACCGGCGTCACATGCCCTTCCAGCGACGATCCCGCGCCGAAGGGCACCACCGGCGCGCCATGCGCGTGGCAGAGCGCAAGCAGACGGGACACGTCCTCGGTGGTTTCGGCGAATACGACCGCATCGGGCATCACCGGCGGCTGCGCATCCTCGCCGTGGCTGTGCTGTTCGCGCAGTGCGGTGTTGGTGGTGATGCGTTCGCCCAGAAAGTCGCGCGCCGCCGCGATCACCGCGTCAACCGGCCGGGACATCAGGCATTCTCCAGATCAGGATCCATGATGCGGCAGGTTATCGCGCAGGCCCGGGCCGGATGCCAAACCGCTGCGCGCAACCCAGGAAGGCGGCGCCAATGCCGGCCCCACCGCCACGCTTCGCGACGCGGCACCGACGCGTCCGCCTGCTTTTGTCCCTTGTTGCCAGGATGCGGCCGTCGCAGGCTGCCATGGTGGGGACGTACTTCGATGTCGCGGTGATCGGTGGCGGCATGGTGGGCAGCGCGATCGCCTGCGGCTGCGCCGAGGCGGGTGCGCGCACGGTGCTGCTGGACGAAGGCGATATCGCGCTGCGTACCGCGCGCGGCAATTTCGGCCTCGTCTGGAGTCAGGGCAAGGGCGACGACTATCCAGCCTATGCCGCCTGGACGCAGGCCAGCGTGACGCTCTGGCCCGAACAGGCGCGCGTTGGGCCGCGCGGCGGGTGTCGGGATCGGCTATCGCGGCGAGGGCGGGCTGGTCTTCTGCCTGGGCGAGGCGGAACTGACGGACCGCACCGCGCTGGTCGCCCGGCTGCACAACCAGCCAGGGGGTGCGGGCGGGGTGCGCATGCTCGACCGGGCCGCGCTGGAGCGGATGATGCCGCATGCGCGGCTGGGACCTGAGGTGCTGGGCGCTTCCCTGGCCCCGGAGGACGGGCATGTCGCCCCGCTGTTGCTGCTGCGCGGCCTGCATGCGGCTTTTCATGCCGCGGGCGGGACGCATCTGCCGGGTGCTGCCATCGATGAGGTCCAGGCGGAGGAAGGTGGGTTCGCGATCCGGTGTGACGCGGCGCGGATCGACGCCCGGCGCGTGGTCGTGGCCTGCGGGCTCGGCACGTCGCGGCTTGCGGCGATGCTCGGCATGGACGTGCCGGTGCATCCCGTGCGGGGCCAGAACATCGTCACCGAACGCCTCGCGCCCATGCTGCCGCTGCCAGCCAGCGCCTTACGCCAGACCGCGGAAGGCGCGATCCAGATCGGCGTCACCTACGAGGAAGGGCAGGATGCACCGGTGACCAGTGTGCGCGACCTCGCGCGCATGGCCGCGCGGGCGACCCGCGTGCTGCCGGTGCTGAAGCAGGCACGCATGGTCCGAAGCTGGGCCGCTGTCCGGCCGATGACGCCGGACGGATATCCGATCTACGCAGCGAGCACGGCCTTCCCCGGCGCCTTCGCCGCGGTCTGCCATTCCGGGGTGACGCTGTCGGCCGCGCATCGCGGACCGCTTGCCGCGGGTATCCTGGCTGGGCAATTGCCCGAGGCGGTGGCTAGCCTCGGGCCGGGGAGGTTCCATGCTCGCACGGCCTGAAGCCGGCACCCTGACCATCTATTTCGACGGTGCCGCGGTGAAGGCGCGGCCGGGCGACTCGGTGGCGGCCGCCCTGGTCGCCGCCGGCATCGTCGCCACGCGCACCACGCCCGTTCGCGGCACTGCGCGCGGGCCGTTCTGCATGATGGGGGCGTGTTTCGACTGCCTCGCCGTGGTGGACGGGCGCGGCGGGGTGCAGACCTGCCTGACCCAGGTGCGGGACGGCATGCGCATCGAGACCCAGCACGGGGCGCGCGACCTGCATGACCATGACTGACCTCGCCATCATCGGTGCCGGGCCGGCGGGCCTGTCCGCGGCGATCGAGGCGCGGCGACATGGATTGTCCGTGCTGCTGCTGGACGAGAACGCCGCGCCGGGCGGGCGCATCTGGCAGGCGATCGAGACCCGCGCGGCCAAGGACGGGGATGACCGCGCCGCGCAGGCGACGGTGGCGGCGTTCCGCGCCAGCGGCACGCGCGCAGCCTTCGGCGCCACGGTCTGGTGCGTGGAGCCGGACGGCAGCGTGTTCTGGAGCAAGGACGGCAGCGCCCGCGTCGAACGCGTGTCCCGTGTGCTGGTCGCGACCGGCGCGACGGAACGGCCGCTGCCCATCCCCGGCTGGACGCTGCCCGGCGTGATGACGGTGGGGGCCGCGCAGATCCTGCTCAAGACGGCGGGCCTCGTCCCGCAGGGCAAGGTGTGGCTGGCGGGGCAGGGGCCGCTGCTGCTGCTGTTCGCCGCGCAGGCGCTGGCGGCCGAAGGCCGGATCGCGGGCGTGCTGGACCTGTCCGCGCCCGGCGCGTGGCGTGGGGCGATGGCGCATCTGGGCGGGATGCTGCGGTCGCCCTCCTATCTCGGGCGCGGGCTCCTCTGGCGGCGGAAGCTGATGAAGGCGGGTGTGCCGTGGATCCGCGCGCGCGACCTGCGCGCCGAGGGCGAAGAACGGCTGGCACGTATCCGTTTCACCGATGTGCATGGCGAACGGGCCGAGCCGGCCGACACGCTGCTGCTGCATGACGGGGTGATGCCCTCGGTCCAGATCACCCGCGCGCTCGGCATGGCGCATGACTGGAACGCGGCCCAGCGCGCCTGGGCCCCGCGCCTGGACGCCTGGGGCAGGACCAGCGTGGCCAACGTGGTCGTCGCGGGTGATGGCGGCGGCATCGGCGGTGCGCAGGCGGCGGCGCTGTCGGGACGGATAGCGGCGCTCGGCATCGCCGCGGAGCTTGGCCGCATGACACAGGAAGCGCGGGATGCGGCGGCGGCACCGCTGCGCCGTGAACGCGCCGCGCATCTGGCCGTGCGCCCGTTCCTGGATGCGCTGTTCGCCCCGCTTGTGCCCGCCCTGGCCGATGACACGATTGTTTGCCGTTGCGAGGAAGTGACTGCCGGCGGCGTGCGGGACGCCGTGGCGCTGGGATGCCTTGGCGCCAACCAGATGAAGGCTTTCACCCGCGCCGGCATGGGGCCGTGCCAGGGCCGCATGTGCGGGCCGACCGTGTGCGAGGTGATCGCCGCCGCGCGCGGCGTGCCGGTGGAGACGGTCGATCCCTATCGCCTGCGCTTTCCGACCAAGCCGCTCACGCTCGGCGAACTGGCGGCGCTGCATGCCGGATAGGGCGGTCATCATCGGCGGCGGCCTGCACGGCCTGTCCGCGGCACTGCATCTGCGCCGCATGGGCTGGGACGTGACGGTGCTGGAGCGGCGCTATTCCGGCCGCCACTCCTCCGGCATCAACGCGGGCGGGGTGCGGCGGCTGGGCCGCGACGTGCGGGAGATCGCGCTGTCCCAGATCGCCTGCGAGATGTGGCATCGGATCGAATCCCTGGTCGGCGACGATTGCGGCTTCCGCCCGACCGGCCAGGTGAAGGTGGCCGAGAGCGAGGCCGACATGGCCCAGCTCCGCGCGCGGGCGGCGGAGGTGCGCGCGCTGGGCTGGACGCATGAGGAACTGGTGGATCAGGCCGAGACCCGCCGCCTGCTGCCCGCTGTCGCACCGCACGTCGTGGGCGCGCTGGTCTGCCGCGGCGACGGCGCCGCCGACCCGATGCGCACCGTGATCGCCTTCCGCAAGGCGGTGCGGGCCGCGGGCGCGACATTGATCGAAGGTGTCGCCGTCCAGGGCATCGCCCGCATTCCCGGCGGACTGCGCGTGGAGACCGACCATGGTGCGTTCGACGGCGCGCGCGTCGCCAATTGTGCTGGCGCCTGGGCGGTGGAGATCGCGCGCGGCGTGGGCGATGCCATCGCCTGCGGCGTGAAGGCCAGCATGATGATGGTGACCGAACGCCTGCCGCGCTTCGTGGACCCCACGGTGGGCGCAACCGCGCGGCCCCTGTCGTTCAAGCAGACCGATGCCGGCACCGTGGTCATCGGCGGCGGAAGGCAGGGGCGTTGCGACGTGGCGAAGGAGGTTTCGGTGGTGGATTTCCGCAACCTCGCGGCCGGCGCGCGCACCGTGACGGACCTGTTCCCACGGCTCGGCGACGTGCGCATCGTGCGCACCTGGTCGGGGATCGAGGCGAAGACTCCGGACGAGGTGCCGGTGATCGGCGAAAGCCCCGCCTGCCCCGGCCTGATCCATTCCTTCGGCTATTCCGGCCACGGCTTCCAGCTCTGCCCTGCCGCGGGGGCGGCGGTGGCGGAACTGATGGCGCGGGGCGCCACCAACCTGCCGGTCGCGGCCTTCGCGCCCGCCCGGCTGATCGCACGGAAGGCGGCCTGACCGGGCTGCCATATGCAGAAAGGATGATCGGGAATGCTTGATCCGGCGGGCCGCGTGGCCATGGTGTCCGGTGCGTCGCGCGGGATCGGCCGCGCCATCGTGGAGCGGCTGCTGGAAGCGGGGTTCACCGTCTCGGCCGGGGTGCGCGATCCGCGCGGCCTCGTGGATGGGGACCGGTTGCAGGTGTGCCGCTACGACGCGGAAAGCCTCGATTCCGCGCAGGCCTGGGTGAAGGCCGCCGCCGACCGCTGGGGCCGGATCGACGCACTGGTCAACGCCGCCGGCATCAACACCAAGGCGACCATCTCCGATCCGGACGAATCCGCGCTGGATGCGCTGTGGCTGGTCAACGTCAAGGCGCCGCTGCGGCTGATCCGGCTGGCCTGGCCGCACCTGGTCGCCTCCGGCACCGGGCGGGTGATCAATGTCGCCAGCCTGTCCGGCAAGCGGGTGGCCAACGAGAATATCGGCTATGCCATGACCAAGCATGCCCTGGTCGCGCTGACCCATCGCGTGCGGCAGGAAGGCTTCGACAGCGGCATCCGCGCGACCGCCCTGTGCCCCGGCTTCGTCGCCACCGACATGACCGCCAAGGCCAACTGGCCGCGCGAGAAGATGAGCGACCCGCGCAGCATGGCCGAGCTGGCGCTGACGGCGCTGAGCCTGCCGAACGACGTTTCGGTGGCGGAGCTTCTGGTGAACTGCCGGGCGGAACACACTCTGTAGGGGCTTATTTGCAAATGAGAGTCGATCGCATTAACTGAGGCGCACCCAGCCCGGAGGTGCCCGATGTCCCTGCTCGTGGGCGAAGCCCATGTCCGCCTGCGCGATCCCATCGGATACATCGCGAAGGTCGGCGAGCATCTCGACACCCTGAACCTGTCGCATGAGGCGCTGCCGGACGGGCGGCGCGTGACCTTCAGCGTGGGGCAGGCGACGCTGCTGGCCGGGGACGGGCTGGTGGCGCTGCGGGCCGAGGCGGAGGGCCTGGAACAGCTCGCCAGCCTCAAGAACATCCTGATCTTCCAGATGGAGCGCCTGACGGAAGGCGAGGCGCTGGATGTCGTCTGGACCGGCGACGGCGCCGATCTGCGGGAGCTGCCGAACTTCCGGCCGCTGAAGGTGCTGCGTGTCGCGGATATCACGCCGCACATGCGGCGGGTGACGCTGACCGGCGACGACATCGCCCGCTTCGAATCGGAATCCATCCATGTCCGCATGGTGATCCCGGAACCGGGCAGCCCGCCCGCCTGGCCCACGCTGGGCGCGAGCGGCCGGCCGGTCTGGCCGGAGGGCGCTGCGCGTCCGGCGCTGCGCACCTACACGCTGCGACGCGTGGACCTTGCATCGCGGGAAATCGACGTGGATTTCGTCGCCCACGGCGATGCCGGGCCGGGCACCCGGTTCGCCCGTCGTGCCGTCCCGGGCGATCCGGTGGGCATGATCGGACCCGGCGGCGGCGGCATGAGGTCCGCGGACTGGAACCTGTTCGTGGGCGATGAGACCGCGCTGCCGGCCATCGGCCGCCTGCTGGAACGCCTGCCCCCCACCGCGCGGGGCCTCGCGCTGATCGAGGTGGCGGACGAGGCCGAGCGGCAGGATCTTGCGCATCCGCCGGGGCTGGAGCTGCGCTGGCTGTACCGCAATGGCATCCCGGCCGGGCAGTCCGCCATGCTGCGCGAGGCCGCGCTCGCACTGGAATTGCCGGAGACGGCCAGCATCTCCGCCTGGGCGGGCTGCGAGTTCGCGACGTTCCGGGCGCTGCGCACGCATTGGCGCGAGGTGTGGAAGCTCGACCGCACGCAGCATCTCGCGGTGGCCTACTGGCGCCAGGGCGTGGCCGAGACAGCCTGACCCCGCTCGCCGTCCTTCCCAGGTGACATCGATCCCATCCTGACGGCCCGCGCAGACTCATCCGATCGGTTCGGGGTTGGCACGGACCCGCTCGCGCAGGCAGGATCGGATACGAGAAGACAATGGGGGGACGGATATGAAGCTCTGGACAGCGCTGCTGGCCACCGCGATCGCGGTGGCGCCGGCCCATGCCCAGCCGAAGACCGCGCTGAGCGTTGGTATCGCCGCCCAGGATATAGGCCGGCTCGATCCGCATTTCGCGGTCACCACGATCGATCGTGTCGTCGTGGCATGGATGTTCAACGGGCTGGTGCGCTTCAAACCCGGCAGCATCAACCCGACCGAGATCGAGCCCGACCTGGCCGAGCGCTGGGAAAGCAGCGCGGATGGCAAGACCTGGACGTTCCATCTGCGCCACGGGGTGAAGTTCCACGGCGATTTCGGTGAGCTGACCGCCGATGATGTGGTGTTCAGTCTGAAGAAGGCCGCGCAGGCGGCGAGTTCCGCCTTCTCCGCCGATTTCCGGGCCTTCGATACGGTCGAGGCCGTCGATCCCTACACCGTCAGGATCGTGCTGAAGGAGAATGTGCCGAGCCTGCTGGGCCTGCTCACCAACTATTCGGGCGGGTTCATCATCTCGAAGAAGGCGTACGAGCAGAAGGGGGATGCGTTCGTGCGCAGCCCGATCGGCACCGGCCCCTTCGCCTTCGACTCCGTCACGCCGAATCAGTCGCTCGAACTCGTGGCGCATGAGGGGTATTTCCGCGGCGCGCCGCAGATCAAGCGCATCTCCTACCGCTTCATCCCGTCGGATGCGTCCCGTGATCTTGCCTACCAGAACGGTGAGCTGGACCTGAACTACGGCCGCGCCGACCAGACATGGGTGAACCGGACGCGGCAGGTGCCGAACACCGTGGTCGATGTGTTCGAGCCGGGCGAGCTGGCGACGATCAGCTTCAACACCACCATGAAGCCGTTAGACGACATCCGCGTCCGGCAGGCCGTGTCGCTGGCCATTAACCGGCCGGAAATGGTGCGCTGGCGCGGCCAGGACGTGAGTCGCGAAGGGCAGAGCCTGGTGCCGCGCGGTTATCTCGGCTTCACCGCCGACAACGGGCTGCTGCCGAACGATATCAACCGCGCCAAGGCGCTGTTGGCCGAGGCGGGGTATCCGAACGGCCTGACGATCAAGATGATTCACACGCAACTGCCGGAGATGCTGAGCGCGATCCAGGTCGTGCAGGCGCAGTTGCGGCGCGCGGGCATCACGCTCGACCTTCAGGTGGTGGAGCATGCAACCTTCCACCAGCAGATCCGGCAGGATCTCAGCCCCATGGTCTACTACTCGGCCGCCCGCTTCCCGGTCGCCGACATCTACCTGACCCAGTTCTGGCACTCGCGCTCGACGGTCAAGACGGGGGCGAGCCCGGTCACGAACTTCAGCCACTGCGACGTGGCCGATGCCGAGATCGACGCGGCACGGGTGGAGACCGACAGCGCGAAGCAGCTTGCCCTGTGGGCGGAGGCACAGAAGAAGCTGATCGCCAACGCCTGCGGCGTGCCGCTGATCGAGACGCTTCTGGTCTTCGCCCGCCGCGACAACCTCGACTACGGGTATGAACTGAAGGGCTCGATGTCGCTCGGCCCGCTGATCACGGAACAGACGCGATTCCGCTGATCGCGGCATCATGATCGGCTTCGTTCTCCGCCGTCTCGCCGCGGCGGCGCCGACGCTGATCGCCGTGCTGACGGTGGTGTTCCTGATCGTCCGGGTGATCCCGGGCGATCCGGCGCTCGTCATCCTCGGCGATCAGGCGACACCGGAGGCGGTGGCGGCGCTGCACACGAAGCTCGGCATCGACCGGCCGATCTGGGAGCAGTATCTGAGCTTCCTCACCCGGTCGCTGAGCGGCGACTTTGGCACCTCCCTCGTCACCGGGCGGCCGATCGTGGGGGAGGTCGCGGCGGTGCTGCCGCACACGATCGACCTGACGCTGGCCGCCATGCTGATCGGCGTGGTGATCGGCGTGCCGGTCGGGATCTGGGCGGCGCTTCACCGCAACCGCGCGATCGACGTGGCCGCGCGGCTGTTGTCGCTGATCGGCCTGTCCTTTCCGGTCTTCGTCTCCGGCGTGTTCCTGCTGCTGGCTTTCGCGCTGCACTGGAAGGTGTTTCCCGTGATCGGCAATGCGCGGCTGGATGACCTGCCGGACCGTGTGCACAAGCTGATCCTGCCCGCGATCACGCTGGGACTGGTGATGAGCGCCTATGTCACCCGCGTCACCCGTTCCGCCATGCTGGGCGTGCTGGCGGAAGACTACATCCGCACTGCCCAGTCGAAGGGCATCGCGTGGTCGCGCGTGGTCTGGAGGCACGGGCTGCGCAACGCGCTGATCCCCGTCGTGACCGTGGTCGGCCTGTATGTCGGGATCCTGATCGGCAACTCGGTGCTGACCGAGATCGTGTTCAACCGCCCGGGCCTGGGCAAGATCATCGTCGGCGCGCTGAACCAGCGCGACTACACGATGCTGCAGGGGCTGATGGTGATCTACTGCTTCCTCATCGTGGTGGTGAACCTGATCACCGATCTGACCTACGGCCTGATCGACCCGCGGGTGAACCAGTCATGAGCGCGAGCACCTCTGCTGTCCCCGAGGTCACGCGGAATGGCAGGGTCCGCGGGATGCTGCGCCGCCTGCTGTCCAATCCCACCACCGCGATCGGTGCCGTGCTGTGCGTGCTGGTGGTGATCGGCGCTGTCTTCGCGCCCTATCTGTCGCCGCACGATCCGATCGAGCAGAACATCATCGACCGGTTGTCCCCGCCCGGCGGCGATTTTCCGCTCGGCACCGATGCCTATGGCCGGGATGTGCTGTCCCGCATCCTGTGGGGTGCCCGGGTGTCGCTGATCGTGTCGCTGTCCGCGATCGCGGCCGCGATCGTGATCGGCGGAACGATCGGCATGGTCAGCGGCTATGTCGGCGGCCGTTTCGACCTGATCACCATGCAGGTGATGGATGTGCTGCTGTCCTTCCCCAGCCTGATCCTGGGGCTGATCGTGGTCGCACTTCTCGGTCCCGATCTGAGCAACCTGGTGATCGCCATTGCGCTGACCGCGATCGCACCCTTCGCACGCATCGCCCGCGCGCCGGTGCTGGCGCTGAAGGAACGCGCCTTCGTCGATGCCGGGCGCGCGCTGGGCCTGTCGCACCTGCGCATCCTGTTCGTGCACATCCTGCCGAACATCCTCGCCGAAGTGCTGGTGATGGGCAGCCTGTGGATGGCCACCGCCGTGCGCACCGAGGCATCGCTGTCCTTCATCGGCCTGGGCGTGAAGCCGCCGACCGCGACCTGGGGCGGGATGATGCGCGACGGGTTCGAGAACATCCTGGACGCGCCCTGGCTGTCGGTCTGGCCGGGGATGGCGATCCTGGTGCTGGTGCTGGGCCTGAACATGATCGGCGACGGGCTGCGCGACGCGACCGATCCGAAGCTGCGCGGCGAATAAGCGTGCTGATCTGACAGCCTATCCCAGCGCCACCGCCGCGAGCCCGACGGCCACGGTTGCCGGCAGCGCGGGCCACATCAGCCGCCAGATCGCCGCGGGGGACGGCCGTTCCGAGGACGGGGTGAGGGCGGTCGCGACGGCGAGCATCTGGGGCGCGAGCAGGCAGCTGCTGCTGCCGGTGAAGTTCTGCACCGCCGGCAGCAGCGGCGCCGGCAGGCCAGCCAGCCGCCCCAGCGCCGCCTGGATCGGCATCATGGTCGCGTTCGATCCCACATTCGTGCCGGCCACGAGGCCCGCGGCCACGCCCAGCAACGGCGCCGCGTAGGGCGCGGCGGTCCCGAACGCGCCGGCGAAGGCGGTGGCCAATGCTGTGGAGGTGCCGGATGCGGCCATCAGCCGGGCGAACACGACATAGAGCAGGATCGTCAGCGCCGGCCGTGCGGCGCGCCGCAACACCGTGGCCAGGCGCCGCGCACCGTGGCCGTCGCGGAACAGCAGGGTGAGCGATGCGATCCAGAGCACGACCGCGGCATGGGTGAGGGGAAAGTCCGGCAGGTCCGCGAACGGGCCGAGGGTGGGGGCCGTTGACCAGAACCGCGTGGCGAGGAGGACGGCGGCCAGGGTGGCATAGGGCCATGCGGCGCCGAACGCCCCGCGCCGCACCTCCGGCCTGCGGAGATCAAGGCCGCGCGCCAGCCGGATCGCCAGCAGCGGCCCGGTGGCGGCAAGGCCGGCGACCTCGAACGGCAGGACCAGGTGCGCGCCCGTCAGCAGCGCCCCGAGCGCCACGACCCAGCCGCATTGTGTCATCCGCCGCGATGGCGGGACGGGCCGGCCGGCCCGCGCGGCGATGCGCCAGAACAGTGCGAGCATCGGCAGCAGCCAGACGGCGGAGCACAGCGCGGTGCGCAGCGCCATGTCCTGCACCGGGACATGCGCGAGCGCCGCCCCCAGCACGGTTCCCGGCCCCAGCCCGCCCCAGGGGACCAGGACCAGCGCGAACAGCGCGATCGCGACGGACGGCGCGCCCGACAATCCGACACGCCGTGCCGCGCCGAGGGCGAAGACGACGCCGACACCGAAGCCGGTGAGATTCTCCGCGAACGGTCCGAGCAGGAAGGCGGCCGTGAACAGCGGATCGGAATCGGCGAGGGGCGGGGGGGCGACCCGGCGCGCGGCGAGGCCGTCATGCAGGGCGAGGCCGCCCGTGACCACGGCCGTCGGGATGAAGGCGAGCCAGAGCGCACGCGGCATCTCGGCGGCGAGGAAGCCGGGCAGCGCGATACTCTCCGGCAGCGTGACCCAGGCAGCCGGCAGGGAGGCGGCGATGGCGGCCGCGACGGCCGGTATCGGGCCGCGGCGGGCCGCGAGCAGCCCGGCCAGCAGGATCAGCGGCGCCGCCTGGAGAAGGAGGATCACGCCTGCTTGCGGATCAGCAGCCTGGTGACGCCTTCGGCCAGATCTTCCTGCGCGAGCACGGCATGGCCATGTTCGATGGCGCTGCGCGGGACGTTGCGCCGCGGTTCCTCCCCGCGCAGGCGCACCTCCAGCACGGCGCCGGGGGGGAGCCGGTCCAGCGCCAGGCGGGTGCGTACGAAAGTCATCGGACAGACATCGCGTGTGATGTCGATCGTCTGGTCAGGCAAAAAACCCGTATCGGTCATGTCCTGATCCGGTCGGGAGAAAGCAGATTGCGGAACACCCGAAACGCCATTTATACCGCGTCAAGTCAACCGGTGGGGAAAGAACTATCAATGGCCGATTCGACATCCGCACCTGATGTGCTCGGGCTCACCGCCCAGATTGTCTCGGCGCATGTGTCCAACAACGCCGTGACCGCGGATTCTCTGCCCGGGCTGATCAGCGAAGTATACAAGACGTTGGCCAATGTCGGCAAGGAAGCCCCCGCGCCCGACAAGCCGCAGCCCGCGGTTCCAGTGAAGAAGTCCGTCATGCCGGACTACATCATCTGTCTGGAGGACGGGAAGAAGCTCAAGATGCTCAAGCGGCATCTGAAGACCGCCTACAACATGTCTCCGGAACAGTATCGGGACAGGTGGGGGCTGCCGGCCGACTACCCGATGGTGGCACCGAACTACGCGCGGCACCGGTCGAGCCTGGCCAAGAAGATCGGGCTGGGCACCAAGCCGCGCGGCCGCGGCCGTTGAAACACGGGCGGGTTTGCCCCCGCCCCTCCAGGCCTTGTAGTGTCCCACGATGCTGCCTGCGCCCGCCCGCCCCATGACGGAACACCGGATGGAATCGCGGATCGAACGCCTGTGCGTCGAGAGGGGCCTGAAGATGACCGGCCAGCGCCGGGTCATCGCACGCGTCCTGTCCGAGGCGACCGACCACCCTGATGTGGAGGAACTGTACCGCCGCGCGGCCGCGCGCGATCCGCGCGTATCGATCGCGACGGTCTACCGGACCGTCCGGCTGCTGGAGGAGCAGGGTATCCTCGAACGACGGGATTTCGGCGGCGGCCGGGCCCGCTACGAACCGACCGAGCACGGTCATCACCACCATCTGATCGACGTCGAGACAGGCAAGGTGATCGAGTTCGGCGATGACGCGCTGGAGGATGCGCTGCGGGTGATCGCCGACCGGCTCGGCTTCGAGATCGTTTCCCACCGTCTGCAGCTGTTCGGGCGCAAGCGCAATGCCGAGACCGCGGCGCACGAGGCGGCTGGTCGCCGGCCGGCCGAACCGGCGCGGTCCACGGAACGGCGCGCCCGGTGAACGCCGAGCCGCCGGGCGGTCCCCCGACGTCCGAGGATCCTGGCATCGGCGAGCTCCGGGCCGGCCAGCTCGGCGTGCGCGTCGCCGCCACGCCCGAGGAACTGGACGCTGCCCAGGCGCTGCGGTTCCGCATCTTCTACAACGAGATGGGGGCCAAGGCCGACGCGGCCACGCTGCGGTCGGGGCGCGATACGGACGAATTCGACGCCGTCGCCGATCATCTGCTCGTCGTCGATCACGCGATCGGGCCGGGGCCCGAAGGTGTCGTGGGCACGTACCGGCTGATCCGCCGCGCGGCGGCGGCGCGTGCCGGGCGGTTCTATTCGTCCAGCGAATACGACATCTCCCATCTGGTCGCCTTCGAGGGCGAGGTGCTGGAGCTCGGCCGTTCCTGCATCGACGCCGCCTACCGGACGCGGGCGGCGATGCAGCTGATGTGGCGGGGGATCGCCGCTTATGTCTTCCGGCACCGGGTGGACCTGATGTTCGGTTGCGCCAGCCTGCCCGGCACCGATCCGGACACGATCGCGGCGGAACTGACCTATCTGCACGAGAACCACCTTGCCCCGCCCGCCTTGCGGCCGCGGGCGCTGCCCGAGCGTTTCGTGGAGATGCGCCGGATGGATCCCGCATTGATCGACCGGCGGCGGGTGCTGACCGACCTGCCGCCGCTGATCAAGGGCTATCTCCGGCTGGGCGGATTCGTGGGGGACGGGGCGGTGATCGATACCCAGTTCAACACGACCGACGTGTGTATCGTGGTGAAGACCGATCTGGTGACGGACAAGTACTACCGGCACTATGAACGTCAGTTGCGCGATGCGCTGGACTAGCGCCGGCGCGGTCGCTTTCGGCCGTTAACGGGGATATACCCCGCGCGGGCTGTCCCCGTAGCTCAGCTGGATAGAGCACAGGATTCCTAATCCTGGGGCCGTGGGTTCGAATCCCGCCGGGGACACCAGATTTCCGCAGAAAGCCACCGAAAAATCTGGTGATGCCGTCTGCAGCTTCGCTACCCGCCTCACGGCCATAGCCACGCAGCCCCGCGCACGCCGGAACTGTCCCCGTGCATCGCCTTCAGCACCGGTGTGGTGGTCACGTCGCTGAACACGTAGCGCGGCAGCAGGCGCGGCACCGCCTCATACAGATGCGGCATGTTCGACACGCCGCCGCCCAGCACGATGGCATCGGGGTCGAGCACGTTGATCAGCGCCGCAAGCGCCCGCGCCAGCCGGTCCGCGTGCCGTTCCAGCGCCGCGATCGCCTTCGCCTCCCCCGCGGCGGCCCGCGCCGGAATGCCTGTCGCGTCGCGCGCGCCGGGACCGTCGCAATCGGCGGCGAGCGCGGGGCCGGAGACGAACGTCTCCAGGCAGCCCAGCCGTCCGCACCAGCAGCGCCGTCCGGGGAATTCCTCCGGCGTCATCCAGGGCAGCGGGTTGTGGCCCCATTCCCCGGCGATGCCGTGCCGGCCTTCCAGGATACGGCCGTTCACCACCACGCCGCCGCCGCAGCCCGTGCCCATGATCACACCGAACACGCAGCCCAGCCCGGCCGCGGCGCCGTCCGACGCCTCGGACAGCGCGAAGCAGTTCGCATCGTTCGCCACGCGGACCGTCCGCCCGATCGCGGCGGCGAGGTCACGGTCGAGCGGCTTGCCGTTCAGCGCCTGGGTGTTCGCCCCCTTCACCAGCCCGGTCGCGGGGCTGAGGCAGCCCGGAATGCCTACGCCCACGCTGCCCGGCCCGCCGGCCTTCGCCTCGGTTTCCAGGACCAGCCCGGCGATCGCGGCGATGATGTCATCGTAGGCGCGTGGCGTGGGCACACGCATGCGGTGACGCTCCGCCCCGTCCGGCCCAAGGGCGATGATCTCGATCTTGGTGCCGCCGAGATCGACGCCGAAACGGATGCCTGTCATGGGACGAAACTGGCGAAAGCGGGCGGCTTGCTCAAGCGCGCCCGCGCGCCGAGAGTCGGCGCATGAGTGACGTCGAACTCGATGTGAAGGGCATGACCTGCCCGCTGCCGGTCCTGCGCGCCAACCGCGAACTGCGCCGCATGCCCCCCGGCGCGCGGCTGCGGGTGCTGGCGACAGATCCGGCCTCCGTGGCTGATTTCCAGGCCTTCTGCCGGGAGACCGGCCACGCGCTGGTCGCGTTCAGCGAGGACGCGGGCGTCTATCGCTTCACCATCCGCCGCCGCGCGGAGACGCCGGCCAAGGCCGGCTGATGTCGGTCGCGCTGTTCACGCATCCGGCCTGCCTGGACCACGACAACGGCGTGGCGCATCCCGAATGCCCGGACCGGCTGCGGCGCGTGCTGGGGGCGCTGGAGCACCGCGACTTCCAGGACCTGTGGCGGGAGGAGGCGCCGGAGGCCACGGTCGGGCAGATCGCCCGCGTGCATCCGCAAAGCTATGTCGAGGCGCTGCTGGCGATCCGCCCGGAGCCGGATGACTGGGTGCAGCTCGACCCCGACACGCGGATGAGCCACGGCAGCGCCCAGGCCGCGCTGCGGGCGGCGGGCGCGGGGTGCGCCGCGGTGGACGCGGTGCAGGAAGGCCGCGTCCGGGCCGCGTTCTGCGCCGTGCGTCCGCCCGGCCATCACGCCGAACCGCAGCGGCCCATGGGATTCTGCCTGTTCAACAACGCCGCCGTTGCCGCACTGCATGCCCGCGCCCGCTGGGGGCTGGGGCGTGTCGCGGTGGTCGATTTCGACGTGCATCACGGCAACGGCACGGAGGCGATGTTCCGCGACGACCACGCGCTGTTCTACGCCTCCTCCCACCAGTCGCCCTGCTATCCGGGCACGGGCAGCCCGGACGAGCATGGGATCGACAACAACATCGTCAACGTGCCGCTGGAACCCGGCGCGGACGGGCGTGCCTTCCGCCATGCCTGGGACGGGACCATCCTGCCGGCGCTGGATGCGTTCGCGCCGGAACTGCTGATCGTCTCGGCCGGGTTCGATGCGCACCGGCTCGACCCGCTGGCGCAACTGCGCGTGGACACGCCGGATTTCGCGTGGCTGACGGAACGGCTGATGGAGATCGCGCGCCGTCATTGCGGCGGGCGGCTGGTGAGCCTGTTGGAAGGCGGTTACGACCTGGACGCGCTCGCGGCCTCGGCGGCGGCGCATGTGCGGACGCTGATCCAGGCATAAGGAAGGATCAAAGCCGCGCGATCCGCTCCCACAGAAGATCGAAGAATCCCTCCGCGTCCAGCGTCCACAGCACGGTCGCGTTCGGCGGCCGGTCCGTCACCTTCCAGAAATCGGCCACGGTCTGCCCGTAGCTGAGGCCGGGCGACAGTTCGACCTCCACATTCGCGACGCGGGTTCCGAACAGCTCGGGCCGCAGCAACCAGGCGATGACGCAGGGGTCGTGCAGCGGGCCGCCGGCCTGTCCGTACCGTGCAGGGTCGTTGCGGTCGTAGAAGGCGATCAGGTCGGCGGCGATGCCTGTCAGCCGCCCTCGGGTCGCCCGCAATGCCGCGACACGCGCGGGCGTGGCCAGCGCCTGGAAGGTCACGTCGATCGGCGCCAGCACCACCGGCGCGCCGCTGCGCAGGACGATCTGCGCCGCGTGCGGATCGGCGAGGATGTTGAACTCCGCCGTCGGCGTGCGGTTGCCGCCCTGCGCGAAGGCGCCACCCATGGCGACCAGCCGCCTTATGCCGCGCACCAGCGACGGATCGCGCGCCAGCGCCACGGCGATATTGGTCATCGGCCCGGTCACGCACAGGTCGATCGGCGCATCGGCGGCGATCGCGGCTTCCAGCGCGGCGGTGATTACATCCACCGCATGCCCGGGCGCGAGCGGACCCGCGGGCGGCGGCAGCAGCGCGCCGCCCAGCCCGCCCGCGCCGCTGTACTTGCCGCGCCAGACCGGGCCCAGAAGAGGCCGGGTGCAGCCCGCATGCACCGGGATGTCCGCACGGCCGGCGAGCGTGAGGACGCGGCGGGCGTTCTCCGCCGTCAGCTCGCCCCCCACATTGCCGGCGACGGTGGTGATGGCGATCACCTCCAGCTCCGGCGAGCCGAGTGCGAGCAGCAGCGCGATGGCGTCGTCCACGCCGGGGTCGCAGTCGATCAGGATGCGCGCGGCGGCCATGGGCCTACTTGCGCGCCGCGTTGATCGCCAGCGTGTAGCCGTCCGATCGCGGCGTGTAGGCGAAGCCGCGCGCCGTGGCCCAGGAATTGGCCAGGAAGAAGACCGGGATCACGCCGTTCTCCGCCACCACGATGCGCGTTGCCTCCTGCAGCAGCGCCTCGCGCTTCGCATCGTCCACCGTGGCCAGCGCCGCGTGCAGCGCCGCGTCCACCTTCGGGTTGGAGTAGCGGCCGCGATTGCCCGATCCATCGCCGCGCGCGGGATCATAGGTCGCGACCAGCGGGCGCAGCACGGAGGACGCCTCGCCCGTCTCCGCCGCCGCGCCGCCCATGATCAGGCTGTATTCGCGGGCCGAGGCGCGGGTGAAGAACACGCTGCCCGGCTGCGCCTCCACCGATGTGCGGATGCCCGCGCGGGTGAACATCTGCGCCAGCGCCTGGCCGACGCGCGCATCGTTCGGGTAGCGGTCGTTGCTGACATGCAGTGTCAGCGCGAAGCCGTCGGGCAGTCCGGCTTCCGCGAGCAGGCGCTTCGCAGCCGCCATATCCGCCGCGGGGGCCGCGAGGCCGGGGACGTGGCCGAAATAGCCCTCGGGCACGAGCTGGCCGGCCGGCGTTCCCTCACCGTCCATGACGCGCGCCACCAGTGCGCCGCGGTCGATGGCGAGCGACAGCGCCTGCTGCACGCGCGGATCGCGCAACGCGTTGGGAATGGGGGCGCCGCCGAGGCCCTTCACGAAGGGGCTCTGCTCCCGCTCGTGATCGAGGTGCAGGTACATTACCCGGTTGGACGCGGCCGAGGCGATGGCAACGCGCGCATCCCGCCGCAGCTTGCCGATATCGGCCGAGGGGACCTGCTCAATCACGTCCACGTCGCCCGCCAGCAGCGCGGCCACGCGGGCGCTGGCGTTGGTGAGGAAGCGGAAGGTGACGTGCCGCCAGCCGCCGGGACCTGCGCCCTCGGCCTCCACGCGGTCGCCCGGCAGGTAGCGGACGAAGCGCAGCGGCCCCGTGCCGATCATCGCCGTGCCGGCGTTGAAGGCTGCGGTCTCGGCGCTCTCCAGCGCGCGCGGGATGATGGCGATGCGGCTCAGCGCGTTGGGCAGCAGCGGGAAGGGCTCGCGGGTGCGGATGCGCAGCGTGGCCGCATCCACCACCTCCACCGCGGCGATCGGCCGCACGAAGGGCAGGAAGGAGGAGGGGGAGTTCTTCACCTGCGGCACGCGGCGCAGGCTGGCGGCGACATCCTCCGCCTCGACCTTGCCGCCGTCGTGGAAACGCAGGCCGGGTTTCAGGCGGAACTCCCACAGGGTGGGCTCCACGGCGCGCCAGCTTTCCGCCACGCCCGGCACGATCCGCTGGCGGTCGTCCTGGTTGACCAGCCCGTCGAAGAAGTTGCGGGCGAGCGCGCTGTTCGAGCCGACGACATGGAAATGCGGATCGAGCGCGGTGATGCTGGCGCCGAGCCCGATGCGCAGGTCCTGGGCCGCGGCCCCGCCCATCAGTGCGGCCAGCACGGCGCAGGTGGCGGCGATCCTGGTTCTCATGGTCCCGATGTCCCCTGATTCGCGGCGGGGTTATTGCCCCATGCCCCGCACGGGTAAACAGCGCGGGCGCATGGGTGCCGTATCCGCGATCGGGCCGGATTCAGTGCAGGCGCGGCCGTTTCAGGAAGCTTGCCCGGTCCGCGGTCGCCACCCGCACCCGGCGCTCGCGTTCTCCGCGCACCAGCGTCAGCGTGACCTCCACGCCCGCATCGCCGCGCGCCCAGACCGCGCGCCACAATTCGGCCAGTTCCGTCACCTCGGTCCCGTCCACGGCACGGATCGCCTCACCCGACCGGACGCCGGCGCGGTCGGCCGGCCCGTCCTCGGCCAGGCCCGCGACCACGATCGCGCCGTCCTGCTCGGCCGCGAACACCCCAAGCCAGGGGCGTGGCGCGCCAGGGCCGCGGCCGGTGGTCAGGATCGTGTCCAGCGCCGGCGGCAGCAGTGCTGCGGGCACGGCCATGTTCATGTCCCGCGCCGCCGGGCCGCCGCCTTCCTGCAGCACCAGCGACCCGATGCCCACCAGCGACCCGTCCGGGCCGAACAGCGCCGCCCCGCCCCAGAACGGGTGCGCGGGCGCGGTGAACAGCGCCTCGTCCAGCACGTATTCCCAGTAGCCGGCGAATTCCTGCCGCGCGACCAGCTTGGTCGCGACCGCACGGTCCGCCCCGCCGCCGGCGGCCAGCACGCAGGCCGCCCCGGCCTCGGGCGGGGCGGCGATGGCCACGCCCTCGCTGCGGAGCCGGCCGAGCGGTTGCAGCACGGCGATGCCGGTGCGTCCGTCGATCCCGGCGACATGCGCCTGCACCACGGTCCCGTCCGTGCCGGTCAGCCAGATCTCCTCGGCCTCCGTCACCAGGTAGCCGATGGTCGCCAGCAGTTTTCCGCCTTCCAGCACGATGGCGCTGCCCTCACGTTCCGTTCCCAGGGTCTGGGCGGTGAACGCGTCCGCCGGGACGGTGGCTTTCAGCGACAGGACCGCGCGCTGCGCCCGGTCCAGGTCGAAGCGGAAATCGGATTGGGCGGGCCGGAAAGCCGGCGGAATGGCCCAGTCTGTGTCGGGCATGGTGTTCTCCTGCCCCGATGATGGGGTGTCCGGGGGCCAGCGTCACCCCTTTCGGCGTGACCGGGGCGTGACCGCCACCCTGCCGCGCGCTACACGCGCCGGCAGGAGAATGTCTGTGAACGCAAAGCTGCCCAATTCGCTTCGTTCCGGCCCGGACGGAAAAGGCCGCTTCGGCGGTTTCGGCGGCCGCTACGTGGCTGAGACGCTGATGCCGCTGATCCTGGAGGTCGAGCGCGCCTATGAGGCCGCCAAGGCCGATCCGGACTTCGATGCGGAATGGCGGCGGCTGCTGAAGGATTACGTCGGCCGCCCGTCGCCGCTGTGGTTCGCGGAGCGGCTGACCGCGCATCTCGGCGGCGCGAAGGTCTACTTCAAGCGCGAGGAGCTGAACCACACCGGCGCGCACAAGATCAACGCCGTGCTGGGCCAGATCCTGCTTGCGCGGCGCATGGGCAAGGGCCGCATCATCGCGGAGACCGGCGCGGGCCAGCACGGCGTGGCAACCGCCACGGCCTGCGCCCTGTTCGGCCTGCCCTGCACCGTGTTCATGGGCGCGACCGACGTGGCCCGCCAGCAGCCCAACGTGTTCCGCATGAAGCTGCTGGGGGCGGAGGTGGTCCCGGTGGATTCCGGTTCGGCCACGCTGAAGGACGCGATGAATGAGGCGCTGCGCCACTGGGTCGCGAACGTGGATGACACGTATTACTGCATCGGCACGGTCGCCGGCCCGCACCCGTATCCGGCCATGGTGCGCGACTTCCAGTGCGTGATCGGCGACGAGACGCGGGCCCAGGTCCTGGAGGCCGAGGGCAGGCTGCCCGATGCGCTGGTCTGCGCGGTCGGCGGCGGGTCCTCCGCCATGGGCCTGTTCCACCCGTTCCTCGATGACGAGGGCGTGGCGATGTACGGCGTCGAGGCGGCGGGGCGTGGGCTGGACACGGCGGAGCACGCGGCCTCCATCAGCCGCGGCCGGCCGGGCGTGCTGCACGGCAACATGACCTACCTGCTCCAGACCGAGGACGGGCAGATCACCGAGGCGCATTCGATCTCCGCCGGCCTCGACTATCCCGGCATCGGGCCGGAGCATTCCTGGCTGCACGAGAAGGGCCGCGTCTCCTATGTCGGCGCGACCGACGACGAGGCGCTGGCCGCGTTCCAGCTCTGCTCGCGGCTGGAAGGGATCATCCCCGCGCTCGAATCCGCGCACGGGCTCGCGCATGTCATCAAGATCGCCCCGTCCATGGCGAAGGACGCGATCGTGGTGCTGAACCTGTCGGGCCGGGGGGACAAGGACATCTTCACCGTCGCGCATCACCTGGGCGTCAAGCTGTGAGCCGCATCGCCGACCGGTTCGCGGCCCTGCGTGCGCAGGGCCGCGCCGGATTGATCACCTTCGTCGAAGCCTATGACCCCGATCCGGCGACCAGCCTCGCGCTGCTGCGCGGCATGCCGGCGGCGGGGGCGGACCTGATCGAGATCGGCATGCCCTTCACCGACCCGATGGCGGACGGGCCGACCGTCCAGCGCGCCGGGCAGCGGGCGCTGAAGGCTGGGGCGACGCTGGCGGGCACGCTGGCCCTGGTGCGCGACTTCCGAAAGGCCGAGCCGGCCACGCCGATCGTGCTGATGGGCTATTTCAACCCGATCCTGTCCTACGGGATCGAGGCGTTCTGCCGCGATGCCGCGCAATCGGGCGTGGACGGGCTGATCGTCGTCGATCTGCCGCCCGAGGAGGCGGAGGTGCTGGCGGCCCCTTCCGCCGCGCGCGGGCTGGACCTGATCCGCCTGATCGCGCCGACCACGCATGAGGCGCGGCTGCCCGAGGTGCTGCGGGGCACATCCGGTTTCGTCTATTACGTCTCGATCACCGGCATCACCGGCACGCGCACCGCGAGCGCCGAACATCTGGCCGAGGCCATCCCGCTTGTGCGCCGCTTCACCGACCTGCCGGTGGCCGTGGGTTTCGGCATCCGCACGCCGGAGCAGGCAGCGACCGTCGCCAGGGTCGCGGATGGTGCCGTGGTGGCGTCCGCGCTGATCGACACGTTGCAGGCGCACCTGGACGAGACCGGCCGCGCCCGGCCGGACGCGGTGCGCAAGGTGCTGGATCAGGTGCGCGCGCTGGCCGATGCGGTGCGCGGGGCGCGGGGCGCCCGCGCGGGCTGATGGTCAAGGTCGATCGCGTCGTCACGCGCGGCGGCGACGGCGGCGAGACCTCGCTGGGCGACGGCACGCGCGTGCGCAAGGATGCCGCGCGCATCGCGGCGATCGGCGCGATCGATGAGGCGAACGCCGCGATCGGCGTGTTGCGCGCGGAACTGGGTGCCGAGACATGGGCCGACGCGCTGCTCGCCCGCATCCAGAACGACCTGTTCGACCTGGGTGCCGATATCTGCGTGCCGGGGGAGGCAGGCGACCGGCTGCGCGTGGCGGACACGCAATGCGCGCGCTTGGAGGCGGAACTCGCGGAGATGAACGCGCGGCTCGCGCCGCTGACCTCCTTCGTGCTGCCGGGCGGGACGCGCGCGGCTGCCTTTGCGCATGTCGCCCGCACGGCGGCGCGGCGGGCGGAGCGCGCGGTGGTGCGGCTGGTGGCGGAGGAAGCCGTGAACGCCGCCGCGATCCGCTACCTCAACCGGCTGTCGGATCACCTGTTCGTGCTGTCGCGCGCGCTGAACGGATGGGGTGCGGGCGACGTGCTGTGGACGCCGGGGGCGACGCGGTAGCCTATGCGGCCCTGCGTGCGCCGCCGCCGCGCACCGCCTCCAGGATCGGCCCGCCGGCGGCGAGGGTGAGCGGCGTCAGCGGCGCCCGCACGCGCAGCCACGCCTCCCTGCCTGTCGCGGCCGCGATCGCGGCCTTGAGCGCGGGCAGGAACGGGTCGGGCAGCCCGGTACAGGCCGCGCGCATCGCGGCCTCGGCGGTCGCGTCCTGGTCGAACATCGCGCGCACCGCCGCGGGCACGATATTGGCCATGCCGCAGATCGTCCCGGCCCCGCCTTCGGCCAGCGCGCGGGCGATATCCGTCTCCGCGCCGACCAGCACGGTCGAATCCGGCGAGGCAGCGCGGTAGGCGCGGAAATTCTCGAACACCGCCGAGGAATCCTTCACCCCGGCCGCGACGGCGCCATAGTCGCGGCGCAGCCGGGCCAGCACGGCGGGCGGCACGCCGGGCCGGGCGACCTGCGGGATGTTGTAGGCGAACATGCGCAGCCGGTCGTCGCCCGCCGCGTCGATCGTACGGGCGAACGCGGCGTGGATGCCGTCCTCCCCCGCGTCGCGCCAGAAGAACGGGGCGAGCTGCAAGGTGCGCACCACGCCGCGCGCAAGCGCGCCGCGGGTCAGCGCGATGGTGTCGGGCAGCGCGGCGGCCCCGGTGCCGAGGGCCAGCCGGTCCGCCTTCACGCCCGCGCGCAGCACGCCATCGAGTGCCGCGAGCCGCTCGTCCGCCGTGAAGGAGGGGCCTTCGCCGGTCGTGCCGAACAGCACGTAACCGTCGCAGCCCTGCGTATCGAGCCAGGCGCAATGCGCGGCGAGCGCGGCCGCGTCCACGTTCCCGTCCGCATCGAGCGGCGTGACGGTGGCGACCCAAAGTCCGGCGATGGCATGTGTCATCCGTATCCTCCCACGGCGCGCGGCATTGGCGCGTCTTGTTCATCCAGCATCAGGGCCCGCCGCCGCGTCGCTTCCAGATGCGCGGCGAGGGCGGCGACGGCACCGGCTTCATCGCGCCTGGCGATGGCGGCCAGAACCGCGTCGTGATGCGCGATCATGCTGGGCAGGATCGCAGGCGTCAGTCCGCCCGGCGCGCTCATGATCAGGCGCATGCGGATCGCGTTGACGCGGTGCAGTTCCGCGATCAGCGCATTGTCGAGGAACTCGACGATATGGTCATGGAAGCCCAGATCGACGGCATCCGCCTCGGTGACCAGGGCGGGCGTGATCCCGTGTGCCGCAGCCTCCGCGATGCGGGTGAGTGCCGCGCGTTCGCGTGCGATCAGCGCATCGGGCGCGTGGCGCGTGAAGTGCGCGACGGCGTTCAGCTCGATCATGGCGCGGAGCTGGCACGTCTCCCGGATCAGCCGCATGTCGATGGTCGCGACCTGCAGGCCGCGCTGCGGGATCGTCGTCAGCAGCGCCTCTGCTTCCAGGCGCGGGATGGATTCGCGGATGGCGCCGAGCGGCAGGTCCAGCATCGCCGCGAGTTCGCGCTGCGAGACGAACTGGCCGGGGCGCAGGCGGCGCTCCAGCAACAGGCGCACGAAAGCCCGGTAGGCCTGCTCGCGCAGCTTCATAGGTTCACTTTAGCACTGACATGTTGATGTGCACGCACTGATTGCGTGGCCCTCCGATCCGGGACTAAGGTCATCGAAGGGAAACGAACGTCCAGGGGCATGCTGCACGGCATTGATCCGTTGCTGACGCCTGATCTGTTGCATGCGCGCGCCAGCATGGGGCATGGCGGTGCCGTTGTCATTGCGGATACGAATTTCCCGGCCGCCATGGTCGCGAGCGGGGCCACGGTTCCGCCATGAGCTTCGCGCCACCCGGACCGCTGGCCCTGGGCGGGGCGCCGCTGGGCAATCTGTTCGACACGGTGGCCGAGGATACGGCGCGTGCGACGGTGCAGGCCGCGCTGGATGCGGGCATCCGCTATTTCGATACCGCGCCGCACTACGGCAACGGACTTTCGGAACGGCGCATGGGCGATGTGCTGCGCGGCAGGGATGTGGTGATCTCCACCAAGGTCGGCCGCCTGCTGCACCCTGATCCCGACGCGCCCCGCGCCCAGCACGGCTATGTCGGCGGGCTGCCTTTCCGACAGTCCTTCGATTACTCGGCCGAAGGCGCGAAGCGTTCGCTGGAGGACAGTCTTCAGCGCATGGGCCTGCCGCGCATCGACATCGCCTGGATCCATGACGTGGACGAGACCGCGCACGGCGCGGACTGGGAAGATGCATTCGATGCCGCGATGCGGGGCGCGGCCCGCGCGCTGGCCGACCTGCGCGACCGTGGCGTGATCCGCGCATGGGGCCTGGGTGTGAACCGTGTCGCGCCGTGCCTGCGCGCGCTGGATCATGCGCGGCCCGATCTGTTCCTGCTGGCCGGCCGCTGGACATTGCTCGACCGATCCGCGCGCGGGCTGCTGGACCGCTGCGCCACGCAGGGCGTGGGGGTTGTTGCCGCGGGAGCATATAATTCCGGCATCCTTGCCACCGGCCCGCGCCCGGGGGCGACCTACGACTATGCGCCGGCATGCGAAGCGGTCCTGGCACGGACTGCCCGTATCGAGATGGCCTGTGCCCGCTATGACGTGCCGCTGCGCGCCGCCGCCCTGCAATTCGCCATGTCGCATCCCGCCATCCGCTGCGTGCTGGTGGGTGCGCGCAGCCCGGCCGAGATCGCGGACGTGCATGCGATGATGGGCACGCCTATCCCCCCGGCGTTGTGGGCCGCCCCGGAGATCGCGCGGTGATCCGGGTCGATGCGCATCATCATGTGTGGCGTATCGCGCGCGGCGACTATGGCTGGCTGACGCCGGACCTGCCGATTCATCGCGACTATTCTCTGGATGACCTGCGCCCGCATCTGGCACGCGCGGGCATCGCCGCCACGGTGCTGGTACAGGCCGCGCCGACCGAGGCCGAGACCGATTTCATGCTGGAGGTGATGGATGCCTCCGATGGACTGGTGCGCGGCGTGGTCGGCTGGGCGCCGTTCGATGACGTGACGCGGCTTGCGCGGCGGCTGGCCGATCCGCGCATCGTCGGCATTCGGCCGATGCTGCATGACCTGGCCGACGACACCTGGATCCTGTGGCCGGAATATGATGCGGCACTGCGCGCCATTGCGGAATCTGGCAAGGTGTTCGATGCGCTGATCCGTCCGCGGCATCTGCGCGTCATCACCGCGTTTGCCGACCGCCATCCCGGCCTGCGTATCGTTGTGGACCACGCGGCGAAGCCCGCGATCCGAGACGGCATGTGGGAACCGTGGGCCACCGCGCTCGCCGACCTCGCGCTGCGACCGAACATCGCCTGCAAGCTGTCCGGAATGCTGACCGAAGCGGGCGGCCGCGACATCGCCCGCCATGTGCGGCACGTGCTCGCCTGCTTCGGGCCGGAGCGGGTGATGTTCGGATCGGATTGGCCGGTGATCGATCTCGCGGGCGGATACGATGCCTGGTTCGCCCGCGCGCTGTCGCTGCTCGACGATGCCGCACACGCCGCGGTGTTGGGTGGCAGCGCCATGCGGTTCTATCGTCTGAACAAGCCTGGGGAGGAACAACAATGAAACGTCGCATTCTGCTGAAAGCCACGGCCGGAGGGATCCTGGCTGCGCCGGCGCTGGTCGAGCGCGTCGGCGCGCAATCCGCGTTCGACTGGAAGCAGCACAAGGGGCAGAAGCTCGAAGTGTCGCTGACCCTCGGTCCGCGCGCCACCGTGCTGATGGGCGAACACAAGGCCTTCGAGGAACTGACCGGAATCCGCATCGGTGCCGAGGCTATCCCGGAGCAGCAGCACCGGCAGAAGGTCGCGATCGAGTTCGCGTCCGGCCATCCGTCCTTCGATGTGTTCACCCTGTCGCTGCACGTACAGAAGCGCATGATGGCGCGGGCGAAATGGCTGGAGGACCTGAAACCCTGGCTGAACGATCCCGCCCGTACGCCCGCCGAATACGACTGGGCGGACATGGGCAAGGGCGGTGTCGATTACGTCACCACATCCGACGGGCGGATCGAGGGGCTGCCGATCAACCTCGATTACTGGATGCTGTTCTGGAACAAGGAGCTGTTCGCGCAGAAGGGCCTTCAGTATCCGCGCAGCATGGATGAACTGGTCAGCCACGCGCAGAAGCTGACCGATCCGTCCAAGGGCATCTACGGATTCGTCGGGCGCGGCCTGAAGAACGCCAACGTCCCCGTCTGGACCTCCTGGCTGCTGGGCCAGGGCAAGGAGACGGTCGAGAATGGCGTGCTGCAGACCGATACGCAGGAAGCGGTCTGGGCCGGCGAGATGTACAAGAAGCTGATGCGCGAGACCGCGCCGCCCGGCTCGGTCGGCTTCAACTGGAACGAGGCGCAGACGACGTTCAGCCAGGGCCGGGCCGCGATGTGGCTGGACGGGATCGGCTTCTCGTTGCCGCTGATCGACCCGACCAAGTCGCGCGTGGTCGACAAGGTCGGGTTCGGCGTCACCCCGCCGGGGCCGAAGGCGCAGCATTCCGCGCTGTTCGGCGATTCCGTCGCAATTCCGGCGGCGGGACGCAACAAGGGGCCGGCCTATCTCTACGCGATGTGGGCCACGTCCAAGCCGATGGCGCTGAAGATGCTGACCACGGGAGCCGGCACGCCCGCGCGCGTCAGCGCCTATCAGAACCCGGCCGCGGTGAAGGAGAGCAAGTTCGGCCAGGAATGGTTCGACTGCGTGGTCGAGAGCGTGCGGGTCGCGCGACCCGGCCTGCCGGAGATCATCCCCGTCACCGAATTCCGCGACACGTTCGGCGTGGCGTTGACCAACACGATCGGCGGTGCCGACGTTGCCGCCGAATTGCGCAAGGCGACCGAAACCTTCAAGCCGGTCCTGGAGAAGAGCGAGCAGTCCTGAGCCTGCGGGGCGCCGGTTCCGCCGGCCCCCCGATACCAACGACCAACGGGCAATAGACCCGGCATCCACGGGAGAACCGATCCGATGAAGCGCCGTACCCTGCTGACCGCAACGCTTGCCGCCCCCGCCCTCGTCGAGAGTGTTGGCGCACAGCAGGCCTTCGACTGGCGCCGCTTCCGCGGCGAGAAGATCGAGGTTTCGCTGACCGCCAATCCGCGCAGCCAGCTTCTGCTTCGCCACCAGAAGGAGTTCGAGGAGCTGACCGGCATCCGCGTCGGTTCCGAGAGCATCCCCGAGCAGCAGTCGAGGCAGAAGGTGGTGATCGAGTTCGCCTCCGGCCGCCCGTCCTTCGACGTGGTCGGCATCAGCCTGCACGTGTCGAAGCGGCTGATCGGTCGCGCGAAGTGGACCACGGACCTCCGGCCGCTGATTGCCGACCCGACCATGACCTCCCCCGATTTCGATTTCGACGACTACGGCAAGGGTGCTGTCGCCTACGCGACACAGCCCGACGGGCGGCTCGATACGCTGCCCGAATTCACCGATTACCACATCATCTACTGGAACAAGGAGATGTTCGACGCCAAGGGCGTCGCCTACCCGCGCACGCTGGAGGAGATCTACACCGCGGCCAAGGCGCTGACCGATCCGTCGAAAGGGCAGTATGGCTGGGTCGGACGCGGTCTGAAGAATGCGAACATCACGCTCTGGGCTGCGTTCCTGATCGGCACGAAGCAGCGCGATTCCGTTTCTTCCGACATGAAACTGCTGACGGACACGGATGACGCGGTCTGGGCGTCGGAGCTGTACACCAAGCTGATGCGCGAATGCGCCCCGCCGGGCTCGATCGGCTTCAACTGGAACGAATGCCAGACCACGTTCAGCCAGGGCCGTGCGGCGATGTGGCTGGACGGCGTGGGCTTTGCCGCACCGCTGGAGGACAAGACCAAGTCCCGTATCGCCGGCAAGGTCGGCTACGGTGTCGCCCCGCCCGGCCCCGGGCATCATCACTGCGGCCTGTATGGCAGCAGCTTCGGCATCCCCGAAGCCAGCCGCAACCGCGGTCCGGCCTGGTTCTATGCGCAATGGGCGACGAACAAGATCAACCAGCTCCGCTACTTCACCAATGGAGCCGGTGCACCGGCGCGCCAGTCACCGCTGCGCAATGAGGAGGCCATCCGCAGCAGCCACTTCCCGCGCGAATTCTTCGATTGCCTGATCGAAAGCGGCCGCATCGCCTATCCCGGCCTGCCGGAGATCGTGCCGGTCACGGAATTCCGCGACACGCTGGGCGTGGCGCTGACCAACATGATCGGGGGGGCGGATATCCGCAGCGAGCTGCGCAAGGCGACCGATGCGTTCCGCCCCGTGCTTGAGAAGTCGGAGCAGGGCTGACGATGTCGGCCTCCGCCGGGACCGGAGTGGCGGGCGGGGTTGCAACCCCCGCCCGGCCGCTGCGGCGGAACTACGCACGGCGCTATGCCGGCTTCATCGTGCCGGCCGCGGTCGTGGTCGTCGCCGTCATCGTCTTCCCGTGGGTCTTCACCCTCTACATGTCGGTGCACGACTGGAAGATCGGCGGCGCGCGAAGCTATGTCGGGCTGGAGAACTACATCACGCTGTTCAGCGATGAACGCTTCGGCTGGGCGGTTCTGCGCACGCTGTGGTTCACCCTGCTGGCCGTGGTCGCGCCCATGGTGCTCGGCGTGCTGGCGGCTGTGTGCTTCCACAGGAAATTCCCGCTGCGCGGCGTGGCGCGGACCATCTTCATCCTGCCGATGATGGCGACCCCGGTCGCGGTGGCGCTGGTCTGGACGATGATGTTCCATCCGCAGCTCGGCGTCCTGAACTGGATCCTGACATCGCTGGGCCTGCCGCCATCCGCCTGGGTCTATGACGCCTCCACCGTGATCCCGACGCTGGTGCTGGTGGAGACCTGGCACTGGACGCCGCTCGTGATGCTGATCGTGCTCGGCGGTCTCGCCTCCCTGCCGACCGATCCATATGAGGCGGCGAAGATCGACGGGGCGAACGGCTGGCAGGCTTTCCGCCACATCACCCTGCCGCTGCTGATGCCGTTCATCGTGGTGTCGCTGATCATCCGCACAATCGACGCGCTGAAGGCGTTCGACACGATCTTCGTCATCACCCAGGGCGGGCCCGGCACGGCGAGCGAGACGATCAACATCCTGCTCTATCTCCAGGCCTTCGCCTTTTATCAGATGGGCTACGCCAGCGCGATCGTGGTGGTGTTCTTCGCCATCATCATCCTGCTGGCCCTTGCCCTGCTGTGGACCCGTTCGCGCGCGAGGATCGCATGAGGAAGTTCAAGCGTATCGCCAGTCAGGCCGGGTTCGGCTTCGCGGTGCTGATGCTGATCAGCCCCGCGATCCTGGTGTTCCTGTGGATGATTTCGCTCAGCCTCAAGAACGAAGTGGACAACATGGCCTTCCCGCCCGTGTTCGTCCCCGATCCGCCGACGCTCGCCAACTTCGCGGAGGTGTTCGCGCGCAACGACTTCCTCACCTATACGCTGAACTCGATCATCACCTCGTTCGGGGCGACGGCGCTCGCGATCGCGGTCGGCGTGCCGGCGGGCTACGGCATTGCCAAGATGCGGGCCACGCGGGCCGCAGTGCTGATCCTGATCGCGCGCATCACACCCGGCCTGTCCTACCTGATCCCGCTGTTCCTGCTGTTCCAGTGGCTGGGCCTGACCGGAACCCTGACGCCCATCGTGGTCACGCATCTGGTGATCACGGTGCCCATCGTGGTGTGGGTGATGATCGGCTTCTTCGAAGGCCTGCCGGGCGAGCTGGAGGAGGCGGCGCTTGTGGACGGTGCCACAATCTGGCAGGCGTTCCGTCATGTGGCGCTGCCGCTGTCGCGGCCCGGGATCACGGTTGCGACGATCCTGTCGTTCATATTTTCGTGGAACAACTTCATCTTCGCGGTCGTGCTCGCGGGGCGGGAGACACGCACGCTGCCGGTCGCGGTCTATAACGTACTGACCTTTGAGCAAGTCTCATGGGGGCCGCTGGCTGCGGCCGCGCTTCTGGTGACGGCGCCCGTGCTTCTGCTGACGCTGATCGCGCAGAAGGAGATCGTCACAGGTCTCACGGCTGGCGGCGTGAAGGGAGGCTGATACAGAACTGCCCCATTCTCGCCACATCTTGCCTTCAGTCCCCAGCCATGACCGAGCGGACAGAACCGCGGCAGCGCGCCACGCGCCGCCGCCTCCTCGCCGTTTCGGCCATGGCTGCGCTCCTTCCCGGTGTTGGACGCGCCGATGGCTGGAATGAAACCGGGCAAGCGTCGTGGTTCGGCCCGCGCTTCCATGGCCGACTCACGGCAAGCGGGGAGCGATTCGACCGTTTCGCGCTGACGGCGGCCCACCGAACCCTGCCGTTGGGCGCGCTCGTGCGCGTGACGTATCTCAAGACAGGCCGCACCGTGACGGTGCGCATCAACGATCGCGGTCCCTGGATCCGCGGCCGTATCCTCGATCTCAGCGAGGGCGCGGCGGAGCAGATCGGCCTCAAGCACGCGGGCGTGGGGCGCGTGCGGATCGTGCGTGCCTAACGGCGCATCTTCCCGGTCAGACTGCGGCGGGTCCATCGCGTCGACCAGATGCCTGCACGCGCCTGTCCCGCGCTTTCCGTGCGGAGACCGGCGAGACCATCAGCCAGTGGCTGCTCGATCAGCGGCTTGATCAGGCCGAGGCGCTGATCGCCGAAGGCGACCTGCCGCTGGCCGATATCGCGGCGGCCCATGCGGACTTCGCCAGCCAGGCGCACATGATCGCGGCCTTCCACCGGCTGCGCGGCATCACGCCATCGGCCCTGCGTGGCCGACACTGAGCCGGCCGGTTCCGCGAGGTTGACGCGCGGCCCGCCGGGCCATCTGGTGGCCCGATGGATGCACCTGCCGCCCCGCTCGACCGCGCGCTTGCCGACATTGCCGCCGGGGCCGACCGGCTGGCGGAGGATCTCGGCCACCTGCTCGCCTTCGACACGGTCTATCCGCCCGCCCGCGACTACGCGGGCCTGGTCGGCTGGGCCGAGGCGCGGTTCGGCCGGCTCGGCTTTTCCTGCCGCCGGGTGCTGGTGCCGCGCGCATTGTGGGACGTGCCGGGGGCGGGGGCCGAGGGTGACCGCGTCAACCTGATCGCCGAGCTGCCGGGGCCGGACCCGGTCGCGATCTATTCCCATATCGACGTGGTGCCGCCCGGCGAGGGCTGGACCGTGCCTCCGCTCGCGGCCACCCGGCGCGGCGGCGAGGTCTGGGGGCGTGGGGCGGCCGACATGAAGGGCACGGTCGCCGCCACGCTGCTCGCGGTCGAGGCGGCCCTGGCGCACGGGCTGGCGTTGCGCCACGCCCCGCGCGTGCTGCTCACCACGGATGAGGAAGGCGGCGCCTACCCGGGCGTCCGCTACCTGGCCGAACAGGGGCTGGTCGGCGACCATCTGATCTGCCTGGACGGCAGTGCTGCACCGCGGGTCTGGCAGGGCTCGTTCGGGTCGCTGGAGATGCAGATCGTGATCCGGGGCCGATCCGGGCATGCCGGCCAGCGCGGGTCGGGGGATAACGCGCTGGAGCGTGCGATTCCGGTGCTGGCGGCCCTGATGGAGCTGAAGCAGCACGTCGAGCAGCGCAGTTCAGCCCTGCGCGGACAGGATGGGGCGGCACTGCGGCCGATCTTGGCGGTGACCGTCATGAATGCCGGGACCAAGGCCAACAACGTGCCCGCCCAGGCCGTGATCGGTCTGAACCGCCGCTATGCGCCCGAGGAGCGGGACGAGGTGGCGCTGGCCGAAATCCGGGCGGCGGTGGCCGGCGCGGTGCCCGAGGGCACGCAGTGGGAATTGCGGGTGACCGGCCATCTCGCCGCCGTGCTGGACGCGGATGACGGGCCGCACTGGCCGCGCTGGCAGGCGGCCTGTGCCCGGGCCTTCGGCTGGCCGCCCGAATCCTTCCGCCGCTATGGCGGCACCGGCAGCTCCGACATGGGCTGGGTGCAGCGGGCCGGACTGAAGGAAATCATGATCGGGGGCGCAAGCCGGCCGGACAGCCGGGTGCATGGCGCGGACGAGCGGGTGCGGCTGGCCGACCTGCAATCCCTGGCGGCGGCGATCCTGCTCTACCTGGCAGTGGATTTCCCGCCGCATTGACGCCCGCGCCACGCGGGGCGTAACAGCTTCGCACTTTAATGCAGCGCAGCGAAGGACCGGGCGGGGCGCATGGACACGCGTGAGGCGACGTATCGGGGCCACAAGACGGATGGCGCCCCCGTGCGGCGGCCGATGTCGCCGCATCTGCAGGCCTACGACATGATGCAGATGAGTTCGGCGACCTCGATCACGCACCGGATCACCGGCTGCGCGCTTGCCGTGGGTACGCTGTTGCTTGTCTGGTGGCTGGCCGCCGCGGCCGCGGGGCCGGACGCGTTCGCCACCGCGCAGAGCTTCATCGGCTCGCCGGTGGGCTATCTGCTGCTGTTCGGCTGGACGGCGGCCCTGTTCTACCATTTCCTCAACGGCATCCGGCATCTGGCCTGGGATCTTGGCTACGGCTTTGAAATCCCCACCATGTACAAGACCGGGTGGGCGGTCGTGGCCGGCACGGGGGTGCTGACGCTGCTGGCGTGGATCGTCGGCCTGGCGGTGCAATGACATGAGCGGTGCGGTGAAGACGGAATCTGTTCCGCTGCGCACGGCGCTGGGCCGTGTGCGCGGCCTCGGGTCGGCCAAATCGGGCGTGCATCACTGGTGGGTGCAGCGGGTGACGGCGGTGGCCTTGGTGCCGCTGACGCTGTGGTTCGTGTGCGCGGTGATCGCGCTCGCCGGTGAACCGCTGCCCGTGGTGCGGGCCTGGATCGCGTCCCCCTTCAACGCGGTGCTGCTGCTGTGCCTGATCGGGGCAACGTTCCACCACCTCCAGCTCGGCCTGCAGGTGGTGATCGAGGACTATGTGCATAGCGAAGGGGCGCGGCTGGTCAGCCTGCTGGTCATGCGTGCGGCGGCCGTGCTGCTCGGCCTCGTCGCGGCCCTGTCGGTACTGAGGATCGCCCTCTAGCCGGCGGCATCCGGCGAAGGGCGATGACTGAACTCCGCGGAGTGGGACGGATCGGACGATGAACGCCATCACCATGCCTTCATCCGGGGCCTACCGGATCGTGGACCACACCTATGACGTGGTGGTGGTCGGCGCCGGCGGGGCCGGGCTGCGCGCGACCTTCGGCATGGGCGCGGCGGGACTGAAAACGGCCTGCATCACCAAGGTCTTCCCCACCCGCAGCCACACCGTGGCCGCGCAGGGCGGCGTCAGTGCGTCGCTCGGCAACATGGGGCCGGACGACTGGCGCTGGCACATGTACGACACCGTGAAGGGGTCGGACTGGCTCGGCGACCAGGACGCGATCGAGTACATGTGCCGCGAGGCCGTGCCCTCGATCATCGAGCTTGAGCATTACGGCATGCCGTTCTCCCGCACCGAGGACGGCAAGATCTACCAGCGCCCCTTCGGCGGCCACATGCAGGACTACGGCAAGACGCCGGCGATGCGCGCCTGTGCCGCGGCCGACCGCACCGGCCATGCGATGCTGCACACGCTGTACCAGCAGTCGCTGAAGCACAATTGCGAGTTCTTCGTCGAATACATCGCGCTCGACCTGATCATGGACGAGAACGGTGCCTGCCGCGGCGTGATGGCGTGGAACCTGGAGGACGGGACCATCCACCGCTTCCGTGCCCAGTCCACGGTGCTGGCGACCGGTGGTTACGGCCGCGCCTATTTCTCCTGCACCTCGGCGCATACCTGCACCGGCGACGGCGGCGGGATGGTGCTGCGCGCGGGCCTGCCGCTGCAGGACAACGAGTTCGTGCAGTTCCACCCGACCGGCATCTACGGCTCCGGCTGCCTGGTGACCGAAGGCGCGCGCGGTGAAGGCGGCTATCTGACCAATTCCGAGGGCGAGCGCTTCATGGAGCGCTACGCGCCGACCGCGAAGGACCTTGCCTCGCGCGACGTGGTGTCGCGCGCGATGTCCATGGAAATCCGCGAAGGCCGCGGCGTGGGGCCGCACAAGGACCACATCTACCTGCACCTGGAGCATCTGGGCGCGGACCTGCTGCACGAGCGGCTGCCGGGCATTTCCGAGACGGTGAAGATCTTCGCCGGCGTGGACGTGACCAAGGCGCCGATTCCGATGATCCCGACCGTGCACTACAACATGGGCGGCATCCCCACGAACATCCACACCGAGGTGCTGAACCCGGCCCCGGACGATCCGGACCGCGTGGTGCCCGGCCTGATGGCGGTGGGCGAGGCGGCCTGCGTGTCGGTGCACGGCGCCAACCGGCTTGGCACCAACTCGCTGCTCGACCTCGTGGTGTTCGGCCGTGCGGCGGCGCTCAGGGCGAAGGAGATCCTCCAGCCAGGCGCGACCCAGGCGCCGCTGCCGCCCAAGGCGGGGGAGAAGGCGCTGGACCGGCTCGATCGCGTGCGCCACGCCAAGGGCGGCACCACGGTTTCCGACCTGCGGCTGAACATGCAGCGCACCATGCAGACCCATGCCGCGGTGTTCCGCACCTCCGAACTGCTGAAGGAGGGGGTGGAGAAGATGGAGAAGGTCGCCGCCGGCTACGACGACATCCGCATCGCCGACCGCTCCCTGATCTGGAACAGCGACCTGGTCGAGGCGATGGAACTCGACAACCTGATCGGCAACGCGCTGACCACCATCGTCGGGGCCGAGGCGCGCAAGGAAAGCCGTGGCGCCCACGCGCAGGAGGACTACCCCGAGCGCGACGACGCGAACTGGATGAAGCACACCGTTGCCTGGATGGACGACAAGTACCGCATCCGGCTGGACTATCGTGACGTGAAGATGCGTACGCTGACCAATGAGGTCAGCGTCTTCCCGCCCAAGCCGCGTGTGTACTGAGGAGCGGGAATCAGATGGCCGAATTCAAACTGCCCCGCAACAGCCGCACCAGCGAAGGCAAGACCTTCAAGGCTGAGTCGGGTGCCAAGAACGTCCGCAACTTCAAGATCTATCGCTGGGACCCCGATACCGGGGAGAACCCGCGCTACGACAATTACGAGATCGATCTCGACAAGTGCGGCCCGATGGTCCTGGACGCGCTGATCAAGATCAAGAACGAGGTGGACTCCACGCTGACCTTCCGGCGGTCCTGCCGCGAAGGCATCTGCGGGTCCTGTGCGATGAACATCGACGGGCTGAACACGCTCGCCTGCCTCAAGCCGATCGATGAGGTGAAGGGCGATGTGCGGATCAGCCCGCTGCCGCACATGCCGGTGGTCAAGGACCTGGTCCCCGACCTGTCGCAGATCTACGCGCAGTACCGGGCGATCGAACCCTGGCTGAAGGCCGACACGCCGCCGCCGCCGGATGCGGAACGCCTCCAGAGCAAGGAGGAGCGGGCGAAGATGGACGGGCTGTGGGAGTGCATCCTGTGCTTCTGCTGCACCACCTCCTGCCCCTCCTACTGGTGGAACGGCGACCGCTACCTGGGCCCGGCCGTGCTGCTGCAGGCCTATCGCTGGATCGCGGACAGCCGCGACGAAGCGCGGGGTGAGCGGCTGGATGCGCTTGAGGATCCGTTCAAGCTGTATCGCTGCCACACGATCATGAACTGCGCCCGGACCTGCCCGAAGGGGCTGAACCCGGCCCAGGCCATCGGCGAGATCAAGAAGCTGATGGTCGAGCGCCAGATCTGAGGCGGGAGCGGGGCGTCACTCCGGCGCCCGGCGAGCCCTGTATGCGTCAGCCGGCCACGGTCGGCTGACGATATAGAAATATTGTCGCAGAGATCGCGCTTGACCGCGGCGCGCCGGGCTCGGGATTGTCCGGCTTCATGAGCGACCCGACCTCTCCCGACGTGCTCGTCATCGGCGGCGGCCCCGCCGGCTCGACCGCCGCCGCCATGCTCGCCATGCAGGGGCGTGCCGTGACCCTCGTGGAGAAGGACGCACATCCGCGTTTCCACATCGGCGAGAGCCTGCTGCCCGCCAATCTCGCCATCATGGCGCGGCTTGGCGTGTTGGACGAGGTGCGGGAGATCGGCGTGCACAAGCCCGGCGCGGAATTCGTCTCCGACCGCACGGGGCGCAGCTGTCCGTTTCCTTTCCGGCACGCGCTGAACCGTACGCACACCCATGCCTGGCAGGTGAAGCGCGCGGAGTTCGACTCACTGCTCTTCGCCAACGCCCGCCGCAAAGGGGCGGCCGCTTTCGAGAACACCCGTGTCACCGACATCGCCTTCGCGCCGGGCCGGCGCGCGGAGGTGCGGGCGAAGGGTGCCGCAGGGGGAGAGGTGGTTTTCCGTCCGCGCTATGTGCTCGATGCCTCGGGGCGCGACGCCTTCCTCGCCGGGCGGATGCGCGTGAAGACGGCGAACAAGTACAACAACACCGCCGCCATGTATGCGCACTTCACGGGCGTGACGCGGCGTGAGGGCGACCTCGACGGCTATATCAGCATCCATCTGGCCGAGGATGGGTGGTTCTGGCTGATCCCGCTGCCCGGCGGGATCATGAGCGTCGGATTCGTCGGCAACCAGTCGGCCTGGAAGGGTCGCAAGGGGACGCCGCAGGAGCTTTTCCGCGAGCGTATCGCGCGCAGCCCGACCGTCTCCGCCCGCATGCGGCAGGCCGAGATCGTCTCGGAGATATACGCCACCGCCAACTACAGCTATCGCGCCAGGCAGGGCAGCGGCGACGGCTTCCTGATGATCGGCGACGCCTACGGCTTCGTGGATCCCATGTTCTCCACCGGCGTGCTGATGGCCATGACGGCGGGGGAGCTTGGCGCCCGGACCGCGCATGTCTGGCTCGACGACCCCGCGCGCGGCCAGCGCCTCGCCCAGCGCACGAGCCGCGAAATGGCGCGCGCGATGGACCGCATCTCCTGGCTGATCTACCGCATCAATGATCCGGTGCTGCGCTCGCTCTTCATGGCGCCGCGCAACACGCTGTGGATGCGCGACGGCATCATCAACATGCTGGCCGGCAATCTGCGCGGCGATCCGCGCGCCGCCATCCCGGTGCTCTGTTTCAAGGCCGTGTACCATGCATTCTCGGGCCTGCATCGTCTCGGGCTCGGTCCCGCCATGCCGGAGGAAGGGTCGGCGCACGCGATCACGGCTGCTGAATGACGCGAGGAAAACTGCCATGAAACGCCATTACCTTCTCGCCGCCTGCTGCCTCCTGGCCTTGGGCGGTTGCCACCGGGATCAGGCCGGGCAGGGGCCGATGGAGCGGACGGGGGCTGCGGTTGACCGCGCCGGGCGGAACACCGGCCAGGCGCTGGGACGCGCGGCCGACAGTACCGGTGCCGCGATGCACCGCACCGGAGACTGGATCCGCGACAAGACTGAATAGCACGATCGGCGCCTCCCGCCCGGCAGGGCTCACCCCAGACCGCCGCTCACCGCGATGGTCTGGCCGGTGATGTATCCCGCGCCGTCCGAGGCCAGGAAGGCGACCAGCTCCGCCACCTCCTCGGGCCTTCCGGCGCGGCGGGCGGGGACGAGTTCCGCGATGCGCTCGCGCGGCATCGCCGCCGCCACGGCGGGACTGTCGATGATGCCGGGGGCGACGACATTCGCCGTGACGCCGCGCGCCGCGTATTCCAGGGAGACCGACTTCACCGCGCCGATCAGCCCTGCCTTGGCCGCCGCGTAGTTCACCTGGCCCCGGTTGCCGAGCAGGCCGGAGATGGACGAGATCGCCACGATCCGCCCCCAGCGCGTGCCGATCATGGGAAGGATCAGCGGCCGTAGCGCGGCGTAGAAGCCGGTCAGCGTCACGTCCACGACGCCGCGCCATTGCCGTTCCGTCATGGCGGCGAGCGGCACGTCGTCATGCGTGCCGGCATTGTGCACCAGGATCTGCACGGGGCCGTTCGCCAGCACCGCCTCCATCGCCGCGGCGGTGGCGGGGATGTCAGTCAGGTCGCAGGTCACGGAGGTTCCGCCGATCTCCGCCGCCAGCGTCTCCGCGCGCACCGCGTTGCCATGGGCGTGGACGATGACCTCCAGCCCCGAAGCGGCGAGGTGCCGGCAGATGGCGGCGCCGATCGGGCTGGAACCGCCGGTCACGAGGGCGCGGCGCGTCACGGCGGCAGGATCACGGCGGCTTGGCCGGCGATGAGGTCGCCGCCGATCGCGAAGCGGTAGATGAAACCCGCGGGCTCGGCGATCAGCGCTTCGGCTTCGATGCGCAGCGGGCCGGGGATATCGTCCAGCCTGTCCGCGCGCAGTTCCAGCGCGCGCAGGCTGCTCACGAAGCCGGCGGGTTGCGGTTTCCCCGTGCCCAGCGCGCCATGCAGCGCCATGGCCTGGAGCGCGAATTCGATGCCGCAGACGGCAGGCAGGATGCCGTCGCGCCGCAGCGGGTTCTCCGGATCGCGGTGGCGTTCCGTCTCGCAGAGGATATGCGTGCCGTCCCAGCGCAGCGCCCGGTCCAGCAGGCACATCGTTCCCCCGTGCGGGATCAGGCCCGCGATTGTCGCGCGTGGCAGCGGCGGGCTCAGCAAGGGGTGACCCGGATTTCCAGATGCGCGTCGGCCGCCAGCTTCAGGTGCAGCACGCGCGCGCGGCGCGCGGCGATGGCGCGCAGCAGCGGGACGGCATGCGCCGCGGTGTTGCCCTCTGCCAGCATGTCCAGCGCGTCCGGCACCGCGGCGGCGGGGGGCGGGCCGGCGCGATATGTCATCTCCAGCGCGGCGCGTGCGCCCGCGCCCGGTCCGGCATGCAGCAGGAACGCCGCGGCGAAGGGGAAATCCGTCCGGCGGACGTCGCGGAGCGGGGGCGGCATGGGCGTATCATAACCGCAGAGCAGCACGCGGCCGGAGCCTGTCGCTATCGCGGCCATGGCGGCCACGAGCCCGGCGGCGAAGACGCCGTCATGGCCGCCGACGCTGACGGACGGTGCCGCGGACCCCACGGCGATGTGCCAGTAGCCCGCCGCCGCGTTGTGCACCGAGTTGTGGAACTGGGTCGGCGAGACCATGCCTTCCGGCTCGTGCAGCGTGTCCAGGATGGCGCCGACCACCGCGCCGTCGCCATTGGAACTGGCGAAGACGGTCTCCAGCGTGGCGCGGTCCTCGCCCTCGGTCGCTTCCATGGCGGCGGCGAGCGCGAAGCGCGTGGTCTGGCCGGCGCGGCGGCGCTCGGTGGGCGGCAGCAACGCGGGGGGCGGCGCGGAAGGCTCGGCCCAGTTCCAGGGTTCGCGCCCGGCCAGCGCGGACTCCGAGGCCGCCCAGCCGGGAAGGCCCGGTCCGAGCACGGACAGTCCGCCGACGAAGCACCTCAAGGCGCGCGCCTCACGCGGCCCGGCCGAGGACGAGGCTGCAATTGCTGCCGCCGAAGCCGAAGGAGTTGCTGATGACATGGCGCAGCGGGGCCGCCGTGTTCGCCGTGGCCACGCGGCTTCGGAACGTGGGATCGGGCGCCTCCACGCCGAGGCAGCCGGGGATCAGCCCATCCTCCAGCGCGATGGTCGCGACGATGGCCTCGACCGCGCCGGAAGCGCCCAGCGTGTGGCCCATCCAGCCCTTGGTGGAACTGCACGGCACCGCGTCGCCGAACACGGCGTGGACCGCGTGGTCCTCCATCGCGTCATTGGCGCGGGTGCCGGTGCCGTGGAGGTTCACGTAGCCGACCGCCGCGGCATCCAGGCCGGCGGCGGCGAGTGCGGCGCGCATCGCGCTGACCGCGCCCAGCCCCGTCGGATGCGGGGCGGACATGTGATGGCCGTCGCTGGACGCACCCGCGCCGAGCAGCAGCGGGCTGCCGGCCGGGGCATCGGCGGGGCGTTCCAGCAGCAGCAGGCCCGCCGCCTCCCCGATGGAGATGCCGTCGCGGTCGGCGGCACAGGGGCGGGTGGGGCCCTGGCTGAGCAGTTCCAGTGCGCCGAAACCGTTCAGCGTGAGGCGGCAGAGGCTGTCCACGCCGCCGGCCACCGCCGCGTCCGCCATGCCGGAGGCCATCAGTGCCGCCGCCTGCATGATGGCCCGCGCGCCCGAGGTGCAGGCGGTGGAGATCACCATGGCCGGGCCGGTGAGGCCGAGGCGGGCGCGGACATAGTCCACCAGCGCCTGCAAATCATGCGTGCGGGCGTAGTCGAAATCGGAAGGCAGTGCGTTCCGGCCGTCGGGGCGGCGCGCATAGGCACGCTCGGTCTCCTCGATGCCGCCGGTGCTGGTGCCGAGCACCACGGCCACGCGGCCGGCGCCATGCCGCGATCGGGATTTGGCGACGGCATCGGCAAAGCCGTCCGCGCTGAGACAGAGTTCGGCCAGGCGGTTGTTGCGGCAGTCATAGGCGGTAAGGCCGGGCGGCAGGGCGACGTCGCGGACCCAATTCACTTCGCCCGTCCAGATGCCGGACGGCGCGCCGGGGAAGGTGCAGGGGCCGAGCCCGCCGCGCCGGTCGTGCAGCGCGCGGCGGAGGGAGGCGGTACCGGTGCCGAGCGCCGTGACGACGCTGTGGGCGGTGATGGCGAGCGGCCACTGGCTCATCCGCGTTCCGGCTCCCCAGGGGCGGCGAGCGCGGAGGCGAGCAGGAAGGCGGCCGTCACGCCCGCCGCCACGGTCGTTCCGATCCCGCGAAGCACCGGCGTGTCACAGAGCGCGAGGAGACCGAAGGTGAGCAGGGTGGACATCGCGCAAGTCAAGACGGCTCCTGGTCTGTCGTCCTCGGAAGACCGGCTCGTTCCGGCCCGCTGCATGCCCGGTCGCGATCCCCGGTCGCGGCCACTTATCGCCAGGAAAAGAGAATAATCAATGGCAAGGCCCGCCAGCAGCAGCAGCGCCGCGAGGTGGAAAAGGCTGATCGCCTGGCCCGTCACCGCCAGCACCGCCAGCACCGCCAGGATCGCGCCCAGGATCGGCGCGGCGACACCGATTCCCGTCCGGAGGCTCCGCAACCCCGCCACCAGCAGCCCGACCACCAGCACGCCCCCGGCCAGCGCCCAGCGGAGCGTCGCCGTGACATAGCCGGCGAGCAGGCGTTCCGTCTCAAGCTTCACGTCCAGGAACGTCACGCCCAGCGAATCCGGCAACCCCGCTGCCGCGTCCTCCAGGCTTTGCGGGTCGGACACGCCCTGGGCCGGGGCGATGCCCCAGACCTCGCTCCCGTGCCGGCCGAGCAGGGGCGAGAGCCGCGCGGCCAGCGTCGGCGCCCCCTGGGCGAAGCCGGCCGCGTCGAGGGGCGGCAGATGCCGGCTCTCCTCCACGGCGGCCAGGAAGGGCGCGAAGGCGGTCGGGCGGAAAGGCAATCCTTCCGCGGCGGCATGCATCGCCGCGGCGAGCGGAGCGGGGGCCGGCAGGCTGGCCGCGCGGCGTTGCTGGAGGCCGGGGCTCGGCAGATACCGGCTCGGCAGGTCGAGGCCCGACAGCAGCCCACGCTCCCGCAGCGGGCGGATGGCCGCGCCCAGTGCTTCCGAGCGTCGCAGCACCTCGTCCTCGGTCGCGGGGCCGATCACGAACAGGCTGCGCACGTCCGGCGCGCCGAGCTGGCCGCGCAGTTCCGCGTCCAGCGCCTGCGCGGCGGCCGGAACGGGGCTGAGGGCGGCCAGATCGCGCTGCCAGCCCGGCCCGCCCGTGGCGCCCAGGACCAGCAGCGCCAGCACCGCCGCGCCCAGTGCCCAGCGCCGGCGGCCGGACAGCGCGGCGAGCGGCCGCGACACCCAGCCCGGCAGGGGGCGGGCCGCGCCTCCCGCGCCGTCCGGGGCCAGCCAGGGCAGCACCCATCGCGTCACGCAGGCCGCCGTCAGCAGCCCCGCGCCCGCGAAGACGCCGAGCTGAACCAGTCCCGGCAGGCCGGAGCCCAGCATGGCGAGCAGCCCGGAGGCGGCCGCGACGGCGGCGAGCGCGAGGCGCGGCCAGATGCGCCGGGCCGCATCGGACAGGCGTTCGTCCCTGCGCCGCAGGGTCAGCAACAGGATCGGATAGTCCACCGTCACGCCCAGCATGGTCATGCCGAAGCCGAGCGCGATGGCATGGACCGAGCCGAAGGCCGCGGCCGCCGCCGCATAGCCCGCCACCGTCGCCGCCCCCAGCGGCACGGCGACCAGCCCCAGCAATCGCAGCGAGCGGAAGCGCCAGTAGAGGAAGCCGGCCAGCAGGGCGGCGGAGGCCAGCGTGATCAGCTCCACGTCATGGCGGATCTGTGCGGCGGCCGCGGCGGCGAAGACACCGGGACCGCTCAGCAGCAGCCGCGCCTCGCCGGGATGCGCTGCCGCGAAGGCCGCGCGGAAGGCGTGGATCGCCTCCCCTTGCGCCGCGGAGTCGAGTCCGGCCCCCTGCCCGCGTGCCACGAGCAGGGCGCGGGTCTCCCCCGGGGCGAACCAGGCGCCGTCGATGGTCCGGATGCGGTTTTCCCCCAGCCATTCCCTGGCGAGGCCGAGGAAGGCGCCCGTCGGGTCGGCGAAGGCAAAGCGCGCCAGCAGCGGCGAGGCGGCCGATCGCAGCCCGTCCAGCAACGCCTCCAGCTTCGGCCGCAGCGCGGCGGCGGTGAACGCCTCGGGCGTCGTCTCCGGTGAGAGCAGATAGCGGTAGCGGAAGAGAAAGGCCTGTTCCTCCTCCGAGAGGCCGAGGCTGCCGTCGCCGACGAAGACGAAGCGGCCGGAGGCGCGCAGCCCCGCCGCCGTCTCGCGCGACAGCCGGGCCAGTTCCGCGCGCGGGGCGCCCTCGATGCCGGCCAGCAGCAGCGTGGTGGCGGCGCCGCTCTGCAGCTCGCGCAACAGGAAGGTGGTGGCGGGGGTGCGGCCGGCCGGCAGGAAGCCGGCCAGGTCGGTCCGCGGCGGCACCCGCCAGGCCAGCAGCCCGCCCGCGAGCGCCAGGCCCAGCAGCACCAGCAGAAGCCGCCTCATGGAGCGGGACGGATCCTCATACGGGACGGATCCTCATATGGGTGACGTTGCCGTTGCCCTCCGTATCCACGCCCGTGACGGTTGCGCCTTGGCCGGAGAGCAGGACACGTTGCACTGCCTCCCGCAGGCGCGAGGCGAGCGGGAGGAGGATCATCCGCCAGTCGCTTTCCGCCTGACCCTGGAAGGCCACGCGGTAGTGGCGGCGGAGTGCCGCGAGGTCGCCTGCCAGCGTGCCGCGGATGGCTTCGACCAGGGCCTGGATCTCGGGCTGCTCGTCCAGGCTGATTTCCTGGCTGATGCCGCGATCGGGCCGTTCATAGAGCAGGCGCCCGCCCGTGACGGCGATCCGCTCCTCGAAGGGCGTGGTGGTGTGCTTCTCCAGTGTGGTCGGCGCCGTCCAGGCCAGCGTTCCTTCCGCGGACAGCGGCACGTCGAGTTCCGGCAGGCTGCGCTGCTCGGTAAAGACGGCGCGTCTGGAGGGGACGGCGGCAAGTGCGTGCATGAGGCGGGTGAGCTGGTCTTCCGCCGCCCCGGCTGGTGTGGCCAGCAGCGCGGGCGCGGCCAGCAGGAAACGCCGCCTCATGCCTCGCCCTCCGCCCAGAAGTCGTAGAAGTTGAACCAGTTGTACGGATGCTGCCGGCATATCGCCTCCAGCCGCGCGGCATAGCGCGTGACGCCGTCCGCGATCACGGAAGCCCGCTGGTCCCGGGCGACCGCAGTGCCGGGGCAGAAGAAGGGTTCGAAGCGGACTTCGTAGTGGTGCCAGCCCCGCCAGATGCCGAAAGCCAGCAGCACCGGCGCGCCCAGCGCCGCCGCCAGCATATGCGGCCCGACCGGGAATCGTGCGGCAGACCCCAGGAAGGGCGTGCGCTGTACCCGTTCGCCATATGGAAAGCGGTCGGCCAGCAGCCCGACCAGCCCGCCCGCCTCCAGGCATTCGCGCACGCGGAGCATGGAATCCGGCCGGCCCAGCGGGATCACCGACCCGGCACGTTCCGGCGCGCCCAGCGCGTCGAAGATGGAGGTGAGGCGGGCGTGGCCGCCATGCATCAGGATGGAGACGGGGACCGGAGCGCCATCCGCCACCGTCCGCAGCGCCTCGAAACTCCCGAAATGGGCGCCGAAGAGCAGGCAGCCCTTTCCCTCGGCTATGGCCGCGCGGAGATCGTCCAGCCCATGTACCTCGATGCGGAATCCGCCCGTGTCGCCCGGGACCAGCCAGACGCGGTCGAGGATGGTGGCGGAGAAGGCGAAATAGAGCCGGTAGAGATCGGCCAGCCCCGCCTTCCGCCCCAGCGCGCGGCCCAGATAGAGCCGTGCGGCTGCCCGCTGCGGGGGGGAGGCGGCAAGAAAATAGGCGGCGATGGGGTACAGCAGAAACCGCGCCACGCCCTCACCGAGGCGACGGGTGATCCAGATCATGAGGCGGATGATCCAGCCGCTGCCGCGCTCCGGGACCGTTGTCCAGTCCCGCGCGACGGTCCCCCCGTCCGGCATCAGATTTCGCCCGTCAGGACGATGGTCTTGCCGCGCCGGCAGGTGAAGGCGCGGCCGCCGCCGGGCCTGGGTTCCAGAAGGATCTCCACCTCCTCGCCGGGGGCGACGGGGGCGAGGAACTTGGCGCGGCGGATATGCGTGGCGCCGCCGGCGGCCTGGATCACGGCATCCAGCAGCAGCACGCCCGGCACGATGGGCCGGCCGGGGAAGTGGCCGGGGAGCGCCGGGTGGTCCGGCGGCAGGGTGAAGCGGGTCACGAGCCCGCCTCCAGCGCCTCCAGGGCGCGGCGGGGCAGCTTGCCCATGGCATCGCGCGGCAGTGCGTCCACCAGCACCACGCGGCGCGGGAGGAAAGCGGGGTCCAGACGCGCGCGCAGGGCAGCCAGGATTTCCTCCGGCGTCTGGCCGGGGGCCACGGCATAGGCGGTGAAACGGGCGGTGGGGCTGTCCTCCTCGGGCGGGAGGAAGACGCCGTCCTGCACGCCGGGGACCTGGGTCAGTTCGCGGTTCAGTTCCGCGAGCGAGGCGCGCTTGCCGCCCAGCTTCACCACGTCGGAAAGGCGTCCCAGCAGGCGGAAACGGCCATCGGGGCCGAATTCCAGCGTGTCCGACAGCGCGACCTCGCCGATGCCGGGCACGGTCGCCACGCCGGGGCGGAGGCCGACGCCGGAATAGGGCAGCCAGGTTTCGTCATGCAGCGTGCGGCGGCTGGCCATGGAGCCAGCCTCGCTGGCGCCATAGATCTCCAGCATCGGCGCGCCCCAGCCATGTTCCACCGCCTCCGCCGTCTCGCGCGGCAGCGGGGCGGTGGCGGAGATGACGGCGGAGAGCTTCGGCATGGGCCGGCCCTCGGCGATCAACGCGCGCAGGTGGAGCGGCGTGGTGACCAGCAGACGCCGCTCCGGCAGGGAGGCCAGGGCATCGCGTACGTCCGAGGGGAAGAAGGCGGCCCCGGCATGCAGCGCCACGGCGGCGCGCAGCGGCAGCATCAGCGCCGTCTCGAAGCCGTACATGTGCTGCAGCGGCATGGTGGCGACGAGGTAGGTCGTGGGCCCGTCCGCGTGGCGGAAACCGAAACGCTCGGCGGCCATGTCGGCGCCGACGAGCACCGCGCCCCAGGGCTTGGCATGGGCGGTCGGTATGCCGGTGGAGCCGGAGGTGAAGGCGATGGCGGCGACACGGTCCACGGGGATGGGCGGCGGTGCGGCCGGCGCGGCGGAAAGCGGGGCATCCGCGCGGTGGACCTGCATGGGCACCGCACGCGCATGGTCCAGCAGGGCGTAGGCGCCAGGGTAGCTTTCGACCGCCATGCGCAGGAAGGCCGGCGCGGCACCGGGGCCGCCACCGAGCAGCGTCGGGTGTCCGCGCAGCAACGCGGCGGCGAAGCCGAGCAGGGTGAAGTAGCGGTCGGTGCAGAGGTTCACCGCGTAGCCGGTCTCGGGCAGCCGGGCGGCGAGCGCGGCGGCGGCATCCAGGAACCCGCCCACCGTCACGATGCCGGCCGCGCCGCGATGGCAGATCACCTCGTCGCGGGCGCGCGAGGTAAGGGGGACCTCAGGCGGCATGGGACCCGGCTCCGTGCGTCCGGAAGGCGCCCCGGACGGCCATGATGGTGCGCCAGGGCCGCGCCGGGCCAAGTTCGGGAAGGATGCGGCCACGCAGCACGTGCTCCCCCAGGAAGGAGAGCAGCAGCAGCGCCGTCTCCAGCATGGCCAGCGACCGCCAGGCGAGCAGCCCCGCCGCCGACGCCATGGAGAGCAGCGCGAAGCCGCTGAGCAGCAGGGTCCAGCCCAGGGTCAGGGCGCGCGTGTAGCGCTCACCCGTCGCGGTCAGGCGGCCGTGCTCGATGCGGGCGAACCGGGTGATGAGCGGCACGGCGCCCGGCCGCAGGGTGACGGCGAAGCGCAGCCCGGCCAGAAGGTTGAAGCAGGCCGCCACCGCCGCAGGCCCGCCCCATCGGGCGAGCGCCAACTCCGGCAGGAAGGCCAGCCCCCAGAGCGCGGGCCATACCCAGCCCCGCACCGCGCTATCCCGCCCGATGCTTGGCGATGTGTGCGGCCAGGCTGCGGAGGGATGCGAAGATGCGGTGGTTGCGCTCATCGTCGGAGCGGAGCTGAACGCCGTAATTCTTCGAAACGGCAAGCGCGAGTTCCAGCGCGTCGATGGAATCGAGGCCCAGCCCCTCACCGAAGAGCGGCTCGGTGGGAGCGATCGCCTCGGGCGCGATCTCCAGGGTCAAGGTCCTGACGATGAGCTGCGCGACCTCGTGCTCGAAGGGATCGAGGGACGATTCTGCAAGAATTGTGGCGTGCCTGGTCGTCATTTGCTTCTCGCGTTCGTAATCAGAATCTCGCTCAGCCAATGCCGTTTATTGCGCACCAAGCCCCGGCTCCCTAGCAGAGTGTCGCCGCCCGGGGCAACGGCGGGGCCCTTTCGGCGATCAGCATGACATTGGGCAATGGGGTCCAGCCCCAGCATGGATCGATCCGGACGGAAAAGCCCTGCGCACGCATGGGTTCGGCCAGATCGGCGAGCGGCAGGGGCAGGAAACCGGAGCCATCGCGCCGCAGGCGGCATCCCGCCCGCTCCATCACGCCGCCAAGACGGCTCCGCCAGCCGCGGGCCGGATCGAAGGCGCGGATGACGATGCGCCGGCGCGCGACGGTGGCCATGCGCGCGAGCAGGCCGCGCTGCGCTGCCTCGGGCATCTGCAGCAGGACGTCCAGGATGATGGCCGTGTCGCAGGGCGGGATCGCGGCCGTGCCGAGATCGGTGCATGTGTATTGCGCGGGCAGGCCAGTGGCCGCGCTGCGCGCCGCAGCGATCCTGCCGGGATCGAGATCGAGGCCCGCGACGCTGTCGGCGAGGCCTGCCAGCAGCAGCGCCAGCCCCATCTGGCCGTAGCCGCAGCCGAGATCGGCCACCGTGCCGAAGCCGTGGGCGGTGCGCGCGAGGTGAAGCATGGCGCCGGTGGCGGGGTCGGTCAGCAGCTTGCCGCGCGCGAAGCCGCGGGCGTGGCGCGGGGCTTCCGCGTAGCGGCGCGCCACCCGCGCGGCGAGCGGCCAGAGCGCGACCCCGCTCACGCCGGGCGTCGGGCGGTGTAGGCGCGGAAGATGCCGAACTGGGTCTCGCAGGCGATCCCGGCCAGGCCGGAGGCGCCAAGGCTGCTCATGATCTCCGACGGAGGGACGCAGGCATCGATCGTGTCCCAGTAGTAGCGCATGAGCGTATGCGAATCAGCGCCGGCAAGCCGGCTCAGCGCGGGGACCACGCGGCCCATGTAGGCCTTGGCGAGCGCGTAGGCGAGCCGGCCCTCGGGGCGGGCGATCTCCATGACCAGCACGCGGCCGCCGGGACGAAGCACGCGGCGGAACTCGGTGAAGAGCAGGCCGAGATCGGTCACGTGGCGCAGGGCGTAGCCCATGCTGACGAAGTCCACGCTGGCATCGGCGAGCGGGATGTCCTCGGCCCGTGCCTGCAGCAGCGGCACGGGCAGCGCCCGCCGTGCCTGAAGCAGCATGCCGAGGCTGAGGTCGAGGCCGATCACGTCCCCGGGGCGGCCGAGGATCGCCAGTGCCTCCCGCGCCACGAGGCCGGTTCCGACCGCCACGTCCAGCAGCCGGTCGCCCGGCTTCAGCCCCGCGCGGCGCAGCGCCTGGCGGCGGTACCGGCCGCCCGAACCGAAGGAGAGCACGGTGTTGATGCGGTCATAGGCAGGGGCAGTGCGATCGAAGATGTCGCGCACGAAGCCGGTGCGCGCCTCCGCCCGGCCGTAGTAGCCGAGCAGCGGGGCATGCGGCGCGGTCGTCCCTTTCATCTCCGGTGCCATGACATTCCCAGCCCCGTCATGGCTTTGTCTCTTTCCGGAACAGAGGGTCCGGACTTACCATGTGGCGAACTCTCGGCACGTCACCCATATTCACATTATAATATCGATATAAATATAATGAAAGGGAGAAGTTATGGAAGATATGAAGAAATAAGACAGGGCTTTTTGCTGCAGTCTTACTTTCGGATTGCCTTTTATTTCTGCTTGTCTGTGTTCGGATTAAGCTGCCTGTTCTGGAGCATCCCGGCTTCGTTGATATACCCCCTGCTGCCCAAGGGGCGCGGCGCCTGGGTTGGCCGGGCCGGCATCGCCTACGGGTTCCGGTGGGCGCTCTGGGTCATGCGGCGGACCGGTGTCCTGCGTGCCGATCTCCGCCCGCTCGATGCGTTGCGTGACGCGCCGGGCATCGTCATTGCCGCCAATCATCCGACCATGCTGGACGCGGTGCTGCTGATCTCGCGCCTGCCGCGCGTGGTCTGCATCACGAAGGCGTCCCTGTGGGACAATACCTTCCTGGGGGGCGGAATCCGGCTGGCAGGCTATGTGCGGAACGATGCGCCGCTCGCCATGATCCGCAGCGCGGCGGAGGCCATCCGGGAGGGCGCGCAACTGATGATCTTTCCCGAGGGTTCACGCACCCAGCACCCGCCCATCGATCCCCTGCACCGCAGCTTCGCCGTGATGGCGAAGGCCGCCCGCGCGCCGGTGCAGACCGTGCTGCTGGAGGCGGACAACCCCTATCTCAGCAAAGGCTGGCCACTGCTGCGGCCGCCGGTCCTGCCCCTGGTCTTCCGCGTGCGCCTCGGCAAGCGGTTCGAGGTGGGCACGGAGCCGGAGGCCTTCGTCGAGACGCTGGAAGCGTATTTCCGGGCGGAGCTGGGGCCGCGTATGGCGGCCTGATGCCCGAACCGAAGCTCCTCGTCCTCATCCCCAGCTACGATACCGGTGCCCGTCTCATCGAGACCGTGCGCGCGGCGCGGGCGCAATGGCCGCATGTCTGGGTGGTGGTGGATGGCAGCGCCGACGGCAGCGACATGCCGGTGCGCGCGGCCGCCGCCGCCGATCCGGGCCTGCGCGTGCTGGCATTGCCGTGCAACAGCGGCAAGGGCGCGGCGGTGCTGCACGGGCTCCGCGCCGCGCGGGAGGCAGGCTTCACCCATGCGCTCACCATGGACGCGGACGGCCAGCATCCCGCCGCGATGATCCCGGCCTTCATGTCGGCGGCACGCGCGCGGCCGGAAGCGATGATCCTTGGCCTGCCCGAATTCGGCACGGACGCGCCTTCGGTGCGCGTGCGCGGCCGGCGCATCTCCAACTGGTGGGCGAATCTGGAGACGATGGGCGCGGGTGTGGGGGACTCGCTCTGCGGCTTCCGTGTCTATCCCATCGCGTCGCTGGTCGCGATCATGGAGCGCACGCGCTGGATGCGCCGCTTCGACTTCGACCCGGAGGCCGCGGTGCGGCTTTGCTGGGCGGGCGTGCGGCCGGTGAACATGCGCGCGCCCGTGCGCTACTTCCGGCCCGAGGAGGGCGGCGTCTCGCACTTCCGCTATCTGCGCGACAACACGCTGCTTACCTTCATGCATATCCGGCTGGTGCTCGGGATGCTCGCGCGGCTGCCGCGGCTGATCAGAGGGCGCGGGCGGTAAGGCCGGCCCCGGCGATGCGGTGGAGCAGGCCGGGCAGTATCTCCAGCACCGCAGGATTGCCCGCCATCCGGCGGGCGGCGCGGCCGTCATGCAGCAGCAGGATATCCCCGGCGGCGAGCCCGTCCGTGAGCCGCGCGATCACCGTTTCCGGCGGATGGCGCATCGTGTCGTAGCCGCGCCGTGTCCAGGACACGAGATCAAGGCCGGCTGCGGCCAGCACCGGATCCAGCAACGGGTTCCTGATGCCGAGCGGCGCACGGAAGTAGCGCGGTGCGCAGCCGCAGGCATTCTCGATCGCGCGCTGCGCACGGTCGATCTCCCGCCACTGGCCACCTATACCCAGGCACGCGAAGGCCATGGAATGGCTGTGCGTGTGGTTCTCCACGCCGTGGCCGCGCCGGAGAATCTCGCGCACCAGTTCCGGATGCCGCTCGGCACGCGCGCCGATGAGGAAGAAGCTCGCCTTCGCGCCATGTGCGTCGAGCAGGTCGAGCACGCGGGGTGTCACGTCGGGGTCGGGGCCGTCATCGAAGGTGAGCGCGACATGACCGCTCACGCCATCGAGACGACAGAGGTTGCGGCCCAGCATGGCCGAGCGCGGGCGCATGCCCGAGGCCAGCACGGCGTGGTCGAGGACAAGAGCACCCAGTACGCCAGGCCAGTATCCGGGTGCCGCAGCAAGCGCCGCGGCGCCGATCCCGTGCAGGGCCAGCGACGCCCGCACGAGCGGCGAGGGTGACCAGCGGCGGAACCGATGCCAGACCGTCTCCTGCACGACCCTTTACCTGCACCCCGTGTTCTACGTCCGCACTGCGTCACCGCGCAGGCGTCCGGCATGGGGGTAGCCCATACCTTCGTGCGCAGGATGGGAGAAGGCATCCATATGCGCGCCCTTCCGCCGCCTGGCCCCGGCGGGGTAGTTGGGCAGCATGCCGATTCATCCTGCCGCGTCCTCATCGAACGTTCCCGCGCTGGCGTCCGCGACGCCCGTGGCGGTGATCGGTGCCGGGACGATGGGAAGCGGCATCGCATTGGTTGCCGCCCGGGCCGGGCATCCCGTGCTGTTGCACGACGCAGCACCCGAGGCGATCCGGCGCGGGCTTGATTCCGTCGCGCGCCTGCTGGACGGGCAGGTGAAGCGCGGCCGGCTGACTGCCGCGGAGCGCGACGCCCAGCTCAGCCGCATCAGCCCGGCCTCCGATCTCGACGCCATCGCTCCGGCAGGACTGGTCGTTGAGGCGATTGTCGAGGACCTTGACGTCAAGGCCGGGCTGTTCGGCCGGATCGCGGCCCTTGTGGGGGCGGAAACCATCCTGGCGACCAACACCTCCTCGCTGTCGGTCACGGCACTCGCCGCGCGGCTGCCGCATCCCGGCCGGGTGGTGGGGATGCATTTCTTCAACCCCGCGCCGGCTCTTCCGCTGGTGGAGGTTGTCAGTGGCGCCCTGACCCGGCCCGAAATCGCGGCTGCGGTCGCGGCCACCGCACGGGCCTGGGGCAAGGTCGCGGTGCATTGCCGTTCCACTCCTGGCTTCATCGTCAACCGCGTCGCGCGGCCGTTCTATGGAGAGGCGTTGCGCCTGCTCGGCGAAGGGGCCGCCGATGCCGCCACGCTCGATGCCGTGCTGCGCGAAACGGGCGGGTTCCGCATGGGCGCGTTCGAGCTGATGGACCTGATCGGCCATGACGTGAACTTCGCGGTCACGCGCTCGGTCTATGACGCGTTCTTCCAGGATCCGCGCTACCGGCCATCGCTGGTGCAGAAGGAACTGGTCGATGCGGGCCTGCTCGGGCGCAAGAGCGGCCGGGGGTTCTTCGACTATGCCAAGGGGACGGAGAAGCCTGCGCCCGCCGAAGCTCCGCCCGGCCCGCGCCCGGCGCGCATCGCCGTGGCCGGCGATCTTGGTCCCGCTTCCGTTCTGGCGGATCTTGCGCGCGGCGCGGGCATCGCGGTGGATACCGGTCCCGGCCCCGGCGTCATCCGCCTGGAAGCCGGGATCGTGGCGCTGACGGACGGCCGCATGGCCGCGGAATGGGCGGCGGCGGAAGGCATGCCGGCCGCGCTGTTCGATCTCGCGCTCGACTACGCCGCCGCCCCGCGCATGGCCGTCGCCGGCAGCGATCCGGCCGTGCGGGTCGCGGCCGCGGGGTTGTTCCAGGCGCTGGGCAAGGCCGTCTCGGTGCTGGACGATCCGCCGGGGCTGGCCGTGATGCGCACCGTGGCGATGCTCGCCAACGAGGCGGCGGATGCCGTGCAGCAGCGCATCGCGAGCGCCGCGGATATCGACGTGTCCATGGTGAAGGGCGTGAACTATCCGCGCGGGCCGCTTGCCTGGGCGGATGATATCGGCCTGCATCGGCTGGCGACTGTCATCGCCAACCTGGGCAGGTTCTATGGTGAGGACCGCTACCGCGTCGCGCCCCTGCTGCGGCGCATGGCGCTGGCCGGGCGTCGCTTCCATGGAGAGGGCGCATAGGGTCGGGTCGCTGATACCTCACGTATGGAAAAAGGAGCCTCCGCGGCTGCCGTCTCCCTGGCCATCCAGGTGCCCCCGGCCACGCTGAGAGGATCCCCGACCTGAAGGGTGCGGTGCGGTCTCAGGTCGTCACGGCATCACTCCGGCCCCGCATGCCGGTGGGCTGGAGTGGGCACTTGATGAAGTCGACATTCGCTTCATCCAGCATCTTCCTGATCTTCTCCGGCGGTTCCGCTTCGCAGAACACCGCGGTCACCTCGTCGATGCGCCCGCCATGCACATGGGCCGGGCGGGTGAACTTGCTGGCATCGAGCACGAGGTAGGACCGGCGGCAGTTGCGCAGCATCGCCTCGCGCATGCGCACCTCATCCTCGGAGAAGTCCAGAAGCGAGCCGTCCTCATCGACGCCGGCGACGCCGAAGATGGCGACATCCACCTTGTAGGCGGAAAAGAAGGACGGGCTGCATACGTCGAGATCGCCGCCGCGCACGGTGCCGCCGGCGATCGCGACCGTGAAATCCGGATTCTGTCCGACCATCAAGGCAAGCGGCAGATTGTTGGTGACGATCTTGAGCCCCTGGTGGGACAGCAACGCCTCGGCCACGAATTGCGGCGTGGTGCCGATACCGAGCGACACTGCTTCTCCATCACGCACATGCCCCGCGACAGCGACTGCGATGGCCTGCTTGGCGTCGCGATTCAGAACGCGGCGATCCCGGAAGGAGAGGTTCCTGCCCTGTCGGATGACGCTCTCGACGCCGCCATGCCGGCGCCGGGCGATGCCGTGGTCGCACAGCACGCCAAGGTCGCGGCGGATGGTCTGCGTGGCCACGGCGAAATGTGCGGCCAGTTCCTCCACACTGATGAAGTCTCGCGTCCGCAGCATCTCGGCGATGGCGCTCTGGCGGCCATCCGCGCCGGCGGGAATGTTCGAATGAACGGCGCTTATGTTCATATCGTTAACATATCACCCGGCGAGTGACGTGATGATGACGCCTGGTGTGTGCGTTTGAACTTCATCTGAATGTCACCGGCCTGACTTCGATCTTGCGCAGGGCGGTTGCTAGAGCACCGCTCATGGCTTCCGAGCTTCTTCGGCATGGCGAGGTGCGGCTGCGCGGTGTCGGAAAATCTTTCGGCGCCACGAGGGCGCTCTCCGGCATCACGATGACCGCGCAGGCGGGCAGCTTCACCGTGCTGCTGGGGCCATCGGGTTGTGGCAAATCGACGCTGCTGCGCGTCATCGCGGGGCTGGAGGCAGCGCAGTCCGGGCAGGTGATGATCGGCGGCCGGGATGTCTCCGCCCTGCCGCCCGCCGCACGCGGCATCGCCATGGTGTTCCAGTCCTACGCGCTGTTCCCGCATCTGTCGGTGGCGGAGAACGTGGTCTTCGGACTGCGCGCCCGTGGTGTGGCGCGTGCCGAACGCGAGACGCGGCTACGTCGCGCGGCCGGGATGCTGGGGCTTTCGCCCCTGCTCGCCCGCCGCCCCGCGCAGCTTTCCGGTGGCCAGCAGCAGCGCGTGGCGCTGGCGCGCGCGGTGGTGGCGGAAACGCCCGTCTGCCTGATGGACGAACCGCTCTCCAATCTCGACGCCAAGCTGCGCACGGAGATGCGGCGGGAGATCCGGGCACTTCAGCAGCGCCTCGGCATGACGATGATCTACGTCACGCACGACCAGTCCGAGGCGATGAGCATGGCCGACCAGGTCGTGCTGATGCGTGACGGCGCCATCGAACAGGATGCGACGCCGGCCGATCTCTATGCGCGCCCCGCTTCCGTGTTCGCGGCGGGCTTCGTCGGCACGCCCCCCATGTCGCTGCTGCGTCTCGAACCCGGCGCCGGTGGCGCGGTGGTAGCGGGCACGCAGGGCCCCGCCGTGGCGCCGCCCGCGGCGGCCGGCGCCATCCTGGGCGTCCGGGCCGAGGAGGTGGCGCTGACCGATGGCCCCGGCCTGCACGCCACCATCGCCGCGGCCGAGTTCCTTGGGGCGGAAACCGTCCTTTCCTGCGCCGTGGGCGCGGCCGGCGAGCATCTGCAGGCGCGCATCCCGGGCCATCGCCTGTTTTCCCCCGGTGCGCCGGTCCGGCTCGGCCTTCCGCCGGCCGCACATCTGTTCGACGCCGCCACTGGGCGGCGTCTGCCCGACTCCACGCGGGCCCGCGTCTCCATCCATGCCTGATCCCAAGGAGCGACCGATGACCCTGACCCGCCGCGCCACGCTCGGCGCCTTCGCCGCGACACCGCTGCTCGCCACGCCCGCGCTGCGCGCGCAGACGCCGGTCGAGCTGACCTTCAACTACCCGATCGCGGTGGGCGGTCCGATCACCAAGATCATCGATCGCTACTGTGCCGATTTCCAGAAGGAGAATCCGGGCATCCGCGTGAAGCCGGTCTATACCGGCACCTATCAGGACTCGATCGCCAAGGCGCTGACCGCGGCCAAGGGCGGCGACGCGCCGGATGTGGCGGTGCTGCTCTCCACGGACATGTTCACGCTGATCGACGAGGACGTCATCGTTCCCTGGGACGGGCTGCCGGGCATCGACGACGCCTATCTGGGATCGTTCTATCCGGGCTTCATGGCCAACAGCCAGACGCCGGGCAAGACCTGGGGCATCCCGTTCCAGCGTTCGACCATCGTCGCCTACTACAACAAGGACGCCTTCAAGGAAGCCGGACTGAACCCGGAAGCCGGTCCGACCACGTGGGCGGAGCAGGTGGAGATGGCGCAGAAGCTGACCAGGCGGTCGGGCGACAGCGTCACCCGGTGGGGCATCCAGATCCCGTCCTCGGGCTTCCCCTACTGGCTGTTCCAGGCGTTGACCACGCAGAACGACATCCTGCTGATGAACCCGGAAGGCACCCGAACCTTCTACGACGATCCGAAGGTGGCCGAGGCGCTGCAGTACTGGGCGGACCTGTCGATGAAGCACAAGGTGCATCCGCAGGGCATCGTCGAATGGGGCACCACGCCGCGCGATTTCTTCGAGCGCAAGGTCGCCATCATCTGGACCACCACGGGCAACCTGACCAACATCAAGGCCAACGCCCCGTTCCCCTTCGGCGTCGCCCAGCTTCCGGCCAACCGCAAGCCCGGAAGCCCGACCGGCGGCGGCAACATCTATGTCTTCAAGGCGGCGAGCCCCGCCAAGCGCGCGGCGGCGGTGAAGTTCGCCAAGTTCCTCACCACGCCGGAACGCGCCGCGCAGTGGGGCATGGACACCGGCTATGTCGCCGTCAGCCCGGCCGCGTGGGAGACGGAGAAGATGAAGGCGTACGTGAAGGACTTCCCGGCCGCCGCCGTGGCGCGCGACCAGCTGGCGTCCGCCGTCGCGGAACTGTCCACGCATGAGAACCAGCGCGTCACCAAGGCATTGAACGACGGATTGCAGGCGGTGCTGACCGGCCGCGCGCAGCCCGTGCCGGCGATGAAGGCAGCGCAGGCCGAGGCCGCGCGCATCCTGCGTCCGTATCGCTGAGATGAGGAGCAGGGCCACGCTCCACGCCTGGCTGATGCTGGCACCGGCGATGGTCCTGCTCCTCGCCTTCACGCACTACCCGGCGGTCGCCACGTTCTGGCATTCCCTGTTCACCATGCCACGCGCAGCGCGGCCCGCGCGCTTCATCGGCGCGGAGAACTACGTGGCGTTGCTGGAGGATCCGATCTTCTGGCAGGCCCTGACCAATAACCTGATCTATGCCGCAGCCACCATTCCGCTGTCGGTGGGCCTCGCACTCGCCATGGCGCTGTGGGTCAACGGCAGGATCGCCGGCCGCACCCTGCTGCGCATGGCCTATTTCACGCCGACCGTGCTGCCGATGATCGCGGTCGCCAATCTTTGGCTGTTCTTTTACACGCCCGATTACGGACTGATCGACCGGCTGACCCGCGCCCTGCTCGGCTGGGGACCGACCAACTGGATCGGCGCGCAGGAAACCGCGCTCGGCGCCATGGTCGCGGTGGCGGTGTGGAAGGAGGCGGGGTTCTTCATGATCTTCTACCTCGCCGCGCTGCAGGCCATCCCGCCTTCGCTGCATGAGGCGGCGGCGGTGGAAGGTGCTTCCCGCGCCCGCACTTTCTTTCGGGTGACACTGCCGCTGCTGGGGCCGACGACGCTGTTCATCCTGGTCAACGCGGTCATCAACGCCTTCCGGCTGGTGGACCATATCCTGGTCATGACGCGCGGCGGGCCGGACAATGCGACGGCGCTGCTGATGACCTATATCTACGAGCTCGGATTCCGCTTCTGGGATACGGCCACGGCGGCCGCGCTGACCATGGTGCTGCTCGGCCTGCTGGCGCTGGCGGCCGCCGCGCAGTTCCTCATGCTCGAAAAACGGACGCATTACCGGTGAGCGCGACGACCGCGCCTATACCCAACCCGGTGATCCCGACGCGGATCGGCGCCTGGGTGGAGACGGCGGCGGCCTGGCTGCTCGGCCTGGTCTGGATCGCGCCGCTGCTCTACGCGTTCTGGGCGGCATTCCATTCGACCGGATACGCGGCGCATTTCGATCCCGCGGCGCCGCTGACGTTCGAAAACTTCGCCGCTGCCTGGAATGCAGCCCCATTCGGACGTTATTTCCTCAATACATTCGTGCTAGTGACGATGATCCTCGCCGGCCAGCTCGTGCTGTGCACGCTCGCGGCCTTCGCCTTCGCGCGGGCTGCCTTCCCGGGCAGCGGATTCCTTTTCGCGCTGGTGCTGGTGCAGTTGATGGTCATGCCGGACGTGCTGATCGTCGAGAACTATCGCACCATGCGGCTGCTGGGGCTGGTGGACACGATCCTGGCGATCGGCCTGCCCTACATGGCCTCAGGCTTCGGTATCTTCCTGCTACGCCAGGCCTTCCGCCAGGTGCCGAAAGAGCTGGAGGAGGCCGCGCGGGTGGAAGGCTGCGGCACGCTCGGCATCCTGATGCGGGTGTATGTGCCGTTGGCGCGGCCGATCTATCTCGCCTACGGGCTGACCTCGGTCTCGTACCACTGGAACAACTTCCTCTGGCCGCTCGTCATCACCAATCAGGTTGAGACGCGGCCGCTGACGGTCGGGCTGGCGGTCTTTGCCTCGACCGATCAGGGAATCGACTGGGCCGTCATCAGCGCGGCGACATTGCTGACAGCAGCACCCCTGCTGCTGGGGTTCCTGCTGTTCCAGCGGCAGTTCGTGCAGTCCTTCATGCGGGCGGGGATACGGTAGCGGCGTTCGCGCCACCGCGGTCTCGGTGAAGCGGCAGGGGGCAAGGCCCCCTGCCAGGGAATGCGAGCGGAGGCCGGTCAGCCGCCGGCGCGGGTCTTCAGCAGGTCGCGGATCTCGCCCAGCAGTGTTTCGGTGGGTGTCGGCTCCGCCGGGGGCGCGGCGGGCGGGCTCAGCCTGTCCTTGAAGCGGGCAAGCGCCCTGATCAGCCAGAAGACCGCGAAGGCGACGATCAGGAAGTTGATCACCGCATTGACGAAGGTGCCAAGCGCCAGCACCGCGGCGCCGCTTTCGCGCGTGGCGGCCAGGGTCGGGCCCCGTTCGCCCGACAGCACGACGAAGATGTTGGAGAAGTCCACCCCGCCCAGCAGCAGGCCGATCACGGGGTTGAAGATGTCCGTGACCAGGCTGTTGACGATGGCGGTGAAGGCCGCACCGATGATGATGCCGACGGCGAGGTCGATGACGTTGCCGCGCAGGATGAAGGCCTGGAATTCGGCGATCCAGCCCGGCTTTCTGATCTCGATCGGCGGCTGCATGGCAACTCTCTGCTGAGGTGGGCGGGAATACTTACACCCCGCGATGCATCGGTATCAAACAATGATGATGAGGCAAAGTTATGGCGGCCGAACGTGACATCATGCCAGCCGGAAGCGCGTGGAGACCACGGGATCGGCGGCCACGGTCTCCCGCAACCGCGCCTCCGTCGCGCCGTCGGCGCAGGATACGGTCATCCGCTTGAAGAACGGGATCTCCCCGCGCACCCGCGCCATGAAGATGTGGTCGAAGGTGCGGGCGACCGGGCCGCGCAGCGGGGCGCAGCCGCAGCCGCAGGCCGGCTGATGCGTCTCGGCATCGACTTCCAGCGCCGTCCCGGCATCGGTGGCGAGCCGGAGCGCGCGCGCCTGCCCCGGCAGGGCGGGGACGACATCGACCGGGATCCGCGCGTCGAGCATCAGGGCCATCCACTAGACATAAAGATATCCTTATGCCATTTGCAAGTCATGAAGACCCTGCTCCGCCAGTTGCGCGCCGCGGCCGAGCCGACCCGTCTGCGGCTGCTCTCACTCGCGGCCGAGAACGAGTTGTGCGTGGCGGAGCTGACCCAGATCCTGCGCCAGTCCCAGCCCCGCCTGTCGCGGCATCTGAAGCTGCTGGCCGATGCCGACCTGCTGGAGCGTACCCGCGACGGCAGCCACGTGTTCTTCCGCCTGCCCGACAGCCAGGCCGGCCGGCTGGTGCGCACCCTGCTTGCCCGCATCGCGGATGACGACGCCACGCGGCAGGCCGACCGCCGGCAGGCCGCGCGGGTGGTGGCGGAGCGGGCGCGCCTCGCCTCCGAGAGTTTCCGGCGCGACGGCGCGGATTGGGACGAACTGCGTGCCCTGCGCCTGCCGGCTTCCGCGATCGAGGCGGCGCTGCTGGCCGCCCTGCCGGACCGCGCCGGCCGCGTGCTGGATATCGGCACCGGCACGGGGCGGCTGCTGGAAGTGCTGGCCCCGCGCGCGGAGGAGATGGTGGGGGTGGATGCCTCCCGCGCCATGCTCGCGCTTGCCCGCGATCGCATCGCGCGCCGGAAGCTGAAGGCTTCCGTCCGCCTGGGCGACATGTACCGCCTGCCCTTCGAGGCGCGCGGCTTCGACACGGTGACATTGCAGATGGTTCTCCACTACGCCGACGATCCCGCCGCCGCGCTGGCCGAGGCCGCGCGCATGGTCGCACCGGGGGGAAGGCTTGCGGTCGTCGATCTCGCCCCGCACGCGCGGACGGACATGATGCGCGCCCGCGCCCATGTGCATGCGGGGTTCGAGGATGACAGCATCTCCGGCTGGTTCGCCGCCGCCGGCCTGCGGCCGGAAGGTGCGACGCCCGTTGCCGGCCCCCTGGAAGTCCGTGTCTGGAGCGCCGGACGGCGCGTGGCCGCGGAGGTGACACCATGAGCCGCCCGCATCTGCTCGATGCCCTGAAGGAGCGCGTGCTGCTCTGCGACGGTGGCATGGGCAGCCGCGTCCAGGCGCTGACGCTGGACATCGAGAAGGATTTCTGGGGCCGCGAGAACTGCACCGACGTGCTTGTGCTGTCCCGCCCGGACCTCGTGCGCGAGATCCATCGCGGCTACTACGAAGCCGGCTCCGACATGGTGCTGACCAACACCTTCGGGGGCTCGCCCGTCACGCTTGGCGAGTTCGACCTTGCCGACCGTGCCTTCGAGCTGAACAAGGCGGCGGTGGGCCTGGCGCGGGAGGCGGCGGAGAGTTTCGCCGACGGACGCGACCGCTGGGTGATCGGGGATATCGGGCCGGGCACCAAGCTGCCCTCGCTCGGCCATATCCCCTACGATGACCTGGAAGCCGCGCTGAAGCTGCAATGCGCCGGGCTGATCGCGGGCGGTGCGGATGCGCTGCTGACGGAGACCAACCAGGACACGCTGTTCATCAAGGCCGCCGTCAACGCCGCCAAGGCCGCGAAGGCGGAAGCGAATTCCGACATTCCGATCTTCGTGCAGGTGACGGTGGAGACCACCGGCACACTGCTGGTCGGCCCCGACATCGCCGCGGCGGCGACCGTGGTCGATGCGCTGGACGTGCCGCTGATCGGGCTGAATTGCGCCACCGGCCCGCAGGAGATGGCGGAGCATATCCGCTTCCTGTCGCAGACCTGGCGTGGCCTGATCTCCTGCCAGCCCAATGCCGGACTGCCGGAGCTGGTGGACGGCAAGACGCACTACCCGCTCGCCGCCGCGGATCTGGCGACCTGGATGGAACGCTTCGTCACCGAGGACGGGCTGAACCTGATCGGCGGCTGCTGCGGCACCTCCATCCCGCATATCGCCGCGCTGGATGCGATGCTGCGCAAGCTGGGCGGGTTCCGGCCCGCGCCGGTCGCGCGCAAGCCGGTCTGGGTGCCGGGCGTGGCCTCGCTGTATGGCGCCACGCCGCTGCGGCAGGAGAACGCGTATTTCTCCATCGGCGAGCGCTGCAACGCCAACGGATCGAAGAAGTGGCGCGAGCTGCAGGAGAAGGGCGACTGGGACGGCTGCGTCGCCGTGGGGCGCGAGCAGGTGGGCGAGGGTTCCAACGCGCTCGATGTCTGCACCGCCTTCGTCGGCCGTGACGAGATGGCGGAGATGAGCGAGGTGATCCGCCGCTTCACCTCCTCCGTCAACGCGCCGCTGGTGATCGATTCGACAGAGACACCGGTGATCGAGGCCGCGCTGAAGCTGCATGGCGGCAAGCCGATCATCAACTCGATCAATTTCGAGGACGGGGAGGGGCATGCGACGGATCGCATGATCCTCGCCAAGAAGTTCGGCGCGGCTGTGATCGCGCTGACCATCGACGAGATCGGCATGGCCAAGACCGCCGAGGACAAGCTGCGCATCGCGCGGCGGCTGGTCGATTTCGCCTGCACCCGCCACGGGCTGCCGCAATCCGATCTGATGATCGATCCGCTGACCTTCACCATCGCCACCGGCAACGAGGACGACCGCAAGCTCGGCCTGTGGACGCTGGAAGGCATCCGCATGATCCGGGAGGAGTTCCCCGACATCCAGATTGTGCTGGGCCTGTCCAACATCTCCTTCGGGCTGAACCCGGCCGCCCGCGCGGTGCTGAACTCGGTGTTCCTGGATCACGCCGTGAAGGCGGGAATGACCGGGGCGATCGTGCACGTCTCCAAGATCCGCCCGCTGCACATGATCGCACCCGAGGAGGTGAAGGTCGCCGAGGACCTGATCTTCGACCGCCGCGAGGAAGGCTACGACCCGTTGCAGCGGATGCTGGAGATCTTCGCCGATCGCAAGGCGGCGGACGCGACCAAGAAGGCGCGTGCCGACACGCCCGAGGAGCGGCTGAAGGATCGCATCGTGGATGGCGACCGCAAGGGGCTGGACGCCGATCTGGCGGAGGCGCTGGCCAAGGGCATCGCGCCGCTTGACATCATCAACACCATCCTGCTCGACGGCATGAAGGTGGTGGGGGAGCTGTTCGGCGCGGGCAAGATGCAGCTGCCTTTCGTGCTCCAGAGCGCGGAGACAATGAAGGCGGCCGTCGCCTACCTGGAACCGCACATGGAGCGGGTCGAGGGGCAGGAGAAGGGCACGATCGTCCTCGCCACCGTCAAGGGCGACGTGCACGATATCGGCAAGAACCTCGTCGACATCATCCTGACCAACAACGGCTACCGGGTGATCAATCTCGGCATCAAGGTGCCGCTGGCCGACATGGTCGCGGCGGTGAAGGAACATCGCGCGCATGCCATCGGCATGTCCGGGCTGCTGGTGAAATCCACCGTGGTGATGCGCGAGAACCTGGAGGAGATGAGCCGTATCGGCCTGGACGTGCCGGTGCTGCTGGGCGGTGCCGCGCTGACCCGCAACTATGTCGAGGACGATTGCGTCCGGGCCTATGCCTCCGGCCGCGTCGCCTATGCCCGCGACGCGTTCGACGGGTTGCACCTGATGGACAAGGTGATGGGCAACGGGCTGGACGACTACCTTGCCGCGTTGCAGGCGAAGCGGTCGGGCAAGGCACGCAATACCAGCCGCACGCTGGGCCAGGCTGACGCGCGCGCCTTCCAGCCGGTGGACGTGAATTATGCCCAGGCCCGGCGGCGGCGTGTCGCCGGAACCGCGGCAGCAGCGACTCCGCCCTTCTGGGGCGCGCGGGTGATCGAGGCGGCGCCGAAGGCGGTGGTGCCCTTCATCAACGAACGGTCGCTTTACCAGTTCCAGTGGGGGTTCCGGAAACAGGGCCGGTCGCTGGACGATTTCCTCGGCTGGGCGAAGCAGGAGCTGCGCCCCGTGATGCGGCGCATGCTGGCGCTGTGCGAGCAGGAGGACATCCTGCGTCCGCGGGCCGCCTACGGGTATTGGAAAGCGGCCGGGCAGGGCAATGACCTGATCCTGTTCGACGAGAGCGGCGAGACCGAGGTCGCCCGCTTCACCCTCCCGCGCCAGCCGAAGGAGGATGGCGAGTGCATCGCCGATTTCGTGGTGGACGTGGATGACGGCCGCGACGTGATCGGCCTCCAGGTCGTGACCATGGGGCAGAAGGCGTCCGAATTCGCCCGGCACTGGTTCGAGGAGAACCGCTACCAGGACTATCTGTACCTGCACGGCATGTCGGTGGAGATGGCCGAGGCCATGGCCGAGTACGTGCACAAACGCATCCGTGCCGAGCTGGGCTTCGCTGCCGAGGATGACCGCGATATCGAGAAGATGCTGGCCCAGGGCTATCGGGGGTCGCGCTATTCCTTCGGCTATCCGGCGTGCCCGAAGCTGGAGGATCAGGCGCCGCTGCTGCGGCTTCTGGATGCGGAGCGGATCGGCGTGTCGCTGTCGGACGAATGGCAGCTGCATCCGGAGCAGAGCACGAGCGCGATCGTCATCCTGAATCCGAAGGCCAAGTATTTCAGCGTGTAGTCGGACGCGGGCTATCCGCTAGCTCTGCACGGGGAACCCTGCGGCATCCTGTCCGTTGGCTGGACACCCACCCGCGACAGGAGGCACGCCGATGCTCGAACGCTATCCCGGGCCGCCATTCCCGCATCAGCAGCAGCCCATGCCGGGGCGCACGGATGCCATGTCGCCGCGCCCGGACCATGGGGAGGAAACCTATAAAGGTTCTGGCCGGCTGGCCGGGAGGAAAGTGATCATCACCGGTGCCGATAGTGGCATCGGGCGGGCCGTCGCCCTCGCTTACGCCCGCGAGGGCGCGGACATACTGGTCTCGTATCTCAACGAACACGAGGACGCCGAGGAAACCGCGAACCTGATACGCACGGAGGGGCGGAAAGCGGTGCTGATGGCGGGGGATGTTCAGCATGCCGGGCATTGCGGCGCGATCGTGGAGAAAGCGGACGCCGAGCTCGGTGGCATTGACATCCTCGTCAACAACGCCGCGCACCAGGCGACCTTCTCCGAGATCGACGACATCAGCGATGCGGAATGGGAGCTGACCTTCAAGGTCAACGTCCATGCGATGTTCTACCTGGCCAAGGCGGCCGTCCCGCGCATGCGACCGGGTAGTGCGATCATCAACACGGCCTCGATCAACTCTGACAGGCCGAGTCCGTCACTCCTGGCTTATGCCACGACCAAGGGCGCCATCCAGAACCTGACCGCCGGCCTTGCCCAGCTTCTGGCGGAGAAGGGGATCCGGGTGAATGCGGTGGCGCCGGGGCCGATCTGGACGCCGCTGATCCCGTCAACGATGCCGGCCGGGAAGGTCGCGCATTTCGGCCAGGACGCGCCGATGAAGCGCCCGGGGCAGCCGGCCGAACTCGCCACAGCCTACGTGATGCTCGCCGATCCGCTCTCCAGCTACGTCTCGGGAGCCGTCATCGCCGTCACGGGCGGGGCGCCGATGCTCTAGCAGCCACACACGGCATCAGCGCGGGCCGGTTGGCCGGGATGCCGTATCGCCAAGGAGGCACGCCATGCCCACAGCCGCGGACATTCTCGTCGACACGCTCATCGACTGGCGGGTGAAGGTCGTCTTCGGCCTGCCGGGTGACGGCATCAACGGCATCATGGAAGCGCTGCGTGTCAGGCAGGACAGGATCCGCTTCGTGCAGGTGCGCCACGAGGAATCCGCGGCCTTCATGGCCTGCGCCTATGCCAAGTGGACAGGGGAACTGGGCGTCTGCCTTGCAACGTCGGGTCCTGGCGGCGCGCATCTGCTGGCGGGACTCTATGATGCCAAGCTCGATCAGGCACCGGTGCTCGCCATTACCGGGATGCAGTTTCATGACCTGATCGAGACGTTCACGCAGCAGGATGTCGATCTTACGCGCGTGTTCAGCGACGTGGCTGCCTTCAATGCGCAGGTGAATGACCCCGCCCATATGGAGAACCTGGCGAGCCTCGCCTGCCGATCGGCGTTGAGCCGGCGCGGTGTCGCGCATCTGTCTGTCGCAAATGACGTTCAGGAGCACACCCTGGGCGAGGCGAAGCGTTCCAGGCGCAATACGCCCGGACATGTCCCGAACCGATGGTTCGAAGGCCGCCGCATTCCCACGGAGCGTGATCTCGACGCCGCGGCCGCGCTTCTCAACAGCGCGTCGCGCGTCATGATCCTCGCTGGCCGCGGCGCGCTCGGCGCCCGGCTGGAACTGCAGCGCACCGCGGAACTGCTTGCGGCCCCGGTTGCCAAGGCGCTGCTTGGTAAGGCGGCGCTGCCGGACGATCATCCCTACTCCACCGGCGGCATCGGCATGCTCGGCACGCTGCCGTCCCAGGAGGCGATGGAGCGCTGCGATGCGCTGCTGATCGTCGGATCGACCTTTCCCTATATCGAATACTACCCCAGGCCGGGCCAGGCGCGCGGCGTACAGATCGACCGTGATGGCCAGCGTATCGGCCTGCGTTATCCGGTCGATGTCGGGCTGGTTGGGGATGCGGGTGAGACGCTGCGGCTTCTCAACGAACGGCTGCGGCACAAGGGTGACCGGAGCTTCCTTGAGGAAGCACAGGCCGGGATGGCGCGTTGGCGCGGGATGATGGCGACCGCGGAGGCAAAGGAGAAGCTGCCGCTGAAGCCGCAGTTCGTCGCCCGCGCCTTCGGCCGACAACTGCCGCACGATGCGGTTCTTGTCACCGATTCCGGACAGAATACCGAACTCGCAGCCCGTCACATCGACCTGCGCGACGGGCAGGCCTTTGGCGTATCCGGATCGCTTGCATCCATGGCCTGCGGTCTGCCCTATGCCATCGCCGCGGGCATCGCCTTTCCGGGCCGCCCGATCTTCGCCGTGGTCGGCGACGGCGGACTCGCCATGCAGCTTGGTGAATTCTCCACCGCCGTGCGTTATCGCATCCCGCTGAGGATGCTGGTGATCAAGAACAACATGCTCAACCAGATCGCCTGGGAACAGATGATGTTCCTCGGCAATCCGCAGTTCGGCTGCGAGCTTCAGCCGATCGACTTCGCCATGGCGGCCGAGGCCATGGGCGGCGTTGGCTATTCGGTCAGCCATCCCGACCAGGTCGAAAGCGTATTGGAGCGGGCCTGCTCCGTCGCCGGCCCGGTGCTGATCGAGGCGGTCGTCGATGCGGCCGAGCCGATGATGCCGCCCAAGATGCCACCGGACTATGCGCAGAACTTCCGCAACGCGTTGCCCGAAACACCCCGTCATGAGGAGATCGAAGCGACGATCGCACAAGAGCCGTTGCGGAGCATGATCAACGCAGCAGGGAGATGAGTGCCAGCTTCGAATCATCGGAGACAGGGCCGTGACCGGACGCGCGGCAGGCGGGCGCGGCGGCAGTGCCATCCGAATTGGTCTGTCGGGCTGGAGCTATGCTCCCTGGCGCGGGCATTTCTATCCAAAAGGGGTGACGCAGAGACAGGAGCTGGCCTATGCGGCCACGCGATTTCCCGCGCTGGAGGTCAACGGGACCTTCTATCGCCTGCAACGGCCGGAGACATTCAGGCACTGGGCGCAAGAGACGCCTAACGGCTTTGTCTTTGCCGTGAAGGCCTCGCGTTTCATCACCCACACAAAGCGCCTGCGCGATACCGAGGAGGCGCTCGCGAAATTCTTCGCCTCCGGTGTCCTGGAACTGGGGCCGAAGCTGGGGCCGCTGCTATGGCAGCTTCCGCCGAGCTTGCGCTTCGATTCCGGCCTGATGGCCGAATTCCTCGCCCGATTGCCGAAGGACACGCGATCTGCCGTGCATCTCGCGGGGCGCCACGGTGCGGATCGTGAAGGGGTGGAGCTGGCCCGTGCGAATCCGGATCGGCCGCTGCGTCATGCGGTGGAGGTCCGCCACGACAGCTTCCGCGATCCGGCCTTTGCCAGGCTTCTGCGTGAGCATGACGTCGCGCTGGTCTGCGCCGATACGCCCCGCTGGCCGCGGCTGATGGATCTTACTGCCGACTTCGCCTACTGCCGCCTGCACGGCGCCGTCGAGCTTTACCGTTCGCGCTATACCGGCGCGGCGCTGGCGCGATGGGCGAAGCGCATGTCTGCCTGGGCCAATGGCCAGCGCATGACGGACGGGGAGTTCATTATTCCGCCCGCAACAAGGACGTTCCCGCGCGAGGTTTTCGTATTCTTCGATAACACCGACAAGCTGCACGCTCCTGACGACGCGATGCGGCTGATGCGCATGGCAGGTGTTGAATGGAAAGTCGCTGAGAAGGGGGCTGCCTGAGATGGGCCGACCTTCCGGGGACGTCACGTTCGCGTCGATAGACGCGTTCAATGACGCACTGCGCGAAAGTGAGCCGTTGGCTGGCGATTCCCGCCCCGTTCCAGGTGAAGGTCCGGTTGGTGCCACTATCGCGTTTGTGGGTGAACAGCCGGGAGAGGCGGAGGATAAGGCGGGCCGGCCTTTCGTTGGCCCCGCCGGCCGGTTGTTCGACCGTGCGCTCACCGAGGCGAACATCCCACGCGAACGCTGCTACGTGACCAATGCGGTCAAGCGATTCAAGTTCGTTCAACGTGGCAAACGACGCATGCATCAGAGTCCAAATGCCGGTGAGGTGCAGCATGCGCGCTGGTGGCTGGACCGTGAACTGGATCTTGTCCGTCCACGTGTCGTGGTGGCGTTGGGTGCAACGGCGGGGCGGGCGCTTGCGGGCCGCAGGGTCGCGGTGATGCGCGAACGCGGTCCGATGATCTTCGGTGGCCGGCACGGCTATCTCACGGTACACCCGTCCTATCTGCTGCGGATCAGGGATGCCACCGACAGGCACAAGGCCTATGAGGCATTTGTCGCGGATATGGAAACGGTACGGGATATGGCCGGATGATCTGCTCTGATTCGAGGCGCAGCATAGGTTCGTGAGTTGGGTTCACGTATTCAGGCGTAGGAAACCCAGCCGCGCCAGGTGAACGCTGCATAGAAGAGCGTGACATCCGAGAAGCCGGCGTTGCGCAGAATGGCTTCGTCCTGTTCCGGGCTGAGCATCGGCACGTGGTCGTCCACCGCTTCGCGCATTTTCCTGACCTGTTCCGGATCGGCACCCGACGCGAGAGCGAAGGTGGCATATCGGGAAAGCCAGAGGGCACGCGCGCCGCCGTCCTGTGGAAAGCTGGAGTGCGCCGCTACGAAGGGCGCGCCGGGCTTGAGCCGGTGGCGAAGTTCGCGGAGCGTCCGCGTGCGTTCCTGGATATCCAGGAAATGCAGTGTCAAAAGACAGGTGGCTGCATCGAACGGGCCTTCGGGCGCATCGTCGATGTAGCCCTCACAGAAGGCCACGCGCGCGGCGTCGGGGCCGAGCACGCGCCTCGCTTCGTCCAGCATGGCAGCCGCGGGATCGACGCCCGCGAATGTCCAGCCGGCATGCGCCTGCGCCATGGCTCGCAGTTCAAGGCCACCGCCCGCGCCGAGCACCAGCACGCGCGCGCTCGCAGGAGCCCGCTCGGCAAGAAGGATCGACATCATCCGATGCAGGTCGGCGATCGCCGGTACGAAACGCTGCGGGCCCTCGCCATAGCGCCGCGCATGTTCGGGATCTTTGAAGGACGCGAGCAGCGCCTGCATCGCTGTGTCATGCGGCATGCACCGTCTCCAGGTCGCAGGACTGCTTGTGCGCGGCCAGCCGTGCGTGGAAATCGGCGCTCAGCTCGGCCAGCGTGACCGAAGTGAACCGCGCCAACAGCATGGCTTCGGCGTCGTCGAAGGTGCGGCCCAGTGCGGCATTGACCGCCTGTTCGACAAGGCAGCCCGGCGATTCCGTCCGGTTGCCGATGGCCAGGAGCGCAGGCGCTCCCAGTGCCTCATAGACATCGCGCAAGGTAAGCTGTGAGAGATCGCTGGCGAGTGTCCAGCCACCACCGTGTCCCTTCTCCGAACGCACATAGCCGCGGTCGCGCAGCCCGGCCATGATCCGGCGGATGACCACCGGGTTGGTTTGCATGGCCCTTGCCAGAATCTCGGACGTCACCGGGCCGTTCTGTTCGGCCATGTGCAGTAGCACGTGCAGTATGCCTGACAGCCGACTGTCCCGTTTCATGTAACATCATATATTGCATGAATGCAGGTGAAAGCAACGCCTCTGCCTCAAGCTACTATGGAAACTAGCAGTACGATCTCCCCCGCTACGATACGTCGATCGAGGCGCCGCTCGGCAACTCGGCGGGAGGGCCCAAGCTTCCCAGATCATCGAGGCTGGGGCTGGTGATGAATATGGATGCGCTGCGCACGGCGGCTCTCGGCGGATAGGACGATCGGCAGCTTAGCCACTAAGCATGATAGCCGCCTTGTGAGGGTGGTTTTCATCTGAAATGAAAATTCCCGAGCGCGGAACGGGCCCGCCTGCGCGGACCCGTTGCGGTTCTTTGGCGCTGCACCGCATTGAAAAAGGCCACAATCCGGCAAATCGGCACCGGGGCTGATTGCCGGTGCTGCGGGCCTGTCATGCGGTAAGCGCGACTACATATCGACCAGCGCCCCATCCTTGTGCGGACGCATGCGGATGGGGCGTGGCTTCTCGGGAAATTTCTTGTCGGCGCCTGGGACCAACTCAACCCCGATGCCAGGCGCAGTCGGGATCGCCATGAACCCGTCCACCGGCTCGCTCAGGCCGGTGATGATGCCGTCACCCAGGATCGCCGCCGTGCCGTGCAGGCCGGGCGTCTGTGTCGGGTACTCCTGGATCGCGAAGTTCGGAATGCAGGCCGCGATCTGCAGGCAGGCCGCAGTGCTCACCAGCGACAGCGGGTTGTGCGGCACGATCCAGCAGTCATTCGCCTCGGCCATGGCCGCGACCTTCTTGGTGCCGGTGATGCCGCCAACCAGGCAGACATCGGGCCGCAGATAGGCGACCGCGCGGCGGTTCAGCAGCGTCTGGAACTGAAAGATGCTGAAGAAACGCTCCCCGGTCGCGACCGGGATGTGGATGTGGTCGGCGACCCAGGCCATCGCATCCGGATCGGTCGGGCGTAGCGGGTCCTCGAAGAACATCGGCTTGTACTGTTCGATGGCACGAGCAAGGGCCACGGCTTCGGGTGGGGTCAGGCGGCGGTGGATCTCGATACACAGGTCCACTGTCGGCCCGACGGCCTCGCGCAGCTGACGCACGGTCTCCGCCGCGTCCTCGATCTTCTGTGCGTGCGGCTTGAAGTAGGGGGTGGTCTCGTCCTCATCGAGCAGCGGATTCAGATGGCCCAGCGCGGTGAAGCCCTCCTCCTTCAGCCGCACGGCCTCGGCCACCAAGTCCTTCCGGGTGCGCCCCTTCACGTGACCGTACACGCGGGCGACGTCGCGCATCTTGCCGCCCAGCAGTTCCCAGACCGGGACGTTGTAGTGCTTGCCCTTGATATCCCAGAGCGCGATGTCGATCGCCGCGATCGCACCGTTGACCGCCGTGCCGGTGAAGTGATGCGCGCGATGCATGACGTTCCAGTGATGCTCGATCTGGCGCGGATCCTTGCCGACGAGATATTCGCCGAACTTCCTGATGGCGGCCACGCTGGCTTCCAGATGGCCCCACGTCCCCGTTTCGCCGAGGCCGGTGATCCCGCGATCCGTCTCGATGCGTACATAAGCAAACCGGTCGATCATCAACGGCTCGACCTTGGTGATCTTCATTCGGACTCTCCTCGCGCCCGTCTTCGGGCATCGTTCGTGGCTTCTACTTCAGTCCCGCTCTTCGCAGGCTTCGCTGCAAGTCGGCCCTGCCTTGGACGAATGCCGACTCGGCCTCCTTCCGGCCCAGAAGGATTGGGGGAGATCCCGATGCGACGCTGATGTTCCAGCTTGGGCCAGATCGGGTCCTGCAGTTACTGCATTCCAGGGGACGTCCCCGGCAGGTTGTCGGAGGACGTGCGCGGCCGCGTCACGTCTGCCTGCTTCAGAAATGCGCTTTTGACATCGGGATGTTGCGGCAGGGGCCGACGGCGTTGTTGAAGCTCCTTCCGGCTGATGCTGGAAGTGATCACTCATGCAGCACGCGCTCTGTCGAGCCATTCAGGCCGGCGATGCCGTGGGGAAAGCGGCGGTGACCGTCTTCATCGTCGTTCCCATTCCCCAATCGGTCATCCATCGAGATGATAAATTTTGATCAAAAAATAGCTTCCGCGCCATGCGCATGTCAATGGACGGCGGAAAATTTCTGGGAATTATCGAGCCTATCATGGCATACCCTTCGGGGAGTCCATATTGATTTGATCAAATAATCGACGTCGTTGCAGGATCATGGCCAAGACGCGGAAGCCGGATACCAACACCACCACCGACGATATCGTTCGCCGTCTGCGCGAGGACATCTTCAATGGGGTGCTCGTGCCCGGGAATCGGCTCACCATCGCCAGCCTGTCCGATCGATATGCCGTGAGCCATCTGCCGGTGCGCGAGGCGCTGCGTGTCATCGAAGGCGAGCGTCTGGTCCGCATCCTGCCGCACCGCGGTGCGGTGGTGCGCAGCATCGATGCGCACACCATCGCCAATATCTTCGATTGCCGCAGCGCCCTCGATGTGATGATCGCCGCGAAATGCGCCGAGCGGATCACGCCGGCTCAGGTCGCGCGTCTCGAAACCCTGGCCGAACAGCATAAGGCCGCTCTGGCGGCAAAGGATTCCCGCGCGGCCTTCGCTGCCAATCGCGGCTTCCACGCACTGACCTACACCGTCGCAGGCAATGAGGATGCGCTGCGCATGGTGCAGAGCGGGTGGGAGCTGGTCTATTCACTGCGGCGCCAGTACGGAATCTCGGATCGGCGGCAGGCGGATGCGATCCGTGAGCATGGAGAGCTCGTTCGCGCCTACCGCGACAGCAATCGCAGTCTTGTCCTCGCCCTGACTGCCGTACACTGCGAACTCGCCAAGAACGACTTGCTGGAGCAGTTCCGCTTGGCGGAGCATCGGGTACGGACACCCCGGGCGGTTCCCGTTGAGGCGATCGCGCGCCTGCCGCAGGTGTCAGCCCGTAAGGAATGAGGCCACCGGGTGGTCGTGGTGCCGGCCGCCCGTGGCTTCACGGCAGGAAGGAGGTTTCGGTCAATCCTCTGGAACCAGCACAACGCAGTCCGGGTCGATCCGCAACGACATCTCCGCCCCGGGCATCAGTCGCGGGCGTGACGGCAGGTCGGCGCGCAGCACGAGTTCGCCTACGCGCAACTCGCAATTCTGCACGGCGCCGAGATAGCTGACCTGCTCCAACACGGATCTGAACCCGTCGGGAGCGACTTCGACATGCTCCGGCCGGATGCAGACCAGCGCCGCGCCATTGGCTGGCGGCCGCCAGTCCGGCACCGAAGCGTGGCCGCGCAGCTCCAGCCCGCCCTGCAACCGCACTGTGAAGGCGCCGCCGCCGTGTTCGCCGACCACGTTCCCATCAAGAAGATTGGCATTGCCCACGAAGCCGGCGGCAAAGCGGCTGGCCGGGCGTTCATACAGCGTGCGAGGGTCATCCTCCTGCACGATACGACCGCCGTTCATCAGGATGATGCGATCGCTCATCACCATGGCTTCCGCCTGGTCGTGCGTGACATAGATGGAGGTCCGGCCGAGCCGTCGCTGCAATGCCAGCAGCTCGAACCGCATCCGTTCGCGCAGCCCGGCATCGAGGTTGGACAGGGGCTCATCGAACAGGAGCAGGCGTGGCTCCGTCGTGATCGCGCGCGCGACAGCCACACGCTGCTGCTGCCCGCCCGACAACTCCGTGCCATAGCGTTCCGCGAAGCCTTCCAGCCCGACCAGGCGCAGCGATTCGCCCACGCGGCGTGCCACCTCGGCCTTGGCCGCACCGCGGGTGCGCAACCCGTAGGCGACGTTGTCGAATACCGTCATGTGCGGCCAGACCGCGTAGGACTGGAACACCATGTTCACGCCGCGCTTTTCGGGAGGGGTCTCGTATCCGTCGCGCACCACCACGTCGCAGCCGATGCGGATGCGGCCGCCAGCCGCTGCCTCCAGTCCCGCGATGCAGCGCAGCGTGGTGGTCTTGCCGCAGCCCGAAGGGCCGAGCAGGGAGATGAACTCACCCTCCCCAACCTCGAAGGAGACGTGGTCCACTGCCTGAACGCTGCCATAGCGGACCACCAGATCACTCACACTCAACGCGCTCATGTTCGTTCAGACCTGCCGCGATAGTTTTACACGGAATACGAAGCGGCCGGCCAGAACGCCTGCGATGAGCAGCAGGGTCTGCAACAGGCCCACGACGGCCGCCTTCGGCACGTCGCCGTAGTCAAGGTAGTTGTACGACAGCACGGACAGCACGACGTTGTCTGACGATGTCAGAAGCACCGCCGCGCTGATCTCCCGCACCGCGAAGATGAACACCATGATCCAGGCCGACAGCAGTGCCGGCTTTACCAGCATCAGCGTGACACGCGTCAGCGTGCGCGCATGCCCCGCGCCGCACAGGGCGGAGGCTTCCTCCAGAGATCGATCGATCTGCAGCAGCGCGGTGTCGGAAATGCGGTACGCGAAGGGCAGATAGGAGGCGATAAACGCCAGCACCAGTACCCAGACTGTGCCGTAGATCGGCGTTATCACATAGGTCCAGAATACGCCGCTGCCGAACACGATTCCCGGCACCGCGATCGAGAACATGGTGATGTAGTCCAGCGCGCCCGCTCCGCGCACCCGCACCCGTCGCACCGCGTAGGCCACGATCAGGCCGAGCGCGACACAGAGCGTGGGCGTGATGAGACCCACTTCCAGCGTATTGCGCATCGCGCCCGCGACCTCCCGCGAGCTGGCGACGGCGGTGGCGTTGGCTGCCGTGAGAACGGGCGAGAAGATGCTGCCGCCCGGGCGGGCGAAGGCCGAATAGAGCAATGCCAGATAGGGCAGCACGATCGACAGCAGCACATACAGGACCACCAGCGCCACCGAAGGCGCGGCCCAGCCCCGCAGCCGCACCAGCCGGATGCGGTAGCCGCGAGCGGTGACCGTGACGAAGCGCCGTGCCGCGCGCGAGGCGAAGCGATAGGCCGCGACGCCGAGTACCGAGATCCAGAACAGTAGCGTGCCGATCGCGGCCGAGGTGCCGTAGTCGATCGGATAGGTGGCGCTGGCCTGGAACACGTCCACCGCCAGGAAACGCAACTGGGAGATCCGATCCAGCGCCGCCGGGATGGCGAAGGTTCCGGCGGCCAGGACAAAGACGAAGAAGAAGGCCGAGATCAGCGACGGTCGCACCACCGGAAGCGTGACCCGTACCGCCGTCGCCAGAACGCCGGACCCGTTCAGGTAGGAGGCCTCCTCCAGCGCCGGATCCATGTTGCGCAGCGCGGAGGAGACGGTGAGGTAGGCATAGGGAACGTAGTACAGCGCCATGATCAGGACGATGCCTGCAGGCGTCGCCACGTTGATGACCGGGCCGGTGGCGCCGAACCATTCGGCCGCGATCACGTTCAGCATCCCGGCGCGCGGCGAACCCAGTACCAGCCAGGCAATCGCGCCGACGAAGGGCGAGAGGAACAACGGCGCGATGATGCCGATCTCCATCATCGCCCGTGCCGGCAGGTCGGTGCGGCTGGTCAGCCAGGCCAGGGCCACGCCCGCAAGCGTCGCCAGTGCCGCCACCAGAAGGGACACGACAAGGGTGGAGGCAAGCGTATGGAGATAGGGCAGCGTCGTGTAGACGGCGGCGACGTTATCAAGCGTCAGCCGCGCCTCGGGATCCACGAGCGCGCCGGACATGAAGGCGCCCAGGAACATGAAGCCCACGGGCACCAGGATCAGCACGATCAGTGCCGGCCCCAGAAGCAGGGGCAGCAGGAAACGGCCCATCAGCGCTGCCCGGTCAGCCGCGCCGTCCGCTCTGGTAGCCGAAGATCTCGTTCCATTCCGTGATCACGGGCTTCTTCGGATCGGCGAAGCTCTCGTCCTTCAGGTAGGAGGTGTAGAGAGTCTTCGGTTCCTTGAACCATGGCTCGGCATACCAGTCCGCCCGCCGGGCCTTGCGCGGATCGGGCACGTCCGGCCGTGTGGCGCTGGCGGTGTTGTATTGCAGCCATTCGGCCTGCCCCTCGGCGGTCGTGCACCATTCCTGGAACAGCCGCGCGGCATTGGGGTGCGGCGCATGCTTGCAGATGACCTGCGAGGTCATCGAGATCGGCGTGGGTTCCGGGAACACCCAGCGCAACGGTGCGCCATTCTGGTACAGCACGCTCACCGTGCCGGTGGAGCCCTGGTCCATCAGCGCGTACTCGCCGGCCGCGAGGCGTTCGAACAGCGGCGCCTTGCTCGCGTAGATGTCGGGCTTGTTGGCGGCGAACTTGCGGAAGAAGTCCGGCCCGTACCGGTCCCGCAGCGTCACCAGGAACATGTAGCAGAAGGCATAGGAACTGCCGCCGGAAGCCGGTGTCGCGGTGCCGCAGCGTCCCTTCCAGCGCGGATCGCCAAGCACGTCCCAGCCGCCCGTCTGCAGGAGCTGCTCCTCCTCCGGCGTCACATTCTTCGCGTTGTAGGCAATGCCCATCGGGTCGCTGAACAGCCCGTACCAGATCCCGCGTTCCTGCAGATCCGCTGGGATCGCAGCCCCGCCCTCGGGCACGTATTCGGCCACGAAGCCGAGCCGGTTCGCGTAGCTCAGCAACGTCGGGTCGGTGATCTGCACGAGATCGGCCAGATGCCGCCCCACCCGCGATTCGTTCAGCCAGCGATCGAACAGCGGATAGCTGGGCAGGCGCATGTTCCGCATCTCGATGCCGAAGCGCTTGGAGAAGACTTCCGTCCACTTGCCGGTCGTCTCGATATCGGAATTATGATAGTAACTGATCGTCCCCTCGCGCTTCGCGGCGGCCACGAGTTCGGGCGTGATCCCGATACTGGTCTGCGCACGGGCCGTGCCCGCGATGGCCAGCCCCAGCGAGGTTTCCATGATCCGACGGCGCGTGATCGCGCCCAGAAGGGTGGTCATGCCGTTCCTCCCAACCATCCGGTGCGATGGTTCGTTTGCGCCACTTGATCACGTGGCTATGGCTTCAGCCTCAGGCGGTTTCCCTCGCAGTGCAACCATCGGATGCCGCAGCGGGGCTCTTATCCCGTCACCTCCGGCGGAAGAGGCACGCGATGTACCGGCGCCGTTGTGGGCGCCTGCATCTCCAATCTGGCGTCCGGTGCTCCGCCGGCCTCCGGACCACAGCATCGCCGTTCCTGCGTTCCGGCCTCCTTTCGATCGGACGGGCGTCCTTGGTTCAGCGCTCCGGCCAATATCATCGATTTGATCTAAATTGGCCATACTCTCTTGCGTTAGGAACGAAAATAGGCAGAATTTGATCAAACAATAGGAGGGACGGCCAGGAGGCACCTTGCGCATCCTGCTGCCACGGCAAACTTCGGCGCGCTCGAAATTTCCGGAATATAATCCGCGAAGAGGCTCGGCCCCGGCGACGCCGGTGCAATCGGGACGGGGCGCCGGATGTGCAGGACGTTTTCGTGTCTTCCGACCGGACCGCAGGCGGCATCTCAAACTGGGCCGGCATCAAAGGCCGGCGATCCGGACGGACCGAAATGCGTGGGGCATTACGCCAGATCCGCGCGCTCTCTCGGATCTCCACCGGAACGGCAGCAACGAACAACGCCACTCGGGAGAGAAACATGATGCCTCAAGGGCTCACACGCAGACAGGCCGTGCAGCTTTGGGCAGGCGCCGTCGCCTTCGCTGCGGCCTCATCATCTTCGAAGGCGGCTGCACTTCCCGAGAAGCTCGGTGAAGCGCCCTCTCTCGCGAAACTGGTTCAGGACGGCAAGCTGCCGCCGCTGGCGCAGCGCCTGCCCAAGAACCCGGTCGTCGTCACGCCCCAGGCATCCGTCGGCCAGTATGGTGGGACCATGCACGCCGGCATCCGGGAACGGGCGGATTCATGGATGATCCGCATCGTTAACGCAGACGGCATCGTCAACTGGGCGCAGGACTGGAACGGGGTCATCCCCAACGTGCTCGAATCGTGGGAAGTGTCGGCCGACACCAAGACGTACACGCTGCACCTGCGCGAAGGCATGCGCTGGTCGGATGGCGAGCCGTTCACGGCCGACGATCTCATGTTCGTCTATGAGGACGTCTTCTCGCATCCCCAACTCAGCGGGTTTCCCGAATATCTGGTGACCGGGGAGGGGCCGGCCGAGATCAGGAAGATCGATACCCATACTGTCGCGGTGGTCTTCAAGAGTCCGAACGGCATGTTCCTGCCGCTGTCCTGCCCGGTCGATGAGATCAATGGCGGGCACGCCCTTCTGAAGTACCCGGCCCACTTCATGAAGAAGTACCATGCCAAGTATAACCCGAACGCCGATGCCGAGGCGCGGGCGGCCGGGTTCAACAACTGGGTGCAGCTCTTCGAGGCGAAGGCATCCTATTGGGAAAGCGCCAACAAGCCGGTCCTCAACGCCTGGATCATCACACGGCCTTACGGATCGGGGACGCAGGTCATCGCAGAGCGCAATCCGTACTATTGGAAGATCGACACCGCGGGCAACCAGCTCCCCTATATCGACCGCATCATCTTCGAGGTCTTCCAGGATACCGAGGTGATGCTGCTGAAGGGCATCGCCGGGGAGCTTGACCTTCAGGGGCGGCATATCAACAACACCGCCAATCAGGCGGTCCTGTACGATGGCCAGGATTCGGGCGGGTACAGGTTCATCACCATGACCGCCTCCGATTCGAGCACGGCGGCATTCGCCCTGAACCAGACCGTGCGTGATCCGGTGAAGCGCGAGATCTTTCGCAACAAGAACTTCCGGATCGGCCTGTCCCACGCCATCGACCGCAAGGCCATCATCGACCTGGTCTTCATCGGCCAGGGTATCATGCAGCAGATGGCCGTCCGCGCCGATTATCCGCCGCTGTACAATAAGCAACTGGCCACCCAGTACCTGGAATACGACCCTGACCTTGCGAACAGGAAACTGGACGAGGCCGGGTACGCCGAGCGTGACAGCAGCGGCATGCGTCTCGGCCCGGACAAGAAGCCGATCGGCATCGCGATCCTGGCCCGGACCGATAAGCAGTGGATGGTGGACGTGGCCGAGATGATCGTCCGCTACTGGCGCGAGGTCGGTATCGACGCGCGTCTGGACGTCTTCGACCGGTCGATCGTCCGCACCCGGCGGCGCACCGGGGATTACGACATCTCGCCGGAGGACTACTCGGGAGGATCAAGGGACGCGCTGTTCCGATCCGACATGTACGTACCAGTCAACGATGAGGCGTTGTTCGGCGTGGCATGGGCCAACTGGTATCTCGGCCTGGACTATGCCGAGGAGCCGCCGTCGGAGATCAAGGCGCAGTTGAAGCTCTACGATGCCTTCAAGGCAGAGAGCGATCCTGACAAGCAGGTGGCGATCTTCCGGGAGGTCCTCCAGATCGCCGCCGACTACTTCCATACGATCAGCGTCTGCGCCCGCGATGCCGGCTTTTCGATCGTCCGGAACCGCATGCGCAACGTGCCGGAAACGATGATCGGATCCTACATCTTCACGCCGCCGGGTCCGTACATCCCGGCCCAGTTCTGGATCGATCCCACGGCCTGATCCGGTTGGATCCGGCGACGATCTTCTCAAGGATCATCCGGCCCTCGCCGCGGCATGGGTCGGATGGTCCGCAACTGGAGCGGCAGACCATATGTTTCGCTTCCTGCTGAGACGCGTCCTCTATCTCGTGCCGACCCTGTTCCTGGTGTCCCTGATCTCGTTCTTCGTGGTCCAGCTGCCGCCAGGCGACTTCCTCGACGCCTATGTGGCATCCCTGCAATCGGGGGGCGACGGCAGCATCAATGCCGCGCAGCTTGAGACCCTGCGGGCGCGCTATGGCCTCGACCAGCCCCTGATGCTGCAATACGTGCAGTGGATCTCGAACATCCTGTTCCGCGGCGACTTCGGCTATTCGTTCGAGTGGAACCAGCCGGTTTCGAATCTGATCATGGGGCGACTGGGACTGACGCTGGTCCTTTCCATCTCGTCCCTGTTCCTCGTGTATGTCGTCTCGCTTCTGATCGGAATCTATTCGGCGCGGCGGCAATACTCGCTGGGGGACCACGTCCTCACCTTCCTGGGTTTCCTGGGCCTCGCGACGCCGAATTTCCTTCTCGCCCTCGTCGTGATGTACGTGGCCATGGCGTTCTTCGGCCAGAGCGTCGGCGGCCTGTTCTCGCCAAACTATGCCGAGGCACCTTGGGATCTGGCGAAACTCGGGGATTTCCTCAGCCATCTGTGGATCCCGACACTCATCATCGGCACGGCCAGCACGGCCTCGCTGATCCGCGTGATGCGCGCCAATCTTCTGGACGAACTCAACAAACCCTATGTCGTGACCGCCCGGGCCAAGGGGCTCGCGGAATGGACATTGCTGTTCCGCTATCCGGTCCGTGTCGCCATCAACCCCTTCGTCAGCCGCTTGGGTTGGGAGCTGCCGCATCTGATATCGGGTGCCGCGATCACATCGATCGTGCTCAACCTGCCGACCGTGGGCCCGATCCTGCTGCAGGCGCTGAAGTCGCAGGATACCTATCTCGCCGGCAGCGTTCTGCTCATGCTGAGCGTGCTGACGGTGATCGGCACCGTCGTTTCCGATCTCCTGCTGGTGGCGCTCGATCCGCGCATCAGACATGGCGTCACGTAGGTGACCTCTCTCCGCTCACGGATCCAGGCCCCGTTCCGGGGTGAACGCGGCGGGGTGCACGCCGCTCTGGCAGACAAGGAACAGCGCGAATCATGAGCGCAAGCGTGGACGTCACAGGTGTTTCCGGCGCATCGATCGGCATCGAGCAGGCCGGCCAGTGGCAGCTGATCTGGTGGCGCTTTGTCCGGCACCGCATTGCGGTGGCGGGCGGTGTCATCATCCTGCTCTTCTACATCATCGCACTGCTCGCCGACTTCATCTCGCCGGCGCTGCCGGAGAAGGTCAGTACGCGCCATACGTTCGCACCACCGCAGGGACTGCATCTCTTCTACCGAAACCCCGACGGGTCGCTCGGATTCGGGCTCCACGTCTACGACTACAAGGTCACGATCGACCGCGTGGCCGTCCGCCGGATCTTCGTGGTCGATGAAACCAAGCGCATCGACGCGGGACTCTTCGTGAGGAGCGAGCCCTATCTGCTTCTCGGCCTGATCCCCATGGAGCACCGGCTGATCGGACCGCTGGACCGCACCAAGCCGTTCTATCTTCTCGGCGCGGACCGCCTGGGGCGCGATGTCCTCAGCCGCATCCTCCACGGGGCGCGCGTCTCCCTGTCGATCGGCCTGGTCGGCGTGTTGATGAGCCTTACCCTCGGTGTGCTGCTGGGCGGCATTTCCGGCTACTACGGCGGTGCCGTCGATGACCTTATCCAGCGGCTGGTCGAACTGATCCGGTCGATTCCCTCGATCCCGCTCTGGATGGGTCTCGCCGCGGCGGTGCCGCAGGACTGGTCGCCGCTGGCGGTCTACTTCATCATCACGCTGATCGTATCGCTCGTCGGCTGGACCGACCTTGCCCGCCAGGTGCGCGGCCTGGTGATGTCGATCAAGGGGGAGGATTTCGTCCTCGCGGCCCGGCTGGATGGTGCCACCGGGGGGCGGATCATCCTCCGCCACATGATTCCCTCCTTCACCAGCCACATCATCGCGACGACGACGCTCGCCATCCCCACGATGATCCTGGTTGAGACCGCTCTGAGCTTCCTGGGCATTGGCCTGCGCCCGCCGATCATCAGCTGGGGCACGCTGCTCCAGGAGGCGCAGAACGTCCGCACGGTCGCCATGGCCCCGTGGCTGCTCTGGCCGGCCGGAGCGGTTGTTCTGACGGTGCTGGCCTTCAACTTCTTCGGCGATGGCCTGCGCGATGCGGCCGATCCCTATGCCCACACGGAAAAGGGGGGCTGATCGATGACGCTGACCACCGCAATCCAGAGGCTGCATCCGGATCCCGCGTCGCAGTCGGCCGTTCTCGAGGTGCAGGGCCTCAGCGTCGACTTCAGCATCCGCAACGGCATGTTCCGTGCCGTCGATGACGTCAGTTTTGTCCTCGAGCGCGGCAAGACGCTGTGCCTGGTCGGCGAGAGCGGATCCGGCAAGAGTGTGACGGCCCGCGCGATCCTCCGCATCGCAGCCCCGGGCCGGATCACGGCGGGCAGGATCCTGCTGCATCAGGCCGGCAGCCAGGGCGGCCAGGCGATCGACATCGCCAGCCTCAGCCCCGACAGCCCCGTCATCCGCGGTATTCGTGGCCGCGCCATCTCGATGATCTTCCAGGAACCGCTGAGCTCACTGAGTCCGCTGCACCGGATCGGCTGGCAGATCGGCGAAGTGCTGGCGATCCATTCCAAGCTCGGGCGGGAGGAGCGGCGGCAGCGGGTTATCGAGCTTCTCACCCAGGTCGAAATCCCCCGCCCCGAGCAGACCATCGACCGATATCCGTTCGAACTCAGCGGCGGCATGCGCCAGCGTGTCATGATCGCCATGGCGCTCGCCTGCAATCCCGAGATCCTGATCGCGGACGAGCCGACCACCGCGCTCGATGTCACCACCCAGGCCGAGATCCTGGACCTGATCCGCGGGCTGCAGCGGCGCTACGGCATGGCGGTTCTGTTCATCACCCACGACATGGGTGTCGTGGCGGAGATCGCCGACGAGGTCGCGATCATGCGGCGCGGAAAGCTGGTTGAGAGCGGCCCCGTGCGGCAGATCTTCTCCCGGCCGCGGGAGCCGTATTCCCAGGCGCTGATCGGCTCGGTGCTGCGACTCCAGAAGCCGCGGGAAGTGGATGCCGGGTCGGGAAGCACCCCGGCGGCCGCCCCTATCCTGACCGTGCGCGCGCTGGGCAAGCGCTTCGAGCCCAGGCGAAGTCTCTTCGGCAAGGCGCCTGATCCGATCAACGCGCTGGTCGATGTGGATCTCGAACTGCACGAGGCGGAATGCCTGGGCATTGTCGGTGAAAGCGGCTCCGGAAAAACCACGCTCGGTCGCTGCATCATGCGGCTGATGCAGCCGAGTTCCGGGAAGGTGGTCTATCGCCGGCGCGACGGCACCGAGACGGACCTGGCCGATCTCGACACGCCTGCGCTGCGGCGGGTCTATCGCGAGATCCGCATGATCTTCCAGGACCCGTTCGGCTCGCTCAACCCGAGGCTGACGGTGCGGCAGGCGATCGCCGAGCCTCTGCTGATCAACAGGACCATCCCCCGGGAGAAGATACCCGGACGGGTGGCTGATCTGATGGAGACGGTCGGTCTCGACCCTGGTGCCATGGAACGGTATCCGCACGCCTTCTCGGGCGGCCAGCGTCAGCGTATCTGCATCGCCCGCGCGCTGGCGCTCGACCCGAGGATCATCATTGCGGACGAGGCCACCTCGGCGCTGGACGTCACCATCCGCCTGCAGATCCTCGACCTGCTTCTGTCACTGCGTGAGAGGATGAAGCTGAGCTTCATCTTCATCAGCCACGACATGAGCGTCATCCGCTATTTCTGCGACCGGGTCGGCGTCATGTACAAGGGGCGGCTGGTGGAGATCGGCACAAGCGAGCAGATCTGCACCCGCCCAAGCCACGCCTATACGCGCGCGCTTCTTTCGGCGGTGCCGGTCCCCGACCCGGCGCGCCGCAGCATTGCCAGCCGTCACCGTTATGTTGAGGCGCTTGCGCCCGCATCGAACGCTCCGCCCGCGGTATCGGCGACCTTTCCTTCCGGAGTTCAGAAACGATGAAGATCACCAGCGTGAAGCCGGTCCTTGCCGACCGATTCCTGTTCGTTCGGGTCGAAACCGACGAAGGGATCACCGGCCTCGGTGAATCGGGAGCATGGGGACATCTGGAGGCGAGCGCCACGGCGATCCGGAAGTTCGGTGCGTATCTCGAAGGCAAGAACCCAGATGCCATCGAGCACCACTGGAACGTGATGCACCGCGCCAATCATTTCACCGGTGCGGCGATCAACGGGGCGATCTCGGCCATCGATATCGCGCTCTGGGATATCAAGGGCAAGGCGCTCGGCGTCCCGGTCTACCAGTTGCTCGGCGGCGCCATCCGCGACACCGCGCGCGTTTATGGCCATGTCAAGGGAAAGACCATCGGCACACTGGTCGAGCGAGCGAAGCAGATGAAGGATCGTGGCTTCACCGCGATCGGTCACCTCAACCCGTTCCTCGACGAGGATCAGGGCGACATCTACTACAAGGCGCATGCGCGGAAGATCGCGGACGCGGTCGATAACGTGCGGCGGCTTCGGGAAGCGGTCGGGCCGGATGTCGATCTGTGTATCGAGATTCACCGCCGTCTGACGCCGCCCGAGGCCATCACCTTCGGCCGCGCCATCGAACAATACCATCCGATGTTCTACGAGGATCCGCTTCGGCCCACGAGCTTCGATGCGATGGCCAACGTCGCCGACCACATCCCGATTCCGATCGCCACGGGTGAGCGGTACACAAGCCTGTTCCAGTTTCAGGCGCTGCTCGCCCGTCAGGGCGTCCAGTATCTGCGGCCATCCATCTGCCTGTGCGGCGGGATCACAGGCGGCCGGAAGATTGCGGCCTTGGCCGAGGCGCATGATGCCCATATCGTCCCGCACAACCCGCTTTCCCCTGTCTGCCTCGCAGCGGGGCTGCAGCTGGATGCGAACATCCCCAGCTTCGCCATACAGGAGTATCCTGTTAGTGACCCGGAGATCGATGGCGATGACGGGTTGCGCGGCGCCGCCATGTTCGTGGAACTTCCGAAATTCCAGGATGGCTTTCTGAAGATCCCGTCCAGGCCGGGCATCGGACTTGAACTGGTCCCCGACGTGGAGCGGGCTTTCCCCGCGATTCCCCGGCCCATCCGCATGCGGAAACATCGGGATGGATCAATGGTGGATCAGTAGGCTGTATCCCGGGACGTGCAGCAGGTGGAGCAGCAGGCATGGCGACGGATACGTTGAGGGAAAGGACCGCCCGCCAGATAAGGGCGGATATCTTCGGTGGCGTGTTCGCACCGGGGGTGCGCCTTACCATCGATGATCTCTCCAAGCGCTATCGTGTCAGCCCGCAACCTGTGCGGGAGGCCCTCCATATGATCGCTGGCGAGCGGCTCATATGGATCCACCCGAGACGCGGCGCGATCGTCCGCAGCTTCGACGCGACCTTTGTGTCGAATATCTTCGATTGCCGCGCGGCGCTGGATCGTATGGCTGTCGGAAAATGCTTTGATTACCTGACATCCAAGGATGTCGATCGGATGCATGTTTTGCAGCTTCAGCATGAGAAAGCCCTCGCTGATCGAGACATCAGGGAGAGCTTCCTGACCAACCGCGCATTCCACGCCGAGATCTACATCATCGCCAGGAATGAGGAAGCGATGCACATGATGCTCGGTGGCTGGGAGCTCAAGCACGCCATGCGGCGCTTTTTCGGAATGTCGTCAAGTCGCGGCGCTGCCGTGATTGAGGAACACAGGATGCTTGTTGCGGCACTCCGTGAACGCAACCGTGATCTCGCCGTGGCCACCGCCGTCACCCACTGCGAACTTGCCAAGCGCGAGCTGCTTGTGCGCCTTCAGGCCGTGCCCGGCGGAGATGGAACAGGCAGTGACGAGGATATGATATTCGTGCCGGAGGGCGCGGATCGCGCCCCGGTATCGAAACAAATTGCTCCCATCCCCATGCAGGCAGCCGGGGCGGCGCGGTAGAGTCTGTCTTTTGCAAGGAGCTGGCGACCCAAGCCGATCAGGCCATCGCCGATGCGGAACGGGGACGGCCACGTCGGAGGGGTGGTCACGCCCGATAGCGCCGAAACCCGATCCGACCATGCGCCGCCGACGCAGATAGGTCTGGCAACCTGTTTCGTCGCCATGTGGAACCGGGAGGAACTGAAATGAAAATCACCAGAGCCGAAGTCGCCTACTACCAATGGCCTCGCCCTCGGCCCATCACCAATGGCCTCCACACCTATACGGACGTCACGTTAGGCTTCGTGAAGCTGTTCACGGATGAAGGCGTCGTCGGTGTCGGTACTTCTTCCGGCAGGCCAGGTGAGAAGGAACTGATCTCGACCTTCTGCGAGCAGATCATCGGCATGGATCCGTTCATGAGCGAGCAGATCTGGTCCAAGCTCTGGAACCCCAAAATATCCGGCCGTCGCGGACTCGAAACCCGTGCGCTCTCCGCCATCGACTACGCATTGTGGGATATCAAGGCGAAGGCGGCGAACCTGCCGCTCTATGTGCTGCTGGGCGGGGCCCGCACGAACATCCCGACCTATGTTGCCGGCGGCTATTACAGTCCCGGCAAGGGCCTCGACGACCTGGGCAAGGAGATGCTGGGCTATGTCGAACGTGGTGCCCGCGCCGTGAAGATGAAGGTCGGGGCCCTCTCTCCTCGCGAGGACGCGGCCCGTGTGAAGCTGGTGCGTGAGGCGATCGGCCCTGATGTCCGGCTGATGGTGGATGCAAACTGCGCCTATCGGTACTACGACGCCATCACTTTCGGCCGGCTCGCCGCCGACCATGATGTGTTCTGGTTCGAGGAGCCGGTCCAGCCGGACGACTACGAAGGGCTGCGCAAGATTGCTGCAGCAGTACCGCTAACGCTCGCGTCCGGTGAAAATGAATACAACAAGCATGGCTTTCGCGATCTGATTGCGACTCAGGCCGTCGGTATCCTGCAACCGGATGCGCGCTATACCGGGGGCGTTACCGAATTCATGAAGATCGCTGCGCTTGCCCAGGCACATAGCCTCGATATCTGCCCCCATGGCGACCAGCAGACGCATCTGCATCTCCTCGCCGCGATTTCCAATGCTCTGATGATCGAATTCTACCCAAAGGAATTCGATCCCATGTGGGGAGATGTCTACCTGACTACCCCCGATCTGAATGAAGACGGCACCGTCGCCGTGCCGTCCATGCCGGGCAATGGTTGCGAACCCAACGAAACGAAGCTCGCGAAATATCGGATCGGCTGAAGGGGATCAGCCTACCCTGCTGTGATTGCCAAGGAGAGGTGGCGCGCCCGGGAAGATTCGAACTCCCAACCCTCAGATCCGTAGTCTGATGCTCTATCCATTGAGCTACGGGCGCAGCCGAGGCGCGGGGTCTAGCGCACCCCGCGACCCTGTTCAAGCGTCACGCGGCCAGCTTGTCCAGTTCCCGCAAAATCGCCTCTCCCATGACCTGGGTGCCGACCTTGGCCATGCCGGGCTGCATGATGTCCGCGGTGCGCAATCCGCCCGCCAGCACGTTCACGCAGGCCTTTTCGATCAGCGCGGCATCCTCCTCCATGTCGAAGGAATAGCGCAGCAGCATCGCGAAGCTCAGCATCTGCGCCATGGGGTTGGCGAGGCCCTTGCCGGCGATATCGGGTGCCGAACCGTGGATCGGCTCGTACAGCGCATGCCGCCGCCCGTCCTCACCCAGCCCGCCCAGCGTGGCCGAGGGCAGCATGCCCAGGCTGCCGGTCAGCATCGACGCAAGGTCGGACAGCAGATCGCCGAACAGGTTGGAGGTGACGATCACGTCGAACTGGCGCGGGTTGCGCACCAGCTGCATGGCGCAGTTGTCCGCGTACATGTGGCTCAGCGCCACGTCCGGATAATCGCGGGCGCCCAGCGCCGTCACGGTCTGCCGCCACAGCAGCCCGCTCTCCATCACGTTCGCCTTCTCGACGCTGCACAGCCGGCCCTGCCGCTTGCGCGCCAGCTCGAACCCCACCCTGGCCACGCGCTCGATCTCGGCGGTGGTGTAGCTCTCGGTGTTCAGGCCGCGCTTCGATCCGTCCGGCAGCGTCTCGATGCCGCGCGGCTCGCCGAAATAGATGCCGCCCGTGCTCTCGCGCACGATCATGATGTCGAGGCCCTGCACCACCTCGCGCTTCAGCGTGGAGGCCTCGATCAGCGGCTCGAACACGATGGCCGGCCGCAGGTTGGCGAACAGGCCCAGTTCCTTGCGCAGGGTCAGGATCGCGATCTCGGGCCGCTTGTCGAAGCCCAGCCCGTCCCATTTGGGCCCGCCCACCGAACCGAACAGCACCGCGTCGGCCGCCTTGGCCTTGGCCACGGTCTCGGGCGTGATCGGCGCGCCGCGCACGTCCATGGCGGCCCCGCCGACCAGATCCTCCTCCAGGTCGAAGGAGACCGCACGCCGGCGGTCCATCCAGTCGACGACCCGCAGCACTTCACGCATCACCTCCGGCCCGATGCCGTCGCCCGGCAGGACCAGAAGCTTCTTGTTGGCAGCCATCAGACCTCTCCCTCGCCGTGCGGAGGGTCCGCCGGCATCAACAGTGCTTGCCGGCCGCTTCAGGCGACCGCGATGGTCGGCATCCAGGGCCGTTCGGAGGCGCGCTTCGCCTCATAGGCGTCGATCTGCGGCGCGTGCGCCATGGTCTGGCCGATATCGTCCAGCCCGTTCAGCAGAAGGTGCTTGCGCAGCGGATCGACCTCGAAGCGGATTTCCTCGCCATTCGGGCGGATCACCACCTGGCGCTCCAGGTCGATGCTGATACGTGCGTTTGCACCCATCCGGGCATCTTCCATCAACGCGTCGCAGACCTCGCGCGGCAGGCGCACGGGCAGGATGCCGTTCTTGAAGCAGTTGTTGTGGAAGATGTCGGCGAAGTCGGGGGCGATCACGCAGCGGATGCCGAAATCCAGCAAGGCCCAGGGCGCATGCTCGCGGGAGGAGCCGCAGCCGAAATTCTCGTGCGCGATCAGGATCTCTGCCTTGCGGTAGGGCTCCTGGTTCAGCACGAAATCCGGGTTCTCGGTCCCGTCGGGGCGGTAGCGCAGCCCGTCGAACAGGTTCTTGCCAAGACCGGTGCGCTTGATGGTCTTGAGGAACCGCGCCGGGATGATCTTGTCGGTATCGACATTGGCCATCGGCAGCGGTGCCGCGACCCCGGTCAGCGTGGTGAAGGCGTCCATCAGACCAACTCCCGCACATCGGCCAGACGGCCGGTGATGGCGGCCGCGGCGGCCATGGCGGGGGAGACGAGATGCGTCCGCCCGCCCGGCCCCTGCCGGCCTTCGAAGTTGCGGTTCGAGGTGCTGGCGCTGCGCTGGCCGGGCGTCAGCTTGTCCGGGTTCATGCCCAGGCACATCGAACAGCCCGGCTCGCGCCATTCGAACCCGGCTTCCAGCAGGATGCGGTCGATGCCCTCGGCCTCGGCCTGCTTCTTCACGATGCCGGATCCGGGCACCACCAGGGCGCGCACGCCTTCGGCCACCTTGCGGCCCTTGGCCACCGAGGCGACGGCCCGCAGGTCCTCGATGCGGCCGTTGGTGCAGGAGCCGACGAAGACCACGTCCACCTTGACTTCGGTCAGCTTCTGCCGCGGCTGCAGCCCCATGTAGTCGAGCATGCGCTGCACCTGGGCGCGGCGCGTCTCGTCCTCCAGCTCGGCCGGATCGGGCACGGCGGCGGTGATGGGCAGCACGTCCTCGGGGCTGGTGCCCCAGCTGACCATCGGCGCGATCTGCGCGGCATCCAGCGCGATCTCGGTGTCGTAATGCGCACCGGGATCGGCGGGCAGCGTGCGCCACCAGGCCACGGCGCGGTCGAAATCCTCGCCCTGGGGCGCGTAGGGGCGACCCTTGATGTAGTCGAACGTCGTCTGGTCCGGCGCGATCAGCCCGGCGCGCGCGCCGCCCTCGATCGACATGTTGCAGACGGTCATGCGCCCGGCCATGTCGAGCGCGCGCACCGCCTCGCCCGCGTATTCGATCACGTGGCCGGTGCCGCCGGCCGTGCCGATCCGGCCGATGATGGCCAGCACCATGTCCTTGGCCGAGGTGCCGAAGGGCATCGTGCCGTTGACCGTGATGCGCATGTTCTTCGCGGGCTTCTGCAGCAGCGTCTGCGTGGCGAGCACGTGCTCCACCTCGCTGGTGCCGATGCCGAAGGCGAGCGCACCCATCGCGCCGTGGGTGGAGGTGTGGCTGTCGCCGCACACGATCGTCATGCCGGGCAGGGAGATGCCCTGTTCCGGCCCGATGATGTGCACGATTCCCTGCCGGTCGTCCGCGACGGGGAAGTACGGCACGCCGAAATCGGCGACGTTCTTCTCCAGCGTCTCGACCTGGATGCGGCTTTCCTCCTCCGCGATGCCCTGGCTGCGGTCGGAGGTGGGCACGTTGTGGTCGGCGACCGCGATGGTCGCGTCCGGCCGGCGCACCTGACGGCGCGCCATGCGCAGGCCCTCGAAGGCCTGCGGGCTGGTCACCTCATGAACGAGATGGCGGTCGATATAGAGGATGCATGTCCCGTCAGGAAGTCGCTCGACGACGTGGCTGTCCCAGATCTTGTCGAACAGTGTGCGCGGTTTCCCCCCGGACATGCGCTCCTCTCTTTCCTCCGTTCCTACTCGGTCGCGGCGGCGGCCGGCGTTTCCTGGGCGGCGGCCGCATCGCGGTTGACGACCCGCTCGGCGATGCGGGCGGACTTGCCGCTGCGCTCGCGCAGGTAATACAGCTTGGCCCGGCGCACGGCGCCGCGGCGGACCACGCGGATCTCCGCGATGGTCGGCGCATAGAGCGGGAACACGCGCTCCACGCCTTCGCCGTAGCTGATCTTGCGCACGGTGAAGTTGCTGTTCAGGCCCTTGTTGGAGCGCGCGATCACCACGCCCTCATAGGCCTGGGTGCGGGTGCGCTCGCCCTCGACCACCTTCACCATCACGCGGACGGTGTCGCCGGGACCGAACTCGGGCACCGCACGGGCGGCGGAAAGGCGCGCGACCTCGGCCGCCTCGTACTGCTGGATGATGTTCATGGCGGAACCTTTCGTCTCAATTCTCTACGGGGCCGCAGCCCCGGTTGCAACGTGGCGGTCATGCGCGGCCCACAGGTCGGGGCGGCGTAACCGGGTGATCCGTTCGGACTCGGCCGCACGCCAGGCGGCGATCGCGGCGTGATGGCCGGAGAGCAGAACCTCCGGCACCGCGCGGCCGTTCCACACCGCGGGGCGGGTGTAGTGCGGGTATTCGAGCAGCCCGGCGGAGAAGCTCTCGCTGTCCGCGCTTTCGGCCGCCCCCATCACGCCGGGCAGCAGCCGCACGCAGGCATCGAGCAGCACCAGCGCGGCGGGTTCGCCGCCCGAGAGCACGTAGTCCCCGACACTGATCTCCTCCAGGCCGCGGGCGTCGAGCACGCGCTGGTCCACGCCCTCATAGCGGCCGCAGAGCAGCACGAGTCCGGGGCCGGCGGTCCAGCGCCGGACCATCGTCTGGGTCAGCGGCGCACCGCGCGGGGACAGGTACAGGGCCGGCCGTTCATCCATGACCGAAGCGAGTGCCGCATCGACCACGTCCGGCCGCATCACCATGCCCGGCCCGCCGCCGAAAGGCGTGTCGTCCACGGTGCGATGGCGGTCGGTGGCGAAGGCGCGGATGTCGGTCGCGGCGAGCGACCAGATCCCGTCCGCCAGCGCCCGGCCGGCGAGCGACTGGCCAAGCGGACCGGGGAACATGTCCGGGAACAGGGTCAGGGCGGAAACGCGCCAGGTCATGACACCCTCACCCTGTGCCTCTCCCGTGTGGCGGGAGAGGGGACGCTGCGCGACGGTCCTGCTTCTCCCTCTCCCGCTTGCGGGAGAGGGGCGGGGGGAGGGGCCTCGGCCACCACCTCCACCGGCGGATCGACCACGACCCGGCCGCCGGTGACATCCACCACCGGCACGGACGCGCGGCTGAACGGCACCAGCAGCGGTGCTGCCCCGTCCCGTGCGATCTCCAGGCTCGCCCCGGCGCCGTAGTCGTGCACCGCCACCACATGGCCCAGCACCGCGCCGCCCGTGTCCTGCGCGGCCAGCCCGACCAGGTCGGCGTGGTAGAACTCCTCCTCTTCCGCCTCCGGCAGCGATGCGCGGTCGAGGAACAGGCGCAGGTTGGTCAGCTTCTCCGCGGCCGTCCGGTCCGCCACGCCCTCCACGGATGCGAGGCCCGGCCCCACCCAGCGCAGCGACAGGCGCTGCCCATCCTCGGCCATCAGCGGGCCGTAGGCGGTCAGGTCGGCCGGATCCGCGGCGTAGCTCGTCACGCGGACAAGCCCCTTCACGCCGTGCGGACGGCCGATCACGCCCATCAGGATGCGGGTCTCGGGCATCGTGTCCTTGCTTCAGGCGCGGGCCGCTCAGGCGCCGGCGGCGGCCTTGGCGCGTTCCTGCGCCTTCTTCTTCGGCGCGGACTGCTTCGGCTGCTCGTTGTAGGCAGGCATCGGCGCCAGCCCGGCCTTGCCCAGGAAGCGGGCGACACGATCGGTCGCCACCGCGCCCTGGCTCAGCCAGTGCTTCAGCCGGTCGTCCACCAGCCGCACGCGCTCGGCATGCTCGGCCGGCAGCATCGGGTTGTAGGCGCCCACCTTCTCGATGAAACGGCCGTCGCGGGGCGAGCGGCTGTCGGCGATCACGATGTGGTAGTAGGGGCGCTTCTTCGCACCGGCGCGGGCAAGGCGGATCTTAAGGCCCATACGGGTTCTCCTTGGTCATTCCAGTCAGAAGGGGCGGCGTCCGGGGAGCAGCGCGCCCAATCCGCCGCGCATCAGTCCCTTTTCGCCGAGCTTGTTCATCCGCTTCATCATCGCGGTCATGTCGTCGAACTGCTTCAGCAGGCGGTTCACCTCCTGCACGGAGGTGCCAGACCCGGCGGCGATGCGCTTCTTGCGGCTCGCCTTGATGATGTCGGGTTTGCGCCGCTCCGCCGCGGTCATCGAGGAGATGATCGCCGCCTGCCGCTTGAGGATGGCCTGGTCGAGATTCGCGTTCTCGATCTGCGACTTGATCTTGCCCACGCCGGGCAGCATGCCGAGGATGCCCGACAGCGAGCCCATCTTGCCGATCTGCTTGAGCTGGCCGGCGTAGTCCTCCAGGTCGAACTTGCCCTTGGCCATCTTGGCCGCGAGCTTCTCCGCCTGTTCCTTGTCCACCAGCTCGCTGGCGCGCTCGACCAGGGAGACGATGTCGCCCATGCCGAGGATGCGGCCGGCGACGCGCTCGGGGTGGAATTCCTCCAGCGCGTCCAGCTTCTCGCCCATGCCGACGAGCTTGAGCGGCGCGCCGGTCACGCCGCGGATGGACAGGGCCGCGCCGCCGCGGGCATCGCCGTCCATGCGCGTCATTACAACGCCGGTGATGCCGACCTTCTCGTGGAAGGCGGTGGCGACGTTGACCGCGTCCTGGCCGGTCATGGCATCCACGACCAGCAGCGTCTCGGCCGGGTTGGTCAGGTCGCGGACGGCGGCGACCTCCGCCATCAGCGCCTCGTCGATGGCGAGCCGGCCGGCGGTGTCGAGGATCACCACGTCGAACACCTCGCGCCGGGCGGTGTCCATCGCGCGTTCGGCGATCTGGGTCGGCGTCTGGCCGGCGACGATGGGCAGGGCGGCCACGCCCGCGCGTTCGGCGAGCTGGGCGAGCTGGAGCTGCGCGGCCGGGCGCTGCGTGTCGAGCGAGGCGAGCAGCACCTTCTTGCGCTGCCTGTCCTTCAGCCGCAGCGCGAGCTTGCCGGAGGTCGTGGTCTTGCCGGCCCCCTGCAGCCCGACCATCAGGATCGGCACCGGCGCGGGGTGGTCCAGGTTGACCGCGACCGCGCCCTCGCCCCCCAGGGCGGCGACCAGCGCGTCGTGCACGATCTTGACCACCTGCTGGCCGGGGGCGACGGACTTGATCACCGCCTCGCCCACCGCCTGTTCGCGCACCCTGGCGATCAGATCCCGGACCACGGGCAGCGCGACGTCGGCCTCCAGCAGCGCGAGGCGGACCTCGCGCAGCGCGTCGGCCACGTCGGATTCGCTCAGCGCGCCGCGGCGGCGCAGCCGGTCGAAAACGCCCGAAAGCTTGTCCGAGAGCGCCTCGAACACGCAGGCAACCTCCTCATTCTCCGCGCACCTTCGCGCGGCAACGCAAAAAACGCCGCTGCGCGAACCCTCGCGGAGCGGCGATGCCGCCCGAACTTACGGGCGGCGTCCCGCCGTGACGGCGGGCGTGCCGGCATCTGCGCGCGGCTACGGCGGAAGTCAATGCCTTCTCGCGCAGGCCGGGCAGCCTGAGGCGGATTAACGAATTGTCATCCCGTCGGGAATCTGTATCAGGGAACCCCGTAGCTTGGCTGAAAACCGATCCGGAGAGGCGGAAATAGCTGCCGTCTCAAGGGGCAAGACCATTCTTCCCGGGGAGGCGGCGCGCGTGTACCACTCTGGTTATCCTTGGATCCTTCTGCGGGGGCGGCCGTTCAACCGCGCGCCCGTTGCCTTCAGGGCGTTCGTATCCGCCGTTGCCGGCGCGGCGCTGGGGACCCGCTGATGCTCGACAATCTGGCCCTCGGCTTTGAGGTCGCGCTGAGCCTCAACAACCTGACCTACGCCTTCGTCGGCGCGATGATCGGCACGGCGATCGGCGTGCTGCCGGGGGTAGGGCCGACCGCGACCATCGCCCTGCTGCTGCCGCTGACCTTCGGGCAGGAGCCGGTGACGGCCATCATCATGCTGGCGGGTATCTACTACGGCTCCCAGTACGGCGGATCGACAACGGCGATCCTGCTCAACCTGCCGGGTGAGATCTCCGCCGTGGTCACGGCACTCGAAGGCTACAAGATGGCGCGCCGGGGCCGCGCCGGGGCTGCGCTGGCCACGGCCGCGCTCGGCTCGTTCTTCGCCGGCACCGTGGCCACGATCGTCGTCGCGGCGGTCGGACCCATCCTGACCGCGGTGGCCCTGTCCTTCGGGCCTGCGGACTATTTCTCGCTGATGTTGCTCGGGCTCATCATCTCGGCGGTGCTGGCGCGCGGCAACGTCCTCAAGGGCATCGCCATGATCGCGCTGGGCCTGGCGCTCGGCCTGGTCGGCACCGACGTCCAGACCGGCCAGCAGCGGTTCACCTTCGGCATCCCGGAACTGTCGGACGGGCTCAACGTCGTCGCACTCGCCATGGGGCTGTTCGGGATCGGCGAGATCATCATCAACCTGGAGAAGCCCGAGATCCGCGGCACGGTGAACGGCGCCATTGGCAAGCTGTGGCTGACGCGGGAGGAGTGGCGGCTTGCCACGCCCGCCGTGCTGCGCGGCACGGCGATCGGTTCCATCCTCGGCGTGCTGCCGGGCGGCGGTGCCTCCCTCTCCGCCTTCACCTCGTTCATGGTGGAGCGGAAGATGACCAAGCAGCCGGAGATGTTCGGCAACGGCGCCATCGAGGGCGTGGCCGGGCCGGAAAGTGCCAACAACGCGGCGGCGCAGACCTCCTTCATCCCGCTGCTGACGCTCGGCATCCCGTCCAACTCGGTGATGGCGCTGATGGTCGGTGCGCTGATCATCCAGGGCATCCAGCCTGGCCCGCGCATGATCGAATCCCAGCCGGAACTATTCTGGGGCCTGATCGCCAGCATGTGGATCGGCAACGTGATGCTGCTGATCATCAACCTGCCGATGGTGGGGATGTGGGTGAAGCTGCTCGCGATCCCGTATCGCTTCCTCTACCCTGCGATCCTGATCTTCTGCGCGATTGGCGTGTACAGTTACAATAACAGCGCGTTCGATGTGTATCTGGCAGTGATGTTCGGCGGGCTGGGCTATCTGTTCTACAAATTCGGCCTGGAGCCGGCGCCGCTGTTCATCGCCTATATTCTCGGCCCGATGATGGAAGAGCATCTGCGCCGCGCGATGCTGCTGTCGCGTGGCGATGCGATGGTGTTCGTCCAGAGGCCGATCAGTGCGGTTCTCCTGGGCATCGCGCTGATCGCGCTGCTGGCGATGCTGGCGCCCGGCCTGCGCCGCAAGCGCGAAGAGGCCATCGCGGAATAGCGCACCGCAACTTTCACGCCCCCGGCGCGCCACGCCGGGGGCCTTTTGACGACAGCCCGGTCCGCACAACTCGTCTGGTGGCATGGGGAATGGGGCAGGGGCTGCACGGCAGCGCTTGCGCGAAACCGGCGGCAATTGCCCAGGCGGCAAAAGGGCCGGTCCCTCCAGGAACCGGCCCGCCCGCCGGACGCTTATTTCGGCGCCAGCACCATGATCATCTGGCGGTTCTCCATCTTGGGGAACTGCTCGACCTTGATGGTCTCCCCCATCTCGTTGCGGATGCGCTCCAGCACCTTCGCGCCGAGATCGGTATGGGCCATCTCACGGCCGCGGAAACGCAGCGTGACCTTTACCTTGTCGCCTTCGGCAATGAATTCCTTCATGTGCCGCATCTTTACCTGGTAGTCATTTTCGTCGATATTCGGACGAACCTTGACTTCCTTGAGTTCGACGACCTTCTGTTTCTTTTTGGCTTCGTTCTTTTTCTTCTGTTGTTCGTATTTGAACTTGCCAAAATCCAGGATCTTCACGACCGGTGGTACGGCGTTGGGGCTGATCTCAAGCAGATCCATGCCAACGTCATAGGCGCGGCGCAGCGCATCGCGCGCGCTCATCACGCCCTGCATTTCGCCGTCCTGGTCGATCAGCCGCACCTGCGGGGAGCGGATTTCCTCATTCACGCGGGGCCCGTCGCGGGTGGGCGGGGTGGGCGGAAGCGGTGGCCTTGGGATGGGAGTCTCCTATCTTTGTTGACGATAACCGGTGTCCATTGTCCCGGATTCTATGCCGCGGACGCAACCTTCACATCGGGGGGCGCCGCCTCGGCTGCAAGAGAGGCCACGGCCTCTCCCAGCGAAATGATCTGCTGCGCGTTGCCGCCGAGCCGGCGCAGCGCCACGGTCCCGGCCTCGGCCTCCTTGCGACCGACGACCGCGATCACCGGGACCCGGGCCAGAGAATGGTCACGGACCTTGGCGGTGATCTTCTCGTTGCGCAGGTCGGTCTCGACCCGCAGCCCGGCGGCGCGCAGGCGGGCGGCGACCTGCCCGGCGTAGCTGTCGGCGTCCGAGACGATGGGCGCGACCACCACCTGCACCGGGGCGAGCCACAGCGGGAAGCGGCCGGCATACTGCTCGATCAGGATGCCCAGGAACCGCTCGAAGCTGCCCAGGATCGCCCGGTGCAGCATGACCGGGCGCTGGCGGGTGCCGTCCTCGGCCACGTATTGCGCGCCCAGCCGCTCGGGCAGGACGAAATCGACCTGCAGCGTGCCGCACTGCCAGTCCCGGCCGATCGCGTCGCGCAGGACGAATTCCAGCTTCGGGCCGTAGAAGGCGCCTTCCCCGGGGTTCAGTTCGTAATCGACGCCCGCCTCCGCGCAGGCATCCTTCAGCGCGCCCTCGGCCCGGTCCCAGACCTCATCCGATCCGGCGCGGACCTCCGGCCGGTCGGAGAACTTCACCCGGAAGGTCTCGAAGCCCAGGTCGCGGTAGATCGCCGACAGCAGGTCCACGAAGCGCACGGTCTCCGAGGCGATCTGCGCCTCGGTGCAGAAGATGTGCGCGTCGTCTTGGGTGAAGGCGCGCACCCGCATGATGCCGTGCAGCGCGCCGGACGGCTCGTAGCGGTGGCAGGCGCCGAACTCCGCCATGCGCATCGGCAGCTCCCGGTAGGAGCGCAGGCCGTGGTTGAAGATCTGCACGTGGCACGGGCAGTTCATCGGCTTGAGCGCGAGCACGCGGTCCTTCTCGGACTCGTCCTCCACGGTCGCGATGAACATGTGCTCCCGGTACTTGTCCCAGTGCCCGGAATCGACCCAGAGCTTGCGGTCCACGAGCTGCGGCGTGCGGACCTCCTGGTAGTCGGCCGCGTCCAGCCGGCGGCGCATGTAGTCCTGCACGGTCTGGTAGAGCTTCCAGCCCTTGGGGTGCCAGAACACCGATCCGACCGCCTCCTCCTGGAGGTGGAACAGGTCCATCTCGCGGCCGATGCGACGGTGGTCGCGCTTCTCCGCCTCCTCCAGCTGGTGGAGATAGGCGTCCAGCTCCTTCCGGTCGCGCCAGGCGGTGCCGTAGATGCGGCTGAGCATGGCGTTGCGGTGGTCGCCCCGCCAGTACGCGCCCGCGACCTTCAGCAGCTTGAACGCATCGCCCACGTCGCCGGTGCCGCGCATGTGCGGGCCGCGGCACAGGTCGATCCAGTCGCCCTGGCTGTAGAGCGTGATGGTCTCGTCGCGCGGCAGGTCGCGGATCAGCTCGGCCTTGTAGCGCTCACCCTTCTTCTCGAAGAAGGCGATGCCCTCCTCGCGGCCGATCACGCTGCGCTTGAACGGGGCGTTGCGCGCGATGATCTCGCGCATCTTGGCCTCGATCGCGGGAAAATCCTCGGGCGTGAACGGCTCGTTGCGGGCGAAGTCGTAATAGAAGCCGTTCTCGATCGCCGGGCCGATCGTGACCTGGGTCCCGGGGTAGAGTTCCTGAACCGCCTCCGCCAGCACATGGGCGGCGTCGTGGCGGATCATCTCCAGCGCGGCCTCGTCCTTGCGGGTGACGAAGACCACCGCGGCGTCATGGTCGATCTCGGTGGCGAGATCGACCAGCTTGCCGTCGAGCTTCATCGCGAGTGCGGCACGGGCGAGGCCGGGACCGATGTCGCCGGCCAGCGTCGTGCCCGTCACCGGCGCGTCGTAGTGGCGCACGGAACCGTCGGGCAGCGTGATGGCAGGCATGGGGCGGGTCGATCTCCGGTGAGAAAGGCGCGGAACCTGGGGGCGCGGGGTGCCCCGCGTCAAGGAAGGGCGGCCGCAACCCTGTCCGGCGCGAGCGTCCGCAGGTCGTCCGCGCGCAGGATGCGGACATCGCCGCGCGGTGCCGTCAGCGCCGGGTCGGAGGCGCCGCCGAACAGGACGATGCAGCGCGTCCCCATCGCGGCGGCGAGATGCATCGGCCCGGTGTCGTTGCCGATCGCGAGCACCGCGCGGGCGGCGAGCGCGGCCACATCCGCGATCTCGGTGCGGCTGGTGAGGTCGATCGTGGCGGGCGCGGCGGCCCGGATCGTGGCAGCGAGCGGCGCCTCGGTCCTCGTGCCCACGATCACGGGCGTCAGCCCGTGCCCGGCCAGGGCCTGGGCCAGCACGCCATACGATTCGGCCGGCCAGCGCTTTTCCGGCCGATGCGGGGCGGCGCCCGGCACCAGCAGCGCGAAGCGGTCGGGCAGGCCGAAGCGGGAGATGTCGCCCCGCAGCCAGGACAGGTCGGGTTTCGGGAACGACGTGATCCCCGCCATTTCGAGCTGCTCGCGCTGCCGGTCGATCGTGTGCATCCGGTCCCGGCCCGGATTGGCGTGCGGCAGGCTGGCCCCGCGCGCGATGCCGGACCACGCCGGCCGCCCGGCCAGCCGGAAATAGCGGGAGGACCGGCCCGAGGTCTGCAGGTCATAGACCAGGTCGAATCCGCGCAGCTGCCGCCGCAGCCGCAGCAGGCCGGGCAGGTCCCACCACTGCGGCCGCGCATCGACCGCGATGGCGTCGAACCACGGGCTCGCCGCCAGCAGCCCGGCGAAGGGGCGGGTGGTCAGCAGGGTGATGCGGTCCGCCGGATGATGGGCGCGGATCGCGGCGAAGGGGCCGAAGGACAGCACCATGTCGCCCAGGGCGGACAGGCGGATGACAAGGATGCGCTTCATGCGAGGCCGAGGACCTCGCGGTACACATCCAGCGTTGCCGCCTGCATCCGCGCCGTGGTGAAGCGTGCCAGGACCACCGCCCGCGCCTGCCGTGCGAGCTGCGCCCGGGCTTCCGCTGGCAGCGTGAGCACGTAGGCGATGGCCTCGGCCAGCGCTTCCGGGTCGCCGGGTGGCACGCGCCAGCCGGTCACGCCGGGCTCCACCGTCTCGGCCGGGCCGCCGAGGTCGGAGGCGATGACCGGGCGGCCCATGGCCTGCGCCTCGATCACCACGCGGCCGAAGGCCTCGGCATCCGTGCTCGCATGCACGACCACGTCGGCCAGCATCAGTGCTGCGGGCATGTTCCCGACATGGCCGGCGATGGTCAGCGGCACGCCGGCCGCCCGCGCCTGCCGTTCCAGCTCGGCGCGATAGGCGGTGCGGCCCTGGTCGTCGCCGACCAGCAGGCAGCGGATGTCGCTGCGGCCCAGCCGCGCCAGGGCCGCGATTAGCACGGACTGGCCCTTCCAGCGCGTCAGGCGGCCGGGCAGCATCACCGTGGTCTGGCCGTCGAGCAGGTCCCAGGCGCGGGCCAGCGCCTCGATGGACTGCGGCGGCACGGCGTCCGGGTCGAACAGCGCGGGATCGACGCCGCGGTGGATCACCCGCACGCGGGACGGGTCGATGCCGGTGCGGTGGGTCAGGTGGCGGGCGACGTAGTCGCTGATGGCGATCACACGCTCGCCCCGCGCCATGATCGCGTTGTAGCGGCGCTTGAGCGGCAGATTCTCGTTGTAGATACCGTGCCAGGTGGTCACGAGATGCGCGCCCGTGGCGCGGCAGGCCAGCCACGCAGCCCAGGCCGGCGCACGGGACCGCGCATGCACGATTTTGATGCCTTCCGCGCGGATCAGCGTGGCGAGGCGGCGTGCGTTGGCGCGGATCGCCCAGGGCGCCTTGCGGCCGAGCGGCAGGGTGATGTGGCGCGCCCCCGCGCGCTGCAGCTCCGCTTCCCGTTTTCCCCCGGATGAGGCGACCAGGGAGGTCCAGCCGGCGCTGGCGATGGCCGCGGCGATCTCGACCGTGCCGCGTTCCACGCCGCCGCCGCCCATCGCGGGCAGCACCTGGAGGATGACGGGGGCGGCGCGCGGCATGTCGGGGGCGCTATATCACGCCGCCGTCATCGCGAAAGCCGGGACCGTCGCATGGCTCGGAACGGCCCTGCGGCGGACGCCCCCGGCTGCCGGCCATCCGGGATGCATCTTGGCGTGGCGCCGTCATGCGCCGACACTCGCACCCTTCGATCACCGGCAGGCCAGCGAATGTCAGAGACCACGATCAAGGCACCCACCCTCCGCGATGTGGAGATCGTCCGCGACACGGCGGGCATCCCGCATATCTACGCCGCCTCCTCGACCGACCTGTATTTCGGCCTCGGCTACGCCATGGCCGAGGACCGGCTGTGGCAGATGGACCGGCTGCGCCGCCGCGCGCTGGGCCGGCAGGCGGAGGTGATGGGGCCGGCCTATCTGTCCTATGACATCCACCACCGCACCATCGGCCTGCCCGCCGTCGTGGCGCGCGAGGCCGGGCTGGTCGATCCGACCACCGCCGCGCTGGTGGATGCGATGGTCGCCGGCATCAACCACGGCATCGCCACCCTGCCCCTGCCGCCCGAGTTCGGCATCCTCGGCTACACGCCCGAACCCTTCACCCGCGCCTGCGTGATCGCCATTGCGCGCGGCATCTGGTGGTCGCTGAACGGCCGCATCGACCGCCTCGCCGCGGCCGAGGCCGCGTGCTTCCTGCCCGAGGAATGGCGGGAGGCGTATCTGACGCCTGAAGGGTCGGAGAGCCTGATCCTGCCGTCGCCGCCCTTCTCCAAGCCGCTCGCCGCCGGCACCGACGACTGCACCGGCAGCAACAATTGGGCGCTGCGGCCGGAGCTGACCGGCGGAGCGGCCATCCTGGCCGGCGATCCGCACCAGCCCTACTGGGTGCCGTCCTCCTGGTACGAGTTCGCGCTCCACGGGCCGGAGGACGACGTGGCCGGCGCCGGCCACCCCGGCCTGCCCGGCCTGATCTGGGGCAGCAACGGCACGGTCGCGTTCAGCATCACCAACAACATGGCCTCGACCCGCGACCTGTACGCGGAGACGGTCAACCCCGCCGACCCGGACGAGTACCGCGACGGCGACGGCTGGCGGCGCTTCGAGACGACGACCGAGACCATCAAGGTCAAGGGCGAGGCCGATCACGTGCTGACCGTCCGCCGCACCGTGCGCGGCCCGATCGTCAACGCACTGGTGCCGGCGCTGGCCGAAGGCGGCGACCGGCCGCTGTCGCTGCGCTGGGTCGGCTTCGAGCATATCGACGATCTGCGCGCCCTGGTGAACATCCCGCGCGCCAAGACCTGGGCGCAGTTCCGATCCGCCCTGCGCGACTGGTCGGTATCCGTGTTCAACTGGATCTATGCCGATGTGGACGGCAATGTCGGCTACCAGATGGCCGGCCGCATTCCGCTCCGTCCGCGCTTCACCTATGGCTACCGCGAGGGCGCGAACCCGGCCGACCAATGGACCGGATACATTCCCTTCGAGCAGATGCCGCACAGCTACAACCCGCCGCGCGGCTACGTCGCCTCCGCCAACCAGCGGGTGGTGCAACCGGGCGACGGGCCGATGATCTACGGCGCCTATTCGCAGGGCCATCGCGGCATACGGCTCGACCAGTTGTTCGGCGGCAGGACGGGGCAGGACACGGCGGCCAACATCGCCGTGCAGAACGACGTGGTGAACGTGCGCGCCCAGCGGCTGGTGCCGGCGATCCTGCGCCTGCTCGCGGCGGACGACCCCGTGGCCAAGGCCTTCGCCGGCTGGGATTTCGCCTACAGCCTGGAGAGCATCGCGCCCACGGTGTTCGAGACCTTCATGAGCCTGTGGCAGCGCGCGGTGGTCGCGGTCCACGTGCCGCCGCGGCTGCACGGCCTCGTCGTGCAGCAGACCGGGCTCGGCACCACGCTGCTGACCGAACCGGAACGCGCCTTCTTCCCCGAAGGCACGCAGGCGGCCGCGCGGAAGATCGCCGCTGATGCGATCGCGCGGTTGACGGAGTGGCTGGGTGCGGACAAGGCGGCCTGGGCATGGGGCAAGCTGCATATCGCGCACTGGAAGCACCCGCTGACCAGCGCCGAGCGCGCCGCGGCGTTCGACATCGGCCCGGCCCCGGTCGATGGCGGCTCGCACACGATCCGCAACACCGGCGGTGAGCTGCCGCCGCATGCCGCGTCCTCGGGCGCCGAATACCGGATCGTGGTCGATTTCGCGCAGCCGGACCGGTTCCTGGCGGTGCAGAACATCGGCAATTCCGGCGTGCCCGGAACCCCGCACTACCGCGACCAGTTCGAGCCGTTCCTGAAGGGCACGTACCACACCGTGCACCTGACGAAGGCCGACATCCCGGTCGAGACCACCACCCGTCTCGTCCCCGGCTAGGCCGGCGCGTATACCCGCGCATCACGGAGGATGCCGATGGACGTGGAGCGCGGCCGGATCGCGGCGACGGACGGGACGGAGCTTGCCTATGCGCGCCGGGCCGGGAAGGGACCCATGATCCTTTTCCTGCCCGGCTTCCGCAGCGACATGGAAGGCAGCAAGGCCACCGCGCTCGACGCCTGGGCGGCGCGGGAGGGGCGTGCCCTGCTGCGCTTCGACTATGCCGGGCACGGCATTTCCGGCGGGCGGTTCGAGGACGGCACCATCGGCCGCTGGGCGGATGACGCGGCCACCGTGTTCGACCGGCTGGCGGACAGGAAGGTCGTGCTGGTCGGGTCGTCCATGGGCGGCTGGATCGCGCTGCTGCTGGCGCGGCGTTTCCCGGACCGCATCGCCGGGCTGGTCGGGATCGCCGCGGCACCCGACTTCACCGAGGCACTGCTCTGGCCCGCGTTGAGCTTCGAGCAGCGTGCCGCGCTGATGACGGACGGGCGGATCGCGCTTCCGAGCGAATATGGCGAGCCCACGCCGATCACCCGCGCGCTGATCGAAGACGGGCGGCGGCAACTGGTGCTGGAGACGCCGATCCCGCTCCATTGCCCGGTCCGCCTGCTGCACGGCCAGCGCGATGCGGAGGTGCCTTGGGAGCTGTCGCTGCATGTGGCCGAGCGCATCGCGGGCGACGATGTCCGCATCCATCTGGTCAAGGACGGGGATCACCGCCTGTCGCGGCCGTCGGACCTCGCGCTGATGATCACGACGGTGACGGAGGTAGCGGGCTGATCGCTGCTTCCGCCGCGAGGATGGCGCGCAGCCCTTCGCGATAGGTCGGATAGCGCCAGGCGATGCCGAGCGTGGCCTTGGTGATCGCGGCGGAGACACGCCGGTTCTCCGACCAGAAGGACCGTGCCATCGGCGACATGGCGGGCCAGACCTCATCGAGCGTTCGTGCCGGGGGAAGGGGCAGGCCGAGCAGGCGTGCGGCCTCGGCCAGCACGTCCGCGCTCGGCGCCGGTTCGTCGTCCACGAGGTTCAACACCTGCACGCCGGGATGACTGACCCTCACCCCAACCTCGGAGAGGGCGCTGCACTTCATCGCAGTGACCACCGCCCGCGCGATGTCGTCGCGATGGATGCGGCCCAAGGCATGGCCGGGGGCGATGATGTGCCGTGCCGTCCCGGCGCGCAGGTCGTCCAGCACCGACCGCCCCGGTCCGTAGATGCCGGCTATCCTGAAGATATCCACGGCCCGGTCACCGGCGAGCACGCGCCACGCCGTCTCGGCCGCGAGGCGGTGTCGGGTGCGCGCCGATCCGGGTGCGGGTGGCGCGGTCTCATCCACCCATCCGCCGCCGCGGTCGCCGTATACGCCGGTCGTGGACAGATAGCCGATCCAGCGCAGGTGCCGCGCCGCGGCGATCGCTTTGCCCGCCGCGCGCAGGGTGGGGTCGCCCGCGTCGCCGGGCGGGACGGTCACGACGATGTGCGAGACATCCGCGACCGCCTGCGGCAGATGATCGAAGCGGATGAGCCTGACCCCTTCCGCCGGAATCGTGCGCCGCGCCGCTGCCACGACATCGAAGCCCGCCGCCAGCGCCGCCACCGCGATGGCCCGCCCGGTATATCCAAGTCCCGCGATGAGGAGCCGCATGCCCCGCGTTTGCCGTGCCTCGACGCGCGCGGCTAGTGTGTGCCGCGCCATGCGGACCGGGTTCCTGATCACGGCGGCCTGTGCCGCATTTTTCGCCGGCGCGGCCGCTGCCGCGACGTCCGGCCAGGACGTCGCGCCGGATGCGCCGCTGCCCCTGCCCCCGGTCCCGCCGCGTATCGCGAGCGGCCCGGAATACGAGCACTGTCTCGCCATGATCTCCACCAACACCGAGGAAGCCGTCCGCTTTGCCGGGGCGTGGGAGGCGACGGGCGGTGGCGATGGCGCCGCGCATTGCCTCGCTCTCGCACATCTCGCGCAGGGCGAGGCGGGCGTGGCGGCCGAGGGGCTGGAGAAGCTGGCGGAGACGAGCAAGGCGGAAGGCGTCGCCCGTGCCGCGCTGTACGCCCAGGCCACGCAGGCATGGCTGCTCGCGGGCGAACCGCTCAAGGCTTATGGCAGCGCCACGCTGGCGCTGGTGATCTCGCCCGATGACATCGACCTGCTGGTGGACCGCTCCGTCGCCTCGGCCAGCGGCGGCGAATACTTCACCGCGATCGACGACCTGAACCGGGTCATCGACCTCGATCCAAGTCGCGTCGACGCGCTGGTGTTCCGGGCCGCGGCGTGGCGGCTGGTGGACCGGCTGGAACTGGCCGCGGATGACATCGCGCGCGCCGTTGCGCTGGATCCGGATAATCCGGAGGCGCTGCTCGAACGCGGCATCCTGCGCCAGCGGCGTGGCGACCTGGCCGGGGCGCGGGCGGACTGGACGCACCTGCTGGCGGTCGAGCCCGACGGCGCGACCGCCGATTACGCGCGGCAGAACCTGGCACTGCTGGAAGCAGGGCCGGAGCGGCGCTGAGAACGTTCGCCCGGGGCGTTCCGGCGTCCGGCTACTGATGCATGCCCATGCGCGGGTCGAGCACGTCGCGCAGGCCGTCCCCCAGCATGTTCAGCCCCAGCACCGTGATCATCAGCGCCACACCGGGGATCGCGATGATCCAGGGTGCGTCGCGCATGAAGTCGCGCCCTTCGGCCATCATGCCGCCCCAGGTCGGCGTCGGTGGCACGGCGCCCACGCCGAGGAAGGAGAGCGTCGCCTCCGACAGCACGGCATAGGCGAACAGGAAGCTGAGCTGGACGATCATCGGCGCCATCGCGTTGGGCAGCACATGCCGCCACAGGATGCGTAGCTGCCCCACGCCGGAAGCGACGGCGGCCTGCACGTAGTCCATCTCCCGCTGCACGATCACGCTGGCGCGGACGATGCGCGCCGTGCGCGGCACGTAGACGATCGCCAGCGCGATGATGACGTTCATCGTGGACGGACCCAGCACCGCGGTCACCGCGATGGCGAGCAGGATCGCCGGGAAGGCCATCAGCGCGTCGTTCACGCGCATCAGCGCGTTGTCGGTGCGGCGGAAATACCCGGCCGTCGCGCCGATAAGGGTGCCAAGCACCGCGTTGATCAGCACCACCGACGCGCCGATCAGCATCGACAGTTGCGCCCCGTACACGGTGCGCGCCCACATGCTGCGGCCGAAACTGTCCGTTCCGAACACCCAGTCGCCGCCGGGTGGGAGGAACTTGAAGCGCATCGCGAGCCGGTTGGGATTGGCGGACGTGATCCAGGGGGCCAGCACGGCGAGGATTGCGATGATCCCGAACAGGATCAGCCCGGTGACGAACAGCCGGTGGCGGAACAGGCTCCGCAGCGTGGCGAGCGCGGGATGGATGCGCCGTTCCGGCGCGACGGCGCTGGCCGGCTGTTCCATGGTCTCGGCCGGCTGGCCCGGCAGGACGGCGGCCTCACTCATAACGCACCCGCGGATCGAGCAGGGCGTAGGCGACTTCCACGAGGATGTTGACGATCACCAGAAACACCGTGACCAGCAGCAGCCCGCCCTGCACCATCGGATAGTCGCGGCTGAGCACCGCCTGGGTGAGGAGCTGGCCGATGCCGGGGATTGAGAACAGCGCCTCCGTCACCACCGAACCGGAGATGAGAAGGCTGACGATGATGCCGACCACGGTGGTGATCGGGATCATGGCGTTGGCGAGCGCGTGGCGGAACACGATCTGCCAGTCGGGCAGGCCCTTCGCGCGCGCGGTGCGGATGTAGTCCTGCCGCAGCACCTCCAGCATGGTCGAGCGGGTGATGCGTGCGAGCAGTCCGGCCTGGAGCAGCGCGAGCGAGATGGCCGGCATGGTCATGGACCGGAACCAGCCCCAAGGGTCGGACTGGAAGGTGACGTAGCCGCCCGAGGGCAGCCAGCCGAGATGCACCGCGAACAGGATGATCATCACCAGGCCGAGGAAGAAGCTCGGCACGGAAATGCCGATCATCGCGAAGGCCATGGCGATCTGGTCGACCACCGTGTTGTGGCGGATCGCGGCGATGATGCCGCTGGCCAGCCCGATCAGCAGCGTCAGCACCAGCGCATAGGCGGACAGGCCGAGCGTGACCGGAAGCCGCTCGAACGTGACCTCCACCACCCCCTTGCCGAGCAGGATCGACCGGCCGAGGCTGCCCTGGAACAGGTTGCCATACCAGGAGACCATCTGGGTCAGGAACGGCTCGTCCAGACCCAGGTCCGCGCGGATCTGCGCGATCATCTGTGGCGTGGCCGACAGCCCGGCGATTGCCGCCGCCGGGTCGCCGGGGATCAGCCGCATCAGGCTGAACGTGATCAGGCTGACGATCGCGAGCACCGGAAGCGCACCGGCCACGCGGCGCAGGATGAAGCCGATCATGGCCGATGTTCCTCCTGTCCGTTCAGTTCTCCAGCCAGACGTTGGCGAAGCGCGGGATACGGAACGGCACGAAGCCCTTCACGTTGGAGCGGCTGGCCTGGATCTTGGTCAGCGATCCGAACGGGAAGGCGTAGGCCTTCTCCAGCACCAGCTTCTGCATCTGCGCGAACGCGGCGTTGCGTTCCGCCTCGGTGGGCAGGGTGTTCATCTTCTGGAACAGGGCCAGCACCTCCGGATCGTCCTTGTCGTCACGCGGGCGGTACTGCGCGCCGGGGGAGACGAAGAACTGCATCGTCGGCAAGGCGCCGAGCGCGGGCTGCGTGCCCCAGCCGGAATGGAAGAAGTGGAACTCGGTCGAGTTCACCTTCTGCGACATCTGCACCGAGGTCGGCCAATCCACCACCTTCAGCTCCGCCTTGATGCCAACGGCCTGCAACTGCTGCTGCATCACCAGGGCGGCATTGTACATCGCCGGATAGTCGCGGTTGGTCAGGATGACGATCGTCTCACCCTTGTACGACGACTGGGCCAGGTAGCGCTTGGCCACCGCTTCGTCGTTGATGTTGTATGTCTCCTTGCCCGCGTCGCTGTAGCTGGCCTGGTTCGGATACTGGAAGCCGACGTTCAGCCGGTAGTTGCCGTCCGTCGCGGCGTCCATGATGTCTTCCATCCCCAGCGCCGCCTGCACGGCCTTGCGGAAGTTCAGGTCGTTGGTCGGCGCGATCGCGGTGTTGGGCAGCGCGATCTGGATCCACCAGTTCTCCAGGGGCAGAATGGTGATGTCGGAATTGTCCTTCAGCGCGGCCGCGGCCTTGGTGGGGATATCCTCCACCGCGTGCAGCTCGCCCGTCTCCAGGCCCGCAACACGGGCGGAGGCTTCGGTGACCACGCGCACGGTGACGGTATCGACGCAGGCGACCTTGTAGCCGCCGAAGCCGGTGCGCTGCTCGAAACGGGTGTTGGGCTTGTAGTCGTCGAACCGGCGCATGCGCACATGGCTGCCCGGCACGAATTCCACCAGCTGGAAGGGGCCGGTGCCGATGGTGCGCAGCCGCTGCGGCGGGTCATCCTTCAGCTCGGCCGGGATGATCACGATCGGCACGCTGAAGGAGCTGAGCAGTTCGATGAAGGTGGGCTGCACCGACTTCATGCGGATGACGAAGGTGGACGCATCCGGCGCGGACCAGCCCTGGACCTGATCGAACATGCTGCGGAACAGCCCGACCCGCGCGTAGCGGTCGAAGGAGGCGACGACATCCGCCGAGGTCATCTCTTTCCCGTTATGGAACTTGACGCCCTGACGCAGCTTGAAGGTGTATGTCAGCTTGTCGGCGGACTCCTCGTAGCTGTCGGCAAGCTCCGGGATCGGGTTGTTGTTCTCGTCGCGTGTCATCAGCGATTCGAACATGTTCATCGCGATGTTGCGCGTTGAGATCGTGTTCGATGCCATCTGGTCCAGGCTGTTGATGTTGGCCTCCTGGCCGAACACCAGATCGCCGCCCGTGCGCGGGCACTGGAACGGCGCTGCCGACGCGGCGGCCGCAAATGCCCCCGCCGCAAACGTGGCGAGCAGAATCTTCCGCATCCGCCTGTCTCCCCTTCTTTGTTGGCAAAGCCCCGCGAAACTCTCCCGGTTCGTGCTTCCCCTCGTCAAGGGCCGATGCGTCGCGCTGTCGCGATCCGGTCATGGGCACGACCGGAACCGGGGGCGCGCTGGCGGATGCGGCGTCCCGGATGGTGGACCGAAATGCGCGCCGCGCGACCGGGTGATCGGCATCGCGGCGGGCCTGGCCACCGGCCCCATCGTGCACTTGCGAACGCCCGCGTGTCCGCCGATGGTGGGCCACCATGCCAAGCAATGTCTTCGACGTCGTCGTGATCGGCGCCGGCATCGCGGGATCGGCCGCGGCGGCGCACCTGTCGGCGGACCGTCGCGTCGCGCTGATCGAGGCGGAGGACGCGCCCGGCTACCATACCACGGGCCGCTCCGCCGCGATCTGGATCCTCAACTACGGCCCGCCCGATGTGCGTGTGCTGACCGGCCTGTCGCGGGAGGCGTTCGAGCATCCACCCGAGGGCTTTACCGATGTGCCGCTCGCGCAGCATCGCGGCATCGTCTTCCTCGCGCCGCCCGACCAGAAGGCGCAGCTGGAGCAGATGCTGAATGAGGGGCTTGGCCTGCGCGAGGCGAGCCTTGCCGAAATCAGGGAGCGGGTTCCGGCGCTGAAGCCGGACTATGCCGTCGCGGCGGCGGTGGAGGAGGACGCGTTCGACATGGACGTGGCCGCGCTGCACCAGGGCTACCTGAAGCAGCTGCGCGCGAATGGCGGCACGCTGACGGTGCGCAGCCGCGCCGGCGCGATCAAGCGTGAGCGCGCCGTCTGGCACATCGAGACATCGTCCGGCGCATGGTTCGAGGCCCCGGTGCTGGTCAACGCCGCCGGCGCCTGGGGCGACGTGGTCGCGGAGCAGGCGGGCGTGGAAAAGCTGGGGCTGGTGCCCAAGCGCCGCACCGGCGTCATCATCGATCCCACGCCTTTCGACTGCCACGCCTGGCCGATGGTCAACGATGTGGTCCACACCTGGTACATACGGCCGGAGGCGCGGACCAAGCTGATGGTCTCCCCCGCCGACGAGACGGACATGCACCCGCATGACGTGCAGCCGGACGAACTCGACATCGCCATCGCCATCGACCGGATGCAGCAGGCGCTGGACATCGAGGTGCGGCGCGTGGAGCACACCTGGGCGGGGCTGCGCACCTTCGCGCCCGACCGGAACTTCGTGCTCGGCTTCGACCCCGCGCATGAAGGGTTCTTCTGGTGCGTGGGCCAGGGCGGCTACGGCATCCAGACCGCGCCGGCCGCGGGCAAGCTGGTCGCGGACCTGATCGCGGGCCGCGATCCGGGGGCGGCCGCCGCCGTCATCCCCGGCATGTCGCCGGCGCGCTTCGCGAAGGAGCAGGTGGGGGCATAGCCCCGGGCACCACCGCCGCGCCGACGGGCCGGTCAGGCGCGGTCATTCCCCTTACTATCTTACCATCTTACTATCTTACTTCCCCTTCCGGTCCGGCCGGGCGCACGGAACCAACGCGAAGCGCCGCGCGGCCGAAGGGCACGCGCGGGGCGACATCCGTGGCGACCATGCCCTCTCGATAGGAAAAAAGTCAATAGAAATCGCCGGGCCGGAGGGGCCGCGATCCCGCCTCGGGGCGGCCGGCCGCACGGCGGCTGAGGGAGAGGTACATCACCCGCGCGGCGTCCCCGGCCTGCGATGGTCCCGCATCTTCGCAGCGTCATTCGGGAGGTCGGGATGCCCGCAGTGAACTGGGACCAGCCGTCGAGCGGACTGGTCAGCGACACCGCACCGTCGCTCACGCTGAAGAACGATCAGGGGCTGGCGCTGAGCGCCGAAGCCGCGACGATGCCGGCGGCGGGCTTCGTCAGCGGCACGTCCATCGGCGTGATCGCGCAGGCGCCGCTCTCGACGGCGGTGATGGGACTGAATCGTGACAATGCCGTCGCCACCATCGGCGCCTGCGGTTCCGACCCCAATCTGCCGCCGATCCAGAATTCGGGCGGAGTCGGCGTCCTGGGGCTGACCGACCGGTTCGACGCGCTGGGCGTGGCCGGGATCGCGGAGGGGCCGCGATCCGTCGGCGTGCACGGGGAAGCGACCGTCGGCGGTACCGGCGTGATCGGCCGGGGCACGGGCACGGGTGTCGAAGGGACGGCAAGCGCGGGGACCGGCGTCGCGGGCTTCGCGCTCGGCGGTTCCGCAAGTGCCGAGGGCGTCTTCGGCCAGGGGACGCTTCTCGCCGCGGGCGTGCGCGCGGAAGCCGATGGCGGCCCCGGCGTGGACGCCCATGCGGTGGCGGGGCCTGCCGTGCAGGCCCTGTCCGACCGGAACCACGGGGTCGTAGCCCAGACCACCGGCAAGGACGCGTCGGGGGTCCAGGGTCTCAGCGTGGATGGCGCCGGCGTCGAGGGATTCAGCCAGGCCGGCCCGGGTGTCAGCGCCTCCAGCCAGGCCGGCGAGGGTGTTCATGCGCGGAGCGAGACCGGCACGGCCGTGGATGCCCGCTCGACCTATGGCGGGGCGATCTACGCGCAGACCTTGGGCAACGGCGATCCCGCTGTAGGGATATACACCACGCTGGCGCCGGCCCTCGATGCGGTCGCACTGACCAACACGTGCATCAGGGCATACGGCACGAGGGGCGTGGACGTAACCGCCTTCAGCAGTGCGTCGGTCCCCGGCTCGGGGGTCGGTGTCTCCAGCCTTGTCGTATCGCAGTCGCTCACGTCGGCCGGGGTGTGGGGAGAGGTCACCGGTGCCGGTATCGGCGTCGTCGGCATCGGCCATTCCGTGTGGCAGGGCATGGCGGGGGTGTTCGTCGGCGACGTGGCGGTGGACGGCGGCCTCAACGTCAGCGACGGCGTGCAGGCGGGCCATATCGAAACCGGCCTCCTTGCGGCGGGCTTCAAGCTCTTCGTGATCGACCACCCGCTGGACCCGGCGCGGAAGGTCCTGCGCCACGCCTGCGTGGAGGCACCGGACTACAAGACCTTCTACGACGGCGTCGTGGCGCTGAACACGCGAGGCCGGGGGCGCGTGCGGCTGCCGCGATGGTTCGCCGCGCTGAACGGCGACCTCCGCTACCAGTTGACGCCGCTGGGCCGCGGCGCGCCCGACCTGCACGTGGCCGAGCCGTTCACCGAGGAGGCTGGCGTGTTCGTTATCGCCGGCGGGCATCCCGGCCAGTCGGTCTGCTGGCAGGTGACCGGCATCCGCCGCGACCCGGCCGCGCTCGCCCGGCCGCTGAAGGTCGAGGACCGCAAGCCGCCCCCGCCCCCGGCGCACCCCCGGCCCGAGACCGGCGTCAAGGATCCCGCCGAACTGGAAGCCCGGATCGCCGCTATCAGGGAGGAGGCCGAGAACCGCGCCCGTGAGGCCAAGACGCGTCCCATGCCGGAGCCGATATCCGCGCCCGCGCGGCGTGAGCCGTCCGTGCCCTCGGCGGCGGTGGCCAGGGCCGTGGATGGCGCACGGCAGGCCATCGCGCGGCACGCGAGCACCGGATGACACCGGACGGACCTGTCCCGCACGGGCCATACCGCTTGGTCGGGCAACTGATTCATCCTATCGTCCGTATGAATTTCACGCCACTGTCACGGACCAATTGATAGGAGACGCCCGGCAACGGATAGGCAGCAAGCATGAGCGGCGGTGAGACCTACGACACTTGGCACAACGATCCGGCGCGGGAGCCGGCGATGGAGGAATCGCATCGTCCTCTCTGGCGGCACTTCATCCGGGCGGTCCCGGAAACCGACCTCTCTACCCGCGCCGTCCTGGATTTCGGCTGCAACCGGGGCGGCTTCCTGCGACTGCTGCATGCCCTGAAGCCGTTCCGGCGCGGCCTGGGGGTCGATATCGCGCGGGACTCCATCGCCGCTGCCCGGGCCCTGGCGGGGACGGCGCCGGTCGAGTTCGCGGTGGCCGCGGACCTGTCCCCGTGGCGGGACAGCTTCGACATCGCCTTCAGTTATGAGGTCGTCTACCTGCTGCCCGACCTCGCGGCGCATGCGGCCGGCATCCACGCGGCGCTCCGACCGGGCGGCGTCTACTACGCCGTCACCGGCTGCCACACCGCGAACCCGCTCTGGCCCGCCTGGCGCGAGCTGATCGGCCGCACCACCAATGCGCCGGTGCAGGATCGGTCGCCGGAGGAGTACGCGGAAGGCTTCGCCGCCGCCGGGTTCGACGTGTCCCTCCGCCGCTTCGGCTATGACGGCTTCGTGCCGGCGGCGAAGGACCGGCAATACTACGCCCGGCTGCTCGACGCGCTGGACTACCCCGCCGAACACAAGCTGCTGTTCCGCCTGGCCCGGCGCGCGGCATGACGCTGGCGCGGCTGCCGGGCCGGACGCTCTGGCAGCGGATCGCGGAGACCTTGGCCGCGGAGATCGCCTCGGGCCACTTCAGCCACGGCACGCGGCTGCCGACCGAGCCATCCCTGATGGCCCGGTTCGGCGTCAGCCGCGCCACGATCCGCCAAGCCGTGGCGAGCCTGGAGCAGCGCGGACTGGTGCATGCCGAGCAGGGGCGCGGAACCTTCGTGGGGCCGCGCCGGCTCGCCTACGCCATCTCCGAACGGACCCGCTTCTCGCGCAACCTGATCGAGCAGGGATTCGAGCCGGGGGGCGAGCTCCTCCTGGAACGTGTCATCCCCGCCGGTCCCGGGATCGGCCTGTGGTTGCAGGTGCCGGAGTGGCAATCCGTGCTGCACCGGCGCGGGATCGGCAGGGCGGATGGAACCCCGGTCGAACTGGCGGATGCCTTCATCCCGCTGGACCGCTTTCCGAACTGGTCCGAGGTGAGGGCGCGGCACGCCACCTACACCGCCACCTTCGCCCATTTCGGGATACGCGATTACCGGCGGCTGACCACGCAGATCGCGGCGCGCATGCCGGCCGCGGAGGAGGCGGCGCTGCTGGAACAGCCGGTTTCCTCGCCCGTCTTCGTGCTGACCAAGGTCGATGCGGACATGGAGGGGCGCCCGATCCTGTACGGCTGCGCCCTCTGGTCCGCGGACCGCGTCACCTTCGACATCACGGAGACCATCACGCGGCGATCCGTCCCCTGACGCATCGCCGCGCCGGGGCGCGCCGGCCTGCCGCCTATTCGGCCGCGAGAGGCTGGGCCTTGCCGACCGCAGCCCACGCCTCGTCCAGCCCGCCGCGCAGCCGCCGGAACAGCTCCGTCACGTCGCTGTCGGTGACGATCAGCGGCGGGCAGACCGCGATGCGGTCGCCGATCGCGCGCACGATCAGACCCTGCCGCTCGCACCCGTCCTGCACGGCCTGCCCGGCCTTCGCCGCTGGCGCGAAGGGCGTCTTCGCGGCCTTGTCCTGCATCAGCTCGATGCCGCCGATCAGCCCCACGCCGCGCGTGTCGCCCACCATCGGGTGGTCGGTCAGCGCGGCGAGTTCCTTCAGGAAGGTCGGCGACACGGAACGGACATGGTTCACCATGTCCCGCTCCTCGTAGATCTTCAGCGTCTCCAGCGCGACCGCGCAGGCCACCGGGTGCCCGCCATAGGTGAAGCCGTGGCCGAACGTGCCGTTCTTCCGGCTCGCCTCCACCAGCGCGTCGTGGATCTTCTGGCTGATCATCAGTGCCGAGATCGGCTGGTAGCTGGCCGACAGCTGCTTGGCGCAGGGCACCAGGTCCGGTTCCAGCCCGTAGGTCTGGCTGCCCCACATGTTGCCGGTGCGGCCGAAGCCGCAGATCACCTCGTCCGCCAGGAACAGGATGTCGTGCTTCTTCAGGATCGGCTGGATCGCCTCGAAATACCCGCGCGGCGGTGTCAGCGCCCCGCCGCCGCCCTGCACCGGCTCGGCGAAGAAGGCGGCGATCGTGTCCGGTCCCTCGCGCTCGATCAGCGCCTCCAGGTTCGCGGCCATCCGCGCGCTGAACGCCTCCTCGCTCTCCCCCTCCTGGGCGGCGCGGTAGTAGTGCGGCATATCGGTGTGCAGGAAGCCGGGCAGCGGCACATCGAAGTCCAGATGCATGTGCGGCTGGCCGGAGACGGAGACCGCGGCGACGGTGTTGCCATGATAGCCGCGCACCCGGCCGATGATCTTCTTCTTCTGCGGCTTGCCGATGATGTTGTGGTACTGCCAGATGATCTTGATCGCGGCGTCGTTCGCCTCCGACCCCGAGCACTGGAACAGCACGCGCGCCATGCCCTTGGGCGCGATCGACAGCAGCTTCTCCGCCAGTTCGATCGCGGGCGCGTGTCCGCGTCCGTAGAACGTGTGGTAGTAGGGCAGCGTCGTCATCTGCTTGTAGGCCGCGTCCGCCAGCCGCTTCTCGGAATAGCCGAGCGAGCAGGACCACAGCCCGGCCATGCCCTCGATGTACTCCTTGCCTTCGGTGTCGAAGACGCGGATGCCCTCGCCGCGGGCAAAGATCAGCCCGCCCTCCTGCTGGAACCGTTCAAGGTCGGTCTGCTGGTGGACAAGGCTCGCGACGTCGCGGGCTTGCAGGCTGTTCGGGCGCATGGGGACGATCTCCGCGGTGGGGCGGTCAGTGTCCACACGGCGAAGTAGCGGCGCAATGGTTGCGGTTGCGGCGGTCTGCCGCTCGGCTACGCTGCACTGCAAAACCGGGGCGGGCAGCATATGTCCATTCACGTCGCACTGACTCATTCAACGCGATACCGTTACAAGCGCCCCGTGGTGCTGGGGCCGCAGACGATCCGGCTGCGCCCGGCTCCGCATGCCCGCACCGCGATCCTGTCCTATGCGCTGAAGGTCGAACCGCAGCCGCATTTCCTGAACTGGCAGCAGGACCCGCAGGGCAATTTTCTTGCCCGCGTGGTGTTCCCCGAGCCGGTTACGTATCTCGACGTGACCGTGGACCTCGTCGCCGACATGGCCACGGTCAACCCGTTCGACTTCTTCCTGGAACCGGAGGCGGAGACCTGGCCCTTCGCCTACGAGGCGGTGCTGGAGCAGGAACTGGCCCCGTTCCGCAAACCCATCGCCGGCGGCCTGGAGCTCGACCGGTTCCTGGCCGAGAACCGGCCCGGGGAAGGGGCGCGCACCGTCGATATGCTGGTCGCGCTCAACCGCGCGGTCGCCGGCCGCATCGCCTACATCGTGCGCATGGAGCCGGGCGTCTGGGCGCCGGAACAGACGCTGGCCGAGGCGCGCGGCTCCTGCCGCGATTCCGCCTGGCTGCTCGTCGCCGCCCTGCGCCGGCTCGGCTTCGCCGCGCGGTTCTGCTCCGGCTACCTTATCCAGCTCGTGGCCGACGTGAAGCCGATCGAAGGCCCGGAAGGTCCCGCGGCCGACTTCACCGACCTGCACGCCTGGGCCGAGGTCTATCTTCCCGGTGCGGGATGGATCGGGCTGGATGCCACATCCGGCCTGCTGGCGGGGGAGGGGCACATCCCGCTCGCCGCCAGCCCCGACCCGATCAGTGCGGCGCCGATCACCGGCGGCTTCACGGCCGCCGGCGGCACCCGGACCGAATTCGACTTCTCCATGTCCGTCCGCCGCGTGCAGGAGACCCCGCGCGTCACCAAACCCTACGCGGAGCATGCGTGGCAGGACATCCTCGCGCTCGGCGCCCGCGTCGATCGCGCGCTGGCGGCGAACGGGTTGCGCCTGACCATGGGTGGCGAGCCGACCTTCGTCTCCGCCTCCGACATGGACGCGGAGGAGTGGAACACCGCCGCCCTCGGCCCGACCAAGCGTGCCTATGCCGGGCGGCTGCTGCGGCGGCTGAAGGACCGCTGGTCCCCCGGCGCGGCGCTGCAGTACGCCATGGGCAAGCACTATCCCGGCGAACAGCTTCCCCGCTGGGCACTGTATGCGCACTGGCGCGCGGACGGGGAGCCGGTCTGGACCGACCCCGCGCTGCTGGCCGGCGACGACGACCATGATGACGCCACCGCGGACGACGCGGCGCGCTTCGCCGCCATCCTCGCCGAACGGCTCCAGGTCGATCCCGGCCTCGTCAATCCGGCTTATGAGGACATCCACTACTATCTGTGGAAGGAACGCCGGCTGCCTGCGAACGTGGTGGCCGAGCACAGCCGCCTGAACGATCCGCTCGAACGCGCCCGCATCGCGCGCGTGTTCGAGCAGGGCCTGGCATCTCCGGTCGGCTCGGTGCTGCCGCTGCGGCGGGTGCTGGCGAACGGGGTTCGGCGCTGGCAGTCGGGCAAGTGGTTCTTCCGCCCCGGCGTGCTGTTCCTGCTGCCCGGCGACAGCCCGATCGGCTTCCGCCTGCCGCTCGACAGCCTGCCCTGGGCGGACCCGGAGGCCCTGTTCGCGGAACAGCCGGCCGAACCCGACCCCTTCGCGTCGCAGGATGCGCTGCCTTCGCGGCAGGCGCTGCGCCATGTGCGCGGCCCGGTGCGGCCATTGCTGGCGTCGCAGGACGCTGCCGCGCGCATGATGGGCGACGGTCTCGACCCGTTCCGCCCCATGCCGCAGGACCTGCCGGTACTGGGCGCGGGTGGCGATACGGACGTGGTGCGCACGGCGCTGACGGTCGAACCACGCGGGGGCTTGCTGCACGTGTTCCTGCCGCCGCTGTTCGCGGCGGAGGACTGGCTCGACCTCGTCGCCGCCGTGGAGGAGACGGCCGCCGAGACCGGCCGCAAGGTGATCCTGGAAGGCTATCTCCCGCCACGGGATTCGCGGATGCTGCACTTCTCGGTCACGCCCGATCCCGGCGTGATCGAGGTGAACGTCCATCCCGCGAATACCTGGACCGAACTCGTCACCCGCACCGAGGAACTGTACGAGGACGCGCGGCAGGTCGGGCTTTCGACCGAGAAATTCATGCTCGACGGCCGCCATTCCGGCACCGGCGGCGGCAACCATGTGGTCATGGGCGCCGCGCGGCCCGAGGACAGCCCGTTCCTGCGCCGGCCGGACCTGCTCAGGTCTCTGGTCGGCTTCTGGCACAACCACCCGAGCCTTTCGTACCTGTTCTCCGGCCTGTTCATCGGCCCCACCAGCCAGCATCCGCGCGTGGACGAAGCGCGCAACGACGCGCTGTACGAGCTGGAACTCGCTTTCGACCGGGTGGGCCGCTTCCGCCAGACACCCCCCTGGCTGACCGACCGGCTGTTCCGCAACCTGCTGGTCGATATCACCGGAAACACGCATCGGACCGAGTTCTGCATCGACAAGATGTATTCGCCCGACAGCGCCTCGGGCCGGCTCGGCCTCGTCGAGTTCCGCGGCTTCGAGATGCCGCCGCATGCGCGCATGTCGGCGGCGCAGATGCTGCTGATGCGCGCAGCACTCGCCGCGTTCTGGCAACATCCGTATGAACGGCGGCTGGTTCGCTGGGGCACGCGGCTGCATGACGATTTCATGCTGCCGCATTTCGTCGCGCAGGATTTCCGCGACGCGCTGGAGGAACTTTCCCTGCTCGGCTTCGCGCTCGATCCGGACTGGTTCGCGCCGCATCTGGAATTCCGTTTCCCGAAGATCGGCGACGTGGCCGTACGCGGGATGGAACTGGAGCTGCGTCACGCGCTGGAACCCTGGCACGTGCTGGGCGAGGAGAGCGCGGCCGGCGGCACCGCGCGCTACGTGGACAGCTCGGTCGAACGACTCCAGGCCAGGGTCGCGGGCTGGGTGGATGAACGCTTCGTGCTTGCCTGCAATGGTGTTGCCGTGCCGCTCGCCCCCACCGGCACGGAAGGCGAATACGTCGCGGGCGTGCGGTTCAAGGCCTGGAACCCGCCATCGTCGCTACATCCGACCGTGGGCGTGCAGACGCCCCTGGTGTTCGACATCTATGACCGCTGGACGGGCCGGTCCCTCGGCGGGCTTACCCATCACGTGGTCCATCCGGGCGGCCGGAACTACGACCGCTTCCCGGTCAACGCCAGTGAGGCGGAGGCGCGGCGCCGCGCCCGCTTCTTCCCCTTCGGCCACACGCCCGGCGCGATGGAGGAGCCGGTCGCGCATCTGACGCGGGAGCATCCGCGCACGCTGGACCTTCGCCGCCACGCCTGACAGTTTGGCCGGATGACGACCGGCCGCGCGCCCTACCTGGACGAGATGGTGGATGGTCGCGGCGGCGTCCGTCCGCATTGGCGGGGGCTGGTCGCGACGTTCGGAACCCTGCCCGAAGGCGGTCTGGCGGACGCCGCACGCCGGCTTGACCGCGCCTTTGATGAGGAGGGCGTCACCGCCCTGCTGCCGCGGGCCGAGGATACGCGCGCCTGGCGCTGCGACCCGATCCCGCTGGTGCTGTCCGCACAGGAATTCGCCGACCTGGAGGACGGGCTGGGCCAGCGGGCACGTCTGCTGGAAGAGATGCTGGCCGATCTGTACGGCCGGCAATCACTGCTGGCCGATGGCGCCCTGCCGCCCGCGCTGGTCTTCGCCAATCCGGGCTTCCTGCGTGCCTGCCACGTGCCGGGCAGCGCACCGCGCCGGCCGCTGCTGCATTTCTATTCCGCCGATCTGGTGCGCGGACCGGATGGCGCCTGGCGTGTGCTGACCGACCGCACCAACGGGGCCGCTGGCGTGGGTTATGCGCGGGAGAACCGGCGCATGCTGGCCCGTGTGCTGCCGGAAGCGTTCCGGTCCGACAATGTCCGCCAGCACCGCCCTTTCTTCGAGGCATGGCAGGACGCGCTGCAGAAGCTCGCGCCCGGCGGCAAGCCGAATCCGAGCATCGCGCTGCTGACCCCAGGCACCGGCCATCCGCAATGGTTCGAGCACATGTTCCTGTCGCGCGAGCTGTCCTGCGCACTGGTGGAAGGGGCGGACCTGACCGTGCGCGGCGGCGGGGTGTTCCTCAAGACATTGCGCGGCCTGTCGCCGGTGGACGTGATCCTCCGTCGGATCGATGGGCGGATGATCGACCCGCTGGAATTCGCCCCCGACGGCGCGACCGGCGTGCCCGGGCTGATGGATGCCGCGCGATCCGGCAGCGTGTGCATCGCCAACGCGCCCGGCACGGCGCTGGCGGAAGCGCCTGCGCTGTCTGCCTTCCTGCCCGCGCTCGCCATGCGGCTGCTGGGGGAGAAGCTGCGCCTCGCCTCGGTGCCGACCATGTGGCTGGGTGCGGAGCAGGCGCGCGCCCTGGTGAACGCCGATCCGGGCCGCTGGCTGCTGCGGTCGGCGACCGACGGCGTGGCCCCGGCGCGCGCGGTCGCGGAACTGCCAGAAGCGGCCCGCCGGGACCTGCTGGCGCGGATCGCCGACCGGCCCGGAGCCTATGCCGCCTCCGCCGCCGTGCCGCCGTCCGCCGCACCCTGCGTGGGGCCAGAGGGCATGGTGCCGCGCCCGGTCGTGCTGCGCATGTTCCTGGTGGACCAGGGCGGCGGCAGGTGGTGCGCCCTGCCGGGCGGGCTCGCCCGTGTCATGGAGGGCAGCGATCGCCTCGCCGGCCGGCTGCCGCGCCAGGGGCTGTCCAAGGATGTCTGGGTCCTGTCGGAGGAGAATGCCGACATCGTCGGCCCCTCCGTCATCTCCGTGCCGCCGCTGCCGCTGCGCCGGACCGCGGGCGAACTGCCGAGCCGCGTCGCGGACAACCTGTTCTGGCTCGGCCGCTACGTGGAGCGGCTGGAGACGGCGGGACGGCTGATCCGTGCGACGCTCACGCGCCTGACCCGTGGCGCGCCGCTACCGCGCGAACTGGCCGAGATCCGCACGCTCGCCGCATGCCTTGTCGATGCGGGCCTGGTCACGCGGGAGGCGGCGGTCTCCCCGCCCGGCAGCGCGGCGCTGCCCGATGCGCTGCTGCGCGCGATGAAGGATGGCGGCGCGGTCGCGGTGCTGTTCGGCCATGTCGCGCATCTGGCCGATGCGGTGCGCGACCGGCTGACCGGGGACATGTATGCGCAGGTCACCCAGACGCTGCGCGCCGTCCGTGACGACGCGCAGCGCGTGGGAAGCAGCCTGGATGCGCTGTCCCATGCCTGCGTGGGCATCGTCCGCTTCTCGGCCGGCGTCGCGGGCATTGCGGCGGAGAACCTGGTGCGCGGCGGCGGGTTCCTGTTCCTGGATCTCGGCCGCCGCATCGAGCGCGCCCAGGCTGTCGCCGCCGGCGTGGCGAACGTGCTGGACGTGCCGGCCGCCCGGATCGAAAGCGGATTGAAGCTCGCGCTCGAACTCTGTGATTCCGTCATCACGTATCGCAGCCGCTACCTGACCGTGCTCCAGGCCGGACCGGCGCTCGACCTCGTGCTTGCCGATCCGGGGAACCCACGCGCGCTTGGTTTCCAGGTCGCGGCGGCGGAGCGGCATCTGCGCGATGTGGCCGGGCAGGCGGACGCACTGTCCGGTGCCGCGTCCGCGATGCTGGCGGAGATCGATACCATGGTCGGCCGCGTGGTGCGGGCGGGCACCGGCCAGATGGCCGAAGCCGCGGGGCTGGTGTCCGATCTGCGCGGGATCCAGGCCGCGCTGGGCCGGCTGTCGGATGCGCTGACGCGGCGCTACTTCGCGCTCCTGCCCGCCGCGCAGACGCTCGGTCTCGGCGCGGGGGAAATGGAGACCGTCGCGGCCGCCGCATGATGTATCGTGTCAGGCACACGACCAGCTACGCCTACGCGAGTCCCGTCGATCTCGCCACGCACATGCTGCACCTGACCCCGCGTACGCTGCCGCATCAACGCGTGATCGGCAGCCGCATCACCGTGGATCCGGCGCCCGTGCGCACGCAGGAAGGGACCGACCATTTCGGCAACCGCGTGACCTGGCTGTTCGTGGACACGCCGCATGCGCGGTTCGAGGTCACGACCGAGGCCGAGATCGACGTCGCCTTTCCCGCTCCGCCGGATGCCGGCACGACCCCGCCTTGGGAGGAGGTCGCGGCGGCGGCGGCACGGGCGGACGGGCAGGGGGCCTGGGAAGCGGCGGAATTCGCCTTCGACTCCATGCTTGCCCCCGCCAGCCCGGAGGCACGCTTCTATGCCGCGCCGTCCTTCCCTCCCGGAAGGCCGATCCTGGAGGCGGTGCGCCACCTGACCACGCGGATCAGCCAGGATTTCGCCTTCCGCACCGGCGTGACCAATGTCTCGACCCCGGTGGCGCAGGTGCTGAACCAGCGCGCCGGGGTCTGTCAGGACTTCACCCATGTGATGATCGCCGGGCTGCGCAGCCATGGCATCCCCGCGCGCTACGTGTCCGGCTACATCCGCACGCGGCCGCGCCCCGGCCAGCCGCGCCGCCGTGGCGCCGACCAGTCGCATGCCTGGGTGGGCGCGTGGCTCGGTCCCGCGCATGGTTGGGTCGATCTCGACCCCACCAACGATCTGGTGGTGCACGACGAGCATGTCGTGCTGGCATGGGGGCGGGATTTCGCGGACATCTCGCCCGTGCGCGGCGTTATTCTGGGTGGCGGGCGGCATGGTGTGTCCGTGGGTGTCGATCTTGAACCGCTGGAGGAAGCGTGATGCAGCCTGTACCGACCCATGACGATGTGCTGGCCGCGCGCGCGCGGTTGGGGGAACGTGTGGTGCGAACGCCCATGTTGCGCAACCCGCTGCTGGATGAGCTGACCGGCGCGACCGTGCTGGTGAAGCCGGAGCCGTTACAGCGCACCGGGTCCTTCAAGTTCCGTGGCGCGACCAATGCCTCGCTGCGCCTGGATGATGCGGCGCGGCGCGCGGGCGTGGTCACCCATTCCTCCGGCAATCACGGCCAGGCCACGGCGGCGGCGGCCAAGGCGGTGGGCGCGCGAGCGACCGTGTTCATGCCGGAAGACGCCCCGCGCATCAAAGTGGAGAGCACCCAGCGCTGGGGCGCCGAGATCATCCGCTACGATCGGCTGAAGGATGATCGCGAGGCCATGACCCGCGAATACAGCGAGCGTACCGGCGCCACGCTGATCCCGCCCTTCGACCATCCCGACGTGATCGCGGGCCAGGGCACGCTGGCGCTGGAACTGATCGCGGACGCGAAGGCGACCGGCCTGACCATGGATGCGCTGCTGGTCAACACCGGCGGCGGCGGGCTGATCGCGGGCTGCGCGCTCGCAGCCGAAGGCGCTTCGCCCACGACCAGGGTCTATGCGGTGGAACCGGCCGGCTGGGACGACACGGCGCGTTCGCTCGCGGCCGGGGAGCGCCTGTCCAACGGTGCGCCCGGATCGCTGCTGTGCGACGCGCTGCTGTCGCCGCGTCCTGGGGAACTGACCTTCGCAGTCAACGGCAAGCGCCTCGCCGGTGGTTTCGCGGTCACGGACGAGGAAGTGCTGCGCGCCGTGGCCTTCGCCTTCAACCACCTGAAACTGGTGGTGGAACCGGGGGGCGCTGTCTCCCTCGCGGCGCTGCTGGCCGGCCGGTTCGATACCAGGGACAAGGTGGTCGGCTGCGTGATCAGCGGCGGCAATGTCGATCCCGGGGTCTTCGCCCGCGCATTGGCTGCATGAGGCCGCAGGTGTATTCAGGGGCGGATATCAGGGGAAACGCCATGCTGTTTCGTCGTGATCTTCTCGCTGCTTCCGCGGCCGCGCTGGCCCTCGCGCATCTGCCCAGGGCCTGGGCACAGCAGCAATTCTCCAACCTCAACGTCTTCATTCCTGCCAGCCCCGGTGGTGGCTGGGACGGGCTGGGCCGTGCCATCGAGCTTGTCGCCCGTCCGGCGGGGCTGGTCGGCACCTTCCAGTTCGAGAATGTGGGCGGGGCGGGGGGCGTCGTCGGCCTGCCGCGCTTCGTGTCCCAGCGGCGCGGACGCGGCGATGCGATCATGGTCGCCGGCGCGGTGATGGTCGGCGCGGTGCTGACCAACAAGTCGCCGGTGGGCATGAAGGATCTGGTGCCGCTTGCGCGCATGACCGATGAGTCGCCGATCATCGTCGTGCCTGCCTCCAGCCCGTACAAGACCATCGCGGACCTGCTCGCCGCGCTGAAGGCCGATCCGGGCAAGGTGCCGGTTGGCGGCGGGTCGGCGGGCGGGATCGACCACATCACCTTGGGGCTGATGCTCAAGGCGCTCGGCAAGTCCGCGAAGCAGGCTTCCTACGTGGCCTTCGCGGGTGGCGGACCGGCCCAGGCCGCGCTGCTGGGCGCGCAGGTCGCGGCCGGCATCTCCGGCTATTCGGAGTTCAGCGAGCAGGTGAAGGCCGGGCGGCTGCGGGCGCTGGCGACCGCGAGCGAGAAGCGCGTCCTTCCGGATGTGCCCACGCTGCGGGAAAGCGGTGTCGACGTGGTCGTCGGCAACTGGCGCGGCGTGTTCGGCCCGCCCGGCATCAGCGCGACCCAGAAGGCCGCGCTGGTGAAGTTCCTGACCGACCTCAACGCCTTGCCCGCCTGGGAGAAACTGCTCGCGGAGCGCGGCTGGGACAACGCGTTCCTCGCTGGTCCCGCCTTCGAGGAGTTCATCAAGAAGGACACCGAATCGACCGAGGTCGTCCTCAAGGAGATCGGGCTCATCGCTTGAGCCGTAGGGCGGACACGGCCGACACCGTCGTCGCGCTCGCGGTGACGGTGTTCGGTGGCGTGGTGATCTGGCGGGGGAGCGCCATCCCGCCCTCGCCCCTGTATGCCGCGGTCGGCCCCAAGCTGGTGCCCTATGTCGCGGGCGCTGCGCTGGTCGTGCTGGGCGTGCTGCTGCTGGTGGAGGCGCTGCGCGGCGGCTGGTCCTCCGAGCTTGAGGAGGTACGCGACGCCCCGCCCGTCAACCTGCGCAGCTTCGGCCTGCTGGTGGCCGGGCTGTTCGCCAACCTGGCGCTGATCGACACGCTCGGCTTCGTGTTCGCGGGCACCGTGCAGTTCACGCTTGTGGCCATGGCGCTGAACGCGAAAAGCCCGCTACGGGCGGCGCTGATCGGGCTTGTGGTCACGTTCGGCGCGTTCCTGTTCTTCGACAAGGCGCTGGGCGTGAATATCGGGGCGGGCATCTTCGAAGGAATCCTGTAGGCGTGGACACGCTCGCCAATCTCGGGGGCGGGTTCGCCACCGCGCTCACGCCGCTCAACCTGCTCTGGGCGCTGATCGGCTGCTTTCTCGGCACCGCCATCGGCGTGCTGCCCGGCATCGGCCCGGCGCTGACCATCGCGTTGCTGCTGCCCGTCACCTACCAGATCAGCGCGACCGGCGCCTTCATCCTGTTCTGCGGCACGTTCTACGGCGCGATGTATGGCGGCAGCACGACATCCATCCTGATCAACACGCCGGGCGAGAGCGGGTCGATCATCACCGCGCTCGAAGGCAACAAGATGGCCCGGTCGGGCCGCGCCGGGCCCGCGCTTGCCACCTCCGCGATCGGGTCCTTCATCGCCGGCACCATCGGCACGCTCGGCATCTCCTTCTTCGGGCCGGTGGTGGTGGAACTCGCGCTGAAACTGGGCCCTGCGGAATACTTCTCGCTGATGGTGTTCTGCTTCGTCACCGTCTCCGCCGTGCTCGGCTCGTCGGCGCTGCGCGGGCTGACCTCGCTGTTCTTCGGCATTTTCCTCGGCATGATCGGGATCGACCTGCAGACCGGCCAGCCGCGCTTCACCTTCGGTCTGCCGGAACTGCTGGACGGGGTGAACGTGGTGCTGGTCGCCGTCGCCCTGTTCGCGGTGGCGGAGACGCTGCACCTCGCGCTGCGCTGGAGGCCGGGGCAGGAGGAGATCCTGCCCGTCAGCGGAAAGCTGTGGCTGTCGCGCGAGGATTGGCGCCGCAGTTTCTGGCCCTGGCTGCGCGGGGCCGGGCTGGGCTTTCCCTTCGGCGTGATGCCCGCCGGCGGTACCGAGATGCCGACCATGCTGTCCTACTACGCCGAGAGGAAGCTCTCGAAGAAGCCGGAGGAGTTCGGCACGGTCGGCGCGATCGAGGGCGTGGCGGGACCGGAGGCCGCGAACAACGCGGCGGCGGCGGGCGTGCTGGTGCCGATGCTGACGCTCGGCCTGCCGACCTCGGCCACCGCGGCGATCATGCTCTCCGCCTTCCAGTCCTACGGAATCCAGCCGGGGCCGCTGCTGTTCACCGAACAGGCCGAGCTGGTCTGGGGGCTGATCGCGAGCCTCTACATCGCCAATGTGATGCTGCTGGTGCTGAACCTGCCGCTGATCGGGCTGTGGGTGCGTATCCTGAAAGTGCCCACGCCGCTGCTCTATGCCGGCATCCTGGTGTTCGCGACCATCGGCACCTACGGCATCAGCAACTCGGTCGTCGATCTCGTGCTGCTCTACGTGATCGGCTTCATCGGCATGCTGATGAAGCGGTTCGATTTCCCGGTGGCCCCCGTGGTCATCGGCATGATCCTGGGCCCGATGGCGGAGCAGGCGATGCGGCAGGCGCTGACCATCAGCCAGGGCGACTGGTCCACCTTCGTCACGCGGCCGGTCTCTGCCGCGATCCTGGCGCTGGCGCTGATCGCACTGGCCGGGCCGCGCCTGTACGGCGCGGTCGCGCGGGCGCGATGAAGGGACGGGCATGGACCTGGAACTGACCGGCAAGCGGGTGCTGATCACCGGCGCGTCCAAGGGTATCGGCCGCGCGGTGGCGGAGATGCTGGCGCAGGAAGGCTGCGACCTCGTCTTGGCCGCGCGGACGCGGTCCGCGCTGGAAGAAGCGGCCGATGCGATCCGGTCGCGCCATCAGGTGCGGGTGGCGGCGATCCCGGCCGACCTGTCGCGCACGGCGGAGGTGGAACGCCTTGCCGTCGAGGCCGGTCCCATCGACATCCTCGTCAACAACGCCGGCGCGATCCCGCAGGGCGGGCTGCTGGACGTGGACGATGCGGCCTGGCGCGCCGCGTGGGATCTGAAGGTGTTCGGCTTCATCAGCCTGACACGCGCGGTCTATGCGCGGATGAAGGCGGCGGATGGCGGGGTGATCGTCAACATCATCGGCGCTGCGGGCGAATGGCTGCCGGCCGGTTACCTCGCCGGTGCTGCGGGCAATGCCTCGCTGATGGCGTTCACCAAGGCACTGGGACGGGCATCATGGCGCGACAACATCCGCGTGGTCGCGATCAATCCCGGCAGCACGCTGACCGGACGGCTGGAGCAGCGGTCGCGGACGCGGGCGCAGGAGAGATTCGGCGACCCCGAGCGTTGGCGCGAGACGTTCGCTGAGATGCCGTTCGGCCGGCCCGCGGCACCCGAGGAGATCGCGGCGGCGGTCGCCTTCCTGGCCTCCCCGCGATCCGCCTACACGACCGGCACGGTGCTGACGATCGACGGCGGCGCCTGACCTACAGGCGGAGCAGCTTCGCGGCCGTCTGCGCGAAGGCCAGCAGCGCGCGATCCCGCCCCGGTGCGGCCACGAGCGACAGGCCCACCGGTGCGCCGCCCACCTTCGCGGCTGGCAGCGACACCTCGCACAGCCCCGCCATGCCCGCGATCGCCGTCACGCCCAGCGTCGCCTCCCGCACCGCCTGCTGCGTCTCGGGCGTGGAGGTCAGCAGCGGCGCCGGGCAGGGGCTGGTCGGGTAGACCAGCACCGCGCCGCCTGCCAGCAGCGGCCGCAGCCGTGCCTGCATCGCGCGACGGAAGGCCCGCGCTGCGGTCCCGTCCGCGGCCGGCGTGGCCTTGGCGAGCGCGAAGCGGTGCGCGACCGCGGGTGACAGTTTCGGCTGCGCCGCCTCGATCCAGTTGCCGAGGCTCGCCCAGGCCTCCTGCCCTTGCAGGATGCGGAAGCAGTGCTGTTGCTGGTCCAGCCCTTCCGGCACCAGATGCACCGCCGCCGCAGGGCCCAGCGCGGCTTCCAGCCGATCCAGCGCGGGCGCGAGCGCGGCGGCGGTCTGCGGTTCGGCGTTGACCCAGGCATCCTCCACCTTGAGCAGCGGGCCGAGCGCGCCGTCCCCGCCGCCCGGCAGCAGCGCATCGCCCGCGCGTGCCAGCGTATCCGCGTCGCGCGCGAACCACCCCGCCGTGTCGAAGGACGGCGCCAGCGGGCAGACGCCGGCGAGCGACAGCGCTCCATGGCTGGGGCGGATGCCGAAGATGCCGCAATAGGAAGCCGGGATGCGCACCGACCCGCCCGTGTCGGAACCGAGCGCGAGATCGGCCAGCCCGCCCGCCACCGCGGCGGCGGACCCGCAGGAGGAGCCGCCGGGAAAGCGGTCCGGCGCGGCCGGATTGGTCGGCGTGCCGTGCCAGATGTTTTCGCCCGTCAGGCCGAAGGCGAGTTCGACCGTGCGCGTCTTGCCGGTCATCCGTGCGCCCGCGTCCAGCAGCGCGTGCACCACCTGCGCGGTGCCCGTGGCCGGTCCGTGCGTGCGCGCCCAGTCGGGGTTGCCGTAGCTCGTCGCCACGCCCGCCACGTCGAACAGGTCCTTCACCACGAAGGTCAGCCCATCGAGCGGTCCGGCCTGGGTGGGCGCGAGCGCGGCGCGAGGGCCGGGAATGAAGGCGCCGAAAATGTCGTCCTGCATCGTCCGGTCCTCGCTTCGATGCCTCAGTAGCCGCGCTGCGGATCGACGCGGTTGGGCATGGGCTTGCCGTCGCGCAACGCGCGCAGGTTGGCGAAGAAGATGTCGAGCGTGCGCGGGTTGTAGGTGCCCGGATCGTCCGAGGACATGTGCGGCGTCATGATCAGGTTGCGCGTGGTCCAAAGCCGGTGGCCGGGCGGCACCGGTTCCTCCGCGAACACGTCCAGCACCGCGCCCGCGATCCGCTCCGCGTCCAGCGCGTCGCACAGCGCCTCCTGGTCGATCAGCGGCCCGCGGCCGATGTTCACGACCCCGGCCTGCTTCGGCAGCATCGCGATGCGTTCGCGGCTCAGCAGGTTGCGCGACGCCTCCGTCAGTGGCGCGGTGAGGACGAGGAACTGCGTCTCCGGCAGCACGGCATCGATCCCGGACACCGGCAGCGTGCGCGCGCAGGCCGGATGCTGGCGGCCGGAAAAGCTGACGCCGGTAACGCGCATGCCCAGGCGGCCGAGCTGCTCCGCGGCCGCTCCGCCCAGCGTTCCCGTGCCCACGACCACCACGTCGCGGCCTTTCAGGACGCTGGCGCGCGAACCGTCCCACACCTGCTCGCGCTGCTTCGTGGCGAAGCGCGGCATCAGGTTGCCGAGCATCAGCACCGCCATCAGCGCGTATTCGCCCGCCTTGTCGCCATGCACGCCGCTGTTGTTGAGGACGCTGACGCCGGGAGGCACCCATTCGAACGGAGCGAGCCTGTCCACTCCGGCCGAGGTGAAGGAGATGATCTTCAGCTTCGGTGCCTCACAGGGAAACAGCTTCCGTGCCTGGCTGGTCCAGGCGATCAGCACCTCCATGTCCGGCGCCGCGGCGGCGAAACCTTCGGCGTCCTGGGCGATCGAAACGTCATGCCCCTGACCGATGTCCGGATTGCGGGCCACGGCCGCATCCCATTGCGCATGGTCGAAGGCGAACAGCGGATCGTCGGGCGGGTTCTGGATATGGATTCGCATGGGGACGGACCCTGCCACGACGGCCGCGCGTTGACAGCCCCGTCCATGCCTGCTGGCGTCCCCGCCACAAAGCCGGGGGGACTTCTAACATGCATCGCACCGCCAGGATCGCGGCGCTTGGCCTCATGCTGGCCGCGCCGCTTGCCGCGCAGACGCTGACAGTCGGTATCCAGAGCGAACCGACCACGCTGGATCCGCAGTTCAACCTGCTGGGCACCAACACCGCGATCGCGCGGAACATCTACGACACGCTGATCCGCCGCGATCCGCAGCTGCAGCTCCTGCCCGGGCTCGCCCTGTCCTGGACGCCCGTGGGCGACAATGCCTGGGAGTTCAAGCTACGGCCGGGCGTGATCTTCCACGACGGCGCGCCCTTCACCGCGGAGGATGTGAAGTTCTCCATCGCCCGCGTCCCGAACCTGCCGGGCAATCCGAACAGCTACAACACCTACCTCCAGGGCATCAAAGAGGTCGTGGTCGTCGATCCGCTGACGGTCCGCTTCGTGACGGACGGGCCGAACCCGCTGTTGCCGCCCAACATCTCGAATCTGTTCATGATCTCGGGCGCGAAGGGCAACCGCACCACGGCCGAGTTCAACACGGGGGCGGCGGCCAGCGGCACGGGACCATACCGCTACGTTTCCTGGCAGCCCGGCAGCCCGGTCGTACTGGACCGCAACGACGGCTACTGGGGCGGGGTGGCCTCGTGGCAGCGCGTGAGCTTCCGGCCGATCGCGCAGGATTCGGTACGCATCGCCGCCCTGCTGTCGGGCGACGTGGACTTCGTGAACGCCGTTCCGATCGCGAGCATCCCCACCATCCAGCGCGACCGGCGCTTCGCCGTGTTCGGCGGCCCGTCCTCCTATGTCTACATGTTCTATCCGAACATGAAGGAAGGCCCGCTGGAGGGTGTGACCGACCCGTCCGGCAAGCCCCTGACAGTCAACCCGTTCCTGGATCCGAAGGTGCGGGAGGCGGTCAGCGTCGCGACCAACCGGCAGGCGATCGTGGACCGGGTGATGGACGGCCATGCCGCCGTGGCCTACCAGGCCGTGCCGGAAGGCTTCTTCGGCTATGCGCCCGACATCAAGCCGGTGGCTTACGATGTGGAACGCGCCCGCGCGCTGCTGCGGGAGGCCGGGTATCCGAACGGTTTCGTCACGCCCTTCTTCTGCCCCAACGACCGCTTCGTGAACGACAGCAAGATCTGCGAGGCCGCGGCGCAGATGCTGGGCCGCATCGGCATCCGCGCCAATCTGGAGGCGCAGCCGCGCGCGGTCTTCTTCCCCACGCGGGCGAAGAAGCAGATGGCGCTCAACATGGCGGGCTGGGGCAGCCTGACGGGGGAGAGCAGCTACTTCCTGACCAGCGTCATCCATACTGCGACGCGGGAGCTGGCCCTGGGCGCGATCAACGTCTCCAACATCTCCGTCCCCGCGCTGGACACGCTGATGCAGCGCGCCCGCACCACGCTCGACAACGATGCGCGCCGGGCCATGCTTCAGAAGGTGATGGAGGAGACGATCGCGCAGAACCTCGTGATCCCGGTGCTGACCTTCGAGGCGACCTGGGCCGGCAAGGCGAATCTCCGCTACACGCCGCGCGCCGATGAGGAGACGCAGGCGATCGAGATCACGCCGGCCCAATGAGTATCGCGTTTTCGCTGGCCGGCCGCCGCGCCCTTGTCACGGGCGCCGGCAGCGAGGGGATCGGCCGGGCAGCGGCCCGGCTGCTCGCACGCAGCGGCGCACGTGTGGCGGTCCACCATCTGGGCCAGCCCGAAGCGGCCGCCGCGCTTGCGGCGGAGACCGGCGGGCCGGCGCTGGCGGCGGATCTGGGTGACCCGAGGGCCGCCCGTGCGCTGGTGGACCGGGCGGCGGAAGCGCTCGGCGGGCTCGATATCCTTGTCGGCAATGCCGCGGTGCTGAATCGCAAGCCGCTCGATGAGACGGACGATGCCGACTTCGCGCGTGTGCATGCGGTGAACCTCGCCGGCAATTTCGCGCTGGCGCAGCAGGCCGCGCGGAAGATGGGCGCGGGCGGGCGCATCGTGTTCACCAGCAGCGTCAACCAGTGGATGCCCAATCCGGGGCTGGTGGCCTATGGCGCGTCGAAGGGAGGGCTCGGGGCGCTGGCGCGGCAGATGGCGCTGGAACTCGCCGTGCGGGGCATCACCGTCAACCTCGTCGCGCCGGGAACGATCGAGACGGACTTCAACCGCGCGATGCACGACGTCCCCGGCTGGCGGGAGGCCAAGCGCGCGCTGATCCCGATGGACCGCACCGGCACGCCGGACGATGTGGCGGGCGCGATCCTGTTCCTGTGCAGCGATTTCGCCGGCTACATCACCGGCACCACCATTGCGGTGGATGGAGGATTGTCGCTGATGAGCCAGCGTCCGTGACCTGGGAAGCGTTCGCGATCCGCTTCGCGACGGCGCCGCGTGCCGCGCATCGCTGCTTCATCGCGGGCGACGATGCCGGCATGCGGACCATCGCCTACCACATGGCATTGCTGAAGGGGCCGGGCGGCTGGGTCGCGGTGGATACCGGCCAGGACGCGGCGCAATGCGCGCGCCATGGCCGCGCCTTCCTCCGCCCGGTCGGGGAAGCCCTTGCGGCGCTGGGCTGCGATCCGGCGCGGGTCGGGCATGTGGTGCAGACGCATCTGCACGCGGACCATGCCGGCCAGCCGCATCTCTTCCCCGGGGCGCGTTTCCATCTCCAGGCGCGTGAGCTGGCCTATGTGAACGGCCCGGCGCGGTGCCATCCGTTCCTGCGCCAAGGCTATGATGCGGACGATATCGCGGCGATGGAGGCGCTGGTCGTGGCCGGGCGCGTCGATCTTCATGACGGGCCGGCCGCGCCGCTGCCGGGGATCGAGTTGCACCATGTCGGCGGCCACACCGACGGCTTGCAGATCATCCGCGTGGCAACTGCGCGGGGGGGGATGGTGCTGGCCAACGATGCCGTCGCGCTGCGCGACAACCTCGAACAGCGCCGCCCGTTCCCGGCCGTCTTTCATGTCGGCGACGCGCTCGACGCGTTCGACACCGTGCTGCGCCTCGCCGATGCGCCGGACCTGGTGATCGCCGGTCACGATCCGCGCACATCGGACGGGCCGGCCGCACTGCCGGGCAGCGAGGGGTGGATCGCCCGCCTCGCCTGACCGGCGCCGCCGCGGTCAGGGTCGCGCGGGGCGCCGGTCAGAAATCGTCTGGCCCGATCACGTTCTGCGGCCGGGGGCCGAGCAGCGCCGCCTTGATCGTCTCTGCCGACTTCACCCGGATATCGACCCAGGCATCGGGCGTATGGAAGGCCGAATGCGGCGTGATGATCAGCCGCCCGGCGAGCCAGGATTCGTTCGCGCGATAGGCCTTCAGCAGGGGCGGGATGGGTTCGACCGGCGGTTCGACCGGGATCACGTCCAGCCCCGCGGCGGCCAGCCTGCCGGAGCGGAGTGCGGCTTCCACCGCGTCCAGATCGACGATCGGGCCGCGCGCAGTGTTCACCAGGATCGCGTTCTCCGGCAGCAGGGCAAGCTGTGCCGCGCCGATCATGCCCCTGGTCTCGGGCGACAGCGGCGTGTGGACGGTCAGGATGTCCGACCGGCGCAGCAGCTCGTCCAGCGTCGCGCAGCGTTCCACGCCGAGCGCGAGTTCGGTGCCGTTCGGCACGTACGGGTCATAGAAGGCGATCTTCATGCCGAACGCCTTGGCCCGCAGCGCCACGGCCGTGCCCATGCGCCCGATGCCGACGATGCCGAGCCGCTGGCGCGACAGGCGCTGGATCGCGGGATGGTCCACATAGGCCCAGGGGGCCGAGGCCCGCTGGAGGTCGTGGTGCAGCGTGATGCCGCGGCGCAGCGCCAGCATCAGCGCCATGGCATGGTCGCTGACCTCCGACGTGCCGTAATCGGGCACGTTGCAGATCGTCACGCCCTGCTTGCGCGCCTGTTCGCGTGGCAGCCGGTCGTAGCCGACGCCCATGCGCACCACGGCCTTCAGCTTCGGGAAGCGGGCCAGTTCCTCGGGCGTGACGAAGAAGCGGAAGATCATCAGCCCGTCGGCCGCATCGCAATCCGCCTGGTCCAGTTCGGAGACGCTTGCCACGTCCCGCATCACTACCCGGACACCGGGGCCGAGGATCCCTTCCTCGACGGTCGAATCCGGATACATGCGCTCGGGGTACAGCACGGTCAGCGTCATCTTGGTTCCCTGGACATTCGGCGGCCGCAGACTGGCGGGCGAGGATGGGTTGCACAAGCCGCGCCCGGCACGCACCCTCCCCGCCCGTGACGCATGAGGAAACCCGATGAACGGCGCCGAAAGCCTGGTTCACACGCTGCTGAAATCCGACGTCGAGGTCTGTTTCGCCAATCCGGGCACGAGCGAGATGCATTTCGTGGCCGCCCTCGACCGCATCCCCGGGATGCGCTGCGTCCTGGGATTGCAGGAGAACGTGGTCACCGGCATGGCCGACGGCTACTGGCGCATGGCGGAGAAGCCGGCCGCCACGCTGCTGCATTGCGGTCCCGGCCTCGCGAACGGGCTGGCCAACCTGCACAACGCGCGCCGCGCGCGGTCCGGGATCGTCAACGTGGTCGGTGATCAGGCGACCTATCACCGGCCGCTGGACGCCCAGTTGACCGCCGACACCGAAGGCTGGGCGCGCGGCGTCTCCGGCTGGGTGCGCACGGCCATGACGGCGGAAGCGGTGGGCCGCGACGCGGCGGTGGCGGTGCAGGCGGCGCGCACATCGCCGGGGCAGATTGCCACGCTGATCCTGCCGGCCGACACGGCCTGGAACGAGGGCGGCGTGGTCGCCGACAAGCTGCCCGTGCCGCCCGCCCCAGCGCCCGACCCGCATGCGGTAAAGAACGCGGCCAAGGTGCTGCGGGAGCAGTCGGACGTGATGATCCTGCTGGGCGGGCGCGCGATCCGGGCGGAGTCGCTGCTCGCCGCGCATCGCATCCGGGAGAAGACCGGCTGCCGCCTGCTGGGCGAGATGAGCAACGCCCGCTTCCAGCGCGGACGGGGACGCGTGGCCATGGAGCGCGTGCCCTATCCGGTGGACGCGGCCATCGCCGCGCTGGCGGGCGTGAAGCACCTGATCCTGGCCGGATCGAAGGCGCCGGTCGGGTTCTTCGCCTATCCCGGCAAGCCCTCCCGCCACTATCCGGAGGATTGCCAGGTCCATGTCCTGTCCCGCTACGAGGAGGACGCGCTGGCCGCGCTGACGGCGCTGGCCGAGGAACTGGGCGCGCCCAAGGTCGCCGCCCCCGATCCGGGGCCGCTGCCGGAGCCGGGCAAGGGTCAGCCGGATCCGGAAGGCGTGATCCGCACCGTATCGGCGCTGATGCCGGAGAACAGTATTATTGCGGACGAAAGCGTGTCCTTCGGGCGCGGCTTCTTCCCCAACAGCCACGCCGCGCCGCCGCATGACTGGCTGCAGATCACCGGCGGGGCGATCGGCTGCGGCGTGCCGCTGGCGACCGGTGCTGCGGTCGGCGCGCCGGGGCGGCGTGTGATCGCGCTGCAGGCCGATGGCAGCGCGATGTACACGCTGCAGGGGTTGTGGACGCAGGCGCGGGAGAAGCTGCCCGTGACCACGATCATCCTGTCCAACCGCAAGTACCAGATCCTGATCGGCGAGTATTACAACGTGGGCGCCAACCCCGGCCCCACGGCGATGAACATGCTGGACCTGGGCAATCCCGACCTGGACTGGATCGCGCTCGCGAACGGCATGGGCGTCGAGGCGGCGAAGGCGGAGAACCTGGAGACGCTCGGCGACCTGCTCGCCTCGTCCTTCAGGAAGGATGCGCCGTTCGTGATCGAGCTGAGCATCTGAACCGCCGTTCCCGGCCGCGGGGTCCTGCGCCGCGGCCGGGGCGCAATCAGATGGTGATCTCCCGCTGTGCCTCCGATGCCTTCCACGGCATCAGCCTGATCTCCGCGATCCGCACCAGCGAGTTCAGGATGAAGGCCAGGAACATGATCACGAACAGGGCCGCGAACACGCCCGCCGTGTCGAACTGGCTGGAAGCGCTGGCGAGCAGGAAGCCCAGGCCGCGGTTGGAGGCGATCAGCTCCCCCACGATCGCGCCGATCAGCGCATAGGGCACCGAGATGCGCAGCCCGGCGAACACCCAGTTGATCGCCGATGGCAGCACCACCTTCGCCAGCACGTGCCGTTCGCTCGCGCCCATCAGCCGCAGGATCGCCACCAGTTCCCGGCTGACGCCGCGGACGCCGGTGAAGGTATTGAGGAACACGAGGAAGAACACCACGGTGCCCGTCAGCACGATCTTCATGTCGATGCCGATGCCGATCCACAGCACGAAGAGCGGCGCGAGCGCGATCTTCGGCAGGCTGTAGAAGGCAAGGATGAAGGGTTGAAGCAGTTCGGCCAGGAACGCCACCCGGCCGAGCAGCACCCCCACGACGATGCCGCAGCAGGCGCCCAGCAGGAAGCCCGAGAAGGCTTCGAGGGCGGTGATGTAGACATGGAAGAACAGGTCGCCGTCGCTGGCCTGCCGCGCGAGCGATCGCGCGATCGCAGAAGGGCGGCTGATGAAGAACTCCGGCACGATGGTTCCGGAGCACAGTTCCCAGATCAGCAGGATCGCGACGAGCAGGATGCCGCGATAGATGTTGATCATGGATACCCGCGCGGTGCCGCCGGTCACGCCGCGTCCCCATGCGTTGCCGTCATTGTCGGGATGATCAGGTCCCAGAGCTGGGCGGTCAGGTCGATGTAGCGCGGATCGTGCCGCAACCGCAGCACGTTGCGGTCGCGCGGCAGGGGCGATTCGATGATCGTCCGGATCGTGCCGGGACGCGGCGAGAAGACGACGCAGCGGTCCCCCAGGGCCGCGGCCTCGTCGAGATCATGGGTCACGAACAGCATCGTCTTGTTGAGCCGCCGGCTGAGGTTCAGCAGTTCCACCTGCATGTTGAGCCGCAACTGCGCATCCAGCGCGGCGAAGGGCTCGTCCAGCAGGAGCGTCTCGGGATCATAGGCGAGCAGCCGCGCCAGGGCGGTGCGCTTGCGCATGCCCCCGGACAATTGCGACGGATAGGACCGCTCGAATCCCCGAAGCCCCACCATGCCGATCAGGGAGGCGATGCGGTCGTCGGCCTCCCGGCGCGGCACGCCCCGGATTTCAAGGGGAATGCGGATATTCGCCGCGACGGTCCGCCATGGCAGGAGGTGGTCGTTCTGCGTCATGTAGCCGGTGTGCAGGTTGACCCCGTCCACCCTGCGCCCGTCGTACAGGACCTCCCCGGCGCTGGGCTGGAACAGCCCGGCCGTCATGTTGAGCAGCGTGGATTTGCCGCAACCGGAGGGGCCGACGAGGGTCACGAACTCCCCGCGCGCGACGTCGAGGTTGACGCCGCGCACGGCATTCACCGCGCGGTCGCCAACCCCGAACGTCTTGGCGACGCCGCGGAAGCGGATCAGCGTCCGCGCTGCATTGTCGGTCACCGGTGCATCGTGGCGAGGGCACGCGCCGCATAGTCGTTCGACCAGGCCGTCTTGAGGGCGTCCTTGTCGAGCGGATCGGGCTGCGTCTCGTTCACGAAGTCGGCGACACGATCGATCATCTCCTGCCGCAACTCCACCGATTTCGGGTAGGACAGGACCGCGCCGCTCCAGATGCGATCGAACAGCGCCTTGTCCGCCTGGGGCTGGTACTTGGCGCGCACCGCGTCGCGCGCGGCTTCGGTCTTGGCCGGGTCATGCACGGTATCCATGCCGCGCTGCTGCGCACGCAGGAAGCGCACCGCGACTTCCGCGTTGTTCTTCAGCCACGATTCGCGGGCGATCACGCCGATATAGACGAACCCGTCGAGCGGCTTCACCTCGCCCTGGCCGGTACGGAACATCGACAGGGCGCCATGGTTCATGATCGCGGCATCGCCCGTGGGCGGCGGGATGACGAAGCCGTCGATGCGTCCGCGTGACAGTGCCGCCAGCATGTTCTCGCCACCGGCGATGGCCGTGATGGTGAGGTCGCGGTTCGGGTTGATGCCTGCCTGCTTGGCCAGGAAGCGGACAAGCTGGTCGGCGCCGCCGCCGACCGAGGAGACGGCCAGCCGCATCCCTTTCAGCGCGGCGAGCTTGTCCTCATACGTGCTCGCTTCCGTCAGGCCGTGCTTCTTCGCCCATTCCGCGGACATGGTGACGTTGTCGGTATACTGGGCGATGGAGGGCGATATCAGCATCACGTCGCTGCCCTTCGCGCGCGCGCGGAAGGCCGACGCCGGCGCGCCGATGTTGAAATCGGCATCGCCGCCCGCGACCGCGGCGAGCGATTTCGCGCCGCCGCCGGTGCTGATCAGGTCCAGTTCCAGATCTTCCTGGGCGAAGTAGCCCAGCTGATGCGCCGCGAGCGTGACCCAGAACAGCAGGTCCCAGCTCGACATCACCACGGTCAGCTTGTCCTTGGCGTGCCCGATAGAGGGCATCGCCAGGGTTGCCGCGGTCGCCGCCAGCAGCGGGCGGCGGCGGATTGTTGATCTCATGAAGGGTCCCTCCCCATTGCTTATGACAATCCGCCGGGGCGGATCATCCTTTCAGGCGCTTCATCGCATCCCGGAAGCCGCCATGCAGCATCTCGACATCGCTGGAGTAGGCGAGCAGCAGGGCGCCAGCTTCCTTCCACTGCTGCACCTGCTCGGCGCTGAAGCACAGCATCGCGCAGGTCTTGCCGTGCTTGCGCGCGGCGTCGAGGATCAGGTTGCGCTTCTCGTCCAGCACGCGCGCCTGGTCGGGCGTACCGAACACCCCCAGATCCTGCGCGAGATCGGCCGGACCGAGCGTCAGCGCGTCGATGCCGTCCATGCCGGCGATGGCGTTCAGATGATCGAAGGCCGCACCCGTCTCCAGCATCGCGGTCACGAACACCTCGCGGTTGGCGAAGGCGCGGCGTTCGGCGATCGTGCCGCTGGGGTTGTACTCGGTCGCCGTGCTCAGACCGCCATTGCCGCGCAGGCCCTTCGGTGCGTAGCGCGACGCGGCCACGATCTCGGCCGCGTGCTGCGCATTTTCCACCTGCGGGCAATGGATGTTCCATACGCCGACATCCAGCAGCCGCGTGATCCATTCGCGGTTGGCGGCGGGCGGACGCACCGCGATGGGGAAATCCAGCGCGCGCGCCATGGTCGCCATCGCCCCGATCGTCTCGATCGACAGGGAGGTATGCTCCATGTCCACGCGCGCGAAATCCACCCCGGCGGATTTGAGCAGCATCAGGATGTCCGGGTTGCGCACCATCGTCACCCAGGTGCCGATCTGCACCTCGCCCTTTTCGACCCCGACCCGCATCCGATTGCGCTGCATCGCTTCCGTCCTTGTTCCGATAATTCAGTCCAGCCCTATTCCGCGCGGATGTTCGCCGTGCGCGCGACCTTGCCCCACCGCTCCGTCTCCGACACCACGAAGGCGCGTACTTCCTCCGGCGTCATGGCGCGGGTGGTGATGCCCAGTTCTTCGTAGCGCTTGGCTACCTCCGGCGTCTGCAAGGCCGCGTTGATCTCGCGGTTGACCCGGTCGATGATTGCCTGCGGCGTCCCGGCCGGCGCGAACAGCGCGCCCCAGGTGAGCGATTCGAAGCCCGGCAGGGTCTCGGCGATCGTGGGGACGTCGGGGGCGATGGCGACACGGGTCGGGCTCGCCACGCCGAGCAGGCGGATGCGGCCGTCGCGTGACAGAGGCAGCCCGGAGGAGAGATTGTCGAACGCCATCTGCACGTTGCCGGCCATCAGCTCCGTCATCAGCTCGCCCGAGGAGCGATAGGGCACGTGCACCGCCTGGGTGCCGGTCATCTGCGTGAGCAGTTCGCCGGCCAGATGGATCGATGTCCCCACGCCGGACGAGGCGAAGTTGAGGTCGCCCGGGTGTTCCTTCAGCAGGGCGATCAGCTCGGCCACGGTCTTCGCCGGGGAGCTGGCCGTCACGTACAGTGCGTTCGGCTGGATGCTGACCAGTGCGATCGGGGCGAAGTCCCGCAGATTGTCATACGGCATCCGCGGATAGACGGCGTTGTTGATCGCGTGGCTGCTGATCGTGCCGATACAGAGCGTGTAGCCATCAGGCGGGGATTTCGCACAGACATCGCTGCCGATATTGCCGCCCGCGCCGGCGCGGTTCTCCACGATCCAAGGCTGGCCGAGCCTGCGGGTCATCTCCCCGGTGATCAGCCGTGCGGTCAGGTCGGTGGTCCCGCCTGCGCCGAAGGGGACGATCACGCGGACCGGCCGCGTCGGCCAGCTCGCCTCCTGCGCGTGCGCGGGAAGGGCAAGGGCAGTGCCGATCAGCCCGGCCGCGAGGGCGAGCCGGCGGGTGATGCCGCGGATCATGGCGTAGGCGTCTGGGGCTCGATGCCCAGGGCACGCGCGGTCTCGGTCCATTTTTCCATCTCCGAGGCGATGAGTTGCGTGGTGTCGGCGGGCGACTGGGTCCAGATGCGTGTTCCCAGGCCTGCGTGGCGTTCCAGGATGTCGGGGCGATGCAGCAGCGCGGTGACGTCGGCGTGGATCTTCGCGACGATCTCCGGCGGCAGGTTCGCGGGCCCCATCAGCACGCCCCACACGGTGCTGGTGAAGTCGGGCAGGATGGTTTCCGCTACCGTGGGAAGGTCCGGTGTCTGCGGATCGCGTTCGGTGCCGCAGGTGGCGAGCATCTTCATCCGCCCGGCGCGCACATGCGGCAGCGTGGGCGTGACCGTATCGAGCATCGCGTTCACGCGTCCCGCGATCAGGTCGGGATGGCCCTGCGTGGAGCCGCGATAGGGCACGCGTGTCATCTCCAGTCCCGCGCGGTGGCACAGCAGCTCCATGCCGAGCGCGCCGAACGTGGCGTAGCTGGTCTGGTTCGGCCGCGCCTTCACGTAGTCCACGAATTCCTGCGCCGTGTTCGGCGGGAAGTCGGGCGCGGTGATCAGCGCCTGCGCGGTCTGCGATGTGGTGGTGATGTAGGTGAGGTCGCGCAGCGTGTCGTACGGCGCGCGATACAGGACGGGACTGATCGTGTGCGCCGTGCCGGCGAGGCAGAGCACGGTGCCGTCGGGTGCCGCGCGAGCGGTGATCTCGGCCCCGATCATGCCGCCCGCGCCGGTGCGGTTTTCCACCGTCACCGGCTGGCCCCAGAGTGGTGCGAGGTTCTCCGCCAGCAGCCGCGCCGTGATGTCGGACACTCCGCCGGTCGAGTAGGGGACGATGATGCGCACCGGCCTGGCCGGGAACCGGCCAGACTGTGCCCAGGCCATCGTCCCGCTCAGCAGGGCGGGGGCAGCGAGCAGCGTGCGTCGTGCGAACGCCATGGTCCTGTGTCTCCTCCTGCCGCCGTCCGCGTCATGCCGCACGGTTCGGCGATGGATCAGCCGCCCTTCGCGATCCGGGCGGCTTCCTTCAGGCTCTTGCCCTTGTTCACGTTCTCGAAGATCACGCGGTCCTGCTTCTCGGCCTTGTCGGCGAGCGCGAAGACCTCGGCCAGCCGGTCCTTCGGGATGCACACGACGCCGGTGCTGTCGCCGACCAGGATGTCACCGGGATGGACGGTGACATTGCCGAGCTGGATGGGCACCTGCGTGGCGGCGGTCCGCACGCGCGTCCGCCCGCTGACCGGCACCGCGTGCCGCGGGAACACCGCCATGCCGCTGTCCACGATCTCCTCAAGGTCGCGGCAACCGCCGTCGATGACGATGCCGTTGACGCCGCGCAGCTTCGCCGCCGTGGCCGCGGCACCGCCCATCATCGAGATCGCCGCGCCGCGCGCATCGATGGCGATCACCTCGCCCGGGGCGGCGGTATCGGCATAGGCGGGGATGTCGAACTCCTCCGGCTTGAACGTGCCGAGCGCGCCGACCGCCACGTTCACGGTGAAGGCCGGCCCCGCGAACTTGCGATCCGGCGCGACGGGCCGGATGGGGGGGACGACGATGCCGTCGATCCCCAGCAGGTCGAGCGCACCGCCCACGGTGCTGGCCCCGATCTCGCGCAGGCGGGCATAGGTCTTGGTCAGATCGGTTTCGGTCATGAAGGCGTTCCGGCTTCCGTTCGGTTGGGGGACTATTGCGGTTCGATGCCGGCCTTGCGCACGAGATCGCCCCAGCGGGTGGTCTCGCTGCGGATGAAGGCCGCGTATTGTTCGGGCGATTCGGAGATATCCACCTCGAAGCCCAGGGCCGCGTAGGTGTTGCGCACCTCCGGCGTGTCGTAGCGGGCCTTCAGCGCGTCGAAGATGCGCCGCACGATCTCGGGGTCCGTGCCCGCCGGTGCTGCGAGCCCCTGCCACGGCACCAGCACGAAGCCGGGCAGTCCCGCCTCATCCAGCGTGGGCAGGTCAGGTGCGAGCGGCGTGCGCCGCGCGGAGGTGACGCCGAGTCCGATCGCCTGGCCGGAACGGATGTACTGCAGCGCGTTGCCGGGATCGGCGAAGGTGAAGGCGATCTGCCCGCCCAGCAGGTCGGTCACGGCGGGTGGGATGCTGCGGTACTGCACGCCCAGCGCCTCGAACTTGCCGCCATCGGTCACCATGACGGCCGCGACCTGCGACGAGCTGCCCGAATAGCCGTAGGTCAGCTTGCCGGGATTCGCCCGCCCGTACGCCACCAGCTCCTTCAGGCTGCGTACCGGCACGGCCGGATGTGACAGCAGGACCAGAGGGCCGTTCGAGAGGTTCGACACCGGCATGAAATCCTTCACCGGGTCGTAGGGCAGGTTCTTGAACAGCGCCGTGTTTGCGGCATGCGTGGAGTTGGTGATGATCAGAAGCGTGTAGCCATCAGGCTTGGCCCGGGCGACGGCCTGGGTGCCGATGATCCCGCCCGCGCCGGTGCGGTTCTCCACCACCACCTGCCCGCCCAGGGCCTCGGAGATCGCGCGTGCGGCGGTCCGCCCGACCACGTCGGTCGAGCTGCCGGCGGCGAAGGGGACGACAAGCGTGATCGGCCGGTCCGGATAGGACTGGGCGAAGGCCGGCGCGGCGGCAAGCAGCGTCGCGATGGCGAGACGCCGTCCCATGACGGCACGAAGCATGGTTCCAGCGCGGCGCAGGCCCGGCATGGCTGTTCCCTCCACATACGGCGTCGTTCACGCTTCCAGGTCGCGTCGCCGTGTCCGGAGGAACAAAAGACCCGCCCGGACTGCTTGACAAATCGAAATAATGGAACGATTTATCGCATTAGATTATGAATCCCACGCTGCGGCAGCTCGCGGCCTTCGCTCAGGTGGCGCGGTTCCGGTCCTTTGCCCGCGCGGCTGAGCTGCTCGGCATGTCCCAGCCTGCGCTCAGCCAGGTCATCGCCCGGGCCGAGGAGACGCTGGGCGTGAAGCTGTTCCAGCGGACGACGCGTGCGGTCCGCCTGACGGCCGAAGGCGAGTTCTTTCTGCCGCACGCCGAAGCGATCCTCGCGCATGTCGCAGGTTCGGTGGAAGCGCTGAAGGCGCAGGCACGGCAGCATCAGGCCGGCATCACCATCGGCACGCTGCCTTCACTCGTCGCGGGGCTGCTTGCAGAGATCATGCACAGCTACCGCGCCCGGCATCCGGACTCGCAGGTCACCGTGATCGACGGCACCGCGGAGGTACTCTACGCGGGCATCGCCAGCGGCCAGATCGACATGGCAGTGGGCAGCCGGCTGGCGGACCGGCCGGACATCAGCTTCCAGCCGCTGTTCGATGAAGCCTTCGCGCTCGTGCTGCGGCGCGACCACGGCCTTGCCCGGCAGGAGCGCATCACCTGGACGCAGGCGCTGCATGAGGATTTCATCGCCTACCCGATGGGCAGCAGCGGCCGTGCGACGATCGAGAACGCGCTGCAACGCGCGGGTCTGGCGCTGAAGCCGGTGATGACCTTCGCGCAATCGACCTCGACGCTGGGCATGGTGGAGGCGGGGATCGGGGTCGCCGCGCTGCCGTCCGCTGCCTGCCCGGCGCCGGATCATCGCACGCTGACGTCGCGTCCGCTGATCGACCCGATCGTGACGCGCCAGATCGGCTTCCTGCACCTTGCCGCGCGCCCGCCGACAACTGCGATGCTGGCAATGCAGGCGGTGATCCGCGATGTGCTCGGGGCGCGGCGGGCCGGCTGATCCGTCGCGGCGCATCACCGCCCGAAGCGCCGCGCATCCAGAATCCGTGCGGCCTTGATCGCGGTGTCCGGATCCTCCACCGGCCGCCTTGCCGTGCGTCCCGCGCGTTGGCTGCTGACCGTCACCATGCGTGCGATGCCGGTGCCGTGATTGTGGAAGCGATGCGGCAGCACGGCCTCGAAATACAGGCTGTCGCCGCATGACAGCAGCATCACTTCCCCATCGATCGTCGCCTCGACCTCACCTTCCAGCACCAGGGCGAATTCCTGGCCGACATGCGTGGAGGGGCTACCGCAGAATGCGCCGGGTTTGAGGATGACGATCAGCGGCACCATCACCGCGGCGGCGGTATCGACCAGCTCGTCGATCCGGACCTTGCCGGCTTTCAATCGCGTGCGCCGGGCCGGCTTGCGCGCGGGTACGCGGATCGGCTCGGCGATGCGCAGCGCCGGCATCAATGCGCGCGTGTCTATCCCCAGGAACGCCGCGAGCTTCTGGAAGCGGCTGATCGAAAGGTCGTGCTTGTCCGTTTCCAGCAGCGACAGGAACGAAGCCGAGATGCCGGTTCCGGCCGCGACCTGCGTCAATGTCAGGCCCCGCAGCCTGCGGGTGGCGCGCAGTCTCTGGCCAAAGGTCGTTGGCTGGTCTTGCCTGTTGCTCATCGCCGCTTCGATTCCTCACCGCCTGGGGCACCCTAGGCCCGGATCGTGGCGCGGGTAAATTTCAGTAAACTGAAAATCTCCTGTTGTCGCGCTACATTGCGGGTGCCACGTTTCGCGGCGCGGCGTTGAAGGCACGGGATGATGCGCATCCAGCTCGATCCGATCGAAACCGATTCCGTTCTGCCTGCGCATGCGGATGTGGTGGTGATCGGCGGCGGCATCATCGGGACGAGCTGCGCCCTCGCGCTCGCCGAGAAGGGCGTCTCCGTCGTGCTGTGCGAAAAGGGGGCGATCGGCGGTGAGCAGTCCGGCCGCAACTGGGGTTGGTGCCGCGCCATGGGTCGCGATCCGGCCGAACTGCCCCTCGCCATCGAAAGCCTGCGCCTGTGGCGCGGCATGAATGCGCGTGTGGGCGCCGAGACCGGGTTCCGGCAGGCCGGTACGATCTATCTTGCCGACACGCAGCGCGAACTGGCCGGGCACGAGGCCTGGCTCGCGCATGCGCGCCGCTTCCAGCTCGATTCCCGCCTGCTTGCGGCGGATGAGATCGAAACCGTGCTTCCCGGTGCGCGGCGGCGTTGGGCAGGCGCGCTGCACACGCCATCGGATGGTCGTGCCGAGCCGGGCAAGGCATCCCCCGCCATCGCCGCAGCGGCGCGGCGCGCCGGAGCCACGGTGCTGACCGGCTGTGCTGTGCGCGGGATCGAGACGGCGGGCGGTGCGGTCGCCGCTGTGGTGACGGAGCATGGCCGCATCGCCTGCAACGCCGCCGTGCTTGCGGGCGGCGCCTGGTCGCGCCTGTTCTGCGGCAATCTCGACATCGACCTGCCGCAGCTCAAGGTCCTGTCGTCCGTGCTGCGCACTACGCAAGTGGACGGACCGGAAACGGCAGCGGGCGCGAGCGACTTCAGCTTCCGCAAGCGGCTCGACGGTGGCTACACGGTGGCGCGCCGCAATATCAGCATCAGCCAGATCGTCCCCGACAGTTTCCGCCTCTTCGCGGATTTCGCCCCCGCGCTGCGCACGAGCTGGCATGAGCTGCGGCTCCGCATCGGCCGCAGCTTCATCGACGAATGGCGCGTGCCCCGGCGCTGGCAGCTCGATTCCGTCACGCCCTTTGAACAGGTCCGCGTGCTCGATCCGGTGCCGACCCGGTCCCTGGTGGACGAAGGTCTCGCCAATCTCCGCCGCGCTTTCCCGATCTTCGAAGGCGTGCAGATCGCCGGAAGCTGGGCTGGGCTGATCGACACCACGCCGGATGCGGTGCCGGTGATCGGCCAGCTCGATGCGTTGCCCGGCTTCTTCCTTGCGACCGGCTTCTCCGGCCATGGCTTCGGCATCGGTCCGGCCGCCGGCCAGCTTACGGCCGACCTGGTGCGCGGCACGGCACCGCTTGTCGATCCGCGTCCGTTCGCGCCGTCCCGCTTCGCCCGGCTGCGCCGGCGGATCGGGACAGGACAGACCGCCACGCCGCCCTGACAGGAGGCGGCCAAAAGAGGGGAGACTGGATATGATCGCTTCGCGTCGAGGAGTTCTGGCTGGCAGCGCCGCGCTGCTCGGCCTTGCCGGGCGCCCACAGGCGCAGTCGGGAAAGATATTGCGTTTCGGCCTGCAGACCACGCCGCCCTCACTGGGGCCGTGGGAGCAGGTCGGCACCTCCGCAACCACGCTGAACCTGTGCCATCGCCGCGGCCTGCTCTCTTACGCTCCGGACGGTTCGTTGCGTGCGGAACTGGCGGAGAGCTGGGAGTCGGACGGCTCCACGGGCTGGGTGTTCAAGCTGCGCGAGGCCTGGTTCCACAACGGCAAGCCGGTGACGTCGGAAGATGTACGCTGGACGCTTGAGCAGATTGCCGAGCCGCGCTCCACCGCCTTCTTCCGGACCACCATGCAGGGGATCGAACGCATCGAGACGCCGGACGGACGCACGGTCCGGCTGATCCTGAAGGAACCTTCCGCGGTGCTGCCCTACTGGTTCGCGGCGCCGCACATGGCGATCTGTTCCAGAGACGCGCCAGCCGCCAGCCCGCGATCCGTCAGCGCGGGCCCTTACGTGATGGACGCGTCGGAACGCGGCACATTCTATTCGTTCAAGCCCTTCGACCGCTTCTACCGCCCGGGCGTGCCCAAGCTGAGCGAGCTGCGCTTCATCGTCTATGCCGACGAGAACCTGCGTGTCGCCGCGTTGCAGGCCGGTGACGTCGATCTGATCGAATACGTGCCGTGGCAATCGATAACGATGCTGGATGCGGATTCACGTTTCCGGCAGGACAAGACGGACGGTCCGTTCATGTACCTGACCTTCAACGCGCGCAGCGGGCCGCTGGCGGATGCGCGCGTGCGGCAGGCGATCGCCTATGCCGTGAACCGGGACGAGGTGACCAAGGCGGCCTTCTTCGGCCATGGCGCCGCGCTGGGCGGATTGCCGATCGCATCCAGCAGCCCGTTCTACGACGCGGGGCGCGCCAATCACTGGCGCCACGATCCCGCCAGGGCCAAGGCGCTGTTGGCCGAGGCGGGAGCCGCCGACGGGTTCAGCCTGCTGCTGCTCTCCAACATCACCAACGGCATGCACAAGAACACCGCGGAGATCGTGCAGCAGAACCTCGCCCAGATCGGCATCCAGGTGCAGCTGTCGCTGCCCGACTGGCCAACTTACGTGGCGCAGGCCAACCGGGGGCAGTTCGACCTCGCGGTCAATGGTACGACCGGGGACAATCCCGACCCGGACGGATTGAGTTCGATCATCGACTGCAATCTGCCGGCGCATTTCTCGCGCAGCCAGAACCTGCCCGTTCCGGAGCTGACGCGGCTTCTGGCGCGCGGGCGTTCGGAGCTTTCCCTGGACCGCCGCAAGGAGATCTACGCGGAGGTGGAACGGCTTTTCCTCGAGCAGGTGACAATGGTGCCGCTGGTGGCGCGAACCCAGGCCTATGCGATGCGCCAGGGCGTGAGCGGGTTCCGCAACCTGGCCGGCCAGCTGACCTTCTTCTCCGGCGTCACGCTGGAAGATGCGGATATCGCCTGAAGGCCGGGTGTGGCGGCCCGGCTGATCCGGGCCGCCGCCTGGTTCACGCCGTGACCATCGCTTCCGGATAGCCGAACAGGCCCACCGATCCGCCGGTGTGGATGAAGACGATGTTGGTGTCGGGGGCGAACTTGCCCTGCCGCACAAGGTCGACCATCCCCGCCATGGCCTTGCCTGAATAGACCGGATCGAGAAGGATCCCTTCCAGTTCCGCGACCAGTTGCACGGCCTCGACCATGCCCTCGGTCGGGATGCCGTAGCCCTGGCCAACATAGCCGCCGTTCGCCACCACATGCTCCGGCTTCACGATGTCGGACAGGCCCAGGTGCTGTGCCGTCCGGTTGGCCAGCGCCAGCACCTTTTCCTCCTGCGGTCCCTGCGGCGCATTGACGCAGAAGCCGAGCACGGGAATGCTGCTGTTCAGCGCCACCAGTCCGGTGACGAGCCCGGCCTGGGTGCCGGCGCTGCCGGTGGCGTGGATGACATGGTCGATGCGCAGCCCCATCTCGGCGGCCTGCGTCACCATCTCAAGTGCGGCATGCACATAGCCCAGCGCGCCCACCGGGTTGGAGCCGCCGCCGGGAATGACGTAGGGCTTCTTGCCCTTGGCCTTCAGCTCCTCGGCGAAGGCTTCCATCTCCGCCTGCATGTTCGCTCCGCCGGGCCGGTGGCCGATGGTCGCGCCGTGCAGTTTGTCGAGAAGGACGTTGCCGGACTGCGTGTAGGCTTCGTCCCTGCGGCCGGTGCGATCTTCCAGCAGCAGATGGCATTCCAGGCCCAGCTTGGCCGCCGCGGCCGCCGTCTGCCGCGCATGGTTGGACTGTGTCGCGCCCTGGGTGATAACGGTGTCCGCACCCTGGGCCAGGGCATCGGCCATCAGGTATTCGAGCTTGCGGGTCTTGTTGCCGCCGGTGGACAGGCCTGTGCAGTCGTCACGCTTGATCCAGAGCTTCGGCCCCTTGCCGCCGGGACCGGCCAGATGGCGGGTCAGCCGCTCCATCGGTTCGATCGGCGTCGGCAGATGGCCAAGACGGACGCGGGGGAAGCGGGCAAGGTTCATGGAATCCTCGTTTCTCGTTTGTCGCGTGTGACAGGCGTTAAGGCACGGCTAGGTGGACAGCTTGCACTCGGCCCAGACGAAGGGCGCGACCGCCTTGCGATCAAGCGTCACGCCGATGCCCGGACCGTCGGGGATCGTCATCCTTCCATTGCGGACCGTCCGCTCGGGCGGGTTCTCCAGCACCTGCACGTAGCCGGGGTCCTCGGGGAAGTATGGATAGATTTCCTGGATCATGAAATTCGGGATGCAGGCGGCAAGCTGCAGCGACGCGGCGGTGATCAGGCTGCTGCCGCAATTGTGCGGGGCCACGCGCATCGTATAGGCCTCGGCCATCGCGGCAATCTTCTTCGCCTCCAGGATGCCGCCGGTATTGCCGACATCGGGCTGCACGATGCCAACGGCCTCGGCCTCGAACAGGCGGCGGAAGCCGTGCTTCGTGTACAGCCGCTCACCCGCCGCGATCGGCATGCGCACCGCGTCGGACACGCGCCGCAGCGCCGAGTTGTCGAACGGGTCGACCGGCTCCTCGACGAACAGGATGTCCAGTTCCTCCCACCTGCGGCATAGGCGGATGGATTGGTCCGTGGTCAGCCCGCCGCTCATGTCCAGCATGATCGCGACCTTGGGCCCCACGGCCTTGCGCAGTGCGGCGACCTTCTCGAAGGCAAGATCGGCCGCCTCCGCATCGACCATGCGGCGGGTGACATGGCGCATGGACCCGGACGGGCTGCGCACGCCCAGCGGGTAGCATTTCACCGCGTCGTAGCCTTCGCCCACGGGCCGCGTGCCCGCCTTGGCGAAGGCGTCCGGCGTGGCTTTGCCCGAGCACCAGCCGTTCGCATAGACGTGCACTTCGTCACGGAACTTGCCGCCGAGCAGCTCATAGACCGGCACGCCCAGCGCGCGGCCCTTGATGTCCCACAGCGCCTGTTCGATGGCGCTGATCGCGGCGAAGACGATGGGGCCGCCGCCCTTGGCCCAGAAGGAGTGGTCGTACATCTCCGACCACAGCTCCTCGATGCGGAACGGATCCTTGCCGAGGACCAGGCCCTCGATCAGGTCCTTCAGCATGCCAGCCGCCGCGGTGCCGCCCAGGCCGTAGGCGATCGCGGCCTCACCGATGCCGATTGGGCCGTCATCGGTGATCAGCTCCACCAGCACCGGATGGAACCGCCCGCTCCTGACCAGATAGATGCGTGCCGCCGTGATCTTCATGGGGTTCTCTCCATCGTCCGGTCGCGTGCCGGTGTCATCGCGTGCCGATCTTGAGACCGAGGACGCGGGGCAGCGCCGCCGCCATGCGTGCGGGCAGTGCTGCGGTCGCGCCGCGTTCCTCGGCCAGCTCGCAGCTCAGGATGCCCCAGCGGATGAGGTTGCCGCCGAGATAGCGGAACGGCTCCGGTGGCATGCGGGGCGGCGTGCGCGTGCAGAAGGGCAGGGTGGCCCAGTCGTCCTTCTCTCCCAGCACGAGGGAAGCAAGGCACTGGCCGCCGATATAGGTCGCGTTCACACCATGGCCGGAATAGCCGCAGCCGTAATGGATGCGCGTGTCCGGCAGCGTACCGAAGAAAGGGATGCGGTCGGGCGACATGTCGATCGGCCCGCCCCAGGATTTCGCAACACCGATCTCGCCCAGGCCCGGCAGCAGCCGGCGCAGCCCCGCTTCGGCCCGGCCGGCCGAGGCGGCATCGCGGCGCATCGCGGGCGCATCGTCATGGCCCGCATAGCCGATGGGGCCGGAACCCGATCCCATCAGCACGCGTCCGTCCGGCGTGCGGCGGAAATAATGGACGAACATGCGCGCGTCGGAGAGGCCCTCGTCGCCCCGCCAGCCGATGGCGTCCAGCCCGTCCGGCGCGGCATCGGTCATCAGCGCGTAGCTGGAGAAGACGGTGAGCAGCGGGCGCAGTTCCGGCAGCCGGGCGAGGCTTGTGTTGGTGGCCAGCACCACATCCCGTGCCACGATCTCCCCGCCCGCGGTGCGCACGCGGCTGGGCGTGCCGCGATCGAGGCCGGTCATCGCCGTGTTCTCGTGGATCGTCACGCCAGCGTCGAGGCAGGCGGCGCGCAGCGCGCGCACCAGCCGCCCCGGATGCACGGTCGCCCCTTCGGCGAACATCACGGCGCCGCGGAACACCGGCGACTGGCAGCGGGCCTGCACGGCTTCCGCCGGCAGCAGTTCCATCATGTCCGACACGCCCAGGCGCCTGGCGGTGGCGATATGCGGCGCGAGCTTCGCATCCTGCGCGGGGGAGGCGGCGATACGCAGGCTCGGCGCTTCCCGCCACCAGATGTCGCGGCCGCAGGTCCTGGCGAAATCGCGGATGCCGTCCTGCGCGCGCGTGCCGGCGCGGGCGATGGCCAGCGCGCCGTCATCGCCCAGCGCATTCACTGCGCCGGGCAGCGAGCCCCAGTAGCCGTGCACCTTGCCGCCGTTCTTGGCGCTGGCGCCCGCGCCGCAGATCGCGGCCTCGATCACCGCCACGGACAGGTCCGGGCGACGCCGGCGCAGGGCCAGCGCCGTCCACAGCCCGGTGAAGCCGCCGCCCACGATCGCCACGTCGGCGTCCATGCGCCCGGAAACGGGCGGGCAGTCCGGCACCGCGCCCTCGGCAGCCAGGCTCTCGGTCAGCCACCAGGACGGATCGGCCGGCGCGACGGAGGGAGGCGGAAGGTGGGCGCTCATCCCATCGGGATAGAGCACCCTGTCCCGATCCGGAATATCGCCTGGCGCGATAACCGCGCTTTAATGCAAGGGCGAAAATGCCGCCGGACGGCAGAGCACGCTGTCCTGTGTCGCGAACAGCGACGACAACGCCTCCGTCTCCCCGGCCAGCGGCACAACCTCGTGCCGGCGCGCGGCCCGCTGCTCCAGCGAGGCGAACGCCCAGATGTGGATCCACTGGTTCATCGGGCCCAGTTCCGTGCGCCACGCGCCGATGAAGGATGGTGAGGGACGCTCCTCCAACGCCTTGGTCCAGTGGGCCTGGATCTCGCCAAGCTGGCCGGAATGGTATGTGTCCGTGCAGATCTCATAGACCGGCCCGGCAGCACGCGGGGTCAGCGGCGGGTTGAAGGGCATGGGGATCAGTATCTTGTTCTCCGCCGCCACCATCCACGCGCCGGTCCGCGCCGGCCAGTTCTTCAGTTCGCGGAAGCGGCCGCGCACATGGTCCCGATCCGCGAGGTCGCGGAACGGCCAGAGATGAACGATGCGGTGAAGCCGCCCGGTCTCGGTCTGCCATAGGCCTGCCAGCGGGGAGAGCGTCGTCCGTTCATCGAGACCGAGCGCGATACGCTCAAGGGCCATAGGCACGGTGCCGGGCCGGTAGTCATAGGTCCGCATCTCGACGATCACGCGAGGCTCCATCTGCTGCTTGCTGGCGGCACGGGGTGACACGCCGGCGCCGCGTTCGGATGCGGGAGGCTTCATTCCTGCCGGTCGGATTGTCAACATTTGACAACCGGAAGGCCACACTCTTATCGTGCAGCCCGCAATGTGGGACTCGCTCGACAATCGGACGTTGGCGGATCGCGCCTACGACCTGATCGCGGACGCCATCGTTCGTGGTGAGCTGAAGCCCGACACCCGTATCAGCGAGGCGGCGCTTGCGAAGCAGTTCCGCATCAGCCGCGGCCCGCTGCGCGAGGCGCTGCGCCGGCTCGAAGGCCGCAGCCTCGTCGTGGTGCGACCGAATGCCGGCGCGCGTGTCGTCTCGCTCAGCACCCGTGACGTCGTGGAGCTGTACGAGATCAGGGAGTCGCTGGAATCCCTGGCCTGCCAGCTCGCAACCGAGCGCATGAGCGATGCGGATCTGGACGCGCTCGAGGCGCTGCTGTTCGAGCATGAGCGGGACCCCAGCGCCGGCCGCGCCTCGTCACGCCGCGCCGCGGCGCCCGATTTCCATACCGCCGTCATCCGCGGCAGCGGCAGCAACCAGCTCATCAACCTGCTGTGCGGTGAGCTGTTCGATCTGATGCGCGTCTATCGCTACCGCTCCAGCGGTGAGCAGGGGCGCACCGAGACCGCATTCCGCGAACATGGCGAGATCGTCGCCGCGATGCGCGCCCGCGATGGCGATCGCGCGGCCATGCTGATGCGGGAACATATCAAGAAATCGCGCACGAACATCCTGCGCCATGAGGCCTCCGCCGAGCGGCAGCTTGCCGCGAGCGAGGCCCCATAGGGCGCCGTTCGTGACCGCCAGGGGATGAGGACTGATGATGGAGTTGGGGGGAAGGAAACACCATGCTGGCCAGCCATGAGCCATCGGCCATGACGGGAAATGCAGCGGGCGCGTCCCGGCCTACGCTCGCCGCGATCTCCCATCTCGGCAAGCGCTATCCCAGCAGGGACGGGAACGGCGTGGTCGCGCTCGAGGATGTCTCGCTCGACATCGCGGAAGGCGAGTTCATCACCGTCGTCGGCCCGAGTGGCTGCGGCAAGAGCACGCTGCTGCATATCCTGGCCGGCGTGCTGCAACGCAGTTCCGGAGACGTGAAGCTGCGTGGCCAGCCCATCGACGGGCCGCGCCGCGATGTCGGCACCGTGTTCCAGGAAGCGCTGCTGCTGCCGTGGCGCACGGTGCTCGACAACGTGCTGCTCCCGATCGAGGTGCACCGGCTGTCGAAGGAAAGCTTCCGCCCCCGCGCGATGGAGCTGCTGGAGCTGACGGGCCTGGCCGCCTTCGCCCGGAAGTATCCGCACGAGCTGTCGGGCGGCATGCAGCAGCGCGTCTCCATCGTCCGCGCGCTCGTCAACGATCCGGCCATCCTGCTGATGGATGAGCCCTTCGGCGCGCTGGATGCGATGACGCGCGAGCAGATGAACCTGGACCTGATGAAGCTCCAGGCCGCCTCGCGCAAGACCGTCATCCTGATCACGCACTCGATCTCGGAATCCGTGCTGCTGGGCGACCGCGTGGTGGTGATGTCCCCGCGGCCCGGGCGCATCGTGGACGTGATCGATATCGACCTGCCCCGGCCGCGCGGGCTCGATGTCACCGCCACGCCGGAATTCGGCGGATACACGCGCCGCGTGCGTGAGCATCTCTTCAGCACCGGTCATCAGTAGGGAGGGCGAGACGATGTCCGATCAGGCGATTGCCGCCCGCAAATCCGCGAACCTCGAACTGGACGTGTCCGGCCGGAGCTGGACCGAGGCGGCGCTGCTGCCTCTGTCGCTCGTTGTACTGCTTGTGCTGTGGGAAGGGGTGGTCCGGGCGTTCGACGTCCCGGTCTTCATCATCCCGCCACCCTCGCGCGTCTTTGCCTCGCTGGTCGATATCACCAGGAGCGGACTGCTGTTCGAGCAGTTCATCGTCACCTTCACCGAAGCCATCGCCGGCTTCGCGTTCGCGCTGGCCTTTGCGGCTGTCTTCGCGACGCTGATCACCGAATGGCGGCTCGGCGAGAAGCTGATCTATCCCTACATCACCGCGCTGCAATCCATGCCCAAGGTGGCGATCGCACCGCTGATCGTCATCTGGTTCGGCTACGGCATCTCATCCAAGATCGCCGTCGCGGCCCTGCTGTCATTCTTCCCCATGCTGGTGAACTTCGTGGAGGGGCTGAAGGCGACCGATGCCGGGCGACTGAAGCTGATGCAGGCGATGTGTGCCACGCGCTGGCAGACGCTGCGGTATGTCCGCATCCCGTATGCGCTGCCGTTCGTCTTCGCCGGCATCGAGCTGGGTGGACTCTACGCCATGCTCGGCGCGATCGTGGCCGAGTTCGTCGGTTCCTCGGCCGGCATGGGCAACTGGCTCATCGCGCTCAACCTCAATCTCGACACGGCGACCACGTTCGCGCTGCTGATCGTGCTGTCCCTCTACGGCGTGGTTTTCCAGAAGCTGCTCTCCGCCTTCCGGCGGCGCGCATTGTTCTGGGCTCGCCGCGAGGAAGGCGGCGAGATGGGCGGCAGGCCTGCCACACGCAAATAGCGGAAAGAGGAAACGGGGATGAACAGGCGTTCAGTGACGAAGGCCATGCTGTTCGGCGGCGTGGCTGCGGGTCTCGGCAACCGCGTGCGCGCGCAGTCGCTGCGCAAGGTCGCGATCAATTTCGGCCTGACCTATGTGCCGATCAGCAGTTCCAACCTTTTCGCGGTGCCGCAGGCCATGGGCTTCTGGCGCGAGGAAGGGCTGGACGTGCAGGTGCAGCTTGCCAACGGCGTAGGCAGCGCGGTGCAGCAGTTGATCGCAGGCCAGGTCGTGGCGACCTGCGGTGGGCTGCCGCCGACGATGACGCTGATCAACAAGGGGGCACCGCTGATCATCGCGGCCAGCCTGAACGGGCGCAACGTCTACTACCCGGTGGCCCTGGAATCGTCGCGGGTGAAGAGTCCCGCCGACATGAAGGGGACCAAGATCGGGATCACCTCCGCCTCATCTTCTAATGTCTTCTTCATCCGCGCGATGCTGCAGCGCGCCGGGCTCGACCCGGACCGGGACGTGACGATGATCAGCGTCGGCGCTGGCCCCGCTGCCATCCAGGCGCTGACCAGTGGCCGGATCGACGTGCTGCAGCTTTACGAATCGGCCTACGATCAGATCGAGCACCAGGGCTACCCGCTGCGCCGGTTCAACGATGTGCCGGGCTTCAATGACCTGACCTTCACCTTCGGCATGAGTACGCGCGCAGAGCTGATCAAGTCGGACCCTGACCTTCTGGTCCGCATCTTCCGCGGTATGGTCAAGGGGACCGTCTATGCGCAGGCCCACCCCGAGGATGTGGTGCGGATGCACTGGAAGGTCTTCCCGCTGTCCAAACCGCAGGGGCTCAGCGATGCGGATGCGATGGCCAACGATCTTACCGTGCTCAAGAGCTCGCTGAAGAACAACGTCGCCGCCGTGCAGGGCACGTTCGGGCTGGCGACGATGGAAGCCGTTGCCGCGATGCGTGACACGATGAAGGAGTTTGACCAGCTCGACCGGGCATTGCCTGCGGAGCAGTACTACACTCCTGCCATCGTGAAGGCGGCGAACGCGTTCGATCGCGACGCCGTGCGCGCCCTGCCGGCACGCATCTGAGGGGCGCTGATGCCGCAATTCCATTCCTTCGATCCCGTGGTCGCCAAGCCGGTCTTCACCCCGCCGCCGGGATCGTGCGACTGCCACTTCCATGTCTACGGCGACCGGGACCGCTACCCGGTCGCCCCCAATGTCCGCAGCTACATGCCCGAAGCGTCGGTCGAGGCGATGCTGAAGCTGCACAAGGCGCTGGGAATCGAACGCGGCGTCATCGTCGGTACGACGGTCAACGGCACCGACGCGTCGATGCTGATCGACGCGCTGAAGCAGGCCGGGCCAGGCTACCGCGCATCCTGCCACCATACGGTGTTCGAGGAACGCTCCGATTCCTATCTTCAGGACATGGACAGGGCCGGCATCCGCGGGGTTCGGTTCAACTTCCTGAAGATGCTCGGCTACATGCCGACGCAAAAGCAGCTCGACCTGTCCTTCGCCAAGGCGAAGGAGCTGGGCTGGTACGTGAAGGTGCAGCCGGACTACCACGAGCCGCTGGAGAGCCTGGCGATCTTCGAGCGTCTCGATATCCCGGTCGTCGTGGACCATATGGGCCGCGCGACGCCGGATGAGGGACCGGACGGGCCGATCATCAGCAAGATGATCGAATTGCTGAAGCGTGGGAATTTCTGGCTGATCCTGTCGAACGCCTACAAGGCCTCGAAGGCCGGTCCGCCCTGGGATGACATGCTGCCGGTGATGCGCCGATTCATCGAAGCCGCCCCGGACCGCGTGGTCTGGGCCACGGACTGGCCGCACACGTTCCATGAGACGCCGCCACCGAACGACGGGGAGTTGCTGAACTTCCTGTATCGCGCCACGGCGGACGATGCCGAACGCCATCGCATCCTGGTGGAAAACCCGGCGGCGCTCTACGGCTTCTAGGATTCTGCGGAGGGGGCGGCCCTACAGACCGAGCCGGTCGCGGATCCGCCCTTCCAGCACCTTTGCCATCACGCCCGCGCGCCAGAAGCCGTGGAAGGGGATGGGCCGGATCGGCGTGACCGGCATGGCGATGTCGCCCGGCGCCGTGCCGGTGACCAGCCTGGCGATCTCGCCGCCCATGGCAGTGGACAGCGCCACGCCACGTCCGTTGTAGCCCAGGCAGGCGACCAGGCCGGGCGCGGGCATGTGGATATGCGGATAGTGGTCCTTGGTCATGGCCAACTGGCCGTTCCAGCCATGTGTCCATGAAACGCCCGCGAGCTGCGGCCAGAGCCGCTCCGCATAACGGATCAGGTAGCGCACGGGGGATGGATCGGCGATTGCCCCCTGCGGCCCGCGCCCGCCCATCAGCAGCCGGTTGTTCTGGTCAACCCGCAGGTAGACGGTGATGTTCCCGCTTTCGTACAGCGCGGCGCGCATCGGCATGATGCCGTCCACGATCGGGGCCGGCAGCGGAGCGGTGGCCGCGATGGAGCTGAACACCGGCACCACGCTGCGCCGCAGTTCCGGCCAGAGATCATCCGTATAGCCATTGGTGCCGAGCACCACGTTCTCCGCCCGGATTGTCCCGGAAGGCGTGACGGCGCGCCATATCCCTTCTCCGCGCGTGAGCGACGTGACCGGTGTCGCCCCGTGAACGGCGGCGCCCGCCTGCATGGCCGCGCGCGCAAGTCCGCGTGCGTAGTCGAGCGGCTGTACGTCCCCGCCGCTGGCATCGCGCATCACCGCCACGTAGCGGTCGTTGCCGGTGGCGGTCCGGGCCGCGTCGCGATCGAGCAGCGTGACCGGCAGGCCGCGCCGCGCGCCCTGTTCCGCCGATCGGCGCACACCCGCCGCGTGGCTCGGATGATAGGCCGCCCGCAGCGTGCCGCCCTGGCGTGCGTCGCATGCGATCTGCCAGCGCCGGATCAGCGCGAAGGTCGTCTCCGGCGCGCCCCAGGCGAAGGCCACCATGCGCGTGCCGAGATCGGGGCCGAAATCCACCTCCACCTGGTCCGGGTCCGGCTTGAGACCCGGATTGACCTGCCCGCCATTGCGACCGGAAGCGCCCCATCCCGGTTCCGCCCGGTCCACGACAGCCACGTCCACGCCGCGTTCGGCAAGGTGCAGTGCGGTGGACAGGCCGGTGAACCCGGCACCGATCACCAGCACGTCGGCCCGGCGGTCGCCGTCCAGGGGCGGGGTCGCGGGCGCGGGCCGGGCGGTGGTGGCGTAGAGGCTGGGGGGAAGCTGCGGGGCGGTCATGACGTGGCGCACATCCTGTGCGTTCGCGGGGCACGTGTCATCAGCCCGGCGCCACTGCCGGTTCGACGGACGGGGCCCCACGGGCTAGTAACCATGGCAGATACGGCCAGGAGGAACCCCATCATGGAATACCGCCGCCTCGGCGCTTCGGGCTTCAAGGTTCCCGCCCTCAGCTTCGGCACCGGCACGTTCGGCGGTGTCGGCCGCCTCGCCGCCTGGGGCACGACCCAGGCCGAGGAGGCGCGGCGGCTGATCGATATTTGCCTTGATGCCGGCATCACTCTGTTCGACAGCGCCAACACCTATTCCGGCGGCGCGTCCGAGACCGTGCTGGGGGAAGCGATCAAGGGCCGGCGTGACAAGGTGCTGATCTCCACCAAGGCCACGTTTCGCCACGGCGAAGGGCCGAACGACGTGGGCAGCAGCCGCTTCGCCCTGATCCGCGCCGTGGAGGTCGCGCTGAAGCGGCTCGGCACCGACTACATCGACCTGTTCCAGCTCCATGGCTACGACGCGCTGACGCCGCCCGAGGAGGTTCTGGCCACGCTCGACCAGCTCATCCGCGACGGGAAGATCCGCTACATCGGCGTGTCCAACTATTCCGGCTGGCATCTGATGAAGGCGCTCGCCATCGCCGACCGCTACGGCTATCCGCGCTATGTCGCGCATCAGGCCTACTACTCGCTGGTGGGTCGTGACTTTGAATGGGAGCTGATGCCGCTGGCACTCGACCAGGGCGTGGGCACTGTGGTGTGGAGCCCACTCGGCTGGGGGCGCCTCACCGGCAAGCTGCGCCGCGGCCAGCCCATGCCGCAGCAGAGCCGGCTGCATGAAACGGCCGCCTTCGGCCCGCCCGTGCCGGAGGAATATCTCTACAAGGTCGTGGACGCGCTGGACGAGGTGGCGGCCGAGACCGGCAAGACCATCCCGCAGATTGCGCTGAACTGGCTGCTGCAGCGCCCGACGGTGGCCACCGTCGTGATCGGCGCGCGCAACGAGGAGCAGTTGCGCCAGAACCTGGGCGCCATCGGCTGGAACCTGACGCCGGAGCAGGTGGCCAGGCTAGACGCGGCCAGCGCCACGACCAAGGCCTATCCCTACTGGCATCAGGCCAACTTCGCCGAACGCAACCCGCCGCCCGTGTAGGGCGGCGGGATACGCGGCTCGGCCTATGCGGACTTCACCGTCGGCCGCGGCTCGATCACGAAGCGGATGCCCGGTGCCGCGAGACCGCCCGACACGCCGACCGCCGTTCCGTCCGCGCGCCAGCAGGCGGCCCCTTCCATCGAGCCGTCCTCGTGGAACCGGATCGCGTTCATGCCGCCGCCCACGGTCTTCACGTCGCTGACGCGATGGCCGCGGGCGGCCATCGCCGCGCGCAGCTCCGGCGAATAGGCCGGCTCCATCTCCACCACGTCGCCCTGCGTCCACAGCCGCGGCGCCTCGACCGCGTCCTGCAGGTCCATGCCGTGCGCGATCAGGTTGACCAGCGCCTGCATGGCGGACGGGAAGATCTTGAGCCCGCCCGGCAGGCCGAGCGCGGCCCAGGGCTTGCCATCCTTGTGCACGATGGTCGGCGACATGGACGTGGTGACGCGCTTGCCCGGCGCGATGGACAGCGCGTGGCCGGGATGCGGGTCGAAGTTGTTCATGTAGTTGTTCGGGATCAGCCCCGTGCCCGGGATCATGAACCGCGCCCCGAACAGGGAGTTGATGGTCTGCGTGGTCGCCACCACGCGGCCTTCGGAATCGGCCGCCGTCATGTGCGTGGTGTAGGCCGATTGCGCCGGCGTGATGCCCGGGCCCCAGTCGCGGGCACGGGCCGGGTCGAACTCGGCGGCGCGCTCCGCGGCATAGGCGGGGTCGGTGAACTTCGCGACCGGCACCTCGACGAAGGCCGGATCGCCGCTCGCCGCCTTGCGGTCGGCGAAGGCCAGCTTCATCGCCTCGGCCAGCAGGTGGCACGATTCCGGGGTACCGAAGCCCATCGCCTTGATGTCGAACCGGGCGATGAAGTTCAGCATCTGGGTGATGTGCACGCCGGAAGCCGCAGGCGGCGGCGGTGCGGCGATGTCGAAGCCGCCGAAGGCGCAGTGGATCGGCTGGCGGTCGATCGGGGTCGCGCCGCGCAGATCCTCCACGGTCAGGATGCCGCCGGCCTTCTGCACGGCCTCCGCCACTCGGGCGCCCAGCGCGCCATCATGCAGCAGGTCCGGGCCTTCGGCTGCGATGGCGCGCAGCGTATCGGCAGCGGCGCCCTGCACCAGCTTCTCACCGTAGCGCAGCGGGTTGCCGCCCGGCATCAGCACCTTGGCGATCTCCGGGTCGCGGGCGAGGTCGGGGACCGCCTCCGCGATAGAACCGGCGAGGTAATGCGTCACCCGGAAGCCGCGCGCGGCGTGGCGGATGGCGGGCTCCATCACGTCTGCCAGCGACATGGTGCCGAAGCGCTTCAGCGTCATGGCCCAGGCGCGCAACGAAGTGGGGGAGGCGAGCGCGAGCGCGCCGACCGTGTTCTCCCGGTTCTCGGTCTCCAGGTAGTCGGGCAGCGTGTCGCTGATGGGCCGGTACATGTCCGGCCGGGAGGCCCCCGGGCAGGTGGCCATGCCGTCGATCACCAGCAGCGTGCCGTCCGGCTGGCGGATATGTGCCGTTCCACCCCCCAGGATGCCGACCATCATCGGCTCGACGATGGTCAGGGTGAACAGGGTGGCTATGGCCGCGTCCACCGCGTTGCCGCCAGCGGCCAGCATCTCGGCTCCCGCCGCGGAGGCGAGCGGGTGGTTGCTGACCACCATGCCGCGGGAGCCGCGGCCAGGCTTCTTCGAGGTGGTGAAGGTGGTGCCCGCCTTGCTGCGCCAGCTCATGCCGGGAGGCTCCTGTCGCCGTCGCCGAGGGATTTCTGCATGTACACCACGTCCAACCACCGTCCTTGCTTGAAGCCCGCCGCGCGCAGAAGGCCCACACGCTCGAACCCGAGCGAGGCGTGAAGGCCGACCGAGCCGACATTGTCGGAATCGCCGATCACCGCGAACATCTGCCGAAAGCCGCGCGCGGCGGCATGTTCCAGCAGGGCGGCCACCAGCGCCTTGCCCACGCCCTGGCCGCGCACGTCGTCGCGCACATAGATGCTGTCCTCCGCCGCGAAGCGATAGGCGGAACGGTCGCGGATCTGGGCATAGTAGGCGTAGCCGAGCACGCCGGTCGCATCGGCCGCCACCAGCCAGGCCCAGCCAGATTTCGCGATCTTGTCCATCCGCGCCGCGATCTCCTCGACCGTGGGCGGCACTTCCTCGAACGTGCCGGCGCCGTGCAGGACGTGATGCGCGTAGATCGCCTGGATGTCGGGAGCGTCGGACGGGGCGGCCGGTCTGATCTGCATGTTCTATCGGTGCATCGATCTCCGCGGCGGGCAAGCCCGCGCGGTGGCGGGTCAGAAATCGAGGTTGGCGTAGTGTATCGGCGGCATGATGCCCGGCACGCGGTCGGTCAGCAGCGCGCGGAAGGATGGGCGCGACTTGATCCGCGCATACCATTCGCGCCCCGCCGGGGCCGCGGCCCAGTCCACCTCCCCCGCGAAGTCGAGCGCGGAGATATGCGCGGCGGCGGCGAAGTCGGCGAGTGTCAGCGCATTGCCGGCCAGCCAGGACCGCGTTTCCGCCAGCCAGTTGAGGTAGGCGAGGTGGTGCTTGAGGTTCGCGTACCCGGCGCGCAGCACCGCCGCCTCTGGCTGGCCGTGGCCGAGCTGGGGCTTCATGAACTTCTCATGCAGCAGGTTGCGATAGACCTCGGCCGCGAACTTGGTGTCGAACCAGGACAGCAGCCGCCGCACCTCGACCCGTTCGGCCAGGGTCCGACCCAGGAGGGGGATGTCGGGATAGGCCTCGTCCAGGTACTCGCAGATCACCGAGCTGTCGGGGACGACAAGGCCGGTGCTTTCCACCAGCGTGGGCACCGTGCCGGCCGGGTTCATCTCCAGGTACTCGGGCCGCCGCTCCCAGATCTTCTCCACGCGCAGCTCGAACGGCAGCCGCTTCTCGGCGAGCACGAGGCGCACCTTGCGGGCGAACGGGGAGAGGGGAAGGTGATAAAGGACGCGCATCTTGGAGGCGCTGTGGGGTATTGCACGCGCACGCGCGCCGCGCCAACCCATGGACTTGAATTTGCCGTCAGGGTTCCGGAACAGTAACGGGCGGGAGGCCGATGCGATGGCGACGATTGCCGAGATGATGGCCGACCGGCTGACGCAGAAGGCGCGGGCGGCCGGAATCGAGCCCGAGGATATAGAGATGGCTCAGGAGGCGGGCATGCACCCGTTCGACTGGGCCGCGCTGCGCGACTTCACCGCGCAGGATCCGCCCTATGCGATCGTGGTGCGCTGTCCGAAGCCGGAAGCCTATGCCCTGCAGGGCGTGTTCCCGCCCAAGCGCGGCCATATCGCCAAGAAGACCGGAACGTCGGGCGCGGTTGTGACCAACAAGCTGCGGCGCGCCCCCGGCGGATCGCCGCTGTTCCGCGACGGCAAGCCGATCGTGGATGCCGAGATCCACGTCTCCGACTACGACCTGATGGGGATCTGGAAGCGCGATGCGGGCACATGGCGGCGCATCCGGGTGGCTGCCCCCGGCGGGGCCAAGCGCGGCCCCTATGGCGAGGAGGCGCGGATGGTGCTGCAGCGGCTGAACAAGCGCCTCGTCTCCCGCATCCAGCACGGCTGCCAGGACGATTGGGAGAACCCGTGCAACCCCGGGGTGAAGACGGGTGAAATCCCCGGCCAGACCGCCGACCGCTTCGCCGCGTTCTGGGACGGGTACGCCGACATCAAGACCGACCCCCGGGAATGCGCCGCCTTCTACGCGGAGGAACTGCGCACGCCCTGGCCGTATCGGGCGGACGGAACATATCGGCTGGCTGGCGCCTGAAGCGGGTAAGAGCGCTTCATTCCGGCGGCCGCCGCCGGAATGCCTCCGTCGCCTCGGCCTGCGCCGACAGCGCTGCCAGCGCGGGATGGGCGGCGGGCGTGATGATGTCGCCGATCATGTCGGTCGCGAAGCGCCAGACGCAGGCCGTGGTAACCCCGGCGTGGTCCAGTGCCCCGTCCGGATCGGTTGCCGCGTCCAGGGCCCGGAACCCGCCGCGAACCTGCCGTTCCACCCGGGTGAGCCATCCTGCGAACTGCTTCTCCGCGGGACGCAGCCGGCGCTCGTAGACGATCTGCACCGCCTTCTCCGCCGCCGCGAGCGCGAGGCCGATCGCAGCCAGTGCCCGGGCATCGCCGGCCGGCATGATCCGGTGGCCGGAAAGCGCCTCGGCATGCAGCAGGATCAGTGTCGAATCCATCAGCGTCACGCCGTCATTGGTCACCAGCGTCGGCACCTTCACCAGCGGGTTGACCGCTTCGATGGCGTCGAAATCCCCGAACACCGACAGATTCACATGCTCGTAGGCGATCCCGAGCAGGTCGAGGGAAATCGCCACCCGTCGCACATAGGGCGAATCGAGCATGCCGATCAGCCGCATGGTCAGGCTGTCGCCCTTTCGGGCTCCGCATCGCTCATCGGATGGGACAGGTACTTGGCGTAGTCCTTCGGCACCACGTGCCAGAACCGCGGCAGCACCCGATCCCATTCGTTGAGCAACATGGCGGCGTAGCCGCTGGTGGTTTCCGAGACGTGCCGGGACACCAGGTCGCGCAGCACGCCCTCCCAATGCGCGCTGGCCACGCGCTGCCATGTCAGCGCGTCGGGGTTCACCCGCATCTCGAAGCTGTCGTCAGGGTCGTAGACGAAGGCCTGGCCGCCGGTGAAGCCGGCGCCGAAATTGTCACCGACCGCGCCCAGGATCACCGCGATGCCGCCGGTCATGTATTCGCAGCCGTTCGATCCGCAGCCTTCGACCACCGTGACAGCGCCCGAGTTGCGCACCGCGAAGCGTTCGCCCGCCTGCCCGGCGGCGAACAGCGAACCCGCCGTCGCGCCGTACAGGCAGGTGTTGCCGATGATGGTGTGCTCGTTCGACTTGAGCGGTGAGGAGGGGGCCGGCCGCACCACGATCGTGCCGCCGGACAGCCCCTTGCCGACATAGTCGTTGGCGTCGCCGAACACCTCCAGCTTCAGCCCCTGCACCGCGAAGGCGCCGAGCGACTGTCCGGCCGAGCCGCGGAGGCGCACGGTCAGGTGGCCGGGCTGCAGTCCGGTCATGCCGAACGTGCGCACGATGCGGCTGCTGATCTTGGTGCCGATCGCGCGATGCGTATTCCGGATGTTGTACTGGAGCTGCATCTTCTCGCCGTGCTCGAACAGGGGCGCGGCATCGGCGATCATCTCCGCATCCAGCGTCTCCGGCACCTCGTTGCGGCCCTCCAGCGTGCAGTAGCGCGCGTAGGGGCCGGGATCGGCCTGGGCGAGGATCGGATTGAGGTCGAGGTCATCCAGGTCGTCCGAACCGCGGCTGACCTGCTGGAGCAGGTCGGTGCGGCCGATCACCTCGGTCAGCTTGCGGAAGCCGAGTGAGGCCAGGATCTCGCGCACCTCCTCGGCCACGAAGGAGAACAGGTTGATCACTTTCTCCGGCGTGCCTTCGAACTTCGCGCGCAACGCCTCGTCCTGCGAGCACACGCCCACGGGGCAGGTGTTGGAGTGGCACTGCCGGACCATGATGCAGCCCATCGCGACCAGCGAGGCCGTGCCGATGCCGAACTCCTCGGCCCCCAGCATGGCGGCGATCACCACGTCGCGGCCGGTCTTGATGCCGCCATCCGTGCGCAGCTTCACCCGATGCCGCAGCCGGTTGAGCATCAGCACCTGATGCGCCTCGGACAGCCCCATCTCCCATGGCAGGCCGGCATACTTGATCGAGGAGAGCGGCGAAGCGCCCGTGCCGCCGGAATGGCCGGAGATCAGGATCGCATCGGCCTTGGCCTTGGCCACGCCGGCCGCCACCGTGCCGATGCCGGAACGCGCCACCAGCTTCACGCAGACCGTGGCATCCGGGTTGATCTGCTTGAGATCGTAGATGAGCTGGGCGAGATCCTCGATCGAATAGATGTCGTGATGCGGCGGGGGCGAGATCAGCATCACGCCCGGTGTGGCATGCCGCAGCTTGGCGATCAGGCCGGAGACCTTGAACCCCGGCAACTGCCCGCCTTCGCCGGGTTTCGCGCCCTGGGCGACCTTGATCTCGATCTCGCGGCAGTTGTTCAGGTATTCCGCCGTCACGCCGAAGCGGCCGGAGGCGATCTGCTTGATCGCGGAATTGGCGTTGTCGCCGTTCGGCCGCGGCTTCGCGCGTGCCGGGTCCTCGCCGCCTTCGCCGCTGTCCGACCTCGCGCCGATGCGGTTCATGGCGATGGACAGCGTCTCATGCGCCTCGGGACTCAGCGCGCCGAGCGAGATGCCGGGGGCTACGAGGCGCTTGCGGATCTCCGTGATGCTCTCAACATCGTCGATCGGCACCGGTGTCCGGCCCTCGCTGCGGAAGTCGAGCAGGTCGCGCAGCGCGATCGGCGATCCCTTGCGCACGGCCTCGCTGTAGCGCTTGTAGGTCTGGTAGGAGTCGGTCGCGACCGCGGTCTGCAAGGTATGGATCAGGCTGCCTTCGAAGGCATGTGCCTCTCCGCGACGGCGCAGCTTGTACAGCCCGCCCACCGGCAGCGTGACCGTATCCTCGTCCCAGGCGCGGCGGTGCAGCTCCAGCACCTTCTTGGCGATGCCGCCCAGGCCGATGCCGGAAATGCGTGAGGGCATGCCCGGGAAGAACTCGGCCACCAGCGACCGAGACAGGCCGATCGCCTCGAAGTTGTAGCCGCCGCGATAGGAGGAGATGACGCCGATGCCCATCTTGGACATGATCTTCAGCAGCGACTTGTCCACCGCCTTGCGGTAGCGCTCCACGCACTGCTTCAGCGTCAGGTCGCCGAACAGGCCGCGACGATGGCGGTCGGCGATGCTCTCCTGCGCGAGGTAGGCATTCACCGTGGTCGCGCCCACGCCGATCAGAACCGCGAAATGATGCACGTCCACGCATTCGGCGGAGCGCACGTTCAGGCTGGTGAAGGTGCGCAGCGACTGGCGCACCAGATGCGTGTGCACGCCCCCGGCCGCGAGGATCATCGGGATCGGCGCGCGTTCCGGTCCCATCGCCTCATCGGTCAGGACGACATGCGTCGCGCCGGCGCGCACGCCTTCCTCCGCCTCGCGGCGGATACGCTCGATGGCGGTGCGCAGCCCCGCCGTTCCTTCCGCGACCGGGAAGGTGCAATCGACCACGCAGGCGGAGGTGCCCATCGTGGCGAGCATCGCGTCGAATTCGGCGTTGGATAGCACCGGTGAGTCGAGCTGGAGCAGCTCGCACTGGCTCGCATCCTCATCGAGGATGTTGCCCAGGTTGCCGAGCCTGGTCTTGATCGACATCACCCGCGTCTCGCGTAGCGAATCGATCGGCGGGTTCGTCACCTGGCTGAAGCTCTGCCGGAAGTAGTGGTGCAGGCCGCGATACTGGTCGGACAGCACCGCGATGGGCGTGTCGTCGCCCATGCTGCCGATCGCCTCGCCCGCATCCTCCACCATTGGATGCAGGATCATCTCCAGTTCTTCGAGCGTGGTGCCCACGCCAAGCTGGCGGCGGCGCAGCGCCTCTCCGGTCACGCGCACGGGTTCGGTCGCGTCCGCGCGGACGATGTGGTCGATACGGGTGATGCCCTTGGTCCAGTCGCTGAACGGATGCCGCGCGGCGAGCATGTCCTTCAGCGCCTCGTCATCGTAGAACTTGGCTTCATCCAGGTCGATGCCGATGCACTGGCCGGGGCCGAGGCGGCCCTTTGCGATGATCTGGCTTTCGGGGAACTTGACCATGCCGGTCTCGGAGCCGGCGATGATCAGCCCATCCGCGGTCACGGTATAGCGCAGCGGCCGCAGCCCGTTGCGGTCGAGCCCGCCGATCACCCAGCGCCCGTCGGTCGCGCAGATCGCGGCCGGTCCGTCCCAGGGCTCCATCACCGCGTTGCAGTACAGGAACAGCTCCCGATGCGCGTCCTTCATGGTCGCGTTCTGGGTGATGCTCTCCGGAATGCACAGCGCCTTGGCCATGGGCGCGTCGCGTCCGGCGCGGACCAGCAGCTCGAACACGTTGTCCAGCGTGGCCGTGTCCGATCCCGCCGCCTGCACCACCGGCTTGATGTCGTCCATGTACGGATCGAGCAGCGCATGCGACAGCCGCGTCTCGTGCGACTGCATCCAGTTGATGTTGCCGTGGACGGTGTTGATCTCGCCGTTATGCGCGATCATCCGGAACGGCTGCGCCAGCCGCCAGGTAGGGAAAGTGTTGGTCGAATAGCGCTGGTGGTAGATGGCGAAGCGGCTGATGAAGCGTTCGTCCAGCAGGTCCGGGTAGAACGCGGTCAGGCTTTCCGCCAGGAACATGCCCTTGTAGATGATCGACCGGCAGGAGAGTGAGCAGAGGTACAGCTCGGGGATCTGTGCCGCGATGGCCGCCTTCTCGATGCGGCGGCGGATCACGTACAGGTCGCGCTCGAAGGTCGCCTCATCGGTGCCCTTGGCGTTCCAGACCATGATCTGCTCGATCTCGGGCCGTGTGGCATTGGCCTTCTCGCCGATGCAGTTCACATCGATCGGCACCTGCCGCCAGCCGTAGATCGCGTAGCCGAAGCCGAGGATCTCGGTCTCGACGATGGCGCGGCAGCGTTCCTGTGCGCCCAGATCGGTCTTGGGCATGAAGACCATACCCACGCCGATGCGGCCCGGCTTCACCTTGTCGCCGCCGCGGCGCACGGCTTCGGCGAAGAACTCCTGCGGGATCTCGATATGGATGCCCGCCCCGTCGCCGGTCTTGCCATCGGCATCGACGGCGCCGCGATGCCATACGGCCTTCAGCGCGTCGATGCCGGCCTGCACCACGGCGCGGCTTGGCTTGCCGTCCAATGCGGCGACGAAGCCGACGCCGCAGGAATCGTGCTCGGTCAGGTCGATATGCGCATCCGCGAGGCGCGCGGCGTTGGCCCGGTGCGCGGCGACGAAATCCTCGGACATGGCGCTCACTCCGCGGCGGCCGCGAGCGGGGCGGCCTGCTGGTTGGTGATGTAGCGGTGCATGGCGGCGGCGGCGTCGCGGCCGTCGCGGATCGCCCAGACGACGAGGCTTGCGCCGCGGACGATATCGCCGGCCGCGAACACGCCGGGCAGCGCGGTCATGAAGCTGCGCCGGTCGATGGAAAGCGTGCCCCAGCGGCTGACGGCCAGCTCCGGCTCGTTGAAGGCGCGCGGCAGGTCCTCCGGGTCGAAGCCGAGCGCCTTGATCACCAGATCGGCCTTCACGGTGAAGGACGCGCCCGGCACTTCCTCGACCGACTGCCGCCCGGAAGCGTCCGCGAGGCCGAGCCGCATCTTCGCGGCACGCACGGCGGTGACGTGCTCATCGCCCAGGAACGCCTCGGGCGCGGAGAGCCAGATGAAGCGCACGCCTTCCTCCTCGGCGTTCGCGACCTCGCGCATGGAGCCGGGCATGTTCGCCTTGTCGCGGCGATAGAGGCAGGAGACGGAGGCAGCCCCTTGGCGGACGGCGGTGCGCACGCAATCCATGGCCGTGTCGCCGCCGCCGATCACCACCACATCCTTTCCGGATGCGTCGAGCGTGCCGTCCGTGTACGCGGGCACGCTGTCGCCCAGGCCGATGCGGTTCGACGCGGTGAGGTAGTCGAGCGCAGGCACGATCCCCGCGAGCCCGCTGCCCGGCGCGGACATGTCGCGCGCCTTGTATACCCCGGTCGCGATCAGCACCGCCGAGTGCCGCGCACGCAGTTCGGCAAGGCCGATGTCCCGGCCGACCGCGACATTCATGTGGAAATGGATGCCTGCGTCCTCGAACAGCTTCCAGCGGCGCAGCACGACCTGCTTCTCCAGCTTGAAGCCGGGGATGCCGTAGATCAGCAGCCCGCCGACGCGGTCGTAGCGGTCGTAGACATGCACGTCATAGCCCTTGCGCCGCAGCCATTCGGCGGCGGCCAGTCCGCCCGGCCCGGCGCCGACGATGCCGACGGACATGCCGTTCTCGCTGCGTGGGGCAGGGGGCTTGACCCAGTCATTGGCGAAGGCGGTCTCGACGATGTGGCGTTCGACCGCGCCGATGGTGACGCTCTCGAACCCCTTCTCGATGACGCAATTGCCTTCGCACAGCCGGTCCTGCGGGCAGATGCGGCCGCAGATCTCCGGGAAGGTGTTGGTGGCGGAGGCGACCTCGTAGGCCTCCTCCATACGCCCCTCGGCGGTCAGCTTCAGCCAGTCGGGGATGTTGTTCGACAACGGGCAGTGCACCGAACAGAACGGCACGCCGCATTGGCTGCACCGGCTGGCCTGGGTGGCCGCCTGTTTCGGGTCGAAAGGCGCGTAGATCTCGTTGAAATCGGTCCGGCGTGCGGTGGCGGCGCGCTTGTCGGGGGTGCGCTGCGCGACGCGGACGAATTGCAGCATGCGCTCGGCCATGGGCGTGCGTCTCCGTGGGCCGATGCCGCGGCCCGTCGGCCGGCCTGCATGGGGCCGGTCGGGTTGGGCGCACTGAAACGTCCCGCGGCCGCGCTGGCGAGTCCTATTTCGCTATTGGGACAGCATAACTGCCATGTTTGGAGGTATGCGCTTAGCGAATGGTCCTGGCGGGTGGCGGTTCCGTCCCAAATAGATCCGATTCGGTCCTATATGCGCCGGTTACGCCGCCAGCGGGTCCCGCTTGCCGCCCCCGGGGCGGAACCGGGCCAGGTAGGATGGGGCCACAGCCTCCAGCGGCTGGGGCCGGATGCCGAGATCCGTGAGCGTGGCCGCCCCCGGCGCAACCACATTGTCCCGCGCGAGCTGCAGCAGCTGGTCGCGCGTCAGGGGCGGGTTGGGCAGGCATTCCATGAACCGCGCCTGGAACCGGGCCAGCCAGGTCGGGACTGCAACCAGTCGGCGGCGGCGGTGCGTCTGCTGCAGGACGAACCGCAGCAATTCCTCGAAGCTCCACACCCGCGGCCCACCCAGCTCATAGGTCTTCCCCGGCGCGTCGCCGCGGGTGAGGGCGGCCATCGCCGCGTCGGCCACGTCGCCCACATAGACCGGCTGGAACCTGGTGCCGCCGTGGATCAGCGGCAGGATGGGCGAAAGGGCCGCCATGGCCCCGAAGCGGTTGAGGAAGGAATCCTCCGGGCCGAACACGACGGAGGGCCGCAGGATGGTGGCGGCGGGGAAGGCCGCGCGCACGCCAGCCTCGCCTTCCGCCTTGCTGCGCGCATACAGGCTCGGGCTCGCGCGATCGGCGCCGATCGCGGAGACATGCACCAGCCGCTTCACCCCGGCCTCGGCCGCGAGCCGTGCGATGCGGGTGGCACCTTCGGCATGCACCGCCTGGAAACCGCCCTTCCGCCGCTCGAACAGGATGCCGACGAGGTTGATGGCGTTGTCCGCGCCCACCAGGGCGGCGGCCACGTCCGCCTCCTCGGTCACCGGGGCGTAGAGCGGCACGATCTGCCCGACCGCGCCCATCGGCTTCAGGAACAGCGCCGCCTCCGGATCGCGCACCGCCACGCGGACGACGTGCCCCGCCGCCGCCAGCCGTTTCACCACATGCCGTCCGATGAACCCCGACCCGCCGAACACGGTGGTCACGGTCGTCCGCATCGCCATTCTGCTGCCCCTCCAACGCATGCACCTATGGCGCGGCAGGCAGGGCGCAACAAGCGTCGTGGTGCGTTGACGCGCGCGGGCGCTACGGCTACATCGCGCGCCTTCGTTGGTTCCGGATGCCTGCCCAGGTGGCGGAATTGGTAGACGCGCTGGCTTCAGGTGCCAGTGATCGCAAGGTCGTGAAGGTTCGAGTCCTTTCCTGGGCACCACCGTCCGCCGTCAGGCGGCATCTTCCAGCCATCCGTCGGGCAGCCTGCTTCCAGCCCTGATCGCGCCCAGACGCGCGGATTTTGTCGCCGTCTCTTCGCCGACAGGCCCCAAAACCGCCCGGATTGCCGCCAAGCTGTCTGCGCGGGACCGAAGCCGGGCCGGGAAACCGGCGGCAGATGGAGGCGGTGCGATGAGTCGGTGGATCGTGCTGACGTTCTGGCTGGCGCTGTTCGCCTGCGGCGCCGACGCGGTCGCCGGTCAGTCCGGATCGTCCTCCCCCACCCGTTTCACCCGCGATCCCGCGCGGCTGGAGATGAATGAAGCGCGGGTCGTCGCCGAGCTGGGCCGGCAGTCCCCGCAGGCGGCCACGGAACTGGCCGCCCTGTTCGCGCAGGACTGGCTGGCCGGGCTGGAGCCGGAGCTGCGGCGCCAGGGTCTCGACAGCCAGGACATGGCCGACATGACGGCCGCCTACTGGATCGTGGCGTGGGAAGCCGTGCACGGCATCGTCGGGCAGAAGACCGATCCCGCCCTGGCCCGCGGCGCGCGCGACCAGGTCGCGCGGGTCTTCCACGCCAACCCGAACGTGGCGCGGCTGACCGACACCCAGCGCCAGGACATCGCCGACACGATGCTGCTGAAGGCCGTCCTGGCCGAGCTGCGCATGACCGCCGCCGCGCGCCTTGGCGCCGCGGCGCAGCGGCGGATGAGCGATGCCATCCATGCCGAGGCCAGCAAGCTGCTGAACACCGATCTGCGCAAGGTGACGCTGACCGCTTCGGGCTTCGCGCCCGCAGGGAACGCCGCTGCCCCGACCGCCTCCGTGCCGGCCATCCCGCCGCTGTCCCCCACGCTGAGCACCCCGCCCGTCCCGGCCGCGCGCCCCACGCCGCTGGCGGCCCCCGCGCATGAGGGGAACTGGGCACGGGTGCAGGGGGTCTATTTCCGCAGCACCACCGGCTTCGGCGTCGGCGGGATGGTCATCGTCGATTTCGAACCCGTGGTGTTCTTCCGCGACGGCACCTACTACGAGGTCGAGGGGCAGGCGCTGGAGGACGTGGACCTCCCCGAACGGCGGCGCGCCAAGCCGGAGAGGTGGGGGCGCTGGACCGGCAGGGGGAACAGCTTCACGCTGACCGACGCGCGGGGCCGCCAGACGGGCGTGACGCTCCAGGGCGGCAACTTCTTCCAAGCCTTTCCGGCGGACGCGAACGGCAACAGGCTGGATGCGACCTACAAGCGGGTCTCCGGCGGCGGTAATTCCGCGATGGGCGGGGAAGTGACCATCGCTGCGCAGACCAACCTCACCTTCGCGGCCGATGGCAGCTACCGGCAGGCGTCCAGCGCGGGGGCGATCAGCTCCGGCCAGCAGACCGGCGTCGGCACCAGCGTTTCCAGCCGCCGGCCGCCCCGTGCCGGCCGCTACCGCATCGAGAGGCACACCATCACCCTGATCGACCCCGACGGGCAGCAGCGCCGGGAATTCTTCGCTTTCGGGTCGCGGGGCACGCCGCCACAGCCATCGACGGACATGATCTTCCTTGGCGACCGGGTTTTCGTCAGCGACCGTTGATCCGGCTCCTGGCCGGGCGGGTTGCGGCACCGCCGCGTCTTCGCCGTAGCCTTCGCCGCCGAATCGCGCCTATTTGCACCTTCGGAACCGGCAACCCGGGCTCTTTCCCGAAACCCATGACAACATTCGGCGGATCCACGCTCTTCATGCCCAACGGCACCATCCACCTGCATCGTCACGATCTGCCCGACGGCCTGGCCCTGGGCCCCGTCGTCGCTGTGGACAGTGAGACCATGGGCCTCGATTTCCGCCGCGACCGGCTCTGCCTCGTCCAGCTCTCCGCGGGCGACGGCACCGCGCATCTGGTCCAGCTCATCCCCGAACGCCTCGGCGGGCGTGGCTATCACGCACCGAACCTCGCGCGGCTGATGGCGGATCCGGACGTGGTGAAGCTGATGCATTTCGCCCGCTTCGACGTGGCCATCATCCAGAAGGCCCTCGGCATCACCGTCGCCCCGATCCGCTGCACCAAGATCGCCGCCAAGCTGGTGCGCACCTTTACCGACCGTCACGGCCTGAAGGACCTCTGCCGGGAACTGCTCGGCGTGGAGATCACCAAGCAGCAGCAGACCTCGGACTGGGGCAGCCCGGACCTCACCCCCGAACAGCTCGCCTACGCCGCCTCCGACGTGCTGTACCTGCACGCGCTGTGGGCCAAGCTGGAAGCGCTGCTGATCCGGGAGGAGCGGCTGGACCTCGCCGAGGCCTGCTTCGCCTTCCTGCCCGCTCGCGCGCGGCTCGACGTGCTCGGCTACGACGAACCGGATATTTTCGCGCATTAGACCCGCGCCTTCAGTTGGCACGATTCTTGTCACAGTCGCCTGCTATCCGTTGACCCGTTCCGCGCAGGGGTCACATACAGAGGTATGACAGTGCTCGCCCGCATGGCGCCGGACGGTGTCGACACGCTCGCGGTCGCCCGCCGGGTCCTGAAGACAGAGGCGGACGGCCTGCACGCGCTGGCCGGGTCGCTCGACGCCGCGTTCGGCCGCGCGGTCGCGATTTTGGCGGCCGCCACTGGCCGCGTGGTGGTCAGCGGCATGGGCAAATCCGGCCATGTCGGGCGCAAGATCGCCGCCACGCTCGCCTCCACCGGCACCCCCGCCCAGTTCGTCCATCCGGGTGAGGCCTCGCATGGCGATCTCGGCATGATCGTGGCGGGCGATGCGGTGCTGGCCCTTTCCAATTCGGGGGAGACGGCGGAACTCGCCGACCTGATCGCCCATACGCGCCGCTTCGGCGTGAAGCTGGCCGCGATCGTCGGCCGGCCGGGCTCCACGCTGGCCCGCGCCGCCGACGTGGCGTTGGTGCTGCCGCCCGCGCCGGAAGCCTGCCCCATGGGGCTGACGCCGACCACCAGCACCACGATGCAGCTCGCGCTCGGTGACGCGCTCGCCGTCGCGCTGCTGGAAGGGCGCGGCTTCACGCAGGCGGATTTCCGCGTCTTCCATCCCGGCGGGCGGCTCGGTGCGCAGCTCACCCGCGTCGCCGACCTGATGCATGGGCCGGACGAACTGCCCATCGTGCCCGCCACCGCGAATGTGGGGGAGGCGATCGCGCAGATGACGGCGCGGCGTTTTGGCTGCGTCGGCATCGTCGATGGCGCGGGAACGCTCTGCGGCATCATCACCGATGGCGACCTGCGCCGCGCCCTGGGATGCGCGGACCTGCCCGCGCGCCCGGTGGCGGAGATCATGACCGCCACGCCGCGCACCATCGCCCCCGACGCACTGGCCGCCGAGGCGCTGCGCGAGGTCAACGCGCGCGCCATCACCGCCCTGTTCGTCGTCGATGCCGCGCGGCATCCGGTGGGGCTGCTGCATATCCACGACCTGCTGCGGGCCGGTGTGGCATGACCCCGGCGCGCGCAGCGACCGAACGGCCCCTGGGCCGCCTCTCGGTTCCCCGTCCCGTCCGCCAGGCCCCCTCCCGCGGGGCCATCGCGCGGCGCCGCTTCGCCGTCACCTGGGCCAAGCGGCTGCTGCCGGTGCTCGCCCTCGCGCTGCTTTCCGTGATCGCGCTGTGGCCCGAGTTCCAGCGCGTGGAGGAGACGGGGCGCCTTGCCTATCGCCGCGTCACCGGCGGCCAGCCCGACGGCGCGAGCGTGACCGACGCGCGCTACCGCGGCGTGGACGAGAAGGGGCGGCCCTTCACCGTGACCGCAACGCGCGCCGACCAGGCAACGGAGGATCGCATCCTGCTCGACAGTCCCAAGGCCGATATGACCCTCGAATCCGGACAATGGGTCATGGTGGAGGCGTCCAAGGGCGTGTTCGTGCAGGGGACCGATCAGCTCGACCTGTCGGGCGGGGTGACGATCTGGCACGACAACGGCACCACGCTGCGCACCCCCACGGCGGCCGTGGACCTGAAGGCGGGCGCGGGCGCGGGCAACGAGCATGTTGACGCCCAGGGGCCATTCGGCACGCTCGAATCCGAAGGTTTCGTGCTGATGGACAAGGGCGCGGTGATCGAATTCACCGGCAACGCGCACGCCGTCCTGAGCGGGGATACGCCATGAGGCGCCGCCAGGCCGCGGCGCTGCTGGCCGCGATGCCGTTCGTGCCCGCGCTGGGCCAGCCGATCGACCTGTCCTCGGGCGGGCCGGTGGACATCACCGCGCGCGACGGCATCGAATGGCGCCGGGACGAGAACATCGTGATCGCCCGCGGCAATGCCCGCGCGGTGCGCGACGGGGTGACGGTGGATGCCGACCGGCTGATCGCCCGCTACCGGCCCAAAGCCGGCGCGACGCAGGCGCAGACGCAGTCCCAGGATCCCGGCGCGGCCGGCGGATCCAGCGAGATCTACCGCGTCGAGGCCGAGGGCCATGTGGTCATCTTCACGGAAACCGACCGCGCGACGGGCGATCGTGCGGTCTATGACATTGATCAGGCCGTGATGGTGATGACCGGGAATGACCTTACGCTGACCACCCAGGACCAGTTCCTGACCGCGCGCGATTCCCTGGAATACTGGTCCGCGCGGCGCATGGCGGTGGCGCGCGGCGAAGCCGTGGCGACGGATGCCGAGAGCCGGACGATCCGCGCCGATGTCCTCGTCGGCTATTTCCACCCGGCCGAACAGCAGCCGCAGCCCGCCCGCGGCGCGGCCCCGCGGAACGGGGGCGCGCAGGACGACAGCCGCGCCGGCAAGATCGAGCGCGTGGACGCCTTCGGCAATGTCGAGGTGCGCACCCCGCAGGAAGTGCTGCGCGGCGACCGCGGCTATTATTCGCCCGAGCAGGAGATCGCCCGCGTCGCCGGCAATGTCCGCATCACCCGCGGTGAGAACCAGATCAACGGGGCGCTGGCCGAAGCCAATCTGCGCACCGGCGTCTCCCGCATGCTGTCGGCACCGGGCGCGCGCGTTCAGGGGCTGATCGTGCAGGAGGAAGGCAAGGAGGGCGCGGTGCCCGCGCCGGGCCCGCAGCCGACCGGCGTGCCGCAGAGGCGGCGGCGATGAGCGTATCCGCCGACACGGCCCCGCTGCGCGTGGTCGCCGACAATCCGGGCCTGGTCGCCAAGGGGCTCGGCAAGACGTTCAAGAAGCGCCCCGTGGTGCGCAACGTCTCCGTCTCGGTGCGGCGGGGGGAGGCAGTGGGCCTGCTCGGCCCCAATGGCGCGGGCAAGACCACGACCTTCTACATGATCATCGGGCTGGTGCCGCAGGACACCGGATCGGTCTCGCTGGACGGCACCGACATCACTGCGCTGCCCATGTACCGCCGCGCGCGCATGGGCCTCGGCTATCTGCCGCAGGAGGCCTCGATCTTCCGCGGGCTGAGCGTGGAGCAGAACATCCGCGCCACGCTGGAGGTGGTCGAGCCGGACCGCGAGCGCCGCGACCAGATGCTGGACGAGCTGCTGGCCGAGTTCGGCATCTCGCATCTGCGCCGCGCCCCCGCGCTCGCGCTGTCGGGCGGCGAGCGCCGGCGCGTGGAGATCGCCCGCGCGCTCGCCACGCAGCCTGCCTACATCCTGCTGGACGAGCCGCTCGCCGGCATCGACCCGATCGCCGTGGGCGAGATCCGCGACCTGGTGCGGCACCTGAAGGACCGCGGCATCGGCGTGCTGATCACCGACCACAACGTGCGCGAGACGCTGGAGATCATCGACCGGGCGTACATTCTGCACGACGGTCAGGTGCTGATGGAGGGCCGTCCCCAGGAGATCGTGGCGCATGAGGGCGTGCGCCGTGTCTACCTTGGGGAAAGGTTCTCCTTGTAGTCCTCTCGGCCATGGCCCTCGGCCCACGGCTCGACCTCCGCCAGACCCAGGGTCTGGTCATGACCCCGCAACTGCGGCAGGCGATCAAGCTGCTGCAGTTCACCAACGCCGAGGTCGCCGCCTTCGTCGAGGAGGAGCTGGAGCGGAACCCCCTGCTCGAACGCGACGAACGGCCGGAAACCCCGGCCGCGGAGCGCGCGGCGCCGGATCAGGCCGTGCCGGTGACCGAACCACCGGACAGCGCGGCTGCGGCATCCTCCGACACCATTGCGTCCAGTGCGCCGCTCGATGCCGATTACGGCAACGTCCATGACTACGGCACGCCGGCGGACGGCTATGGCGGGGCGCGGGGCGGCCGCAGTGATTTTGGCGACGATGACCGCGGCATCGACGACCTGGCCGAGGCGCCGCGCAGCCTGCGCGAGCATCTGGGCGAACAGTTGCGGCTGACCTTCGGCGATCCGGTGGACCGGATGATCGGTGCGCAGCTCATCGCGCAGCTTGATCCTGCCGGCCGGCTGCCGATCGATGTCGGCGTGCTGGCCGAAGCGCTGGGAGCCCCCCGCGAACGCGTGGAAGCGGTGCTTGCGCGCATGCAGCGTTTCGATCCCGTGGGCATGTTCGCGCGCGACCTGCGCGAATGCCTCGCCATCCAGCTGGCCGACCGCGATCGCCTGGACCCGTATATGGAGCGGTTGCTCGATAATCTCGAACTCCTCGCGCGCCGCGACATGCGTGCGTTGCGGGAAGCCTGCGGTGTCGATGCGGACGACCTTGCGGACATGATCGCCGAGCTCAAGCGGCTGGATCCCAAACCGGGCGCCCTGTTCGACGCGGCCCCCGCCGCGCCCGCCATTCCCGATGTGCTGATGCGCCGCGGCCCGGACGGTGACTGGATCATCGAACTGAACCCGGAGACGCTGCCGCGCGTTCTGGTCAACCAGAGCTTCTATGCACGCGTGGCGCCGCGTGCGAGCAAGGAGGACAAGGCCTTCGTCACGGAGAAGCTGGCCAGTGCCAACTGGCTCGTGAAATCCCTGCACCAGCGCGCGCAGACCATCCTCAAGGTCGCGGCCGAGATCGTGCGCCAGCAGGATGGCTTCTTCCGCCATGGCGTGCAGTGGCTGCGCCCGCTGATCCTGCGCGACATCGCGGATGCGGTGGAGATGCACGAAAGCACGGTCAGCCGCGTGACCGCGAACAAGCGCATCGCGACCCCGCGCGGCATCTTCGAGATGAAGTATTTCTTCACCGCCGCGATCGGCGGCACCGCCGCGGGCCTGACACACAGCGCAGAAGCGGTCCGCTTCCGCATCCGATCGCTGATCGATGCGGAGACGCCCGACGATATTCTCTCCGACGATACTATCGTGACGCTTCTGCGTCGGGAAGGCGTGGACATCGCCCGCCGGACCGTGGCCAAATACCGTGAGGCGATGCGGATCGCCTCCTCTGTGCAGCGAAAGCGCGAGAAGGGGGCACTGGTCGTCTAGCCGCGGCGGCCGCGCTTCGGCGCGGCGGCGGCTCCCCGACGGCGCCACGCACGACGGCGCCGCACACCCGGTTCCATGCGGGAGGGCGAAACGCTCATGCACATGATGGTCTCCGGCAAGCAGGTCGATGTGGGAGAAGCACTCAAGACCCATGTCGAGAACGGCCTGATTGCGATCACGAGCAAATATTTCGATCGAGCGCTGGAAGCGCGGATCGTGTTCGGCCGGGCCCGGAGCTTCTTCACCTGCGATATCGACGTGCATGCCGGTCGCGGCCTGAAGATGCGCGGCGAGGGCGAGGCGGCGACCGCGCACGCGGCCTTTGACGACGCGGCCGAGCACATCGCCAAGCGCCTCCGCCGCTATCGCCGGCGTGTCAACGAGCACGCACGCGATATCGCCAACCGTGACCGGCCGGAGGCCGCGCGCCAGTACATCCTGCGCCAGGAGGAGGAAGCCGAGCGCGGCACGCCGGCCGACCTGCCGCGCAGCAACGGCGCGGCCGACGCGCTGCGGGCCGCGACGCAGGCGACGGTGGTGGCCGAGATGCCCGCCGAGATCTCGCACCTGACCGTGAGCGAGGCGGTGATGCACATGGATCTCGGCGACGTGCCGGTGCTGATGTTCCGCAATCGCACGTCGGGCGAGCTGAACGTGGTCTATCGCCGCAGCGACGGCCATATCGGCTGGATCGACCCCTCCACCGCACGGTAGCGGACAGCGCCGCCGCGCTCTGCCATGCTGGGGGCGGGAGGATAACGGGCATGGAGGGCACCGGCGGTCGTACGGGCTATGACGACGCCTACGCTGGCTGGCGTCGGGATCCGGTCCGGTTCTGGGCGAAGGCGGCCGAAGCCGTCACCTGGGACCGGCCGCCGGCGCGGATCTTCGACGCCGAGGCCGGGCTGTATGGGCGATGGTTCCCCGACGGGCGGCTGAACACCTGCTTCAACGCGGTGGACCGCCATGTCGCCGCCGGCCGCGGCGGTCAGCCGGCGCTGATCTGGGACAGCCCGATGGCCGGGCACCGGCTGACGCTGAGCTACGCGCGGCTGCGGCAGCGCGTTTCCAAGCTGGCCGGCGCGCTGGCCAGGCTCGGCGTGCAGGCCGGCGACCGCGTGGTGATCTACATGCCCATGGTGCCAGAGGCCGCGATCGCGATGCTCGCCTGCGCGCGGCTGGGTGCCGTGCACTCGGTCGTGTTCGGCGGCTTCGCGGCGGCGGAGCTTGCGGCACGTATCGCCGATGCGCGGCCGAAGGTGGTGGTCGCCGCTTCCTGCGGCCTCGAACCCGGCCGCGTCGTGGCCTACAAGCCGCTGCTCGACCTCGCGATCTCGTTGTCGCCGTTCAAGCCGGACGCCTGCCTGATCCTGCAACGCGATGCGCTGCACGCGGACCTCGTCCCCGGCCGCGACCACGATTTCATCGCCGCCGAGGAGGATGCGGTGCCGGCCGATTGCGTCAGCGTGGCCGCGACCGATCCGCTCTACATCCTCTACACCTCGGGCACGACCGGGAAGCCCAAGGGCATCGTGCGCGACAATGGCGGCCACGCCGTCGCACTGCGCCAGTCGATGGACATGGTCTATGGTGTGGGTGCGGGGGACGTCTTCTGGGCGGCCTCCGACGTGGGCTGGGTCGTCGGCCATTCCTACATCGTCTATGCGCCGCTGCTCGCCGGCTGCACCACGGTCATGTACGAAGGCAAGCCGGTCGGCACGCCCGATGCCGGTGCGTTCTGGCGCGTCTGCGCCGATCATCGCGTCAAGGTCCTGTTCACCGCCCCCACCGCGCTGCGCGCGATCAAGCGCGACGATCCGGAAGGCGTGCTGATGCGGCGTCACGATCTGTCGCGGCTGGAGGCGCTGTATCTCGCCGGCGAACGTTGCGACCCCGACACCGCGATCTGGGCGGCGGACAGGCTCGGCGTGCCGGTGGTGGACCATTGGTGGCAGACCGAGACCGGCTGGGCGATCACCGGGGGGTTCCGTGGCCTGGGCCTGTTCCCCTTCCGCCCTGGCTCGGGCGGCAAGCCTTCGCCCGGCTTCGACGTGCGCGCGCTGGACGAGGCGGGGACGGAAGTGCCGCGCGGGCAGTCGGGGGCGCTCGCGGTGAAGCTGCCGCTGCCGCCGTCCTGCCTGCCAACGCTGTGGAACGACGATGAAGGCTGTCGCCGCGCCTATCTCGACCGCTTCCCCGGCTACTACCAGTCAGGCGATGCCGGGATGATCGACGCGGAGGGCTATGTTTGGGTGATGGGCCGGACGGATGACATCATCAACGTCGCCGGCCATCGCCTGTCCACCGGCGCGATGGAGGAAGTTCTGGCCGCACATCCGGACGTGGCCGAATGCGCCGTGGTCGGCGTGAAGGATGATATCAAGGGCCAGGTGCCGCTGGGGCTGGTCGTGCTCAAGGCCGGGGTCGCGCGCACGGAGGCGGAGATCGCGTCCGAGATCGTGGCCATGGTCCGCGACCGGGTCGGGCCGGTGGCCGCGCTGAAGCAGGTGCGCGTGGTGGCGCGCCTGCCCAAGACGCGATCCGGGAAGATCCTGCGCGCGACGATCCGCCGGATTGCGGATGGAGAAAGCTACACGGCGCCGCCGACCATCGACGATCCGGCGATCCTGCCGGAGATCGCGGCCGTCCTGGCCGACGCGCCGCGGTAATCCCTCAGGCGGCGGCCACCCGGCGGCGGCGCGCCGTGAGGCCGAGCCCGGCCAGGCCGGCCAGGAACACCGGCAGCGCGGCCGGGGCGGGCACCGCGACCGGTGGCGTCGGGTCGGCGGACGGCAGGGTGCCCGCGAAGGGGCGCTGATGGATCTCGCCGCCGATATGGGCGCTGTCCGCGACCAGCGTGCCTTCGATGTTGTTGTTCGTGACCGTGACGGCCGCGTAGGGCGCGAGGACGGTGCCAACGAACTGGCGGTCGAAGGTCAGGGACGTCGCCTCGTAGAAATTCCAGATCACGTTGGAGGCGGCGTTGAAGGAATCGCCGAGGAAATTGTCCTGCAGCGTGCCGGAGGTGCCCGACACGTTGATGACCACCGTGTCGGCGCCGTTCAGCGCCAGCTCGATCTCGTTGACGAGGTCGAAGAAGCTGAGGTCGATGCTGTAGACGGTCAGCCCGTCCGTCGGCGCCGTGTCGAACACCGCCTTGTTGCCGTTGACGATCGCGGGGCTGACGCCGGCGATCTCGGCCAGCGCGGCGGAGCTGGCCTTCAGCGTGGCCGCGAAATCCGGGATGCCGGCCGTCCCCTGGTCCTGCGCCAGCGTGCCGCCGCCATTGCGGTTGACGGTGGTGCTGGCGGCACCGCCGACCACGACATCGCCGCCGTTGTTCACGTGCACCCCGCTGCCCGTGATGTCGCCGCCCACGGTCAGCGCAGCATAGGCCGATGCCGGGGCGCCGTGCATGTTGAACACCATCCACGAACTGTCGAGGTCGCCTCCGATCAGCGCGCGGCCATCGACATGGGACGTGCCGGTCACGTCGCCGAAGGTCACCAGATTGAACTGGCGGAGGATTTCGGACGTGGTGAGCGGGGCGGCCGATACCGGGGCGGCGAGCGCGACGCCCATGGCAGCAGCAGCGATCAGGGTCGTAAGGCGTGCCACGATGCGGCCTCCAGATCTCGTATGTTTTTCAACCTACGAGTTTGAAAGACGATCGGAAACATGAAATTTTGCAACTCTGACCAGTTATTTATCCATTATAAGATCAATCTCAAAAATAAATACACGAACCCGCTACAGGAACCGCAGCGCCACGAAGCCGCCCACGATCGCGGCCGCCGCCACGCTGGTCACCAGGGTCAGCCGTTCCTCGATGAAGGCACGGATCGGCGGGCCGAAGCGGCGCACCAGGAACGCCACCAGGTAGAACCGCGCGCCGCGCGTCGCGATGCTCGCCAGCATGAATACGGCGAAGTCGAAATGCACCGCGCCCGAGGCGATGGTGACGATCTTGTAGGGGATCGGCGTCAGCCCTTTGATGAGGATGACCCAGAGCCCGTACTGGTCGAACAGCGCCTTGAAGGCCTCGTACTGCGCTTCGTAGTGGTAGAAGCGGATCACCGGGGCGGCGACCGCCTCGTACAGCCCCCAGCCGATCCCGTAGCCGACCACGCCCCCCACCACCGAGGCGATGGTGCAGATCAGCGCGTAGCGGAAGGCGCGGTCCGGCCGCGCCAGGCACATCGGCACCAGCATCGCGTCGGGCGGGATCGGGAAGAAGCTGCTCTCCGCGAAGGAGACCAGGGCGAGCCAGAGCTCCGCGCGCGGATGGGCCGCCAGACGCAGTACCCGGTCATACAGATCGCGGATCATGGGCGGCGCATGCCACGCGAACAGGCCCGGCGACAAGCCATGCGGCCAATTCACGCAAGCGGGGCTGGTCCACGGCGCCCGCCCTGTTGTGGTCCCGGCCGGCCGGATGCGATGGTCCCGCGACGGTTACGACGAGGTTCCCATGACCCGCACCACGACCGCCACCGCCGGCCTGCTGATGCTCTGTGCCGTGCTGGCGGCGGCCATCGCCATGGGCCTGCGCCAGTCCTTCGGCCTGTTCCTCGCACCCATGACGGCCGCCCATGCGTGGTCGGCGAGCGGGTTCGCCTTCGCGATCTCGCTCCAGGTGCTGCTGAACGGCGTTTCGCAGCCGCTCTGCGGCCAGATCGCCGACCGGTTCGGCGGCCGGCGCGTGCTGCAGGGCGGGGCTGCGCTCTACGTCCTGGGCATGCTGGGCATGGCGTTCAGCGAGGGGTTGCCGCTGTTCACCTTCTTCGCCGGCCTGGTGATGGGGGTGGCGGTCTCGGCGGCGGGCATGCCGGTGATCATCGCCTCGCTCACCCGCCTGCTGCCGGAATCCAGGCGCGGGCGCGCGGTAGGGCTGGGCACGGCCGGGTCCTCCTTCGGCCAGTTCCTGGTGGTGCCGCTGGCGCAGGGCGGGATCAGCCTGTTTGGCTGGCAGGGCGCGCTGTTTGCCATGGCGGCGGCGGCACTGCTGATGGTGCCGCTCGCGCTGCCGATGAACGACCAGCCCGCCCCAAAGGCAGCGGCCACCGAGGAGGCGGCCGGCGCGGTCCTGCGCCGCGCGGCCGGGGACTGGACGTTCTGGTGCCTGTTCATGGGCTTCTTCGTCTGCGGCGTGCACGTCTCCTTCCTGACCATCCATCTGCCGGGCTTCGTCGCCTCCTGCCACCTGCCCGCCTATGTCGGCGCGGGCGCGATCAGCCTGATCGGGCTGTTCAACGTGGTCGGTTCGCTGGGGGCGGGGGAACTGACGCAGCGCTGGAAGCGGCGGGAGCTGCTGGTGATCATCTACGGGTCGCGGGCGGTGCTGATGGCCGTGTTCATGTTCATGCCCAAGACGACCGGCGCGGTGCTGGCCTTCAGCGCGATCATGGGCGTGCTGTGGCTGTCCACGGTGCCGCCGACGGTCGCGCTGTGCGCGCGCAACTACGGCACGCGCTGGCTGGCGACCGTGTTCGGCATCGTCTTCCTGGGCCACCAGATCGGCGGGTTCCTCGGTGGGTTCCTGGGTGGCGTCGTGTTCGACCGGACCGGCAGCTACGATCTGATGTGGGTCATCGCCATTCTGTTCGGAGTGTTCGGCGCGCTGATCAACCTGCCCGTGCGGGACGCGCCGCCGGCCATGCGCCCCGCCTTGGCGTGAGTGCCCTGTTGCCGCCAGATCGGCACCGGCCCGCGTCCACGTCCCCCCTTCCAATGCAGGATACTGTCGTTGGGTCGCCGGGCGGGGGTGCGGGCGGGTGCCGGTTTGGCTAAGCTCTCCCCATGCGCCGCTTTGTCCTTGCCCTGCTGATGTTGGCCCTCGCGCTGCCCGCCGGCGCGCAGCAGCGGCCGGCCCAGCGACCGTCCGCCCCGTCTCCCGCCGAACCGCACGCCTTCCTGTTCGGTACCTGGATCGGCGGCACCTTCCCGCCGCCGCGCGGGGTGCCGGCCGCGCGCTGCCTTGCCATGCCCAGCGTCATCATCACGCGCGATATCGTGATGCGCACCACGCTGCTGGAGCAGACCTTCCGCCAGCGCGTGGTGCAATCGGTGCGCGCCACGCCGGACGGGTGGGAGTTCCGCTTCCGCCCGACCGGCCATCCGCCGGGGCTCACTGGAAGCCTGCTCGGAGATTCCCCGCCTGAGCCAGGCTTCGGCTGCAACGGCGACCCCGACCTGCTGGTGGTCCAGCGGCGCGGGCCGAACGAGATCGTCTTTCCGGGCTGCATCGACTTTCCTTCGCCGCTCGTGCGCTGCGGCGCGCAGTAGGCCATCGCGCATGCGGATCGCGCTGATCCACGCGCTGCGGCATTCGGTCGCCCCGATCAATGCCGCCTTCGATCGGCTGTGGCCGGAACCCGCGCGCATGAACCTGCTGGATGACAGTCTGTCCGCGGACCTCGCGCGGTCGGGCGGGCTGGATGCGGTGATGACCGGGCGGTTCCTGACGCTCGCGCGCTATGCGCGCGACACCGGAGCGGATGCCATCCTGTTCACCTGCTCCGCCTTCGGCCCGTGCATCGAAGCCTGTGCCGAGGCGCTGGCACCCATCCCGGTGCTGAAGCCGAACGAGGCGATGATCGAGGAAGCCTGCGCGACCGGCCGCCGCATCGGCCTGCTCGCGACCTTCGCGCCCACGCTTGCCTCCATGCCATCCGAGTTCCCCAGGGGCGTGACGCTGGTGCCGCGTCTGGTGGACGGCGCGCTGTCCGCACTCGATGCCGGGGACGTGGCGGCGCATGACCGGCTCGCGGTCGCGGTGGCGCGGGACCTCGCGGATTGCGATGCGATCGCCCTGGCGCAGTTCAGCCTGGCGCATGTGGCCAAGGCGGTCGCCGCGGCCACGGGCAAACCCGTGTTCAGCACGCCCGACAGCGCCGTGCGCAAGCTGCGGCGGATACTGGCGCTGGAGAAGGCGGCGTAGGGCGCGCGCCCTCAGGCACTCCGGTGCCGGCGGATGGTTACTGCCGTTCCCTCCACCAGTCGCGCAGCCATGGCACGTACAGAAGCAGCGTCGAACTCGCGGCGACCAGCAGCAATCCGATCGCCAGGGCGACGATCCAGAAGCTGAAATCGTCCTCGGTTACGAACCAGCTGGCGACGAGTGACGGGATGAAAAGCAGCAGCCGCGCGATCCATGGCATGCGGGCAACTCCTGTCAGGGAAATGGGGAGCGAAGATCGTCCATGAGTCAGGCGGGCCCGGCCGTCGCGGCGCGCGCCGGTCCGCTGCCGCGGCGGGAGGCCGCACGCTTGCGCGCCCGGGGCGCCTTCGCGGGCGTGGCCGGCTGCTCTCCGATGATCGTGCGGATGATCCCGGCGATCAGCGGTTCAAGCTCCTCGTCGGCCGCATCCAGCAAGGGCTTCACGCGCAGCACGTTCCGGAAGATGCCGATGCCGGCCAGGAAGGCGGCGAGCAGGGCGGCGCGCTGGCGGGACGGATCGTCGAGCCTGGGGGCCAGCGGCCCGACGATGTCGCGCATGAAGGCCGCGCGGAGGATCGGGATCGCCTCCGGGCTCAGCAGGCTGCGGATGATGATGTCCAGCGGATCGACCAGCCGGGTCGCCTGATCCAGGCTTGGTTCGAGCGCGCGTGCGGTCAGCCGGCCCGTCAGCGCGGCGCGATTGGTCGAGAACAGATGCTGGGGCTGGAAGGCGGCGTCCACCACCTCCGCGAACAGCCGTTCCTTCGACCCGAAGGATCGATGCACCAGCGCCGCGTCGATCCCGACATCGTCCGCGATGTCGCGCAGCCTGGTTTCTTCATAGGAATATTGGGCGAAGCGCAGGATCGCGGCTTCCAGGATGCGGTCGCGGGTGGTCTTGCGCGGAGCCGGCGCATCCGAGCGTTGGCGCACAGGGTATCCTTGTCCCAGCGATGATGCGCCATTGCATGCGCCCGCCGCCAGGAAGTCAACCATGGTTGACCCCGCGCCGTGAGAGCCCGGCATAAAGTCAACGGCGGTTGATATGAATCAAGGCTCGGCGGCTGGGCACATGCGACCTGCCATCACGTTCAGCAAGGAAGGACCACCCCCATGGCCATCGACAAGCCCGGCACCGCGCCGTCATCGGCAAGCCCGCAGCCCGCGCCGGGGTTTCCGATCGACGTTTCATGGATGAAGCCGCTGTCGGAGGTTCCCGTGCGCACGGTGCAGGAGTTCCTGAACTTCTCGGCAGACCGGTTGCGTGCGCATGCGGATTTCCTGCAGCGCCTCGCCGCTTGCGACAATCCGGCCGATGCCTGGAAGCGCCAGACCGAATACGCGCAGAGCGTCATGGAAGGTTGCGGTCAGGCCCTGCCCAAGTTCCTGAAACCCGTCCAGGACAGCATCGCCGCAACGCGTCCGCGCGCCTGATCGCGGACGGAGCCCGCGCGGCGATCGATGCGCCGCGCAGGACCGGGGTCGATGCGGAGGAGGAATCGGAATGACCAGGACAGCCGTGGTCACGGGCGGCACGCGCGGGATCGGTGCTGCGATATCGCGGGCGCTGCACGCAACCGGCCATAAGGTGGCGGCGGTCTACGCGGGCAACGACAACGCCGCCGATGCGTTCCGCGGTGCTACGGGCATCGCGGCCTACAAGTGGGACGTGTCGTGTTTCGCCGCCTGCAGTGCGGGTATCGACCGTGTCCAGCAGGATCTGGGCCCTGTCGAGATCCTCGTGAACAATGCCGGTATCACGCGCGATTCCTCGCTGCACAAGATGTCGCCGGAACAGTGGCAGGCGGTGATCAACACCAATCTCAGCTCGCTGTTCAACATGACGCGCCCGGTGATCGAGGGGATGCGTGCGCGGGGCTTCGGCCGGATCATCAACATCTCCTCGATCAACGGCCAGAAGGGGCAGTTCGGGCAGGCCAACTATGCCGCGTCGAAAGCCGGGGATCTCGGCTTCACCAAGGCGCTGGCGCTGGAGAATGCGCGCAAGGGCATCACCGTCAACGCGATCTGCCCCGGCTACATCGCCACCGACATGGTCAAGTCCATGTCGCAGGAAGTGCTGGAGAGCACGGTGCTGCCGCACATCCCCGTGGGGCGTCTCGGGGAGCCCGAGGAGGTCGCGCGCTGCGTCCTTTTCCTCGCCGACGACGCCTCCGGTTTCATCACCGGATCGACGCTGACGGTGAATGGCGGCCAGTACCTCATCTGATCCGGAAGGAAGATCGCATCATGGGACGTCTTGCAGGCAAATCCGCCATCGTCACAGGCGCCGGCGCCGGCATGGGGCGGGAGACGGCGATCCTGTTCGCCAGGGAAGGCGCGGCGGTGGCCGTCACCGACCTGAATGCGGATGACGGGCGGGAGACGCTGCGCCTGATCGAGCAGGCCGGTGGTACGGCGCGGTTCTGGCCGCTGGACGTCTCGCGCGAGAGCGAGGTGGGAAGCGTCTTCGCCGGGGTGGCGCAGGCCTTCGGCAAGATCGACGTGCTGGTCAACAATGCCGGCATCGTGGGCGTGGACAAGCCCATCCACGAGGTGAGTGAGGCGGAATGGGACGCCGTCTTCGCGGTGGACGTGAAGGGCGTGTTCTTCGGCACCAAGCACGCCGTGCCGTACATGAAGCGGAACGGCGGCGGCAGCATCGTCAACCTTTCCTCGATCTACGGTCTGGTGGGCTCGCATGAGCTGCCCGCCTATCATGCGGCCAAGGGCGCGGTGACGCTGATGACCAAGCAGACGGCCGTGGTCTATGGCCGCGACGGCATCCGCATCAACTCGATCCATCCCGGCACCATCCTGACGCCGCTGGTCCGTGAACTGGGCAGCAGGGGTCCGGGCGGGCTGGATGCGTATCTGAAGCAGATGGCAGCCAGGCATCCGATTGGCCGCGCCGGAGAGCCGGAGGAGGTCGCCTATGCGATTCTGTTCCTGGCATCGGACGAGGCACGGTTCATCACCGGCGCGGCGCTGGCGGTGGACGGGGGATACACGGCTGTCTGATCCTGGGACTGCCCAGGCTCAAACTCCCTCTCCCGCTGGCGGAAGAGGGAACGGAGCGGAGAGGGCGGCGCATGGGCTCGACGGTATCGCGCCCCCGATCAGGCCTCCCGCGTGAGGATGCGTCCGGCCGGTGCGTCCGCCGCGCCCTTGCCGTTCACGTAGACGCTCTGCCCGTTCACCCAGGTTTCCATGATCCCGGCGGCGGGCTGGATCGGGTCGGCGAAGGTCGCGCGGTCCGCGACCGTGCCGGGGTCGAACAGCACCAGATCCGCGAAGGCGCCTTCGCGGATCACGCCGCGATCGGGGATGCCGAACACCGCGGCCGGGCGGCCGGTCATCTTGTACACGGCCGTCTCCAGGCTCATCAGCCCAAGGTCGCGCGCATAGTGGCCCAGCACGCGCGGGAAGGTGCCCCACAGGCGCGGATGCGGCTGCTTGGCGAGCGGGCCGCCATCGCTGCCGATCATGCTCATCGGATGCGCCATGATCCGCTGCACGTCCTCCTCCGACATGTTGTGGAACACGCCCGACGCCGGCAGCAGCCGGTCGCGCGCTTCCTTCAGCGACACGCCCCATTCGGCGGCGATGTCCGCCAGCATGCGCCCGGCCATCTCCGGATGCGGCACGGAGTTCGTCACCTGCACGGGAACATCCGGCCGTGGATCGCGCGCGGCCAGCGAGGTCGAGGACGCCGTGTAGGGATAGACGTCGAAGGCGACGCTCTGTCGCTGTGCGGCCTGTTCGATGCGTGGCAGCGTCTCCCGCGAGCGTCCGTGGTTCTCCGGCTGGGCGCATTTGTGGTGGCTGATCACCACGGGTGCGCCCACTGCCGCACCGATCTTCAGCGTCTCCTCGATGCTGTCGATCACGCCGTCCGCCTCGTTGCGCATATGCGTGACATACAGGCCGCGATGCGCGCGCAGCGCCTCGGCCACCGCGATCACCTCGTCGGTCGGCGCGGCGTTGCTCGGCGCGTAGAACAGCCCGGTGGAAAAGCCGGCCGCCCCTTCCTCCAGCGCCTGGGCGAGCTGGCGGCGCATGCGCTCGGCCTCCGCGTCGGTCGCGGCGCGCTGCGTGTCGCCGCCCATCGCGCCGATGCGCAGCGACATATGCCCGATCAGCGCCAGAACGTTCACCGACGAAGGTGCGCGTCGGAACCGGTCGGCGTAGGCGCCGAAGCTATCGAACACCCACCATTCCGGCGCGCAGATCTGGTCGAGCGGCGCGGGCGGGCGCGTGGCCATCGGCACGGGGGACAGGCTGACGCCGCAATTGCCGATGACCGCGGTGGTCACGCCCTGCGAGGTTTTGCAGACCATGCATTGCGGCCCGCAGAGCACGATCTGGTCGTCATGCGTATGCGCGTCGATGAAGCCGGGCGCGATCGCCTTGCCGTCCGCGATCACCTCGCGGTCGGCGGAAGCGGCACCGAGGTCACCCACGCCCACGATCCGGTCGCCCGTGACCCCTACATCGCCGCGGCGCCGCGCGGCGCCGGTGCCGTCAATGATCGTGGCATCGCGGATGATCAGGTCGCAGCGGAGCGCCATCGTGGAAGTCCCTCATGATGTCCGCCGCAGCATGTGCGCACGGCCCGGGCCTGCAAAGACTGTTTGACGGCGCCGCGCCGTCCCGGAAGCATTTGCCCATGCAGATCGCGATCCTGGAAACCGGCGCCCCCTCACCACCGCTCGCGGAACGTTTCGGCCGCTACGACGCGATGGTGGCACGGCTGCTGGGCGAAGGTTTCGTCACGCGCAGCTTCGACGTGCGCGCGGGCGTGCTGCCCGGTGATCCGTCCGCCTTCGCGGGCATGGTGATCACCGGTTCCTCGGCCGGCGTGTACGACGATCTGCCGTGGATCGCACCGCTCGGATCGTTCCTGCGGGCGGCGCGGGGGCGGACGCGGATCGCGGGGATCTGCTTCGGCCACCAGATCATGGCGCAGGCTTTCGGCGGGCAGGTGGTGAAGTCGCCGAAGGGCTGGGGCATCGGTCTGCACGAATACAGGGTGCAGGCGCGCGCGGCATGGATGGACGAGGCTCCCGCGCTGCGCGTGCCGGCCGTGCATCAGGATCAGGTCGTCGCGCTGCCCCCCGATGCGCGTGTGCTCGCGGGCAGCGACTTCACGCCCTATGGCATGCTGGCTTATGGCGACGATGCCATGTCGATCCAGCTGCATCCGGAATTCACGCCGGATTTCGCGGACGCGCTGGTCGCGAAGCTGCACGGCCAGAAGAGCCTGAGCGATGCGCAGGCGCGGGATGCGTCCGTGTCGCTGGCGGGGCCCAACGATCTGGCGCGCGTGGGCGGCTGGATCAGGGCGTTCCTGCGCGGCTGATCAGCGCCGCCGCCACCACGGCAGCTCGCCTGCCTGGCCGGCCCATGGATTCGCTTGGCCGGCGTCCTGCGGTGCTTCAGCCTGATGCCACGGATTTGCGTCCTGCGATGGGGCAGGGGGCGGCGTTGCGGCCGGCTCCGGCAGCGGTCCCGGATCGCGCCCGCCGGCATGGCGTACCAATGCCGCGATCCGCGCCTCCAGCGGCGGATGCGTGCCCCACCAGCCGCTCGCCTGCGCATCGTCCAGGAACATCGCCCGCACCTGCGCGGGCACGTCCCCGATGGTCGAATGCCCGGCGATCTTGCGCAGCGCGCCGATCATCGCATCCGGGTTGCGCGTCAGCTCCGCCGCCCCTGCATCGGCCAGGAACTCCCGGTTGCGGGAGATCGCCAGCCGCAGCACGAAGGCGAGCCCATAGACCAGCACCGCGATCGCGATGGCGATCAGCACCAGCGCGCCGGCCGCACCCTGGTTGCCGCGCGATCTGCGGCCGCCGCCACGGAAGACGAACCAGCGGCCGCGCATGACCAGCTCGCCCACCAGTGAGATGATGCCCACCACCACGCCCGCGATCACCAGCAGCCGCACATCCTCGTTGCGGATATGCGTCAGCTCATGCGCCAGTACCGCCTCAAGCTCGGCGTCGGTCAGCGATTCCATCAGCCCGCGCGTGACCGTCACCGCGTATTGCTTCGGGAACAGGCCGGAGGCGAAGGCGTTGCGCGCATCCGTTTCGATGATCCCCAGCCGCGGCATCGGCAGCCCGCGGGAGATGCACAGGTTCTCCAGCAGGTTCCACAGCCGCGGCTCCTCCTTGCGGGTGACTTCCCGCCCGCCCGTGATGCGGTCCACGATCCAGCGATTGCCCAGCGCCGCGATGGTGAACCAGATCGCGGCAACGATGCAGGCGAAGGCGAACAGCCCGGGCGTGGCGGCCCACGCATCGCGCAGCCCGCCCGCGACCGTATCCGCCCCGCCCGCGCCGACCAGCAGCACGATCGCGAAGGACAGCAGGTAGAGCAGCACCGGGAACCCGGCGAGCAGCAGCAGCGACTTGAGCTTGTTGTTCCACTGCCAGGTCCGGAGGCCGACCGCCCCCAGGGCCATGGCGCTAGAACTTCACCGTCGGCGCCGTCTGCACGGCTTCGCGCTCCGGCTCCGGCAGCTCGAAGAAACCGCGCGGGGTGAAGCCCAGGCTGCGCGCGAACAGCACGGCGGGGAACTGCTCGGTGGCGGCGTTGTATTCGGCGACGCTGTTGTTGAAGAAGCGCCGCGCCGCCGCGATCTTGTTCTCGATGTCCGACAGCTCCGCCTGCAACTGGGCGAAGTTCTGGTTGGCCTTGAGGTCGGGATAGGCCTCGCTCAACGCGAACAGCTGCCGCAGCGCGCCGGACAATGCGCCTTCCGCAGCACTCGCGGCCTGCGGCGTGCCGGCGGAGATGGCGGCGTTGCGGGCCTGCACCACGGCTTCCAGCGTGCCGCGCTCATGCGCCGCGTAGCCCTTCACCGTCTCGACCAGGTTGGGGATCAGGTCGTGCCGCTGCTTGAGCTGCACGTCCACGTCCGACCATGACTGGCCCGCGGTCTGCCGCAGCGCGACCAGCCGGTTGTAGATGATGACCAGCCAGACGATCAGCAGCGCGATGACGCCGAGTACGATCCATTCCATGCGGGGTCTGTCCTCGATCCGGGTTGGTCAGGCTACATGAAGCGGGGCCGCGTCTCCATGAATCGTCCCGCGTCACGCCGGCAGCGTCATGGTCGCGACCAGTCCGCCCGCCGGCCGGTTGGCCAGCGTCACGTCGCCGCCATGCGCGCGCAGGATGTTGCGCGCGATCGGCAGGCCCAGCCCGGTGCCGCCCGTCTCCCGGTTGCGGCTGCCTTCCAGCCGCTGGAAGGGCTGGAAGACCCGTTCCATGTCGGCGGCCGGAATACCCGGCCCGTCATCCTCCACCATCAGCCGGATCTGCCCGTTCGAAGGCGGCACCAGCCGCACCCGCGCGGCGCCGCCATAGGCGAGCGCGTTGCCGACGAGGTTCGCCAGCGCCCGCTTCAGCGCCACCGGCCGTGCCCGCACCGTCAGATGCGAGGGGCCGTCGTAGCTCAGCTTCTCGGTCGCCTCGGGCGCGGCATCCGCCGCCTCGTCCACCACGGTCCGCGCGAGGCCCGCGAGATCGACCGGCGTGGCCGGCTCCGTCGCCGCCTCGTCACGCGCGAAGGCCAGCGTGGCGCCGATCATCTTCTCCATCTCGGCGAGATCGGCGAGCATCTTCGCCCGCTGCTCGTCGTCGTCCATGAACTCGGCGCGCAGGCGCAGCCGGGTGATCGGCGTGCGCAGGTCGTGGCCGATCGCGGCCAGCATCTCGGTCCGGTCCTGCACGAAGCGGCGGATGCGGCTGGCCATGGTGTTGAAGGCGGCCGCCGCGGTGGCGACCTCGGACGGACCGGTCTCGGGCAACGGGGCCGCGTTCACGTCGCGGCCGAGCCGTTCGGCGGCATCCGCCAGCAGCCGAACTGGCCGCGTCAGCCGCCGCACCGCCCACAGCGTCAGGCCGGCGGCGGCCACGGTCATGAGGATGAAGGCGATCAGGAAGGTGGGCGAATGCCACGGCCGCGGCGGTGGCAATGCCGCATGTACGTTCAGCCATGCTCCATCCGGCAGCCGGACGGAAAGCAGGTAGCCCGGACGGCGGCCTTCCAGCCCCGAGATGAAGTAGTCGCGCCCTTCGCGCGGGCGTAACTGCATGCGCCGGTGCGCTGGCGGCGGGGACGATGGTGCCGCCTGGCCGCGGGGCGGCGGCGGCGGCCCGGCGGCGCCGATCCGCAGCAATTCCCGCATCGGCGGCGGCAGCGGCGGTCCGCCCCGGGCTTCGGGCACATCGCTCAGTTCGGCCGTCATGCCGGGCGGCAGGTCGATATCGTCCACCGCGGACTCGCGGCTTGCGGGGGGCGAGAACACCGCGGTCCGGATCAGCGCCCGGACCCGTTCGGCGGACAGGCGCGCGGCGGCGAGGTTCTGGATATCCACGCGATCGAGCGCGTGGATGGTCAGCCCCGCGACCTGCACGACGATCAGGCCCACCAGCAGCACCAGTGCGGTGCGGCCGGCCAGGCTGCTGGGCCACAGCCTCATGGGGCGCTGTCGGCCACCGCGACGCGTTCGACCGAAGCCGCGAGAACATAGCCGCCGCCCCGCACGGTCTTGATCACCTGCGGGTTGCGGCCGTCATCCTCCATCTTCCGCCGCAGGCGGGAGACGGCGACATCGATCGCGCGGTCGAACGGACCCGCCTGCCGCCCGCGCAGCAGGTCGAGCAGCATGTCGCGCGTCAGCACCCGGTTGGGGCGTTCGGCCAGGGCCAGCAGCAGGTCGAACTCGCCGCCGGTCAGCGGCACCTCGACCCCGTCCGGGTTCAGCAGCCGCCGCCGCGCGGGTTCCAGTACCCAGCCGGCGAAATGGAAGGCGCGGGCGGGCAGGTCGCGCTTGCGGTCGCTCGCCTCCCCCGCCCGGCGCAGCACGGCGCGGATGCGCGCCAGCAGCTCGCGCGGGTTGAAGGGCTTGGGCACGTAGTCGTCGGCCCCCAGCTCCAGGCCGATGATGCGGTCCGTCTCCTCCCCCATCGCGGTCAGCATCACGATCGGCGTGCCGGACGTGGTGCGGACGAAGCGGGCGAAGTCGAGCCCGGACTCGCCCGGCATCATCAGGTCGAGCACGATGAGCTGGAAATGCCCGTTCGGCAGCATGCGCCGCGCTTCGCGGGCGTCGCGCACCGCGGTCACGCGCAAGCCGTGCTTTTCGAGGAACCGGGCGAGAAGGTCGCGGATTTCGCGATCGTCATCCACGACCAGGATATGTGGCGCTGCCTCCATGACCATTACATAGGCGATCGTCCGTGACCGGGGGGAGCGGCTGTTGCTCTTTGTCGCATTTCGATCCCTTTCCGTCAGGATCGCGCAACAGCGCCGGGCGATGGTCAGGCCGCACACGGTTCGTACCGCAAGGAGGAAGACCGGATGAAACGCATCGCGATCCCCGCGCTGGCGGCATTGGCCATGACCGGCTGGGTGGCGCCCGTGCTGGCCCAGCAGGCGGAGGAGGCAAGAGGCGCCCCAGGATTCGAGGCGCCGTTCGACCTGGCCCAGCGCGAAGAGGGGCGGCCGGGAGCGGGGCCGGGCATGGGACGCCGGATGCCCCACATGCCGGCCGGCCCGCACATGATGCGCGAACACGCACGGCGCATGCCGCCGCCGTCCCCGTTCCGCGGGCTGATCTTCCGCAAGCAGGACAAGGCGCTGACCGCGGCCGAGGGGCAGAAGATCGCCGAGGCGATCCTGCTCTGGCACGGCGAGCGCGACTGGAAGGTCGCGGACGTGGCCGAGGAGGAGGGTGTGATCCGCTTCGCATTCGCCACCTCCGATGGTGGCGTAATCGCTCGCTTCACCATGGATCGCCGGACAGGCAGGATCCGCCGGGTCGGCTGACCCCGCCTCCTGCCGCCCCTCCCCCCGCCCCCGGGGGAGGGGTCATGGCGGCGGTCGCGGTATCCGATGGCGGGGAAATCCGACTAAACCAGCCGCATGACCGCGCAGGCCTCCACGCCGTTCCCGCATCTGCCGCGCGCCGAGCGCGCCGCGCTACGCAGGCTCTGCGCGCTGGACGCCGATCTCGCGGCGATCGAGGCGAGGGCCGGCAGGCTGCCGTGGCGCACCCGCACCAGCGGCTTCGAGGGATTGCTGTCGGCGATCACGGCGCAGCAGATCAGCAACGCCGCCGCCGCCGCGATCTGGGCGCGTATCGTGGCCTTGCCCGGCGCGCTGGATCCGGCCGCGTTCCTGGCCATCCCGGATGAGGTGCTGCGCGGGGCCGGTTTCTCCCGCCAGAAGATCGTCTATGGCCGCCTGCTCGCCGAAGCCTTCGCGGAGGGGCGCCTGTCCGCCGCGATGCTGGACACGATGGAGGATGAGGCGGCGGTGGCCGCGATCTCCGCCATCAAGGGCCTCGGGCGCTGGACGGCGGAGGTCTATCTGCTGTTCGCCCACGGGCGGCGGGATGTGTTCCCGGCGGCCGATCTCGTGCTCGCCGCCGCGGCGCAGGACATCAAGGCGCTGCCCGCACGCCCCAGGCCCAAGGCGCTGATCGAACTGGCCGAGACGTGGCGGCCCTATCGCGGCCTCGCCGCGCGGCTGCTGTGGCACCACTGGCGCGCGGTGACGAGCCGGCCGAGTTTCGACGACATCCCGCGCCCGCCACCCGTGGGCGATGGCGGCAGCGGCCGTCCCGCCGTATAGCCGGCGCATGGTCCTGCCGCGCATGCCCGAAGCCGTCGTGTTCGACATGGACGGCCTGCTGTTCGACACGGAGACGCTCTACCGCGACGCGATCATGGCCGCCGCGGCCGAAGACGGGATCGCCATGACGCTGGAGGTCTTTCAAGGCCTGCTCGGCTCTCCATGGCCCGCGAACCGGCAGTCCCTGCTGGACCATTTCGGCGCGGATTTTCCGGTCGATGCGCTTCGCGATGGCTGGATGCGGCACTTCGCCGCGCTGGTCGAAACACGGCTCGCCCTAAAGCCGGGCGTGGCGGAACTGCTCGACACGCTGGACGCGCTGGGCATCAGGCGCGCGATCGCGACGTCCTCCCGCCACCGCGACGTGGCGCGGTATCTTGAGGCGCATCGGCTGCAGGGGCGGTTCCACGCGGTGATCGCGCATGGAGACTACGCGGCCGGCAAGCCGGCGCCTGATCCGTTCCTGCGCGCGGCGGAGCGGCTTGGCGCCGATCCTGCCGCCTGTCTGGCGCTGGAGGATTCATTCAACGGCATCCGCTCCGCCGCCGCGGCGGGGATGGTGGCGGTGATGGTGCCCGACCTGCTGGCCCCGACCGAGGAGATCCGCGGCCTGTGCACGCTGGTGGTTCCGGACCTGCACGCGGTGTGCGATCTGGTCAGGGCGGCCTCCGCCGGCGCATCGGGGCGCGGTTTCGAGGCTGCAAATCCCGCCGGCATCGCCTAGAGAACAGGGGCGCGGCGGCGCCTTGGGTCCGACTGCGTCGCGCTCCAACCGGGAGTCACGCCAGTGAGCATCTTCAAATCGATCATGTCCTCGATCTTCGGCCGTGCCGAAGCCGCCCCCGCGGCTGCCGCCGACGCCGCCGCACCTGCCGATGCCGCGGCCGCGCCGGCGGCCGCCGCGTCGCCGTCAGGCACCCCCGCGCCGGTAGTGGACGTGGTGGCGATCCTGACCGACCTTGAATCCAAGGCCGGCCAGAAGCTGAACTGGAAGCAGTCGATCGTGGACCTGATGAAGCTGCTCGGCCTCGACAGCAGCCTCACCGCCCGCAAGGAGTTGGCGAAGGAACTGGGCTACACCGGCTCCACCGACGATTCCGCGACGATGAATATCTGGTTGCACAAGCAGGTCATGACCAAGCTGGCCGAGAACGGCGGCAAGGTGCCGGACGAACTGAAGGCCTGACGCTGCGGCGTCATTCGCCGACCTCTCCGCGTCGTCCCCTCTCCCACCACGTGGGAGAGGGAGTCCAGCAGGGATGCGGACCGGTAAGATGGTAAGATAGTAAGGCGAATGCGGTGTTCGCTGGTCCGCTTGATCGGGATCAACGTGCCGCCATCGATTTTCGGGTCTCCTGCCTGTGCTGATGCCGAATCACTTCAGAGCACGGAGACTCAGCATGGCCCTCCCATCCCCCATTCCCGTCGGCCGCGAGCGTGCCGGCGTTCCCCAGCCATCCGGCCCCTTCGCCTCCCTCCAGCGGGAGGTCGAGCGGCTGTTCAGCGAATTCGGCCGCGGTTTCCCCGGCTTCGGCGCGGGCCAGGGCGCCGACCTGATGCCGCGCACCGATGTCACCGAGACGGACGGGACGATCGAGGTGACCGCCGAACTGCCCGGTCTCGAAGAGAAGGACGTGGAGGTGAACCTCGCCGACAACGTCCTGGTCATCCGCGGCGAGAAGAAGGCGGAGAAGGACGAGCAGAAGAAGGACTACCGCCTCGTCGAGCGCAGCTACGGCAGCTTCGCGCGGCGGATCGAACTGCCGGCCGGGATCGATCCCGCCGCCATCACCGCGAAGCTGGCGAATGGCGTGCTCACGGTCACGGTGCCCAAGCCGCCCGCCGCCGTCCCGCACAGGATCGACGTGAAGGCCGCCGCCTGACCGGCGGCCGGCGCCGTCGCGGAGAACGCCCATGCCCTATCGCGTGAACGCGGAACTTCCGGATGGCGTCCGGTCCCGGTTGCCGGAGCATGCCCAGGACATCTTCCGGGCGGCCTTCAACAACGCCTACGCCAGTCATCGCGGCGATCCGCGGCAGGAGGAGGCCGCGCACCGCATCGCCTGGGCCGCGGTCAAGCGCGTCTACGTCAAGGCGGGCGACCGCTGGATCCACCGGCCGGACTGACGGCCGGTCAACGGCATGGGCGGCGTCGCGCAATGTGCGGCGCGGCGCCGCCCTGGCCCGGCCGGCAACCCCCTTTGCCGGTCGGGTTTCCCTGGCTGGGATCGTGTCAGCCGTTGGCGGTATCGACCGCCACGAAGGCGCTATGGCCATCGCGCAGGATGCGCAGCGCCACGCTGTTGCCCTTGCTCAGCCCCTCGCGGATCGCGCGGATGGCCTGCTCGGGGTTCGCGACCGGCTTCTGGCCGACCGCGACGATCACATCGCCCGGCCGCAGCCCCGCTTCCTCGGCGGGCGAATTGTCCGCCACCTCGCCGATCACCGCGCCCGTCTGGGTCGGCGAAAGGTCGAGCGCGCGGCGGGCCTGCGGCGTGAGCGGCGCGAGTGCCACGCCGATCTTCTTGCCGTGCGCAGCCGCGTCCTCGGCCTCGGCCGTCTGCTGCGTGTCGGGCTGGGGGGCGACCGTTACCGTCAGCGTCTGCTCGCTGCCGTCCCGATGGATCGTGATGCGCGCTTCCTTGCCCGGTGCGATGGCGGCCACGGCGCGTGCCAGGGCGCGGCTGTCGGCCAGTGTCTTGCCGTCCACCGCGGTGATCACGTCGCCCGGCTTCAGCCCGGCCTTGGAGGCGGGCGAATCCGACTGCACCTCGGCCACCAGCGCGCCGCCGGCCTTCGGCAGATGCAGGGCGGCGGCGAGGCCGGCATCGACGGCCTGTGTGGTCACGCCCAGGAAGCCACGCTCCACGTGGCCATTGGCCTGGAGCTGGGCGACGACCGTCTTGATCATGTTGGCCGGCACCGCGAAGCCGATGCCGATCGACCCGCCATTGGGGCTGAAGATGGCGGTGTTCATGCCGATCACGCTGCCGTCCTGGGCGAAGAGCGGCCCGCCCGAGTTGCCCCGGTTGATCGGCGCATCGACCTGGATGAAGTCATCGTACGGTCCCTGGCCGATGGCGCGGCCGCGCGCGGAGACCACGCCTGCCGTCACCGTGCCGCCGAGCCCGTAGGGGTTGCCGACCGCGACCACCCAGTCGCCCGGCTGCGCGGCGTCGCTGTCGCCCAGCGTGACATGGGGCAGGGACTTGCCGGCATCGACCTTCAGCAGCGCGACATCGGTGCGCGGATCGCGGCCGATCACGTGCGCGGGCAGTTCGGTGCCGTCCTCCAGCGTCACGGTGATGCGCCGCGCGCCATCGATGACGTGGTTGTTGGTCACGATGTGGCCCTCGGCGTCGATGATGAAGCCGGAGCCGAGACCGCGCACGGCATGCTGGCGCCGCTGCATGCCGGGGAACGGGAAGGGCAGGCCGCCGTCATCATCGTCGCGGACGATCTCGGAGGAGGTGATGGTCACTACGGCGGGCTTCACCCGCTTGACCAACGGTGCGAAGCCCTGGGACGGCGCGGCGGCAACGGGCGGGATCGCGGTTTCCGCCTGCGCCATCGCAGGGACCTCATGCGCGGCGAGGCCGATCAGCGCGGTGGTGCCGAGCAGCAGCCCGAGCAGCGCGTTGCGGCCGCGCCGGGCAGGGGATTTTTCAGTCTGCGTGGACATCAGTGGCTCCCGGGTTGCGGAATGCGATGCCGGAAAGCTGGGGCCGCGCCGCTGGCAAATCCCCGACGCGAAGCTGAAACTTCTGTCAGGAAGCGATGCGGACGCCGGACAGGTCGAGCGTGACGCGCAGGCCTGGCGCCGCATCCGTGAGTTCAGGCCGGGTTCCATGCAGCCGCGCGACCGCCGCGACCAGGGCAAGGCCGAGCCCGGTGCCCGGCGTGGCCCGGCTCGCGTCCAGCCGCACGAAGCGGCCCAGCACGCGTATCCGGTCGGCTTCCGGGATGCCCGGGCCGTTATCGGAGACGGACAGGACCGGGCCAGGCGCCACCTGCACCCGTACGCGGTCGCCGCCATGCAGCAGCGCGTTCTCGATCAGGTTGACCAGCGCCTGGCGCAGCAGGGCCGCATCGCCGCGCACCTGCTGCCCCGGCGCGATGTCCGCTAGCAGGGTCTTGCCGCGCTCCTCCGCGATCGCGGCGTAGGTCTCGGCCATGGCGGCCACCAGCGCCGACAGGTCCACCGGATCGGTGGGTGGATCGGTGCGGGCTTCCAGCTGGGCGAGCCGCAGCATGGCGCTGAACGTGGCGAGCAGCGCGTCGAGCTCGGTGAGCGCCGCGTCCAGCACCGCCTGGTCCGCTTCCGCCGCACGGGCCTGCCCGGCCGCCAGTTCCAGCCGCTGGCGCAGCCGGGCGAGTGGGGTGCGCAGGTCGTGCGCCACGTCGTCCGTGACCTGCCGCAGACCGGCGACCAGCGCTTCCTGCCGGGCGAGCGCGTGGTTGATGGTGACGGCGAGCCTGTCGAACTCATCGCCCGCGCCGGACAGCGGCAGGCGGCGGGTGAGGTCGCCGCCGATCACCGCTTCGGTCGCCGCGGACACGGCGGCCAGCCGCCGCTCCATCCGCCGGGCCAGCAGCAGGCCGAACAGCGGGGCGACCACCACCGCCGCGCCGCCCGCGAGCATCAGGCTTTCCAGCAGCGTGGCCGCGGTGTCGAGCACCGCGCGTGTGTCCGCCGCGAGCACGAGGTTGAGCCCGCCGGGCACGACTACGCCCAGCGTGCGGAGCTGCCCGCCGGCCGGGCCCGTGACGGTCGCGAACCCCGTCAGCACGGGCGGCAGGTCGAGTGCCGCCCCCGCGATGCGGCGGCCGTCCAGCGTCTGCAACGCCGCCACGATGGCGGAGCCGGAGCGGAGCTGGGCGCGCTGCGCGACCTCCGCGATCAGGCCCGGGGTGCCCGCGCCGCGCTGCACGGCGATCAGGCCCAGCGCCTCCTGCTGCAGGGCCGCGTCCAGGTTGTCCCGCAGCACCCGCTCGCTGCGCAGGTAGCCGAAACCGAGCCCCAGCCCGGTGACCAGCAGTACCACCAGCGCCGCCAGCACCGCGGTGCGCAGCGCGAAGCTGCGCAGCAGGTCAGCCGGGCGGGCCAAGCACGTATCCCGCGCCGCGGATGGTGCGGATCAGCGGCGGTTCGCCCTCAACCTCGATCTTGCGGCGCAGGCGGCTGACATGGACCTCGACGATATTGGTGCTGGGGTCGAAGTTGAAATCCCAGACCTTCTCCAGCAGCATCGTCTTGGTCAGCACACGGCCCGCGTTGCGCATCATGTGCTCCAGCAGCCGCCATTCGGTGGGCAGCAGCTCGATCACGCGGTCCCCGCGGCGGACGCTGCGCTTCAGCAGGTCCATCTCCAGATCGGCCACGCGCAGCACTGTCGCCTCACCCGAAGCGGCAGGCCGCCGGCCGAGGGCGGCGACGCGGGCGCGCAGTTCGCTGAAGGCGAAGGGCTTGGCGAGATAGTCGTCGGCCCCCGCATCCAAGCCTTCGACCCGGCGTTCGACATCGGCGAGTGCTGTCAGCATCAGCACGGGTGTGGCCACGCCGGAGGCGCGTAGCGTGCGTACGATGGTCAGCCCGTCCGGGCCGGGCAGCATCCGGTCGGTGACGATCACGTCGTAGGGTTCGGAGGCGGCCATGAACAGGCCGTCCTTGCCCGTGCGGGCGATGTCCACGGCATGGCCGGTCTCGCGCAGCCCCTGCGCCACGTACTCGGCGGTGGCGGCGTCGTCCTCGATGACGAGGATCTTCACGCCGCCCGCGTCGCCTGGAACAGGCGCAGCCAGTTGCCGCCGCAGATCGCGGCGATCTCATCGGGTGCGAGGCCACGCGCGGCGAGGGCCGCCGGGATGCCGGCATGGGTGCGGAAATCGGGCATCACCTTCTCCGCCACGCCGGCCGGCATGTCGGTGCCGATACCCACATGCGCGACCCCGACCGCGTCCACGAGGCGGAGGATGTGGTCGATGAAGCTGTTCCACGGATCGTCCCACAGCACCGCGATCCAGCCGCCCACCACGCCGCCCGTCTCCGCGACCCGCCGTGCGTAGTCGATGGAGATGAAGCGCGGATGGCCCGAGTCGTCCTGGAGATTGGCGTGCGAGCACAGCACGGGCCTGGTCGAGGCGGCGCAGACGCCGAGGGCGGTGTCCTCGGTGCAGTGGGCGACATCGGGGATGATGCCGAGCGCGTTCATCCGCCGCACCACATCGACGCCGAACGCGGTCAGCCCGCCATGGACCGGGGGCGCGGTCTGGATGTCGCCCGTTTCGTTCACGCGATAGTGCACGAACTGCATGCTGCGCACGCCGCGCGCCGCCAGCGCGTCCAGCCTGTCGAGCCCGCCTTCCAGGCCGTCGCAGCCTTCCACCGCCAGCACCACGGCGGGGTCGCCGGGGCGGATGTCGGCGGGCTCAAGCGCCAGGCGCGGGCCGGTGGAGGCGATGGCATCCAGATGGGCGCAGGTCGCCTCCCAGCATTCGCCGGGACGCGGGTCCCGGAACTGCTCGATCCGGCGCGTGGCGGCGTTGCGCCGGATCACGGGTGCGTCGGGGATCGCCGCGACCACGGCGGCATCGATCCCGGCCGGGCCCATCGTCGCCAGGACCTCGGGGGTGGCGGTCCAGGGGGCGCCGGTGCCAGAGGCGCGTCCGGCATGGGTGTGCATGTCCACGATCATGCAGGGAGTAGGCCCCTGCCACGCCCCGCTGGGCAAGCCGCCGGCCTTGCACCGGCGGGGACGGTTGCGCATCTTGACGGGCTGTTGCGGCAGTTTGGAAGGCGGGCGGAACGGTGATGGACGGCGGAACGGATGGACGGCGGATCACGCTGCACGCGCCCGCGGATTTCGCGGGCATGCGCGCGGCCGGCCGGCTGGCCGCCGAGACGCTCGACTTCATCACACCCTACGTCAAACCGGGCATCAGCACCGGTGAGCTGGACCAGCTGATTCATAATTTCATCGTCCAGCACGGCGCGGTGCCGGCGACGCTGGGCTATCGCGGCTACACCAAGTCCTCCTGCATCTCCATCAACCACGTCGTCTGCCACGGCATCCCCGGCGAGCGGCGGCTGGAGGAGGGGGATATCCTCAACATCGACGTGACGCCGCTGCTGGACGGCTGGCACGGTGACACCAGCCGGATGTACGTGGCCGGCGCCGCCTCCACCCGCGCACGACTGCTGATGGACGTGACGCATGAGGCGATGATGCGCGGTATCCGCGCCATCCGCCCCGGCGCGACGCTGGGCGACCTGGGTCATGCGATCCAGACCTATGTCGAGCGGCACCGCTTCTCCGTGGTGCGGGATTTCTGCGGCCACGGCATCGGCCGGCGCTTCCACGCACCGCCGAACGTGCTGCATTTCGGCCGCCCCGGCGAAGGCCCGGTGCTGCGGCCGGGCATGTTCTTCACCGTCGAGCCGATGGTGAACGCCGGAAGGCCCGAGGTGAAGGTGCTGGACGACGGCTGGACCGCCGTGACCCGCGACCGCAGCCTGTCGGCGCAGTTCGAGCACATGGTCGGCGTGACCGAGGAAGGCGTGGAGGTGTTCACCTACTCCCCGGCCGGGCTGGACAAGCCGCCCTACGCCACCACCTGACGCGTTTGGCGCATTTCTCGCGGGCTGTGCTACCTGTGGTCGTATGGCCAGACCGCGTCGTGGCTTGCAGGAAAGTTCGGGACTGTTCGGGGCGATCGCCGCCCCGGATGCGGGGCGGGTGCCGGTCGGCAACGAAGGCCACCGCGAACGGCTGCGCGCGCGGCTGTTCCAGGCCGGGCCGGGTGCCCTGTCGGACCACGAGATGCTGGAGGCTCTGCTGTTCCTCGGCATCCCGCGCAAGGACACCAAGCCCATCGCCAAGGCGCTGATCGCCCGGTTCGGATCCTTCGCCGCCGTGCTGACCGCGCCCCCCGCCGAGCTGACCGAGGTGGAGGGCGTGGGCGAGGGGGCGGCCGCGGCGATCAGGATCGTGCACGCGGCCGCGCTGCGGATGGCACGCACGGCGATCCAGGAAAAACCGCTGATCTCCAACTGGGACGCGCTGATCGCCTATCTCGACACGGTGTTCAAATCCGCGCGGATCGAGCAGGTGCGGGTGCTGTATTTCGACACCCGCAACCATCTCCTGGCCGATGAGGCGCAGGGCCATGGCACGGTCAACCACACGCCGGTCTATCCGCGCGAGGTCATCGGCCGGGCCATCGAGCTGAAGGCGACCGCCCTGATCCTGGTGCATAACCACCCGAGCGGCGACCCGACGCCGTCGCGCGCGGACATCGAGATGACGCGAGAGATCAAGGCCGCCGCCGACATCTTCGGCATCCGCGTCCACGACCACATCATCGTGGGCAATGGCCGGATCACGTCCTTCGCGCGGGAGGGGTTGCTGGCAGATTGACGCTTGCGCCGTTCAGCAGCCGCCGGGCACCAGCTCGAACTTCTCCATCTTCCCGTCCACGGCGAAGTCGCCGAAGTTCATCCGCAGTTCGTCGGCCACGCCGTTCTCCCAATAGCGCAGCGTGACCTCGTAGTCGGGCGCGCCCGTCGCACTGGCGACCGCGAAGAAGGCGACGTTCATCCGCCAGGAGGCGAGCGCGGACAGCGCCGGGAACCGGTCCACCGGGCGCGCGGGGGCGGCGGACAGGATGGTCGTGGTGGAATCCTGCACGCCATCGTCGTTGGTGCCGTCGAACAGCGGCGCGGTCATGATGCGTTCCCCGCGCCGGGCCGCCGCGAGCGCGGCCATCGTGTGGGCCATGGGGAAAAGCGTGCCGGGCGGCAGCGGGCGCGTGTCCTCGGTCGGCAAGGTGTACCGGGCGATCCCCGGCCCGCCCGCCCGTTCCAGCGTCGCCTCCCCGGAGATCTCGGAGGAGACGGCCCCCTGCGAGGACTGACGCAGCCGGTAGCGCAGGGTCAGCCCGTCCTTGCTCTCGAACGTCGCGTATTCGGAGACCAGGTCGTTCGCCTGGCCGTCGCGCGCGATCATCTTCAGCGCCAGGCGCTGGCGCACGGCCCAGCCGTCGCAGGCATCCAGCACCTCGAACGCCATGGTGCCCTCGGCGGACTGCACGGCCGACCCGCTCTGCGGATCGAGGGTGAGGCGGTAGAGCGCCCGGTGGCCGGCGAGATCGGCGGCGAGGGCGGGCAGGGGCAGGGATAGCGCGGCGAGGGCGAAGACGGCGAGCAGCCGGGCCATGACAGCGTCCGTTAAGTGTTGCCGCCGAAGATAGGGACGTCTCCGGGGTGTCGCCAGTTGGCATGCCGGTTGCTGCCCATATCGGCGGAGGTTCGCGCCATGACGACTGCCGTTTCCGTTCCGGCCACGATCCCGACATCCCTGCGGGCGATCATCCCGGAGATCGGCGCCGGCGCCGATCCGGCCTCCGCCGCCTATGCAACGCGGTTGGTGCGGGACGCGGCGAGCGCGCTGGAGGTGCAGGCCCGCCGGATCGCGCTGCTGGAACGGCTCGCCTACAGCGATGAGGAGACCGGGCTGCTCAACCGTCGCGGTCTGCTCGCGGCGCTGGCGGGGGAGATGAGCCGCTCCGCACTGGCCGGGGAGCCGATGGCGGTCCTGCTGATCACCATCCAGGGATACCTGGACCTGACCGCCCGTATCGGCCGGCGCGACAGCGCGGAGGTGACGCGCGTGATCGCCGATGCGTTGCGCCGACGCTTTCCCGTGCCGGCCCGGCTGGCCCGGACCGGTCCCGCCGACTTCGTCGCCGTTCTGCCGGGCGCCACGTTGCATGAGGCGCGCGCACGCGGCGAACGCATGGGCACGCTGCTCACCCGCGTCGGCACGGAATTGCCCGGCATCGCGGCACGGGCGGAAGCGATCCCGGTCTGGCCGGACGACCGCCCGGCGGATGTGCTGCGGCGGTTGGCCGAGGCGGAGCGGTTCACGACCATCTGAGCCGCCCCGCCGGTCACAGCCCCGTTACGGCGTATCCCAGGCCGGGGCGAAGGCGGGGCTGACGAAGCGCTGGTCCTTGGGCAGGGCGGCGATCGCCGCGCGGTCGGCATCGTCCAGATGGATGTCGACCGCGGCGAGATTGGCGCGCTGGCTTGCCGGCCGCGCGGCCTTCGGGATGGCGACGACGCTGTCCTGGTCCAGCAGCCAGGCCAGGGCGATCTGCTCCGGGCTCGCGCCGTGCTTGCGGGCGATCTCCTGCAACGTGGTCAGTTCGGCCAGCCGGCCCCGGGCCAGCGGTGCATAGGCGGTCAGCACGGCGCCGTGCCGACGGCAGGCGGCCAGCAGCCGGTCCTGCGAAAGCAGCACGTGGTATTCGACCTGGTTGCAGGCGATGGGCGCGCCGTGGGCGACGGCGCGTTCGAACAGCGCCAGCGTGAAGTTCGACACGCCGATGGCGCGCACCTTTCCCGCCTGCTGCGCCTCCATCATCGTATCGAGCACGGCTTCCAGATCCATGTCCGGCGCGGGCCAGTGGATCAGGTAGAGATCGACGTAATCCAGTTTCAGCGCATCGAGCGACGCATCCAGCGATGCGCGCAGCAGCGACGGGGTCAGGGCGTTCCACCAGACCTTCGTCGTCACGTGCAGCGCGTCCCGCGCGATGCCGGCGGCGGCGATGCCTGCGCCGACCGCAGCCTCGTTCTCATAGCTGCGCGCGGTGTCGATGTGACGGTAGCCAAGGCCGATACCGGAGGCCACGGCATCGCGGCACACCTCATCGCGCATCGGCCAGGTGCCGAGGCCCAGCGCGGGCATGTGCATCCCCTTGTTGGTGATGATCTTCATCGCTGGCCCTGCTCCCTTGCCGCGCCGATGCGGCGGCACCTATCGTTGCGTGCATACGGCCAGCACATGACCGGCCGGATAATCATCAGGAGGATGCATGCCGTCCCGCCATACGTCCATGTCCGGTGCATGCGCATGACCGCATATGCCATCTATCCCAGCCTGAAGGACCGGCCGGTGCTGATCACGGGCGGCGCGACCGGCATCGGCGCCGAGGTGGTCGCGCAGTTTTGTCAGCAGGGATCGCGCGTCGCCTTCCTCGACAACGACGCAGCGCACGGCGAAGCGCATGCGACCAAGACGGGCGCGCGGTTCATCGCCTGCGACCTGCGCGACATCGCCGCCCTGCGCAAAGCGGTCGCCGCCGCGACCGCGGCGGTGGGCGCACCGCGCGTGCTGGTCAACAACGCCGCGCGCGACGACCGGCATGCGATCGAATCCGTCGAACCGGAGTTCTACGACGAACGCATCGCGGTGAACCTGCGCCACCAGTTCTTCGCCGCGCAGGCGGTGATCGCGGGCATGGAGGCAGCGGGCGGCGGCAGCATCATCAATCTCGGCTCCGGCTCCTGGCTCGGCAAGACGCCGGGCATGCCGGTCTATCTGAGCGCCAAGGCGGCGGTGCGGGGCATGACGCGGGGGCTGGCCCGCGATCTCGGCCCGCGCGGCATCCGCGTGAATGAGGTCGTGCCCGGCTGGATCTGGACGGAACGGCAGGCCGCGCTGTGGGTGACGCCGGAGGGGGAGGCGAACAACCTCGCCGGCCAGTGCATCCCGCAATGGCTGAAGCCGGAGGATGTCGCGCGCATGGTGCTGTGGCTCGCGGCCGATGACAGCCGCATGGTGACGGCGCAGTCCTTCCTGGTGGATGCCGGGCGGAACTGACCGGCACCGATCCGCACTATCGGCGGGATCGATTGGTGCATGGCAGCGGGAACGGCCTATCTGATGGGCAACCAAGGAGTTGCCCATGGCCGACATCGCGCCGCTCGTCCCGATGGCGGAGACCGAACGTCTGAGCCAGTCGCCGATCCATCCGGGGACGCGGATCGGTCATGTGCACCTGAAGGTGGCCGACCTGGATCGCGCGCTCGGCTTCTGGGTCGGCGTGCTCGGCTTCCAGCTCATGCAGCGCTACGGGCATCAGGCCGCGTTCGTCTCCGCGGGCGGCTATCACCACCATATCGGCCTGAACACGTGGGAGAGTGCTGGCGGCACGCCGCCGCCGGCCGGCCATACCGGGCTTTATCACGTGGCGGTGCTGTACCCGACGCGGCCGGCGCTGGCCGATGCGCTGCGACGGCTGATGGCGGCGGGGATCGAACTCGACGGCGCCTCGGACCATGGGGTGAGCGAGGCGCTGTACCTGCGTGATCCGGACGGTAACGGCGTCGAGCTTTACCGTGACCGGGAGCCTGCGGAGTGGCCGCGTGACGCGGGCGGGCGGCTGGCGATGGTGACGCGGCGGCTGGACCTGCGGAACCTGCTGCAAGAAGCACAGTAACCCTGACCCCCGCCCTCTCCCGCCCGGCGGGAGAGGGACAGGGTAAGGGCCTATCCCCGCAGCGTCGCGCCGGTCGCCTTGACGACGGCGGCGACGATCTTCGCCGCCACGGCTTCAATCTCCGCGTCCGTCAGCGTGCGGTCCTTGGGTTGCAACGTCGCCTCGATGGCCAGCGACTTGCGCCCCGCCTCGACACGATCGCCCTCATACACGTCGAACAGCGACACGCCCGCGATCAGCCCGCGATCGGCGCCGCGCGCCGCGCGCAGCACTGCATCCGCCGCCACGTCGCGGTCCACCACGAAGGCGAAGTCGCGCTTCACGGGCTGGAAGGCCGGCAGGTCCGGGGCGGCACGCTTGCGGCGCTTGGGATCGGCGATCGCGTCCAGCACCACCTCGAACGCCGCGGCGGGGCCGGTGAGGTCGAGCGCCGCCGCCACGCGCGGATGCAGCTCACCGAAGGTCGCGACCACGGTCTTCGGTCCCTGCCGCACCACGCCGCTGCGGCCGGGATGGTAGTGCGATGGCGCGTCCGTGGTGATCGTCAGCGCGTCGAGCGGCACGCCGAGGGAGGCCAGCAGCGCCCAGGCATCCGCCTTCGCGTCCATCATGTCCGCCCCGCGCGCGGGCGCGATCCAGGACCGTGGCGTGGTCCCCGTGCGCAGCCCGGCCGCGATCAGGCGCTGCCCCTCCGGGCTCGCGTCCTGCCAGCCGGGTCCGACCTCGGCCAGCGCCACGTCGGGATAGCCGCGCGCCGCGTTACGCGCGGCGGCGAGTGCGAGACAGGCGAGCGGGGTGGGGCGCAGCTGGTCGAGGTCCGAGGCGATCGGGTTCTCCACCGTCAGCGTATCCGGCACCGGGCCGAACAGCGCGGCGCGCGCGCGTTCGAGGAAGGAGAACGTCACGCATTCGGCGAAGCCGCGCGCGGCCAGCACCCGCTTGGCGCGCGCGGTGCGGGTCTGGCGCGGGGTCAGGATGGCGGCGGGCACCACGGACGCGCGCGGGAGGGAGACCGGCGGCACCTGGTCGAGGCCGCGGATGCGCAGCACCTCCTCGATCAGGTCGCACTCGGCCTCGACGGCCGCGCAGCCTTCGGCGGCCGCGCGCGCGCGTTCGGGCGACAGGTCGGGTGCCTGCTCCAGCACGATCGGGGCCGCGATGTCGTTGCGCCACGACGGCACGGCGACGGTGATGCGGTCGGTGTCCCGCGCTTCCACCGCGAAGCCGAGGCGTTCGAGGATGGTCGCGGCTTCATCCGGCGCGACCTCCGCGCCGCCATAGCTGCGCAGCCGGTCGAAGCGCATCGCCGCACTGCGCCGCCAGCCCGGCGGGGTGCCGGCGGCGGCGATCTCGCTCGCCTCGCCGCCGCACAGATCGAGCATCATGCGCGTGATCGCCTCCAGCCCCGGCCCCATCAGCGCGGGGTCGACGCCGCGTTCGAACCGCGCGCGCGCATCGGTGTGGATGCCATGGCGGCGGCCGGTCAGCGCGACGCGGACGGGATCGAAGATCGCGATCTCGATGAACGCCTCGGTCGTGGTCTCGTCGCAGCCCGTGGGCTCCCCGCCGATGATGCCGGCGAGGGATTGCGGGCCGGCCGCGTCCGCGATCACGAGGTCCTCCGCCGTCGGCGCGTAGTCCTTGCCGTTCAGCGCGCGGAAGCTGGCGCCGTCGCCGCGCCGCATGGTCAGCGTGTCGCCCGCGACCTTGCGCACGTCGAACACATGCGACGAACGGCCCAGATCCACGGCGAACAGGTTGGTCACATCGACCAGCGCGTTGATCGGCCTGAGGCCGATGGCGGTCAGCCGGTCCTGCAGCCAGCGTGGGGAAGGCCCGTTGCGCAGGCCGCGGATCGTACGGCCGATCACGTAGGGGCAGGCCTCGGTATCCGCGATCGCCCAGAACAGCGACGGCGCGAAGGTGCCCGGCACGGCATCGGCCGACCACGGGTGCAGCGTGCCGAGGCCGGCGGCCGCGAGGTCGCGTGCGACGCCGCGCACGGCCAGCGCATCGCCCCGGTTGGGCGTGACCGCGATCTCGATCACCGGATCGTCCAGCCCGGCCCAGGCGGCATAGGGCTGACCCACGGGCGCGTCCTCGGGCAGATCGACGATGCCGGAATGGTCGTCGCCCAGGCCCATCTCGCGCGCCGACAGCATCATCGCCTCGCTCGCCACACCGCGGATCTCGCCCTTCTTCAGCGTGATGCCGGTGCCGGGGATGAAGGCGCCGGGCAGGGCCAGCACGCCCTTCATGCCCGCGCGCGCGTTGGGCGCGCCGCAGACGACGGACAGCAGCTTGCCGTCGCCCGGATCGACCTTCAGCGCGCGCAGCCGGTCCGCGTTCGGGTGCTGCACCGCCTCGACCACCTGCGCGATGCGGAAGGGGGCGAGGGCCGCGCCGCGATCCTCGATGCCCTCGACCTCAAGCCCGATGGCGGACAGCGTGCGTTCGATGGTGGCGAGGTCGGCCTTGGTGTCGAGATGCGACTTCAGCCAGGACAGGGTGAACTTCATCTCAGACCGCCTCGTGCAGCATCGCGGGCGCCAGCGCGCTGAACCCGTAATGGCGCAGCCAGCGGATATCGCTTTCGGTGAAATTGCGCAGGTCGGCGATGCCATGCTTCAGCATCGTCACCCGCTCGATCCCCATGCCGAAGGCAAAGCCCTGCCATTCGCGCGGATCGAGGCCGCAATTGGCCAGCACGCGCGGGTGCACCATACCGCTGCCCAGGATCTCCAGCCAGTCACCACCGCCGCCCAGTTCGCCGGTGCGGCGGTTCCAGCCGATATCCACCTCCATCGACGGCTCGGTGAACGGGAAGTAGCTGGCGCGGAAGCGCACCGGCAGGTCGGCGATGCCGAAGAAGGCGCGCAGGAAATCGATCAGGCAGCCCTTCAGGTGGCCGAGATGGATGTCCCGGTCGATCACCAGTCCTTCGACCTGGTGGAACATCGGCGCGTGGGTGGCGTCGTGGTCGGCGCGGTAGGTGCGGCCGGGCACGATCACGCGGATCGGCGGCTCCTGCGCCAGCATGGTGCGGATCTGCACGGGCGAGGTGTGGGTGCGCAGCACCAGCCGCCGCCCGTCGCGCGTACCTGGCATGTAGAACGTGTCCATGTCCTGCCGGGCGGGGTGATGGGCGGGGATGTTGAGCGCGCCGAAATTGCGCCACTCGTCCTCGATCTCCGGCCCCTCGGCGATCCTGAAGCCCATGGCACCGAAGATCGCCGCCATCTCCTCCATGGTGCGGGAGATCGGGTGCACGCCCCCGGTCGCCTCGGGCCGGGGCGGCAGGGTGGGGTCCAGCCGCTCGTTCGCCAGCCGCGCATCGAGTGCGGCCGCTTCCAGTTCCGTGCGGCGGGCCTCGATCGCCTCGGTCAGCGCCATCTTGAGCTGGTTCAGCGCCGCGCCGCGCGTCTTGCGCTCCTCCGGCGCGACCTTGCCCAGATCCTTGAGCAGGCCGGTCAGCCTGCCGCTCTTGCCCATCACGCCGACGCGCACCGCGTCCCAGGCGCGCAGGTCGGCGGCGGCGGCAAGTGCGGCCTCGGTTTCGGATCGCAGGGTGGTCAGATCGTCGCTCATCGGTGCTCCACGCACGAAAAAGGCCGCCCGTGGCGCGGGCGGCCCTTGTCTACAGACTGGTTCCCGGAAGACCGGAAGCCGGTCAGGCCAGGGCGGCCTGCGCCTTCTTCACGATCTCGCCAAAGCTCGCCGGGTCGTCATAGGCGACAGCGGCCAGGACCTTGCGGTCCATCTCGATCCCCGCGGCCTTCAGCCCGGCGATGAAGCGGCTGTAGGTCAGGCCATGCTCGCGCACCGCGGCGTTGATGCGCTGGATCCACAGCCCGCGGAACTCGCGCTTCTTGTTGCGCCGGTCGCGATAGGCATAGCGCAGGCCCTTTTCGAGCCGCTCCAGCGCGATCCGGTAATTCGTGGAGGAGCGGCCGACATAGCCCTTCGACTGCTCCAGGACCTTCTTGTGGCGGGCGTGGGTGGTGGTGCCCCGCTTGACGCGTGCCATGTGTCTCTACCTTCCGCTCAGAGCCCGTAGGGCGCCCACTGCTTCACCGTGGTCCCGTCCTGGTCGCGCAGGACGAAGGTGCCGCGGTTCTGGCGCTTCTGCTTCATGGAGCGGTGGCCGAGATTGTGGCGCTTGCCGTTCGTGCCGGCCTTCACCTTGCCGGTGGCCGTGATCTTGAAGCGCTTCTTGACCGCCGACTTGGTCTTCATCTTGGGCATTTTGGTCTCCTGTCCGTATCGGGCGCCGTTGGGGCGCGGAAAACCGGCGGCCGGGCATGCCCTACAGGCCCGGCGCGCACGGAAGTGGCGGCGTATAGCGAGGGGGAGGCCGGGCAGCAAGCGCATGAAGTGCGGAGCATCCATACGTTGCCAGCAGGCGCCCGATTTCCGACGCTTCCTTTCGGGGGATTTAACCCCGTAACGGGAGAAACGTACTTGATGAACCGCCGATCGCTCGCGCGCATCCTGACGGCGACGCCGATCCTGTCCACGCTGCCTTCGTTCGTCCGGCCCGCCGCGGCCGATGGCTGGAGGCCCGAACGGCCCGTCCGCTTCGTCGTCGGCTTCGCCGCGGGCGGCAGCACCGACACCACGGCGCGGCTGGTCGCAAATGCCATCGCCGCCCCCCTGGGCCAGCCCGTGGTCGTTGAGAACCGCGTGGGCGCGGGTGGTAACGTGGGGTCGGAGAACGTGGCTCGCAGTGCGCCCGACGGGTATTCCTACGTGGTCGCCTCGGTCGGCACGCATGCGACCAACCAGTTCCTGTACCCGGACATGCCGTTCCACGTGGTGCGGGACTTCACGCCGGTTTCACTGATCCTGGTCAGCGGCACCGTGCTGGTGGTCCGCCCCACGCTGGAGGCGCGCAGCGTCACGGAACTGATCGCCCTAGCGAAGAAGAACCCCGGCAAGCTGAACCTCGGCACCGGCGGGTCCGGCAGCTCGCAGCATTTCGCGGGCGCGCTGTTCGAGAACCGGGCGGGGGTCAGCTTCACCCACATCCCCTATCGCGGCGGCGCGCCGGCAATGGCCGACCTCGTGGCGGGCAGGGTGGACGTGATCTTCTCCCCCTTGGCCGAAGCGATGGGCTTCATCCGGTCCGGCCAGATCCGCGCGCTCGGGACCAGCCGGCTGGAGCGGATGCCCGCCACACCCGACCTGCCGGCGATCGCCGAGACGGTCCCCGGCTACGAGTTCAACTCCTGGATCGGCGTGTTCGGCCCGGCCGGGCTGCCTGCCCCGATCGTGGATCGCATCTCTGCGGAGATCGCGAAGGCTGTGCGCACGGAGGACACCCGCAAGCGGATGCAGGAGCTGGGCTACATCCCCGTGGGCGGCGGCGCCCAGGAGATGGCGGACGTGCAGAAGAAGGATCTCGCGCTGATGGAAGAACTCGCGCGGCTGACAGGCCTTTACAGCGGCTGAACAGCCGGGCGCGCCGGTCCGCCCGGCGCGCCGCCAGTCGAATGCCGGCGCTGAGCTGCCGCCCGGCATTCCACCGTGACATGCGCGAGCGCGGGCAGCCCAGTCAGCCGCGCCCGGATCGCCGCCGCATCCGCCCGGGGCCCGACCACGGCGCTGACGATGGCGGCGTGGGCGGCCGGGCCGACCCGCCAGACATGCAGGTCGGCGATGCGCGCATCGCCCGGCCCTTCGACCGCCCGGCGCACCGCCTCCAGCAGGGCGGGATCGGCCTCGTCCAGCAGCACGCCGGAGGCGACGCGCAGCAGCCCCCAGGCCCAGCTCGCGATCACGGCGGCCCCCACGATGCCGACCGCGGGATCGAGCCAGACCCAACCCAGATTCCGCCCGGCCAGCAGCGCGATGATCGCCAGCACCGATGTCAGCGCGTCCGCGAGCACGTGCAGATACGCGGCACGGAGGTTGGTGTCGTGGTGATGATGATGGTGGTGGTCGTCGTCGTGATCGTGGGGATGGTGGTGGTGATCCCCGCCGCCCGCGAGCAGCACCGCGCTCGCCACGTTCACGACCAGCCCGACCACCGCGACCAGGGTCGCCTGCCCGAACGCCACCTCCACCGGCGCGACCAGCCGCAACGCGGATTCCGCGGCGATGGCCAGCGCCACCACGCCCAGGACCAGGGCGGAGGCGAAGCCGGCGAGGTCCCCGACCTTGCCGGTCCCGAAGCTGAAGCGCGGGTCGCGCGCATGGCGCTTCGCGTAGGCGTAGGCCGCGGCGGCCACGCCCAGCGCGCCGGCATGGGTGGCCATGTGCAGCCCGTCCGCCAGCAGGGCCATCGACCCGAAGGCCGCCCCGGCGGCGATCTCTGCCAGCATCGTCACGCAGGTCAGCGCCACCACCCAGCGCACGCGGCGCGCGTTCGTCTCGTGCGCGGGGCCGAGGAAGACGTGGTCGTGGACGGGCAGGTCGGGCTGCATGGGCGTGCCCCTATCGCGGGTAGCGGCGGATGACGGCGAGCAGTTCCTCCGCCCCGGCGGCGCGGGCGGCATCGTCCAGGCCGGGGCGGGCGACATGCTCGCGGAGATGGCCGGCGACGATCTCGTCCATCAGCCCGTTCAGCGCGCCGCGCGCGGCCGCGACCTGCTGCAGCACCTCGGCGCAGCCGGCCTCGCCTTCCAGCGTCCGCTCGATGGCCTCGATCTGGCCGCGGATGCGGCGGATGCGGGCGATCAGCCGGGGGCGGTCGGCGGCGATGTGCGACATACTATACTCCCGTATAGTATAAGCGCGCCCATTTCCACACCGGATCGCGCCCCATATAAGCCGCGCGATGCAGGCCGGTTTCCTCAAGATGCACGGGCTGGGCAACGATTTCGTCGTCATCGACGAGCGTGCGGCTCCGCTCGGCCTCACCCCTACGCGGGTCGCGGCACTGTCCGACCGGCGCACCGGCATCGGCTGCGACCAGTTCATCACGCTCGAACCCGCTCCGCCGGGGGCCGACGTGTTCATGCGCATCCGCAACCCCGACGGCGGCGAGGCCGGCGCCTGCGGCAACGCCACCCGCTGCGTGGTCGATCTGCTGGCGCGCGAGCTGGGCCGCGACCGGATCGTGGTCCGCACCGTTGCGGGCGACCTGCCCAGCGAACGCCTGCCGGATGGCCGCGTGAGCGTGGACATGGGGCCCGCGCGCCTGGACTGGCGCGACATCCCGATCGCGCACGCGGCGGACACGCTGCACCTGCCGCTGCCGGGCGATCCGGCCGGCTGCTCCATGGGCAACCCGCACGCGACCTTCTTCGTGGACGACATCGCCGCAGCCGCGGTCGAAACCCGCGGCCCGGCGCTGGAGCACGATCCCCTGTTCCCGGAGCGCGCCAATATCGGCTTCGCCCAGATCCTCGCGCCGGACCGCATCCGCCTGCGGGTCTGGGAACGCGGCGCAGGGCTCACCCGCGCCTGCGGCTCCGGCGCCTGTGCCGCGCTGGTCAACGCGCATCGCAGGGGCCTGACCGGGCGCGCGGCCACCGTGATCGTGGACGGTGGCGAGCTGCACATCGCCTGGCGGGAGGATGGGCACGTGCTGATGACCGGGCCGGTCGCGACCGCCTTCGCGGGCACGCTCGACCTCGGCGCCTATCCGGCGTGAGCGCGCAGGTCCTGACCTTCGGCTGCCGGCTGAACCTCGCCGAAAGCGAGGCCATGGCCGCGCTCGCCGCGCCCGGCGTCATCGTGGTCAACACCTGCGCGGTGACGGCGGAGGCCGAACGGCAGGCGCGGCAGGCCATCCGCCGCGCCCATCGCGAGCGGCCGGATGCGCCCATCATCGTCACCGGCTGCGCCGCGACCATCGCCCCCGCCGCCTGGGCCGCGCTGCCCGGCGTGGCGCGCGTGGTGCCGAACGCCGACAAGCTCGCCCCCGGCACCTGGAACCGCCGCGCCGCCCCGCTGCCGGAAGCTGGCCGGACCCGCGCCTTCCTCCAGGTGCAGCAGGGCTGCGACCATCGCTGCACCTTCTGCGTGATCCCGCTGGGCCGCGGGCCGAGCCGGTCCGTGCCGGTCGCGGATGCGCTCGCCCAGGCACGCGGTCTGCTCGCGCGCGGCCAGGGCGAGATCGTGCTGACCGGCGTGGACCTGACCGCCTACGGGGCCGACCTGCCGGACCGGCCCGGCCTCGGGACGCTGGTGCGCGCGCTGCTCGACGGCCTGCCCGGCCTTGCCCGGCTGCGCCTGTCCTCGCTCGACCCCGCCGAGATCGACGATGCGTTGTGGGGGGCGCTGGCGGATGATCCGCGGCTGATGCCGCATCTGCACCTGTCCGTGCAGTCGGGCGACGACCTGATCCTCAAGCGCATGAAGCGGCGGCACGGACGGGCCGACGTGCTGCGCGCGGCCGACCGTGCCCGGGCGGCCCGCCCCGGCATCGTCCTCGGCGCCGACCTGATCACGGGCTTTCCCACGGAGAGCGACGCGGCGTTCGAGGCGACCTGCGATCTGGTCGGCCAGGCGGGTATCGACATCCTGCACGTCTTCCCCTTCTCGCCGCGTCCGGCCACGCCGGCTGCGCGCATGCCCCAGGTGCCGGATGCCGCGCGTCGCGCCCGCGCCGGCCGGCTGCGGGCCATCGGCAGCGCGCGGGCGGCCGCGCTCGCCCGCAGCTTCGTCGGGCAGACCCTGCCCGTGCTGGCCGAACGTGACGGCAGCGGCCATACGGAGCAGTTCCTGCGCGTGCGCGGCGTGGATGCCGCGCCGGGCCGGATCGTGCCCGTGCGCATCGCGGCGGCGGAGGGCAGCGCATTGATCGGCGCGCGGATGGGGACGCATTGATGGCACTCGGCGGCTTCTTCTCCCGCCTCAAGGAAGGCCTTTCCCGCAGCACGCAGAAGCTGACGCAGGGCATCGGCGACCTGTTCCGCAAGCGCAAGCTGGACGACGCGGCGCTGGAGGAGCTGGAGGAACTGCTGATCGCCGCCGACCTTGGCGCGCCTGTCGCGGCGAGCATCGTCGCCGAATTCCGCCGCACCCGCTTCGGCAAGGAAGTCACCGACGAGGAGGTGAAGACCGCGCTGGCCGAGCAGATCGCCGCGATCCTCGCCCCGGTCGCGAGGCCGCTGGAACTGCGCCGCGACCTGAAGCCGCATGTGGTGCTGATGTGCGGCGTGAACGGCACCGGCAAGACCACCACGATCGGCAAGCTGGCGCAGTACTGGGGCGAGCAGGGGCTGCGCCCGATGCTGGTCGCGGGCGACACGTTCCGCGCCGCGGCGGTGGAGCAGTTGCAGGTCTGGGGCCAGCGCACCGGCGCCCCGGTGGTGGCGGGCGCGCCGAACGCCGACGCCGCGGGCCTCGCCTTCGATGCGCTGTCGCGCGCCAGGGCGGAGCAGGCGGACGTGCTGCTGATCGACACCGCCGGCCGGCTGCACAACAAGCAGGGGCTGATGGACGAGCTGTCCAAGATCGTCCGCGTGATCAAGAAGCAGGACCCGACCGCGCCGCATTCCACCCTGCTGGTGCTGGACGCGACCACCGGCCAGAACGCGATCCAGCAGGTGAAGGTGTTCCAGCAGATGGTCGCGGTGGACGGGCTGATCGTCACCAAGCTCGACGGGTCGGCCAAGGGCGGCATCGTGGTCGCGCTGGCACAGCAATTCGGCCTGCCCGTGCATGCGGTCGGCGTGGGCGAACAGGCCGGCGACCTGCGCCCGTTCGAGGCGGAGGCCTTCGCGCGGGGGCTGGTCGGCTTGAACTGATACCGACGGTCGTGTTCGCCGGCCTTTCCGCCCCCGAGCAGTCACGCGGCGGGGCCGCCGGTATGAGCTTGCGGCAGATCATGCCGTTCCGCCTTGCCGTCCCTATCTTCAGGGACGGGAGGACGCCATGTACGCAAACATCCTGATCGCGACGGACGGATCCGAACTCGCAGGCAAGGCCCTCGAACACGGGCTGCGCCTGGCCCGCAGCGTCGAGGCGAAGGTGACGGTCCTGACGGTGAAGGAGCCGTTCTACGCGCTCTCGCTTTCGCCGGGGCAGGTCGCGGAATCGATCCGTACCTACAAGGAGAATGTCGAGGAGCATGCGCGCCAGGTGCTGGAGGCCGCGGCCGCGCGTGCGGCGGCGATCGGCGTGGCGTGCGAGACCCGCAGCCTGGAGCACGGCGATCCGCATGCCGCCATCATCGAGACCGCCGCGAATGAAGGCTGCGACCTGATCGTCATGGCCTCGCACGGACGGCGCGGCGTTTCCGCCTTCGTTCTCGGCAGCCAGACCCTGAAGGTGCTGACGCACTCGACCATCCCGGTGCTCGTGCTGCGCTGAGCCGTCCCGGCCGCGGGCCGGCGCGGTTTTGACCGCGAGGCGCGATTGACCGCGAGGCACGATTGCACGGAACGCGCCGCCATGCCCAATGGCGGAATCGTCCGTGCAATCGAGGGAACGACATATGTACCGGCACATCCTGATCGCGACCGATGGCTCCGCGCTTGCGGAGAAGGCCGTCGCACAGGGGTTGGAACTTGCCCAGGCGACCCGTGCGAAGGTCACGGTGCTGACGGTCAGCGAACCGCTCTACATCTACGGCGCCGTCCCGAACCTGCACCCGCTGCCCGCCGACATGCCCTCCGCGATCGGGGAGGCGAAGCGGCATGCGGACGAACATGCCGCGACCATCCTGGGCGCGGCGGCGGCGCGTGCCCAGGGGCTGGGCGTTCCCTGCGCCACGCTGGCGGTCGCCCATGACGATCCCCATGCCGCGATCATCGAGAATGCGGCGAGCGAGGGATGCGACCTGATCGTGATGGCCTCGCACGGACGGCGCGGCCTGTCGGCGCTCGTGCTCGGCAGCGTCACGCTGAAGGTCCTGACGCATTCCACCATTCCCGTGCTGGTCCTGCGCTGAATCCGCCGGGCCGGGGCTGGCGGCGCGCCGCGGAATCGGCAGCATGTGCGCCGCCATATCCGGAGCACGCAGGCATGACCGTCCGCTGGGACCATCTTCCCGCCCCCCAGATCCGCGAGATCGCATCGAAGCCCGGCGCGCTTGTCGTGCTGCCGGTCGGCTCGCTGGAGCAGCACGGGCCGCATCTGCCGACCATCACCGACACGGTCTCCGCGCACGAGGTCTCCATCGCCGCGGCCGAGATCGCGGCGCGCGACATCCCGGTGCTCGTCCTACCCGGCCTGTGGACGGGGATGAGCGAGCATCACCTGCCCTTCGGCGGCACGATCAGCCTGAACTTCGCGGAGTTCTCGGGCGTGATCCGCGGCATCGTGCGCAGCCTGCGCGCGGACGGCTTCGGCCGGCTGCTGATCGTCAACGGCCATGGCGGCAACAAGGAGCCGCTGGCGGTGATCGCCCGTGAATGCGCGCATGAATTCGGCATGCCCGTGGTCGCGACCACGCCCTGGTACGCGGCGGCCGCGGTGGTGAAGGAAATCCTGGAGACCGCCCCCGGCGCCCAGCATGCCTGCGAGGGCGAGGCATCCCTGATGCTGCGCATCATGGGCGAGCATGTGCGGGCGGACCAGTTCGAGGCCGCGAAGCGCCAGGCGCCGGCCCCGATCGAGGCGCGGGACGGCTATTCCCGGTTCTGGGCGTTCAGCGAACGCGCGCCCGTGACCGGCACCAAGGGCGACCCCCGGCCCGCGACGCGCGAGAAAGGCGAGCGGCTGCTGAAGGCGATGGCGGAGGCGCTGGCCGCGGCGATGAAGGACCCGGTGCTGTGGCGCACGCCCGATCCGGTGTGGTCGCCGGGCCGCGGCCAGGGGCCGACCGCGCCGGTCTGAGGGGCGGCAGGCAGTGCGGCGCCTGCGTGGCGCCGCCGCCCATCATCAGCATGTCACGGAGGACAGTCGCGTGAGCAGCATCAAGGGAATCGTGGTCTGCCCGCAGCCGCGCGCGGCGGATGTCGGGGCGGATATCCTGCGCCGCGGCGGCACTGCCTTCGACGCGGCGCTTGCCACCGCCTTCTGCCAGATGGTGCAGGACCCGTTCATGTGCGGCATCGGCGGCATGGGCACGCTGCAGTTCCGCGACGCGCGCACCGGGGCCCACGGCATGATCGACTTCCACGCCCGCGCGGGGGCGGGCGTGCGGCCGGACATGTGGGCGGCGGACAGCAAGGGCCGCTCCGAGATCTCCGGCTACGCGCTCTTCGACGATCACCGCGCCGAGCTGGGCTACGGCGCGATCATGACGCCGGGCACGGTGGCGGGCTTCGCGCGCTTCCACGAACGGCTCTGCACCTGGGACTGGGCCGATCTGCTCGCACCCGCCATCCGCATGGCGCGGGAGGGCATGGTGGTCACGCCCTTCTTCCGCGACTTCCTGGCACGCCGCCCGCAGCCCGGCCTGCCGGACGGCAGGCGCCGCGTTTCGACGACGCCTTCCTGCGCCGCGCTCTACCTGCGCCCGGACGGCGCGCTGCACGAGGTGGGAGAGGTCATCCGCCACACGGAGATGGCCGCGACCTTCGAACGGCTCGCCCAGGCCGGCGCGCGGGATTTCTACACGGGCGAGATCGCCGGCCGCGCGGCGGCGGATTTCGCGCGGCATGGCGGTTTCATCACGGCGGAGGACCTTGCGGACTATCGCGTGGTCGAAGGCGCGCCGGTGACCGGCACCTATCGCGGCTACCGCATCGCCTCCAACCCGCCGCCCGGATCAGGAGCGGTGCTGATCGCGATGCTGAACATCCTGGAGAATTTCGACTTCGCCGGCGTGCATCCCGGCAGCGTCCGGCATCTCGACCTGGTGGCCCGCGCCATGGCCGCGGCGCACGAGGACCGGGAGCGCTGGCTGGGCGACCCGGACTTCGTCGCGGTGCCGGTGGCGGAGATGATCGCGAAGTCCCGCGCGGCGGACTGGGCGGCGAAGATCCGCGACGGCTGGCTGCCGGGCGGGCGGAAGGGCGCGCCGCCGTCCTGCACCACGCATCTGTCGGTCTGGGACGCGGCGGGGAACTGCGTGTCGGTCACGCACACGCTCGGCACCGGCGCGGGCGTGGTGACGGAGGGGCTGGGCTTCAACTGGAACAACGCGATGAAGCTGTTCGACATGCAGCCCGGCCGGGCGAACAGCATCGCGCCGGGCAAGGCGCGCACCACCGGCATGGTGCCGACGATCGTGTTCAAGGGGGAGGAGCCGTGGATGGTGGTCGGCGCGCCGGGCGGCAGCGTGATCATCTCCGCCGTGCTGACCACCATCGTGAACGCGATCGACTTCGGCATGGGCGCGGTGGAGGCGGTGTCCTTCCCGCGCATCCACTGCGAGGGCGGCCCGGTCTTCTGCGAGGCGCGGGTGCAGGGCGACGTGGTGGAGGGGCTGCGTGCGCTGGGGCACGAGGTGCGCCACTCCCCCATTTCCTACGACCCGACCATGAGCCGGGCGCACGCCATCCTGCTGCAGGACGGACGCCCGGCCGGGGCGGCCGACCCGCGGGGCGGCGGCGGCGTGGCGGTCGCGTGGTGAACGTCCGGCGGCCGGCGGGTGGTCGCGCGCCGATCTAGGCCGCGGCGCCCAGCGCCGCCGCGACACCGGTATCCCCCGGCAGCGCGCCCCGGGGAAACAGCCGCGTCACGTGGCCCATCTTCCGGCCGGGCCGGGCCTCGGCCTTGCCGTAATGGTGCGGGATCAGGCCCGGCGTGGCCAGGATCGCGGGCCAGCGGGCCATGTCGTCGGGCCCGATCAGGTTCTTCATCACCGCGTCCGCGTGCCGGTGCGCCGGCGGCAGGGGCAGGCCGGCGACGGCGCGGATATGCGCCTCGAACTGGCTCATCAGGCAGGCATCGATGGTCCAGTGGCCGGAATTGTGCGGCCGGGGCGCGATCTCGTTGGCGAGCACCTTGCCGTCGCGGTCCAGGAAGAACTCCACGCAGAGCAGGCCGATGAGGTCGAGCGTTTCGGCCACGCGGATCGCGGCTTGCCGCGCCGCCTCGGCCGCGTCGGGCACGATGCGGGCGGGTGCGAAGGTCAGGTCCAGGATGCCGTCGCGGTGGCGGTTCTCGACTGTGTCGAAGGCGCTGACCGCGCCGTCCGGCCCGCGCGCCAGCACCACCGACAGCTCGGCGGCGAAATCGACGAAGCCTTCCACGATCAGGGGCTTCGGCGCCAGCCGGTCGAAGGCGGGGGCAAGGTCGGCCGGATCGCGCAGCACGGCCTGGCCCTTGCCGTCGTAGCCGAGGCGGCTGGTCTTGAGCACCGCGGGCAGGCCGAGCCGTGCGACGGCCGCCTCAAGCTCGGCCAGCGACGTCACCTGTGCCCAGGGCGCGGTGGCCACGCCGGCGGCGTTGAGGAAGGACTTCTCCGCGATCCGGTCCTGGCTGGTGCGCAGCACGGCGGGGGAGGGGCGCACCGTCCGCAGTGCCGCGAGCAGGTCGAGGCCCGCGGCGCTGACATTCTCGAACTCGAACGTCACCACATCGACCGCCCCGGCGAAGCGGCGCAGCGCCGCCGCGTCCCCGTAATCGGCCACGGTCACGGCGGCGGAGACCTGGGCCGCCGGCCCGTCGGCCTCGGGCGACAGGATATGGGTGCGGTAGCCCAGGCGCGCGGCCGCCATGGCCGACATCCGGCCGAGCTGGCCGCCGCCGACGATGCCGATGGTCGCCCCGGGGGGAAGCGGTGCCGTCATGTCTCCACGGGGATGTCGGCCACGGCATCGGTCTGCGCCGCCCGCCACGCGTCGAGCCGGCCGGCGAGGTCCGGGTCGGTCCCGGCCAGGATCGCGGCCGCGAGCAGCGCGGCGTTGATCGCCCCCGCCCGGCCGATGGCGAGTGTGCCGACCGGGATGCCGGCCGGCATCTGCACGATCGACAGCAGGCTGTCCTGGCCCTTCAGCGCATGGCTTTCGACCGGCACGCCGAGCACGGGCAGCGGCGTGAAGGCCGCCATCATCCCGGGCAGGTGCGCGGCCCCGCCGGCGCCGGCGATGATCACCCGCAGGCCGCGCCCACGCGCGGACTTGGCATAGGCGGCAAGCCGGTCCGGCGTGCGGTGGGCGGAGACGATCCGCGCCTCATGCGGCACGGCGAGCTTGTCCAGCGTCTCCGCCGCGTGGCGCATCGTGGCCCAGTCGGACTGCGATCCCATGACCACGCCGACCAGCGGGGTGTCGGAACCGCCGCTCATGCGATGATGTCCGGCAGCAGCCGGCTTTCCAGCCAGGCGATCTCATCCTTCAACTTCAGCTTGCGCTTCTTCAGCCGCTGAAGCTGCAACTGGTCGCTGGTCTCGTCGGACATGCGCGTGATCACCGTATCCAGGTCGCGATGCTCGCTACGCAGCTCGTTCAACCGGCGCAGCAACGTGTCCCGATCGGTCAGCATCGCAGTCCTGATAACACGCGCGCGCGTCCTTACCTACCAGCCGGGTAGCGCCCCGAACCGGGAAAGTTGCAACCGAAGATTGCAATGGCATTTCCCATGACGGGAGGGTTACGCTGCCCGAACTGGATGAACGAACGGAGGTTCCGGAATGAGCCTGCAAGCGCGCATCGAGTCCCTGAGGGATCGCCACGCCAGCGTCGAGGCCCGACTGGCCGACGAAACGCTGCGGCCCCGTCCCGACGACGAGGCCCTGCTCCGGCTGAAGCGCGAGAAACTGCGGCTCAAGGAGGAGATGGAACGTCTGCGGACGCGACCCGGCCAGGCCTGATCAGGCCGCGTCTGCCGATTCCGGGGCGGGGGGCGGCGGCACCGCGCGCCCCTCGCGCTCCAGGCGCTCATTCGCCTGGGCGACCATCGCGTTGAGGTCGGTCTGGGTGCACAGGCCCAGGATCACCGGATCGCGCGGCTTGATGTTGGCCGAGTTCCAGTGCGTCTTGTTGCGCACCTTCTCGATCGTGTCCTTGGTGGTGCCGAGCAGCTTGCCGATCTGTGCGTCCGTCAGCTGCGGATAGTTGCGCAGCAGCCAGGCGATGCCGTCGGGGCGGTCGTTGCGCTTGGCGACCGGCGTGTAGCGGGCGCCCTTGGCCCGCTTGTTGGGCAGCGGGATGGAGGAAGCGGAAAGCCGCAGCCGGTAGGACGGGTCGGCCTCGGCGCGTGTGATCTCTTCCTTGGCGAGCTGGCCATTGGCGACCGGATCGTATCCCACGATCCCCTGCGCCACCTCTCCATCCGCGATCGCCTGGACTTCCAGCGGGTGCATTCCGACGAAGGCGGCGATCTGCTCGAAGGTGAGCGCGGTTTTCTCGATCAGCCACACAGCGGTGGCCTTGGGCATCAGCGGCGTGCTCATGGGCGCGGGTCCCTGTCAATGCGGGCAGGCCCGCAGCAAACCGGCCGTATGTGCGGCGCGCTGCGGGGGGTCAAGCCTGTTTGCACCCTGATATAGGGAAAGGAGCCATGACGTTTCCACCGGGAGAGGAGCGAAGCCATGCATGACGACGAGGATTTGCCGGCACGGCCGCGGCGCCGTGTGGAGCCGCTCGTGCTCGACCGGTTCGATGTGGACGAGTTGCGGGCCTATATCGCTGAGCTCAAGGCGGAAATCGCCCGGGCCGAGGCGGCGATCGACGCCAAGACCGGGCATCGCAGCGTGGCGGAGGCGTTCTTCCGCAAGCCGGACGGGGCCTAGCGCCCTTATTCGCCGTAGGGGCTGAGCCGGCGGACCAGCTCCGCCTGCCGCCGGGCGCCCGTCTTGCGGAACAGCTCCGCAAGCTGGCTGCGGATGGTGGCCAGCGCGACCCCACGCGCCGCCGCCACCTCGGCCGGGCTCAGCCCCTCGCACAGCGCGACCGCAAGCCGGGCCTCGGCCGCGCTCAGACCGAAGGCGTCCCGGAGCGTGGCGGCCATCGGCGGCCGGGTGCGGGATGGATCGCGCACGATCACCACAGCGGCCGGCCGGGGGCGGCGCAGCGGCAGGATGCGCAGGACCAGTGCTGCGGCCCGGTGCTGCGGGTGGCGCAGCGCCATCTCGCCGGCGAACGGCGTGGCGACCCGCCTCCCGCCCGCCGCCGCGGCGGCCGCGGCGGCCACGAGGGTCGCGAAGCGGCCTGCCATCGCCGTATCGGCGGGCGCGAGCTGTCCCGCCGCCAGCCGGAACCACCCCTCTTTCACCAGGGTCCGGAGCGCATCCGTCGCGTGCAGCAGCCGTGCCTCGCCCGTGAGGGTCGCGCCGGCCTGTCCGCCTGCTTCCACGAGCGCATCCGCATGGCCCGCAGCGGCGCCCTGCCCGTGCAGCCCGGCATGGGCCACGACCGCGCGTTGCAGATGCCGCAGGAAGGGCTGGAACGACGCCACCGTTCCCTGGGCGAACTGGCCCGATGGCCCGGTCCGGAGCAGCGAGACCGTGCCGACGAGATCGGCCTCCCCGGCCGCGTCGAGAAGTGCGCCGATGCAGAAGCGGGCCGGGATGCCGTGATGCATGATGTGCCGGAACCGCGGCATCCGCGCGATCCTCTCGCCGGGGAAGATCACGTCGAGCGAGGCGGCTTCCAGCGGGGCGAGGCGCTGGAGGCCGAGCTGCATCCACGGATCGTGCGCCACCAGGTCCCGGCCGTATTCGGCCAAGGCATCGGGCGGGATGCGATGCGCGGCCAGGGCCGTCGCACTGACCGGGCGGTCGGCCTTGACGTCGGTGATGTGGAGCATCGCCATATCGGCGCCGAACAGGCGCGCCATGTCGGCCATGGGCTCGTCCCAGCCGGACCCGTCGATCGCGGCCTCGTAGAAGCGCAGCGCAAGGCGGGCAGGGTCATCCATGGCCGGACGGGATCATGGCGCGCCGGTTTCGATCGAATATCGAAATAAAAGTTTTCATTCGTTCTGATGATCAGACACCCGCCGAATGTCTGCAATCGTGCTGTAAGCGGAATCGTTCCGAGATCGCGTCAGCGCGGTGGCGGCACCACCCGTGCCATCGCATGGGCGTCCACCAGCGCGCCGTCGCGGAGCGCGAAGGCGCGGTGCGTGCCTTCGACCTCGAAGCCGAGCGAGCGGTACAGCGCCATGGCGGGGGCATTGTCCACGAACACGGTCAGCTCCAGCCGCCGCAGCCCCATCCAGCGGTCGGACACGTCGATGAGGGCTGCGAGCAGGGCGCGCCCGATGCCGCGTCCGGTCCAGGCGTCATGAACACCCATGCCGATCTCCCCGGCATGGTCGCGCCGCCCGGACAGGCGCTGCAATCCGGCCTCCCCGACCAACGCACCTTCCACGAAGGCGACCAGATGCAACCCGCCGTGTCGCGCCGGCTCGGTCCAGGCCCGCATCTCCTCCGGCGTGTGGAAGGGCCGGCGCAGGGTGCCGAAACGGAATCCCGGCAGGTTCACCAGCTCGGCGAGCGCCTCGGCATCCTCCGGTCGGATGGCGCGGATGAGCAGACCTTCCGGCAGCTTCCTGCCATGGCGTTCCATCGTCAGGGCACCGCCTGCGACAGCAGTCCGCCTTCGCGGAACGGCGCGATCCGTCGCGCCAATCCGGTCGCATCGTCGGTGTCCACGACCACGCCGCACAGCGTGGCCTCCCCTTCGGCGGGATGCAGCCGCTCGCCCGGCAGCTTGCGCCAGAAGCGGATCGCCGCCCCTTCCTTCTGCATGCCGATGACGCTGTCGTAGTCGCCGCACATGCCCAGATCGGTCACATAGGCCGTGCCGCCCGGCAGCACGCGGTGATCGGCGGTGGGCACATGGGTATGGGTGCCGGCGATCAGGCTGAACTGGCCGTCGAAACTATGGGCGAAGGCCTGCTTCTCGCTGGTAGCCTCGGCATGGATGTCGGCCACGGCGGCCGCCACGGTGCCGCCCAGCCGGTGCGACGCCAGCTCCCGCGCCGTGATCTGGAACGGATCGTCCAGCGGGTCCATGAACAGCCGCCCCATCACCTGCAAGACCAGCACCTTGCGCCCGCCGCGCGCCTCCACCACCGCTGCCCCCGCGCCGGGGGTGCCGGGCGGATAGTTGGCCGGCCGGATCAGGCGCGGATGCTCGGCGATGTAGGGGATGATCTCCCGGCGGTCCCAGGCATGGTTGCCCAGCGTGATCGCGTCGGCCCCGGCCGCGAACAGCGCTTCCGCCATGTCCGGCGCGAGGCCGAAACCGTGGGAGGCATTCTCGCCGTTCACCACCACGAGGTCGAGGTCGAGCCGCGCGCGCAGGCCGGGCAGGGCGGCGGTGACCGCGTCGCGCCCGGACCGGCCGACGACGTCGCCAAGGAACAGGATCCGCATCCGTCCCTGCATCGGCAGGACGGGCGGGCCTGTCAATGCGGCCGCGGGCGGGGCTGGGCCGCATGCTGCATCGCACTTAGCGCCCGCTTAATCATTCCCCGCCACGCTGGCCCGACAAGGGCACGACGATGGCAAAGGGCGACAGCGGCAAGGGTATCAACATCATCCTCCGCAGGGAGGAGGTGGTCGAGAACAGCCATCAGGGCGGTGCGTGGAAGGTGGCCTACGCCGACTTCGTCACGGCGATGATGGCGTTCTTCCTGCTCATGTGGCTGCTGAACGCGACCACGGAGGAGCAACGCCGCGGGCTGGCCGACTATTTCAGCCCGATGAACATCTTCGGCCGGTCCCATTCCGGCAACGGGCGGCCTTTCGGCGGCCGGTCGCCGCACGATCAGGGCACGGCGGTCAGCCAGCTGGGGCAGGTCGATATCGTGCCCGGACCGCAGCAGGTGCAGCTCGACATCGACCCCGACGACAGCGACACGAAGGCGGAACCGCAGGTGTTCCGCGACGGCGGTCCCGATCCCCAGCCGCACCGCGACGGCGGGCCGCGTGCCGAGCCGCGCCCGGCCACCGGCGCCTCCGCGGCGGCCGAGGCCGAGGGCGGCGACTACGCGCGTCAGGCGGTGGTGCCGCCGGCCCGCGTCGCCGAACAGCCGCCGATGCCGGAGGAGCGGGCGCGGCTGGAACGCGCCGCCCACGAGGCCCGCGCCTTCGCCGAGGCCGCGGCCGCGATCCGGGAATCGCTGCGCGCCGACCCTCGCATCGCGGAACTCGGGCAGCAGATCGCCGTCGACACCACGCCGGAGGGGCTGCGCGTGCAGCTTATCGACGCGGAGCGCCAGCCGATGTTCGCGCTCGGGTCCTCGGTGCCGAACGATCGCGCCAGGCTGCTGGTGTCCAAGATCGGGCCCGCGCTGGCCAGGCTGGACAATCCCGTCTCCATCGCCGGCCACACCGATGCCGCGCCCTTCCGGGGGGCTGCGCGGACGAACTGGGAACTATCGGCGGAACGTGCGAACGCCATGCGGCGGGTGCTGGTCGATTCCGGGCTGCCGGAGGCCCGCATCCGCAGCGTGACCGGCAATGCCGATCGCGATCCGCTGCTGCCGGACCGGCCCCTGGCGGCAGCCAACCGCCGCATCGCCATCGTCGTCCTGCGGCAGGAGAAGGCGGCGCCATGATCGCGCTTGCCGGCTTCGGATTCCTGCTTGTCTGCGTCTTCGGCGGATTCGTCGCTTCCGGCGGGTCGATCATGCCGATCATCCTCGTGCTGCCCTTCGAGCTGACCATCATCGGCGGTGCGGCGATCGGCATCTTCGTGATGGGCAACTCGACATACGTGATCAGGAACACGATCACCGGTTTCCGCCGCATCCTCAAAGGGACGCGGCATCGGAAGCAGGATTATCTGGACCTGCTGAGCCTGCTCTATTTCCTCGTGCGGCTGGCCAATACCAAGGGGGCCATGGCGCTCGACCCGCATATCGAGCAGCCGCGCGAAAGCCCCGCCTTCACCAAGTATCCCAGGATCCTCGGCGACCGCCATGCCGTGCACATGATCTGCGACTACCTGCGCATGGTGGGCATGAACGCCGACGATCCGCACCAGATCGAGGACGTGATGGCGCGGGAACTGAAGAAGACCCTGAACGAGGACCTGCATCCCGCGCATGCGCTGCAGACCATCGCCGACGGTCTGCCGGCGCTCGGCATCGTCGCCGCCGTCATGGGGGTGATCAAGACGATGACGCACATCAACGAGCCGCCCGCCATCCTCGGCAGGATGATCGGCGGCGCGCTGGTCGGCACCTTCCTGGGCGTGCTGCTGGCCTACGGGCTGGTCGGCCCGCTGGCCCTGCGGCTCAAGGGCATGGTCGAGGAGGAGGCCAAGTACTACGAGGTGATCCGGGCCGTGCTGGTCGCGCATCTGCACGGCAACGCGCCCCAGGTCGCGGTCGAGACCGGCCGCAAGATGGCGCCGAACGAGCACATGCCATCCTTCGACGAACTGGAAACCGCGCTCCAGAACCTGAAGGTCGCTTGACCGCGGCCGGGCAAGGCGGCACGGGGGAAGGATGGCAGACGCGGATTTCGCTTCGGCTTCCTCTCCGTACCATGAGCTGCTCGGGCTTGAGCTGCTCGAATGGCGCGACGGCTTCGCCCGTGTCTTCTGCGACACGGGGCCGCAGCACATCAACCGCTCCGGCATCGTCCATGGCGGGGTGCTGCTGAGCCTGATCGATCAGGCCGGCGCCTTCGCCGGGCTGTGGTGCAGCGTGCCGGGCAATGTGCGCAAGGCCATCACCCTCGATCTCGACTGCCGGTTCACCGGGCAGGTGTCGGGCGGGCGGATCGTCGCCGAGGGCAAGGTGGTCAGCCGCGGCCGCAACATCTTCTTCGCCCGGACCGAGATATTCGATGCGGCCGGCACGCTGGTGGCATTCGGCGCCAGCACGCACCGGTGGCGGTCGGGCAGCGAGAGCGTCGCGGGACAGCCGGGCTGAGGCGGCTTCGGGAGAGGGCACGTTGAGCGGCGGCGGCGCATATCACCAGGACCCGATCGCACCCTTCCTGATCGAGCACCGCATGGATTTCGGGGACCTGCAGACCGGAAGTCCCGACGCATTCGGCTATATCTACAACTACCTCGAATACGGCTTCCGTGACGGCGCGCGCGAGCTATGGGCGCGGCACTACCTCGACGAGCCGGGCATGGCGATCCTGAACGCCTATGGCGGCCTGGACTGGGACGATGCGTTCGTCCGCAACGTCATGGTCTTCCTGGGCATGCGCTATGCACGCATGGACCTGATGACCGAACGCGGCCGCGTGCCGCTGCCCCCGGACCTCGCCGCCCGTCTCGACGAGGCCGTGCGCGCCCATATGATCCGAACGGGAGGCTGATATTTTTGGCATATCCGTTCGGCGACATATGTCGCAGGTGAATGCATGCAGCACTCGGATGCTCCGTTGGCTGATCGTCATCGTGGCGCTGACTTACGTATGGATAACCCCTCCCTTTCAGGCTCCGGACGAGACTCTTCATTTCTTCAAGGCATATGCGGTTTCAGTCGGTGGTGTGATCAGCGTCAGCGATGAGGGGAGTCTCGGCTATCATCTGCCAGTGGCGATCGCGAATCTTGCCGAAATCCAGTTTCCGCCAAATCCCTATACCACTCAGGCTATGCGGTATGATCCGCGGGCCATTCTTGCGGCTTGGGCTGAGGGAAGTGATCTGAAGGCAACAAAATTCGTGCCGTTTCCCAATATGGCCCCCTACTCGCCTACCATGTATTTGCCCCAAGCTGCGGGATATGGATTGGCCGTCAGATTGGCCTATCTCCTATTGGGATGTTCTATGCAGGCCGACTCACTAATACCGTAACGGCAATCCTCCTTACGCTCGCTGCAGTGCGGCTTCTTCCATTGGGTGCAACGGCCTTGCTCGCGGTGGCCTGCCTCCCTGCGACACTTGCTCAGTTCGGATCGCTTTCGGCGGATGCAAATATTATCTCGCTGACTTTTTTGGTGATAGCGCTAGCGACACGTGGCTCCATCGACCTCGCGGCGATGCGCCGGGGAGAGGGCGGGCGGCTTCTGGTCTCTATTGTTTTGCTCGTACTGGCTAAGGGCGTGTACTGGCCAGTAGCGTGCGCAGGGCTAGTGACACGTGATTTCCGATTTTCGGCGCGGCAGTGGTGGATATTGGTTTCGATTTGTGTCGGCGTGGCTTTTTTTGTTGTATGGTTAATGTTTGGGCGTGGTGCGGATATTCAATTCTCAATCATATCTCGCCGCACTCTCGAACGTACAATGACCGCGCAGCCGGCTGATCAACTCGCCCAGATTCTGGCTGCGCCCTCTACTTTTATTGCCATATTGATTTCCAGCTTTGCTGAGCGGTTGCCAGTTTACGTAATTCAGGTCATTGGCCGCTTTGGATGGAACACGGTTCTTCTGCCCCTTCCCCTGTATGGTCTTGGCTTGCTGCTCTTAGGCACCGCACTTATCGCGCCATCCGAATCAGCTCCGCGTCCAACCAGATGGCAGCGGTTGTGGTGGCTGTTGCTGGCCATCGGGATGGTCGTAATGATCGAAACAGCACTATATCTGACTGGGACGCCGCTCGGCGCCGACTACATTCAGGGAACACAAGGGCGCTATTTCCTTCCATTCTTGCCTTTGGTCCTTCTGGCGCTGTCTTGCCCCCTACAGGATAATAGCGCCGTTGGCGCCATTGCACGTTTCGCGTTCCCGTCCATGGCGCTGATTCTCAATATCAGCGCCATGGCGGTTGTGATTGATGCCTTCTGGATATCCGGCGTTGTGCGCGGGACTGGATTTTGACTGCTGCCGCGGCTTCTCAGCTCAGCGTCGCGCCCCGCGTGTTCACGTACAGCGCGTAGAGTGACTTCGACCCGGCCATGAACAGCCGGTTCCGCATCCGTCCGCCGAAGGTCAGGTTCGCCGCGCGTTCGGGCAGTTCGATGAAGCCGATCGGCTTGCCGGTCCGGTCGAACACCTTCACCCCGTCCTTGCCCGGCCCCATGCCCCAGCCGCACCAGAGATTGCCGTCGATATCCACTCGGAACCCGTCCGGCGTCTCACCGTCCTCGCACTGGATGAAGACGCGCTTGTTGGTGAGGCCCGCGCCGTCGTTCACCACGTCGAAGGCGACGATGCGCCGGGGCGTGACGCCGCATTCGACGACATAGAGGATGCTTTCGTCCGGCGAGAAGGCGAGGCCGTTGGGCCGGTCCACCTCCCCGGTCGCCACCGTGATCTTGCCGGTACGGTCCACGCGGTACAGGTTGGTCGGCAGTTCCGGCTCCGCCTTGTAGCCTTCGTAGAAGCCGAGGATGCCGAAGGGCGGATCGGTGAACCAGACGCTGCCGTCCGACTTCACCACGACATCGTTGGGGGAGTTGAGCTGCTTGCCGTCGTAGCTGTCGGCGATGACGGTGATCGCGCCGGTGTATTCGGTGCGGACGACGCGGCGCGCGCCGTGTTCGCAGGTCACCAGCCGGCCCATCCGGTCGCGCGTGTTGCCGTTGGCGAAATTGGAGGGCTGGCGGAAGGTGCTGACGACGCCGGTCGCCTCCTCCCATTTCAGGATGCGGTTGTTGGGGATGTCGGACCACAGCAGGTAGCGCCCGTCGCCGAACCAGACCGGGCCTTCCGCCCAGCGGCAGCCGGTGGCGAGAAGCTCCACCCCGGCCAGCGGCAGGCGGTAGGCGTTGAAGGCAGGATCGAGCACCTTCACCAGCGGATCGGGATAGTAGTCCGACAGCGGCGTGGGAGTGATGGCGGGGACGTCTTCCGGCGTGGTGGACATGGTGCGTCAGCTCACTGCCATGTTGGGGGTTGCCTCGCGGTCCGGCGTTTTCCGGCCGGTCGCGGCAGCGTAACGGATCAATGCGCCTCCGCCCAGCTTCGCCCCGACCCGGTCTCCACCGTCAGCGGCACGACCAGCGTGGCGGCCGCCTCCATCACCTCGCGGGCGACACGGGCCGTCGCGTCCACTTCCGCCTCCGGCACCTCGAACAGCAACTCGTCATGGACCTGCAGCAGCATGCGTGCGCGCAAGCCCGCTTCGCGCAGCGCGCGCGGCAGCCGCACCATGGCGCGCTTTATTATGTCCGCGGCGCCGCCTTGCAGGGGCGCGTTGATGGCCTGCCGTTCCGCGTAGCCGCGCCGGGCCGGGTTCTTGTCGGCGATGCCGGGAATCCAGCAGCGGCGGCCGAAGGGGGTCAGCACGTAGCCGGCGATCCGCGCTTCTTCCTTCGTGCGGTCCATGTAGGCGCGGATGCCGGGGTAGCGGGCGAAATACGCATCGATGTAGCGCCGCGCCTCACCCGGTTCGACGCCGAGCTGACGCCCGAGGCCGAAGGCGGAGATGCCGTAGATGATGCCGAAATTCACCGCCTTGGCGCGGTTGCGCGTGGCCCGGTCCATGCCTGCCATGGGCACGCCGAACACCTCGCTGGCGGTGCGGGCATGGATATCCTCACCGGCGGCGAAGGCTTCGCGCAGCGTGGGCACATCGGCCACGTGGGCAAGCAGCCGCAGCTCGATCTGCGAATAGTCGGCGGAAAGCAGCACATGCCCCGGTTCGGCGACGAAGGCGCGGCGGATGCGTTGGCCTTCCTCGGTGCGGACCGGGATGTTCTGCAGGTTGGGGTCGGTCGAGGACAGCCGCCCGGTGCTGGCCACCGCCATGGCGAAGCTGGTGTGAACGCGCCCGGTCTCCGGGTTGATCTGGGTGACCAGCGCATCCGCGTAGGTGGATTTCAGCTTCGCGAGCTGGCGCCATTCCAGCACCTTGGCCGGCAGCGCATGGCCCTGTTCGGCGAGGCCTTCCAGAACGCTGGCATCCGTGCCCCAGGCGCCGGTCTTCATCCGCTTGCCGCCGGCCAGGCCCATGCGGTCGAACAGGATCTCGCCGAGCTGCTTGGGTGAGCCGACATTGAACGGGCCGCCCGCAAGCGCGTGCAGCTCCGTCTCCATCACCGCCATGCGGCTGGCGAAATCGGCCGACATGCGGGCGAGATCGACGGCATCGACCTTGATGCCCGCGCGTTCCATGCCGGCCAGCACGTCGATCAGGCGGCGTTCCACCTGTTCTTCCAGCGCCAGCAGCTTGGCCGGGCGCAGGCGGGGCTTCAGCGTCTGGTACAGGCGCAGGGTGACATCCGCGTCCTCCGCCGCGTAGGCGGTGGCGCGGTCGAGCGGGACCTTGTCGAAGGTGATGCGCGCCTTGCCGGTGCCGGTCACGGAATCGTAGCTGATCGGCGTGTGGCCGAGATGCAGCACGGACAGTTCGTCCATGCCGTGGCCGTGATGGCCGGCATCCAGCACGAAGGACACGACCATGGAATCGTCCACCGCCGCCCAGCCCGGCACACCCGCGCGGGCGAGCACGATCAGGTCGTACTTCGCGTTGTGCAGCACCTTGAGCACCGACGGGTCGGCAAGCAGCGGCGTCAGCGCCGCGACCACCGCTGCGCGGTCGAGCTGGGCCGGCGCCGGGGCCGACAGGTCGCCGGTGTGGCCGACCGGGATGTAGCAGGCGCGACCGGGCGCGGTGGCGAGCGAGACGCCGATCAGCCTGGCCCGCATCGGGTCCAGGCTGTCGGTTTCGGTATCGAGGGCGACAAGGCCCGTGGCCCCGGCTTCCGCGACCCAGGCCGCGAGCGCCTCGGGCGTGGTGACCGTCTCATAGGGGCCGAAGGGGGCCGTATCCGGAAGCGGGGTCTCGGCCTTGGATGTGGCGGCCGGGGCGGCCGGATCGGCGGAGGCGGCCGGCGGGACGTCGCCCAGGCCGAGCCGGGCCAGCGTGCTGCGGAACCCCTGCGCGGCGAGCCAGGGGCCGAGCCGCGCCGGATCGGGCGGGGTGGCGGCCAGCGCGTCCAGCGGCTTGGGCAGCGGCGCATCGGCGCGCAGGGTGACGAGTTCGCGCGACAGCCGTGCCTGGGCGGCATGCGCGATCAGCGAATCGCGGCGCTTGGACGGCTTCATGGCGGGAGCTGCCGCCAGCACGGCCTCCAGGTCGCCGTATTCCTGGATGAGCTGCGCCGCCCCTTTCGGCCCGATCCCCGGCACGCCGGGCACGTTGTCCACCGGGTCGCCGATCAGGGCCTGCACCTCGATCACCTTGTCGGGCGGGACGCCGAAGCGTTCCATCACCTCGGGCGCGCCGATCGGCTTCTCCTTGATCGGGTCGCGCATCATCACCCCGGGGCGGACGAGCTGCATCAGGTCCTTGTCGGAGGAGACGATGGTGACGCTGCCGCCGGCTTCGGTCGCGGCCCGGGCGTAGGCGGCGATCAGGTCGTCCGCCTCCCAGTCCTCAAGCTCGATCTGGCAGACGCCGAACGCCTCCGTCGCCTCGCGCACCAGGGCGAATTGCGGGATCAGCTCCGGCGGCGGGTCGGGGCGCTGCGCCTTGTACAGGTCGTAGATGCGGTTGCGGAACGTGGTGCGGCCGGCATCGAACACCACGGCGATATGCGTGCCGACATGGTCGCGCAGCAGCTTCGCCAGCATGTTGGTGAAGCCGAACACCGCGTTCACCTGCACCCCGTCCGGCCGCGACATCGGCGGCAGGGCGTGGAAGGCGCGGAAGATGAAGCCCGATCCGTCGACCAGGACGAGCCGGACCGGCTCGCTCATCTCAGGCGCCGGGTCGCGTGAGGATGTAGAGACGCGAGCAGTAGGGGCACATGACCCGGTCGCCTTCTATGTGGAGGAAGACGCGGGGGTGCCCGAGCGCGCCGTTGCCGCCGTCGCAGGCGACGGTGCGGTCGGTCACGTGGATGATCTCGGTGGGCGTGGGTGTTGCGCCGTCCGGCATTGCGGGTCCTGCGGTGGTCGGGATTGCGTCCGGATGATACCCATGCCGCCCCAGGGTTCAACCGACGGAGACGAATGGGCGTGACGCGGCGAGCGATGGCGCTGGCGCTGCTGACCGGCGCGTGCGCGCCGCGCTGGATGGGGGCGGGGCCGGCGATCGCGCCGCCCGATGTCGCGCCCGACGCTTTCGTGATGCCGGACGGGGCACGCCTGCCGTATCGCGCCTGGTGGCCGGACGGGGCGCCCAGGGCCCTGATCCTGGCCCTGCACGGGTTCAACGACAGCCGTAACGCCTGGGAAATCCCGGCCCCCGATTTCACCCGCCAGGGCATCGCCATCGTCGCGCCGGACCAGCGCGGCTTCGGGGCGGCCCCCCACCGGACCCTGTGGGCGGGGACCGGGACCATGGTGGCGGACGCGACCGAGATGGCGCGGCTGCTGCGCGCGCGGCATCCGGGGCTGCCCCTGTTCCTGATGGGGGAGAGCATGGGGGGCGCGGTGGCCATGGTGGCCGCGGTCTCGGCCGATCCGCCGCCGGTGGACGGCTACGTGCTGCTGGCCCCGGCGGTGCGCGGACGGGCGACGCTGACGGGCTTCGAGCGGGGTTTGCTGTGGCTGGGATCGCGCCTGCTGGGGCCGCTCGGCTTCTACGGATCGGCGCCGGGGATCCGGGCCTCGGACAACCGGGCGGCGCTGGAGCGCCTGTCGCGTGATCCGCTGACCATCCGGACCACGCGGCTCGACACGCTGGCGGGGCTGGTGGACCTGATGGACGCGGCGACGCACGCGGCGGCCCGGTTCCATGGGCCGGCGCTGCTGCTCTATGGCGGTCAGGATTCGATCATTCCGGGCGGCGCGGCCGTGCGGATGCTGCGGACCCTGCCGCCGGAGCCGCGCGTTGCCTTCTACCCGGACGGGTTCCACCTGCTGTTCTGCGACCTCGGCCGGGCGGCGCGGATCGGGGACGTGGTGGCCTGGATGGGCGACCCGCGGACGCCGCTGCCATCCGGGGCGGATACGCGCGCACGGTCCTGGCTGGAGCATGGCTGAAATCCCGCGGCGCCGTTCCCCCTTCCGTTTTGCGGAGGGGTTGGGTAAGGCTGCGCCGACGGACCCGTAGCTCAGCTGGATAGAGCGCTGCCCTCCGAAGGCAGAGGTCGTTGGTTCGAATCCAATCGGGTCCGCCAAATTATCTACACTAATCAACGCGCTAGCAGAAGCGTTTTTCGGCCGACGCGCGCTGCAAGTGCTCACGGAAGCACCACGGAAGCAGTCGGCGGGAGGAAGCGTCGTCCGGCCGGTTAGCCGAATCAGCCCGGGCGGCCGACCCTCTCGTCCGTCGAAAGGCACGCTTCGCTCTGGCGCGGGCCGCACCGCAACGGTTCCGCCGCTGCCGTTTCCCGAAACACCTCCCGCCGAAATGTGATTGCAGCCGGCTCGTCGGCTCGGGCAGGCTCGGGCCCGTGATGTCCAATGAGGGCCGGTCCTGCGCGCCGTCGGCGCGCTCCAAGGCCCGTGCGCGACTGGGATCGGGGTCGGCCGGAGCGTCCGGTTGGCTGCGATGGAAAGGAAGCGCTGTTCCGCCCCGACGCGTGGGCGTCTCGACGGATCGATCAATCTCCGGGCTCTCCAGCTCGCGAGCCATGTCGAGCGTCACGGCAGCATCCGCCTGGCGGCACGAACGGCGAGGCTCTCCCCCTCCGTCGTGAGCCGACGGATCAGGGGCCTTGAGGACGAGCTCGGCGTATCGCTGTTCGAGCGGCGACCGTCGGGAATCAGGACGACCGCTGCTGGTGAACGGTTCCTGCGAGCTGCGCTGCGCATGTTCGCCGAGCTCGAAAGTGCCAAAGGTGCGGCGCAAGCTGCTGGCTCAGGTCTCGTCGGACAGCTCGTCGTTGGGACCTACTTCTCGGCGTCGATCGGGCGTTTCCGCGACGCCCTGCTGCGGTTCGTTGGGCGGCACCAAGGTGTCGACCTTTCCGTGATCGAGGGCGACCGCGCGCAGCTTCTGGGCGATCTGCATCGCGGCCGCGCGGATGTCGCGATCCTTCTCGGGCCGCATGACGAAGCGGGCCTGGACCGCTTGGCGCTCTGGCAGGAGGCCGGGATGGTGGCCCTGCCCGAACGGCACCCGCTTGCCGGCGCCGGATCAGTCCTTTGGCAGGACCTCGCCGGCGAGACCTTCATCGTCGCCTCCCGCGGCTCTGGACCGGAGGTGCGCGCGACAGTTCAGAGTTTGCTTCCTGACGGGCACACGGCCCGGTTCGCGGCGCACGATGTCGGCCGGGAGGGAATGTTCAACCTCGTCGGCGCTGGGTTTGGCGTTGCCGTGCTGGCGGAGTCGGCGTCGGGCACCGCGTACCCGAGCGTCGTGTTCCGTCCCGTCGGCGACGTGGCTGGGCCGACGATGGTCGAGGTTGCGGCGTACTGGGACCCCAAGCGTGACAATCCCGCCCTGCGTCGTTTCCTGGCGCAGCTGCGTGCCACTCAGGCATCGCGCGCCGGCTGAGCCTCCGACCCGCGCGATCGAGGCGCGGGCCGGCGTGCCGAGCGGAACCCCCGATCGCTCGCGAGGAACCGCGCCAGCATCGGCGCGACCAGCTTCGTGGGCTCGACCTGCTGCCCCGTCTCGCGTGAGAGCGCCTCCGCATAGGCAACCAGGTCGCGGTGCAGTTCCGCAGGCAGTTCCACGCTGAGCTTCACCGGACGGTCGTCGAGGATCGGGCCGAGCTTCAGCTTCGGCATGGGTCAGCCTCCATAGGGCTCGAGCACGAGGTCGCGGTGGACGATCACGCGCACCGGAAAGCCGGGGCGCACGGTGAGCGTCGGCGGGACGGAGAGCTGCCGGCGGACGATCTCCTCGCCGGCGCGGCCGACGGTGTCCTGCCCGCTTTCGCGGATGGCGCGGGCGATGTCGCTCTCGTCGTCGCGGCCGAGTTCCAGGCCGAGGTTGAGCAGCGTCGCAAGGCCCGCGGCGAGGAAGAGCCGCCCCCAGTGGTAATCCACGCCGTCCTCCAGCCCGGCGTAGCCCGCCTCGTCCGCGCCCGGCATGCGCTCCAGCACGATGGAGCGCCCGTTGGGCAGGATCAGCCTGTTCCAGACGAGCAGGATGCGGCGCTGCCCAAAGCTGATGCGGCTGTCATAGGCGCCGATCAGGCGCGCGCCCTGAGGGATGAGCAGGTGCCGCCCGGTCGGGCTGTCGAAGACGTTCGCCGTGACCTGGGCAGTGATCTGCCCCGGCAGGTCGGAGCGGAGGCCGGTGAGCAGCGCCGCGGGGATGACGCTGCCGGCCTGGATGACGAAGGGGCTGGCGAGCGGCTGGAGCCGATCCGGCGACGTCGTACGGCGGTCAGCCGGCCCACCGAGGAAGGCAAGGCGCCGGTCGGTGGCGTCGGGACCGATCGGCATGGCGCCCGGATCCACTGCCAGCGATCCGGCGGGCGCGGCACCGCGCGGCTCCCCTTGCGCCTCGACCTGCACGAAGAGTCGGCTCGTGCGCGCCGCCTCGATCTCCTGAAGGCGTCGCTGTTCGGCCGGATCAGCGCTCGTGGGCGCCGCCGGCGGCACGACCGGCTGCCCGCGCTCCTGCGCCCGTACGATCGGCCGGCCGAGATCGCCCGGCAACGGCGGGCCGAGCTGTGGAATGCCGGCATAGTCACGCGGCAGTGTGGCCAGGCCATCCGCCTGCGGGTTCCGGTCGGTGCTGTAGAGCTCGCGCTGCCCCTCGCCGCCGCTGCGGCCCTGCAGGGCCACGATCAGCGCCGCACCGATGCCGAGCCCGGCCGCGACGCCGAGGCCGATCAGCACCCGCCGCGAGAGCCGCACCACGCGCGGCGGGTCGGGGCGCAGGCGGAGCGCCGCGGCGATGTCGCGCTCGCTCCCGCCCCGTTCCGGCGCCGCCCCACTCATCGCGCCCGGCCATCGGTGCGCACGATGCGCACGCGCTGCTGCCGGTCGCCAAGGCGCAGCTCGGCGGCCGCGAAGAGCCGGTCGACGATCACAAAATTCTGCCGGACGCGGTAGTTGACCAGCTGCCCCTCGCCCTCCGGCCCGATGACGAAGAGCGGCGGCATCTCGCCCTGGCCAATGCCGCGCGGGAACTCGATGAAGACCTGCCGCCCGTCGTCGAAGGCGCGCAGCGGCCGCCAGGCCGGGCTGTCGCCCTCGATCTCGTAGCGGAAGCGTAGCCGCGCGAGATCGAGCCCCTGCTCGACGGGGGCCGCGGCGTTCTGCCGGCGCAGCGCGATCAGCGCGTCCTGCGGATACTGCCAGGAGACCGAGGCCATGTAGGTGCGCTCGGTGGAGCGCAGCTCCAGCAGGTAGGTGCGGCGATCGGTGTTGATGATGAGGTTGGTGGTGAGGTCGGGCCGCGTTGGCTTGACGATGATGTGCACGCGGCGCGTGGGACCGGTGCCGCTCTCGGTGTCGCCGATGATCCAGCGCACCGTATCGCCGGCGGCGACGGGGCCGTTGCCGACCAGCGTCTCGCCCTCCTGCAGCATGATGGCGGTGACTTGGCCTGGCGCGGTGTAGACCTGATAGAGCGCGCCCGGCGTGAAGGGGTAGACCTGCACCGCGTTGATGAACCCGGCGCGCACGGGCTGCACGCGCGCGGCGGCGTTGGCCTGGTTGACGCGCACAGTGGGATCAGGCGGCTCAGGCGTGCGGCGCGAGGGCGGGACGCGCTGGAGCTGCCCTGGCAACGGCAGAGGCGTCGGCACCTCCACGATCTCGACGGGCCGCGGCGGCTCGGGGATCTGCGTCGCCTGGATCGGCTCGTCGTCGTAGCTGATCTCGGGCGGGCGGAAGGCGCAGGCGCCCAGACCGAGCAGCAGGAGTGCCAGCGTGGGATGTGCGTGCCTCATTGCCCGAGCTCCCGCGACCAGTTGATGGCGTGGACGAAGATGCCGAGCGGGTTCTTGCGCAGCCGCTCGGCGTCGCGCGCGGGCTGGACGACGATGGTCAGGATGGCGGTCCAGCGCTCGGTGCGGGCGAGCTGGCCGTTCTCGTAGGTCCGTTCGATCCAGGCGACCCGAAAACTGTCGTCGGAGGCGCGGATCACGCTGGAGACCTCGACGGCGACCTGCTGGCGTCCGACGCGGCCGAAGGGATCGCTTGCGCGCGCGAAGTCGTTCAGCGCCAGCGCGCCGCGGTCGGTCGCGAAGTCATAGGCACGCAGCCAGTTCTGGCGGACGATGATCGGGTCGGCGGCGATGCCGCGCACCTGCTCGATGAATCGCGCAAGGTGCCAGGCGATCTGCGGGTCGGTCGGGCGGAAATTGGCGATTGCGGGGGCGACGGCCTGTGCCTCGCCGAGCCGGTCGACCTGCACGACCCAGGGCACGATGGTGCCGCGCGCCGATTGCCAGATCAGGGCTGCGGCGAGGCCGGCGATCAGGAACAGCTCGCCCAGCGCCATGAGCCGCCAGTTGCGCGCCTGGACGCGGGCGGAGCCGATGCGCTCGTCCCAGGCCTGGGCGGCGCGCTGGTAGGGCGTCTCGGGTTCGGGCGTGCGGCCGTAGCGGACGGAGGGGCGGCGGAACATCAGCGATCCTCCGAGAGGCGGATGGAGGAACCCGCGCCGCCTCCATCGCCTGAGCGGATGGCGTGGCCGAGGGTGGTGACGCCGTGGCTCAGCGCCTGGCCGCGCCGCATGCGTCGGGCCCAGGCGGGGGCGCCGGACGACGGTGGCGGGTCCGCCGGCGCCGACGCGCCACCACTGACGGCAGCGCTGCCGGCCGCGTGACTGGCGCGAAGGCTGCCCGCCGCGCTGCGCAGCGGGCTCATGGCGGCCGAGCCCGTGGCCATCACCACGCCGGAAGCTCCCCCGCTGCGGTACGCGGTGCTGGTGGCACCGAGCGCATAGGCGAAGCCTCGCGCGCCGGCGCCGATGGCTGAGCCCGCCGCACCGACCGCGGCCGCACCCGTGCGCACGGCGGCGGCGCCAGCAACCATGGCTCCACCCGCCGCGAGCCCAGTGCCGACGGCCGCGCCCGCGCCAAGTTGCGGCCCGCCGGAGATCAGCCCGTTGGCGATGCCCGGGCCGAAGATCCCGAGTGCCAGCAGCGCCAGCGCCGCGAGCACAACGGACATCGCCTCGTCGATGGTCGGCTGGTTGGCACCGAAGCCCGCCGTGAACTGCGCGAAGAGCGTCGAGCCGATACCGATGATGACGGCCAGCACCAGCACCTTCACGCCCGAGGAGACGACGTTGCCGAGCACGCGCTCGGCGAGGAAGGCGGTCTTGCCGAACAGCCCGAAGGGTACCAGCACGAAGCCCGCGAGCGTGGTGAGCTTGAATTCGATCAGCGTCACGAAGAGCTGGATCGCCAGGATGAAGAAGGACAGCAGCACGACCGCCCAGGCGAACATCAGGATCGCGATCTGGACGAAGTTCGTGAAGAACGAGATGTAGCCCATCAGCCCGGAGACGGCCTGGAGCAGCGGCCGCCCGGCATCAAGGCCGACCTGCGCGACCCGGCCGGGCTGGAGTAGTTGCTGCGCCGTGATGGTCGAGCCTGAGGCGACCAGCCCGAGGCCGGCGAAGCTGTCGAAGATGACCTGGGCCAGGAAGTTCCAGTTGCCGATGATCCAGGCGAAGACGCCGACGAAGAGGGTCTTCTTGATCAGGCGCGCGATGATGTCGTCGTCCGCACCCCAGGCCCAGAAGAGCGCGGCGAGGGTGATGTCGATGACGATGAGCGTGGCGGCAAGGAAAGCCACCTCGCCGCCGAGCAGCCCGAAGCCGCTGTCGATGTAGCGGGTGAAGACGTCGAGGAAGCGGTCGATGACGCCGGTGCCGTTCATGGCACGTCTCGAGGTGAGTGCGGATGCGGCGCCACGACCACGGCTCAGCGGCCATGGAACATCTGCGCCGAGCCCGGCTGGTAGCCAGGGCCCGGGGCGAGGAAGCGCTCCAGCTGCTCGCGTGCCTGCTCCTCGCCGCTGGCCACGCGCGCCGCCTCCAGCGCCTGGGCGCGGCCTTGGGCGGCGAGGAGCGCTGTCAGGTCGGCGATCTGCTGGGACTGAAGCGCGAGGAGCTGGTTGCCCGCCTGGGCCGCCTGGAGCGCGCCGGTCGCGCCCTGGCTCTGGCCGATCAGCGCCTCGATCTCGGCGCGGGTGCCGGTCAGGTTGCCGACCACCGTCGCCTGGGTCATCAGCGCGTCCTGGAAGCCGGCCACTGAGGTCTGCCAGCGATCGCGCGCATTGGCGAACATCTGCTGGCTGGAGCCGAGCGAGGCCGCGCTGCCGTAGCCCTGGGTGAAGGCGCGCTCGATGTCCGTGACCTCGTAGGCGAGGCGCTGGGCGCGGGCGATCAGCTGCTGGGTCTGGTTGAAAGACTGCTGAAGGCGGGCGAGCGTCGAATAGGGCAGGCTCGCGAGGTTGCGCGCCTGGTTGATCAGCATCTGCGCCTCGTTCTGGAGCGAGGCGATCTGGTTGTTGATCTGGTCGAGCGCGCGGGCGGCGGAGAGGATGTTCTGCGCGTAGTTCCACGGGTCGAAGACGGTCCACTGCGCCTGGGCGGGGGTGACCGGGACGGGGAGCGGCAAGGCGAGAAGGGCCGCGCCGAGCAGGACGGCGCGGAGCGGGCGGCGGATCATGGGGCGGGTTCCTCCGGAGGGTCGGGCAGGAGCTCGGCGGCCCAGTCGAGGCCGCGGCGCAGCAGCCAGGCGCGCGCGAAGCCGGCGCGGCCATGGGCGGCGAGGGTCTCGGCGATGGCGGCCTGGTCGGTCTTGGAGGAGGCCGCGCAGAAGGCGAGCGCGACCTCCGACAGCCCCAGCTCGAAGAGCCGGTTGCCGCGGCGGGACTGGCAGTAGTAGTCGCGCTTGGGCGTGGCGCGGGCGAGGATTTCGGTCTGCCGGTCGTTCAGTCCGAAGCGCGCGTACATCGCCGCGATCTGCGGCTCGAGCGCGCGCTCGTTCGGCAGGAAGACCCGCGTCGGGCAGCTCTCGATGATGGCCGGCGCGATGGCCGAGCCGTCCACGTCCGCCAGCGACTGGGTCGCGAAGACCACCGCAGCGTTCTTCTTGCGGAGTGTCTTGAGCCACTCGCGCAGCTGCGCGCCGAAGGTGACGTCGTCGAGCGCCAGCCAGCCCTCATCGACGATGATGAGCGTCGGCCGGCCGTCGAGGCGCCGGCCGATGGCGTGGAAGAGGTAGGCCAGCACGGCTGGCGCGGCCGCGGTCCCGATCAGCCCCTCGGTCTCGAAGGCCTGCACCTCCGCCTCGCCCAGCCGTTCCGCCTCGGCGTCGAGCAGCCGGCCCCAGGGGCCGGCGAGGGTGTAGGGTTCCAGCGCGCGCTTGAGCGCCTGGGACTGCAGCAGCACGGCGAGACCGGTCAGGGTGCGCTCATGGATCGGCGCGGAGGCGAGGCTGGTCAGCGCGGACCAGAGATGGTCCTTCACCGCCGGGTCGATCGCGACGCCTTCGCGGGCGAGCAGGCCGGCGATCCACTCCGCGGCCCAGGCGCGTTCCTCCGGCGCGTCGATGCGCGCCAGCGGTTGCAGCGCGACCGGTTCGGCCATGTCGCCCGCCAGTGCGCCGCCGAGGTCGTGCCAGTCCCCGCCCATGGCGATCGCGGCAGCCCGGATCGAGCTGCCGAAGTCGAAGGCGAAGACCTGCGCGCCCGCGTAGCGGCGGAACTGCAGCGCCATCAGCGCCAGCAGCACCGACTTTCCCGCGCCGGTCGGGCCGATGACCAGCGTGTGCCCGACATCCCCCACATGCAGCGAGAAGCGGAACGGCGTCGCCCCCTCCGTCCGTGCATGGAAGAGCGGCGGGCCGCCGAGATGCTCGTTCCGTTCAGGCCCAGCCCAGACCGCCGATATCGGCACGATGTGGGCGAGGTTCAGCGTCGAGATCGGCGGCTGGCGGACATTGGCGTAGAGATGTCCCGGCAGGCTGCCGAGCCAGGCCTCGACGGCGTTCACCCCTTCGCGGATGACGGTGAAGTCGCGGGACTGGATGACCTTCTCGACCAGGCGGAGCTTGTCGTCGGCGGCGCGAACGTCCTCGTCCCAGACCGTCACGGTCGCCGTGACATAGGCCCAGCCGGCGATGTCCTGGCCGAGTTCCTGTAGCGCCTCGTCTGCGTCGGCGGCCTTGTTGGCGGCGTCGCTGTCGAGCAGCACGCTTTGCTCGTTGGTCATCACCTCCTTGAGGATCGCACCAATCGACTTGCGCTTGGCGAACCATTGCCGACGGATGCGCGTCAGCAGTTTTTGGGCGTCCGTCCGGTCGAGGCAGATGGCGCGGGTGCACCAGCGATACTCGAAGGCGAGCGCGTTCAGCTCGTCGAGGATCCCGGGGAAGGTCGAGCTAGGGAAGCCGATGATGGTGAGCACGCGCAGCTGCGCCTCACCGAGCCGGGGCGCGAGGCCGCCGACCAGCGGCTGGTCGGCCAGCAGTGCGTCGAGATGCATCGGCGTCTCGGGCACGCGGACGAGGTGGCGGCGTGTCGAGACCGTCGAGTGCAGGAAGGTCAGCGTCTCGCCATCGTCGAGCCAGCGCGCTTCCGGCACGAAGGCCTCGATCTGGTCGAGGACGCGGTCGGTGCGGTCGATGAAGTTTCTGAGCGCTTCGCGGCCACTCGCCACCTCCGCGCCGTCCGCGCCCTCATAGAGAAAACCCTCGGTGCGGGCGGCATCGTCGGCGGGTGGCAGCCACGCGAAGGTGAGGATGTAGCTGCTCTCGAAATGCGCGCCGGCCTCTTCGAACTGGGCGCGGCGTTCGGCGTCGACCAGGGCGGAGACTGGATCGGGGAAGGTGCTGGCCGGGTAACCGCGCGCCGGGACGCGCTGCGCCTCCGCGAAGACCGCCCAGCCCGAGCCGAGGCGGCGCAGCGCGCCGTTCAGCCGGGCGGCGGTGGTGGCGAGCTCGGCCGGCGTGGCGCTGTCCAGGTCGGGACCTCGGAAGCGCGCGCTGCGCTGGAATGAGCCGTCCTTGTTCAGCACCACACCCGGCGCCACCAGCGCGGCCCAGGGCAGGAAGTCGGCCAGCGTCTGGGGCTTCCGGCGGTATTCGGCGAGGTTCAGCATCGCCGCCTCACGCCCGCAGCCAGGCGGGGTAGCGCAGGTGCCGGCGCACGACCTCGACGAACTGCGCATCCCGACGCGCGGCCCAGACGGCGGCGAGGTGGCCGACCAGCCAGATCAGCACGCCGGCGACCCAGAGCCGCAGCCCGAGCCCGATCGCCGCGGCGAGCGTGCCGTTGGCGATGGCGACCGCCCGAGGCGCGCCGGCGAGCAGGATCGGCTCGATCAGCGCGCGGTGCACCGGTGCCGAGAAGCCCGGGACCGGATCGGCCGGCGCGGCCATCAGATCAGCGCCCCACCGCCGAACTGGAAGAAGGACAGGAAGAAGCTCGACGCCGCGAAGGCGATCGAGATCCCGAAGACGATCTGCACCAGGCGGCGAAAGCCGCCCGACGTGTCCCCGAAGGCCAGCGTCAGGCCGGTGACGATGATGATGATCACCGCGATGATCTTGGCGACCGGTCCCTCGATCGATTCCAGCACCTGCTGCAGCGGCTGCTCCCAGGGCATGTTGGAGCCGGCGGCGTGGGCGGGGGCGGCAAGGGCGAGGCAGAGCGTGAAGGCGGCCGCGCCGGCGAGGCGCGTGCGCAGCGTGGGCGTCATGGTGTGTCTCCTGTCGGTGTAAGGTCGTAGTCGCCGGTCGCTGTCAGGCCGCGGACCTGGGCGAGCTCGACCAAGCGGCGGTCGGCGCCTCGGCCGGCGAGCACGGCGATCACGTCGATCGTCTCCGCGATCAGCGCGCGCGGGACGGTGAGGACGGCTTCCTGGATCAGCTGCTCGAGGCGGCGCAGCGCGCCGAGGGCGGAGCCTGCATGGATGGTGCCGATGCCGCCGGGATGTCCGGTGCCCCAGGCCTTGAGGAGGTCGAGCGCCTCGGCACCGCGCACCTCGCCGATGGGGATGCGGTCGGGGCGCAGGCGGAGCGCGCGCCGGACGAGTTCCGACAGCGAGACGACGCCGTCCTTGGTACGCAGCGCGACCAGGTTCGGTGCGCGGCACTGGAGCTCGCGCGTGTCCTCGATCAGCACGACGCGGCCGCCCTCGCGCGCGACCTCGGCAAGCAGGGCGTTGGTCAGCGTGGTCTTGCCGGTCGAGGTCCCGCCGGCGACGACGATGTTGCGGCGATCGGCGACGGCGGTACGCAACGCGGCGGCCTGGCCGGCCGTTATGATCCCGGCGGCGACGTAGTCCTCCAGCGTGAAGACGGCGACCGCGGGCTTGCGGATGGCGAAGGCCGGCGCGGCGACGACGGGTGGCAGCAGCCCCTCGAACCGCTCACCCGTCTCGGGCAGTTCCGCTGAGACGCAGGGGCGGTCCGCATGGACCTCCGCGCCGACATGGTGCGCCACGAGGCGGATGATGCGCTCGCCATCCGCGAAGGAGAGGCGTTGGCCGGTGTCGGCCAGCCCCTGCGCGAGGCGGTCGATCCACAGACGGCCGTCGGGGTTCAGCATAACCTCGACGACGGCGGGGTCCTCGAGCCATGTCGCGATGCCGGGACCGAAGGCTGTGCGCAACATCCGCGCGCCGCGCGCGGTCGTCTCGGCCTTGAGCGGATGATGCGACATTCGGTCCCCGTGGCGGTGCCGCGGCAGAGGTGCCGCAGCGGGCGGGGACGATTAGAGAGCTGCCTTGCTGGATGGGTTCAACAAGCGGAAGGGAGTAGTAGGGCGACGGCGCGCATAGGCAGGTCGTTGGACCGGTCGAACGCAAGCTCCCGACGCACGTTCATGGAGGTCAGTTAGATTCGACAGCCTGATCACCCCGAGCGCGTCAACGGATCCCGAGGAGCTTATGCGTCTGCAGGCTGAGCTGCCACCGCGGCCGCCGCATGCAAATGTCGACCGCTAGTCGCACATTGGCTGCCACTTCCGGGCCGTCCATCGGCTGGACGGCGAAGCGCCCGAATGCCAACTCCTCGAGTACCTCGAGGTCGATGCCCGGCTGCGGCACCACGACCTTCAACTCGTCGCCCGCGGTTAGGCGCAGCGGCGCGCCCGCCTTCGGGCTCACGCAGACCCAGTCGATGCCTGGCGGGCAGGCAGCGACGGTGCCGTTGGTCTCGACTGCGACCTCGAAGCCGCGCTCGTGCAAGGCTTCGACGAGCGCCGCATCCAACTGGAGCAGTGGCTCGCCGCCTGTGCAAACTACAAAGGGCCGCCCCCCGCCGGGCCACGCCGCCGCGACAGCGTCCGCCAGGGCGACGGCGTCTACGAATCGGCCTCCGTCGGGGCCGTCCGTACCGACGAAGTCTGTGTCGCAGAAGCGGCAGACCGCAGTCGCGCGGTCTTCCTCACGGCCGGACCAAAGGTTGCAGCCGGCGAAGCGGCAGAAAACTGCTGGCCGGCCCGCCTGCGCCCCCTCGCCCTGTAGCGTGTAGAATATCTCCTTGACCGCGTAGGTCACTGGGCCGCGACGCCGTAGGCGCCCTCCACGGCGATGCGGCCGGTCGCATCGAGGTCGTTGATGCTCATGTCGGGACGCGTCCACCAGGGCTTGGGGCAAGGTACGCGGGGCAGGACCGCCAACGCGTCGCCGTCGAAGGTCACGGTGTTCGTCGGGGTCTCGTCGATCCGAATTTCGGCGCAGACGAGGCGGCCGCCGTCGGAGGCGAGGAAGGCGTTCAGCTTTGCCATCATGCAGGCAGCCAGCACCTCGGTCGTGGGGTCGCCAGGGGTCACCAGAATGCGCGCGAGCCTGCGCGGTTCGCGCGCCGCGAACCATTCGAGAAGAGGATCGTCGGCGGACAGGTGGAGCGAGTGGTCCACGTGGTCGTCGATCCAACGGTGCCAGGTTGCTTTCGCCCGCTCGAACGGCACGACCATGTTGGCGCCGCCGTCCAGCGGCGCCGGCGACACGGAGCGCAGGGTCACGGTGACCACCTCGTTGTGGCCGTGTGGCACGGCACACTTCTCGGACAAGCCCGAGATCAAGCGGTGCGCCATCGCAAAGCGCCTGTTGAAGACGAGGCTAAACACTGACCGCCTCCCGCGCTCGCCCTGCTGTGTACGCCTCCCAGCCGCGGCGCCTGAGGTCACAGGCCGGGCAATCGCCGCAGCCGTAGCCCCAGTCGTGACGGTGGCTCCGATCTCCGAGGTAGCAGGTGTGCGTTTGCTCTAGCACGAGGTCGATGAGCGTCTCGCGCCCAAGCTCGGAGGCGAGGCGCCAGGTGGCTGCCTTATCCAACCACATCAGCGGCGTGTGGAGGACGAACCGGCGCTCCATGCCGAGGTTGAGCGCGACTTGGAGCGCCTTGATCGTGTCGTCTCGGCAGTCCGGATAACCCGAGAAGTCAGTCTCGCACATCCCGCCCACGATGTGGCGCAGTCCGCGGCGGTACGCGAGAGCCGCGGCGAAGGTGAGGAAGAGGATGTTGCGGCCCGGCACGAAGGTATTCGGAAGTCCGTCTTCGCGCAGGCGGATTTCCGCGTCGCTGGTCAGCGCGGTTTCAGAGACCTGCGCCAGCGCATCCAAGCGGAGAGTGTGGTCCTCCCCGAGGCGCTCGGCCCAACTCGGGAAGGAAGCCGCCAGCGCTGCGCGGAAGCCGTTCCTGCAGTCGAGTTCTACGCGGTGACGCTGCCCGTAGTCGAAGCCGAGGGTCTCGACATGAGGGAAGCGCTCGAGCGCCCAGGCTAGACAGGTTGCGCTGTCCTGGCCCCCGCTGAACAGAACCAGTGCCCGATCTGTTGTGCTCATCGCCGACCTCCGGCCATGCCCGATCTATCCCTGTGCGAGCCGGAGAAGCGGCGGCTCCGCCGTCTCGCGCGCTTTCCGCGCCTTCGCCGCGTTGCCGACGACGCGCGTGAGGAAGGAAGTGAGGGCGGCAATGTCCGCGCCGGTGTTCTGGATCGCCTTCCAATGCCGCCTGTCGCCCCCGCCGAAGTCCCAATCGCCCGACGTCCAAGCGACCTTGTCCACCAGGCAGCTCATCCCGGCCGCAAAGTCCTGCCAGGTGCGAGCGCCGTCGGCACGGTGCAGCAGATCCATCACGTAGCCCATCGCGACGATGCCCGCCCCGTGCACCAGGCGCGACGTCTTCGGCGTCTGCTCCTCCCACGCGTCGCGGAACACGTAGGCGACGGCCTTGAAGAACTCCTGGGCGAGTCCGAGACAGAGCTCCGCACCGTTCTCTTTGGGGATCAGCAGCCGCATGGCGCCGTCGCTCAACGAGTTCAGGAAGAACCTTTGGACGGCGATGTCGCTGATCACGCCTGACGGGCTCGTATGCTGGCGGATCCGGCCCTCCATCGGCTCGAGGCGGTTCATCCTCGCCGTCAGATCGGCGGCGACCGACCGCTCCGAGAGGCGGCGCGGCAGCCCTCCCGGCACCGTGGGCAGCAATTCGTAGATCAGAGTTTTCGGCAGGGGCCGCGTGTTGTTGATCAGGACGAACTGGCGTCGGAGCTCCGCCTCATCGCGGCATACGAGGGCCGAGATGAAGACCTGAAAGTCCTTCCCTTCGACCTGCGAAAGCGCCGTGATGCGCTGCTGCCCGTCCACGATGAGGCCGCGTGGCCCCCCGCTCACGTCGATCGAAACGCGGCACGCGCCGCCCGGCAGAGGCTCGACCTCAACGCCGGAAGTGAAGGCCACGACGATCGGATTTGGCAGGACCGCCTCAGTAGTCTCCAGATAGTCACGGATCTCCCGGATGTGGGCGGCGATCTGCGGGCGCTGGAAGCCGCTAAGACGCCCGTCGGCGTCGCGCGCAACGCGGTCGATAGCGGCGAAGCCCAAAACCTCGGACGCGCTAGCCGCAAAGGAAAGCACGGTGCTGTGCGGGCTCTGACGCGCCTGGACGGCCGAAAAGGTCAGCTTGGTCATCGTTCGGGGGTGCTTTCATGCAGGCGAGTTCGTCGACGAGCGTCTTGAACACGGCGAGGTTGTGCATCCCGCGCCGCTTATTGCGGTTGCTGGCCCGGAAGATCACCACCTCGATCGAGGCGTGTTGGCACACCGCGCACGCGCAATTCTTCCAAGGTCTGTCGCGCAGCGTTCTCGCGTAGCGGGAGCGAAGGTCCGCTACCTTCCTCGGAGAGACGGCTTCGCCGGGTTCCTCCAGTAGCGTGGGTACGTCGTAGTCCATCACCGCGTCGAGTGCCTCGTCGAGCCCCACCTCGCCACGGTCGTAGGCGCGCAGCGAAGCTAGCGCGCGCCGCTCAAGCCGCAGCAGATCCTCCTGGCGCCGTTCGCCACGCTTTGCCAGTCGCTGCAGCTTCGGATTCTCGATTGCCTGCGGGATCCGGATCGCGGTGTAGTAGTCCATACGTCCATCAGCGCGGCGGACGTAGTAGTTGGCCTTCGCGTCTTTGAAAGCGCGCAGTAGCGGCGAGGTCGTATCGAAACTCGTGATGCCGAAGGGCCTGAAGTCCGCGATGTCATCGGCCTTGGCAAAGCCGAGCACGTGGAGCCCGACGTCTGCCGGGATCGCCTCGCGAATCGCGCGCAGGCAAGCCTTGATTTGCGGAGTCTTCAGTGGAACGGTGCCGCCGACTGCGAGGTAGCTGTAGCCCATTGCGCAGAGGCGGCGGGCCGCCTCTGCCATGCTCCCCGGCGACCAGCCCTGAATCACGCCCATGGGCGTAAACCGATTGGCGAGCGGGCGCGCAGCTCGAAGGAACGCCTCCGCGTTCGCCTGGGTGATGTCGAAGCGGCGGCGCGCTTCAGCGTTACCGCCGCCGAGGCCGGTGCGGTGCTCCTCCTCGAACTCGAAGATGATGTGGTCCACCGAGCAGCCATGGGTGAAGCCAGCGTCGTCGTAAAAGGCGAGCATGTCCTCGGGCGTGTACGGCGGCACTTCCGCCCTGTGGTACGCGAACGCCCCACAGTCGCCGAATACCGGCATGCCAGCGAAGCGGGGATCGTCCAGCCGCAGGAAGGCGCGTGCGCCCTCGCGCCGGAACCGCTGCGCCTGAGCCGCTGTGTACTTCCCACCGCCTACCGGCCCGTCGCCCACGATGGCGCGCGAGACCAGGACCCCGTGGTACGGCGGAGGGTCCAGGAATTCGTGCGGGTAGAGATCGTCCCAGTATGGTCGGCGCGTGGACGGGCTGCGGTCGGCCTCGAAGTCGTACAGCGGATCCACGTAGTCGAGGCTGTCGGCGTATATGAACCTCACGGCACCGAGCCCCGGCCCACTTCGAAATCCAACCTGATCAGGAGGTCCGCAAGGCTTCGGATGTGGCGGGGCACGCTCTGTACCTCGTCCCACGCCAAGCCGATCCCGTCCCAGCTACCCTCGGTCCACGCGCAGCGAGGTCGAATGGCCCGCAGCGCGGTGAGCACTGCCTTGGACTGGTCAGCGACGCCCTGCGTCCGAGCGAGGAGGCGATCCATAAGGAAGCCCATCGCCTGGATCCCGGCCGAGTGCATCAGCCTGCTACGAGTGGGGGGCAGGCCCCAGGCTTCCGGGAACGCCTCTCGCGCCGCCCCCCAGAACACGACCAACTGTTGGTACATCGCCTCCAGATCGGGCGGAGTGCCACCGCCACCCTTGTAGGGCGAAAGCGCACCTAGCGGCGAGTTCAGGCTGCCCTTGATCGCGGAGACCAACGCGCTGTCGACGACAACTCCTTTGGCGTCCTCGCCGTCCGAGATCCTGCGAATGATGCCGCGGAAGGGTGAGCCGCTGCGGCGGCTGAGCCAGTTGACGAGTTCGCTCGGAATTCGCCGGACGGAGAGGTCGCGGGGCAGGAACGCGGACGTCTCGGGGAGCAACTCGTTGATGAGGCGCGCCGGCAGCGGCTTCGCCTTATTCACGAGGATGAATTGCTCGCGGTGGGTTTCGATATCGGCAGAGACGAAGCCTACGACCGGGACCACGATGTCCTGGTTCTTCGTGCGGGCGAGCGCCAGTGAGCGCTGCTGGCCATCGACGATCCAGGCGGCACGTTTGCCCTCCGGTCGGACGGGGATAGTGAGGGTGCCGGCCTGCGCGACTTCGACCAGGCCGTCAGGGACAGGGCCGCGGGAACTTCGAAACTCGACCTCGGGCGAGAGGGCGAGGATGATCGCGTTCGGGAAGATAACCGGTCCGTGATCCAGAAAGTCGGCGATCTGCTTGACGTGTGACCGGATCTCCGGGCGCTGGAAGCCGTGCAGGCCTCCGGCGTCGTCATCGCGGTGGACGCGCGCGATGTCCGCCGCCCGGAGTACGGCGGGGCCGGGCAGGAAGAAGGCGAACACCTCCACGCCATTCCCCTGCCGGGCCCTCACAGCTCGCACGACGAGTGGCGAGGCGGAGGACTTCTTCGTCACGCGCCGTCCTCCCCGGCCAGCGCAGCAGCGAACAGACGGCGGAAGCGGCCCTGCTCACAAGCCCAGCCAGCCTCCCGGCGCAGCAGCCTGAGCGTAACCCCCGATCTGCCGTGCGCCTTCGGAAGCAACTCGCCAATGGCGCCGATGAGTTCTGTGTCCGAACCGGCGCGCCGACGCGCGCCGCCCTCGGCCTCGGGCAAGCGCGCAAGGAGGCCGCGCACAGTGGCGGCATGCTCCGCTGCGCCGGCAGTGGGCGCGCGCGAGGCAACCTCGGCGAGGAAATGCCGGGCTGCGCGCTGAGCGAAATCGCCGCGCGTCCCGGCATTGGGCGACGCCGGGCCGTCGAAGCGGGCGTCATATGGCATCCAGAGGTCAGCAAGCGTCGGCGGGACAGTACTCCTCGGCGCTCCCACGATCCGCACGCGCGCGCGGACGCCAGGCGGGAGTTGCGCCAGGTCCTGGCCAATCATCGCGACGTAGGCTCCAGGGAGCGCAGCGACGATGAGAGCGCCGGAATCGCCGGCCAATTCCAGAAGCGAAGCGCCGCCCAGCCCCTTCTTGGCCTGCGCCTGCTGGAGGGTCGACCACCAGAGTTGAGGCGGTGCGTCGCCCTCGACGATCCGGCCAATCGAGTCGGGATCGCGTTCGGCAACGGTGAGGCTGTAGTGGGGGACTAGCGCTGCCGCCGGCACGTACCCCAAGCCGGCGGAAACGAAGACCAAGTCCGCTCCGCTTTCGCATGCTGCTGCACGCGCCTCGGCTGGACCACGACCACAGTAGTAGTCTCCGGCCGGCACATCGGCGGCGGCCAATGACACGCGGCGGACCCACTCGGTCGCGACGTCGCGGATCTTGCCGCGAGGAAGGTCGGCGGCCGCCACCCGAGCCTCTGGCTTCCCGCGTTTTCGGCGCGAGCACGGGGCGAGGATGAGGTGGCGCATGTGTTTTGGCGGCAGCATTGCCTCTCATTTTTGCCGCCCGATCGGACACAGATCAAGCTGGAAATTGCGGGCACGCCTCTCCTTGCTTTTGCCAGTAATTGCATTCAGGTCGCTTGGGCGAGAGCGCAGTTTCTTTTTCTTCGCTTTGGTTTAGCGTTTGAGCGACTCGATGCGACGCTCTTGCCGGAGAGAGTGGGTGCCAGCCGAAGGAACTCTTCCGTCAACACGGAAACCGCTGCCCGTGAGCGCTGATGCGGTAGGCGACGCCGGCCGCCTTGTTGTGCTCCCGCAGCATCCGCTCCGCTTCGCCAAGTTACTCGGGTTCGGCCCCGATGGTTTCGGGGTGCTTGAGTTCTTCCGCTCGGTCGCAGACCGAGAACGCGTAACGGTGCCTCGGGGCGACTTCACCCGTTTGGAACTGCCGCGTGAGACCCGTGTCTTCGTGCAGTTGTCAGCCACCCAGTGGCGTGTTGGGCGCGTAATCGGAAGCCTCCGCCACTCGGACGGGTCCTTCGAATACGATGTCAAGTTCCCCAACGATCAGCGGGCAGATATTCCGGAGACGCGACTGCACGTACGCTGCCTCGATACGTTTGCTGACCCGGCTGGTATCCTCGCGGCCGGATGCGCCGAGACGCAATTCTTTGCCGACCGGCGCCGAAAGGCGCTCGGCAGGCTACGCGCACTCCGGGCCGCAGCCCGGGGCCTCACGGCCCTGACGTCATCCGCCGTGGAGGTCGTCCCCCATCAGACCGCGGCAGCGCAACGCGTCCTCCAGGACGCGGTCCAGCGTTATCTCCTCGCCGATGAGGTCGGTCTCGGCAAGACCATCGAGGCCGGCGTCGTCATCCGCCAGATCTTGATCGACGATCCTGGGCGCGCGGTTCTGGTTCTGGTGCCTGGGCCATTGGTCGAGCAATGGCGGGAGGAACTTGGGCGACGCTTCGGGATATCCGACTTTGCGGACGCAGTTCATGTCACAGCTCATGAAGACCTGCAGGACATCAGCACCGTGCTGCCGAAGGCGGATCTCCTGGTTGTAGACGAAGCGCACAACATCGTTCCTGCGGCCGTAGCGCTTGAACCAGGCCTCGGCGCACGCCGCCTCCACGAACTGGCGCGCCGCAGCGATAAGGTCCTGCTGCTTTCTGCGACGCCACCGGTGGGCGACGAAGACCGGCTATTGGGGCTGCTGAACCTGCTCGACCCTGCCAGCCATCCCATCGCGGACCGCGAAGGGTTCCGGCGCAAGATCACTGAGCGGCAGGCGATTGGTCGCATGCTCCTGCCATTGCACAGGCGGAGCCCACCTGTCGTGCTGCGCGCCCAGGCGCAGCAAGCTGCGCGCATGTTCCCGGACGATCCGGCGGTGCAAAGCGAGGTGGCGCGCATTCTCGCAGCTGGGACGGACCGTGAGGCGCTCGACGCCTCCGTCGAGGCGCTGCGTGATCACGTGATTCGAACATACCGCCTCCACGACCGGCTGATCCGGACGCGTCGGACCGACGCCAGTCTGTGGTTCCGGCCGCGCGGTCCCGAGTGGCCACGCCTCGACCACGTCCGCCTCGAGTTCGCCGGCGAAGCCGACAGTCAGGGTGTCGGCACTCTGCTGGAAGGATGGCGCATTGCGGCGATGTCGAATGCCGACGACGATACCCGTCCGGCCCTCGCCACCCGCTACTCCGAGTTGGTTTCGGCGGCCTGGTGCGGCCCGCGGGTCCTCCTCCGGGCGGTCGGGCGGGCTGCCCCGACGTTCGCCGACGAGGCCGAACACCTTGCCGCGCTCGCGGAATGGGCCCGCCAAGCGATGGCAGGGTCGGCGCGTGAGGACGCCGTCGTGACAGCGCTCCAAGATCTGCGTCGCGCGGTGGCCTCGCAGTCCGCCGGGAAGAAGCCAAAACTTGTGTGCTTCGCCAGCGATCCAGACGAGGCTCTGCAGCTCTGTCAGCACCTGCGTCGCAGGCTGGGCACGTTCGAGGTTGCCTCTGTGCTCCACTCTGCATCGGCAGCTAACGCGGCCGCTGCTGTCGAAGCCTTTCGGTCTGACGCGCAGGCCTGGGTGCTCGTCGCCGACCGATCGGGGGAGGAGGGCCTCAACCTTCAGTTCGCGCACGGCATGGTGCACGCCGATCTTCCGTTCTCCGCTGGTAGGGTCGAGCAGCGGATCGGGCGGCTGGATCGCTTCGGTCGTAGGTCAGGGGCGATACTGCACCGCGTCGTCCTTCCGGACGATGATGAGGAGGCCCCTTGGCGGGGGTGGTTCGACCTCCTAGCCAACGGCTTCAAGGTTTTCAGCCGCTCCATCAGCGATGTCCAATTCCGCCTGGAGGCGCTCGATGCGACGGTAGCTGGCCTTCTGCTTTCCGACGGGCCGCTGGCGGTGGGCGAGTTCGCGGCTGAAGTCGAAGCCGAACTCACCCAGGAGAGGACGAAGCTCGACGAGCAGCACGCGCTCGACAACATGGCTCTGTTGGCGGACGACGCATCACCGCTTGTGGACGCCATTGAGGCGTCCGAAGAAGACGAGCAAGCCATCGCGGACGATCTGCGGCCTTGGTTAGTGGATGTTCTGCGTCTGCGGCTGCAACCAAGTCGCGCGGACGCCAACGACACGGTCCGGCTGTTCTGGGGACGCGAAACGCTGCTGCCCGACATACCTTGGCGCGCCGCGCTGGAGCCGACACTCGACCGCCAGTGCACATGGTCCAGGATGCGCGCACAGTCAGCCGTCACTCCGCCGGCCTCGCTCCTCCGTCCAGGCGCCCCCTTGTTCGAGGCATTGGAACGCATCGCGCGCTGGGACGACCGCGGCATCGCCTACGCGACGTGGCGCGTAGAGCCGGGCTGGGAAGGCTTCGCCTTGGCGTTCAGGCTTGTCTGGGTGGTAGAGCCTCGGATCCCGGCCGTGGCGCCAGTGTGGGCGCGTGATGCGGCGGCGAATAGCCTGCGTCGCAGAGCCGAGGGGCTGCTTCCCGTCCTCACGATCGAGCAGTTCCTCGATGACTCCGGAATGCCGGTGGACGATGCGAGGCTTCTGGAGGTGCTCGCGCGGGATTACCGCGACGCCTCTGATGTTCGCGGGTCAGGGAGTGCCCGCGACATCAACCTTGGCAGTCGGCCAAACGCGATGGCGCAGGCGATCGACCCTGCCCTTTTCGGGGATGTGGTCACCAGGGTTCGCGCGTCCGGCGAAGCGCGGCTGCGAGCCGACGACGCGTTCGCAGCGCGCCAGGCCGACGCGCTGGAGCGCCACCGGCGGGAGGCGTTCAGGGCGCGCCGCAGCCTCGAAAGGCGAAGGGAACTCCACCGCGCCGAGCGGGGGAGGGACCTGCCGGGCGCAGCGCAGGAACTCGAAGCTCTCGACCTGATCGAGGCCGCAGTCCGAGACCCGGCCGTGCGCCTCGACGAAATGGGACTGCTCGTCGTGTCCGGCCAGGCGCCTACGACGTGAGCGTCCTCCGTGGGAGCGCTGCGATCGCCGCCCTGGCCGATCGCCTCCGCAGCGGTTCGGCATGTCCGCCGCTCGGGGAACCGCCTCTCGAGCGCCTGCGCGTAGCGCTTGAGGAACGGACCACGACAGCGTTGGACCGCGCGGTCTTGCTGCGCCACGCTCTGCGATTCTCCTCCCTTGTCAGCGGATCGGAGGTCGAGTTTGTGGACCGCGAGATCGGGCACGCAGAGGTGGGGGGCGCCGGTCTTGAGTTCCGCCCAGGCGGCGGTGGCCGCGCCCTCGCCGCGAAGCCCTGGCGACCCGCGTGGCTTCAGGGGGCATCCCTCCGCGCGGCGGACGAGACCGCGATGCGCGCCGAGCGGCGGCGCTTCTTCGAGGGGTGGGCTGTCGGCGGTGACCCCTTCCTCAGTATCCTAGGGAGGTCCTCCTACCGGAGCCCCGGGCAACGCGCGGCGGTGCGTGCGGCCCTATCCATGCCCCCCGGCGCGGCGCTCGTGGTGGACCTGCCGACCGGCGAGGGGAAGAGCCTCGTCTTCAGTGCAATCGACAAGATCGGCTTCGCTTCAGACCCTCCGGGCCGCGCCCGCGGGACTACGCTCGTCGTCGTGCCGACGGTGGCGCTCGCCCTAGACCACGAGAGAAGCTGTGGCGGGTCTGAGGCGCAGCCCCTGGCCTACGTGGGCGGGGACGCCGAGCGCAACGCAGCGATCCGCGCCGCTATCGATGGCGACGCGCAGGGCCTCTGCTTTGCGGCGCCGGAGGCAGCGATAGGCCCACTGCGCCGAAGCCTCGCGGAAGCAGCGGCGCGCGGGACGCTCAGGGCTGTCGTCGTCGACGAAGCCCACCTTGTCGAAGGCTGGGGCACAGGCTTCCGGACGTCGTTCCAGACACTCGCCGGGGCTTGCCGAGCCTGGCACTTCTCGGCTCAGCCGGGTGCACGCTTCCGCGTCGTCCTGCTGTCGGCGACGCTCACAGCGGCGGCGGAGCGCGTCCTAAGCGAACTGTTCGGGTTCGGCGGATGCGTGGAGGTCGTAGGTGCCGCGCGGGTCCGCCCTGAGATCGAGTACTGGACGGCGCCACCGTGCTCGCGGGCTGAGCGGGACGTCCGCGTCCGAGAGGCCCTCCTGCATCTCCCGCGCCCGGCCGTGCTCTACGTCACGAGGGTGCAGGATGCGAAGGACTGGTTCGCGGCGCTCCGGCACTCCGGGTTCGGTCGCGTCCGGCTGGTACATGGAGAGACGCCCGCCGACGAGAGGGAGGCCGTCCTTCGGCTGTGGTCCACTGGGAACCTGGACTTGGTCGTCGCCACCTCGGCTTTCGGCCTCGGCATCGACTACCCTCATGTGCGGGCTATCCTGCATGCGTGCGTGCCGGAGTCCTTTGACCGCTTCTACCAGGAAGCCGGGCGCGCTGGCCGGGACGGCTGCGCCGCCGTCTCTCTCGTACTGCCATCGCACGGCGATATGGAACTGGCGGAATCGCTGTCACGGCGCGCGGTCATCAGCGTGGAGCGCGGACTGGAGCGCTGGCGTGCCATGTTCGCGCACCCCTCGGTCATCCGGCACGGCCACCCGCGGTACGGCTTGCGCCTGGACGTCGCTCCCGGCGCAAGCTCCGAAGACATAGACCTTGTTGGAGAGCGAAGTATCGACTGGAATGCCCGGACCCTAGCCCTCATGGCGCGGGCAGGCCTGCTCCACCTGGCCGGTGTACCCGACACACCGACCGACACGAATGCCACCGTGCAGTCCAACGTACCGCGGTTGGACGTGGAAATCGTGCACGAAGGCCACCTGGATCCCTCGGTCTGGGCCGCACTGGTCGAACCGAAGCGAGCGGAGACAGCCGCGGCATCTGCTGCGTCGCTCTCCATGATGCGCGAGTTCCTCAGAGGAGATCGCTGCCCTGGGCGGCTCGTGGCCTCCCTCTACGCGACTGCGGTGCGGAGCGTTGCGGTCGCCTGCGGTGGATGCACTCTGTGCAGAGGCGATGCGGCGGCGCGAGCACCGGAGGGCACGGTAGGCGAGCGGCAGCCACCCTGGCCCATCCAGGCCAGCGACGTGGCGCCCGTCCTCACCGGGTTGCTTGGGCCGCAGCGGCGGGTCTTGGTCCTCTATCCGCGCGAGGTCCCTTCCCGGCGCGATCTTCGAGATCTGCGGGAAGCGGCGCTGAGGCTCGACTCGTGGGGCCTTCGATTGCTCGCCCTCGTCGGCGTAGTGCCGGCGTGGCTTCGTACCTCGATCGTGGACGCGGTCACCTACAAGCCGTGGGTCGTCTTGGAGGATTCGGGAATCTTCCCTGCGCGCTGGCCGCGCGGACTGCGCATGGTGATTTGCGGCGAGGAGACGGCGGTTGACCCCGGTGTCCTGCGCGCCGGCCCCTTGGATCCTGGCGCAATCATCGTGGCCCCGGCGGGAGCGACCGACCCTGCCAGGTCAGACCGAACGCTCGCGGAGATCGCGCCCTGCGCCGTGCTGCCGATCGACGCCTTCTTGTCAAAGGTGCTGTTGTGAGCGTGATAACGACCTATGAGCCGGTGCCGAACCGGATCCGCACGCTTGCCCGCGTGGTGGCCGCGGCCGGCCCCTTGGCGCGCGACGAGTTGGCAGAACACCTCATGCCTGGCTCCCCGCCAAAGCAAGATCAGGTCGCCAACATCCTCCGGGAAGCCGTCCGCCTTCGCATAGTTACCGAGACCGACCGCAAGGTCGAACTTGCGGAAGGCATCCGCCCTCGGGATGTGGCGGACGACGCGTGGTTCGAGGCATTCGTGGGTCAAGCGCTCTTCTCGCGCATCCTCGACGAACGCGACGACAACCGCGCCGTCGGATTTGCCATGGCGTGGCTCCTCACGCGTCCAGCCGTGCCCGAGCTCGAATGGCGATCAGATTTCGCGGCCGCAATGCGGGCCGACCTCCATGGCGATGAAGTCTACGACGCAACGAACGTCGATCGCTCCGCGATGCTCGCCTACTGGGCTCGGTTTGCCGGGCTCGCGGAAGCGGTGGGCTGGTCCGGCAAAAGGTACCTGGTCCCGGACCCGACACGCGCCATCGCGCGGCAGTTGGAGCATGTACTCCCGCTCGGCTCTGACATCCCAATGCCTCGCTTCTTGGATGGGCTCGCCGCCGTACTGGCTGTCCTAGAAGGTGGAGCTATCCGCGCGCAGGTCGAGTCCCGACTGCGCCGCCCTCGTGAAGCGGCCGCGTTATCCGCCGCTACGAGTCTCGCTCTCCTGCGCTTGGAACTCCGCGGAGCAATCACTCTACGCGCCGAGTCCGACGCATCTCCCTATCTGCGACTACTCGAGGCTGGTGGCGACAGCCCGCGACGCGTCACCCACATCTCTCGCCCGAGACTCCGAAAATGAGGAACTTCGCTTGCTGGCGGGCGGACGACGCCTACGCTGTAATCAATCCTGACGCTGATGCTCTGCCAGACCACGTGTTCCGCGCAGTGCACACAGACACGCCGGTCCAAATCCGTGAACGGCCGGATCGCCCTGCTACCGTGGTCGACTCGGAGACACTGCTGCGAAGGTTCCTCGCGCCGCGCGATCATGTGCTCGTTCCCGTCGTCGGGCAGTCCGGGACGGGAAAGTCTCACCTCGTCCGGTGGATGCGCGTTCGGCTTCCGGCGACCACTTCGCGCGAGGTGATCTTCGTCCCCAAAGCCCAGACGAACCTCCGAGAGATTGTGCGCGCGCTTGTCGATCGACTTCCGGAGGCCGAGCGTGCGCAGTTCACGGCCGAATTGCAGGGAGCGAACGAGAGCCTAAAGGGGGCGGTCGCGCAGCGGACCGCAATCCTCAACGAGTTGCATACGGCGCTTCAGAACGACGAGGGCGATCCTCAGTCTGGCATAGACCCAGAGTGGGAGAGGCACCTCTTGGACGGTCTCCGGAAGGTCTTCATGGACCATCATCTCCGGGTAAGTCACTTCCTGCTGGACAGGACATTCGCGGCCGATCTCGCGGAGCACGTTTTCGAGCGACCGGACCGCTATCGCCCTGCCGAACAGCGGCGCGTGTTCACTGTCTCTGACCTGCCACTCAGCGTGGGCGAACTCCGTAAGGCCGGTGCCGACGCGCAGGAATTCCTCGGTTCTCTGCTCGCATTGGACGATGCGACTAAAGAGGCCGCCGCCTCTATCGTGAACCGCCATGTCGACCGCGCCATAGCGCGATGCCTCAACATCACCGGCGATCGCTTGATCGATCTGATGGTCGGCATCCGAAGGCGCCTGCGGCAGGAGGGAAAGTCCCTTGTCCTCCTGATCGAGGACTTCGCCCGCCTCCAGGGACTCGACCGCGCACTGCTGCAGAGCTTGATCGAGCAGCGTGAGGACTTATGCGTCCTTCGCACGGCGTTTGCCTGCACTCGAGGCTTTTATGACTCGGTCGCAGAGACGGTGCGCACGCGCCTGACCTTCGTAGTCGACATGGATGTCCCTCTCGGCCGCGATGGAGGCGGAATCGATCTCGCGCGCCTGACCGCGCGCTACATGAATGCCCTGCGTCACGGCGAAGCGTCACTCCGGGATGGACTGGCGGCATACTCCGGAGGAGAGGACGACTTCGCCGTGCGAAGTCGCTGCGACGAGTGCGAGCATCGCCCCGTGTGCCACTCCGCCTTCGGTGCGATCGATGGCTACGGTCTCTACCCGTTCACCGAAACGGCGCTGGAAACGATGGCTGACCGCGCCGACCCGGAGGCTCGCCAGCGATTTAGGATCAGGCGATTTCAGGCGGATGTTCTGCGGCGCGTGGCGCTTTCGGCGCCCGACATTGAGGCTGGCCGCTTCCCGTCGCCGACGCTCCTCGCCGACCTCGGCGGCGTCCAGGGTTTTTCGCCTGCCGAAACACGCAAGCTGGAGATGGCGGATCCTGTTGGGTGGGAACGGCGTCGGGCGCTCATTCAGCTGTGGGAGGGAGCGGGTACTGCCAAGAACCTCCCCGACGCCTTGCAGGGTGCGTTCGGTCTCGAGCCAGTCAAGCTAGGCGATGACTCCGCGAGTGGGCGGGCCAAGAGTGGCGACGTCGGAAAAGAACAGAAGAAACCCGATCCCCCACCCGCGTCTCAGGAACCCATCGTCGCTCATCTGACGGACTGGGATAATGGCCAGGCGAAACTCAGCCAGAAGGCGGCACAGGTGCTCCGACCCCTGGTTTACGAGGCGATCCGCGAGGCGATTGATTGGGACGCGGTAGGTTTGGCGGAAACAGAATTTGCGGGAGCGTCAAGGGCCTTCCGACAGACGTCGATCAACTTCCAGCAGTACGCTGCCGGCGCCGTACAGACATTGGTGACCTTGACGCTGCCGGCAAACTGGGAGGACCGCCAGGAACGCTTCCGAACCGTCATGGCGCTCCAGGGATTGGCTGAGGCAAAGTCAGCCGGTACCTGGGATTTCCCAGGCAGCGCACAGAAGCTCGCCTGCCTCCAGGAGTGCTTGGCAGACTGGAGCACGGAAGTTGTGCGCCAGGTGCGCGAAGTTGATGCGGCAGGGGTTGAGTGGGATCAAGCGGCGGCTGCGCTGACGTTGAGGGCATCGATGGCCCTCCTCACGAACCCCGCCGCGTCTACCGCGAGTAACCTTAGCGTGGTTCAGGCCGCGCTCCAGGGGCTTGGTACCACCGCCGACTTTGCACATCCTCGTCTCCGCGACCTCGTGCAGGAAGTGCGCCGGCTCGATGGCGACCTCGCATCTACGATCGCGGTCCGCCGGTCGGCGATGAAGGGGGGCCAAAAGGGCGATTTCTATGAGACGCACCTGCTGCTCGATGTCGTGCCGCCATTGCGCAAGCGCGGCTTCATTCCAGAACTACCCGCTCCCAATCTTTCCCCTAAGCAGCCGGTGGCGCAGCAAATCGCGAGGCTACAGGAACGCCTAGCGTCTGAACTGGGTCCTGCTCTCGCTGAAGAAGCCGCTTTGCGCCGCAGTTGGCTAGGCGAGATGGACGCGGCCTTTGGCGCCGGCGTGCGCCAGGCGCAGATCTTGGCGGCAACGCAGGAACTGATCAACGAACTCGGACGGCGCGGTCAGCCGGTGAACGATCTGGCGGCGGCCCGCACGATGTTCCAAGCAGAGGATTACGACGCAGCCCGCGCGGCCGTCGGCCGCTTGCCTCAGCCGGGGGAAGAGAAGCCTGGGGACCTGGCTGCGCCGGTCGCGGTCGCCATGAATGTGTCTGCAAAATTGGCTCGGGCCCTCGATGCCGCATTGGCTCGCACGGAGCCCGAGTTGCTTGCGCAGTTACAGTTAGCCGGAATCGACCCAGACGCAGCGCGAACGGTCGTCGCCGAGATTGATTCCGACCTCATGGAGATCGAGCAACTGCTCGCGGGGGACCGGCATGCCGACGCTGCTTGATCGGTCGAAAACGCTTCAAGAGCTGGCGAACCGCCTGATTGATGCAGATGCGCAAAAGCGCCGCTTCGAACGCCTCCGTACTCGAAAAGGCCAGCTCCGCGGAGCCCGAGACGAGTTGGAGGCAGCGCGCAAGGCCCTCCGTTTGCTTGCCACGCGCGGGATCGCGCCCACGTCGGTCCCGCGCGCATCCGCCGCACTCCGCGGCAAGGCGCCGATCGTGCGCGCTCAACTCGCGGCGGATTGGCGCGCAGTTGCCGACGACCAATCGCTTAAGTCCAACCTCATCGACCCTGTGACAGAACTCGCGTCGAAGCTGCGCAAGGCGGCGCTCGAGGCATGGGAGGCGCACGTCGACGCAGGACAGCCGCCAATCCGCGATGCCATCATCACCGCGCTTTCCAGCGCAGGGTTTCGAAGACAGTGCGAGCGCCTCCAGGAGGCTCGGGCAGGAATCGCGTCATTGCGCCGGTCGTGCCCGACGTCTCTAGCGGACTTCGAGCGGCTCGACGCCCTCAAGGCGGACGTCCAGCAGGTTTGGGGGGAGTTGGATGACGTGCCTCAAGATGTCGCAAACTTCCTCCGTAAAGCTGCTCGGCGCGAGGCGGCCATCGCCGACCTCACGCCAGGCATCCGGGCATGGCTCGACGACCGCGGGATGCTTGGTCAATTGCGCGTCGGCCTCGGTTGATGCAGCCGAGTCCCGTGAACCTTGGGCATGCTCACGACCTTGCCCTTAGTGCGTTGGAGGCAGCGGAATACCGCTCGCTGTCCTGGGGCCTCGTCGACGGGAGCTTGGCCGAGCGCGACGCGGAGGCCGCTATAGCCGCCGCGCTCGTCAGTGCCAGCCAGGGCGGCTCACCCGGCCAAATACTCGACGACCTTGTGGAGGCACGGCTCGTGCGCATGTGGCGCGCGCCGCAGCGCCGCTATCGAACTCGCTTCTCGGAACTCGTCCGACTGCTGGTGCGGTCCCGCCAACTGTTTGACGGCCGGCCTTGGAGGGCTGCTCCGAACCTTGTCTCCGACTTCCGCGTGGACATCCGGCCCCGTGGGAGGCCCCGCCCAGACACGGACCCGGCAGCTGCGTTCGACGGCCTCGCGGGTGCGGCCGGGCTCAACGGCGCGCAGAGGGCGGTTTGGCTGGCGGTGTCCGAGGCGGCTCGCGGATTTCGCCTACGCCGCTTTCAGGTTGACGCGGCCCGTCGCCTTCTCGAGGGCTGGGGCGAGCACGGCACGATCGTCACCGCGGGAACGGGCAGCGGGAAGACCATCGCGTTCTACCTGCCAGCCCTCGTCGCGATGAGCGACGGCTTGGCGGCGGCGGACCACTGGGTCCGGGCGCTCTGCATCTATCCCCGCCAGGAACTTTTGAAGGATCAGTTCAGCGAGGCCCTCCGCCTTGCCAAACTGGCCTCCGCGACGTTGCGAGGCGCGGGGCGCCGCGAGTTTGCGCTCGGCGCGCTCTACTCAGGGACGCCTCGCTCCGCGACGCCAGAGGAGTTGGGTCGAGCAGGGTGGCGGCGGGTGCCCACGGGCTTCGTCTGCCCATTTCTCCGCTGCACCGTGTGTGCCGGAGATCTCGTATGGAAGGATGGCGACGTTAGCGGCGGCCGCGAGTTGCTTCGCTGTGCGAGCCCCGGGTGCGACAACGTGCTGGGGGATGACCACGTGAGACTAACGCGGGCCAGCATCCTGCGTCAGCCCCCGGATCTCCTGTTCACCACCACGGAAATGTTGAACCAGCGGCTTTCCGACACACGTTTCCGAGCACTGTTCGGGATCGGGAAGCCTAAGGCGAAGCGCCCGCTCTTCGTGCTCTTGGATGAGGTCCATACCTACTCCGGCACCTCCGGTGCGCAGGCGGCGCTCCTGCTCCGGCGCTGGCGACACATGCTCGACTCGCCCGTCAGGTGGGTGGGGCTCTCAGCGACCCTGCGCGAGGCGTCCGCTTTTTTTGCCGACCTAACCGGCCTACGGCTCGACGCAGTGGTCGAGGTCACTCCCGCCGCGGAGGATCTCGATTGGGCTGGTGCAGAGTACCAACTCGTTCTGCGGGCCGACCCGTCGTCTCAGGCAGCAACGCTCTCGACTAGCATCCAAGCGGCCATGCTGATGGCCCGCATGCTCGACGGACATGCGCCGGGGCCCTCGCAGGGCAGGGTCGGCCGGCGCCTGTTTGCATTTACCGACGATCTGGACGTCACGCATCGACTCTTCGACGACTTACGTGATGCCGAGGCCTACGACCGGTTTGGCCGGCCCGACGCGCGTCGGCGCACGCTGGCGGCACTGCGGTCGGACCGGGAGCCGGACGCCGACGCGCGGGAGGCCGACGGGCAGCGGTGGGCGTTGGCCGAGCAGCTTCGGGGCTCGCTGGACCGTCGCCTGGTCGTCGGGAGAACTACGTCGCGGGACCCGGGTGTCGACGGGACGGCGGACGTCATCATCGCCACCTCGGCGTTGGAGGTGGGGTTCAACGATCCCGATGTCGGCGCGGTGCTTCAGCACAAGGCGCCGCGTTCGTTCGCCGCCTTCTTGCAGCGTCGGGGGCGCGCCGGCAGGCGGACCGACATGCGTCCTGTCACCGTCACCGTTCTGTCGGACTACGGGCGTGATCGAGTCGCCTTCCAGGCTTTCGAGCACCTTTTTGACCCTTTGATCGAGCGTCAATCACTTCCAATCCGGAACTCCTACGTCCTGCGCATTCAGGCCGCATACTCGTTCCTCGACTGGCTTGCGGCGCGGATCGCGAGCGAGGGCGTTGCGGGCTGGGCGTGGGACACATTGTCGGCTCCCCCCTCGCGACGAGCATCCGACAACACAAGCTTTCGCCGGCGCGCGAAGTCGCTGTTGCAGAGCCTGACACGGCTAGACGAAGGCGTCGTCGCCGATCTGTCCGAGCACTTGCGCGGCGCCCTTAGGCTCAGCGACGGCGAGCTTCGAGGGGTCTTGTGGGAGCCGCCGCGCTCGTTGCTTCTCGAGGCGGTGCCGACGCTGGCGAGGCGGCTATTTCGGGATTGGGAACTCGCTCAAGGCGGGGGCCTTGACCTGACGGTCGACTATCATCCGTTGCCGGACTTCGTGCCGCGCACGCTATTCGACGATCTGAACCTGCCGGAGGTCCTCATAGACGTGCCTGCGGCCACGGTCCGTGATCAACCCAAAGTCGAGTCCATGCCGGTGCTGCAGGCGCTGAACCAATTCGCGCCAGGCCGAGTACGTCGCCGCTTTGCAGACGAGTACGCAGGCTTGGCACACTGGATCCCAGTGCCGCTGTCTGGACCGCAAGTGGACTTCCGCGTCGGCGACTACGCCCCCGAGCACGAGTTCCTAGGTACGTTCCGAGGGTGGACCCGCGGCGAGATGCGTGAACTTCGCGTCTACCGGCCGTGGCGCCTGCGCGTAGTCCGTACGCCGCAGTCGATCCTCCCGACTTCCCACGCGGCATGGGACTGGCAGTCCAGCTTCGACTTCCTCGGCGACCCCGTCGGCGTTGACCTCCCGCAACGTTCGGGCTGGGCCGCCGTGACGCCGACGCTTGAGTTCTTCCTCCACAGGTTTTCTGCGGCGGCGTCGCAGCGGCGGTTCGCTAGCGAGGGCGCCAGCGAGGTCCGACAGCGCCAGGGTGCCCTTCAAGTGCAGTACAGAGTCGTGGACGCCGACGGAGAACCGGCGGCCATCGGCTTCGCGTTCGAGGCCGACGCGCTTGTCGTTCCTCTCGTCCTCCCCAGCGCCGAGGACCTCGCCGCTCGCACCCTACCCTCCAGGCTCGAGCGCTGGCTGCGCACGCTCAGGCTCAGGAGAGCCATCGCGCACGATGCTTTGCTACCTGCCGAGGTCAACCTCTTCCAGCGAGACTGGCTGTTTCAGGTGCTCCTGTTGTCGGTGGTACGGCGTGCCCGCCAGGATGGCTGCACCTTTGCTAGCGCGGCTGAGGTACTCGCGGCGGAGGGCGACCCGACAGCATTTCGGTCGGCGGTGGCGGCCATCGTCAGCAGCGATATCGTCGACGATGAGCATGGTGGCGACGGAAGTCGGCTCGCCCAAACGCTGGAGGACATCCTCGCCTTACCGGGTGTCGTTGCGCGATTGGGAGAGTTGGCGCGGGAAGCGGCGCAACTCTCCGGCGGGCCGTGGGGCGCATGGATTAGGGAAATGCTGCTGGTTACCGTTGTGGAGGCGGCGCTCCAGGCCTGCCTCATCGCGGTACCGGCTGATACGGCGATCGGGGGGCTGACTGTGGATGCCGTTGAACGGAACGGCACACCGGCTGCCGTGATCGCCGAGTCCACACTTGGTGGCGGGGGCACCATTGAGGCGCTAGCGCGGACCTTCGCGGCGGATCCTCGCTCGTTCGAGAAAGCTATCGACGCGGCGCTGGCCCCATCCGACCTAGAGACGGCGGCAGATGGCCTGGAGCGCACAGTCCGTCTCGCCGTCCAGGACGCCGCTGTCCGCGCAGCCATTGCGCGACTTCGGGACGCCGATGGCCCGGATGCAAGGGCAGAGGCGCACGATGCCTTCATACACCTACTGGCGCAACGCGGCGTAGCTGTCCCACGCGCCCTATCGGTGTCGATCGCAACGCGTCTGCTGCGTCCGGCCGCATCACCCGCGACAGACCAGTTGACCTTGGAGTTGCTGGAAGCCTGGAGTGCGGCCGAAGCCGATTACGGGATGGGGCTCCCGGTTCGTGTGGCGGCGGCTCTGGGCGCGATGGACCAACGCCTGTCCGAACGTCTCCGCCAGGCGGCAGGGGCACCAGGAATAGAAATCGGAACGGCCAATCTTCTGCTTTGGCCCCGCGGAGGAGAGCTCCGCCTTGGCGCGCTTCAGTCGCATAACCCGTACCGACGCTCCCCGCTGACTGACGCGATGCTAGCGCGTTGCGTCCTGCTCGATGGCAGGACTCCGACCATTGATCTGTCTGATGCGGACTGGGGCAACAAGCTGGTATCCGCATTGGCAAGCGGCGGTGAGGCGCGGCTGCGGGCTGATGCCTCTGACGTACGACGCCTCAGGGCGGAACTGGTGCGCCTCCTCGCAAAGCCGATCGAGGTCGGGTACCTCCGCCTCTATCCCGCGCTGGATGGACTTAGGCGCGAGGACGACGGAAGGCTCGCCGCCGAACTCTCGGTTCGGGAGCAAGCTTGAGAGATGCGTGATCTGACCGGACCATCCCAAGGCCGAGCCATCCGGGAGCTGTTGCAGGGTCTCCTTGTCGCAGAGACGCTCGCTCCCAGCGACCCCCTTTGGGTCCTCTCCGGATGGATCACCGACATAGCAGTGGTCGACAACCGTGCGGGACGGTTCTCGCACGTCGACAGTGAGTGGCCCCTTGGGCCCGTGTCGTTCTCCGCGGTACTAGGGACCATCGTGCGTCACGGCGGCGCGGTGGCGCTGGTGCTGCGCGACGTCGAGCACAATCGCGCCTTTCTGAACCGGCTTCGAACTGTCGGACGATCCTGCGCCGGGCGTCTCCGTGCGGCCCTCACGTCCGACTTTCACGAGAAAGGTCTTGTCGGCGCCGACTACGACCTGAGCGGATCAATGAACTTCACTCACCGCGGCATCGAGGTGAACGATGAGCACCTCATCCTCCGCACTGATCAGCACACAGTGGCGGCACGAAGATTGACCCTCGATGCTCATTGGCGAACGCGTCTAGATGCTTGCGCTTGACCTCGACGCGTTTGCAATCGCGGCGGGCTGGGCGGACCTCCCGGCCGAACTACGCGCGCTCGGCCTCGAGAATACCGCAAAGGACCCGCGGTTTCCTGGCGCGATTCTGCCCCGAGTTGGAACCCGGGGGGAAGCGGTTTGGTATGCGCTTGCGCCGACGGCGCAGACGTGGCGGCGGCTCCGTCCGCTGCTGATGGCTTACGCGGGACCAACCGTCACGGCATTCACGGGACAGCCGACGGCCTTGCGGCTGAACGACCCAGCCGAGGCTCTTTTGGCAGGTGCAGGTGTATTCTCGGCGGCGCTGCTGACCCCTGCGCGAGGCCGCGAGGATCTGGCCGCACGTGCATTGGCGCGCCTCGTCGCATCTGTCGCGCGCTCGCCTACGGACGCCGGCCTGCCCTCCCCTTCGACGAGCGTGCTTCTTGCCAGTCTAGAGATGTGCTTGGCAGCGGGCGATCGCGCGGGCGCGGCCCGCATAGTCTCTATGCTGCGCGACGAGTGGCGCCTCGATGTGATCAATCTGCGCTTCGTTGAGGTTCGCGTTGCTGCTGCGTTTAGAGAGTGGCCAGAACTCTCGGCTCAGCCATGGTTCCCTGAACTCTGTCGTGTCCCGAAGCCTGTGTCTATCGCGCACGCGCTACTGGAGGCGATCTGGCATACCTACCTTGAGCCTTTCGCCAGCGACGCCGATCAGCTTCGCCAGCGCTATGTGGGCGATCTGCGGGCGATCTGCGACGACTTGCTCGCGGAATCGGCCCTTTCGAGCGAGACCGCTCTCGCGCTGCGCGCCCTGGGCGGCAACATCGAGCGATCCCAAGACCCCTCGATACCGGCCGCCGGCCACAACGGCGCTCCCGCGAGTGGTTGGGCCCGTTGGGCAGCTGCGGCGAAGTCGGCAGCCGGCGACGGCGCGCCCAGCGTCGCTCGCGATGCTGCTGTCGAGCAACCGGCATCGTCGATCAGGGAGATTGCCGAGGCGGAACTCGTCGCTGCTCATCTTGAGGAAATCGCGCTCCGTCCGGACGGACCGGCGTGCCTGCGGGCGGTGCTTCCAACCTTCGCACGTTGGCTGCTGGACGACGACTCGTTCCCGCGGCCGGTCATGCGCCCGCTCTACGAGGCCGCGCTCACGATCTTCACTCTGTTGGAAGACCGCGGCCCGGCCGCGCGCGACGCGATGCTTGAGATGCTTGACGCGCTTGTATCGCTGGAGCCGCCCGCCGAATCCTACCGGCGGCATCTTCGGGATGCCGAGGCGTTCCTCAGCGCTGAGGCCGGCACGTCGACCGTCTACTGGCTGCTGGACTTGGCGGAGCGCTTGCTCAGGGCCCCCTCTCCGGACGGGGCCGCTCGCTTGGCACTGTTGAACCGCATCCTGTCGTCGCTGCAGCCTATCCTGCGCGTACTGAGTGTGCCGCAGCGTGCCGCGTACAAGCGCGTAGCCGCGGTTGCCGGGTGGCCCCTGCTCGATGTGGAACCCGCACCGCCAAAGGCGGGCGCGGCAGAGCCTGCCCAATTTGTGGGACGTGTAGTGGCTCTCTACACGTTGACCGAGAGTGCCGGCCGGCAGGCTCAGGAAGCTCTCGAAGACGCTTTTCCAGGCGCGCGGGTGGAGCTGAGCTCCGACCACGTCTGCACGCCCCGATTGAGGTCGCTCGCTCGCGAGGCCGATCTGTTCGTCCTCGCGGCGGCGTCCGCCAAGCACGCCGCTACCGACTGCGTCCAGCGGCACCGTCCGGCGAGCCTGCCCGTCGCCTACGCGTCCGGCCGCGGAGCGAGCAGTATCGTTCGAGCTGTGGAGGACAGCGTCGCAGCCTGGCACAGTCGGTAGGCCGGGCTTGGGAGATCGACCAGCTTTCAATCTCGATTGATTCGCCCTTCGCCGGCAATATCATCGGCCATCGAGCGTCCCTGGGTGAGTCGGCGCCCGAGTGCCTCGACGAATGCCTCGTACCTCTCTTTCCCTTTGGCGTGCGCCCCCGTCTGCAACGCGTCAGGCAATGGTGGCGTCGCTGTCAGCCAAAAGCGCACGAATAGTGCGAGCGCCTCGTTGCCGATGGTGACGTGGCGTTCGAGCCTTTCGCTGGCACGCGACAGGCGATCGAGCCGACGTGTCAGGGCCGCTTCCAGCCTGTCGGGACCATCCGGCGACAGGTAGCTCGCGAGTGCAGCCTCGACAACTACGGCTTGGCTGATGCGCTTCCGTGCCGCGTAGTCGGCGAGGCGGAGCATTAGATCGGGGGGGAGCCGGAAGGTCGCTTTGGTGCGCATGATGGGTTAGAGGGCAATGCCGTCATCGGGATCGAGCGCCGCCTGCCGGGCCACGCGGCGTGCGCGAGCAGCGAGCGCCCGGGTGCGCGCGGCATCGTCGTCCTGGTCTTCCTCCGCGAAGACGAACTCCTTCTCGGGCGGCGGCCCTGGCTCGGGCGCGATCTGCTCGTGCTCAGGCAGGGTCGGCTCCCGTCGGATGCCTCCGTCGGTATCATCATTCGCGCCGGCGGCTGATGGTGCTGCCTCACGCACGACCGGCTTCAGCGCGCTCCAGTCATCCTCACGGTTCGAACACGACGCAGCCGGCACGGGGTCCGGCGGCGCCACCACGCGTGCACGCAGCTGCCGGTCCTCGTAGTAGCGCGCCTTCCGTGCGCGGATCGGCCGGCAGCCCGAGACCAGGACGATCTCTTCGGTCGGTGGCAGCTGCATCACTTCACCCGGCGTCAGCAGCGGCCGCGCCGTCTCCTGGCGGCTGACCATCAGATGGCCGAGCCATGGCGACAGACGATGCCCCGCATAGTTCCGGCTATCCCGGATCTCCGTTGCCGTGCCGAGCGCATCAGAGACGCGCTTAGCCGTGCGCTCGTCGTTCGTCGCGAAGGCGACGCGGACGTGGCAGTTGTCGAGGATCGCGTTGTTCGGCCCGTAGGCGCGTTCGATCTGGTTCAACGACTGCGCGATCAGGAAGGACCGGATGCCGTAGCCCGCCATGAAGGCGAGTTGGCTCTCGAAGAAGTCGAGTCGGCCCAGGGCAGGAAACTCATCGAGCATCAGCAGCAGCCGATGGCGGCGCCGCTCGTTCTCCAACGCCTCGGTCAGGCGGCGGCCGATCTGGTTCAGCACGAGCCGCACGAGAGGCTTGGTGCGGACGATGTCGGAGGGTGGGACGACGAGGTAGAGCGTGACCGGCTCGCGCGCCTCGACCAGGTCCGCGATCCGCCAGTCGCAGCGCCGCGTGACCTTCGCAACGACCGGATCGCGATAGAGGCCGAGGAAGCTCATCGCGGTCGAAAGCACACCGGACCGTTCGTTGTCCGACTTGTTGAGCAGCTCGCGCGCGGCGGAGGCGACGACAGGGTGTGGCCGATCCCCGAGATGCGGCGTGGCCATCATCGCCGCCAGCGTCCGCTCGATCGGGCGGCGGGGATCGGAGAGGAAGCTCGCCACACCGGCGAGCGTCTTGTCCTCCTCGGCGTAGAGGACGTGCAGGATGGCGCCGACCAGCAGGGAGTGGCTGGTCTTCTCCCAGTGGTTGCGACGCTCCAACGCGCCCTCGGGGTCGACCAGGATGTCGGCGATGTTCTGTACGTCTCGCACCTCGCTGTCGCCGCGCCGGACCTCGAGCAGCGGGTTGTAGGCCGCGCTCGCCGGGTTGGTTGGGTCGAACAGCAGCACCCGGCCAAAGCGCGCCCGCCAGCCGGCGGTGAGCTGCCAGTTCTCGCCCTTGATGTCGTGGACGATGGCCGAGCCTGGCCAGGTCAGCAGCGTCGGCACGACGAGGCCCACGCCCTTGCCGGAGCGTGTCGGCGCGAAGCACAGCACGTGCTCGGGACCGTCATGCCGGAGATAGCGCCGGGCAAACCAGCCGAGCACAACGCCATCGGGGGCGAGCAGCCCGGCGTCGCGCACTTCGCGCTCCGTCGCCCAGCGGGCCGAGCCGTAGGTGGTGACGTCCCGCGCCTCGCGGGCGCGCCAGACCGACATGCCAATGGCGATGCCGATCGCCGCGAAGCCTCCGGCCGCGGCGATGACGGCGCCTTCGTAGAAGACCCGTGGCGCGTAGGCGTCGTACCAGTACCACCACAAGAAGAATGCGGGCGGCGGGTAAACCGGCACGCCGGCCCAGACGTCCATCGGCTGCCCGAGCTGCGGCTGGTAGCCGAGGCGCCAGGCGACCCACTGCGTCGCGCCCCAGACCGCGGCGAGCACGATCAGGAAGACAACCAAGACCTGGCCCCAAAGGATCTTGGTGGCGGTCATGGTTGTGTGGGGCGGGCGGCGTCCATGGCGCGAGACGTGCGCGATCGGCATGCTCGTGTTCAAGCTGTCGCGGACCCGCGTCGTAGCTGCGGCGACCGCATCGCGCGAAACGGCGGGGGACCCCACCGGGCCGATCCAGCGGCGCAGCGTCCGGTTAGAGGCTGAGGCCTCGCTTCCGCGTGGGTGTAGGCTCGAAACCGCCGCCGGGCGCGATGCTCCCTGCCACAGCCAGTCCCCGCTGTCGCTCCATCGCCGGCTTCCACGGCACCAGCTGGAAGCCGAGGCCGTCGTCGATCATCGCGAAGCGCCCTGAGGCGAGGTCGAGGCGCCGGGCGAAGATCCCGGAGACGCTGTCCCCCTCCCGCGCCGGCCGCCACGCCTTGCCAGTCTCGGCCGTCACGCGCGCGGCAGCCGCCTCCATCTCGCGCTGGCGCATTGTGTTGAGCAGGTCGCGCGCGAAGACCACACGCTGACCCTGCCGGCGCGCGAGACCGGCTGCGACGAGATGCTCGGCCCGACGTGCGAGCGAGCCCTCGACGTCAGCACCGAAGCCCTGCCCTGCCAGCGGCAGTGCCTCTCGGTCCAGCAGGCGCCGGTCCAGCCAGGTCGCGCCATCGGCGGTGACTTGCGTCTCGACTGGGATGTCCGATCGCACGGCGAGGGCGCTGCGCTCCCTCCCGCTGGCATCCTGGTAGCGGCGGAGTTCGACGACCGCGCCCGGGTGCCCGTCGCCTGTCGCGTCGATGTCCGCGAAGCGGAGGTGATGCACGCGGCCATCGATGCCGTCGATGATCGCGTAGCCGCTGCCCTTGAGCTCGTCGGCGATGCCGCGTTCGACGAGGCGGCCGATGATCGGCTCGGGCCGGTCACCATGGATGGTGAAGTCGCCGGCTCCGCGCTCGGCACCGAGGCCCTGCATGGCGCGGTGCATGGTCCTGATGATGTCGCCGCGCGCGCCGAGGTCGCGCAGCGTCTCCTCCATGCCGGGTCTGAGGGTCCAGACCGAGGGGCCATGGCGTTCGGCGAGACCGAACCGCTCCAGCGTCTGCGCCCGGCCGATCATCAGGCGGCGGAGTTCCGGATCGGCGGCGTCCGCGCCGGCCGGGCGCAGGTCCAGGATGCCGCCACCCTCATCGGCGGCGGCGCGCAGGGCACGATCGAGACCGGTCCAGCGCTCGGCACCGACCTCGGCCTCGAGCGAGCTGCGGATCTCCTTCTCGGTCCGCGGCCCGAGTTCCAGCTCGACCAACGCCTCGGCGCGGCCGCGAAGGCCGCGCGAGATGTAGTCGCGCGAGATCACCAGGTCGCCGCCATCCTCGGCCCGCCCGCGCACCAGCACATGGACGTGCGGGTTGTCGGTGTTCCAATGAACGACCGCGACCCAGTCGAGGTGCGTGCCCAGGTCCTGTTCGGCCTGCCGCATCAGGTCGCGCGTCCAGGCCTTCAGGTCCACGAGGGCGGGCGCGTCCTCCGGGCTGACGATGAACCGGAAGTGGTGCCGGTCATCGGTGCAGCTCTCCGCGAAGGCCCGGCCATCGACGCTGTCCGAGCTCCCCTCGAAGAGCCGCGCCTTGGCGCCGTCGCGCGTTACCCCGTCGCGCTGGAGGTAGCCGATGTGGGTGGCGAGGGATGCGGACCGGAAGCGCGTGCCCTGGTGGCGCACGACGCGCGCCTTGATCACGACGCGTCGTGACGGCGAGCGGAGCGCCGCCTGTGCCGCGGCGGCGCGGCCGCGCCCGAAGCGCGAGCGGCCCGCACCCCTTGCGCCGCGGCCGAAGCCGGGGCCGGTGTGGCCGGCCTTGCGGACGGCGCGCATGACCTGGCCGACGAAGCTTTTTGCGCGGCGGGTTGGCACACGCTTGTCGCCAATGCGGCCGGGGCGAACAAGCAGGTCGTCGTCGCGGCCCGTCATGGCCGGCGATCCGCCCGCGCGCAGAGGCAGCTGGCGCTGAGGCCGTTGATTCGCCTGGGCTTTTGGCAGGAAGCGCCAGCCGCCACTTCGGCGCAGGGCACGAAATCCTGTTCTGGATCAGGCACATACGACCGACAGCCACCCCTGCTTTTATCTGGCAATCTGCGGTCGGGGTTCCGCGGTTCGCCGCCTCCACCGCTTTGGTGGTCGGTCCTGGAGTAGCCGGCAGCACGACAGAAGCACCCGAGCCTGCGCGCATGTGCGACATGGGTGTGACTGCAGGGCCGCACGATGCCCTCCGTCCGAACGCCATCGCTCATGGTGCACCGCCCGAGCTGCCACGGATGGCGAAGATGGAGCCGCGATGATGCGCTGGACCGTCCGCCTCGTGCGCCTCGGCTGCTCGGGATCGGCCGACGAATGGCTGCGCGGGTGGTGTATCGGCTGCGATTGTCGCACCGCCAACCAGCACGAAGATCGACGGCGTTGGTGCAGTATTGTGACCGCTGAGCTGCACGTAGATTGCCTCAGCGCCACGGGCCGCTCGCACCGCAACCTGGCCAGGTGCAGAGGTGCCGGCGTCACCGGTCAGCAGCGGTGCGAGGGCTGCGACATAGGCTCGGGTCTCCGCCGGCAACGGCTGCCCTGTCGACAGATGCGCCTCCACCCGACGTGGCCCGGCGTTGTAGGCCGCCAGCATCAGCGGCACCGAGCCGAAGCGGTCCAGCATCTCGCGCAGATACGCCGTGCCCGCCAGGATATTGTCCTGCGGCAGGAAGGGATCGGCGCCGAGGCCGTGCTGCGCGCGCAGGCCCGCCCAGGTTGCCGGCATCACCTGCATCAGCCCCATGGCGCCGCGGTGCGACACGGCGTGCCGATCGCCGGCGCTCTCCGCGCGCATCACTGCCCTGATCCAGACTTCCGGAATGCCGAAGCGCTGCGAGGCGGCCGTGATCTCGGCAGCATGGATCGTCTGCGCCGCCACCCCGGACAGCGGGAGGCTGACCAGCAGCAGCACGGCTGCGATAAAGGGCCACGACCGGGACGGGAGGGGGGAGGTGAGCTGTCCAGCGCACCCTGCCAGAGCGCCGCGCGTCGCCAATGGGCGCGCGTGGAAAGGCGGCGTCGTGCTCATGTTCCGCGCTCCGTGATCCAGACCGGACGCAGCCGGGCGACGATGTTCGTGCGCAGGAGCGTTCCGAAGTAACGGCCGTCGAGGCTTTCCGGCTCGGCGGGGTTGAGGAGGAACACCTCGCCGGATTTCAGCCTGTGGCACGCGTGCCAGGTCGGCAGCATTCGGCCCAGACGATCAGCCATGCGGCGGTGTGCCACCGTCTCGCCGTCGACCATGATCGCGGTACCCTCTGCACACACCACCTGCGGCGGCAGGGCGGCGACGTGCTTCAGCAGCGGCACGCCACGCGCGACATAGCCTCGCTCGGCGAGGAACGCCGCCAGTGTCTCGGGCGGGCGGACGAGAACCAGGTCGCCGTGCGCGATCGTCTCGGCCGGCATCGCGGCGTACAGGCCGAGCGGCACGCTCGCCGACGCATTCCAGATAATGCGCGGCTGCCACTCCGCGACCGCTGGAACAGCAATCAGCCCCAGCCCGGCGAGCGTTGCCACAATGGGCGCCACGCGCCGTCTCCGCCACGTCGTCATGCGTCGATCCTCCGCCGCAGCAGCCAGGCGCGATGGCGCTCGCGCGTGTAGGCGCGCGGCGGCTCGCCGGCCGCGAGGCGGTTCATCACATGCCGCCAATGGTCGGGGCAGGCATCCTCGGGCGCGACGCCCGTCTGCTCGACCGCGTCGATCGCGCGCAGCACCTCGTTGACCTTCGGCCAGCCGGAGATGCGCAGCAGGATCTCCGCCCCCGGCTCCACGAAGCCGATCGTGCTGAAGGCCTCGCCGGGCCCGACCGCGCGCAGGATGTCGATGCGGCTGGCGACGGTGCCGTAGCCGTTCGAGGCCCACCGCACGAAGGCGAAGACCTCGCCCGCCGCGAAGGCGACGACGCGGCGACGGCGGTCGAGGATCGTCTCCTCGGCGATCCGCCCGAAGCGGATCCAGCGCTCGACGCGGCCCTCGAGCCACAGCAGCTCGACGCGGGTCAGCGCCGGCATGGCGCCGCCTCCCTCTCCCCGTCCCGGTCGCGTTCTCCGCGGCGCGCCGGCCCAACCACTCCTTGAAGGTTAGACTCTGGGTTAGAGAAGTTACGGCTGCCGCAACGCATTGATCCGGCTGGCGGATCGGCCAATTCCTGCGCCCGAAGTCCCGTGCCTGGTGCGCCCGAAGTCCCGATATCGGATGCGCCCGAAGTCCCGTGGCCCGCAGCACTTGTCCACAGGTTATCCACCGGTCGGATGTGGAGAAGTGGCGCGCCGGCATCGTCCTGCCGCAGCGCCAGCGCGTAGCCGGGCAGCGGCTGGCGTGCGACCAGGCGCCGGATGTCGAGCGCGAAGTCGGAGAAGCGGGCGAGGCTCGCGCTTTTGGCGTGGAGGTGCCGCAACTCGAAGCGCCAGCCGCCCGGCTGCCGCCCCGCGTGCTTGCGCGCGACGCGGTAGAGCCAGCGCTCCAACCCGCCTGTAAGCCGGAAATAGGCCGGGTCGACGGTCAGCACGAGGCGGCGGTCCAGCACGCCCTGGTAGAACCAGTCGGGCAGGACGAACTCCATGCCCTCGACGCGGCCAGCCCAGGTGGTGAGCTCCTCCCACTCGCTGATCCAGCTGAACTGCTGCCGGCGCCAGTGCGGGCCGTGGCGGATCGTCGTGCGGATCACGGTGGATTGCAGGCGCGCCAGCGCGCCCTTGAGCAGCAGGTAGTCGCGCTGCCCGCGGCCACGGCCGATGGCGCCGAGCAGCTGATAGGGCGTGAACCGGAAGAAGCGCGAGGTGGGCAGGCCGCGGTCCAGCGCCTCGACCAGGTGCGAGGCAGCCCAGATCAGCACATCGGCGTCCCAGATGGTCGCGATGCCGTGCTCGGGCAGGCCGTGCACCTGCACTCGCGTGTCGCCCGCGGCGTAGAGGATCGGCGCCGTGCGCTTGGCCTTGGCCAGCGAGAAGAAGGGTCGCTCCATGAGGTCGCGCTGGTCGCGCGGCGGCACGTCGCCGGACAGGGCGTCGAACGGGTCGAGCCGCGCCCGTTCGCTGTCCTGCTGCTGGAGACGGCCCGGCGCCATGGCGTCAGCCGCGCAGGCGCGCGGCGTAGGCCGGCGAGACGGCGACATGCCGCTTGGCTGGCAGCACGGTCTCGCCGGTGTCGTCGCTGGTCGAGGCCTTGGTGCCGCGGTTCACCCAGGCCTGGAGATCGGTCACCGCATAGACGACGCGGCCGCCGATCTTGGAGTAGCGCGGGCCGGTGCCGTAGGTGCGGTGCTTTTCCAGTGTGCGGCCGGACAGGCCGAGGAAGCGCGCGGCCTCGGGCGTGCGGAGGTAACGTGGTGGCAGGCCGGCATTCGGGTCGGGCATCGGGAGCCTCCGGTGACGCTGTCGGATGCCGCGCATGGGGCGCGGCGGTCGCATCGGAGGCTGGCGAAGCGCGGCAGCGTCGGGGGAGTACGAAGGCGCAGGCGGATTGGGCGTACCCAAGAGCTGCACCAGCCAACTCGGCGAGCAGTTCGGCAATGACGTCTATGCAGTTGAGCAACTCGTGGCCGAACTTGGCGCGATCTCGGTCTGTGTCGACCTCGTCGTGACGCTCACTCCGCGCCCCGATCTCGCGGTTCACATCTACTGCTGGCTCAAGGTCCCCATTGCCGACAAGAAGGCCATGCTCACCGCCGCTAGTGTGGATGCCAAGGCGACCGACCTTTTCGCCGAGCTGCGATCTGCGCAATCAGAGGAGGCAGCATAACGTCCGCCTCTACCGGAAAATGCGTCGGCGGTCTCAGCGCGCTGCTGCCGGCCGCACAATTTTCGGCCGCGTTTCTTTCATCGACGACCAACTACCGATACAATTTACGTTGTCACGAGAATTTCAAGAAAGGGATGCGACATGAAAGTGTGTCGCTTGAATATAACGAACTTTCGTGGGGTGAAGTCCGCGACCCTACTGCTTCCAAACCATGCAGTGCTGATCGGCGACAATAATACGGGAAAGACGACGATCCTTGAGGCTCTTGACCTCGTTCTTGGGCCTGACCGCCTAAACCGCCAGCCCCCCATTGATGAGCACGACTTCTTCCAGGGCAAGTACCTTACCAAGGCCACCGACGCAGCTGGCGGTGTCGCAGCCGGCGAGGGAGTTGACGCGCAACCGAACGCCGCACAGCCGCAGGCTGACGCTGAAGGCGATGGCGGCGGCGCGGCGGGTCCAGATGGCAAAGACGCCCCGCGAATCGAGATCGAAGTGGCAATTGCCGACCTGAGCGAGGAGCAAAAGGCCAAGTTCGGTGACTACACCGAGTTTTGGGATGCTGCGACGGACACCTTCTACGAAGAGGCCAACCCGGCGGGCATCGATGCGGCGCAAATCACAGAGGCGCTCCGCGTCACCTTTCACGGCTGGTACGATCCGGAGGAGGACGACTTCGAGGGCAGGACCTACTTCACTCGAAGCCTCACCGAGAGCGAAACACCCGTCCCGTTTTCAAAGAAGGACAAGCAGGTGTGCGGCTTCCTGTACCTGCGCTCGCTGCGTACCGGATCCCGCGCCCTCAGCCTGGAACGGGGAAGCTTGCTGGACATAATCCTGCGCCTGAAAGAGGTCAGGCCGCAGATGTGGGAGGACACCATCACCAAGCTCGCCGATTACTCCGTTGCCAGCGACCCCAAGCTCGGCATCTCTGGCGTGCTGGAGAGCATCAACACGGCGCTGAAGAAGTACGTCCCGAAAGAGTGGGGGATCGAGCCGCACCTCAAGGTTTCCAACCTCACCCGGGAACACCTGCGGAAGATCATCACCGCGTTCATCGCCACGGGCGAGGGGAGTCATGCGGCGCCCTTCTATCGGCAGGGGACAGGCACCATCAACATGCTCGTGCTGGCCATGCTGTCGCAGATCGCGGAGGACAAGCAGAACGTCATCTTCGCGATGGAGGAGCCGGAGACCGCCATCCCGCCCTACGCCCAGAAGCGGATCGTCCATGAGATCCGCAAGCTGGCGTCACAAACAATTTTCACCTCGCATTCGCCCTATGTCCTGGAGGAATTCGCGCTCGACGAGACCGTCGTGCTGGGGCGGGATGACGCGGGTGTGCTCGGCAAGCGGGTCATCGCCTTGCCCGATAGCGTCAAGCCGAAACGTTATCGGCAGGAGTTCCGCACCCGCTTCTGCGAGGGCTTACTCGCGCGTCGGATTCTTGTCGCCGAAGGGGCAACCGAGGCGGCAGCATTTCCGGTGGTTTGCCGTCGGTTGGCAGAGTTGAAGCCCGACACCTATTCCTCGCTTGAAGCACTCGGCATCTGCACCATCGATGCCGGCAGCCAGAACAGCATCCCGGACATGGCCAAGCTCTACCGTGAACTCGGGAAGCGCCTTTTCGCCATCTGCGACAAGCAGGACGCTGCGAACAAGGCGCTCATCGAGGCGCAGGTCGAACTGCTGTTGATGCATAACGAGAAGGGCTTTGAAGACCTGGTCCTGAAGAACACAACAGAGGAAGCTCTCAAGCGATTTACGAAGCTTGTCGACTGGCCGCCACACCTTACGGCCAAGTACCCGGACATAGAGGAGTCGGCCTCTGACGCACTCAGGGACTACTTCGGCTGGACGAAGGCCAACTGGGGCATCGCCGACTTTCTCGCTCAATGTAGCGAGGCCGAGATACCTACCTGGCTACGCGAGGCCTGCAGTGCGATCAAGGACACCTGTGCGTCCGCTGGCGCGGCCGGGAGCGTTGAAGCGCCAGTCAAGCCGGGAGCCGGTGCGGATGCAGCTGACTGAGAAGCAGTTGGAGATCATGGCGGCCGAAGGTCACCTCCTCGTCACGGGAGGGCCGGGCTCCGGCAAGACCACGGTGTCTATTCTCAAGGCTGCGCAGATTGCCGAGCAGCACTTGCGGCCGGGTCAGAAAGTCTTGTTCCTCAGCTTTGCCCGCGCAACCGTGTCCCGTGTCGTCGAGGCCATCGAGTACGAACAGCAAATCCCTCGCGAGCAGAAGCGGCGGATCGGCGTCGAGACCTACCACTCCTTCTTCTGGCGTATCTTGAAGTCGCACGGCTATCTGGTTGGCCTGCCGCGGCGCATCGATATTCTGACGCCTCCGACCGAAGCAATCGCCCTGTCGGGCATCCGCAGCGGGTATGCTTCTACGTCGAAGTTGACGGAGGCCGACCAAGCGAAGAAGGCGGCGGCAGAAGAGGCCGAGCGTTTACGGCTGGCTCGCGAAGACGGCAGGGTCTGCTTCGACCTTTTTGCTCCGTATGTCGGGAATATCCTCCATGGCAGCGAGCGCATTCGCAGGCTGCTGGCCACGATGTATCCCGTCATCATCCTCGACGAGTTTCAGGACACCAACGCGAAGCAGTGGCGTGTCGTCCAGGCGCTCGGAGAATTCACCAGGCTCATCGCGCTCGCCGACCCTGAGCAGCGCATCTACGACTGGATTGGCGCTGATCCGAAGCGCCTCGACCACTTCAGGGAGGCGTTTGCGCCAGCCGAAGCGGACCTCAGCACCGACAACCATCGGAGCGCGGGCACCGAGATCGGGGTCTTCGGCAATGACATCCTCAAGGGCAAGTTGCGCAAAGACCCCTATGTGGGCGTAAGAGTCTACGTTTATCCGCCTAACACCGATCAGGCATTCTCCGCGCTCGTAACCACGACATACAAGGCGCGGAAGCGGCTTGCTGATGCTGCTATGAAGGACTGGTCGCTCGCCATCCTCGTGCCGACGAAGAAGATGACCCGCCTGGTATCAGACGCCTTGCGGTCGCCGCCGGGCGGATTGACTGAGATTCCGCATTCAGCGGTTATCGAATTGGAAGCTGCGATCCTCGGCGCTGAGGTCATCGCTTTCCTCATGCAGTTGGATACCGATGGCTTGCACTTCGAGCGGTTCATCGCCCTGATTTGCAACTACTTCCAGGGCAAGGGGGGCGACACACCGACCAAAGGCGCTCTGAACGAGGCTGCCAGTATCAAGAAAGCCTACGGCGAACACCTTGCCTGCCTAACTGCCGGCAGAGCGCTCCGAAAGAGCAGCATCCTGGTCGCCATGCTCGCCGTCTATGCCCAGGCACGAGAACTCGCGCTCACCGGCGATCCGGACCAGGACTGGCGAGCCGTGCGGCGGCTCCTGGAGGATGGTGCTTGCCCGCGGCTAAAGGAGATCGCTCAGGAGGTTCGGAACATCCGAGTGCTGGAGCGAGGCACCCAACTCCGGCAGGCGCTTTCTCAGGACTGGCGGGACCACGGAAGCTATCGCAACGCGCTGGCGATCATTCGGCAGGCGTTTGTCCAGGAGCATCTCTCGACCAACGCTAAACCTGAGACCGGTGTCGTGGTGATGAACATGCACAAGTCCAAAGGTAAACAGTTCGACGAAGTCATAATCTTCGAGGGCTGGCCGATTAAGCGAAAGGGTCAGTTACCCTACAACGCCGACCGTATCGTGCGATTCAATTCACGAGCCGAGATCGATGATCAGTCACGTCAGAACCTTCGTGTGAGTGTGACGCGAGGAAGGCGGCACACAACTATTTTGACGCCGAAGGGCGACCCTTGTGTGCTCCTATTGGGGGATGACTAGGTGAAATTCTTACCCAGTTCGCAATCGCCTGCGGCGTGGCCGGTCACCTCTTCAAATGAGATTCCATCCCCTAACGCCCCGGCAAGGATGCCGATGTTGGTCATTCCTTTCGAGGCAAGAAACAGCCCGTTTGGGGCTTCCAACTGCGTTCGGCCAAGCGGGCGCGAGTCAGCGCGCGACCTTCACGCGCGCGCCAACGCGCAGCAGCGCGCGATAGCCGCCGTCGCGGAGCGCGATGGCATCGGCGACCAGGCGCATGGTGCGGGCGCGGAGGTCATGGGTTTTCCAGGCAGCGCCGCGGGGCACGCGCGCGGCACCGAACAGCCCGATGGCGATACCGCGGTAGCTGTGGCCGTCCCGGTGGCCGTCATAGGCGCGGAGCGCCAGGACAAGGCGCCTGCGCTGCAGCGCTGTCAGGCCGACGTCAGGCTGCGCCCGGCCCTGGAGTGCGTGCCAGAGGCGCAGCACGGCAGCGAGGCGCTGCGGAAGGGCGTCATCGAACGGGATCAGCGCACCAAGGTGGTCAGCGGGCGACGCGCCGCGCGCGATCCAGACAGGGATCGACGCCGCGCCGACCGCGCCGTGCAGCCCGTCACTCGCTTGGCGGAGCGAACTCACAGGCGGCAGGGCAGCCGGAGAGGGTTGCGAGAAGGACGGCGGCAAGGCCGAGAGCGCCACGGTGGCGGTGCAGAGCGCCGGCATCCAGACGACACCCGCCGCGCGCGCCTCGAGCGCGGGGTTGGCCGGGAAATCGCAACCCCCAGCGCTCGGCGACGGCTTCGGCGGCGTCGTCGGGCCGCCGGTCGTCGAGCTGTTCCCAGTCGCGCACGTAGCGCGGGTTGCGCCGGAGGAACTCCCAGGCGAGATCGCGCGCCGAGGCGTTCTCCAGCTCTGCGTAGGCGGCCGCCGACCGCCAGTCTCGCGACGGCATGGCAAGGCTCCGGCACAGCGCGGAGCGCACGCTCCGCGCGCAGCATGCCGAGAGATGCGACCATCCGGTGTGTTGTGGAGGCGCGCGCCGGGCAACACGTGTTGCCAACGGCGCAACGCCGGTCAACTCGTCGATCCCTGCCGCAGCAGATCGCGGTAGCCGGCTTCGGTGATCCAGCGGGCACGGGCGAGATGGCTGTCGTGGATTCGCCGTGCCTGGTCAGGATCGCGATCGGGGTCGAGGCCGAGGACGATGCGGGCGACCTCGCGCCAATCTGCACCGTCGGCGGCGGCATCGAGAAGGCGGAGGTAGAGGATCTTGTTGGCCAGGTCATAGGCCGTGACGCGCGGTTCGTCGGTTGGCGCATCCAGGAGGGCTGGGTTCACGGGGCCTCCGCGGTGGCTGAGGTCACGGGTCGATCTGCTGAAGTCATCGGTGATTTCCGGCGCCATGGCTACCCCGGCCCGCTCGCTGCACCCCTTGTCGTCTGCTGCGAAACGAGCTCGCGGCGACTGGGCGTGGAAAGCGTTTTGTCGAGAATACTCCGTGGTGAAATACGCCTCAAGACGGCGCGCTCCCGTAGATGGAGATTCGGGAGGTGCTGGCGCGCAACCTGCGGAAGGCGCGGCAGGCGAAGGGGCTGTCGCAGGAGGAGTTGGCGCACCGCGCCGGTGTCGACCGGACGTATGTCAGCGCGCTTGAGCGCCGTGTCTACGCTGCCAGCATCGAGGTCGTCGACCGGCTGGCGCGTGAGCTCGATGTTGACGCCGCCGACCTGCTCCGACGACCGACGCGTCGCGAGGGGGCCACCACGAAGGTGAAGCCGTAGCTAACCCGCCCTCATTGAGTGTCACGAGGCGGCTGGCGCCCCGCCCTCCCGGGCGGGGCGCCGTTGGCCACTCACTCCCTGCTGCGGTTGCCGTTGGGGCGGGACCAGATCAGCTCGAACTCGCCGCCCTCCATCTCGAAGAGGTTCGCCAGGATCGGCGCCGGCAGGGAGGGGTCGTCGAGCTTGACCGAGAGGTAGTCGCGGCCCTCGTTCGAGGTCTTCTTCCACGCCGCCCCGATCTCGGCGCGGCCGGCGAAGATGCGGAGGTCGGGAGCCTTGTCGCTGCTCTTCTCGGCCGGCCGGACCTGGACCTTGGCGTCGAGGGTGAGCGTCGAGACCGTGCCGGTGAAGCCGTCGCCGGTGCGGGTGAAGGTGCCGATGGTCGCCATGACTGTCTCCTGTCTGTCGATCGGGCCGCGCCCATCGCGGCCTCGATGGCGATCGTCCGGCCGGGGGCGGGCGCCGACGCACCCGCTTGCGGGCCGCAGCGCAGCGGAGGACGGGGCTGGGAGACTTTCTTGCGTCGCGAGGAATGCGCGGCACGCGCAGGGGAAGAAAGTCGCACCGGCGCCGTTGCGGCCGAGGCGCCCGAGGCGTCAGCCGTCCCTCGGCCAGATCAGGCCATCCGAGGCAGCGTGGCAGCGCGGCACCGGACGGACCACGGAGACAGCAGGCGACGGTCGCCGCGCCCGGCACAAGGGCGATGAACCCGGCATCGCGGTCACGGCGCCCAAGGCGTGCACAAGGGAGGATCAAGCCGGAACAGGGAAGGCGAAACGCTGGCGCTGTGGCGCATCATCCCGGCTGGTCGGGCCGGGGCGTGGATGTTCCCGACGGGGGCCGCCCTCCTTCGGCTCAGCCGCGCGGCCCCGATGACGGCGCGGGCAAGCGTGCCGTGGAGCGGGGTGGCAGGCGAGGCTGATCCGGTCCCGCGCCTTCGGCGAACTCTGCGTCTGGACGGCCAGCGGTGGCCTGCCTCGGCTGGGCGCCGGCGCCCGCAAACGCAGCGAGTTGCACTGCCGCTGAGACACCTACGACGAGACCGCCAATCGCCGCGAACACGTGCCGCCAAACTTCCGACGGCACGAGCAGCGCCGAGATCCCGAGCACCGCGTGGTAACCGGCCACGGCCGCCGGTGCCGCGAACAGCAGCGCGATCACGGCCCGCAGGGCGAGCGAGCGGACGGAGGCGAAGAGCAGCTGCGCCGCGAACAATGCGACCACGCCCGCGATGAGGCCGACCACCACGGCGCCGATGACGCCCGCGCCTGTCTCGAACGCCCACATGCCGACCGTCAGCCCGACGAAGAACGGCACGGCGTAGATGGCGAGCGTGAACAGCAGCACGAGCATCGTGCCGAGGCCGAACAGGCTGACGATGACACCCAGCGTCATGCGACCCTCCCCGGTCGAGGCGCGATGATGCGCCCCGACTGTAGCGGATCGCGGGCGCGCAGCGGTTCGCCTTTGCGCGAGCGCATTGTCGTGCGGGCGGCGCTACCCGCCGCCCCCGCGGAAGTCGAAGAGCGGGATGCCGAGGCGCTTCGCCTTGTCGGCCAGGTTGTCGGTGACGCCCGAGCCGGGGAAGACAATGACGCCGATCGGCAGCGTCTCCAGCAGCGCGTCGTTGCGCTTGAAGGGCGCGGCCTTGGCGTGGCGGTGCCAGTCCGGCTTGAAGACGATCTGCGGCACCTTGCGCTGATCGGCCCAGCAGGCGGCGATGCGCTCGGCGCCCTTCGGCGTGCCGCCATGCAGCAGCACCATGTCGGGGTGCTTCGCGTGCACGCGATCGAGCGCGGGCCAGATCCGCTGGTGATCGTTGCACTCGACCCCGCCGGCGAAGGCGATGCGCACGCCCGGGGGCAGAAGAGGCTCGGTCTCGGCGCGGCGCCTGGCGGCGAGGAAGTCGCGACTGTCGATCATCGCCGCGGTCATCGTGCGGCGGCTGACCATCGATCCCACGCGCGGGCGCCAGGCGGAGCCGGTGTGGTGCTCGAAGTGCTCGGCGGCGGCATCGCGGAGGAACTCGAAGGCGTTGCGGCGCTCGATGAGCGTGAGGCCCTGGGAGAGCAGGCGTTCCAGCTCGACGGAACGAACTTCGGAGCCGTCCTGGTCGCGCTGGGAGCTCTGCTGCGCGGCCTCGTTGGTGTCGAGCTCGCGGCCGATGCGGTCGATGCCGCGATGGAAGAGGTTGACCAGCGACCACAGCAGGTCGGGCAGATCGGGCTCGAGGCGCGTATCGCCGAGGCTTGCGACGAATGCGTCGAAGATGTCGGCGACGGCGCAGGAGAGGCGGTCGGGATCGGGCAGTGGCCGTGGGTCCGGCTCATCTGCGAAGGGGCGGTACCCGTGGAGCTGAAGCTCGTCGAGCAGATGCGCGGTGGCGGAGGCGGCGTGGGTGGGTTCGGCGTCGTCGAAGCGGTCGGTCATGGCCGGGTCCTCGCTGTCACGGGCCGCGCCCATCGCGGCCTTCGTGGCGATCACCCGGCCGGGGGCGGGACCGACCGGCACCCGCAGGCGAAGCCGGAGGGCCGCAGCGCAGCGGAGGACGGCGGCGCGCGGCTTTCTTGCCTCGCGAGGAAGCGGCCCGTCAGGGCCGCGGGGAAGAAAGTCGCGCGACGGCGTTGCGGGGAGGGGCCGGCTCCGGCCCGATCGCCGGATAGAAGGCCGAGGGCGCGGGCTTTGGCGCGCGAGGAGCGTTGATTGAACATGTTGAGCAAACGCGCGAGCATACACGAGCCATGTGTCCGAACTGGAGGGGCGCTCTCCAGCCGCCCCTGAGTGTCGGCGGGCGTGCGCGGGCGGTGCCCGCGCCCTTCAACTATGAATAGTTAACGGTTAGGATCGAAATCAGGGCGAATCACCCAAAGCGGTCGCCCAGCGACAAGGCGATCGATGAGTCTTCTCGACACTGAGAAGCCTGTGAAGACGACGGCCGCAGGGCAGTACCTCGGGTACTCGCTCCAACAACTGCGCTTGTGCCATCACCTACTCAAGGTTCCCGATGGCGATAGCGTCTCGCTTGAATATGTCGAAGACGTCGCCGTTCACCGGGCGGACGGAAGCGTTCTGCTTGAGCAGTCAAAGAGCGCCTTGACCGGTAATCCCGCATCAGACCGAGCAGAAGAGCTCTGGAAGTCTTTTGCGAACTGGGCGGACCTGTGTATCGAAAAGAAGGTCGATCCAACCACCACTACCTTCCGGCTGTACGTCACTCCAGTGAAGACGGGGACACTCGTTAGCCAAATACATGCGGCGACGACCAAAGAGGCCATCACGGCGACGCTCGCAAAGATCAAGAAGCTGATCGATTCGAAGAAGCCCGACGCGGGGTGCGGGCCTCAGTTGGCGCGGTTCCTCAAAGCGGGTGATGCTATTTGCAGTCTGATCATCGCTCGGTTCGAACTGGTGACCGAAGCGGACCCAGTCGAGAGCGTACGGGAATACGTTCGCGCCGGCGTTCCGTCCGAGGCCCTGGACGACTTGACCGCCGCCGTCATCGGCATGGCACGAGATCGCATCGACAAACTCATTCGAGATCAGCAGGTGCCAGCGTTGTCTGCGGCCAATTTCCGCCGGCAGTTCCAGACCTTCGCGCGCCGATCCAACCTGACAAACCTTCTCGCTTCCAAGGCGCCGAAACCAACGGAGAGCGCGATCCTGGAACTGGTCAATGTAGCACCGAATTTTGTTCGCCAACTTCAGGCTATCAATGCCAGTAACGACATGCTGGTGACAGCGGTCAGCGACTACCTACGTACGACAACGGACAAGGTCCTATGGGCGGACGAGGGGATCATTGTCGAGCAATCGCTCGACGAACTCGACGCGCAACTGGTGCGCCGGCACGGGATTATCCGTGATGAGATTGAAGACACCCACTCTGACAAGGACGAGCCGTATCGAGGTCGGGCAGTCTACCGTCAGTGCGCCGATACCACTCTGCCGTTGGATGGCCAGGTACTGCCAAGCCATTTCGTAGCCGGAGCATACAACTGCCTCGCCGATGAACTGCGTGTGGGCTGGCATCCCTCGTACAAGACACTTTTTCCCAAGGAGTAGGCGCAGTGGCTGAGCCAGAAATGTCGCCTGTCGCCCTTGTCCAGAATCCGGCTTTCGGATCGCTGCTGCTGTGGAAATTCGGGCGCGGTTTTCAGGCGGAGGAGGTCGGCGATCTTCCAATTTTAACGTCGTTCTTCCTGACGCTGCCACTCGTCCTGCACGGGCCGACCATGCGGGTAATCCGGTCGACCAAGCAGAGTTCTGGTCTGGCGAAGTTTGTTGCGAAGCTGGGCGAAGAGCGTGAACGGCTGTTTGCGGTCCACGACCGAGCCCTTGCTATGCGTGGCTTGACCCTAGAGTCTCTAGGCGCAGGCATCTCGGCACAGCTATTGAGGGTCGACTACGACACCGGACGGGTTCGTTCGAATGAGGCCAAGCCACCGACTCCGCCGGAGCGTCTCAAACACCATGTCGCGAGCGCTGAAAAAGTTGGTCGCTGGATTGCCCGACTGCCCGCAAACCAAGTCTTTTCCCTGCTGCAAGTTGAACCCTGATGCATTTCCAAATCCTCAAGCTAATCCTTTGGTCCAAATCCGGGCACGCCCCGCGGGTCGTCGAGTTTGTGCCGGGTATGGTCAATGTCATCAGCGGCGCGTCGAAGACTGGAAAGTCGGCAGTGATACCAATCATCGATTACTGCCTTGCGTCAGGGAAATGCAGCATTCCGGTTGGGACCATCCGAACGGCTTGTTCGTGGTTCGGCATCGTGATCGAGACCATGGAAGGGCAGAAGCTGCTGGCGCGGCGTGAGCCCGGAGATGCGCGCCAGACTGGCGACATGTTCATCCTGGAGGGCAACACCGTCGAGGTGCCGGCCGAGGCACCGGCGAAGAATACCACCGCCGAGACGGTCAAGCGGATGCTGGACAAACTCGCCGGCCTTTCCCAGCTCGGGTTGAATCCGGACGCCGAGATCGCGCGCGTCAGCTTCCGCGACCTGATGGCCTTCACGTTCCAGCCGCAATACATCGTTGCGAACCCAATGGTGTTGTACTTCAACGCCGACACGACCGAACATCGGGAGAAGCTGAAGGCGATCTTTCCTTATGTCTTGGGCGCGCTAACGCCGGTCATGCTCGCTGCGCGTTGGGAAATTGAGAGGCTGACCCGCGAGCTGCGGCGCAAGGAGGCTGCTTTGCACGCCGCCAAGACAGCGGTCCGAGCGTGGCAGACCGAGACCCAGGCTTGGCTTCGCAATGCAATCGAGTTCGGCTTACTGCCGGTCGATACCATTATCCCGACTGAATGGAACGAGGTAGTCGATCTCCTGCGGCGCGCGGTTAGCACGAACACCCGTGCGGCTTTCGCGACCCTCGACACCATCGAGCCGTCGATGCAGCAGCTCCACCATCTGCGTCGGGCCGAAGGTGAAGCTGCGGCGGAACTGGCCGATCAACGGCAGAGGCTGAATGAGATTCAGCGGCTGCTCAGCACAAGTCAGACTTTCGGTTCCGCCATCCGGATTCAGCGGGATCGCCTCAACATCGCCAGTTGGCTCCGCGACCGGGCAAGTGACGCGGGCGACCCGGTTGTCGCCCTGAGCGAAGGCGGGCGTGACAAACTCGACGCACTGACCGAGGCTCTGGCCAGCATCGACGTGCAGTTGCGCACCCAGCCTCGTCTATCGGACAGCTTTGATAAGGAGCGACTCAGGCTGCGCGGCGAAGTGGAGGCAGCCACCGCTAGACTTACGGCCGTCCGGCAGGAGATATCCCTGTTGGAGCAGCGGTCGGCGCAGGTGCGCGAAGCGACCTATCGGCAGGACCGTATCGAGCGATTCATCGGCCGGCTCGAGCAAGCGCTAGTTTCGTTCGACCGATCCGAGCAGGGATCCGACGTCGTTGAGGACGTCGTGCGGCTCAAGGCCCGCATCGAGGAGCTTCGGGGCGTCTATTCCGAGGCCCAGGTTGGTCGAAAGACTGCGAACGCACTACGCCAGATAGAGAATTTCGCCGCGACGATCATCCCTACCTTGGACGCGGAGTGGCCGGACGCTCCGATCCAAATCATTATCAACGACTTGACAATCAAAATCATCCAGACCGAGCGCGAGGACTACCTCTGGGAGATTGGCAGCGGCGCGAATTGGCTCGCCTACCATGTGGCGGTCACGCTCGCCCTGCAGCGCTTTTTTACTAGCGAGATCAACCATCCTGTACCTGGGATGCTGATCTACGACCAGCCTAGCCAAGTCTACTTCCCGCGCGGCTTCGATGTCGTTGACGCCGCTACCCCGCTCGGCCGGTCACGCGACGAAGATATCGCGGCCGTGCGCAAGGTGTTCGAAGCTATGGGACGAGAGATCGTGCGTGCCAAGGGTCAGTTGCAGGTCATCGTCCTAGACCACGCCGGTGCCGACGTTTGGGGCGAGATCGAGGGCGTGACCCTGATTCAGCAATGGCGCGGTTCCGATAAACTCGTCCCGCCTGCATGGCTTGGAGAAATCCCGCGGGAGCCAAACGGCGACAAGCACTAGGGAGGGCATCCGTCCGCCCGCGTCGGACCTTTCTCCCATCTGGGCACATTGGCTTGGCCCGCTGTCTGGAGCGCTCTGCCAGGCACTGGTAGGTAGCGCGCATCCTCAGGTACAAGCTGGACGCGCACCGACGCGGCAAGGTCGGCAGGACCGATCTGGTGTAAGTCTTCGTTGAAGTCGTCAGAAAGCGGGCTAAGCGCGATGGGCTCAATGCCCCTTCGCCCAGCGTGGTCAGTCAGCGTTGCAGCGGCGCGGGTGCCTGCGAAGTCGCTGTCTCGGGCAACATAGAGTCGGCGTAGCCCACGCGGCAAGGCAATCGCGACGAGATGACTCGCCGAAAGCGCGGCGACCATCGGGAGCATGGGAACGACGCAGCGCAACGCGAGCATCGTTTCAATACCCTCGCCGACGGCGACCACATCCTGCGCGACGCCGAACCGTACCCCGTTGCCGAGCAGCCGCCCCATGGCGCGCCGCGGCGTCGCGATCGGTGCCTTGCCGCTGCCGTCGCGCGCAAGCCAGGTGCGATGCACGCCGGTGATCGTGCCGTCGAGGTCGGTCACCGCGGCGAGCATTGCGGGCCACGTCTCGACCGGCGCGTTCTCGTCCGCGCGGTAGTAGCAGCGCGGGTGGAAGCGCAACGCGGGCAGGTTGTCCAGGTAGGTGATGCCGCGCGCGCGCAGATAGGTCTCGGCCAGCGTGCCCTTGATCGGCTGCCCGGCGTAGAACAGCCGGCGCGCCGCATCCGGCGAGCCAGCCGCGACAGGCGCGCGGGGCTCCGGCCGCTGCGGCGCCGGCAGGCTCAGGAACCGCCGCGCTTCGTCCAGCACGTCGCGCAGGTTATCCAGGCCGCGTGCCCGGGCGATCAGATCCAGCAGGTCGCCATGCTCGCCCGTCGCGGCGTCCCTCCACTTCCCGGCAGCGCCGCGACCGGCTTCCGGCCCGTGCAGCCGCACGAACAGGCTGCGCCCGGGCGTGTTCGCGACATCGCCCACGGTCCACCAGCGGCCCTCGCGCCGACCGTTGGAAAGATAGTGGCGGCAGACCGCCTCGGCGTTCCGGGCCAGGCGGCGCGCGAGCGCGGCGGCATCCTCGCGCATCGGTCCCTCCATGAAGATGCGGGCCCGCCTTGCGACGGGCCCGCGAGGTGCAGGGAGGCCGGTTACTCGGCGGCGATCGCGGCGGTGGGGATCGCCGCGGCCTCAGTGTCCTCGGCGCGCGGCGCCGAGGCGATGGCCGGTTCGCCGCCGTCGGCCGCCGACTCCGCTTCGCCCTCCGCCGTCGCCTTGGTCTCTGGCTCCACCGCTGCGAAGACCTGGCCCGGCGTGCGCAGCGGCTCGGGCACCCAGCCGGTGCCGGTGAGCAGTTCCTCAGCGGCCGTCGCCATCTCCGCCTTCTTCAGGCCAGCGAGGCGCTCCGCCGCCCGCGCGCCGCGCGCCTCCCGCACAGCGGCGAGGATGCGCCCCTTGGTGACGCGGCCGAGATAGGCCTCCGCCGTCGGCCGCCAGCCGACCGCGGCCATGTCGAGGCTGGCGGCCGCGGCGATGCGGTCGGCATGCGCGATCGCCTTGGGCCGGCGGTTGTAGGCCTCGTGCACCGCGTTGACCGTGAGCCCGACGCAGTGCGCGAACAGCGCCTCGCGGCTGTCGGCGTCGAAGCCGGCGAGGACCGGCCAGAGCTCCCCCGGCTCCTGCGGCATCTGCGCCTGCCAGCGCGCGTGGCGGGCCTCGATGGCCCGCGCCGAGACGGTGTCGGCGAGGCCCGGCGCCTGGGCGGAGAACAGCGCGCTCTTCGGCTCGATCTCCAGGCAGGAGTCGAGGCCGTAGCGATAGAACAGCCGGAGGCAGAGCGCGTGCAGCGCAGCGAGGAACGCCGTCTGCGGATCGGCGGCGAGCGCGTCGCGTAGCGCGAGGGTGCGGTGCGCGGTGAGCTCGGTCAGCAGCCGGTCGGGCAGTGGGCGGATGCCCTCGTCCTCCTCCGGCGGCTCGGCGGGCGAGGCGGTCGTGCCGGTGTCGGGCCCGGCCGTGGTTTCGCCCTCCGGCTCCGCAGCGGCCTGGGGCTGGTCGGTCTCGACCTGCTCCTGCTCCGGTTCGGCCGTGATCGGCGGTTCGTCCTCCGGCCTGACGTAGCCGCGCTCGACGCGCAGCGCGCCCGAGCCGTCGATGCTGACGAAGACGCCGGCACGCCCCATCTCCTCGGGATCGTAGGCGACGGGCCGGTCCTCGAAGGCGGCCAGCGCCTCCTCGATCTCGGCCAGGCGCCGATCGGTCTCCTCCGGCACCTCGTCCGCCTCGGCGCAGTCCTGCTCCAGCCGGTCGAACTCGGCCTGGAGCGCATCGCGCCGCGCCATCTCCTCCTCGCTCAGCGGCTGCGCCTCGCCTGCCAGGCGACGCAGACCGTAGGTGTGGCCGTAGGGGAAGTCGGGCGCGACCTCGACCCAACGCCAGCCCTCGGCGCGGATCGCCTCGGCCTCGCGCTCCAGCCGCTCGCGCGCGAGCCGGTCGAGCAGCCCGGCGTCCTGCCACCAGCCGCCATCGTCAGGCTGGAACAGGTCGCGCAGGATCAGTCCGCCCGCAGCCTCGTAGGCCTCGGCGCCGACGAAGCGGGCGCGCTTGTCGGAGGCGCGCACGGCGCCGTCGGTCAGCAGGCGGCGGATCTGGTAGGGCTCCTTCGTGTAGGAGCGCTGCAGCGCCTCCCAGACCTGCTCCTGCCGCTCGTGGTCGGGGCTGACGGTGAAGGCCATCAGCTGCTCGAGCGTCATGCCGTCCTCGGCGTAGAGGTCGAGGAGACGCGGCGAGACGGCGGCGAGGCGCAGCCGCTGCCGGACCACGCCGACCGAGACGAAGAAGGCCGCGGCGATCTCCTCCTCCGAGCGGCCGCGCTCCCGCAGGGCCTGGAAGGCGCGGAACTGGTCGAGCGGATGCAGCGGGGCGCGCTGCACGTTCTCCGCCAGGCTGTCCTCCTCGGCGATGCCCTCGGTGCGGATGATGCACGGGATCGGCGCGGTGCGGGCGAGGCGCTTCTGCTTCACCAGCAGCTCAAGCGCGCGGTAGCGCCGGCCGCCCGAGGGCACCTCGAAAGTGCCGGTCTCGTTGCCGTCATCGTCCAGCACGGGGCGGACGGTGAGGCTCTGCAGCAGGGTGCGCCGGGCGATGTCCTCGGCCAGCTCCTCGACGGCGATGCCGGCCTTGATGCGGCGGACATTCGCCTGGCTGAGCACGAGGCGGTTGAAGGGGATGTCGCGCGAGGCGGAGAGCGCGACCTTCGGGGCGGACTTCGACATGGGGGTTCTCCATGACGGGCCGGCCGGGAGCCTCTCTCCCGACCCTGAACCCGTCACGAAGACCGCCTCGGCCCTCTCACTCTCTCGGCCCCGCAGGTGCGGCAGGGGGGTAGGTTCCACAACTCCGCGCCGGCCGCGCGATAGGCATCCGCGACAGCCGCGAGCGGCGCGTAGGAGAAGGCACCCCAGGGCGGCGGGCTGGCGGGCTCACCGACCGCGACCATCGGGCCGCGCACCGCGAGATCGCAGACGACCTCGAAGGGGAGTGCGCGACTATCGATCACTGGTAGGCCAGCGGCGATGCAGGCCGTCTTGATGGCCTCGCAGTCGTGCCCGCTGAGATATGCACCGCGGGCGAAGTACAGGGTGAAGCCGCCGCGGCCGATCGCGAGGTGGCCACCCTTCGTGGTCAGTGATTCGCGGATGTAGTGGCCGTAGCGCTCCTCCGTCTCTGACGCGATGAGCGCAGCCGTGGCTTTGCGCTGCCGGGTCACGACACGGCCTCCGCCACGTCGGCGTCATCAGTGACCGCGTCGGTCTCGGGCGCGAAGGCGAGCAGAAAGTCTGCCGCCTTCGACGCGGCGCTCGCCGCGCGGACGATCGCGCGATTGTCCTCGCGCAGCACCTCCAGCCAGGAGCCGATGTAGTCGGCGTGGCGCACCGTCGGCACGATGCCGAGTGCAGCGCAGGTGAAGGCCGCCGTCATCTCGGCGACCAGCTCCTCCTGCGCGTACTTCTTCGAGCCGAAGCTGTTGGCGATCTCGCGGCCGAGGCGCGACGCGTGCCCCGTCCAGTGGCCGAGCTCATGCAGAGCGGTCCGGTGCCAGTCGATCGGCTGGAAATAGGCCTGCGGCGGCGGCACGCGGATGAAGTCGCCGAGCACGTCGTAGTACGCGCGCTCTCCGCCGATGCGGAGATCGGCGCCTGAGGTCGCAATCAGCGCCTGGACCCGCGGCTCAATGAGCGAGGTATCCGCAGGCGGCGCCGTCGCCGCGAGCTCGGGCGGCAGGCCGTCGCACTGCTCGACGTTGAACACGGTGAAGCGCTTAAGGAAGTGGATCGCGCGGGCGTCCTTGCCGGTCTCCTGCGCGCGCTGGCGTTCCTCGCCGGGGATGAACCTGTCGGCATAGACCACGGTCGTTCCGCGCTCGCCCTTGCGCACGCCGCCACCCAGCGCGAGCGCCTGGCGAAAGGTGAGCCAGCTCTGGCTGGCGTAGCCGCGCTCGACGACGGCGCCCCACAGGATGAGCACGTTGATGCCGGAGTAGCGCCGGCCGGTCGCGGCGTTCTTCGGCAGGGCGAGCGGTGCGGCCACACCCGAGGTTCCCCAGGGCTGCACCCAGGGCAGGCGCCCGGCCTCGAGTTCGGCGATGATCTTTCCGGTGATCTCGTCGTAGAGGTTCGCGCGGTCACCCGAGGCTCGGCCGCTCGGGGCCGGCCGCGTCGCGGAGCGGGTCATGGCGGTTCTCCATGACGGGCCGGCCGCGAGCCTCTCTCTCGGCCCCGAAACCCGTCACGGCGACAGCCGCCAAACTCTCACTCTGCGTTCGAACCGCTACCGCGGGATGTCCCCCATCCCGGCACCGGGATCCTGGCTACTGTACGCGGCCGATCGTCCGATCACCCGACGCGGGCGGTCACACGCGACTTGGTCTGGCGCTTGGCGGTGACCTTCCTGGGGCCCGCGGAAACGCTCGGGGCGACATCGCCCAAATGCTCGATCCGTACGGGAGCGCGTGAAGGCAGGCGGACGACGAGCTCCAGCTTTCCGCCGATCGCCTCGACATAGCTTCGGAGCGTCGAGAGATACATGTCCGCCTGCTTCTCGATCTTCGAAATCGAGGGCTGCTTGACCCGCAAGGCAGATGCGATTTCCACCTGCGCCTTGCCGGCCATGCGGCGCAACTCGCTCAGGCTCTCGACTTCCTCGATGAGCTCCCTGGCGCGTGCCTCGACACGTGCCCGTCGCGCTTCAGGAAGCGCGGCAACGACATCATTCAGTGTTCGTCCCATCACGTCTTTCCCTTCTTCGCGGCCTTGAGCCCATCGAGATGCGCCCTGAAGCGCCTGTCGGCTTTCGCGATGAGCGACTTGTAGAAGCGCTTCTCGCTACCTCCCGATTTGTCACCAGCGACGAGCAGGATGGCGTTGCGCTCGGGATCGAACGCGAAGGCGACACGCCAGACGCCGCCATCCGCCTCGAACCGGAGTTCCTTCATGTTGGAGAATGCCGAGTCCTTGAGCGTATCCGCATGTGGGCGACTGAGCTTCGGGCCGAACACCGCGAGGAGCTTGGCGGAAGCCAACAGTTCATCCTGCACGGCTTCCGGTAGCTCTCCGAACTCCGCATCGAACTCATCACCAAAGAGGACCTGCCAGTCCATATATAGCTCCTAGGCTATAACGTCAAGGCGTCAGGCCGTGAGGCCGACGGCGCCTGATCGGCGGCGCTGGCTTCGGCCAGGTGGCTCACGACGGGCGGCAAAGGGTTCCCGAGGTGCCGCGAGAGCGCCATCTCCCGGGACGCGCGATCCAGCGCATAGCCGCGCCGCTGGAACTGCGCGCCGTCAAGCAGCGCCTGGATGTATCCCGCGACCGTATCGGCGGCCATGATCAGCGACGTGTCGACCGCGTGGATATAGCGGCTGGTCACCGATCCCTGCGCATGTCCCAGCAACGCCGCGACGGTCGACTCGGTGAAGCCGAGGTCGTTGGCGATGCTGGCGAAGCTGTGGCGCAGGACATGGGGGGTGACGTCCGCGAGCGGTGTCTTTGCGAACATCTTGTCCCAGTGCTTCGGATAACCGATCAACGGCTTGCCATCGACTAAGCCTTGGAACACCGGGCCGACCGCCTCACGTGGCCGCTCCGCTTCCAGCATATCGACGGCGGGAAGACCGATCGGGCGCACGGACGCGCCTTCCTTGGTATCGTGGAGGCGAAGACAGCTGTTGCCGGTGTCCACCTCGGACCAGGTCAGATTCAGGATCTCGCCGCGCCGGCATCCGGTCAGGGCGAGCAGCCGGGTGATCTTCGCCGAGGTGCGGAGTTGATCATCAGCGAGCGCCTTCGCCAGCAGCTTCCCGAGCAGCCGATACTCGTCCTCCGAGAGACGCCGCGTCCGCTTCTGGTCAGCGGCTTTCCGGATGCCGTGTGCTGGGTTGGTTTCGATGACGCCGGCCTCCCGCGCATAGGTCAGCAGTGCGCCGAGAAAGCCAACCGTGCGGCGACCCGTTCCCATGCCGCCGCGGACGATGGCGCGCCCGCGCCGCCGCGTCTTTACGTCAGCCTTCGTCTTGCCGGACGCGATGTCACGCATGAACTGCGTCACGTCCGCGCTGGTGAGGTCCTTCACGCGCCGCGTGCCTAGCAAAGGGACGATGTGGCGCTTGATCCGCCCTTCGTCGGTGTAGATCGTCGAGGCCTTCTTCGGCCTTTGCTTCTTGCCGAGGATCAGCCCGGCCTTGGCGTCGGCCATATAGCGCTCGCAGAGTTCTTTGACTGTAATCGCGCGGTGGTCGAGCTCCCGCTGCTCCGCCGGATTGGCGCCTTGCGCGATACGGCCAAGGAGCACGCGGGCTTCCCGCCTCGCCGTCTCCGGCGTCCACACGCCATGCACGCCGATCGTGAATCGCCGGGTGCGCCCCTTGGCGCGATACTGTAAGACGTAGCTGCGGCGTCCCGAGGTGAACACGCGCAGGCCGAATCCGGGCAGTTCGTCATCCCAGATGAAGTAGTCCGCGTCTTTCGGCGTTGCCTGATCGACGGCGCGCTTGCTGAGCTTTCCCACGTCCTGTGCTCCTGGTCCGAGTTGGGACCCGTGGGCTCCATTTCCGGAAGCACCACGGCAGCACCCGGGCCGAAACTTCGACGTGCAGACGGATACGCGATGCGGCGGACGATGCCAGAAAAACTCAATCTACTTAGTGGGTTAGAGGGTCATGGCGTAGAAAGAGAAAGTCTGGCGAAATCGTTCCGGATGCGCTCCGAAGGCAGAGGTCGTGAGTTCGAATCTCGCCGGGCCCGCCAATCTTTCGATAGTCTCGTCAGCACATTTCAGCCCGCCTGCCGGACTGAGGATGTTCAGCTTCAGGTTCTGGCGGCGAGCCCGCTATCGCAAGCCGGCATTACGGATAAGGGTCCTTCACCGGACTCTGCCGCGCGGCAGAGGTGCGCTCCGCGCCTCCACCCAAGCCCTCACCGCAGGCCCCGTCCGTGCTTGCCTCTCGCACCTCGGGCACTAATCTCCCCCTTGGCCATGACACATCGACACTCCTGGTGGCACGGCGCGGTCATCTATCAGATCTATCCTCGATCCTTCAGGGACACGTCCGCCGACGGCATTGGCGACCTGCCGGGCATCACCGGAGAGCTGGACTACATCGCCAACCTGGGCGTGGACGCCATCTGGATTTCGCCCTTCCAGAAATCCCCCATGAAGGACTTCGGCTACGACGTCGAAGACTACGTGGCGGTGGACCCGCTGTTCGGCACGCTGGACGATGTCAGGACCCTGATCGAGGAAGCGCACCGGCGCGGCCTGAAGGTGCTGATGGATCAGGTCCTGAGCCATACATCAAGCCAGCACGCATGGTTCAGGGAAAGCCGGGCGTCGCGCAGCAATCCCAAGGCCGACTGGTATGTCTGGGCCGATCCGCGGCCCGACGGGACCCCGCCCAACAACTGGCTTTCCGTGTTCGGCGGACCCTCGTGGCATTGGGAACCGCGGCGGGACCAGTACTACCTGCACAATTTCCTGACCGACCAGCCCGACCTGAACTACCACAACGCCGAGGTTCAGGACGCGGTGCTCGATGCCTGCCGCTTCTGGCTCGATCTTGGCGTCGATGGATTCCGGCTCGACGTGTGCGCCTTCTATTTCCACGACGCGCAGCTGCGCGACAATCCGCCGGCGGAAACCTCGCCGCTCGGCCGCCACTTCAACTTCAACCCCTATTCGTTCCAGCGGCACATCCGCGATATCGGCCAGGAGGAGAATCTCGCCTTCCTCGCGCGCCTGCGCGCGCTGGCCGACGAATACGACGATCGCGTCCTGCTGGGCGAATTGAACGAAAGCGACGGCGTGCGGCTGCACAAGGACTATACAGGCCCCGGCCGCCTGCATCTCGCCTATGGCTATTGGCTGCTGGGGGCACAGCATGTGGACGGCGAGACGCTCCGCGCGCTGGCGGGGGAGCTGGGGCACCGAACCGGCGACGGGCTGCCGTGCTGGTCGCTCGACAATCACGACTTCATGCGTGCCGCCTCGCGTCTGCGGCAGGGCGGTGATCATCCCGATTTCACCATCACCCTCCTTGCCGCCCTGGCGTGCCTGCGCGGCGCGCTCTGCCTCTACCAGGGCAGCGAACTCGGCCTGCCGGAGGCGGATGTGCCGTTCGAACGTCTGCTCGACCCCTACGGGCGGGAGTTCTATCCCACCTTCAAGGGGCGGGACGGCGCGCGCACCCCGATGCCCTGGCGGCACGATGCCGATCACTGCGGCTTCAGCGATGTCGAACCATGGCTTCCGATCCCGGAAGACCATCGGCGTCGGTCCGTGGACCTGCAGGAGCACGAACCTGGCTCGGCGCTGAACCGCCTGCGGCGTTTCCTCGAATGGCGGAAGGAACAGCCCGTGCTGCGCAATGGCGACCTCGTCTTCCACCCCGCCTCCAGGGAGCTTCTCGTCGTCCAGCGCGGCAGCTCCGATGATGGAATCCTGTGCGTGTTCAATCTGAGCGACACTGCGCGCGAGATAGCGCTCGCCGCCGTTCCGCTGGGCGAGGACCTGACCGGACACGGCTTCGGGTCGGCGCGGCGCGGCGATGCGCTGCATCTCCAGCCCTGGGGCGCGCATTTCGGGACGGTGGCATGAACCACGGCCCCGAGACCTGCCTTGTTCCCATGGATGCTCCGCCGCCACTTCTGCGGGACCCGCCGGACGACGAATGGTGGCGCGGCCTCGTCATCTACCAGATCTACCTGCGCAGCTTCCAGGACACGAACGGCGATGGCATCGGTGATCTGCCCGGCGTGCTCGAACGGCTGGACCATATCGCCAGTCTCGGCGTTGACGCGGTGTGGCTGTCGCCCTTCTACGCCTCGCCGCAGAAGGATTTCGGTTACGATGTCTCGGACTTTCGCGCCATCCAGCCGGAGATGGGGACGTTCGAGGACTTCGAGCGTCTGAGGGATGCGGTCCATCAGCGCGGCCTGAAGCTTTTCATCGACTTCATCCCGGACCACACCTCGGAGGAGCACGCCTGGTTCCGGGAAAGCCGCAGCAATCGCGAGAACCCGAAGGCGGACTGGTATGTCTGGGCCGATGCCGCCCCCGACGGCACGGCCCCCAACAACTGGATATCCTCCTTCGGCGGGCCGGCGTGGACGTGGGATCCGCGACGCGCCCAGTTCTATTTCCATCCGTTCCTGTCCTGCCAGCCGGCGCTCAACCTCCAGAATCCCAAGGTGCTGGAGGCCATGCTGGAGGAGCTGGATTTCTGGCTGAAACAGGGCGTGGACGGGGTGCGGCTCGACGCCGTGCAGTGCATCACCTGCGACATGGATCTGCGGCCGAACCCGCGGGTCTCGCACAAGGGCTCGCCCATCCTCCTGGGCGGCGGGCCGGCCAATCCTTTCGCCCGCCAGCTTCACCTGTTCGATCGGGACGTGCCCGAGGCCATCGACATCTTCAAGGCCATGGCGACCCTCGCCAGGCGCTACGATCCGCCGAAGATGCTGCTGGGCGAGCTTTCCGACGTCGATTCACCCGTCGTCTGCGAGAAGTACACCAGCCGGCGCGACGGGCTGGATGCCACGTACGACTACGACTTCATCAACACGCTGCCGCGGGTCGATCGCTGGCTTTCGCTTCTCGTCCGGCAGCGGGACACGCTCCGCTACGGCTGGAGCTTCAACGTGTTCAGCAACCAGGATTCGATGCGCGCGCTCAGCAATCTGGGCGAATGGGCGGTGGAGCTCGGGCACCAGGACGACATGGCCAGGCTGCTGAACGTGCTGCAGACCACTCTGCGAGGCGGCAGCATCATCTATCAGGGCCAGGAACTCGGGCTCACGCAGGCCGACATCCCCAGGGACCAGATCGTCGATCCCTGGGGCCTGCATCTATGGCCGGACTTCAAGGGGCGCGACGGCTGCCGCACGCCGATGCCATGGGAGCATGCTGCCGCCAGCGGCGGCTTCACCACCGCGGCGAAGCCGTGGCTGCCGCTCGCGCAGGAACACGCGGAACGGGCGGTCGATCTCCAGGACTCCGATCCGGCCTCGGTGTTCAATTTCACCCGCCGCTTCCTGGCATGGCGCAGGGCGCAGTCGGCGCTCGTCCTGGGCGATATCCGGTTCCTCGACGTCAAGGCGCCGCTGCTCGCCTTCGAACGCTTCGATGACCGCACCAACCTGCTGGTGGTCCTCAACTTCAGCGCCGAGCCGAGGATCTTCGGTCCGGAGATGCCGTTGCGATCGCTCGATGCGCCCGGCCTCGGGGGAAGCCTTTCGCGCCAGGGGATCAGCCTTCCGCCGTTCCAGGCATTCATCGGCCAGCGCCTGAACGCGCAGGCGCCGGAATGCTGACTCCCGTCCGGCATGGGGCATGGACCCGTGGCCGCCCGCTTGACACTATGGCGACCGCTACCAGGAGCTGATCATGCGCATTGCCGTGCTGCAATTCATGCACGAAACCGTCACTTTCCTTCCCTACGACACGACGCTTGAGGACTTCTGCTACCCAGGTTCGCCCGCCGCCGGGGAAGCGCTTCTTGCCAGCGACCCCAAGGGCTATGTCGGCGGCTTCGTGCAGGTCGCGCGCGAGTATCAGAATGTCGAGCTGATCGGTATCGAATCCCCGCTCTGGCCCAGGACCGGCTCAGGTTCCGGCTGGGTCACGCAGGAAGCCTACGAGCATTTCCTCGGCCGTATGCTGGCAGGGCTGCGCGCGGCATCGGACCTCGATGGCGTCTACCTGGCACTGCACGGCGCGATGGCGGTGCGCGGCGTGCCGCGGCCGGAGGCCGACATTGCCCGCCGCGTGCGGGAAGTGGTGGGCCGCAAGGCTTTCATCGCCGCGACCTTCGATCCGCATGGCAATGAGGATGACAGTTTCTTCGCGCATGCCGACATGGCGTTCGCGGTGAAATACTATCCGCACTATGACACGCATCTGCAGGGCCAGCGCGCCGCGCGCATGCTGGTGCGGGCGATCCGGGGCGACTTCAAGCCGGCGCATGCCACGATCAAGGTGCCGATCATCTCGCCGACCGGTGTGCAATGGACCGGCGCCGCGCCCTGGTCGGACCTGGTGACCCGCGCCCTGACCTGGGAGGCGCGCGAACCCGACGTCTTCGTCAACGTCTTCTTCGGTTTTCCCTGGAGCGACGTGCCCGATGCCGGCATGACCATCCAGGTGCAGACCAACGGCGACGCGGCACTCGCGGAGCGGATCGCGCGCGACATGGCTGACACCGCCTGGCGCAAGCGCGACGCGCTGCTGCATTCGACACCCGTGCACCTGATCCCCGAAGGCGTGGCGCTGGCCCGCACGGCGGTGGCGGAGGGGCGGACGCCGGTCGTCCTGGCCGATCACAGCGATCGTTCGGGTTACGCGACCTGGCTGCTTCGGGAGATCATCGCACAGAAGCTCACGCGCACGCTTGTCGCGACCGTGGCCGCCCCGGAAGCGGTCGCGTCCGTGCTTTCCTCCGGCGCCAGGCCGAGTGATCCCTTCGACATGGAGGTCGGCGGCCGTGCCGACGAATCGGCCGGCGATCCCGTGCGCATCACGGGCCGGATCCTGCATGTGGGCACCGCCACGACGCCGCGCGCCATGGGGGGCGGGCAGCAATGGGTCTGCGTCAGCTTCGGGGAAGGCAACGTCCTGGTGCTCAGCCCGTTCCTCGCGCAGATCATCGAGCCGTCGGAGCTGTGGGCGCTTGGTCTGAAGGCGGAGGATTTCGACGTCATCGCGATCAAGTCGCGCGTGCATTTCCGGCGCGGCTTCGATGACAGCGGGTTCGCCCGGACCATCATGCTGGTGGAACCGGAACAGCCCTTCCTCGGGACGGTGCGGCTCGACGGGCTGACCTACACGAATCTGCGGCTTGCGGATTTCTATCCGTACGGAAATCCGCAGTATCCGGGCGGCATGTCGCGCGCCTGACCAGCCACTGCCACGGTCCGCGGACCGGCCGCGATGGGGGTGGGGGCGATCCGGGCGGTCGCCCCCGTTTTCCTGATGCCTTCGCCGTGCGCGGGCCCGGCGAAGGCAGGCGCCTCAGTTCAGGCGGGCGCGCAGTTCCTCCATGGCGGTGCGCGTGCGCAGGGCGGCCGCGCCGTCCGGCACCAGGCGCAGGAAATGTTCGAAGCACCGCAGCGCGGCCCCCACGCGGTCAAGCCGCTGGTTCATCAACGCCGCTTCACGCCACAGCACCGCTTCCTGCGGGGCGATGCGCAGCATGTCCTCGGTACACGCAAGCGCGCCGGCCATGTTCTGGGCCTGCAGGCGGCGGACCTTGATATTGTTCTGCAGCCGCAGCAGCACCGCACGCGTTGACATCGGGCGCATCAGCCCGGGCCGCAGTTCGGCCTGGGGTCCTTCCACCGCCTTGATCAGCGCGCGCAGGCCCGGCGCATCGATGGGCTCGCCCCCGGCGAAGACATCGATCACCGCGGCACTGCCCTTTCCGCCGAGGGCGATGAGGAAATGCCCGGGGAAGTCGATCCCGTGCGCCGGCCAATCCGCCGCCCGCGCGCAGTGCAGCCAGAGAACGCCGAGCGCTACGGGTAACCCCTTCCGCCGCTCCGTCACGCGGATCAGGTTGGCATTGGCGGGATCGTCATAGGTGGTGCTGTCGCCGCGATAGCCATAGTGACCGGCCAGAAGGTCGGCCAGCAGCCCGGCACGCATCGTGGCGGATCCATTGTCGCGGTCGGTCGCCGCGACGATGGCGCGCGCAAGCTCCGACAGATGTGCCGATGCCGCGCGCCAGTCCGCATCGGGTGTGTCGATGCGGGCGAGCTGGATCGCCGCCGCGCCGATATCCAGCTCCACATCGGGCAGGGCGCCGATCGCCTCCAGCGCTGCACGTGGATCATTCATCACGGCAGTCTGTGGCCGGCCGCCGGCCCGTGCAATTGTTCATGCCCGGCACACAAAGGCGTGATCTTGGCGGTGTGCGGCCAAGTCATTGGGCGGCTATCGCCTTCTCGCTGGCAAGCCGGACATGCACGACCACGCCGCGCACACCGGGTGTGGCACGGGCGATGGCGTCCACGCGCTCCAGTTCCGCGGCGTCGCGTGCGACGCCCAGAATGAACACGATGCCGTTGACCGTATCGAGGCTGTAGTTCACGGCGGAGATTTCCGGCGTGAAGGTCAGTTCCGCCCGCAGCCGCGTGTTGATCCAGCGATCGGAGGCCATGGTGCCGAGATCGAGGTCGTCCCGCACCTCGATCTCGTCGATCAGTTCGACGACGCCGGGGACAGCGCGCGCGGCCTCGACGGCGGCATCGCGCGTGGCCGGATAGAGTACCGTCCCGGTCAGCAGCACGCGGCCATTCACGATGCCGGTGGAGACCTTGCGGAAAATCGCCGGGTCCCGCTGCAGCCAGGCATCGTTGATGGCGATTGCCAGCGCATTGTCCGAAACGGCGCCTTCGAAGCCGCGGTCCTGCATCGTCCATGTGCCACCGGTGGCGCCCGCCGTTACCGCCATGCCCAGCGGCGACACGACAGGGCCGACCAGCGGCGCGGCGCAGCCGGCCAGGGCGACGAGCAGGGGCCAAAGAAACCACATGGGCGAACGATGCGGGGCCGCCTCGCGCCGCGGCAAGCGAGCGGCATGCTTGGCCCATGGCCAGCGCCCGCATGTCCCTCGATATGTACCCGGGATGAGACTGGTGCGGCTTTGGGTGGCACGCCCGCCCGCCAACCGATACTCAGATGCCGCGTTCACAGGGAATGGAGCATCGCGCAATCCGATGATCGACATTGCCATCGTCGGGGGCGGCGCAAGCGGAGTCCTGCTGGCCCTTCAGTTGATGCGCCGCGACGGCAAGCCGCTGTCCGTGGCGTTGATCGACCGCGCTGCCGACCCTGGCCTCGGCATCGCCTATGCCACGCCCGAGGCGGATCATCTGCTCAATACGCCGGCCGATGTTATGAGCATCTATCCGGATGCGCCCGAACATTTCACGCACTGGCTGGAAGCCAATCGCCACGCGGCCGGTGCCAGGTTCCTGTCGCGCCAGCTTTACGGACGTTATCTCCAGTCCGCCCTTGCGGAGGCCATGGCGCGGGGCAGGGGGCGGCTGCGCATTGTCACGGGCACGGCCGTCGCCGTAGCGGACGCCGGCGAGAGGGCGCGGGTGACGATCCAGGATGCGGCCGCGATCGAGGCGCGCGCCGTGGTCCTCGCGACGGGGCACCGCCCGCCTTCCGTCGACAAAGGGGCGCTGCGCGGCAATCCCTGGGACCCCGGCCTGCTGGCAGGTCTCGATCGGCATGCATCGGTCCTGGTGATCGGGACCGGGCTGACGATGATCGATGTCGTCATTTCCCTGCGCGGCCACGGGCATCGGGGGAAGATCGTCGCACTTTCGCGCCGCGGACTGCTGCCGCGGCCTCACACAGCCTCGCCCCCGGCGCTGGTGGCCCCGGAGGTCGAGGTGCTGTTCCAAGGCGCGTTGTCCGCGCGGCTTGCCGTGTTCCGGAAGCTGGCAACGGCGGCGGGTGGCTGGGAGGCGCTGATGCAGGCGTTGCGACCCAGGAACCAGGATCTGTGGCAAAGCCTGGACGAAGGCGAGAAGCGCCGCTTCCTGCGCCACCTGCGTCCGTGGTGGGATGTGCATCGCCACCGCGTTGCGCCGTCGGTCTGGCAACGCATCGCCGAGGCGATGGCGGATGGGCAGCTGGCGGTGGTCGCGGGGCGGATCGTCGCAATGGACGCGAAGCCGGACCGTGTCGACGTGGCGATTGCCCCTCGCGGCGCCGGCGAGGGCGAGGTCGAGCGGAGGATGTTCGACCGTGTGATCGATTGCCGCGGCCCCCGGAACGGGATCGACGATCGTGACCCGCTATACGCGCAGATGGCGGCCGACGGGCTGATCCGGCCCGACCCGCTCGGCCTGGGCCTGGATGTTGATCATACCGACGCGCTGGTTGGTGCGGCGGGGCGGCCATCGGCGCGGCTGTTCGCGCTGGGGCCGCCGACACGCGGCAGGTACTGGGAGATCACCGCGATTCCCGATATCCGGGCCCAGACCGCGCGTCTGGCCGGGCGGCTGGCGGACCTGCTCGCTGCGCCAGGTGCTGCCGCGCCGTAGGCGGCGGGTTGGCAGGGGAGCGGCCTTCCGCTATCCGTCGCCGCCGCGAGGACGTCCCCGGACAATGGCATTGCACAGACAATCGGAGCTCGCCGCGCTGCGGGCCGAAATCGACCGGCTGGACGACGTGCTGCACGACACCCTGATGCGACGGGCGGAAGTCGTCGCCCGGATCGGCGGGCTGGGCGTCAAGGGCCGGTCGCCGCTGCGTCCGGGGCGGGAGGCCGCAGTCCTGCGCCGGCTGCTCGCCCGCCATTCCGGCCCGATGCCGCGTTCGGCCGTGGCCCGCATCTGGCGGGAGATCGTCGCCGGCTCCTCCCTCCAGCAAGGCGGGTTCATCATCGCCGTCTTCAACACGGAACCAGGCACCGGCTATCTGCAGGCGGCGCGCGAACAGTATGGCGCGCTGACCCCGATGCGGGTGCACCGCTCGCCAGCGCATGCGATCGGCGATGTCTCCGTGGGGGAGGCAGTGGCCGCGATCCTGCCGTTGCCGGCCGAGGAGGATGGCCCTGGAAGCTGGTGGACCGCGCTGATGCATCAGCCCGAAGACGCCCCGCGCATCCATGTCGTGGCGCGGCTGCCGTTCTGGGAACGGCGGTCCGAGGCGGCGACCCCGGCCGCCGTCGTTGTCGCGGCGGTGCCGCCCGATCCTTCGGGCGATGACCGGACGCTGATCGCCTTCGAGGCCGCGGGAGATGTCAGCCGCGCCCGCCTGATCGGCGCGCTCGAAGCCGCCGGCCTCACGCCGGACACGCTGCTGCGGCGGCGGGAAGGCGATGTGCTGCACGTGCTGGTCGATTGCGCCGGTGCGATTCCGGACAACGATCCGCGCCTTGCGTCCCTTTCGGCATTCGCGTCCCGGCCGCCGGTCGTGCTGGGCAGCTATGCCGTTCCCATACGCGGAGACTGAGATGCCGCCTGCCCCTCGCCCCACCATCCTCGACATCGAGCCGTATGTGGCGGGCGAGTCGAAGATCGCGGGCGTCAACCGCATCATCAAGCTCAGCTCCAACGAAGGCCCGTTCGGCCCGCCGCCCGCCGCGGTGGAGGCGATGGCCCGCGCCGCTGCCGAAGGGCACCGTTATCCCGATGGCGGGTCCGTGGCGTTGCGGCAGGCGATCGGTGCGCGGTTCGGCCTCGATCCGGCGCGCATCGTCTGCGGCACCGGGTCGGACGAGCTGATCGCGCATCTGTGCCTGTGCTACGGCGGTGCGGGGACCGAGCTGATCATGTCCGCGCATGGTTTCACCATGTACGAGATCAGCGGCAAGTACGCCGGCAGCCGCGTGATCAAGACGCCAGAGCGCGCGCTGACCGCGGATGTGGACGCGATGCTGGCTGCCGTGTCTCCGGCGACGCGGCTGGTGTTCCTCGCCAACCCCAACAATCCGACCGGCTCGCTGCTGCCGCAGTCCGAGGTTGCGCGCCTGCGCGCGGGCCTGCCGCAGGACGTGCTGCTGGTGCTGGACGCCGCCTATGCGGAATACGTCGAGGCGCCGGACTACGATCCCGGCGTGTCGCTGGTGGACGCGCCCGGCGGCAACACCGTCATGCTGCGTACCTTCAGCAAGATCTTCGGCCTGGGCGGGCTGCGCATCGGCTGGGCCTACGCCCCCGCCCCGGTGGTGGACGTGCTCAACCGCGTGCGCGGCGTGTTCAACGTCAACCTCGTCGCCCAAGCCGGCGCGGTGGCGGCACTGGCCGAGAAGGGATGGGTCGAGCGCAACCAGGCCCACAACCGGGCCGAACGCGCGCGGCTGGCCGCAGCACTGACCGAAGCGGGCATCAAGGTCTGGCCGAGCCACGGCAATTTCATCCTGGCCGATTTCGGCACGGCGGCGCGTGCGTCCGGTGCTGATGCATTCCTGCGTCGGCGCGGGCTGATCGTGCGCGGCATGAAGGCCTACGACCTGGCGCACTGCCTGCGCATCTCCATCGGCACGACCGAGGAGTGCGACATGGTGGCCGAGGCACTGGCCGCCTACATGGCCGATGCCTGAACCTGTCTTCGAACGGCTCGCGCTGATCGGTATCGGGCTGATCGGCTCCTCCGTCGCGCGGCGTGCGCGGCAGACGAAGGACCTGGCCCGGACCGTGGTCGCGCATGCGCGCAGCGAAGCGACGCTCGCGCGGGTGCGGGAACTCGGCATCGTCGATGTGGTGGAGCCCGATCTCGCCCGCGCCGTGGCAGGGGCAGATTGCGTGATGCTGTGCGCCCCGGTGGGGGCCTATGCCGATCTCGCCGCCGCGATGGCGCCGCATCTCGCGCCCGGCGCCGTGCTGACCGATGTCGGCAGCACCAAGCAGTCGGTGATCCGCGATGTCGGGCCGCACGTGCCCGAGGGCGTGCATTTCGTGCCCGCGCATCCGCTGGCCGGCACCGAGCATTCCGGCCCCGATGCCGGCTTCCCCACGCTGTTCGAGGGGCGCTGGTGCCTGCTGACCCCGCCGCCGGGAACGGATGCGGCGGCGGTGGAGCGGGTGGCCGAGTTGTGGCGCCGCTGCGGTTCCATGGTGGAGGCGATGGAGCCGAGCCACCACGACCGTGTGCTGGCCATCGTCTCGCACCTGCCGCACCTGATCGCCTTCGCGATCTGCGGCACCGCGGACGATCTGGCCGAGGAAAGCCGCCAGCAGGTGCTGAAATTCGCCGCCACCGGCTTCCGCGACTTCACCCGTATCGCCGCCTCCGATCCGGTGATGTGGCGCGACGTATTCCTGAATAACCGCGAGGCGCTGCTGGAGATGCTGGCGCGGTTCACCGAGGATGCGCAGGCCATGGCGCGCGCGGTGCGCTGGGGCGACGCCGCCTATATCGAGGACAGGATCCTGCGCGGCCGGAAGATCCGGCAGAGCCTGATCGAGATGAAGCAGGCGTAATCCTCTGTTGGCTATGCCGGTTGCGTGACCGCCCGGCGCAGCGTCTCCTTGACCCCGCGGCTGTAGAGCGATTCCAGCCACTGCCCGACCGCCTCGATCAGCCGCGGATCCTCGCCCGTTTCCCCGAACAGCTCGCGGACGGACAGCAGCGGCCTTGGATCGGGACCGCCGGCGATCGCGCGGTCGCGCAGCAGCGCGGCCAGCGGATGGCGCACCTCGATCGGGTGGCCCTGCTCATCCTCGCCCCGCACGCGCCGGCACCAGGACGCCAGCGCCAATGCCAGCAGCGACAGCCTGCCGTTTACCTTGAGGCGGTCGCGGATCGGGTCGAGCAGCAGGTTCACGGAACCGGCGGCGTTGATGCGCGCGACCGTGTCCTGCACCGCGGGGTTGGAGAAGCGTTCGATGAGCGAACGCTTGTAGGCAGCAAGATCGACGCCGGGTACGGGCAGCAATGTCGGCTCCACTTCCCGGTCCATCAGCGCGGCCATGTAGGCGCTGATCAGCGGGTCGGCCATGGATTCGTGCACGTAGGTGTAGCCGGACAGCCGGCCCAGGCCGGCGGCGGCGAGATGGCTTGCGTTGAGCAGTCGCAGCTTCATGAATTCATAGGGCGCGGCATCGGCGACGAACAGCGCGCCCACCTCTTCCCAGGCCGGACGGCCGCAGACGAAGTCGTCCTCGATGACCCATTGGGAAAAGGTCTCGCTGAACACCGGCCAGCGATCGATGATGCCGTAGCGGTCCCGAAGCGCCGCGATCTGGTCGGGCTGCGTGACCGGCGTGATGCGATCGACCATGGTGCCGGGGAAGCTGACCTCCGCGTCGATCCAGGCGAGAAGCGCCGGGTCCCGCGCCCCGGCCAGGGTCTGCACCGCCTTACGCAGGACCTTTCCATTGTGCTGGATGTTGTCGCAGCTCAGGGCCGTGAAGCCCGGCAGCCCGGCCTCGCGGCGTCGGCGGCAGGCCTCCACGATGATGCCGATGGCGCTGGTCGGGTTGCGGGGTTCGGCAAGGTCGTGACGGATCGCTTCGTGGCCGAGGTCCAGCAGCCGCGTCGTGCGGTCCAGGCAGTAGCCGGCTTCGGAGACGGTGAGGCTGACGACGCGGATCGCCGGATCGTCGAGCACCTGCAGCAGTTCCGCCGAGGATTCGCCCGCGAAGATCACGCGCGTGACCGATCCGATGATCGCGGCCGTCTCCGCCGTGCCGCTGCGTTCGACCAGCGTGTAAAGCCCCTGTTGCGGGGTCAGGGCGTCGCGCATGGCACGATCCGCCGGCAGCACGCCCGCGCCGACGATGCCCCAGCCGAGCGCATCCGCCCGCCGCTCCATCAGCTCGTGCATGTAGCGGGCCATATGCGCGCGGTGGAAGCCGCCAAGGCCGATATGAACGATGCCCGGCGTGACCCGGCTGACATCATAGGCCGGCACGCGCACGGATGACGGCAGCGCGGAGAGGGTCTGGCGGTTCAGTTCGATGGCAGGCAACGGGGCGTTTCCGGGCAGTTTCTTGCGGGGTGCAGCAAAGCGCCCATTCAGCGCGAAATCCAGACGCGCAGGCCGCATTACATCTCCGCCGGCCGTCCCAGATCGCCATCAGTGTAACGGCTGAAGCGCAGCGGGTAGGGATCGACGATGGGCGCGTCGCCCGCAAGCAGATCGGCTGCCAGACGTCCGGCGGCGGGACCGACGCCGAAACCGTGCCCGCTGAAGCCGGAGGCCAGGAAGAAGCCGGGCAGGGCAGCGACCGGAGAGATCACGGGCACCGCATCGGGCGTGGAGTCGATCCAGCCGCCCCATTGCTGCGCCACCCCGATGCCGCGCAGCGCCGGGAAGCCTTCGGCGAGCGAATCAAGCGCTGCCCGGACGGTGCCGATGTCGGGGGCGGGGTTGAGCACCCGCGTTCTCTCGAAGGGGGAGATGCTGTCGAGCGTCCAGCGCGCCAGCGCCTCCGGCCCGCTGAAGAAGGAACGGCCGATGCCGATGGAAAGGGCGTTCGAGCGGCGTTCGCGGAAGATCGGCATGAACTGGCGCGCGAAGCGCAGACCCTGCGGCGTGATCTCCACGCGCCCGCGCCCGCGGATGGCGACGGTGTAGCCGCCATCCTCGCGCCGGCGGATGGTGAAGCCGGGCGTGGATAGCCCGCCATCGATCACCGCCGGCCCCGGCACCGTGGCGAAGGCGGTGGAGCGCACGCCCGATTGCGGGAAGGAGATCCCGTGCCACCGGCAGAAGAGCGACGACCACGCGCCCGCCGCGCAGAGCACGCGTGCCGTCCGGATGCGCCCCTTCTCGGTCACGACGGCGGAGACCGTACCGCCCTGCGTCTCCATGCCACGCACGGCGCAGTCCTGATGCACGGTCGCCCCCAGGCGCCGCGCGGCTTCGGCGAGCGCGGGGGCGGCCAGCGTCGGTTCGGCGCGGCCATCGGTGGGTGAGTGCACGCCGCCGATCCATTTGCCATTGCTGCCCGGCACCATGGCGCTGGCCTCGGCCGCGGTCAGCATGCGGCTGTGCACCTGGTAGCCCTGGGCCATGACGACCCAGCGTTCCCACTTCGCCAGCTCGTCCTGCTTGTCGGTCAGATAGACCAGACCCACGCGGCGGAAACCGAGATCGGCGCCGATCTCCCGGTCCAGGTCGCCCCAGATGGCGAGGCTCTCCCGTGCCAGGGGCAGTTCGCGCTCGTCGCGGTTCTGCTGGCGGACCCAGCCCCAGTTGCGGCTGGACTGCTCGGCGCCGATGCGGCCCTTTTCCACCAGCGCGACGCGATGGTTCTTCCGCGCCAGGAAATAGGCCGCCGCGGCGCCCACGATCCCGCCGCCGATGACGACCACGTCCGCCGCGTCCGGCAGGGCCGGATCGCTCGCGACCGGCTTCAGCGGAAAGGGAATGTCCCGCGCCGGATCGACGGGGACGGCGGCTTTCACGCCGCGGTCCGGCTGGCGAGGGCCACGACCCTGGCGGCCACGGCCGCGAGATGTTCGCGGACCCGTGTCAGTTCCGGCCGCCGCGTGCGCGCGGTCTCGTCCATGTAGAGGCTGCGGTTCATCTCGATCTGCAGGCTGTGAATGCCCTTGTCTGGCGCGCCGTGCTTGCGCACGGACTCCGCGCCGACGAAATGCGCGTTGCGGGTGACGTTGTAGCCGAAGCCCTTCAGCGTCTCGGCCACCGTGTCCACCAGTTCCGGCCCGCAGGTCGCGCCGTTGCGGTCGCCCAGGTCGAAGTCGGACCGGCGCTGGCCCGCATCCGGTCCGTTGCCGGTGGCGATCGCGGGCATGGAATGGCAGCTCAGATGGTAGGCCACGCCGTGCTTGTCGCGGAACGCCCGGAGCAGCCGGGTGACCTCGTTGTGGTAGGGCCAATAGTAGCCCTCCAGGCGCTTCTGGATCTCGGCGACCGGAAGCTTGCCGTCATAGATCGGCTTGGTTCCGGCGCAGACGGTCGGGATCAGGCCGATGCCGTTCTTGGTCTTGGGCGATGGCTGGAGCGGCACCGGCCAGGTGCCCTCCACCTGGTCCGGATCGATGTCCAGCTCGTGCCGGTTCAGGTCGATATAGGCGTTGGGGCAATGCGCATACAGCCAGGTCGCCCCGGCATCGACCACGCCGCCATAGCATTCCTCGACATACATCGAGATGGAGCGTTGCAGGTCGGTGAGGGAGGCGATGCTCCGGAAATCCCGCGGATATTCGGCGCCGCTGCGGGGGATTTCGAACAGCACCGGATTTGCCGCGCCGGCCGGGTCGCGCCGGGAGAAGACGCCCGGCAACACATCCATCTGCATGATCAGGTCCGCACCATCCCGATAGGGTTGGCCGGCACGACGCCGGCTTCACGATCGAAGCACGATCGCCGCGAACAGGACAGGCCGGATCGGGCGGTGCGGCGCACCGGCCCCGCTTAGGCGGGTGCCCGGCCGCGATCCATCAGCAGCGCCGTCACGGCCCGCTTGAAGGGCGGCAGGCGCTGGGCAAGCCGCAGTGCCGTCCGGCGTGCGAGGCGCGCGACCGGATCCTGCGCGCCATAGAGCCTGGCCACGACATTGGTGCCGACCCAGAGCGGCCAGGCCAGCCGCCGATGCGCGAGTTCATAGCTGCGCAGCACGGACGGGGCCGCGATGTCCACGCCGCGTCCGGCAGCCTCCGCGATCGCGGTTGCGAGCGTATCCTGCCCGCGCAGGCCGATGTTGAAGCCGAGCGCGGTGACCGGATGCATCCCCACCGCCGCGTCGCCAAGCAGGGCGAAGCGCGGGCCGGTGAAGCGGCGGGCGAACAGGCCGACCAGCGGGTAGGTGTAGCGCTCACCATCCAGATGCATCGCGCCGAGGCTGCCGCGTGTCGCACGCGTCACCTCCGCGTCGAATTCGGGCACCGGCAGGGCGGCAAGGGCGCCGATGCGGTCGCGGCGGCGGGTGATGACCACCGAGCAGGCCAGCCCGTTCATCGGCAGCGTCGCGATGATCTGGCCGTAGGCGAAGCGCTCGGTGGCGATATGGTCATGCGGCAGTTCGTGCCGCATGCGGCAGACGATCATGGAGGTGCCGAAATCGTCGCGCAGCACCGGGATGCCTTCCGCCTCCCGCATCGGGGAAAAACGCGTGTCGGCCGCGACGGCGAGCCGCGCGCGGACCGGCGGGCCGCCCGAGGCATGCACCGTGACGCCGCCCGCTTCACGCAGGATGCAGGTGGCGGTGCGGCCGGTCAGCAGCCGCAGCCCATCGCGGCGCATCGCCGCCTCATGCAGTGTCCGGCGGATATGATAATTGCCGACCAGCTTGCCGAGCGGCGCGTCCTCCTGCCCGTCCGGATCGAAGCGGAGTGCGTAGGGGGAGGTGCCGTCCAGCACGCGGGCGGCGCGCAGCGGCGAGATCGATTCGGGCGGCAGCCTGTCCCACGCGCCGAGCTGCTGCATGATCGCGATGGAGCGATGCGTCAGCGCGATCTCCCGCCCGTCCGGTGCCGGGTTGGCGAGTGCCGCTTCGGGGGCGCGTTCGAGCAGGATCGAGGTCAGGCCCCGGTCGGCGAGGGTGGCGGCAAAGGCGAGACCCACCGGTCCCGCGCCGATGATGGCGACGTCGCTGGTAAGCATGGCCTGCTAGCCTAGCACAGGGTCGCGCCCGGGTCTCGGCAGGCGATTATGCCATCGGATCCCCGGCTTCGCGAGGTAGGATGGCTCTCGCCGGCCTTGGTGAGCGGCTTGCGGCGAAGATGAGGGCAGGGAGGTCGAATGAGGATTTTTGGGCTGATCGCTGGAGCGGTGGCATGCTGGTGCCTGGGAAGCGGTGCGGCCGCCGCCGCGTGCGACGATCCGCAGACGCAGGCCGAGATCACGATCTGCGCCACCGGCAGCGCGAAGGATGCCGATGCCGCGCTCAACGCCGCCTATCGCCAGGTGATGGCGCGGCTCGCGAACGACGACCGGGAGCGGCTGCGCAGTGCCCAGCGTGCCTGGATCACCTTCAGGGACAAGGAATGCGCGTTCCGGTCGGGCCCCTATGACGGCGGGAGCATTCAGGGCACCGTGCTGGCCTCGTGCATTTCGGCGCTGACGAATGAACGGGTCAGCCACCTGCTGGCCCAGGCCTTCTGTGCGGAAGGCGACATTTCCTGCGTGGCAGGGGGCGCCGGCAGGCGATGATGACGCCCCGTTTCGCGGCGCTGCTCCAGCGCCGGCGGCGGGTGGGCGATAACATCTTGATTCGATTGGTGCGCCCACCAGGGCTCGAACCTGGGACCCGCTGATTAAGAGTCAGCTGCTCTACCAACTGAGCTATAGGCGCGTTGACGGGGCCTATACCAAGCTGCCCCGCACCTGGAAAGCCCCGCCGCCATGCGCTGCGCTCATCCGTCCTCCGCGGGGCCGCGGAACTCCGCGTCGCGGTGGACATAGGCGCTCATCAGCAGCCCGAAACCCAGCATCACCGTGATCATGGCCGATCCGCCATGCGACACCAGCGGCAGCGGCACGCCGCCCACCGGGATCGCCCCCATCACCATGGCGACGTTGACCGCGACGTAGAGGAAGAAATTGCAGGCGATGCCCAGGCTCAGCAGCCGTCCGTACTGGTGGCGGCAGGCCAGGGCCATGGTCATGGACCACAGGATGATGACCAGCAGCAGCGCCAGCACCGCCGCGGCGCCGACGAACCCCCATTCCTCCGCCCACATGGTGAAGATGAAGTCGGTCTGCTTCTCGGGCAGGAAGCTCAGCTGCCCCTGCGTGCCCTGCAGCCACCCCTTGCCCCAGATCCCTCCCGACCCCAGCGCGATGCGGGACTGGATGATGTTGTAGCCGGCGCCCAGCGGGTCGCTCTCGGGGTTGAGGAAGGTGGTGATCCGTGCACGCTGATAATCGTGCAGCTGCGCATAGGCGATCGGCGCGGCCAATGCTGCCACGCCCGCGATCAGGGCAAATTTCCACAGCCGCACGCCGGCGGCGAAGAACACGATGGCGCCCACCACTGCCGTGATCACCGCCGTGCCCAGGTTGGGCTGCTTCAGGATCAGGCCCACCGGCACCAGCACGGCCAGCGCCGGCACGACCAGGAAGAACGGATTGCCGATCCGCTCCCAGCTCGCCCGGTGGAACCAGGATGCCAGTACCGTCACCAGGGCGATCTTCATCATCTCGGACGGCTGAAGCTGGACGATGCCCAGGTCGATCCATCGCTGCGCACCCTTGCCGACCTGCCCTGTCACGGCGACCAGCACCAGCAGGCCCAGCGTCAGCGCGTAGAACACCCAGGCGAAGCGCTGGATCAGCCGGATGTCGATCATGGCGATACCCAGCATCAGCAGCAGGGCGAAGCCGAAGCGCAGCGCGTGCCGCGCGGCATAGGGTTCGGGCGCCCCGCCACCGGCCGAATACAGTGCGGCATAACCCACGCCGGCAAGCAGGCAGAGCAGGATCACCAGCACCCAGCTCACCCGCATCAGCTTGTCCGCGATGCCGAACTCGGGCTTGCGCAGCAGGCGGCGTTCCATCACGAGCGGTCCGCGTCCGCCACCCGCGCCGTGGGGGCCGGGAACGGCTTGCCGGCGGGATCGCGCGTCAGCACCTCGGTCATGATATCGCGCGCGATCGGCCCCGCCGCCTGCGCGCCGCCCAGCCCATGCTCCACCACCACCGAGACCGCGTAACGCGGCGCGTCATAAGGCGCGAAGGCGACGAACAGCGCGTGTGGCCTGTATTCCCAGGGCAGGGTCTCGGCCCGGAAGCCGCGCTCGCGCTCGGCGCGGGAGACGCGGCGGACCTGGGAAGTCCCGGTCTTGCCGGCCATGGCCACGCTGCGGTCGGGCAGCCGCGCAACCAGCGCGGTCCCGCCCGGCTCGTTGACCACCGCCCACATCGCTTCCCGCATCAGGTGCAGGTCGCGTTCCGGGATGCCGAGGGATGGCCAGTCCTCGGCCTTCCCACCCGCGCGCACCGTGCCGTCCATGGCCTTGGTCAGATGCGGCTGCACCGCACGCCCGGTCGCCAGCCGCGCGGCCATGGTGGCAAGCTGCAGCGGCGTCACCTGGGTGAAGCCCTGGCCGATGCCGTGCACCACCGTATCGCCCTGCGCCCACGGCTTGCCCTGGCCGATGCGCCAGCCGCGTGTCGGCACCAGGCCGGTCCGCAGGCCCGGCAACTCTATGTCCAGCGTCGTGCCCAGGCCGAAGCGGTTCGCCATGGCCGCGATCTTGTCCATGCCGGTGCGGCGCGCCGCTTCGTAGAAATAGCAGTCGCAGGACAGCTTGAGGGCGCTGCGCATGTCCAGGTTGCCGTGGCCATAGCGGTTCCAGCAGTGGAAGCGGGCATTGCCGAGATCGTAGTGGCCCAGGCAGGGCAGCCGCTCACCCATCGTCACGGCCCGCGCTTCCAGCGCGGCGAGCGCCACCACCATCTTGAAGGTGGAGCCCGGCGCGTACAGCCCGGTCGCCGCCTTGTTGACCAGCGGCGCGCGCTTGTTGCGCGTCCATTCGCGCCACTGGGCCTGGCTGACGCCGGAATTGAACAGCGACGGGTCGAAGGACGGATTGGTGCCCATGGCCAGCACCTCCCCGTTGCGCGCGTCCATGACCACGGCGGAGGCGCTTTCCTCGCCCAGCCGGGCGCGCACCGCCGTCTGCAGTCCGGCATCCACGGTCAGGTGGATGTCCTGTCCCGGCTGGCCCTCGCGCCGGTCGAGCTCGCGGATGATGCGCCCCACGGCGTTGACTTCAAGCTGCACGGCCCCGGCCCGGCCGCGCAGGGCTTCGTCCTCCGCCTTCTCCATGCCGGCGCGGCCGATGCGGATGCCCGGCAGCTCGAACAGCGGGTCCTCGCCGACGTCGGCCTCGGATGGCGGGGCCACGTAGCCCACCACATGGGCCAGGTCCTCGCCGAACGGATAGATGCGGGTGGTGCCGACATCGGTGACCACGCCAGGCAGGTCGGGCGCGTTCACCTCCAGGCGGACCATTTCCTCCCAGGTCAGGAACTCGCGCACGACCACGGGCACGAAGCGGCGGTGGCGCTTGATATCGCGTTCTATCCGGACGCGCTCATGATCCGCCAGCGGGACGATCCGGCTGAAATTGTCGAGCACGGAGGGGACGTCGCCCGCCTGTTCGGCCACCAGCAGCGCACGCCAGTTCAGCTTGTTGCCGCCGATGATCTCCCCGGTGCGGTCCAGCAGGCGTCCGCGCGGCGGGGCGAGCATCCGCACGGAGATCCGGTTTTCCTCCGCAAGCGTGGCGTAGCGCGCGCCCTCCACCGCCTGCAGGTCCCACAGCTTGACGCCAAGCAGGCCGAGCAGCCCGGCCTGCCCCCCCATCAGCAACAGGGTGCGGCGGGTGAACACGCCGCTGGTGCGGACTTCCTTCCTCATTCCGCCTCGGCCTGGGCGATGCCGCGATGGGTGCGGGTGAAGCCGAGCGCAAGCGCGGGATAGAACGCGGCGGTCAGCGCGATCTGCGGCAGCAGCGGCTCCGGCGACAGGATCGCGAAGCGGAGCAGCGAGGTCGTGAGATACACGACAATCCCGTAGAGCAGGGCGAAGCCCAGCACCATGCACCACACGCGCAGGAAGGACTGCCGCGCGATCCGCATGCGCCAGCGCAGCGCGACGGCGTGCACGGTCAGCAGGCCGAGCGGGCCGACCCCAAGCGGCGCCCCCGACAGCAGATCCGACAGCAGGCCAAGCGCGAACACCGCGGGGGGCGGCATCACGGCGGGCCGGAATACCGACCAGAAGATCACGCAGGGCAGCATCAGCGCGGGGCCCAGCGCCGCGCCGGGCAGGCCGACCGGCAGGTCGCTGGCCACCAGCAGCAGCACCGCGCTGACCACGGGAAATGTCAGCCGCGCGATCAGGTCGAGGCGCTGCCACAGCGTCCGGTTCGGACGTATGCCTGGGGCGCGCGCCATGTCAGCGCCGCGGATGGCGGATGGGTTCCACCCGCGTGGTGGCTTCGGGCGGCAGCACGCCGCGCAGCCCGTAGTCGAAGAGTCGGACCATCTCCAGCCGGTCCAGCCGGGCGAACAGCTCGACCTCCGGCACGCCGTTGGCTGCGATCCGCACCGTGCCGACGGGCAGGCCCGCGGGGTAGGCGTTCGCCTCCGCGCTCGTGACCACGCGCTCCCCTTCCTGCGGCTGCACGCCTGCGGGCCAGTGCTGCAGGCGGGGGCGATCGTTGTTGGTGCCGACCAGCAGCGCCTGCGCGCCCGACCGTTCCAGCATGACCGGCACGCGTGCATTGAGGTCGGTCAGCAGCAGGACGCGGGCGCTGCGGTTGCCGACCTCGGTCACGCGGCCAACCACGCCGCGTTCATCCAGCGCGATCTGGCCCTTCGCCACCGAATGTCCGGGGGCAAGGGCAAGCAGGGCGGCGCGGGCGTAAAGGCCACCCTGGTCGGCGACGACCCGCGCGGTCGTGAACTGGCCGGCGATCTCCGGCACCCAGGCGAGCTGGGCCTTCAGCCGGGCGTTCTCGGCCTCCAGGGCGAGGGCGGCCGCCTGCCAGCGGCGCAGGCGTTCGTTCTCCTCGCGTAGCCGGGCGTTCTCGCTGCGCATGCGCCACAGGTCCCGGACCTCATGCACCGCGCCGGTGACGGTGCCGATCGGTTCGGCCAGCGCGGCATAGGCCGGCGCGAGCGCATCGGCCAGCGCCACGCGCGCCCGTTCGGCGATCACCGTGTCCGCCTTGCCCAGCATCAGCACAGCGAAGGCCATGACGAACGTGGCCGGCAGGACGAGGCGCGACAATGCCTGCCTGGTCTGTATCGAGATCCGGATCACGGGCGCCGTTCCGCCATCGACTTTCCTGCGGCGAGGCTCAGTACATCGAGGTTAACACGTTCCTGAGCTTCTTCATCTCTTCAAGCGCACGACCGGTCCCAAGGGCCACACATTGCAGTGCGCCCTCGGCCACCAGGACCGGCAGGCCGGTCGCGGCCCGCAGCACGACATCCAGCTCGTACAGCAGCGCGCCGCCGCCGGTCAGCACGATGCCCTTGTCCACGATATCGGCGGCGAGTTCCGGGGGCGTGTTCTCCAGCGCCACCTTCACCGCCTCCACGATGGCGGAGACCGGCTCGGCGAGGCTCTCGGCGATCTGGCGCTGGCTGACGATCACCTCGCGCGGCACGCCGTTCATCAGGTCGCGGCCCTTGACCTCGCGGTAGGGGCCTTCGTCGCCGTCCTCGGGCGGGGCGGCGGCGCCGATCTCCATCTTGATCCGCTCGGCGGAGCTTTCGCCGATCAGCAGGTTATGATTGCGGCGGATGTAGCTGATGATGCTCTCATCCATCTTGTCGCCGCCGACGCGCACGCTGCGGGCATAGACGATGCCGCCGAGGGAGATCACCGCGACCTCGGTCGTGCCGCCGCCGACATCCACGACCATGGACCCGGACGGTTCGGTCACCGGCAGGCCGGCGCCGATCGCGGCCGCCATCGGCTCCTCGATCAGCAGCACCTTCCGTGCGCCGGCGCTTTCCGCGCTTTCCTGGATGGCGCGCCGTTCCACGGCCGTGGAGCCGGAGGGCACGCAGACGATGATGGTGGGGGAGGCGAAGGCGCGCCGGTTGTGAACCTTGCGGATGAAATGCTTGATCATTTCCTCCGCCACTTCGAAATCCGCGATCACGCCGTCACGCAGCGGCCTTATGGCGGAGATGTTGCCGGGGGTGCGGCCGAGCATCAGCTTGGCCTCCTCTCCCACGGCCAGCACCTGCTTCTTGCCGCGCACATCGGCGATGGCGACCACCGACGGCTCATTGAGCACGATGCCGCGGCCTTTGACGTAGACGAGCGTATTCGCGGTCCCGAGATCGATGGCCATATCGGCTGACATGAACCCGAGCAGGCGGGAGAACATCCGGGACGAGCCTTCCACTGAAAGAGCGGGGGGAGGAGCGCCCGCTTAGCCCCGGCGGGGCTCGTGCTCAAGCGGGTGCGTGACGGTGCCGCGAAACCGGCGGGGCGCCGGGGCGTTATGCCGGCAAGGAATTCTCGGGGAGTAATCGTATGCGAAAATGCTTGCTCACCGTCTCGGCGTTGGCCCTGCTGGGGCTGGGGGCCTGCGGCTACTCGCGGTCCGACCGCGCGCTGTCGGGGGCAGGGCTCGGGGCCGCCGCGGGTGCGGGGGTCGGCGCGCTGACCGGCGGCAGTGTGGCCGGCGGCGCGGTGATCGGCGGCGCCGCAGGCGCCCTGGGCGGTGCGCTGACCGGCCCGCGGGACGTCAATCTCGGCCGGCCGGTCTGGCGCTGATCCGGCCACGCGACCCTGGCCCCTTCCCCACCCCGGGGAAGGGGCTTCGCGTGACCAGCCTTATGAGTGCGGCGCGAGCGATTCGATGATCCGGCATTCCGCGACCGTCCCGTGACAAGCGTCGTCCAGCATCCCGCCCAGCTCCCGCGCCAGCGCCTGGAGGTCCGCGATCTTGCGTTCCACCTCCGCCAGATGCGCCCGCGCGATCGCGTCCACAGCCTCGCAGGAATGGGTCCGATCATCGGACAGGGCCAGTAATTCGCGGATCTGGTCGAGCGAGAAGCCCAGGTCGCGGGCGCGGCGGATGAAGCTCAGCCGGCCCAGCTCCGCCGGCGTATAGGCCCGGTACTGGCCGCTGCCGGTCCGCACCGGGGCGGGCAGCAGGCCGATCCGTTCATAATACCGTACCGTCTCGACCTTGGTCCCGGTGGCCCGGGACAGGTCGCCGATCGTCAGATGCTGCGCCATGGCTTGACCCTGTAGCGACTACAGACCTCATCTGGGTGGGCATTCGCCGCATTGCGAGTGTCACGCCATGGCTTTCGATACGCTTTCCGCTCCTTCCGGCACGCTGGTCCGGCTGCGCGTCACCGGCATGGATTGCGGTTCCTGCGCGATGAAGGTGGAAGCGGCGGTCAGCCGCCTCGCCGGCGTATCCGATGTCGAGGTCAGCCACGCCACCGAGATCCTGACGCTGCGGCTGGACGAGGATCGGTCCAGCGTCGCCGCGGTGCAGGCGCAGATCAGGCGCGCCGGCTACACGCCGGTCGCGCCGGACGGATCGCACGCCCATGCCGGGCACGGTCATTACCACGCCCACGACCACGGCGCTGGGAGCGAACTGCCGTGGTGGCGGACCCGCAACGGCCGTCTCGTCCTCGGTATCGGTGCGCTGTTCGCGCTGGCCTATGCCGCCAGCCTGCTGGCGCCGGGCCTGTCGGACTGGGCCTTCTTCGCGGCGGCGGTGGTCGGGCTGGTGCCCTTCGCCGGCCGGGCGCTGGCCGGCGCGCGCACCGGCACGCCGTTCTCCATCGAGACGCTGATGAGCGTAGCGGTGATCGGCGCCATCGCCATCGGCGCGGCCGAGGAGGCGGCGGCCGTGGTGTTCCTGTTCGCGCTGGGCGAGTTGCTGGAAGGCGTGGCCGCCGGCCGGGCGCGGTCCGGCATCAAGGCCCTGGTCGCCCTGGTCCCACGCGTTGCGCGCCGCGAGGACGCGCAGGGTCGCGTCGTCGAGGTTCCGGCCGAGGCCCTGGCGGTGGACGACGTCGTGGCGGTCCGCCCGGGCGACCGGGTGCCGTCGGACGGCGTGGTGATCGAAGGCGCGTCGGATCTGAACGAGGCGCCGGTGACGGGCGAATCCGTCCCCGTTGCCAAGGCGGCGGGCGATCCGGTCTTCGCCGGCAGCATCAACGCTAATGGCGCGCTGCGCATCCGCGTGACCCGGACCGCGGCGGACAACACGATCGCGCGCATCGTGCGGCTGGTGGAGCAGGCGCAGGGCAGCAAGGCGCCGATGGCGCGGATGATCGACCGTTTCGCGCGCCTGTACACGCCGGTCGCGATGGCGGCGGCGGCCCTGGCCATCCTGGTCCAGCCGCTGTTCGGGGTGGACTGGGCCACATCGTTCTACCGCGGCCTCGCCGTGCTGCTGATCGCGTGTCCCTGCGCGCTGGTGATCTCCACCCCGGCGGCCATCGCCTCGGCGCTCGCGGCCGGCGCGCGGCGGGGCCTGCTGGTCAAGGGCGGGGCGGCGCTGGAGACGCTGGGCAAGGTCCGCCGCGTGGCCTTCGACAAGACCGGTACGCTGACCGAGGGACGGCCGCGCGTGATCGATATCGTGCCGGCCGGCGAGGCGGCCGAGGATGCGGTGCTCGCAGCGGCCGCCGCGGTGGAACGCGGTACCGGCCATCCGCTCGGCCTCGCCATCGTGCAGGCGGCGGAGGCGCGAAGCCTCGCCCTGCCGCGCGCCTATGGCGGCGCCCAGGCCATGCCAGGCAAGGGCGTGACCGCCCGGCTCGCGGGGCTGGGCTTCGTCACCGTCGGCTCGCCCCGCCAGGTGCGGGAGGCGGGGCAACTGGACGCCGGCCTGGAAGCACGGGCCGAGGCGCTGGAAGCCGAGGGCAAGACCGTGGTCGTGGTCGCGGCACGGGAAGGGGGCGTTCTCGGCCTGATCGCGTTGCGCGACGAGCCGCGCGCGGACGCCGCCGAGGCGGTCGCGCGGCTCAAGGCGCTGGGCGTCGCGCCGGTGATGCTGACCGGCGACAACCGCCGCGCGGGGGAGGCGGTGGCGCGCGCGCTCGGCCTGGAAGTGGCCGCGGAACTGCTGCCCGACGCCAAGCTCGACGCCATCCGCGCCATGCAGGTGGACGGGCCGGTCGCGATGGTGGGCGACGGCATCAACGACGCCCCCGCGCTCGCCGCCGCCTCGGTCGGTGTGGCCATGGGCGGGGGCACCGACGTGGCGCTGGAGACAGCGGACGCGGCCCTGCTGCGCGACCGCGTGGGGGGGATCGCGGAGCTGGTGGCGCTGTCGCGGGCGGCGCTGGGCAACATCCGGCAGAACATCGCCGTGGCGCTGGGGCTGAAGGCGCTGTTCCTGGTCACTACCCTGGCCGGCGCGACCACGCTGTGGATGGCGATCCTGGCCGATACCGGCGCGACCGTGCTGGTGACCGCCAATGCGCTGCGGCTGCTGCGGCGCGCGTGACGGGGGGCGGGGTCAGAGCCGCGCGGCGACCGCCTTGCCCATTTCCGCCGTGGTCAGCGCCCCGCCGATATCGCGCGTGCGCGATCCGCTTTCGACAGACGCGGTCACCGCCTCCTCGATCGCCCTGGCCGCCTGGGCGAAGCGCGCTTCGCCGCGCCGGTCGCCGTGCCAGGCCAGCAGCATCGCCGCCGACAGGATCAGCGACACCGGGTTGGCGACGTTCTGCCCCGCGATGTCGGGCGCCGATCCGTGCGCGGCCTGCGCCATGGCGTGATCCGTCCCCGCGTTCAGCGACCCGCCGAGGCCGAGGCTGCCCGACAGTTCCGCCGCGAGGTCCGAGAGGATGTCGCCGAACATGTTGGTGGTGACGATCACGTCGAACCGCGCGGGCGTGCGCACCAGCAGGGCGGCCATCGCGTCCACGATCACCGTGTCCAGCGTCACGTCCGGGAACTCGGCGGCGACGGCCTGGCAGGCTTCCAGGAACAGTCCGTCGCCCACCTTCAGCACGTTCGCCTTGTGCACCGCCGTCACGCGCTTGCGACGGGTGCGGGCCAGCTTGAACGCTTCCCGCGCGATGCGCAGGCAGGCCGGGCGGGTGATCTTGCGCAGCGAGACCACCACGTCCTCCGTCACCATCAGCTCGGCATTGCCACGCGTCATGTTGCGGTCGGCGTAGAAGCCTTCCGTGTTCTCCCGCGCGAACACCAGGTCGAACGCGCCCACGGGCGCGCGCAATCCTTCGTAGGTGCGGGCGGGCCGGATGTTCGCGAACAGGTCGAGTTCCTTGCGCAGGATCGCCGAGGTGCCCTGCGGCACGCTGCCATCCGCGTGCGACGGCGGCGTGGTGGTGGGGCCGAGCATGAATCCGTCCGCCGCGCGCAGCTTCGCCACCAGTTCCGGCCGCGCCGTCGTGCCATAGCGGGTGAGGCTGTCGAGCCCGACCACATCCTCCTCGATGCGCAGGCCGAGGCCGAAACGCGTGTCGGCGGCGTGCAGCACATCGCGCGTGGCCGCGGTGATCTCGGGACCGATTCCGTCCCCGGCGAGAATGATCAGATGCATGGCGTTTCCTTCCGTCGGCCAGTCTTTGCGGGCAGCCAGTCTCGTCAGTCGGCCAGCACCACCCAGGCCGGCACGTGGTCGGAGGGCTGTGCCTCCCCGCGCGGCGCGCGGTCGGCGCCGGCCGCATCCATTCGTTCCGCCAGCGTGGGGGACAGCAGCAGATGATCGATGCGTAGGCCGCAATCGCGCTCCCAGGCGCCGCCCTGGTAATCCCAGAACGTCCAGACCTGTTCGCGCGGATGCATGGTGCGGATCGCATCCGTCAGGCCCATGTTCAGCAGCGTGCGAAACCGCGCGCGGCTTTCGGGGCGGACCAGCGCGTCGGTGCGCGGCAGCGCGCCGGGCGCGAGGTCGGCATCGGTGGGGCAGACGTTGAAGTCGCCCAGGATGATCGTGGGGGTATCGTCTTCCAGCAGCGCGGCGGCACGCTCGGCGAGCAGATCCATCCAGCGCAGCTTGTAGGCGAAGCCCGTCTCCCCGCCGGAATTGCCGTTGGGCAGGTAGATGCCGATCAGTGTGATGCCATCGACCGCGGCTTCGATGTAGCGCGCCTGGGCATCGTCCTCGGGCAGTCCGGGCAGGCGGCGGTGGATCACCTCGAACGGCAGGCGGGAGAGCAGCGCGACGCCGTTATAGGCCTTCTGGCCGACGATGCTGGCCTTGTAGCCGAGGCTCTCGAAATCGAGCGCGGGGAACTGGTGCTCCTCGCATTTGATCTCCTGCAGCACGACCGCGTCCGGCTGCGCATGTTCCAGCCAGCGGCGCAGATGCGGCGCGCGCAGCCGCGCGGAGTTCACGTTGAACGTGGCGAGCTTCATGCCTCACCCCGGTTGCGGGCCGAAAAGGCGGCGGTCGGACATCGGGACGGACCCGGGTGCCGCGGAGAGCAGGCGGGGACAAGGCGCAGCCGGACGGCTGCCAGCCGCTCCGGCGCGGGCGGCATCACTCGACGCTGAAGGAGGTGCCGCAGCCGCAGGTGCTGGTCGCGTTGGGATTGCGGACGGCGAAATACGCCCCCATCAGCTCATCCACGTAGTCGAGCTCCGCGCCGGCCAGCAGGTCGAGGCTGGCCGGATCGACCAGCACGCGGGAGGCGCCGCGTTCGATCACCTGGTCGTCCTCGGCCGGGGTGTCGGCGAGGTCGAAGCGGTACTGGAAGCCGGAACAGCCGCCCGCCAGCACTTCCACGCGCAGCGCGGCCGGCCTGCCGGAGGCAGCGGCGATTTCCGCGATGCGGGCTGCGGCACGGTCGGTGACGGCGAAGTCGCTCATATGGCGGAAGATAGGCTGTTTTGGCCCCGAGGGAAGATGTCCCTTCCCGTGCCCCGCGCGCATGCCTGGATGGCGGCAAACCCGGACGCGCCCGGCCGGTCCGGGGGTTATACCAAAGTGCGTTTCACAGGATGGTCCGATGCCCCCCAGCCCGGCCGAACTGCTGCCGATCCTCACCGAATCCTGGTCGCTTTCGACCGGAAGACACTGGCTGCCGGAACGGCCCGCACGGGGACAATGCAGCGTCACCGCACTGGTGGTGCAGGATATCTGCGGCGGCGAGATCCTGAAGACGCTGACGCCGGGCGGCTGGCATTTCTACAACCGCATCGACGGCGTGCGGTACGATCTCACCGCCAGCCAGTTCGACACCCCGCCCGACTATGCCGACATAAGCAGCGACATGGCGGAGGCGCTCGCCGACACTTCGCCCGAATGCTACGCGCTGCTGCGCCGGCGGGTGGAGGCGGGGCTCGCGGCGCTGACGCACTGACCCCGCCCGATTGATGGCGGCGGGAACGGGGTGTAGGCCAAGCGCCCATGACCCGCGCCCCCTACGCGGTCCGGCCGGAGACCAGCCGCGGCCGGCTGCACCCGGAGCCCGAAAGCCCCTCGCGCAGCCCGTACCAGCGCGACCGCGACCGCATCATCCACGCCAGCGCCTTCCGCAAGCTGCAATACAAGACCCAGGTCTTCGTCAACCACGAGGGCGATTTCTTCCGCACGCGGCTGACGCATTCGATCGAGGTCGCGCAGATCGCCCGCTCCGTCGCGCGCGAGCTGGCGCTGGACGAGGACCTGACCGAGGCGCTGGCGCTGGCCCATGACCTGGGCCACCCCCCGTTCGGCCATGCGGGGGAGGAGGCGCTGCAGGGGGTGATGAAGCCCTTCGGCGGCTTCGACCACAATGCCCAGAGCCTGCGCGTGGTCACGCTGCTGGAAAGCCGCTACGGCGGGTTCGACGGCCTGAACCTGACCTGGGAGACGCTGGAGGGACTGGCCAAGCACAACGGCCCGCTGCGCAAGCCGCCCGGCTACATCGCCGACTACGATGCGAAGCACCCGCTGGAGCTGGGCACCCATGCCTCGGTCGAGGCGCAGGTCGCCGCGCTGTCCGACGACATCGCCTATCACAGCCACGACCTGGATGACGGGCTGCGCGCTGGCCTGTTCGGCATCGACGACATTCGCCACCTGCCGGTCGTGTCCTCGGCGCTGGAGCAGGCGCGCATGGTCAGCCTCGACATGCCCGCGGTGCGGCTGCGGCATGAGACGATCCGCCGCGTCATCAACGCCATGGTCACGGACCTGGTGGCCGAGACGCGGCGGCGGATCGCCAAGCTTGCGCCCGCGGACGCGCAGGCGATCCGCCGCGCGCGCAACCCGGTGGTGGGATTCAGCGCGCCGATGGCGGAGGCGAACCGCGCCATCCGCGAATTCCTGCACGCGCGCATGTACCGCCACTGGCGGGTGAACCGGATGGTGGCGAAGGCCCAGCGCGTGACCGAGGACCTGTTCCGCCTGCTGCACGCATCCCCCAACACGCTGCCCGACGACTGGCGTGTGCGCGCGGGCGAAGCCGGCACGGCGCGCGCGGCATCCGTGGTGTGCGACTACATCGCCGGCATGACCGACCGCTTCGCGGCGGAGGAGCATCGCCGGCTGACCGACATCTCGGTGCCCGGATAGGGCGGCACACCGGAACGGAGCGACAAATGGCAGACCTGTCCGCCTTCCCGATCAGCAGGCGCTGGCCTGCGCGGCATCCCGACCGCATCCAGCTCTATTCGACGCCCACGCCGAACGGGGTGAAGGTATCGATCCTGCTGGAGGAGCTCGGCCTGCCGTACGAGCCGCACTTCGTGGACATCGGCAAGAACGAGAGCTGGACGCCCGAATTCCTGTCGCTGAACCCCAACGGCAAGATCCCCGCGATCATCGACCCGGACGGGCCGAACGGCGCGCCGCTGGGGCTGTTCGAGTCGGGCGCGATCCTGCTCTACCTCGCCGACAAGACCGGCAGGCTCATCCCCGCCGATCCCGCGCAGCGGCAGGAGGCGATCCAGTGGCTGTTCTTCCAGATGGCCGCGATCGGGCCGATGTTCGGGCAGCTCGGCTACTTCCACAAATTCGCCGGCCGCGAGATCGCGGACAAGCGGCCGCTGGAGCGCTATCGCGACGAATCGAAGCGGCTGCTGGGCGTGCTCGAGACGCGGCTGGCCGGTCGCGCGTGGATGATGGGCGACGCATACACGATCGTGGACATCTCCCTGCTCGGCTGGGTGCGCAACCTGATCGGTTTCTACGGGGCGCGTGAGCTGGTGGCGTTCGATACGCTGAAAGCCGTGCCGGGCTGGCTGGAACGCGGGCTCGCGCGGCCCGCCGTGCAGCGCGGGCTGGACATCCCGAAACGCCCCTAGAAGAGGCTCGGAATCATACCAGCGGCCCTGTTCTCTGACGTGTCCGGGCGACGCACGCCCCCTCACCCCGGCCCTCTCCCCCGTTCCGGGGGCGAGGGAGAAGCGCCCTCTCCCGCCTGCGGGAGAGGGATGGGGTGAGGGTCGATGCCGCTGGAATCAGCCGGCCGCCACCTGTTCCCGCAGGGAGAGGCGCTCGCGCAGCACGAAGGCGGCGCCGGGTGCCGGCTGAACATACAGGGCGATGTCGCGCACGGATTGCGGCCGTGTCAGCGCGGGCGCCAGATGCGCCTCCACGGCCGGGCGGACCCGCGCCATGTCCGCCTGCGTGAGCCGCCGCGTCAGCGTCAGGTGGAAGCGCCATTCCTCGAACACGTAGGGATAGCCCCAGCGTGCGAGCAGCGCTTCCTGCCGGGGCGACAGGCCGGATTTCCGCCGCCGCGCCAGTTCGGCCTCACCCGGCGGCCGGCGGAACGCGTCCAGCCGCGCCACCGCCTCATCCGCCAGGGCATGCAGCGGCGGGCAATGCGCCGTCTCCCGCAGGGCGAGGAACCCGTCCAGGTCGTGCACCGCGAGCGGCGGCAGATCGAAGGGGGCGATGGTCGCCGCGAAGTCCCGCGCCGCCGCGACGAACGCCGCGAAGGTTGCGCCCTCGGCCAGCCGCATCGGCGGCTTCAGCGTGGCGTGGAACCCGTACAGTCGTGCATCGGCGGTGATCTCCGCGATGCCGGGCAGATCCGGCTGCGTCAGCGCGGCATCGCGCGCGGGATCGCGTCCGAGCCAGGAGCAGGCGGCGTGCCAGAGGGGGTCGTCCTCCGCGGGCGCCCAGTAGATGGCGACCCGCGCGTCAGGCGACACGTTCGCCCTCACGCCAGACCTGCCGCACCACGGGCTGGCCGTCATGCACCCGCACGCGCACCAGATCGGCGCGCAGCCCGGGTTCGATCCGGCCGCGGTCGTCCAGCCGCACCATGCGCGCGGGCCGGTCGGTGACCAGCGCCACCGCGTCGGGCAGCGTGATGCCGGTCGTCTCCGCGCAGAGGAAGGCGGCCTCGACCAGGCTGGCGGGCACGTAGTCGGAAGCGAAGGCATCGACCAGTTCGGCGCGCACCAGATCGGCGGCGGAGACGTTGCCCGAATGCGACCCGCCGCGGACGATGTTGGGCGCGCCGGCGATGATCTCCATGCCGGCGTCACGCGCCGCCTGCGCCGCGTCCTGGCTGACGGGGAACTCGCTGATGCTGATCCCGTCCGCATGGTTGCGGCGCACTTCCTCCGCGCTCCAGTCATCGTGGCTGGCAAGCGGCAGGTCGCGCGACGCGACGCGGTCCAGCAGCCAGCGGCGCTGCGTCGCGGTCAGCCGTTCGCGCTGATCGACCAGATGCGCGATGCGCCGGTCGATCTCCTCCATCGTCATGCCGCTGCGCGCGCGCATCTTCCGGTAGCGGGGGATATCGCGGTACTGGCCCACGCCCGGCGAATGATCCATCAGGCTGACCATGCGCACCAGCGGATGATCGGCCACCATGTCCACCAGGCCGGGCATGTCGGGGGCCGGCAGCTCGCAGCGCAGATGCAGGAAATGCTCGGCCTTCAGCAGCCCGGTGCCGGAGAGCGCGTCGAGATCGGCCACGCCGTTGCGGAAGGTCTCGATGCGTTCGCTGTCGAAGCCGAGATCGCCCAGGCACAGCGCATCGAACACCGTGGTCACGCCGGCGGCCGCGCACTGCGAATCGTGCGCCACCATGGCGGAGCGCGACGGCCAGCGTGCGCTCGCGCGCGGCTGGACCTGGCGTTCGAGGTTGTCGGTATGCACATCGACCACGCCGGGCAGCAGATAGTCGCCGTCCAGGTCGATCGCACCCGGAGCGGCGCTGGGCGCATCGCTGATATCGGCGATGCGGCCTTCGCGCAGAACGATGCTGCCTGCGGCCAGCCGGTCCCGCAGGATCAGCGTGGCGTTGGTGAGTATGGTCTCGGTCATGCTGCCTCGGCGAGCGGGGCCACGTGATACAATCGGTCGGCCACCGCGTCACGCGCGGCCGCATCATGGAAGATGCCCACGATCGCCGCGCCGCGGGATTTCGCTTCCATGACCATTTCGATCACCACGGCGCGATTGCCGGGGTCGAGGCTCGCGGTCGGCTCGTCGAGAAGCATGACCGGATGCGCGGCGATGAAGCCGCGGGCGAGATTCACGCGCTGCTGCTCGCCGCCCGAGAAGGTCGCGGGCGGCAGGGATTGCAGCCGCGCGGGAATGTTGAGTCGGGTCAGCAGCGTGGCGGCGCGGTCGCGCGCGTCCTCCACCGTCACGCCGCGCGCGATCAGGGGCTCGGCCACGACATCGCGGGTGGAGACGCGCGGGATCACGCGCAGGAACTGGGAGACGTAGCCCAGGGTCTGCCGCCGCACCTCGATCATCAGTCGCGGGTCGGCGGTGGCGATGTCCACGTCGGCCCCGTCATGCCGCACCAGGATGCGCCCGCCACCCGCGCGGTAGTTGCCGTACAGGCAGCGCATCAGCGTGGACTTGCCCGCCCCCGACGGGCCCGCCAGCGCCACGCATTCGCCCGCGGACACGGAAAGGTCCACGCTGTCCAGCACGCCGATCCGTACGCCGCCCTGGAGATGCAGGGTGAAGCTCTTGGACAGGTTCTCGGTCCGAAGCAGGATCATGCCTGGAGCACCGAAGCGACGAGAAGTTGCGTGTAGGGGTGCTGCGGATCGTCCAGCACCTGATCGGTCAGGCCCGTCTCCACCACCACGCCGCGCCGCATCACCGCGATCCGGTGCGCGAGCAGGCGCGCGACCGCGATATCGTGCGTGACCAGCGCGACCGCGATACGCAGTTCCGCCACCAGCGCGCGGATCAGGTCGAGCAGCCGCGCCTGCACCGACACGTCCAGCCCGCCCGTGGGCTCGTCCATGAACACGAGCCGGGGATGCGTGACCAGCGTGCGCGCGATCTGCAACCGCTGCTGCATGCCGCCCGAGAAGGTGCGCGGCAGGTCGTCCATGCGGCTAGGGTCGATCTCCACCCGCTTGAGCCATGCGGCGGCCTGTTCGCGGATGTTGCCGTAATGTCGCGCCCCCGCGGCCATCAGCCGTTCGCCCACGTTGCCGCCGGCCGAGACGGTCATGCGCAGCCCGTCGCGCGGGTTCTGGTGCACGAAACCCCAGTCGGAGCGCAGCAGCCGGCGCAGCGCCGGTTCCGGCATGCCGTGCACATCCGCCAGATGCCCGTCCGGCCCGCGATACCAGACGGTTCCCGCATCGGGATGCATCCGGCCCGACAGCACGTTCAGCAGCGTGCTCTTGCCCGAACCCGATTCGCCGACGATGGCGAGAACTTCACCCGGCCAGAGGTCGATGTTCACGCCGTCCAGCGCCTGGATGCGGCCGAAATCCAGCGACAGGCCGCGCCCGGAAAGCAGCGTCTCGTCCATCACGCGGCCGCCTGCTGCGTGCTGCGCCGTTCCGCGCAGTAGTCGGTGTCGGAGCAGACGAAGATGCGCCCGCCGCGATCGTCGATCACCACTTCGTCCAGATAGGAAGTATCCGATCCGCACAGCTCGCAGCAATGCGGCGCGCGGGTGGTGCGGAAGGGATGATCCTCGAAATCCAGGCTGCGCACCGCGGTATAGGGGGGCACGGCGTAGATGCGCTTCTCGCGCCCTGCGCCGAACAACTGCAGCGCCGGCATCATGTGCATCTTCGGATTGTCGAAGGCCGGGATCGGCGACGGCGCCATCAGGTAGCGGCCGTTCACCATCACCGGATAATCATAGGCGATGGAGATGTGGCCGAAGCGGGCGATGTCCTCGTACAGCTTCACATGCATCAGCCCGTATTCGGACAGCGCATGCAGCCGGCGCGTCGCCGCGCGCGAAGGCTCCAGCTTGTAGAGCGGTTCCGGCTGCGGAACCTGGTAGACGATGATCTGGCCTTCGGTGAGCGGCGTTTCCGGGATGCGGTGCCGCGTCTGGATCACCGTCGCCTCCGCCGTGCGGGCGGTGGTGGCCACGCCGGCGACGCGGGCGAAGAAGGCGCGGATGGAGACGGCGTTGGTGGTGTCGTCGGCACCCTGGTCGATCACCTTCAGCGTGTCGTCCGGCCCCAGTACGGAAGCCGTGACCTGGATGCCGCCCGTGCCCCAGCCATAAGGCAGCGGCATCTCGCGCGAGCCGAACGGCACCTGGTGCCCCGGCACCGCCACGGCCTTGAGCAGGGCGCGGCGGATCATCCGCTTCGTCTGCTCGTCCAGATAGGCGAAATTGTAGCCTTCGGTCATTCCCCCGCCTCCGCGGTCTCGCGCGCTGCCATCGCATCCGCGCGCATGCGGCGGATCGTCTCAAGCTCGCTCTGGAAATCGACGTAATGCGGCAGCTTCAGATGTTCCACGAAGCCGGTCGCCTCGACATTGTCGCAGTGATACAACACGAACTCGACGTTCTGCGCGGGCGCGGTCACATCCTCGCCCAGTTCCTGCGCGCGCATCGCGCGATCGACCAGCGACATGGCCATGGCCTTGCGTTCGGCATGGCCGAAGACAAGTCCGTAGCCGCGGGTGAATTGCGGCGGGGCGGTCTTCGATCCGGCGAACTGGTTCACCATGTCGCATTCGGTGACGGTGATGTCCCCGATATCGATGGGAAAACCCAGCTCGGGGGGCGTGATCTCCACCGCGACCTCGCCCATGCGCACCTCGCCCACGAAGGGGTGGTTGCTGCCGTAGCCGCGCTGCGTGGAATAGCCGAGCGCGAGCAGGAAGCCTTCGTCGCCGCGCGCCAGCGCCTGCAGCCGCAGGTCGCGTTCCGCCGGGAACTGCAACGGCTCGCGCGTCAGGTCGCGGGGTGTCTCGTCGCTGCGCGTCTCGCGCTGGAGCAGACCTTCGTGGCCGAGGATGTCGGCGACCAGCGGCATCGGCGCCCCATCCGCCTCGGCCTGCGGCGCGGGCGGCGGGGCTGTGCCGGCGGCGAGCGCGAAATCCAGCAGCCGGTGCGTGTAGTCGAAGGTCGGCCCCAGCACCTGCCCGCCCGGAAGGTCCTTGTACGTGGCAGACACGCGCCGTCGCACCCGCATCGCCGCGGTGTCGATCGGCGCGCTGTGCGCGAAGCGGGGCAGGGTGGTGCGGTAGGCACGCAGCAGGAAGGCGGCTTCGATCAGGTCGCCGCGCGCCTGCTTGATCGCGAGTGCCGCGAGATCCCTGTCGTAGCAGGAGCCCTCGCCCATTACCCGATCGACCGCGATCGTCAGTTGCTGCGCGATCTGATCGGTGCCGAGTTCGGACACGGCGGTGTCGCCACGCCGTTCCTCGGCCAGCCAGGCGTGGGCGTTGGCGATGGCCTTCTCGCCGCCCTTGACCGCGACATAGGCCATCAGCCCACTCCTTCGATGCGCACGCTGCGCGGCATGGCGGCGAGGCGCGTGCCCGCGCACATCACGATGTCCGCACCGCAGGGGAAGCGCCCGTGATTGGCGGCCCAGTCCGTGGCGAGCCCGTCCGGAAGGCCCGTGGCGTGCAGCGTGACGCGATCGCGGATGCCGGGGCCGGCCAGCGTCAGGCCGACGCCTTCGCCGAGGGCGGGAAGCTGGAGGATCAGGGTCGCGGAACTTTCCGGCTCCTCATGCGAGCCGGGGTTCAACTGGTCGAAGCGCAGCCCGGCGCCGATGGAGACGGCGAACGCGGCCCGCGCGGGATCTGCCACGATGGGCGCGCCGCAATGGAAGGCGATCCAGTCCCGCGCGGCCTCCGCCGCGGAGTCGAGCCAGAGGGGCGTTTCGGGATCGACCAGCGTCAGCAGGATGGCGGCCGTCGCGGGGGCGAGCGGCGCGGGCGGGGACAGATCCTCCCCGGCCGTGGCGATGCGGCCCGGCCGGCTCATCGCGTCGAGCACCTGGCGGAAGCAGCGCTGCGCATCGAGGATCGGATCGGCGAAGCCGGGGCGGTCGAGGCTCATGGTCAGCGCGTCGTCTGCATGCTGAAGAAATCCACCCGTGTCGCCGCGGCCTTCCGGGCCACGGCCATCCGCGCATCCGCCTGCGCTTGGGCCAGCGGAGCGATCACTGTTTCGAGAAGCGCATCCCGCCGCGCCGGGTCCTGCAGGGCCGCATCCAGCGCGGCGGCCAGTTCGGCCCGTGCGGCATCACGCCCGGCGATGTAGGCATGGCCGACACGGCCCGCCGTGTCGCGCACCGTGCAGCGCGTCACCGTCATCTCCCCGAGATTGAAGGGGGCGCCCTGTCCGCCGGTACGTCCGCGCACCATGACCAGCCCGGTTTCCGGCCCACGCAGTCTTCCATGGGGGGGGAGTCCGCCAGCGGCGGCGATCCTGGCCTTCAGTTCCTGTGCATCGGCCCGGGCCAGCACGGACATCCAGTGGCGGCGGGTTTCATCCGGGGTCGCTTCGGGGCGTGGCATAATGTCTAGACAGCTAGACGTTGCAACCTTCTCGGTCAAGTGTCACGATAGCTCGTGTAACCGTCCTGAATCGTGAACTTGCCATGACGCCGCCATGCCCGACCTGACGCCTTCCTCCCTGCTGCGCCGCGACGGCGTCGCCTTGTGGCGGCAGATCGAACAGACGTTGGAGCGTGAGATCGCCGGCGGCGTCTTCGCCGAAGGCGCGCAGCTGCCGACCGAGGCGCAGCTGTCCGCACGCTTCGGCGTCAACCGCCACACCGTCCGCCGCGCCATGGAGGAATTGTCGCGCCGTGGCCTGATCCGCATCGAGCAGGGTCGCGGCTCCTTCGTGGCCGAGGATGTGATCGACTACACGATCGGCCCGCGCACCCGCTTCAGCGAGGTGATCCGCAAGCAGAACCGCGAGCCGGCCGGCCTTGTGCTGCGGGTCGCGGAGATGGCCGCCGATCAGAACATGGCCGAGGAGCTGGGCATCCGGCGCGGGGCCAAGATCGTCATGGTCGAGCGGCTGGTCAGCGCCGATGGCCGCCCCGTGGCGATCGGCACGCATTACTTCCCGGCCGCGCGTTTCGGGGCGATGCCGCGGCTGATGCAGGACGGGCACGGCATCACCACGGCGCTCGCTGCCATGGGCGTGCAGGATTATGCCCGCAAGGTCTCGCGCGTGACCGCGCGCATGCCCACGCCGGAGGAAGCGGACCTGCTGCGCCAGCCGCGCTCCCGCCCGATCCTGGTGGTCGAGAGCGTCAACGTCGATCTCCAGGGCGTGGCGGTGGAATGGGGCGTCACACGCTACGCCACCGCGCGTGTGCAGATCGTTTTCGAACCCTGACGACGGAATTCTCTCTCATGTCCCTGCGCATCGCCGGTGGCAGCGTCCTGCTGCCCGACGGAAGCTTCGAGACGGCCGATCTTCGCATCGAGGACGGGACCATTGCCGATATCGGCGCCGATGGCGGCGGTGGGGCCAGCGTCCTGGATGCGCGCGGTCTGCTCGTGCTGCCCGGTATCGTCGATATCCACGGGGATGCGTTCGAACGGCAGGTGCAGCCGCGGCCGGGCGTCGCCTTCCCGATGGATGTGGCGGTGCGCGATACCGATGCGCAGCTTCTCGCCAACGGCATCACCACGGCCTTCCATGGCGTGACCCTGTCCTGGGAGCCGGGGCTGCGCAGTGCCACGGCCTGGACCGCGCTGCTGGATGCCCTGGACGAAGCGCGCCCGGCGCTCGGCTGCGACACCCGCATCCATCTGCGGTGGGAGGCCTACAACCTCGACGCGCTCGATCTCGCGCTGGGCGATATTGCACGTGGGCGGGTGCATCTGCTGGCATTCAACGATCACACGCCGTCGATCCTGCGCAAGATCGGGGACCCGGTGACGGGGGCGAAATACTCCGACCGCGCGGGCATGCAGCTTGTGTCGTTCCGCGAGCTGGCCGCACGGATCGCCGGCTTCGCGCCCGATGTGCCCGCAGCGCGCGATCGCATCGCAGCGGCGGCGCGGCAGGCCGGCATCCCCATGGCCTCGCATGACGACGACAGCATCGCGGTGCGCGACAGCTTCCGCGCGCTGGGCGCGCATATCTGCGAGTTCCCGATGGCCGAGGAGGTCGGCCGCTCCGCCCGCGCGGCGGAAGACTGGGTGGTGATGGGCTGCCCCAACGTGGTGCGCGGCGGATCGCATCTCGGCTGGGCCTCCGCCGCTGCGCTGGCGGAGGCGGGGATCTGCCGCGTGCTGGCGTCCGACTACTACTACCCCGCCATGATGCAGGCGCCGTTCGTCCTGGCGCGGCGCGGCACGCTCGATCTCGCCGCCGCCTGGGCGCTGGTGTCGGCGAATCCGGCCGCCGCGACCGGGCTGTCCGACCGGGGCCGTCTCGCGCCGGGCCTGCGTGCCGATATCGTGCTGGTGGACGCGGAAGCGGCCACGCCGCGCGTGGTGGCCACGCTGTCAGCCGGCCGGCTCGTCCATGCCGGCCCCGCCGCGCATGCGATGTTCGGCCGCGTGGGGGAGCCTGCCTGACAGACTCCTCCCCTTGCCCTCGGGGCGTATCCCTGCGGTAAGTGCGCCGGCAGGGACAGGGGACAGGAATGGCGGAGACGCAGGCCGGCACGCTTGAGCATGCAGCAACCGATCCGCGTGCGGCACGTGTCGCCGCCTTCTGGCGCGAGGCCGGGCCGGATCGCTGGTTCGCGAAGGACGATGCTTTCGACGCGGCGTTCCGGGATGCCTTCCTGGACCTGCACTTCGCCGCTGCGCGCCGGGAGTTGGATGACTGGATGCAGGCGCCGGAAAGCGCGTTCGCACTGCTGGTGCTGCTCGATCAGTTCCCGCGCAACTGCTTCCGCGGCACCGGGCACATGTATGCGACCGATCCGCTGGCGCGTATGTTCGCGCGCCGCGCGGTGGACGCGGGATTCGACCGCGCGTTCGAGCCGCTGCTGCGCGTGTTCTTCTACCTGCCCTTCACCCATTCCGAGGATCTGGAGGATCAGGAGCGCTGCGTCGCGCTGAACCGCGCCTCCTGTCCGATGTATGAGAAGCATGCGGTGGGCCATCGCGACATCATCCGGCGTTTCGGCCGCTTCCCCCATCGCAACCCGATCCTGGGCCGCGAGACGACCCCGGAGGAACAGGCCTTTCTGGACGCGGGTGGCTTCGCAGGCTGACCGCACGGGTCTATCCATCACGCCTTCGACCGGAGGAAAGATGCGATGGACACCGAAGCCGACCGCCCCGTGACCGGAACCTGGCCCGTCTGGCAGGCGCCCGGCGATGCCGGATGGTCGGCGGACAAGCTCCGGGAGGCCGCTGCCTACGCGGACACGATCGACACCGCGGCGCTGATGGTCGTGGCAGAAGGCCGGGCGCTGTTCACCCATGGCCGCGTCGCCGACCGCTTCAATGTCCATTCCATCCGCAAGAGCCTGATCTCCGCGCAGTTCGGCATCGCCGAGGCGGAAGGGAAGATCGATCTCGAAGCCACGCTCGACAGGCTCGGCATCGACGATGTGCAGGGGCTGAGCGCCAAGGAGAAGCTCGCCACCGTGCTCGACCTGCTCAGCGCCCGGTCGGGCGTGTATCACCCGAGCGGGTACGAGACGGACTGGATGCTGTCCATCAAGCCCGCGCGGCACAGCGCCGGGCCGGGCACGGTCTGGTGCTACAACAACTGGGACTTCAACGCGCTGGGCACGATCTTCCGCCAGTGCACCGGGGCCGACATCCACGCCCATTTCCACGAGCGCATCGGCGTGCCCGTGGGCATGGAGGATTTCCGGCCCGGGATCGACGGCAAGTATGTGGACCTGCCGGAGTCCCGGCATCCGGCCTACCCGTTCCGCATGACGGCGCGCGACCTCGCGCGGTTCGGCCAGTTGTTCCTCGACCGCGGCCGTGCGGGCGGACGCGTCGTCGTGCCGGAAGCCTGGGTCGAGGACAGCGTGGCCCCCATCTCCGATGCCGGCACGCGCGGCGCCTATGGCTACATGTGGTGGGTGGCGCGCAACGGCATCATGTACCCGCACGCGCGCCTGCCCGAAGGCAGCTACGCCGCCAAGGGCGCGGGCGGGCATGTGGTGCTGGTGATCCCGAAGCTGCGCGCCGTGATCGTGCATCGGGTCGATACGGACCAGAAGGGCAAGCAGGTGACGGGCGTTCAGTTCGGGCGCCTGCTGCGCCTGATCCTCGCCGCCGCGCCGTGATGCGGGCTGCGGGGCGTCACCGCCCCGCAGCAATCACTTCCGCCGCTTGGTCGGGACGATGCCGCCTTCCTCCAGCGCGGCGATCTCCTCCGCGCTGAAGCCGCGGCTCTGCAGCACCGTCCGCCCGTGTTCGTTGAACCGTGGCGGCGCGGCGCGCGTGCCGCCGGGCGTGCGGCTGAGCTTGATCGGCGTGCCGAGGGCACGATAGCCGCCAAGCTCCGTCACCATCCCGCGCGCCGCGGCGTGCGGCGCGGCCATGGCTTCATCGACCGGCAGCACCGGACCGGCGGGCAGGCCCGCGCGCAGCATGCGCGTGGTCAGCTCATGCCCGTCCTCCGGCGCGAAGGCGGCGCCCAACTCCGCCATCAGCGCGGCGCGGTTGCTCACGCGCTGGCTGTTGCTCGCGAAGCGCGGATCGCCCGGCAGTTCCGGCCGGCCGATCAGGTCGCACAGCTTGCGGAACTGCCCGTCATTGCCGACGGCAATGAAGATCTCGCAGGTCCGCGTCGCGTATTTCTCGTAAGGCGCGATGTTCGGATGGGGATTGCCGAGCGGCACGGGCCGCTTGCCGTTGAGGAAGAAGTTCGCCGCCTGCGGGTGCAGTAGCGCCATGCCGCAATCGTGCAGCGTCATGTCCACGTACTGGCCCTGGCCGGACCGCTCGCGCTCATACGCCGCCATCAGGATGCCGATGGCCGAATACAGGCCGGTGGCCAGATCGACGACCGGCGTGCCGAGCCGGAGCGGCCCGGTGGTCGGATCGCCGTTCACGCTCATCAGCCCGGTCATTGCCTGCAGGATCGCATCGTAGCCGGGCAGGCCGCCGAGCGGGCCGTCCGCGCCGAAGCCGGACACGCGGCAATGGATCAGGCGGGGGAAGCGTTCGCGCAGCACTGCCTCATAGCCCAGGCCCCACTTCTCCATCGTGCCGGGCTTGAAGTTCTCGATCAGCACGTCCGCGCCTTCGAGCAGGCGCAGCAACACCGCGCGGCCCTCGGGCTTGGACAGGTCGAGCGCGAGCGAGCGTTTGTTGCGGTTGACGCCGATGAAATAGCTCGCGTCTTCGCCGTGGAAGGGCGGGCCCCAGTCCCGCGTCTCGTCGCCCTGCGGCGGTTCGACCTTGATCACCTCCGCGCCGTGATCGGACAGGATCATGGTGCAGTAGGGACCGCCGAGGACCCTCGTGAGGTCGATGACCTTGAGGCCGGCCAGCGCGCCGGGCGAGGCAGCGAGAGCCTTGCCGGCGGGTGCGGCCGGAACGGGAGCGTCGTTCATGGGCACACGTAACCGCGACCCGGCGGGAAAGGGAAGGGCAGTGCGCCACCGGTCCGGCAGGCGCGGGATCAAGGCACCGGCTGAAATAGGAAAAATCCGGAACGCGGCGCGTACGGCCGGAAGGATGTGCCTTCCGGCCGCGTCGCGTCAGTGCTGCCTCGCCTGACCGCCCTTGCGTCCGGCTTCCGCCGCCCGTTCGCGGTCATGGGCGAAGTTGCCGCCGGAGGCTTCGCCGCCCCGGCGTCCGGCCTCGGAGGCGCGTTCGCGGTCCTGGGCGAAATTGCCGCCCGAGACCTCGCCACCCCGGCGCCCTGCCTCCGCCGCGAGTTCATGGTCGCGGGAGAAGCTGCGCTTCTCGTCAGGCACGCTCTCACCGCCCTTGCGGGCGATTTCCCGCTGCTTGTCCTCGTCCATCGATGCAAAGCCACGGTTCGACGTGTTCGGATTGGCCATCACTTTCCTCCGTGTGATGCGTACCCCTCATCGTGTGTGAGCGGGTGTCCATTCCAACGGATGCCCCGGTACGGATGTTCCCGACGGTGAGACAATATTTTGGGCCGTCAGGCTCATGATAAGTATTCGAAGATATTTTGTCAGGCTTCGCTTCGGTTGTTTTGATTAACATGTGTAATGAGATTCGTATGTTGGCACATAATTCGGATTTCTGAACTTATTTACTTGAACGTGGCGGTGGTGCGATCCCGCCCGCCGTTTTGGCCCCATTGCCGACTCCCGCCCGCCGCGTCAGGCTCGCGGCAACTATGGATCAAACGGGGGAACGCGCCGGACCGGCAGCACTGCTGGCGTTGCCGGACTATCGGCGGCTGTGGATCACAGGCGGCCTTTCCAATGCGATGCGGTGGCTGGAGACGCTGGCGGCGGCGCTGTTCACGCTGGACGCCACCGGCTCCGCGCTCGCCGTCGCGCTGGTCACCGCCGCACGCTCGGCGCCGATGTTGCTGCTCGGCGCCGTCACCGGCGTCATTGCCGACAGTTGGGACCGCCGCCGCCTGCTGCTGGCCGCGCTTTACCTTGCCGCCGCCAGCGCGACGGTGCTGGCGCTCTGCGCGGTCGCCGGGGTGCTCGCGCCGTGGATGGTGGCGCTGGGTGCGTTCCTGGGCGGGCTGACGACCGCCGCCGAGATGTCCACGCGCCGCCGCATGGTGGCTGAGATTGCCGGCCCCGGCCGGATCACGCCCGCGATCGCGCTCGACACCGTCACCAACTCGGTCACGCGCATGCTCGGGCCGCTTGCCGGCGGCACGCTGTATGGCCTGATCGGCATTGGCGGCAGCTACGCGGTCTCCGCCTCGCTCTATGGCGTGGCGACGCTACTGACCTTCGCCGTCAAGCTGCGCCAGCCGGTGCGGCGGTTGCGCCTGTCACGCGTCCCGGCCGATCTCGCCGAAGGCGTGGCCGCCGCGCGAACCAAGCCCGCCCTGATGATGGTGCTGGCCGTGACCGTGGTGATGAACATGTTCGGCTTCTCCTACAGCGCGCTGGTCGCCCCGCTGGGCCGCGCGTTGTGGGACCTGTCGCCGGAGGCGATCGGTCTGCTCGCTTCGGCCGAGGCGATGGGCGCGTTCATCGGCGGGCTGATCCTGACCCGCGCGGGCGGCAACCTGCCGCACAGGGTGGTGTTCCTGTCCGGTTCGGTGGGCTTCTTTGCCATGCTGCTCGGCTTCACCGCCGCGCCCTGGTTCCTGCTGGGCGCGCTGCTGCTGGCACTGGGCGGGCTGGGCACGGCGGCCTTCGGCAACATGCAGACGACACTGGTGCTGATTGAGGCACCGCCCGAGGCGCGGTCCCGCGTGCTCGGCCTCGTCACGGCCTGCATCGGCATGGGGCCGGTGGGCGTGCTGGTGGCCGGCGCGCTCGCGCAGCAGATCGGTGCGCTCGCCGCCGTGGTCGCGATGGCGCTGGCCGGGCTGCTCCTGCTGGGTCTCGCGGCGGTCTGGCTGCAGGCGCCGGCGCGTCCCCGATAGGCGCAACGCCGCCATCCTTCCGGCCCAGGTGACGGCTGCCGCGTGTGCCTTATCATGGCAGTGATTCTGACGCAGGCCTTCGCAGTACGTGGACGACCCTCTGACACTTCTCCTGATGTGCGCGGTGATCGCGGCGGCTTCGGTGTTCAGGGGGTTCACGGGGTTCGGTTTCGCCATCACCGCCGTGCCGCTGCTCAGCCTCGTGATGCCGCCACAGGGCGCTGTCGCCGTCTCGGCGGTCATGCAGGCGCTGGGCGGGCTGATCGATTTCCCGACAGCGCGTCGCGGCTGCCATTGGCCTTCGGTGCGGTCGCTCGCCATCGGGGCGGTGCTGACCTCCGTCCCCGGTGCGCTGCTGCTGACGCTGATGTCGGCCGATGTCGCCCGGCTGCTGGTGGCGTCGGTCTGTGCGCTGGCGGTCGCGTCCCTTGCCGCGGGGCTGGCCTTCCGCCGCGTGCCGGATCTGGGCGGGACCATCCTGACGGGGGCGGCGGCGGGGTTGTTCAGCGGCATGGCCGCGATGCCCGGCCCGCCCGTCATCACCTTCTACCTCGCCTCGCCGCTTCCGACGGCGCAGGTGCGCGCATCGATGTCGGTGTTCTTCATGTTCGCCGCCGCCGTAAGCTGC